>Ga0070741_10000048_pt1 | contig 416269 bp, 382 predicted proteins | sample Coa_R1_4_FD_66440 | JGI IMG/M metagenome (GOLD analysis project Ga0070741, IMG submission 66440) | Surface soil microbial communities from Centralia Pennsylvania, which are recovering from an underground coalmine fire - Coalmine... | ecosystem: Environmental > Terrestrial > Soil >...
GGCATCATCCCGCGCAAGTCCGTGCACGAGCCGATGGCCACCGGCCTCAAGGCCATCGACGCCCTGATCCCGATCGGCCGCGGCCAGCGCGAGCTCATCATCGGCGACCGCCAGACCGGCAAGACGGCCGTCGCCCTCGACACCATCCTCAACCAGAAGCCCCTCAATGCGGGCAACGACGAGAGCCAGAAGCTCTACTGCGTCTATGTCGCCGTCGGTCAGAAGCGCTCCACCGTCGCCCAGTTCGTCAAGGCGCTGGAGGACAACGGCGCGCTGGACTACTCGATCATCGTCGCCGCCACGGCGTCCGATCCCGCGCCCATGCAGTTCCTCGCGCCGTTCGCCGGCTGCGCCATGGGCGAGTTCTTCCGCGACAACGGCATGCATGCCGTCATCATCTACGATGACCTTTCCAAGCAGGCCGTCGCCTACCGCCAGATGTCGCTCCTGCTGCGCCGCCCGCCGGGCCGCGAGGCCTATCCCGGCGACGTCTTCTACCTGCACTCGCGCCTGCTGGAGCGCGCGGCGAAGATGGGCGACGCCGCCGGCAAGGGCTCGCTCACGGCGCTGCCCGTCATCGAGACGCAGGCCAATGACGTCTCCGCCTACATCCCGACCAACGTCATCTCCATCACCGACGGCCAGATCTTCCTCGAGACGGACCTCTTCTATCAGGGCATCCGCCCTGCGGTGAACGTGGGCCTCTCGGTTTCGCGGGTGGGCTCCTCGGCACAGACCAAGGCGATGAAGAAGGTCGCCGGCCGCATCAAGGGCGAGCTGGCGCAATACCGCGAGATGGCGGCCTTCGCTCAGTTCGGCTCCGATCTCGACGCCACCACTCAGCGCCTGCTCAATCGCGGCGCGCGCCTCACCGAGCTCTTGAAGCAGGCGCAGTTCTCGCCGCTCAAGATGGAGGAGCAGGTCTGCGTCATCTTCGCCGGCGTGAACGGCTACTGCGATCCCATGCCGCTGGAGAAGGTCAAGCCGTTCGAGGAGGCGCTACTGCTCGACCTGCGCAGCCAGAACGCCGCGATCCTCAACGACATCCGCGACAGCAAGGATCTGTCGGACGCCACCGCCGCCAAGCTCAAGGGTGTCGTCGAGCAGGTCGCCAAGCAGTTTGCGTGAGGGGTTACCCTCGGGCTTGTCCCGAGGGCCCATGACGATAGCCCGGAGCTCTACGGCCACATGGCCTCCCTGAAAGACATGCGCAACCGCATCGCCTCGGTGAAGGCGACGCGCAAGATCACCAAGGCCATGCAGATGGTTGCCGCGGCGAAGCTGCGGCGGGCCCAGGAGGCTGCGACCGCCGCCCGGCCCTACGCCGAGCGCATGGCGCGCGTGCTGGCCAACGTCAACGCCAGCGTCGCCAACAGGGCCGGCGCCTCGCCGCTGCTGGTCGGCACCGGCAAGGACCAGGTGCACCTGCTGGTGGTGATGACGGCGGAGCGCGGCCTGTGCGGCGGCTTCAACTCGAGCATCGCCCGGCTGGCCCGCCAGGACGCGGTGCGGCTGGCCGCATCCGGCAAGACCGTGAAGATCCTGGCGGTGGGCCGCAAGGGCTACGATGCGCTGCGCCGCGACTGGGGCCGCAACGTCGTGGATCGCGTCGATCTCAAGTCGGTCAAGCAGCTGGGCTTCGCCAACGCCCAGGCCATCGCCGCCAAGGTGTTCGCCATGTTCGAGGCCGGCGAGTTCGACGTCTGCACCCTGTATTTCTCCGAGTTCAAGTCGGTGATCGCGCAGAAGCCGACCGCCCTGCAGCTGATCCCCGCGCACCTTCCCCCTCAGGCCTCCAAGGAGGCGACGAGATCGCAGGCCGTGTACGAGTACGAGCCGAGCGAGGAGGAGATCCTGGGCCCGCTGATCGCGCGCAACGTCACGACGCAGATCTTCCGCGGATTGCTGGAGAATGCGGCCAGCGAGCAGGGCGCGCGCATGACCGCGATGGACAATGCGACGCGCAACGCCGGCGACATGATCAACAAGCTGACGATCCGCTACAATCGCCAGCGCCAGGCGAACATCACCAAGGAGCTGATCGAGATCATCTCGGGCGCCGAGGCGCTGTAAGGACTGTGTCATGCCGGGGCTTGTCCCCGGCATCCATCCAACCGCACGCTCGCGCGTTCGAGGATGGCTGGATCCCGGGCACAAGGCCCGGGATGACAACGCAACGAAGGACGAGGACGCAGGAAAGTAAAATGGCCACGAATGTAGTCGGTAAGATTCGTCAGGTGATGGGCGCCGTCGTCGACGTTCAGTTCGACGGGCATCTGCCGCAGATTCTGAACGCGCTCGAGACCAAGAACCAGGGTCAGCGCCTGGTGCTCGAGGTTGCCCAGCACCTGGGCGAGAACACCGTGCGCACGGTGGCGATGGACTCCACCGAAGGCCTCGTGCGCGGCCAGGACGTGACCGACACCGGTCAGCCCATCGCCGTTCCCGTCGGCGACGAGACGCTCGGGCGCATCATGAACGTGATCGGCGAGCCGGTCGACGAGGCGGGGCCCATCCCGACGTCTGCCAGGCGCGCGATCCATCAGCCGGCCCCCACCTTCGCCGACCAGTCGACGGAGGCCGAGATCCTCGTCACCGGCATCAAGGTCGTCGACCTGCTGGCGCCCTACGCCAAGGGCGGCAAGATCGGCCTGTTCGGCGGCGCCGGCGTCGGCAAGACCGTGCTGATCATGGAGCTGATCAACAACGTCGCCAAGGCGCACGGCGGCTACTCGGTGTTCGCCGGCGTCGGCGAGCGCACGCGCGAGGGCAACGACCTCTATCACGAGATGATCGAGTCCAAGGTCAACCTCGACCCCAAGGAGCACGGCGGCTCGACCAAGGGCTCCAAGTGCGCCCTTGTCTACGGCCAGATGAACGAGCCGCCCGGCGCCCGCGCCCGAGTCGGCCTATCGGGCCTGACCGTCGCCGAGCACTTCCGCGACCAGGGACAGGACGTGCTGTTCTTCGTCGACAACATCTTCCGCTTCACGCAAGCCGGGTCCGAGGTGTCGGCTCTCTTGGGCCGCATCCCCTCTGCCGTGGGTTATCAGCCCACGCTCGCCACCGACATGGGCGCCCTGCAGGAGCGCATCACCACCACCCAGAAGGGCTCGATCACGTCGGTGCAGGCCATCTACGTGCCGGCCGACGACCTCACCGATCCGGCGCCCGCCACGTCCTTCGCCCACCTCGATGCCACCACCGTGCTGTCGCGCGGCATCGCCGAGAAGGGCATCTACCCGGCCGTCGACCCGCTCGATTCCACCTCGCGCATCCTGGAGCCGCGCGTGGTCGGCGAGGAGCACTACCAGGTGGCCCGCCAGGTGCAGCAGATCCTGCAGAAGTACAAGTCGCTGCAGGACATCATCGCCATCCTCGGCATGGACGAGCTCAGCGAGGAGGACAAGCTGACGGTTGCCCGCGCCCGCAAGATCGAGCGCTTCCTGTCGCAGCCGTTCCACGTGGCCGAGGTGTTCACGGGCTCGCCCGGCAAGCTCGTGTCGATCCAGGATACGATCAAGGGGTTCAAGGGGCTGTGCGCCGGCGACTACGACCATCTGCCGGAGCAGGCGTTCTACATGGTCGGCACTATCGAAGAGGCCGTCGCCAAGGCGGAGAAGCTCGCCGAAGCGGCATAAACCAAAGGAGCGAGGGCATGTCGGCGGACGGAACGGGAAATTTCGGCAGCTGTTGCGAAGTTCTCAAGGACGTGCTCGAGAGCGAGGACTTCGAGCCGCTGATCGCCGAGGACGATGACGGCGTGCTCTACATGTCCATAGGCCTGGTCGACGCCGAGAAGGAGGACGACCCGAACATGGTCGACCACCCGGTGTTCTTCTGCCCGTTCTGCGGCACCAAGCTGCAGACGCCGGAGGAAGTCGACGCCAAGGTCAAGGCCTGACGGTCGTTGAGAGGCAGCGCATGGCTGGCACGTTCAAGTTCGAGTTGGTGACGCCCGAGCGCGTGGCGCTGTCGGAGGACGTGGGCCAGGTGGTCGTGCCCGGCTTGGAGGGCGAGTTCACGGTGCTGCCGGGCCATGCCCCCGTGATCTCGGCCCTGCGGCCGGGGGTCATCGACGTCACCCTGCCCGATGCCAGCAAGACGCGCATCTTCGTCAAGGGCGGCTTCGCCGAGGTCGATGCCGGCCACGTGACCGTGCTTGCCGAGCGTGCACTCGACGTGGCGGCGCTGGACGCCGCCACGATCGCCGTCGAGCTCGAGGCCGCGGAGGCGGAAGTCGCCGCCGCGACCGACGACGCCACCCGCCTCGCCGCCGCCTCCGCGGCGGAGCGGCTCAGGGCGTTGGGGCGCTAGGGCCGGCCGCAAAGATCCCCGACTGCTCTCGCTCGGACGGAGCCGGCTACCTGCGCCTGCGCCGGCTGTTCGGGTTGTGGCGGAGCCTCCGGAAGAACGTGTAGGGCGAAGCCTCGACCGTGAACACCCACACCCGGTAGAGGCCTCTGAAAACCACCGTCGCCATCACGATCTGGAAGCTCGCCAGAAGCCAGTAGTTCACGACACCTTCCGCTACCGGGTCGAGCCATTCGATCAAGCCGAACCCTTGGATCAACACGAAGGCTACGAAGGGCAGGTTGAGCAGCGCCTGAAGCAGCAATGTCTCGGCGACCACCACGGCTGTTCCCGAGGGCTGCTTCAGGGCGAGGCCGAGCAGAATTTGCAGCGAGGCAAAAGCCAGGATCATGTACCCCATCCATACGACGAGGTGGAGAGCACACCACAGCGCGCGCTTTCGGAAAGTGTCCTGCGCGATGAGCGTCCTGTCCCATAGCGTCACGTAGTAGTCGAGCACAGCCGTGACCCGTGATGCGAGGGGCCTCGGGCAAAGGCGAAATATCCAATTGAAGACCTTGTCTCTGTGGGTCGTCAGCACGATCAGCCAGGCGAACGCAACGATCGCCGCGGCGGTCCAGATGAGGCCCGTGGTCCGCCAATCCGACATGTGGAGCACGGGGGTCCACCATTCGAATTGGGCCCTGATCAGCCCCCACCCCGCCCACTCGAAGACGGAGAACAGTGCGCTGCATCCCCAGAAGTAGAGAAGAGAGAGAGCAAAGAGCCACCAGAGCGCCTGCAGGGCACGGTGCCCCACCTTGGATCCAATGACGGCCATCTGCGCCACGATCCGGTGCCACCACTCCTTTCGCACAAGGCTTCTGGGATCGCGAAGCGTGGGGCCCGCCAAGATAGTGGGCTCGACCAACGCGTCGCTCTGAAAGAGCAGCTCGGGGTTGCTCAGGACCGGGATCCCCGTCGTTTGTGGGACCCTGAAGTCCGTAGCGAACAACGCATGTCTGAATTGGATCGGGGAACGGCCAGAAACCGCAAAAGGTGAAACGTGCCGGCTCTTGAACCGATGGGGGACGATTCGGGAATGGGTCTCCTCATCGAGGAAATGCCAGACAGCCCCGTAAGCCAGGCACTGATCGCTGCATGCGGCTTCCGTATCGACCTCCTCGGTTGCGGCAAAGCGCAGGTCCTGGACGGTTTGCGGCACGCTGAACTGCGTTCGTCCCTCGGGGAGCCGCGAGAGGATCGGGTCATCTTTCGGCGTGAACGCATAGTAGAAGTTGAGATAGTCGACTAGGTTCTCCTTCGTGAGCTGGAGCTTGTAGCGACGGTTGGCGCGGTCCACGCTGCCCGCCGTGTTCGCCAGGGGCACGATCCTGTCCTTGCGCGCCCCAGGTCGCGCGAGGAAGTACATGCGCTCGACCTCGGCCTTGGGCCCGTAAGGTTCGAGGTAGGCCAGCCACACATTCCGGTAGAAGGTGACACGTGTCCCGCGCAGCGCGAGCCGGCTCGGTTGCAGAGCCTCCTTGATCCGACACTCCTTTGCGACGCGCTTGCGGATCAATTGGTCGAGGTCTGGGGGAAACTCGACAAACTGACGCGGCACGGACAATCTCCCTTTATCGTCGAAAAATGCTATTTCAGCATATGAAGAGGCACAGACCAAGCCTGTGTCAATGCATGGCGTCATCAATCATCCGTGGATGTGGCGCGCGGGTCCCTGCGTGGCGGCGCGTGCGCTAGGCGACGTACCCGGCGAATTCCCGCACCACCTCGCGATAGACCTGCCGCTTGAACGGCACGATCAGCTCGGGCAGCTCGGCCGCGTCGGCCCAGCGCCAGTCGTCGAACTCGGCCTTGTGGCGGCCGCGGGCGGTGATGTCGATCTCCGCCTCGCGGCCCGTGAAGCGCATGGCGAACCACTTCTGCCGCTGCCCGCGGTATCGGCCCTTCAGGGCGATGCCGACCAGCTCCTCGGGCAGGTCGTAGGTGAGCCAGCGCGGCACCTCGGCCAGCAGCTCGACGCTGACCACGCCTGTCTCCTCCTCGAGCTCGCGCAACGCCGCCGACCGCTCGGCCTCCCCCGCCATGATGCCGCCCTGCGGCATCTGCCAGATGCGATCCATTCCCTCGGCCGCCCACTTGGGGCGGCGCCGCTGGCCGACCCAAACGCGGCCGGCGCCGTTGATCAGCATGATCCCGACGCAGGGGCGGTAGGGCAGGCGCAGGGGTTGTGCGAGCTGCATTGCGAGGGTCGCCCCGTGCGGCAAGTCGAATGACCCGCGATTGTTCGGTGATTTGCGGGATTTGTCACGCCAAACCGTCCTGGCGCGGCGCAGATTGCGCGGCTTGGGTTAAGACGCGGCGCTCCCGCGGGCCAGCCCCGCGAACTCGCGCACCACCTCCGCATACACGGCACGCTTGAAGGGCACGATCAGGCCGGCGAGCTCGTCGATGCCTGCCCAGCGCCAGGCATCGAACTCGGGCGCGTGTCCCGCCCGGACCAGGGCCACTTCGTCGTCGCTGCCGCGGAAGCGCACGGCGAACCACTTCTGCCTCTGGCCGCGGTAGCGCCCGCCCCAGGCCTTGGGACGCAGGCTCTCGGGGAGGTCGTAGAGGTGCCAGCGGGCGCTCTCGGCAAGCACGTCGACCGATCGGATGCCCGTCTCCTCCTCGAGCTCGCGCAGCGCGGCCTTGGCCGGGTCCTCGTCGGGATCGATCCCGCCCTGCGGCATCTGCCACCACGTGCCCGGCCCCTCGGGCTCCCCCGGCGCACCGTATCGCCGGCCGATCCACACGAGGCCATCCCGGTTCAACACCATAATGCCGACGCAGGGCCGATAGGCGGACAGCGAGCCGAGATCCTCGGTCATGCGCCCCTCGCAGGCTCGCCGTCGATTGAACGCGGAGCGCCCAGATGCGCGAACTCGCCGACGACATCGGCATAGACGCCGCGCTTGAAGGGGGCGACGAGCTGCCGGGCGCGGCTGTCGGAACCCAACGGGCCGGACACCCCCTCGCCTCGGCGCTATTTCTGGCTCGGCTGCTGCGACCCCTGCCCGGCCGCCTCGGTCTGCGTGGAAGGCTGAGGCGGCAGAGGCTCGCCGCGCAGCATCTTCAGCGCGTACTGCAGCTGGGTGTCCTTCTCCGGCTCCTTCGGCACGTAGTTGGAGGAGCCCGACCCCTCTTTGCCGTCCTTGGCTTCGCTCTTGAGGTGTCCTCTGAGACCGGCCTCGCTCGGCATGCGCGGGACCGCCTTGGATTGCAGCTCCGGCGGCAACTCCTGCTCGACCATGATGTCCGGCTCGATCCCTTTCGCCTGGATGGACCGGCCCGAGGGCGTGTAATAGCGCGCCGTCGTCAACCGGATCGCGCCGTTGCTCGCCCCGCCGCCGAGCGGAATGATGGTTTGCACCGAGCCCTTGCCGAACGAGCGTGTGCCGATGATGGTGGCGCGCTTGTGATCCTGCAGCGCGCCGGCCACAATCTCCGAAGCCGAGGCCGAGCCGCCGTTGATCAGCACGACGATCTGCTTGCCGTCAGTGATGTCGCCGGGACGTGCGCTCGCGCGCTGCGTTTCCTCGAGCCCACGTCCTTTGGTGAGCACGATCGCGCCCTTCTCGAGGAAGTCGTCGGAGACCGCGATCGCCTGGTCGAGAAGGCCGCCCGGGTTGCCGCGCAGATCGATCACGTAACCCTTGACGTTCTTGATCGACTTCTTCAGGCCATCGATCGCCTTGACCAGATTGGCGTGCGTCTGCTCGTTGAAGGTGGAGACCTTGACGTAGGCCACGTCGCCTTCCGCCCGCGCCTTGACGGCGTTGATGCGGATGACATCGCGCACGATCCTGACGTCGAAGGGATCGTCCTTGCCTTTGCGCACGATGGTCAGCGTGATGGGCGTGTTCACCGGCCCGCGCATCTTGTCGACCGCCTGCTCCAGCGTGAGGCCGACGATCTGCTCGCCATCGAGATGCGTGATGAGGTCGTTCGTCTGCAGCCCCGCCTTGGCGGCCGGCGTATCGTCGATCGGCGACACCACCTTCACCACGCCGGAGCCCTGCTCCATGGTCACCTCGATGCCGAGGCCGCCGAATTCGCCGCGCGTCTGCACCTGCATGTCGCGGTAGTTCTTCGGGTTGAGGTAGGCCGAGTGCGGATCGAGCGCCGCAAGCATGCCGTTGATCGCCGAGTCGATCAGCATCGTGTCGTCCGGCTTGTCGACATAGTCGCTGCGCACGCGCTCCAGCACGTCGCCGAACAGGTCGAGCTGCTTGTAGATCTCCGAATTGGTCGAGGTGGCGGAATAGGTCCGGCTGACATTCAGAACCGTCGTGGCCCCTGCAAGACAGGCCAGCATCACGAACGTCCAGAATGCGTAGTCCGATTTGCGCGTCATCCTTGCACCCTTATCCTTGCACCTTGCGAGTAGCATCCGACCACCAGGGATCGGGATCGATGGGCCGCTGATCCTTGCGGAACTCGATATACAGGATCGGAGCGTTCTCCTGTGCCTTGGCCTGCGACTTTGCAGCTGCACTCATCACGCCCACCGGCTCGCCGGCAAGCACGAACTGACCAAGTTGCACGTCGATCTGAGATAACCCAGCAAGAAGAATATGATAGCCTCCGCCAGCATTAATGATCAAGAGCTGGCCATAGCTGCGGAACTCCCCGGCATAGACGATCCAGCCGTCACACGGGGACACCACCTGGCCGCCGTGCCTCGTCTCGAGCACGAGCCCCTTGGACTGGCTGCCGTATTGGGTCTTCTCACCGAAGGTGAGCACGCGGCGACCGAGCGCCGGCAGCGGCAACAGGCCTTTGGCGTCGGTGAACGGGATGGCCGGCTTGATGCGGCCCGGCGTCAGCATGGCCACCCGGTCGCCGCTCGGCGCCAGCACGATCGAGGAGCCGCGGTCGTCGGGGCCGGCCGCAGTCACGGCAGGGCCGGCCTTCTTGCCCTCTTTTGAGGCAGAGGCCTGCGGCTGGGCCGCGCCCGCCGATGGCGGCGCCACAGCTGCGGCCGCCGCGATCTCCTGCTCATAAGAGCCGAGCCCCGTGCGGTCGGCGACCTCCTTGTCGAGCTTCGAGATCAGGTCGCTCAGGTCGGAGACGCTCCTCGAGATCTCGGTTGCCGCCTGGCGTACCTTGTCCAGCTCGGCCTGGCGCTCGGCAAGCGACTGCCTCTTGGATTCCTGAAGGCCCGCGAGGCGGGTGCGCGCATCGTTGAGCCGGGTCGTCTCGGCGCGCAGCTTATCACCCTCCGTGCGGATGCTGGCGCGCACGCGCGCGAGATCCTTGAGCTGCTCCGCGAGCGCCTTGGCCTCGCCCCCGAGCGCATCCAGGACCGGGGTCAGCAGCGATCCGCTGCGAAACGACGAAAGCACATCCTTGCGGCTCGCCACCATCACCGGCGGCGGGTTCCGCCCCATACGCAGCATGGCGCCGAGCAGCACGGAGATGGAGCCTTGCCGCGCCTCCAGTGTCTCGCGCAGGTGCTTGTCCTGCGCGTCGAGCTCGCCCAGGCGGGATTCGATCAGGGTCAGCTGCGCCTCGCTCTGCTGCACGAGCTTGGCCGTCTCCACCAGCCGGCCGTTGATGCGTTCGCGCTCCGCGGCGATCTTGTCGAGGTCGGCCTGCAGGTCTTTGGCCTGCACATCCTTTGACTTACGCTCGGCCTCGAGGCGGGTCCGCTCTGCCTCGAAGCGCTTGCGCGCCTCGTCCTGGCTCAGCCCTTGGGCCGCGGCGACCATGGGGACGGCCGCGACAAGGGCCGCCCCGAGACATCCGCGGGTCAGCCGCCTCACCGTGCGTAGTACCGTATCGGCCAATCCGCCCTCGAAGGCTTGCAGGCGAGCGGTCAGGTGGCAGCGAATCGCCACCGACCGAAGTCTACGCCGGAATCCCCGGCAACAGATCACGGCAATTGTGGCAGGGGTGAGTTGCCGGGCCGCGACCGCCCCGATGTTGCCGAAAGCGTACAGGTATGCATTCACTGGCCTTGATTACCCCCCTGCATCCACCGGGCCGACAGATGCAAATTGTACTTCACCACCTGACGGTGCTGGCCGTAATCGCCGTCGTCCTCGTGCTGCTGGCGGGGCTGTGGAACATGATGCGGGGGTCGAACCCCAACCTCAGCCAGAAGCTCATGCGCTGGCGGGTCGGGCTGCAATTCTTTGCCATCGTCATTGCCATGATCCTGGTTTATCTGTTCCGGTCGTAGGCGCGGGACCCGCGCTTGACCGCGGTTCCCCGACGGCTACGCTCTGAAGAAGTGCTCGCAGTACTGCGGCAGAAGGCGCCGATGGTCGTCCTCAACAAGATCTACACGCGCACGGGCGATGCCGGCCTCACGGCGCTGGGCACGGGCGAGCGCGTGCCCAAGCATTCGGCACGCATTGCCGCCTACGGCACCGTCGATGAGACCAACGCCGTCATCGGCGTGGCGCGGCTCCACGTGCGCGAGGCCCATGCGGATGTCGACGCCATGCTGGGACGCATTCAGAACGATCTGTTCGACCTCGGCGCTGACCTTACCATGCCGGAGCAGGGCAAGAGCGGACGCGAGCCCCTGCGCGTCAGCGATGCGCAGGTCAAGCGCCTCGAGGACGAGATCGACGCCATGAATGCGGAGCTCGCACCGCTGCGATCATTCGTGCTGCCGGGCGGCTCCCCGGCCGCCGCGGCGTTGCACGTCGCGCGCACCGTCAGCCGGCGGGCCGAGCGGTGCATGGTCGAGCTCGCCAGCCTCCCCGACGAGCCCGTCGGCGCCGCCGCGCTCAAGTATATCAACCGACTGTCGGATCACCTGTTCGTGGCCAGCCGTTACGTCAACGCGCGCGGCGAGGGCGACGTCCTGTGGGTGCCGGGGCAGAACCGCTGAGCACCGGATGCGCTCGGCCATAGCGAAGGTGGCGACACGTGGTCTTCATTCCCCTTTCGGACGACAACCCGCTGCGCTCCATCCGCTTCCAGTGGGTGACAGTCGGCCTCATCGCCACGAATGTCGTGGTCTTCATTTGGCAGAACGGAGCCCTCGGGCAGGCGACGGCCGCCAGCTTCGCTCTCATCCCCTCGGAGCTGCTCGGAGTCGGAATACTCGGTGGGCCGGCGCACGGCGCCTATGACCGCTTCAACGTACCCGAGGGCTACACGCTCCTCACCTATATGTTCCTGCATGGCGACATCATTCACCTCGGCTCCAACATGCTGTTCCTGTGGGTGTTCGGCGACAACGTCGAGGACGCCATGGGCCACGTCAGGTATCTGGCCTTCTACCTCATCTGCGGCGTCGCCGGCGGGCTTACGCATGCGCTGATGCTGCCGGCGTCCAAGCTGCCGCTGATCGGCGCCAGCGGAGCGATTGCAGGGGTGATCGCCGCCTATCTGATCCTGCACCCCCGCGTACTGGTGTGGGTGTTGGCCTTCCGCTTCATCCCCCTGCACATCTCGGCCGCCTGGGTGCTGGGGATCTGGGTCGTGACCCAACTTCTCATGGTGTTGCTTAACCAGTCGGACCAGGTGGCCTGGTGGGCGCACATCGGCGGGATGATCACCGGCGCGATTCTCATCCTGTTCATGCGGCGGCCCGGCGTTCCGCTTTTCGATCGCTGGTTCACGCCGGTGTGATGCGGCTACTGCGCAACATCATTGACTGCCCAACTGTTGTCCAAAGTGCCGCGCCGGTTGCCCAATTGACACCCAAATGTCGCGGCCGTACCTTGGCTTTTCGCACTTGCGAAGCGCCAACTCCCGCCGTCACAAACGAAACATAAAAGGGCGGGCCCAAGGAGCAGATCGCGGTGCCGTGCGGCTCACCGGGGAGTGGGGCGCCGTACCTCAGATGGAGCCTCTTGGGGAATGAAAGTCCTGATTGCTGTGAAGCGCGTGGTCGACTTCAACGTCAAGATCCGCGTCAAGTCCGATGGGTCGGGCGTCGAGCTCGCCAACGTAAAGATGTCCATGAACCCCTTCGACGAGATCGCCGTCGAGGAGGCCGTGCGTCTGAAGGAGAAGGGCACCGTCAAGGAGGTCGTGGCCGTCTCCGTGGGGCCCTCCAAGTCGCAGGAGACAATCCGCACCGCGCTGTCGATGGGCGCCGATCGGGGCATCCTGATCGAGGTCCCCGAGGGACAACCGGTCGAGCCGCTGTCGGTGGCCAAGATTCTGAAGAGCGTCGTCGATGCGGAGAAGCCCGCGTTCATCATCCTCGGCAAGCAAGCCATCGACGACGACTGCAATCAAACGGGCCAGATGCTGGCCGCGCTGCTCGGCTGGCCGCAGGCCACGTTTGCCTCCAAGCTGGTGATCGAAGGCGAGACGGCGCTCGTCACGCGCGAGGTCGACGGCGGCCTCGAGACGCTCAAGCTGAAGCTGCCCGCGGTCGTCACCACTGACCTGCGTCTCAACGAGCCGCGCTATCCTTCGCTGCCCAACATCATGAAGGCGAAGAAGAAGCCGCTCGAGGTCAAGAAGCCCGCCGACTACGGCGTCGACGCGACCCCACGCCTGAAAGTGCTCAAGACCGTGGAGCCGCCCGGCCGAAAAGCCGGCGTCAAGGTCGCCAACGCCGCCGAGCTCCTCGCCAAGCTCAAAGAGGTGGGGGTGCTGGCATGACCACGCTCCTCCTTGCGGACCACGACAACAAGACGCTGAGCGCGGGCGTCGCCAAGGCCATGAGCGCCGCCAAGGCGTTGGGGCAGGACGTGCACGTGCTGGTCGCCGGCAGCGATTGCAAGGCCGTTGCCGAGGCCGCCGCCAAGCTCGACGGCGCAGCGAAGGTGCTTCTCGCTGACGCGCCGCATCTCGGGCACCAGCTGGCCGAGGAGGTAGCTTCTCTGGTCGGCGGACTGATGCCCGGCTACGACGCCGTCGTCGCGGCCTCGACGGCATCGGGCAAGAACATCATGCCCCGCGTTGCCGCCAGCCTCGACGTCATGCAGATCTCCGACATTATCAAGGTGGTGTCACCCGACACGTTCGAGCGACCGATCTACGCGGGCAATGCCATCCAGACGGTGCAATCGGGCGACAAGAAGAAAGTGATCACCGTCCGCACCACCGCGTTTCAAGCGGTCGGCAACGGCGGATCAGCCCCCATAGAGGCCGTCGCGGCGCCAGCGCCCGTCGGCCTCTCGAGTTTCGAGAGGGCCGAGATTCAGAAATCCGACCGGCCCGAGCTCACGGCGGCCAAGATCGTCGTCTCGGGCGGCCGCGGCCTGCAATCGGGCGAGAACTTCAAGAAGTACATCGAGCCCGTGGCCGACAAGCTCGGCGCCGCGGTGGGTGCCAGCCGCGCTGCCGTCGATGCCGGCTACATGCCGAACGATTACCAGGTGGGGCAGACCGGCAAGGTGGTCGCGCCCGAGCTCTATATCGCCGTCGGCATCTCGGGCGCCATTCAACATCTCGCCGGCATGAAGGACAGCAAGGTGATCGTCGCCATCAACAAGGACGGCGAGGCGCCGATCTTCCAGGTGGCCGACTTCGGCTTGGTCGCCGATCTGTTTCAGGTGCTGCCCGAGCTCAAGGCGGAGCTGGAGAAGGCCGGCAAATAGGCCGGCTGCGGCGCGAGGTTCGACCGGGGTTTGTTGAGGAGCAGGACGTCATGGACGCAGGCGTCAAGACGAAGAAGCCCGGTGGCCAGCTGGAGCGAGGCCGCAAGGGCGAGGCGAACGCACAATCGGTCATCAAATCGGTCGGCATCATCGGCGCCGGCCAGATGGGCAACGGCATCGCCCACGTGGTGGCGCTGGCCGGCTACAATGTTTCTCTCAACGACGTGAAGAAGGAGGCCATCGACAAGGCGCGCGCCACCATCGAGCGCAACATGGCGCGGCAGGTATCGCGCGGCATCATCACCGACGCGGAGATGCAGACGGCCCTGAAGCGCATCCACGTCGCCTCCGACGTGCAGGCCCTCGGCGAGGCCGACCTCGTGATCGAGGCCGCCACCGAGGACGAGGCCATCAAGCGCAAGATCTTCCTGGAGCTTTGTCCCCGGCTCAAGAAGGATGCCATCCTGGCCACCAACACGTCGTCCATTTCCATCACCAGGCTCGCCTCCGTTACCGATCGACCGGAGCGGTTCATCGGCATCCACTTCATGAACCCCGTGCCGATGATGCAGCTCGTCGAGCTGATCCGCGGCATTGCCACCGAGGATGAGACGTTCGCACTCGCCAGGAGCTTCATCGAGAGCCTCGGCAAGAGCATTGCCATCTCGGAGGACTTCCCGGCGTTCATCGTCAACCGCATCCTGCTGCCGATGATCAACGAGGCCGTCTACACGCTCTACGAGGGCGTGGGCACCGTCGAATCCATCGACAAGGCGATGCGCATGGGTGCGAACCATCCCATGGGGCCCCTCGAGCTCGCGGATTTCATCGGCCTCGACACATGCCTCTCGGTGATGCAGGTGCTCTACGAGGGCCTCGCCGACTCCAAGTACCGGCCCTGCCCGCTGCTCGTGAAGTACGTCGAGGCCGGATGGCTCGGGCGCAAGACGCAGCGCGGCTTCTACGACTACCGCGGCGAGAAGCCGGTGCCGACGCGCTAGGCGCGCACCTGCTTCCCCTTCCCGACGTGCCCAGAGACGGCGCGACACCTATCCCGCGTGACGCCGCTGCACCAAGCAGCCGGTGAATTCCGCCCAAAGCCTCACTCCCGCGAAGCCTTGAATCGGCGCACCTGTCGGGCCTCGCCGCGAGAGGTGCCGCATGAGATCAAGGAGGGTGTTCGCCGCATCTGCATTGGCAAGGGTCGAGGGCGCGGGAGGTACCGTGTACTGGCGCGACCAACGCCCGCACTTGGCGACCCTTGTCATGGCTAACGAGCCGTAAAGCCGTTGCCGGATCGGGATGCTGAACCTGGATTTGCCTCCAATTTTACGCAAATCCGCCCTCCGCCATTGCCGCTAACCCAACACGTCTCGACTACAAATCACCACAACGAGCAATGGCGGGCGTCGGGGGAAGGCGGATGTCACACCGGGAGAAGATGGCGCTGCTCGAGCGGCGCAGGAACGCCATCCAGGAATGGCTGGAGGACGAGGCGCCTCATGCTGCGCTCGATCAGAAGCACCTCGACGCTGCATCGCCCGAGCGCGCCTATTGGCATCATGGCTACCAAGCGGCGCTGACCGACATCCTCGAGTTGCTCAGCCCTGTCGGGCGAATATCCGGCAGCGCGGACATTCCCAACTAGTCCCCTTCGGCCGCCCCGGATGTACGTGCGTGCGCGGCGGCTGGACGTCGTGGAATAGCTCGCACTCCCTCAGGAACGCTGCCTCCGAGGAGGGGAAATAGCCGTACTTGAAGAGGCTGTCGGAACCGATGTAGTCGCGCAGCCTGGCCCTGAGGTCTGCGTCGGAGCGGCCGATATGGTTGACGCAGAACCTCCCCTCCTTGTCGGCGTGGCCGAGCGCGAACACGCCCGGTGATACCTCCGTGACGGCCGCATCGATTGCATCGAACGTCAACTTGTAGGGACCCGACAGTCCGGTGTTGGTCATGTTCCCTGCTCCCTGCAGCTTGGCCCTCGGCGCCAGATAGCTCCCTGCCCCTCGACCGGGCCGTCGCTTTCACCGCTCGCTGCCGTCACGGCCGGCAAAATGCACGCGCCTCCTCGGTCCATGAGCCAAACCCGGATGCGGCCAGGTTGGAGATCACCCGGCAGACGTATCGCTTCTGTGCCGGATCATTGTCCGGCCCGGCGTGATAGCGCGCCACGGCCATCGTCCAGCTGCCTTCCCGCGCTTTGAGCTCGCGCAGGAACCGGGCTGCGTATGCGACATTCTTCGGCGGATCGAGCATGTCCTCGGCGGAGGCGAAATTCCGCGCGTGGAAGTGGTGGTTGATCTGCATGCAGCCGACGTCGATCATCCTCGCGCCGGCCCGCCGCGCCTGCTCGAGCGTGCGCAGCGCATCTGCCCTGCCGATCTCGTACACGGCCCTGCCGTCGATGTTGAGCGCAAACGGCCGCAGCGAGCCACCACGTCCGGTTTCAGCGAGGCCGACGGCATAGAGAATGCCGAGAGGCACGCCATAGGTCTGCGCCGCGCGAGCCATCTCGCGCTCGCACTCGTTCTGGGCGACGGCCGGCGTCATGGCGCTAAACATAAAGATCGCCACTGCTGCCGCGTGAAGTGCTGCCCCTGTTCGGGTCGTCATTCTGGCGTCCATGTGATGCGCGAGGATCTGGCAAGGCATTCTGCCGCCCCCCGGATGACCTGGGATCGGACTGCGAGGCGTCCCATTGACTTGGCATCGAGGACGCAAAGGACCCCGGCGCCCGGCTGTCGGATGCCTGGGCCGCGTTCGCAGCGCTGGCCGCTATCGTCACGCCGTCGATGCGATATCCGGCCGAAGCGAGCAGCTTGGCGAGCCCGTCCTGATCGTTCTGCAGGGCGACGGCGGTGTCGTGGCGACTGGCCTCGAGGCGAATGTCCAAGGCATCCTGCTTCAGGGACATGCGCACCGTGATGGTTCCGAGGTCAGCCGGTTGAAGCTCGAGGTGAAGAACCTTGACCACGGGCGCCGAGATCGCCTTTGTCCCGGAAGCGTCGATTGCGGCTCCTGCCTGCTGAGCGGCAACGGCGGCAGCAACGATCCGGCCCGCGATCTGCTGCGAGGGTGCGAGAGGCGCAGGAGATGCGTGCGCACCGTCCCTGGCGACGCCGGCACTTGCGCCTTCCGCCGAAGTTACAGCGGCCTTCGGCGTCGCGCCCTCCTTGGTACCGGCCGAATCCTCGCCGTGCGGCCGGTCCTCCCACCCCGCCTGCCGCTCCGCGGGCTCTGCCGGCTTGAGACCTTCGGTGCCGTCGGCAGCCCCGGCCGCGAGCCGCGCGTCACCTGGCGCGCCGGCGTCATCCGCACTTCGATCGGACCCCGCCTCTGCCCCGCGCGCGACATCCGCCGGCGCCCGCGCGAACCCATGCTGCCCGGGCAACTGCGATTGGATCGGAGCGATGTGCGTCTCTTGGCCGAGGACGCTGACGAGTTGACGCGTAGCCGCGTTGACAGGCACTTGCCCCCTGTCGGTCACCTTGTCAGCGGGTGCCCGGGGATCACGCGCTTGCGGCACAAACTTGGCATTGCGACCCGATGTGGCGTCCGCCGCCCCCGACGCGACGGCGTCCACGGCGCCTGTGCTCGTCGCCGAGGTTGCAACGGGAGAGACATCCCATCCCGAGGTGTCGTCGTCGTCAGCGACAGGAGCAACATCGAGCGAGCGCGGGATCGCTCTCGAAGGCTGCCGGGCGGCGCCTGCCGGCTGTCCAATGACGTCGGCCGGCGTGATGGTGCCGTTTGCGGCAACCGCCGGCGCCGCCGGCAAGGAGGCTGTAACCTCGACCCAGTGCACTCCCGCTGTAAAAGGACCGATCTGCGGAATGGCGGGGCCGGCGGTCACGGATTGAGTATCGGCCGCTGCGGTGGGCTCGGCGTCGCTCGCCGGCACGGCTGACGGGGCGGTATCGTCGCTGTTCGCCTGGTCGTCTTGCGACGTCGCTCCCTGCGCGAACGCTTGCCTCCAATTTGCCAAGCGCTCGAGAAGCCGCGTCGGGGCCGCGCCTTCTGGCCTGGCGTCGGCCTTTGCCATCGCCGAGAGCAGGTCGGGAAAGTCCGGCTGACCGTCCTGGTCGGCCGAGCGCGGCTCCTGCCCCGCCTGCGGCGTGCGCAGGGGAGCGCTTGCAGCGCTGCGGCTCGGCAGGCCCGGAATGCCCAATCTGGCCGGCACGGTTGCGGCGGTCATCGGCGCTCTCCGCTCAATAGAGCATCGACCCGGGCAATGGCCTTCCTTGCGGTAGCAGCCACGGCCGAAACGCCGACACCGGCCGGTGGCTTGTCGCCATCTCCGGGCGCCTCCACGCCGCGCCGAATTTCCTTCCCGATGTGCAGCGCGGCGGCAAGAAGCTCCTCTTCCTCCGTGTCGAGCTTGTCCGCGGATATGCCTTCCAATGTCGTCATCGCCTTTTCGAGCTCCTCGGTGGTGACGAGAGCGGCCGCCTCGTAGAGCTTGGCCCGCACCTGCTCGAGGCTCCCGTCCGGCGCCATCGCTGCTGCCTTCCCGGCCGCCCAGCGCACCAGCTCCATCTTGCCGGCCCTCACCCCTTCCCAGGCGACCATGAGATAGAGCTCCTGCTGCGAGTCGTTCGGCAGCGAAGCCAGCGCGGCCTCCATGCTCGATCGGCGAGGCCCATCGTCGGCTACGCTGTGCGCGACCACATTGGCGGCAAACTGGCGCCGGAAATTTCCCATGTGCACGGAATTGGCGAAGCGGCGGAAGTAGAGCGCCGCCGCCGACCCGAAGCGGTCCGCATCACCCTTGTCGGCAGCGAGACCGGCCTCGCGGCGCAAGGCAGCCTCCTCGATCATCGTGCCGGGTGCGAGGAGGCGAGCCTCAGCAAGAAGCTCCAGCGCCTTGTCGGGATCCTTCTTCGCCAGCAGCTCGGAGCGCACGAGGGCGACATGCCCGGCGATGCTCGCATCGAGCTTGCGCGGCTCGAGGTCAGCAAGCAGCTCCGCCGCCGCAGCGTTGCGATTTTCGCCATAAGCCAGTGCGGCCCGCACCAGGGTCTGCTCCTGGCCGCTGCTCAGCTCCGCGAGCTTCTTCAAGATGACCGGCTCGCCGCCGCTCAGCACGAATGCAACCGCCGCGCGCACGTTTCGTGGCTCCTTCCATGCGTCGTCCGCGGCCCTGGAGAGCAGCACGGCGTCCTCCGCGAGCGCCGCCCTGTAGCCTCGGTAGGACGCGGCGTCACCCGCGGCGATCCGGTCTTGCAACGCGCGCAGCGAGCGTGCGACCTCGTAGGGCTCGGGGAGAGCGTCCGCTCCGAGCGCCAGCGCCGGCGCGAGCCCCATCCCGAGAGCAGCGAGCCAGGAGAAGAGCCGGTGGTGCCTCATGGGGTCTGCTTCCGCAGGAGGATCTCGATGCGGCGGTTCTGTGCGGCCTGCGGATCATCCGCGATCTTGAGGCTGCGGTCGGCATACCCCTCGATCCGGTCGAACCGCCGCTCCTCGATGCCGCTGCGGGCCAGCATGACGTAGGCCATGTGGGCGCGCGCCGAGGACAGCCGCCAATTATCATAGCTTGCCGTGCGGTAGGGCCTGCGATCGGTGTGGCCGCGAATGACGAGCTGCTCCGGCCGCCCCAGCAGAAGCCTGGCCACCTTGTCCATGACGACCACCATTGCCGGTCGCGGCTCGGCGGAGGCAATGGCGAACATGCCGAAGTCGTAGTCGTCGGTCAGACTGATCAGCACACCGTCAGGCACCACCGTGACATCGATGTGCGGGACGGTGCCCGGCAGCGCCTCTGCCACTGCCTTCTTGATGTCGGCCTCGAGCCTCTGCGCGTCGGCGCGCTGGGCGGCCTCCTTCTCGGCTTCCTTGGCAGCATCGGTGGCGGCTTCCTTCGGCAGGGGGCGCACCGCTTCGGCTGCCGGCTGCCGGGCCGCGGCCTCCTTTGCAGCTTCCTTGGCGGCATCCTGGGGGGCGTCCTTCGCAACCGGCACCGAAGCTTCCGCAGCCGGCGGAGGGGCCGCTTCGCGAGCCGGTTGGGCCACGACCTCGGGGGCCGGCGTTGATGGCGCGAGGGGCGCCTGCGCTTTCCCGGTTGCGCCCATCGGCGGTTCGGCCGGCGTGATCTCCGATCCAGCCACGTGATCGAACGGATCACGATAGGCCCGACCTGTCGCCTGGCGTGCGCCGTCGTCGGTCGCCCCGCCCGCTCCGGAGCGAGGCCCCTGGTCGCGGGCTTCCTGGCCGCTCTGGAAGGGATGCCCTCGCGGCCGCACCTCGCCCAGCTCCGCTTCATCGCGCTTGGTCGCGCCTTTGGCTTTCGTGTCCTTGGCCTTGGCGCCCGCCGATGCAGCGCTCCCGCTGCCCTCGGCTCCATTCGGCTCGTGCAGACCCTTGGGCGTGGGCTTCTTGTCCGTGAGACGCATCGGATTGAAGTAGGTTGCGACCTGGGTGAGCGTCTTCTTGTCGGTGGAGTTGATCAGCCACATGACGAGAAAGAAGGCCATCATCGCCGTCATGAAGTCGGCGTAGGCGATCTTCCACACGCCGCCGTGGTGCCCGCCCTCGTCCGAGTTGGCCCGGCGACGGATGATGACGAGCTCGTGTGCCTTGCCTTCCTCGCTGCCGCTCACGCTGCCGCCTCCTCGATCTTCGCGATCCACGCGCCGAGCCGCGTCTCCAGCAGGGTGTTCCCTACCGTCACGCGCAGGTCGCAAACGTGGTCCGGATGGTAAGTCACGTCCGCAATGCTGCCTTCGAGGCGGGCCCGAAGGACCTCGAGGAGGTCCGGAGGACCACAGACGCTCACGGCGGCAGCACCATCTCGTGCCAGCAGAACCTTCAGGCTCTGGACGAGGTCCGCGATCGCCTGCCTGCGCAGCGCGGCACCGACGAACGGCTTGAGGACTCGTGCCACGGAGTCGGCAAGGCGGGTTTCCATCTCCTTGAGCCCGCCGGCGAGCTGCTCGGCGAGCCTCGTGCCCTCCTCCTGCGCCCATGCCTCACGCGCCGCCTCGAGCTCCCTCTCATGGCGCGCCCTCTGCTCCGCGAGCTCTGCCACCCGCTTGGCTTCGGCCTGCTCTGTGGCTTTGGCAAAACCGCTCGCAAACGCTGCTTTCACCGGGTCGACCGCTCTTACCGGGGCAGCCGCGCCGCGGTGGTCACCTTCCGGCGCATCCTCCTCCGGACGGCCGGGCGCGTCGAACTCGAGCAGGTAGCGTGCGATGGCAGCGCTCATGCTCTCTCGGCTCCTCGCATCCATTGCCTCAGGATGGCTGCGGCCTGGTCCTCGTCATAGTCGATCATCTGCTCGAGACGCTTGAGCGGCGTCCGCCCGAGCTTCTCTGTGAGATCCGCGATGAGGTTGGGTTGCGCGGCGCCTACGGCGGCCGCCGCAGCGGTGGCCACCGGCTCCGCAAGCGGCTGCGGCTCCGCCTTGAGCGTCTCGGCGGTCTTGGTCTCCCGTCCGGCGGCGTCGAGTATGGCCTTCGTCGCGGGCCGCAACCCGAACCAGATCAGCAGCGCGGCTACGCCGACGATGGCGAGCGCGTTGACGACGCTGCCCAGCTGACCGAGCAGCTGCTCGACGATGCCCGGGGCGCCGACCGGCTCCAGCGACTGGCCGCCCTGCAGGAACTCGACCGCCGCCACGGTTATTCGGTCGCCGCGCTTCTCGTCGATGCCAGCCGCGGAGCCGATCAGGCTTTCTACCTCCTTCAGCTGCTTGTCGATGGCCTCGGGGCCGGCCCCCTCGCCCAGCGCGGTCAGCAGGCGCTTCCGGTTTATCACCACGGCGACCGTCAGCTGCTCGATCTTGTAGCCCTCGCTGACGGTCGAGGTGGTCTTGGAGCCGACCTCGTAGTTCGTCAGCTCCTCGCGCCTCTCGTTGGAGCGCTTCGACTGGTCGCCCGACGCGGTGGTGGCCTGCTCGGCAGGAACGTTCTGCTCGACGCTGACGGGGTTGCGGGAGTTGCTGTTCTGCTGGTTGCCCGTCTCCTTGACGACGCGCACCGATCTCTCGACGCGGGAATCGGGATTGAATGCCGTCTCGTTGATCTGCCGCTTGTCCGTGTTGAGGCGCGCGGCGACGCTGATCTCGAAATTGTTGAACCCCAGATAGGGCGTGAGCGTCTTGGCGATGTTGTCCTGCAGCTCGCGGCTGACGGTCTTCTCGAGCGTGATCATCTTGGCCGGCGTGGCGCTCGTCGCGTCGCCGCCGGAAGCCAGGATCGTGCCGTCGGTGCTCAGGACCGTCACCTGATCGACGGTCATGCCGGGCACGGCGGCCGCCACGAGGTGGCGAATGGCAGGAGCGGAGGAGAAGTCGTTGGCCGATTCGGTGCGGACGATGACAGACGCCGAAGGCGGCTGGCGATTGCGCCGGAACGAGCCGCTCTCGGGCAGAACGATGTGAACGCGCGCGGCCTTGACGCCGCGCATCGCCTGGATGGTGCGCGCTATCTCGCCCTCGAGCGCCCGCACCCGCGTGATCTCCTGCATGAAGGAGGTGAGGCCGATCGAGCCCAGCTTGTCGAACAGCTCGTATCCGGCGCCGGCGTTGCTGGGCAGCCCCTTCTCGGCAAGCAGCATGCGTGCCTGGGCGGTTTGTCCGCGCCGGACCAGGACGGCCGTGCCCTGGGAGTTCACGTCGAAGCCGAGGCCGGCCTCCTTCAGGGCCGCGCCGATCCGGCTCACATCCTGCGGACTCAAGCCGGCATAGAGGATCTCGAGGTCCGGCCTGCTCAGGTAGTAGCCGCTCAGCGCGACGGTAGCGAAGACAGTGGCGCCGACCAGGGCGAGCACGCCGAGCCGCCGCGCGCCCAGACCGAGCAGGCTGCTCCAAAGGCGTTCCAGCTGCGCTCGCCCCAACATCGCGGCCCCGATTGCGGAAATCAGGCCGCCATGATCTCCCGCCAACCTTGCGCGGGAATGGCGTCAGCGAGCCGGAAAACGCGAGGCCGGCCGCGCCTGTTGCGCAGCCGGCCTTGCCCAGCGTCAGTGCCGCCGTCTTACTGGAAGAGCTTGAGGATGCTCTGGGTGGAGAAGTTGGCAATGCTCAGTGCCTGGACCCCGAGCTGCTGCTGAACCTGGAGCGCTTGCAGCTTCGTCGACTCCTCGTTCATGTCGGCATCGATCAGCGTGCCGACACCGCGGTCGAGCGCATCCATCAGGCTCTTCACGAAGGACTGCTGCAAGCCGATGCGGGACTTGACCGCGCCGAGGCTGGAAGCCGCATCCGTCATCTCCTTCATGGCCGCATCGGCGCCGCTGATGTAGCTGTTCAGCGTCGCGACGTCCGTCGTGCTGTCCGTCAGGGCGGAGATGTCGAGGTTGGCGATCGACCAGGTCGTCGCCGTGTTGTCGATGCTCCCGTCGGCCTTGCGGTTGGAGTCGAGGATGCCGCCGGCCGCGTCGGTTGCCGCCGGGTTGGCATCGAAGAGATCCATGCCGGACGTGTCGATGTCCATGGTCTGGACGCTGACGGCGCTGCCGGAGCGGTTAAAGGACGAGACGACGCTGCGGGTGGCGCTGAAGCCGGCGGCGCTGGAGTCGATCGACAGCCAGTTCTGGCCAGAGAACGACGCGGAGTCGGCGATGCCCTTCAGCTGCTTCTGCAACTGGGCGATCTCGGTCTGAATCTTGGCCTTGTCGACGCCCGGCTCGCTCGCCGCCACCAGCTTGCTCTTGATCGAGTTGACGACGTCGATGGCGCTGTTCATGGCCGTGTAGGTCACGTCGACCATGCTGGCGCCGAGGCCGAGCGCATCCTGCACCGTGGACAGGGACGCCTTGTCGGATTTCATCGTGGTCGCGATGGACCAGTAGGCGGCGTTGTCGGAGGCCTCGGCGACGCGCAAACCCGTGGAGATGTGGTTTTGCGTCTGGGTCAGCATCTTGTTGGTCTGGGTAAGCGACTGCAGCGCCGTCATCGCGGCGACGTTCGTTTTGATGCTGCTCATCTGCATCTCCTAAGAAATCGAGAGACCGAGGTGGTTAGACGCACGGACAACGAATTCCACAGGAGACCTGGGGCGCCGCAGGCCCCGCTTGCCTCGGCGCCAGAATGGGGCCGATTAGCTTAAGATTTGCTTAAAAATGACATGATGTCCCTTCCGTGAAGGGACGCACTCGTGGCCGCCGCGCATCGGGCGCACAGCCGTCAGCCATGGAGCGGCCAGGGCCCGTCCGGGTGACGGCCAACCGCAGATCTGAAAGCATTCGAAAGGTTCGTCGGCCACGCCCCATGGGGCGTGGCCGACAGCGCTGCCGAGTGTCCGGGGCCTTACCCGAACAGCTTGAGGATGCTCTGGCTCGAGGAGTTGGCGATGCTCAGAGCCTGGATGCCGAGTTGCTGCTGGACCTGCAGGGCCTGCAGCTTCGTCGACTCCTGGTTCATGTCGGCATCGACCAGGGTGCCGACGCCGCGATCGAGCGCATCCATCAGGCCCTTGACGAAGTCCTGCTGCATGCTGATGCGCGACTTGGTGGCACCGAGGTTGCTCGCCACGTCGGTCATCTCCTTGATGGCCGCATCGGCGCCGCTCACGTAGCTGTTCAGCGTGGCGGTGTCGGTCGAGCTGTCGGTCAACGCCGAGATGTCGAGGGTGGCAATCGAGAATGTGCCGGTGCCCTCGTTGAGCGTGCCCGTTGCGTCGCGCTTGCCATCGAGGATGCCCGCAGCGGCATTCGTCGTGCCCGCGTTGGCGTCGAAGAGATCCATGCCCGACGTGTCGATGTCGATGGTCTGCACCGAAACGGCGCTGCCCGAGCGCGTGAAGGAGGAAACGACGCTCTTGGTCGCGTTGAAGCCGCTGGCGCTCGAGTCGACCGACAGCCAATTCTCGCCGGAGAACGACGCCGAGCCGGCGATGCTCGTCAGCTGCTTCTGCAGCTGCGAGATCTCGGTCTGCACCTTGGCCTTGTCGACGCCAGGCTCACGCGCCGCAACCAGCTTGCTCTTGATCGAGTTGACGACATCGATGGCGCTGTTCACGGCCGTGTAGGTGACGTCGACCATGCTGGCGCCGAGGCCGAGCGCATCCTGCACCGTGGACAGCGACTGCTTGTCCGACTTCATGGTGGTGGCGATAGACCAATAGGCCGCGTTGTCGGAAGCCTCGTTGACCCGCAAACCCGTGGAGATGTGGTTTTGCGTCTGGGTCAGCATCTTGTTGGTCTGGGTAAGCGACTGCAGCGCGGTCATCGCTGCGACGTTGGTATTGATACTGCTCATCTACATCTCCCCCTGGGAGTACTGGTGTGCAAAACGGGGTACCGCCGGGCTGGGCCCGTTTGGCAGAGCACTGACTTGGCCTGGAGCCCCCCTCGGATGCGCTCCAACCTGCCATGGCTCCCATGGTTAAGGCATAACGATTGCGCAATGCTTAACGTGCTGAAGAACGAATGATGGCGGCAGTCAGACGAAGGATCGGATGAGGCCTCCGATGAGCAGGTTCCATCCGTCGATGAGCACGAAGAACAGCACCTTGAACGGCAAGGAAATGACGGTGGGCGGCAGCATCATCATGCCCATCGACATCGTCAGCGTCGCGACGATCATGTCGATGACGAGGAACGGCAGGACGACGAGGAAGCCGATCTCGAAGCCGCGGCGGAGCTCGGAGATCATGAATGCGGGTATGAGCACCCTGAGGTCGATCTCGGGATCGTCCTGGCGCACGCGAAGGGTTTCGCTGGCGAGGTCCGAGAAGAGCTTCAGGTCCTTGTCGCGCACGTTGGCGCGCATGAACACCCGGAACGGCGCGCTGATGCGCGTGTATGCCTCCTTCTCGTTGATCTTGTTCTCCATGAGGGGTTGGACGCCGCCCTGCCAGGCTTTGTCGAAAGTCGGGCCCATGACGTAGAAGGTCATGAACAGCGCAAGGCTGATCAGGATCAGGTTGGCGGGCGTCGTCTGAAGCCCCAGGCCGGCACGCAGGAACGACAGGGCTACGACGAAACGGGTGAAGCAGGTCACCATGATCAGCAGGCCGGGAGCGACGGAGAGCACCGTGATGACCAGGATGAGCTGGATGATCCGGCCGGCCGCCGTCGCGTCGCCTGCCGGTATCAGCGAGTCGAGGCTTGGCACCTGCGCGGCGGCCGGCAGAGCCGTGAGAAGAACCAGCAGCAGAGTGAGGAGGAGCCTGGTCATTCGATCACGAGCGACTGGATGACCAGCTCCCGAGCCTTGCCTGCGCTGCGGACGCGCGCGCGATCGTTGAGGTCCTCCCGCAGATGCAGGAAACCGCTCGGCCCCTCGATCTGGGCCAACGGAACCGTGCGCAGGTAGGCAACGACGTCCTCTGCAATCGAGGCGGCGATCGCGTTGGCATCGGCCGAAGGATCGCCCATAACGATCGAGGCTTCCAACCTGATCCACGTCCGCTGCGGGCCTGCGAGGTTGGTTACGATCGCCGGGAGCGATCTCAAGGTGGCCGCCTCGACCTGCCGCGGCTTTTTGGCGTGTGTCGCCTCGACCGGCGCCGGCGCGGAGCTCGCAGAACGCTCGCCGCCCAGAACCAGCATGCCGAAGAGCCCGCCGGCGCCGATGGCAAAGCACGTCAGAAAGGCCATCTCCACGACGAGCGAAAGGGGAGAGAACGCCCGTTGCGGCACCGAAGGCGCCTTTGGCTCCATCGCTTCCGGCTCCGCGCTGGTCGCCTCGCTCGCCATGTCAGAACGGGTTGATCAGATCGAGGAGCTGGTGCCCCCAGCCGGGTTGCTGGACTTCCGTGATGCGGCCGCGGCCTCCGTAGGAGATGCGTGCCTCGGCGATCTTGTCGTAGGACACGGTGTTGTCGGTGGCGATGTCGCGCGGGCGCAGCACGCCGGCCACGCTCAGCACGCGCACCTCGTAGTTCACCCGCACCTCCTGGCTGCCGCTGATCACGAGGTTGCCGTTCGGCAGCACCTCCGTCACCACGGCCGCCACCAGCAGGTCGATGCTTTCCGAGCGGGTGATCGCGCCCTCTCCCTTGGTCGCCGTCTTGGACTCAAGATTGGAGGTGAGGCTACCGTCGCCCTTGCCCTTGATGAGGGGCGTGTTGAAATCGTACTTCAGATCGTACGACATATTGTTCGTGGAATCGCGGGATCGCTCGCTCGTGCTGTCGAGCGAGGCCTTGTCCTTGATCGAGATCTTGACCGTGACGACGTCGCCCACGCGCGTGGCGCGCGGGTCGCGAAAGAGGTCGGCGCTGGCATCCTGCCAGAACGAATTGTTGTTGGTCCGCACGACGGGCTCCGGCTGAATCAGCATGGGCGTGCGGTTCGGATGCAGCCCCGAGCCGACCGGCGTCAGCCTCGGCTCACGGTTGAAGTCGGCAATCTTGTCGGCACAGCCGCTGAGCGCCAGGACGACTGCGATCATGAGGACAACGCGCGCCGTCACGACTTCTTCTCCCCGGCCTGCGCCTTCGACCTGCCGGGCAGGTTCACGTTGGCAGCCCCGCCGATCGTTGCGGTCAGGCGCGCCGCCCGCGCTGCATCCATCTCGTTCAGGATGGCGCTGGCGTTGCGCGGGTCGAGCTTGGTCAGCACGGCGGCAGCCATCTCCTCGTCCATCGCCACGAGCTGCGCGGCAGCCGCCTCGGGCCGCATGCGCGCATAGATCGTCACCATGCTGTCGTGCGCCTTCTTGGAGAACTCATCGCGCCGCGCGAGCCACATCTGGTACTCGGCGGTCTTGGCCTCGAGCTGGGCAATGCGCTTGCCGATCTCCTGCTCGAGGTCGTTGAGCGTCTTCTTCTGCCAGGCGAGCCGGGCGTCGGCTGCCGCATCGGCAATGTGGGCGCAATACTCGCGTGCCGACCTGGAAGCCGGCTCGGGAGGATCGGCGGGCGCCCGGCTGCTCTCGGGCGCCGCCGCCTGCGCTGCCCTGGTGGAGAGCGCCGGCAGCCCGTCCCCCTTGGCCGCCGGCGCGGGGGCCGCCGCCTTCGTCTGCGTCTTCGCCGCCGGCGCGCGGGGATGTGCGTCGCGGGCAGGCTCTTGCGGTCCGGCAGCCGCAACGACCACCGGCTCCCAACTCACCTGCGCCTGGGCTCCCGCTGCGGTAGCGAGACCCCATACCGCGACCACTGCCGCCGTCACCGGAAATGCCCGCGACATTCCGAGAAGACGTCTGCGGCGCTGTCCGGTGCTCGCAGTCATTGGACCACCAGATCCGCCTGCAGCGCGCCGGCCGACTTGATCGCCTGCAGAATGGCGATGATGCCGTTGGGCTTCAGTCCGATCCGATTGAGGCCCGCTACGAGGGTCTGCAGGTTGGTGCCCTTGACGACCGCGAAGTTGCCGCCCTTCTGCTCGGCGGCGATGGTGGTATCCGGCGTGACCACCGTTTCACCCCTCGAGAACGGCAGCGGCTGCGAAACCCGAGGGGTCTCGGTGATGCGGACCGTCAGGTTGCCGTGCGCGACCGCCACCGTCGAGATCTGGACGTCCTTGCCGATCACGATGGTGCCCGTGCGCTCGTCGATGACGACGCGGGCCGGCGCATCGGTCTCCACCGTCAGCTCGCCGATGTCCGCCAGGAACCGCGCCGGATTGACGAAGAACGGCCGGTTGATCGATACGGTGCGCAGATCGTTCTCGCGCGCCACCTTGATGCCATAGCGCCGCGCCGTGTGTGCATTGATCGCGTCGGCGACGTTGACCGCTGTCTTGAAATCGGGATTGCGCAGCTCGATCACCAGCGTCTTCTCGTCCGCGAGATTGCCCGGCGCCTCTCGCTCGACGAGTGCGCCGTTGGGGATGCGCCCCGTTGTCGGCACGCCTTGCGTGAGCGTCTCCGCCTTGCCGCCCGACGCGAAGCCTGCCACCGCCAGCGGGCCTTGCCCCACCGCATAGACCTGGTTGTCGGCCCCCATCAGGGGAGTGAGGATGAGCGAGCCTCCCGCCAGGGACGTGGCGTCGCCGAGCGAGGACACCGTGACGTCGATGCGCGCGCCCTTGCCGACGAAGGCAGGCAGGTCCGCCGTGACGATCACGGCCGCGATGTTTCGCGTGCGCGCATTGGCATTGCGCACGTTGATGCCCATGCGATCGAGCATCGACTGCAGCGACTGCTGGGTGAAGGGCGAATTGCGCAAAGTGTCGCCCGTGCCGTTGAGGCCGATGACGAGGCCATAGCCCACGAGCTGGTTGGCCCGAACCCCCTGCACCGAGATGATGTCCTTGATGCGCGTTGCCGCCTGAGCCTGGCCTGCGAGCAGGCAGGCGAGAGCGGCAAGAAGGGCCAGGCGTATCATGGTGCGTCGAGCCTGATGCTGCCGTCGGGCGCAACCGTTCCCCTGATGGTCGCTCCGCTATCGAGATTGCGCAGGCTCACGACATCGCCCGCGCCGCCGTTCTGCAACACCAGTGCATGCGTGGAGATGACGAGGCCACCCTGCTCGTAGACTACCAGCGCGGTCTTTCCCTGGGTCACGAGGTAGGGCTCGCGGACGGCGCTGAGCGGCACCGGCTGCCCGGGCAGCAGCGTGCGCCGCGCCACCTTGCCGATCAGCGCGTCGCGGGCATCGAAGACCGTCGAGCGCGCCACAGTGTGGGCCACGAATGCGCGCTGGACGACGAGCTCCTCGGTGATCACGTCGCCGGGATAGACGATGGCCCTGGGCACGGGGAGTTCGAGGTCGTCCGCGCGAGCGGGCAGGGAGAATTGGATGCACGCCGCCGCTGCCAGTGCCGCGAGCCGTAGCATCCGCGTCAATCGACCCGACCGGCCCATGACCTAGCGCAAGCCCTTGGAGACGGTGCTGAACATGTCGTCGGCGGCCTGGATGACCTTGGAGTTCATCTCGTAGGCGCGCTGCGCGGCGATGAGATCCGTGATCTCCTTGACCGGATCGACGTTCGAGGTCTCGAGGTATCCCTGCTGCACGGTGCCCACGCCCGGATCTCCGGGCACGCCGATCACGGGCGCACCCGAAGCCGTCGTCTCGCGGTAGAGATTGCCGCCGAGCGCCTCCAGCCCCGCGTCATTGGTGAAGTTGGCGACCGTCAGCTGGCCGATGAGCTGCATGGTCGTCTGCGTACCGACGCGGACATAGACCTGCCCTGTCTCATTGACGACGATATCGCTCGCGTCGATCGGAATGGTCATCGCTGGCTGAACGACGTAGCCGTCGCCGGTCACGATCTGCCCCGTCGCGTTCTTGTTGAACGAGCCGGCACGCGTATAGAGATTCTCGCCGTTGGCGCCCGCCACTTGGAACCAGCCGCGGCCGTTGAGCGCCAAGTCGAGCTTGTTGCCCGTGTTCGTCAGCGCGCCTTGCATGTGCAGGTTGCGAATGGAGGCGGTGCGGGCACCAAGCCCGATCTGGGCGCCTTCGGGGATGACCTCCTGGCCTCCCCTGTTCGGCGCGCCCGCCGACCGTTCCGCCTGATAGAGCAGATCGGTGAACTCCGCCCGCGAGCGCTTGAAGCCTGTCGTGTTGATGTTGGCGATGTTGTTGGCAATCACCTCGACATTGGTCTGCTGGACCTTCATGCCGGTGGCGGCGATGGCGAGAGCTCTCACGATACGTCCCTCTCAGATGGACATGCGGCTCAACTCGAGGAACGCCGTAACAACCTTGTCGCGAATGGCGATGGCGGACTGCAGCGTCTGCTCGGCGCTCATCACGGCGTCGACCACCTGTTGCGTGGAGGCCTGTCCGCGAACGCCCGCAAGTGCAGTCGCCTCACCCGCTTTCAAGGTGTCGGCGGTATTCGATGCGAGCTGGGCGAGAAATGCACCGAAATCGGGAGCGGCGTCGCCGGGGGCGGCGAGCGAAGCCCCGCGCAGCGTCACGCCCTGGCCGTCCGCCGCAGAGCTTGCCGCGCCCACTTGGCTCGTGGCTGAGATCGGGTCGAACATCAGTTGCTCCGCAGCAGATCAATCGTCATGGCGATCATCTCGCGCGCCTGCTTGATGACCTGGATATTGGCTTCGTAGGAGCGGTTGGCCTCGTGCATATCCGCAACCTCCGTCATCATGTCGACGTTCGGCAGCTTGACGTAGCCGCTGGCGTCGGCGGCGGGGTGACCGGGGCTGTACTCCAGGCGAAAGGGCGACTGGTATCGCTCGACGCCGCCAATCTTGACCATGCTGGCGCCGGCCGCCTCGTCCACCTCACTTTCGAACGTGACGACCTTGCGGGTATAGGGATCGCCGCCGGGCGTCGTCGCCGTCGACTGAGCATTGGCCAGATTCTCCGCGACCACGCGCAGCCGCTTCGACTGCGCCTCCAGTCCGGAGGCGCTGACCTTCAAGGCGATCTGCAACGGATCGAACATGGCCTCACACCTTGACGCTGGCGAGCAGCATCCGGTGGAACGCCTTGGCGATCCCCGTGTTGAGCCGGTAGGCCCGATTGACGTCGCCGGCGTTGATGAGCTCCTGCTCCATGCTGACGTTGTTGCCGGAGTGCATGGTCTCCCAGGTCTCCGACTTGCGCACGCCGACAGCTGCCGATTGCGACGTCGTGTCGGTCAGGTGACCCGGCTGGGTCGCGCCCATCGCGAGGCGCGTCGCATCGAGTGCCTTCTCGAACGGCTCGACGTCGAGCGCCTTGTAGCCGGGCGTGTTCGCGTTGGCGATGTTGCTCGCAATCGTGGACTGCCGCACCGCCAGCCATTGATTGTGGCGCGAGACGACATTGAAGAGTTGGATTGCCGACACTGTCGGTTCCCCCAGCTGGTGCCCCGCCGGATTTGTAGGCCGGCAATCTTGTACGAAGCTTGCGCTGATCAGGTCGACATCATCAGCCGGCGGGGAATTGAAGCGCGCTCAGGTCGCCGTGGCCACCGAAGCCGGCAGGCGATGCCGCGGAATGGGCGTCAGCCGCGCATCGGCAATGGCCTCGACCAGCCGCAGCGTATTGCTCTCGGGGTCGCCGGTGCTGTCCGAGAAGGTGATGTAGGTGATCTCGATCCCGGCCTGCAACGCCTCGAGCAAGAGTCGAAAATAGACGGAGACGCCGCGATGCATGAACTCCATGTCGAGCGCCACGGTGGGTGCCTCGCCCCATTTCAGCCGCACATCGCCCGACGAGCCGAAAGCCAGCGTGCCGGGCTTGAAGTAGAGCTCGGTCGAGGAGTTGACGAGGTGGGCGATATTGCCGAACTGCTCCGTGCGCAGAAACGCGATGAGATCCGTGGCGTCGATCAGGCGCAGCTCCGCGGCCACGTCGCGCAAGCCGTCGGCCAGCGCCTTCTCGCGCTCCAGGGTGTAGGTATTGCCATCCTTCAGCATGCCGCTCTCTTTAGCCGCTGGGGCTTGTCCGGGCCTGACGGGCGAGCACGAAGAAGATGATCTGCGCCACCGCCTTGTAGAACTCCGGCGGGATCATCTTGTCGACCTCGACCACCTTGTAGAGGGAGCGCGCGAGCGCCTTGTCCTCCACGACAGGGATGCCGTGCGCGACGGCAACCTCGCGAATCTTCAAGGCAATCAGGTCCTGTCCCTTGGCAATGACCAGCGGCGCGCCGCCCTCCTCGCGCACGTAGCGCAGCGCGACTGCGAAGTGCGTCGGGTTGGCGATGACGACGGTCGCCCGCGGCACGGCGGCGATCATGCGCTTGCGCAATCTGTCGCGGGCTAGCGACCGCAGCCGCGCCTTGACGATCGGGTCGCCGTCGGCCTGCTTCAGCTCGTCCTTGACCTCCTGACGCGTCATGCGCAGGTCGCGCTGCCACGACACGCGCGACCACACCACATCCGCCGCCACGAGGACGATGGTTGCCACCGCAACGGTGGAGACGAGCTTCGTGGACATGCTCAGAACCAGTCCGGGCAGCGCCGTCGGCTCCATGAATATGGCGTTGACGACGTCGTTCTGAGCCGAGCGCAGGACCATGAGGCCGAGCAGGCTCACGGCGCCAAGCTTGAAGACGGCCTTGAAGAACTCCACCTGGCCGCGCGCGCCGAAGATCCGCGTCCAGCCCTTGGCGATGGAGATGCGCGAAAAGTCCGGCCGAATGCGATCGAGCACCAGCCGCGGAGCATTCTGCAGGACCGAGGAAAGGATGCCGGCCGCCCCCAGCACGATCACGGCCGGGATCACGAGGCGCCCGGCATGCATGCCTGCGGCCTCCAGCAGGAGCATCGCGTCCAGGTTGCTCTCGAGCGACCAGCCGCCGGGATCATCGATCAGGCGACGCAGCCAGGCGCAGAGATCAGCTACGGAGGTCGCCAGGAAGAAGCCGGCGACGATCAGGATGCCAAGCATGGAGGCTAGCGTCGCCGCCTCGCGGGAGAACGGCACGTTGCCCTTCTCGAAGGCATCCCGAAATCTCTTCTCGGTGGGCTCTTCGGTCTTGCTTTCTCTGTCGGCCGTCTCCGCCATCGTGACACGACCCTAGTGTCCTGATCGCGAAATTCGTCTACATCTGCTGCAAGCTCGGAACGAATTTCGCGATCTGAAGGACACTAGCAAAGTCAAGGAACTAGTGTGATTCAGATCGAGAAGTCCGCTTCTCCACCAAGCCCAGAGCGATGAAGCGGACTTCTCAATCATCACACTAGCCGACGCTTCCGGCATCCGCTTGGTCGCCGCTCTCGACCTGGATCTCCCCCTTTGCAATCATCTTGAGCACGGCGGCCACGATCGTCCGTCGCGCCTCGGCGACATCGCGCGGCGACGCGGCGCTTCCCCCTTGCAGTTCGGCTTCCACCATGCGCCGCGAGCGCGACGCGAGCGCAGAAAGGATGACGGCCTGGAAGTCGGCCTCGGTCCCCTTCAGAGCCATGACCAACCGGTCGATGGGCACCTGGTCGAGCAGGGTCGCACGCGCCGGCGCCGGCAGCTTGGCCACGTCCTCGAACGTGAAGAGCAGGCTCTTGAGGGCCTTGGCCTCCTCGGGCCGCACCTCGGCGAGGCTCTTGAGCACCTCCTCGGACTGCGTCTTCTCGAGCCTGTTCAGGATGTCGGCGACGCCCACGTGCGTAGACTGCGACGAGGTCACCAGAAGCTCCTCCCGGAGCACGCTCTCCACCGCCCGCACCGCGTCCTCGGCAACCCCTTTGATGGCGATCATCCGGCACAAGAGGCCGTTGCGCGCTTCCGGGGCGAAGGTGGCTATGATGCTCGCCGCCAACGCCGAATCGACACGCGAGAGGATGAGCGCAACCGTCTGTGGATGCTCCTTGCCAAGGAACCCGCGCAGGGCGTCAGGGCGCAGGGCCGAAACGCGCTCCCATACCGGCTCCTCTTTCACCGGCGCCTCTGAGAGAACCTCGGCGAACTGCTCCTCCGTCATGACGCCCGATAGCAGGTTCTTCACCTCGGTGACGGTGCCCGCGAAGCCGACGCCGGTCGAGAATTTCTGCGCGAACTCCTCCACCAGCGTCTCGAGATCCTCCATGCCCACCGGGCGCAGGTCAGCGGCCGACCGGGTCAGCAGCTTGAGCTCCTCGGCGTCGAATTTCTTGAGAAGCTTGGCTGCCCGGGTCTTGCCGAGCGCCAGCAGCAGCACCGCAACCTTCTCTGCGCCGGTCAGCGAGGAAGGCGATGCTGCAGGCCTGGCTCGGCTGGTCAGCGCCATGGATTGGTCCTATCAGACCGGCCGGTCGCTGCCCGAAGGGCCTACCACCTCGGTGAGCGATATCCCGAAGCGCGACGTTGCCTCGTCCACGACCACGACCTCGCCGCGCGCCACCACGCGCCCGTTGACGACGACATCGACCGGCTCGCCGACGCGACGATCCAGGGGAATGACGGCACCGCGCCCGAGCTTGACGAGGCTGGCAACGGGCATCGTGGCGGAACCGAGGACGATCTTGACGGTCACGGGTATGCGCATGACCATCTCGAGGTTGGACGGCGCTGCCGCGGCCTCGGCCGCCGATGCGCGCGGCGGCTCGCTCGCCGGCGGCCTGCGCGGCCCCAGAGCCGCAGCGATCTCCGAAGGCGACGGGCCGACCTCCGCCGAATATTCTTCGAGCAAGCCCTGCTTGCCATTGCTCGGTGCTGCTGCTGCCTGGCTCATGCTGTCGTCACCTATGGAAAAAGCGAGAGAAGCTCGTGGCAAGCGCCGCCGGACTATCCCGAGAGGATGTCGTTCATGAACTCACGCTCCCGGTCGACGTAGTCATCGACCCGCAGCGTGTAGACGCCGTTGGACCTGCCGAGCTGACACGCGATCATCCGTTCCCCGTCGCACTCGAGATGCACGCGCGTGCGCGGCGTGGCCTTCAGCCCGAGGATCTGCCCGACCCTCAGCCCTGCGATCTCCTCCAGACGCATCGGCACCTCGTCGAGGACCGCATGCAAGGTGACGTTCGCTCTCGTGATCTCGCGCTCGATCTGCTCCGTCCAGCGCGGGTCGGGCTTGGTTGCATCCTTCGAAGGGGTGCGGGCGAATGCCTGGCGCAGCGCAGCGATCGCCGACTGGGGCACGGCAATGAGGATCTCCCCGCCCCGACCGAGCGCCTCCAGATTGAGCTTCGCCGCAAATACCGGCGTGCTCGGACTGCCGATGGGTTGCAGGTCAACCGCATTGGCCGGGGCCTCGACGGCAAACGACGTGGCGGCAACGGGCGCGACGGCCGCTGACAGAGCCTTGGCGAAGCGTTCGAAGAAGGCGCCAGCGATGCGCGTCTCGATCTTGGAAAAGGGCCGCTTGCCGGCATAGGCTGCCTGCGACCCGTCTCCGCCCAGCATCATCTCGACCATGGCGAAGACGGCGCTGCGGCGCGCGCTGATCAAGAGGCGGGTGTTCCAGCCGGTCGCATTGACGGCAGCCGCGACGATAGCGCCGTCATGCTCGGCAAATATCTCTCCGGCGTTCCCTGCCTCCAGCCCGGCCACCGTCAGTTGCGGCGGAGCGCCCGCGACCGAGCGCAAGTCCTGGGCACAGGCGGCCGCCGCCTGCTCGAACACGCTGCGCAACATCGGCAGGCGGTCGAGCGATGCCGACTGGCCGCCAAAGAAAGACTGAATGTTGGGCAGCACCGACATTCGCGTCAGGCTGCCTCTTTGCGGGAGGCTCGGGCGTCCGCGCCGCCCGATGACAGGGTCTCCTGCTCGACCTCGTCGATGGTGGGGCGCTCGTAGGCGGATATGGTCTTGCGCCCGTGCTCGAGCGCGACCTGCGGCATGGCGCCATTCATGAAGCCGAGAAGCGTCTGCTTGACGACGACGTAGAGGCGCATCTGCTTCTCGCGGACGATCTTGATCTTGGTGGCGATGGGCGAGATGACGGCATACGAGAAGAAGATGCCGGCGAAGGTGCCGACCAGGGCCGCGCCGATCAGCGCGCCCAGCACCTCCGGCGCCTGATCGAGCGCCCCCATCGCCTTGATCACGCCGAGCACCGCCGCGACGATCCCGAGCGCCGGCAGCGCCTCCGATACCGTCACCATGGAGTGATAGGATTTCAGCCGGTCGGCCTTGACGGTGTGGATCTCCTCATCCATCAGCGCCTCGATCTCGTGCGTGCGCGCGTTGCCGATGATGATGAGCCGGCAGTAGTCGCAGATGAACGTCGTCAGCTCCTTGTTGGCCAGCACGGAGGGGAACTTCTGGAAGATCGGCGACTGGGCGGGGTCGTCGAAATGACCTTCGATCTCGTTGCGGGGCTTGCCGCGCAGCTCGCGCATCAGCGAGTAGAGCACGCCGAGAACGTCGAGGTAGTGCCGGTTCTTGGGCGAGGCATCCTTGAAGGCCTCGATCACGGCAACCCCGGAATCCTTGATCGTCTTCATGGGGTTTGCGACCACGAAGGTACCCAGCGCCGAGCCGCAGATGATGACGTACTCCCAGGGCTGCCAGATCACCTCGACGTGGCCTCCCATGGCCACGAAGCCTCCCAAGAGGCAGCCGAGCGTGATCACGAGTCCGAGGATGATAGTCACGTGCGAGCTCCCATATGAGGCTAGGCTTCTCTAAGCGCTTCGGCCTTGCGCGAACCTGATTTGGCGATGACGCGGCGGCTCCAGCGGGCCGATCCCGTCAGCCTCGAGCAAGGCACTCGCGGCACATTCCTGGTTTGCATGTGCAAAAGGGAGCCCGCGCCTTGCTGACGACGTTCGCGACCTACGGGATGATCACCAGCAACCTGACGCGCTCGCTGAACACCACCGCGGCACAACCTGAGGTGGCCCGGGAGTCGGCGTACTATCTTGCCAATATTGAGAACGTGAAATCGATCGACGATTTCCTCGCCAACGACCGCCTCTTCTCGTTCGCGATGAAGGCCTACGGCCTCGGGGACATGACGTACGCCAAGGCCTTCATGCGCAAGGTGCTGACCGAGGGCATCGATGACAGCAAGAGTTTCGCCAACACCCTGTCCGACAAGCGCTATCTGGAGTTCGCGACCGCTTTCAATTTCGCCCGCTACGGAGATACGACCACCATCTTCGACCGGACGCGGCAGGGGACGGTGGACAATTACGTGCGCCAGACCCTGGAGCAGGACGCGGGGGCACAGAACGAAGGCGTGCGGCTGGCCCTCTACTTCCAGCGCAAGGCATCGAGCATCACGAGCCCCTACAGCATCCTGGCCGACTCGGCGTTGCTGAAGGTGGTGCAAACGGCTCTAGGCATCCCTGCAGCCAGCTCATCCATGGATATCGATCTTCAGGCGAAGATGATCAGCAACCGAGTCGACGTCACCGACTTCCAGGACCCCGACAAGCTCAACAAGTTCATCGCACGCTTCGCCGCCATGTGGGAGGTGGACAACCCGACGACCTCTGCAGCTTCGCCAGCCGTGCTGTTCGCGCAGCCCCTGGAGACGGGGATCGGGATGGATCTCCTCTCGAGCCTGCAGAATCTCAAGCTCGGGGGGCATTAGTGTGATGATCGAGAAATCCGCATCATCGCTCTGGGCCTGGTCGGGAAGCGGAGTTCTCGATCTCGATCACACTAGCTCATTGACTTTTCTAGTGTCCTTCAGATCGCGGAATTCGTTCCGGGCTTGCTGCAGATGCCGACGAATTTCGCGATCAGGACACTAGCATGCAGTCGAGCTTCCCCGTCGGGCTATCGGCGCAGCTGTCGCTGCAGAAGCGGCTGGACACCATCGCCAACAACGTCGCCAACGCGTCGACAGCCGGCTTTCGCGCCGAGGAGGTCAAGTTCGAGACCATTCTCTCCCAGGCAGGCGACACCCCAGTTGCCTTCTCCTCGGCCGGCCAGAGCTACCTTTCGCGCCAGGCGGGCGAGGTGACACAAACCGACAATCCACTCGACGTGGCGGTACAGGGCGACGCCTGGCTCGGCATTCAGACGCCTGGCGGAACGGCCTACACCCGGGACGGCCGATTGCGCATGACGCCCACAGGCGAATTGCAGACCCTCACCGGGCACGCGGTGCTGGACACGGGCGGCGCTCCCATCCTGCTCGATCCCACCGGCGGCCCGCCGCGCATCGGGCGCGACGGCACCATCACGCAGAACAATGTCGCAGCCGGCGCCATTGGCCTCTTCAAAATCGACGACAGAGCCAACCTGAAGCGTTTCGAAGCCTCGAGCGTGCAGCCCGACCGCCCGGCGACGCCGGTCGTGGACTTCAGCAGAACCGGCATGCTGCAGGGCTTCGTGGAAGGCTCCAACGTCAATCCGGTCATGGAGATGAGCAAGCTCATCATGGTCTCGCGAGCGTTCGACGCCGTGAGCTCCTCTCTCAGAGAGTCGGAAACCTCCATGCAGGATGCCATCAAGACACTCGGGGCCACCAGTTGATGCCGTCATGCGGGCTTGGCCTGGCTGATCCGCCCCCTGCAAGTGGGAACGGCGCGCGGAAGCTATTGCGCCGCCCTCGACGGCAATCCCGATGATCAAGAGCTCACCGGCAGAGGCCAACCGGACCGGCCGACAATCGCCGGTGCATCCCAATGCCCTGGACGCGCTCGAGCGGGTGGTATCGGACTGCATGGCCGCCGGCCCGCATGTGACGGTCGGCGGCACCGTGACCGAGATCAGCCCGACATTCTGCCGTCTGACCGGCCTTTCGCAGTTCGTCAGGCTCGGTGAATGCGTGGAGCTCGGGGGCACCGACAGGCCGCAGCTGTGCGAGGTGGTGCGCATCGACGCCGATGGCGTCATCGTCAAGCCTTTCGACGGCGCGCTGCAGGTCGGCCTCGGAACCAGAGCCTGGCGGCGCGGGGCCGTCACGCTGAGCCCCCATCGTGCCTGGAAAGGCCGGACGCTCAATGCGCTCGCGATGCCGATCGACGGCCTCGGGCCGCTGCGGCAAGGCGATGCGGCAATCCCGACCGACCGTGAGCCGCCGGCGCCCTTGCGCCGCCAGCGCGTGCGCAACCCCGTCAAGACGGGCATTCGGGTCATCGACCTCTTCACCCCGCTCTGCGCCGGGCAGCGCATCGGTGTCTTCGCGGGTTCCGGCGTCGGCAAGTCGACCCTGCTGTCGATGCTGGCCCGCGCGTCGGGCTTCGACACGACGGTGCTGGCGCTCGTCGGCGAGCGCGGACGCGAGGTGCGCGAGTTCCTGGAGGATGCGCTCGCCCGTGAGCGCGCTCGCACGATCGCCGTGGTTGCCACGGGCGACGAGAGCCCGATGATGCGCCGTCTAGCGCCGAAATCGGCGCTTTGCATCGCCGAGCATCTGCGCGACCAGGGGGAGAACGTCCTGCTCGTCGTCGATTCGGTGACGCGCTTTGCGCATGCGGCACGCGACGTGGCACTGGCGGCAGGTGAGCCCCCCGTGGCGCGAGGCTATCCGCCGAGCGTCTTCGGCGAGCTGCCGAAGCTCCTGGAGCGAGCGGGACCAGGCGAGGAGGGGCAAGGCTCGATCACGGGCGTCTTCGCCGTGCTCGTCGACGGCGACGATCATAACGACCCCGTGGCCGACAGCATCCGCGGCACGCTCGACGGGCACATCGTGCTCGACCGTGCCATCTCCGAGCAGGGCCGCTACCCCCCTGTCAACGTGCTCGCGTCCATCTCGCGTCTCGCCCGCGCCGTACTGACGCCCGAGCAGCAGAAGCTGATGCTCAAGCTGCGCGAAATGATCGCCCAGTACGAGGACACGCGGGATCTGCGCCTGATGGGCGGCTACCGAAACGGCACGGACCCGGGACTGGACAAGGCCGTCCAGCTGGTACCGAAGATCTACGATGCGCTGACGCAGAGCCCCGAGGATCCGCCGAGCGCAGACGCGTTCCAGGAGATTGCCCGAGCGCTCGCCACCGAACCTTCCGAGGCTGCCGCAACCGGCCCGGCGCGGGTCGCACGCATCCCCGCCGGACAACCTCGCCGATAACCCTGACATCGGGCGGTGCTATTTGCCGAGGCCGCCGCGAACGCTGTCCTTGGCCACGTAGTTGAGCTCCTGCACGAGGACATCCTCGACCACGCGCGTCCCCAGCCGCTTGTTCACGTTCTCGGCGATCCTCTTGCCGAGGGCCTGCAGATCCTGCTTCTTGTATTGGCGAAAGTCGATCATCTCGCCCGAATAAATCAGCTGGAAAGCCTCGTCGACCACGAACAGGTCCGGCTTGATCGGCATGTGCTTCATGGCGCTGGCGGAGGCCGTGAACGCAAATTGCGCGACGACATAGCCCCGCACGCCACCGTCGGCCACCACGGGCACGCTGATCATGCGCGTTCTGATGGGAGTGAGATCCCCCGATGCATGTGCGTCGTGCCGCTCCGTCACGGCGGCGGCCTTCTGCCAGGTAGCCCCCACATAAGCCGATCCCATGGTGGCAGCGCACACCCACACGCCGGTGAGGATCGGCCTAATCATAGGCTTTGAGAACCCCGCAGACGGCGGGCGAGTAGGTGCCGTCCGACTCGGCGTCCCGGATCGCATCGGACAGGACGGCGGCGACCTCGCGGACGGCCTCGAGATGCAGCTTCAGCACGTCCCGGTTGAGGTCGAGCTTCACCCGCAAGCCGGCAAGCCGGGCAAGGGCGGATTTGCTCGGCGCCACACCCTGGAAGAGCCGGAGGCATCGGCTCAGATCGAGCAGGCCCTGGCTCTTGCGATTGTTGAACTCGCGCAAATCGACGGCCCTGCGCCCCTTCAAGGCGGCCGTCTCGAGATCAACGACTTCCTCGAGACGGGCGACGCAGCGCTCAAGCGCGACAGACGCGGCGCCGCCATCGCCGACCGGAGCCTCGAGCTCCGAACCACCTCGATCCATGGGCAGCTGGGCCAACGCTCTTGGAAATGCGCCTGCGGGTGCACCACGCATGAGGGTCAGCTCCGGCCGCTAGACTTGGCGAGGGTGGAACCCTCGATGTAGGGGAGGGCGCTGAGGAGCGAGGGCGATATCCGCACCGATTGGACCGAGGAGACGCCCGACGTGCTCACGCCGCGGCCTGCTGCAAGACGCTTCGCCAGTCCCACCTGATTGCTGCTCGCAAGCTGCGCGCCGAGCTTCTCGGCAAGCATGGACTTCCAGACCGCGCCTGCAGTGCCCTTGCCGAAGAAGGCCTGCGCATCGGTCGGCAGCATCGTCTGGATGAAGCTCTGCAGCACGAACGCCTCGAGCTGCCCGAATGCATCGGGCTTCTTGGCCGGCGCTCGGGGCGCAGCGGCGGTCGGAGCTGGCATCACGGATGCTGGCTGTGGATCGGACGCTGCCGCGGGAGCGGAGCCCGGCTGGGCGGCCCGCATATCCTGGCCCGCGGCCGGGGTTGCGGCCGCGCTCTCCGTCACCCCTACGCGTCTCAGGCGCTCGACGGCCGCTCGATACTTGTCCGGATCGGCGGCCAGCACAGAGCCGAGCACAAGATCGGAGGAAGGGTTTATCGCCACGGGTCGCCGTCTGTCGTGCCAAGCCTTCGCGCGCACTATGGCTCTTTAATCTTGCGGGAGGCTTGTGTTGGCGGACCCACCAGTGCCTCGATGATCTCGAGGAGGGCGCGCCTGTCGCGCGCACGTTGCTCTTCGGCCGACGCCTTGCTGCTGAGCCGATCCGCGCACGCCACCCGGGTCGCCTGCTCTTCGACGCACGCGGCCTGCACCTGCTGCTGACGCTCGGCGTCCTCCGCCTGCCTGGCGATCGACGTCAGCCGGCGGGCCCTCGCATCGATGAACAGGCCTTGCAGCGCATCGTCGTCGTTGAGGGCGGCGATCAGGTCCTGCCGCTGCGCCTCGAGATCGGCGGCGCGGCGCTGGAGATCGAGCAGCTTCCAGCGCTCGATGCGGTGGAGCTGTTCCTGCAGAGCCAGGATGCGGCGGGCGCGATTTGACGACGTTCCCATGCTCACCCGCGTGCCAGCCAGCCCATGAAGCCCATCATGAACATCCGCAAGGATTCGCCGAGAGTGAAATAGAGGATGAGAAAGCCACCGGCGAGGATGAAGGGCGTGGCGATGAAGTAGACGGGAATCTGCGGCACGAGCTTGTTGGCGAGCCCGACCATGAGGTTCACGATCAGCGCGTAGACGATGAAGGGACTGCTGATCTGCAGAGCGACGATGAAGGCGCTGGTCAGTGCATCGACCAGCTTCGCCAAGCTGAAATCACCGCCAAGGGGCTCGCTGATGGGCAATGCCGTGTAGGAGCCGAGCACGGCGCGCAGCACCTCCCAATGCTGCTCGGTGAGGAAGAGGAGCACGGTCGCCGTAAGCGTGATGAGCGTGGCGAACGCGGGCAGCGGCTCGGCATCCTCGATCGGTGCGCCCGGCATGGTGCCGAAGCCGATGAACATGGCGGCCGCGGTCGCCATGAACTGCAAGGCCAGAAAGAAGACGCGGGCCATGACGCCGATCAGCGCGCCCACGACCACCTCGGTAGCGACGAGCCCGAGCGCCGCCGAGGACGATCTGTCCGCCAGGCTCGGGCGCAGCGTCGGCTCCAGCAGCGGAGCTAGCGCAAGCGTCACCGCGAGCGCGATGAACAGGCGCACCTGCACCGGCACACGCGCGCTGGAGATACCCGGCATCAGCATCAGGCAGCCGCCAATCCGGCAGAAGAGCAGGAAGACCAGCAGCACGGTCTGTGGCCCAATCGCGCTCATGAGATCGTTCCGAGCGATTTGATCTGCACGCCGCGGGCGATCTCCACGTGTGAGAGCACCGGCAGGGTCGCGAACAGACGCTCCGTCACCATCCGCACGTAGGGCCTCGCATCCGGCGCAGCGACGAGCACGAACTGGTGGCCCTGGTCCATGTGCCCGCGGATGACCTTCGACGCCTCGGTGCCGAACTGCTCGATCAGTCTGGGATCGATGTCGAACTCGACGACATCGCCTTTGGCGTCGCGCTTCAGGCTCTGGTGGAAGGCCAGGTCCCAGCGATTGCCCAGCCGCAGCACCTTGAGCACGCCGCCATCGGCAAGGTCGCCGCAGATCTGCGGGGCGAGACGCATGCGAACGTGCTCCACGAGCTGCTCGGCGCGGCGCACGTGAGGCGCGATCTCGGCGATGGCCTCGAGGATGAGGTGGAGGTTGCGGATCGATATGCGCTCGGCCAGGAGCAGCTTCAGCACGGCCTGGATGCCCGAATAGGAGATCTGCGAGGGCGTGATCTCCTCGAGCAGTCGCCGGTATTCCGGCTCGAGCCGGTCGAGCAGGGCACGAACGTCCTTGTAGGAGAGCAGCTGCGCCAGGTTGTTGCGTATGACCTCGCGCAGATGCGTCAGCAGCACCGACATGTTGTCGATCGGCTTGAAGCCTTCGCGCTTGACCTCGTTGACGAACATCTCCGCGACCCAGACGGCCTTCATGCCGAACGCCGGCTCGCGGGTCTCGTCGGCGGGCACATCCGGCTTCGGCCCGTCTCCCGTGATGACCAGCAGGTCGCCGATGCGCAGCTCCTCGCCCGCCACCACCGTGCCGTGCACCTTGATCTGGTAGGCCTTGGGCGGCATGCCGAGATCGTCGCTGAGCTTGATCTCGGGCACGACGAAGCCGTATTGGCGCGCAAACTTGCGGCGCATCTTGGCGACCCGTTGCGCCAGCTCACCGTGGGTCTTGATGAAGGATGCCGAGAGCTGCTTGCCCAGGCACAGCTCGACCTCCGCGGTTCTCAGCTGCTCCTTGACCGAGTGGCGCGCCTCCTCCTCTGCCGCCAGTTGCGCCTCTCGCGCCTTGGCTTCCGCCGCCGCTTGCCGCTCCGCTCGCCGCTTCGGGATGGCGTAGGAGATGAACGCCATGGCCGCCCCGAGCACGGCGAACGGCAGGAACGGCAGGCCGGGAGCCAGAGCGAGCACGAACATCACCAGCGCCGCCAGCGAGAGGGCGCGCGGGTAGTTGCCGAGCTGGGCCAGAACGGCCTTCTCGGCCGAGCCGCGCGTGCCGCCCTTCGATACCAGCAGGCCCGCCGCCAGCGACACGATGAGCGCGGGGATCTGGGTGACGAGGCCGTCGCCGACGGACAGCGTCGTGAACGCGGTCGCTGCATCGGCCGGCGACATGCCGTGGCGCGTGACGCCTATGACGATGCCGCCGAAAACGTTGACCGCCGTAATGATGATGCCGGCAATCGCGTCCCCGCGCACGAACTTGGAGGCACCGTCCATGGCGCCGAAGAAGGCGCTCTCCTCCTCCAGCTCCCGACGCCGGCGCGTCGCTTCCTTGTCGTCGATGAGGCCGGCGTTGAGATCGGCATCGATGGCCATCTGCTTGCCCGGAATGGCGTCGAGCGTGAAGCGCGCCCCCACCTCGGCGATGCGGGTGGCACCCTTGGTGATGACCACGAAATTGACGGTGATGAGGATCACGAACACGATCGTGCCGATGACGAAGTCGCCGCTCATCACGAAGTTGGCAAAGCCGGCGATGACATGGCCCGCCGCCGCCGGGCCGTCATTGCCGTTCGAGAGGATCAGCCGCGTCGTGGCGATGTTGAGCGCGAGCCGCAGCAGGGTCGCTATCAGCAGGACGGTCGGAAACGCGGAGAAGTCGAGCGGCCGCTGGATCCACAACGCTACCATCAGGATGAGCACCGCGAGCGCGATGGACAGCGACAGGCCGATGTCGATCACGACGCCCGGCAGTGGCAGGAACAGCACCGTCAGGATGAAGACGATGCCTACGGCAAAGCCGACATCCTTGGCGCCGTCGCGCTCGACGGCCTTCACGCTCGCGGCAGCTGGCGCGGCCATTCCATCCCTCGCCCGATCAAGGCCGGAGGATCGCCCACGAACCTTGCGCGAGGGTGCTCAGATGCTCAGCCCGACGCCGTCAGAAGCCCACCTCGATGCGGGCGTACACGGTCTCCGCGAAGGCATAGATGACCGCTCCGACGAATGGAGCTGTGAGCGAGGAGACGAGCAGGATTGCAATAATCTTGGGGATGAACGTCAGCGTCACCTCCTGCACCTGCGTCAACGCCTGGAGCAGGGCAATGACGATGCCTACGGCCATGGCTGCCGCGACTGCCGGGCCGGACGCAACGATCACGGTCCACAAGGCGGACTGGACAATGTCGAGCGCGTCGGCCTGGTTCATGTCACTTCACCGTGACGCCGGCGCCGAGTTGCAGTTCCTGCCCGTTGTCCAGAATGGCCACCGCGCCGCCGGAGATCACCCGCACGCCCGCGACCGTGCCCGTGACGCTGCCGTCGTCCGAGGCCACCGTCCGCCCGATCAGGCCCTCGGCCTGGGTGAGGGCGAGGGATGTGTTGAGGGTGTCGAGCTTGTTGTTGGTCTTGATCGCCTGCTCGACGCTGGAGAAGGAGGCGAGCTGCGCCACGAACTGGGACGGGTCCGTCGGGTTCGTCGGATCCTGGTTCTTCATCTGGGCGATGAGCAGCTGCAGGAAAGAGTCGTAGTCGAGCGAGTCGGCCCCGCCCGTCGTGCCTGTGGTGGTGCCAGTCGAAGACTGCGTGCCGACGCCGCTGGTTGGTGTCACGTTCATCGGATTGCCTCGGGGTGCTGTGTGGGTGCCGGTGTCAGACCGACGGGAGACGCTCGCTCATGCGTGCCGGGAGTCATTGCAGGCCGTCCCGGATCACGGTGGTGACCTCGATGATGCCCTTGAAGTTGGTCGATTTCTCGAGGCGGATCTGCTCGGCCTCGCGCATGATCCACAGGCCGATCGATATAAGGTCGGCACGCAGGTTCTGGGGCAGGTCGTTGTCCGGGCTTGCAAGGTCCTCGATCAGCACGCCCCACAAGCGGCGCACAAACAGGACGGCTTCGATGGCTTCGCGTGAGCGCGCGCCGCACTTCTCTGCAGCTTCCAGCAGCTCGATCGAGCGGTTCAGCGCCTGGCGCTCGCGCTCGCGCGCACCTTGCGGGGTCTCGTCGAGGACTTCAGCGTAGGAGAACTGGTACATCGGCTTCCTTCCATGGCTTTCGCCGCCGGAGTTCTGCGCGGCGACTAGAGATAGTTGAGCAGACTGAGCTTCTGGATGCGCGCCGTCATGGAGTATGCGGTCTCGATCTGCGTCATCAGCGAGTTGAGTCGGCTCGAGGCCTCGTAGGGATCGACCCCCTCGAGCGCTCCGATATGAGTGGTGATGATGTCCTGCTGAGCCGTCATCCGGGAGTTGGCATCGGTTACGCGCTGCTGCACGGTGCCGAGATCTGCCTGCATGCCCGTCAGACCTTGCATGGCGGAGCCGACAAGCTCGGCAGCCTTGTCGACCACCTTCTGGTATGCGCCCTCGTTGAGCTTCGACGTGCCGACGCCGGCCACCATGGTGTAGGCGCTCACCAGCGCGCGGATGGCGTCGTTGTTCGCATTCGCAGATGTGTCGATGAGCTCGGAGTTGGAGATGCGACTGCGCACGTTCTGGTCGGACGCCTGCGACCATGTGCTCTTCCACGCCGGGTCCTTGAACAGGTCCGCAAACGAGGTGTCGAGGAAGCTCTGCATGTCGTCGGCAGAGATGTTGGCAACGCCGGCATCCGACTGCGAGATGCCGAACGCCGCGAAAAAGGCATCGTCCACGGCCTGCTTGTTGGCACTTGGCGGGGTCTCGCTGTAGTCGGCGACCGGTCTGACATCGGCATTGATCCCGGCGAACAGGTAGGTGCCATCGATCTGCGCGTTCAGCATGCCGATCAGGCTCTTGAGCCCGCTTGCGGCCTCGCCTTGCAGGGAGCTCTGCACGTCGCCGGTACGGCTCGCCATGAGATCGTTGAGGAAGGACTGGGCCTGGCTGGCGATGGACTTGAGCGTGGATTGCGTGGCGTCCAGCCGCGTGGCGACCGGTCCGTTGCTGTCGATGATGGCCTGCAGACGCGCCTGCTCCTGCCGCATCGACACGCTTTGGCCTGTCTTGTTGCCGAGCGTGGCCCCGACGTCCGCGTATCGTCCCGTCGAAACCTCCTTTTGCGCGTCCACGAGCTGTGCCTGCAGCCTGGCGACCGACAATTGTGCCGCCAGGGAGATCGCGCTCGTCGATACGAGTGACGTCTTCATCAACGAGATCCCACCGCAGCCAGAAGCGTGCCGTACATGTTGTCGATGGTGGTGATGAGCTTGCTTGACGCCTGGTAGGAGCGCTCCAGGTCGAGCATCAGCGTCATCTCCTCGTCGAGATTGACGCCGGTGGCGCTCGACAGCGCCTGCGAGGACCGGTCCAGCAGAGCGCTCTTGTAGTCCGCGTCGTCGCTGGCGGACTTGCGCGCGCCCTGCAGCCAGGCGACGGACGCCGATGCGTAGTCGGAGAGCGTGCCGGTCGGACCGGCGCCCGCTGCCGGATCGAACGACCTTTGCTGATCGAGGCCGTCGAGCAGCTGGTTCAAGCGGTCGGAGAAGCCGGAGGCGCCGGTCGTGTTGTATACGTAGGCCGGATTGCCCGGATTGGAGATGGCGCCGTCACGCAGCAGCGAGGGATCGCCCCCCTGGGCCGGATCGACGTTGGCGTTGACCTTGATGGTGCCCGCAATGCCAACCTGGATGCTCCCACTGGCCGGCATTGCCGGCGCCCCGGACCAGGTGAAAAGACCCGGCACGTCGGGCAGGCTGGGCGACGCGCTCTGATCGCTCTCCGCGAAGGTCTGGACAAGGCCGCGGGCAATCTCATCGAGCTGGCTCTGATAGGTTACGGCAATGGAGTCGCGCACGTTTGCCAGTGCGGCAATGCGGCCCGAGATCGAGCCCGTCAGCCCCGTGTTTCCCGTGACGGCGACGCCGTCGACGAACACCGAGGAGCCCGTCGTCGAAGGCAAGAACGTGGACGTGGCATCGAACGTCACGGCTCGCGGATGTGTATCGAAAAGCGTCAGGCCGTTGTCCGTGTAGATCGCCATGTCGTTGTTGGCGCGCGTGACGGTGCGGATGCCGATCTGCCCGGAGATGCTCGTCAGCAACTGGTCGCGCTTGTCGAGGTCGTCGGTCACGTCCGCGCCCGACAGGGTGCCTTGCTTGATCCGATCGTTGACGGCCTCGAACTGCGAGAGCAGGTCGTTGAGCTGGCCGACCGAGGTGGCGATGTCGGCATCCGCCTGGGCGCGCACCTGCTGCACCGTCTGGGTGGCGCTGTTGAGCGTGGTGGCCAGGTCGCTGGCGGCTGCCACCGCAGCACGCGCCATCAGGTCGTTCTGAGGCTCCTGCGCGTATTGCTGCATGGCCGAGGCGAACTTTGCGAGCTGCGCAGCCGGCGTCACATCGCTCTCCGTGTCGCCGCCGGTCAGATCGAGCGCGTTGAGCGCGTCCACAATCGCCTTCTGGGCCGATGCATCGGTGCTCGCCGCGATCATCTTGTCGAACAGCGCCTGGTCCTGCTGGCGCGTTATCGAGGCGACGCGCACGCCGCCGTTGAGCGCCGTGACGACGTTCGCCGTCTTGCGCGATGCGTGCGCGTCTCCCGCCCGGGCGACGTTGCGCGAGAGGACGGCCGTCTGCTCTGCGGAGACGCCGAGCGCCGATGAGGCAACATCCAGACCGATCGACAGAGACATCCGTCAGTCCCGTGGTCCGCCCGCGCCGACGAGCGCCGTCACCGCTTCAGATTGACCAGCACGTCCATCAGGTCGGCGCCGGTCTGGAAAACCTTGGAATTTGCCGAGTAGTTGCGCTCCGACTCGATCATCGTGGTGAGCTCGGTCGCAAGGTCCACGTTCGACTGCTCGAGCGCGCCGGAGTTGACGCTGCCCAGGCCGTCGCTGTGAGCGAATCCTACGTGGATGTCGCCCGAGCTCGCGGTTGCGGCGTAGACGTTGCCCGCCAGCGGCTCGAGGTTGTCCGGACTTGGAACATCGGCGAGCGCGATCCGATAGGTCGCGTTGCGCGTCCCATCCTCGAACACCGAGTAGACCGTACCGTCGTCGGAGATCTCCACGTGGTCCACCTTGCTCGCCGCGTTGCCGTCGACGCTGGCCTTGTAGACCGTGTAGTCGGCGGCCAGCTGCGTCGTCTGCGACAAGTCGAGCGTCAACGTCTGACCGTTGGGAACCGTCAGGCTCATCGTGCTGGGACTGGCCGAGGTCAGCTTGCCCGTGCTCGGATCGAACGAAAGCGTCGCGGTTGAGAGAGAGCCCGACGAATAGGGGAAGCCTCCACCTGACGCCGCCGTGCTGCGGTCGTAGACCGTCACCTCCCAGGTGTTGTCGGCGGTCTTGGCCGCGTAGATGTCGAGCGTGACCTCCTTGCCGAGATTGTCGTAGGCGACGACCGAGCTCTTGCTGTTGTAGGTCGCAGTGGCGGCATTGGCAGAGGGCAGGTCCGCCGCCGCGACCGCCGTGGCCTCCGAGGGCAGGTTCACAAAGAAGCTGCCGGTCGTCGAAGGATTGGCCTGGAGGGCAAGCGAGCCGATGGTGATGACCGAAAGCCCGGCCGTGCCATTGGCGACAACATCGGGGTTGCCGCCTGTCAACGGGTAGCCCATGAGCTTGTAGCCGGCGCTGTTCACCAGGTTACCCTCGGCGTCGGGCACAAAGGAGCCGGCTCTTGTCAGAAAGGTCTGGCCGTTATCGCCGCCGACAACGAAGAACCCGTTGCCCTTGATCGCGAGATCCGTGACGGAGGTGGTGAACTTGAGGCTGCCCTGCTCGCTGATGTCATAGCGGATATGCGGCTCGACGCTGCCGGACGTGTATTCCGACGCGCTCGACTGAAGAAAGAGCGAGGAGAACTCGGCCGATGCCTTTTTGTAACCGGTGGTGCTGACGTTGGCGATATTGTCTGCGACCGTCGACAACCGGTTGGCCTGTGCAGCCATGCCGGATGCACTGGTCCTCAGCATGCTGAAAAGACCCATTGGATCATCCCTCGCGCTACCCGCTCGAGAGCAAGTAAACCAGCGCCGGCTTGTGTGGAGCTTGACGTCGCCCGGCCCACGGGCGCGAATGCGTCAGGATTGGACGAGGCGGTATCCGAGGTAGCGCTGGGAGTCGATGGGGTCGTAGCCCAGGCGGTGACGCAGCCGCTTGCGCAGCTTGCTGATGTGGCTCTCGACCACGTTCTCGTCGATGTCGTCGCTGAAGAGGCCGTAGACGTAGTTGAAGATCTGCGTCTTCGTCACCCGGCAGTCCTTGTTGTTGACGAGGTACTCGAGAATGCGCCGCTCGCGCCGCGGCAGCGGCAGCACCTCGCCCTGCACCTCCGGATCGCGCCCGTCCGAGAACACGCGAAGCTGGCCCACGAGCGTGCCTTCACCGCCGGCGTGAACGCGCGAGCGGATCGCCTTGATGCGGGCGAGGATCTCGCGCACATGGATCGGCTTGCGCACCACGTCGTCGACGCCCGCTGCAAACAAATCCAGCGTCTCGTCGAGCGACTTGTTGTCGTTCATCGCAATCACGGGAGCCTTGGATCGGCCCCGGATCAACTTGGGAAGGACCGTCTTGTCGACGCAGTCACCAAGAAGAAAGGCTTCGACAGCAAGTATATCCTGCTCCGAGACGGTCTTGACCCAGCTGTCGAAATCCGAGGAGCAAAGCCCGGTCGCCGTGACCCCCTCGCGATCGAACCAGGCGGCGTAGCCCTCCTTGACCGTCTCGCGCTCCTCCACAATAACGATCACGGATATCCCCCGAATCACATCAATCATTCGCTGTAAGATCGAGTACTCGCGACGGTTTAAGCAGTCAATCGCGCTGGCCGCGTGTATTTCTCTGTTGTCATTCATGTGGCATTATTGCCGCATAACAAATCGTTAATCATTGATTCGCGCGTCTTGCTGTGGGCGAATATTTGCCCGCCTCCTTGGGAGACAGAAGTCAAGTTGATCGCGCAACTTACGCCGCGATCGAGTCTGCAGACTTCGGCCGACGTGATGCTTCCAAAGACTTGTCTCATGCCCAGCCGGCCCGCGCCGCTTGGGGCGACGGCCGGCATCTGCTGTAATGCGCGCCTGTACCTGCCATCCTCTTCCCCACAAGGACCAACCCCATGCCTCCCCGCATTGGATACCTCTTGCCGACGCGCGAGCAGATCATGGCCGCTCGGCCGGAGACGGCGTACCTGCTGGATCTCGCCGCGCGCGCCGAGGATCTGGGTTTCGACTCCGTCTGGATCGGAGACTCGCTGCTCGCCCGACCACGCCACGAGCCCTTGACCCTGCTCGCGGCCGTCGCCGGCCGACAGCGCCGCGTCGAGCTCGGGACCGCCGTGTTGCTGCCGGCATTGCGCAATCCCGTGCTGCTCGCACATCAGGTTGCCACGCTCGATCAGGTGAGCGAGGGGAGGCTGATCCTGGGCGTCGGCATCGCGTCCGACGTCCCCAACATCCGCGCCGAGTTCACCGCTGCCGGCGTTAGCTTCGAAAAGCGTGGCGGGCGCCTGCTCGAAGGCCTCGAGCTCGCCCGCGCGCTGTGGACAGGCAAGCCGGTCGACTGGGACGGAAGGTGGAAGGTGGAACGCGGAGTGCTGGCACCCACGCCCTACCGGCCGGGCGGGCCGCCGATCTGGATGGCCGGCTCGCGACCGGCCAGTCTCGAGCGCGCCGGCCGCATCTTCGACGGCTGGATCCCCAATGCGCCGGACGCCGAGCAGTGGGGCAAGCAGTGGGCGGAGGTCAGAAAGATCGCGGCTGACGCCGGGCGTGATCCGAGCAGGCTGACAGGGGCGATGTATCTGACGCTCGCCATCGACGACGACGCCACGCGGGCCCATCAGCGGCTCGACACCTACCTCGAGAGCTACTACGGGCAGCCTGCGCCGGTGCTGCGGCGCAGGCAGGCCTGCTATGCTGGGCCCGCCGCCGGAGTGACCGAGTGGTTGCAGGGCTATGCCAGGGCAGGTGTCCAGCACCTCGTTCTGCGCTTTGCCGGCGACCATGAGCGGCAGATGGACATGGTGTCCAAGATCCGCTCCAAGCTCGCCTAAGGCCGCGCAACCGGTTCCCAGCAGCCCACGAACAACCGCAAGCCCTCCAGGAGGACGCCGCCATGGGCCAATACAGCAAGGTCGAGACCGAAGGCCGCCTGATGATCGTCACCATCAATCGGCCCGAGGTCTATAACGCCCTCCATCCCATGGCGAACCAGGAGCTGTCCGATGCTTTCGATGAGTTCGCCGCCAACCCCGAGCTTTGGGTCGCCATCATCACCGGTGCCGGAGACAAGGCATTCTGTGCCGGCAACGATCTCAAGTATCACGCCGAACTGAGGGCCAGGACAGGCGGACGTCCGCAGACTCCCCCCAAGGGGTTCGGCGGCCTGACCAATCGCTACGATCTCGACAAGCCGGTGATCGCCGCCGTCAATGGCGTTGCCATGGGCGGTGGCTTCGAGATCGCGCTCGCCGCCGACATCATCATCGCCTCGGACCAGGCCCGCTTCGCCTTGCCTGAGCCGAAGGTGGGCCTGGCCGCGGGCGCCGGCGGCATGCAGCGCCTGCCGCGCCAGATCCCGCTCAAGCGCGCCATGGGCATGATGCTGACGGGACGCCACGTGTCGGCGCGCGAGGGCTACGAGCTCGGCTTCATCACCGCCGTGGTGCCGCACGCCGACCTGATGCGGGAGGCGCGCAGCTGGGCCGCCCAGATCCTCGAATGCTCACCCATGAGCATCCGCGCCACCAAACAGGTGGTGATGCGCTCGCTCGACGTGCCGGCGCTCGAGCTGGCCGCGCGCAACCTCAACTACCCGGCCTACGTGGCCATGACCACGAGCGAGGACACCATCGAGGGGCCGAAGGCCTTCGCGGAGAAGCGCAAGCCCGACTGGAAGGGGCGCTGAGGCAGGGTCCGCGCGCCGCCTCACGCTCGTCGCTACGGCGCCGCCGCCGGCAGCGCGAGAGGCCGCGGATGCTCCCGTCGCACGGTCGCAAGCCGCGTCCAGTCGGCCGGCGCAAGGACCACGACGCGGCTGTTTGCGTAGTCGTGATAGCCGCCGCGGTCGTACCTGTCGGAGGCCGCCCGCTCCGCATATTTCCGATGGCGCTCGAAGGTCGACAGGTCGCCCGCCGGCGAGAACGCCGCCGAGCTGCCGAGTGCCACCAGCTGGGCGCGCGGAACGTCGACGCGCACGAGGCGCTCGCAATCGTCCATCCAGAACGAGACGCCAATTTCGTCGGACTTGGCCGGATGCGTCGTTCCCCGAAGCGGCATGACGGTCCTCCTGGCTTCTCCCGAGGCTGGGGGGAAGGCTAGGACTGCCCTGGTCCGCGCCGAAGCAGATGGCGAAGCCCGACGCGTCACATCTGTGGACAACGGCTTGGTTGCCACACTTCCGCATTGCATCAGCGCTTGACAGATGTTCGCTAGCGAATCTCTTGCAGAGCGCGCAGAACGCGCTCGGGCGTCATCGGCATGTGCGTCATGCGTACGCCGGTGGCGCGAGCAATGGCGTTCGCGACGGCAGCAGCGGGCGGCACGATCGGTACCTCCCCCACGCCGCGCACGCCGTAGGGAACATTGGGCACTGGCGTCTCGATGATCACGCACTCGATCTTCGGCACGTCGAGCGCGGTCGGCATGCGGTAATCGAGCAGGCTTGCATTCCGGAGCCGCCCGTCCGGCCCGTAGTCGTAGCCCTCCGTCAGGGCCCAGCCGAGCCCCTGCACGACGCTGCCCTCGACCTGCCCCTCCACCGCCGCCGGATTGAGAGCGCGGCCCACGTCCTGGAAGGCCGTGTAGCGCAGGACCGTCACGAGACCCGTGTCGGTATCCACCTCCACGTCGCAGACATGAGCCCCAATCTCGACGCCCAGCGGCAGCTTGGTCGATACCCCGCGGCCGACAATGGCACCGTCCGCCAGCGTCGCCTGCATCAGCTCGGACAGGCCGATGGCAGGCCCGCCCGGCTGGCGCGCCCGAAATGTCCCGCCGGCGTAATCGAGCTGGTCGGGCGCGCACTGGAGCTTCTCGGCTGCCCGAAGCCTGAGCTGGCTGAGAGCATCGCGGCAGGCCTCGACGAGCGCCGCCGTGGTCGTGCGCGCCACCCGGCTGCCGGCGGCCCCGTCGCTGTAGCCGACGGACTTGCTGTCGCCGGTGTGGACGTGGACATCGCCGATCGAGAGACCGAACTCCTCCGCGACCACCTGCGCCATGGTCGTGCGCGTGCCCGAGATGTCGACCGGGCCCATCGTCACCATCGGGCGGCCGTCGCCGGCGACGGTGATGTGGCCTGCCGAGGTCATCGACGTGCCGCGCCAGTATCCGATCGCCAGGCCCCGCCCTCGCGGAAAGCGGCCCTTGGGCAGCGCATCCGTCCAGCAAGGATGCCGGCCGACCCGATCGAGGACGCTGGTGAGGCCGATTGTGGGAAACGGCGTGCCGATCGGCATGGTGCTGCCGGTCACCGACGCGTTGCGCTTGCGGAACTCGAGGGGATCGAGGTCCAGCCGCTGACACAGCGCGTCCATCGCCTGCTCCATGGCGAAGGCCGCCTGAATTCCGCCGGGCCCGCGATAGGCTTCCGTGCGCGGCTTGTTGGTGACGACATCGAAGCCCTGCAGGTTGAGGTTCGGGCACTGGTAGAGCGCGGCCGAAGCCTGCATGACGAGGGATGGGCTGAGCCCGGGCAAGCCGCCCGCGTCCAGGCGATAGGTGCCGTCGATGGCAAGGAGGCGACCCTCTCGATCGGCGCCTACGGCGATATCGATCCGCGCCGCGGCGGCGGGGCCGGTGCCGCCCTGCAGCACTTCCTCGCGGGTGAGCACCAGCTTGACCGGGCGGCGGCACAGCTGCGCCAGCCGCACGGCAACAGCCTCCCCGTGAATGGCGATCTTGCCGCCGAAGGCGCCGCCGACCTCGAGAGGCACCACCCTGATCTGCGACAGCGGCATGCCGAGCATGCGTGCGGTCATCAGCTCCGCGGTGAACTGCCCCTGCGTGGAGGCCCACACGGTGGCAAAGCCGTTGGCGTCGACCTGCGCCACCACAACCGGCGGCTCGAGATATCCTTGATGGGCGGTATCGACTTTGACGCTCAGCCGGGCCGTCGCCGGCGCCTGCTCGAGTGCGCGGGCGGCATCGCCGCGCGCGATCACCGTGCGCGAGCACACATTGCTCGGCGCGCGCGGGTGCGGCTCCACACCCTTGGTGAGCACGTGCTCGTGGAGCACCGGCGCATCGGGCGCGATGGCCGCCGCAATGTCGAGCACGGGCGCGAGCGGCTCGTAGTCCACCGCGATCAGCGCCAGCGCGGCCTCGGCGATATGCGGGTCGACGGCTGCCACGGCCGCCACGGGCTGGCCCACCCACAACACCTTGCCGCGCGCCATGTTGAGCTGCGCGACCATCCACATGTCGTAGCCCGTCTCGCCCATGGGTATTGTCGCGCCCACCGGCAGCTCGGGGAAATCAGCGGCGGTGACAATGGCAAGGACGCCCTTCAGGCCTGCGGCACGCGAGGTGTCGATCCGCCGGATGCGCGCATGCGCCAGGGGGCTGCGGAGGATCCTGGCGTACGCCATGCCGGGAAGAGCAAGGTCGGCCGGGTAGATCGCCTCTCCCGTGACGCGCTCCCGCGCATCGACGCGCGGCAGCCGCTTGCCGACGACCTTGAGATCCGTTCCCGCTTCGCTCGAAGGCATTGCTCAGCGTCCCTGGGTTCGCGCGGCCACGGCAGCGATGGCATCGACGATCTTGCCGTAGCCCGTGCAGCGGCAGAGATTGCCGGCAATGGCATGCCGGATCTCCGGCTCGCTCGGATGGGGATTGCGATCGAGCAGAGCCTTGGCCGACAAAGCGATGCCGGGCGTACAGAAGCCGCATTGCGTGCCGCCGAACTCGACCAGCGCCTGCTGGACTGGGTGAAGTGTCCCACCGGCAGAGAGCGCCTCGATCGTCATGACGTCGCGACCGGGCGCTTCCTGAGCCAACACCAGGCAAGCGCAGACCGGCTCGCCATCCACGAGAACCGTGCAGGTGCCGCAGTTGCCGTTGCTGCAGCCCTCCTTGGTGCCGGTGAGGCCGAGACGATCGCGCAGCAGCTCGAGCAGAGTGTCCCGCGTATCGGCGAGCACAGTGCGCTCCTCGCCGTTCACTGTGCACATGAGCAGCGTCTTCATAGGGCCTCCATTCGGCCGTCCAGCCTCGCGCAGCAGTCGGCCAGGGCGCGGCGCGTCAGCACCGCGACGAGCGAGCGACGATAGTCCGCCGAGCCGCGGGTGTCCGAGATCGGCCGCGCATCGCCGGCCGCCAGGCGGCCCGCCTCCTGGAACAGCGCTGGAGACGGCTTCTCCCCGATCAATGCCGTCTCCGCCGATAGGGCCCGCAGCGGCACCGGCCCGACGGAGGCGAGCACCACGCGTGCGGCGGCGACGGCACCGCCGACAGCCAGACGGAGCCAGGTGCCGACGCCCGCAACGGCAATGTCCATCTCGCGTCGCGGCGTGAAGCGCAGGTATGTGGCTGCTGACCTGGGCTCGGGCGGCGGCAGCAGGATGGAGATAAGGATCTCCCCGAATTCCAAGGCTGTGCGCCCGGGGCCCTCGAACAGCGCCTCCACGGCCATCTCACGCTGTCCATCCGCTCCCGCGACCCTTGCGCGCGCGCCGTGACAGATCAGGGCGGGAACGGCATCGGCCGAAGGCGCTGCGTTGCAGATGTTGCCGCCAAGGCTCGCCCGGTTCTGGATCTGCACGCTGCCGATGAGCCGAGCCGACTGGGCGACGGCGGGATAGTCGGCGGCCACGGCCGCATGCTGCGCTACGGCCGACAATGACACTGCTGCGCCGATCAAGACGCCGCTGTCCGGCAACGCGGCAATGGACGTCAGCGCGGGCACCCACTTGAGGTCGACAATGCGGCCAGCCCGACGGCGCCCCTCGCGCAACTGGGCGATCAGGTCGGTGCCGCCAGCCAGCGCCCGCGCCTCGCCGTCGCGCATGGCCGCAACCGCAGCCTCGACGCTGTCGGGACGCTCATAGCTGAAGTCCTGCAACGATGCGCTCCATCAGAGCCGGAACCGACCGCACATAGACCGATAAGCGGCTTTTCGCAAACGGCGCGCCGACCGGAGCGCCGCTCGGCTCGACCACCGGCACGCGCTACCCTATCATCCGTCGCGCTGTGCGCGTGAAGCCAACGTCTCGCCGCAGCGTGGGCAAGAGTCGCGCCGAGCCTCTTTCAGAGGACCACGATGAGCCGTAACGGCAGGATCGACTACTACTTCTGGCACATGTCGGACTGGGCCTACTTCGGTCATCCGCGCCTGGAACAGATCGCGGATCGGCAAGGTGTGGGCATCGACTACATGCCGGTGGATCTGCCCTATATCTATGCGCGGACCGGAGGCATCCTGCTGCATCAGCGTGCAAAGGAGCGGCAGGACTACCGCTTCTTCGAGCTGAAGCGCTTCCGCGAGCTGCTCGGCATACCGCTCAACCTCGAGCCCAAGTTCTTTCCTGTGAGCGGCGACCTCGCCTCTCGCGTCACAATCGCCGCCAAGCGGCGTGGGCTTTCGCTCGGGCGGCTGGTGCCGGCCATGATGCGGGCTGTCTGGGCGGAGGATCGCGACGTGTCCGATCCCGCAACCGTGGAGGCGGTCGCCACCGAGGCGGGCTTCGATGGCAAAGGGCTTGTGCAGGCGGCCGCGGCCGACGATATCAACATGGAGTATCGCAGGTATACCCAGGAGGCCATCGGGCGTGGAGTGTTTGGGTCGCCGTTCTACTTCTTCGAAGGCGAGCGGTTTTGGGGGCAGGACCGCCTGGAACACCTGGAGAGTGCCATCGAGAAATCCCACCGGGCGAAAGCCGGCGTGAACGCACAATCCAAGCCCAACTCCGAGCAATAGGGTCCCATGCAGCAGCTGGTCGCACGCATCGCCAAGTCTGCCTGTCCCCATGACTGCCCGAGCGCCTGCTCGCTCGAGGTGCCGATCCTGGCTGACGGCCGCATCGGGCGGATCACGGGAGCGCGCGCCAATACCTACACGCTGGGCGTGGTCTGCGCGAAGGTGGCCCGCTACGCGGAGCGGGTGGATCATCCGGACAGGCTGCTGAAGCCGTTGCGCCGCAAGGGCGCGAAGGGCGCGGGACAGTTCGAGCCGATCGGCTGGGACGCCGCCCTCGACGAGATCGCCGAGCGCTTCACCCGCATCGCGCAGCGCTCGGGCCCGGAAGCGATCTGGCCCTACCACTCCGGCGGCAACATGGGCATCCTTCAGCGCTACGGCCTCGATCGGCTGCGCAACGTGATGCGCTATTCGCGCCAGCAGACGACGATCTGCGTGACGCCTGCGGAGTCGGGCTGGCTCGCCGGCGTCGGCAAGCTGATCGGCCCGGACCCGCGCGAGATGGAGGACGCCGACCTGATCGTGGTGTGGGGCGCCAACCCCGTATCGACCCAGGTCAACGTGATGACGCACGTGGCGCGCGCCCGCAAGACGCGCGGGACCAAGCTCGTGGTCGTCGATGTCTATCGCACGCCGACGATCGAGCAGGCGGACCTGGCCCTGGTGCTGAAGCCCGGCACCGATGCGGCCCTGGCACTGGCCGTCATGAACGTGCTGCTGGCCGAAGGCATGGTGGACCGCGCCTATCTGGCAAGGTTCACGGATTTCGATGCGGAGACGGAGAAGCACATCCTGTCGCGCACGCCGCAGTGGGCCGCGGAGATCACCGGGCTTTCCGCAGATGCCATCGTCGGTTTCGCGCGGCTCTACGGAGCCACGCGCAAGAGCTTCATCCGTGCCGGCTTCGGCTTCACCCGCACGCGCAATGGCGCCTCGGCCATGCATGCCGTTTCCTGCCTGCCGGCAATGACCGGGGCCTGGCAGGAGAAGGGCGGCGGCGCGTTCTTCCTGACCTACGACAAGGGCCTCTGGGGCATCGACACGACGCTGCTCCATGGCCTCGACGCCCTCGATCCTTCCGTGCGCATCCTCGACCAGTCGCGCATCGGCGCGGTGCTGTGCGGCGAGCCGGACGCGCTGCGCGGCGGGCCGCCCGTCGAGGGCATGCTGATGCAGAACGCCAACTCGGCCACCGTGGCCCCGAATACGGGCAAGGTCCTGAAGGGCCTCGGCCGGGAGGACCTGTTCCTGGCGGTGCAAGAGCATTTCATGACGCCGACGGCCCGCTTCGCCGACATCCTCCTGCCGGCGACGATGTTCGTGGAGAATGACGACCTCTACTACGGCCTGGGGCATACGCACCTCACCTACGGTCCCAAGCTCGTCGAGCCGCGGGGTGAGGCGCGCCCGAACAGCTTCCTCGTGCGCGAGCTCGGCCGCCGGCTGGGCGCCTCCCATCCAAGCTTTGCAATGAGCGACCACGAGCTGCTGGACGACGGACTGCGGCGCGCGGGTCTGCCGCCCTTGAGCGAGGTGGCCAAGGTCGGCTGGATCGACCGCGCCCTTCCCTTCGAGCGCGCGCACTTCCTCACGGGCTTCCCGCAGGCCGACGGCAGGTTCCATTTCAAGCCGGACTGGAGGAAGGTCGGGCCAGGCTTTGCCCGCATGCCTGTGATCGCCGACTGGTCGGGCGATTACGAGCGCAGCGACGACGAGCATCCCTATAAGCTCGTCTGCCCGCCGGCGCGCAACTTCCTCAACACCACGTTCTCTGAAACGCCGACCTCGATCGCCAAGGAAGGCGGCCCCCTCGTGCGCATTCATCCCGAGGCGGCGGCGCATCAGAGCATCGAGGCAGGGTCGCGGGTGCGCATCGGCAATCGCCGAGGCTCGGTCGTGCTGAAGGCAACGCTCGATGCCGGACAGGATAGGGCAACGCTGATCGTGGAGGGCATCTGGCCTGCCGATGCCTTCGAGGAGAAGCGAGCGATCAACACCCTGATCGGCGACGATCCCGTGCCCCCCAACGGTGGCGCGGGCTTCCACGACACGGCCGTCTGGCTCCGGCCGGCCGGCTGACGCCCGTATGATACCGCCGCGGGTTGGGTTGGACTCGCCCCGCCCTCGGCGTTGGTCACATGCTCCAACTCCGTGCTGAGCCTGTCGAAGCACGGTTGGAATGCGTGGCGCGTCCTTCGACGAGCTCAGGACGCGGGCGCAGCGTGACATGACACACGGGGTGGCGGGTCAGGCCGTAGCGGCGGCAGAACGCACCCGCGCTCAGGGTGTCGGCGCCGGAGCGGGCTTCGGCGGCTTGGCGAACAGGCCGACGGCAATCGCGCGCGCAACATACTGTGCCATGCAGTTGTAGCCCTGCTCCGTCAGCCCGAAGTCCCGCTGCTCCGGACGGCCGTTCTCGCGCATGGTGCGCGCCAGCACCTCCATCGCCTCATAGCGCGTTATGCGCAGCACGTTCTCCTCGGCCGTGATGCGCTGCAGGCTCTTGCGGACGGCCTGATAATGCTCGTTCTTAACCAGCTGCTTCATGTAGTGCAGGCCAACGAGGATGACGTCCACGTTGTGCTCCTTGAGCCAGCGCACCGTCTCCTTGACCGACCGCTCGAACTCTTCGACGGGAACTTGCGCGAAAGCGTCGTTGGTGCCCACCTGCCAAAGCACCAAGTCGGGCTGGCTGAGCGCGACCTCGATCTTCAGCCGCTGGGCGGCGGCCTCGGCCAGCTCACCTGAAACCCCGCGATTGATGATCTCGACGTCGAGGCCCTTGATGTTGTGCTCGAGAATCTGCTCAAGCAGGGGCGGATTGCCCTCGTGTCCGAGGCCGAGCACGGCCGCTGAGGAGGCGCCGATGGCCAGGATCTTGACCTGCCCGCGCTTCTGCAGCGCCAGGGCGCTGTTGGGCAGAGGAGCGGCCGCGATGCTGGCCTCCCCACACTCCCTGGAAACGGCCGGGGGCTCGGGTACGCCTTGCGCCTTCTCCGGTGCAGCCTGCGCCCTGGCGCCCTGACACAGCGCCAGCGCGGCACACGCCGCGACGAGAGCGGCTGCCGTGACTGTCAGCCGTCTTCCTTTTGACGCTGTCTCCATTCCGACACCCATGCGGTCAGCCACAGCACGAAGATGCCGCAGACCACGACGACGGTATCCACTAGTAGCGTGCCATTATAGATATAACGGGCAATCTGCCCTAACAGGCTGAGTAATGACGCAACGCAAAAGACGTTGAGCGAGTTGCGCCCGAGACTGGAAAGGAATTCGGCGAGCCACGGCACCCACGGAGCAAAGTGGGCGTAAGCCGCAGAGAAGACTGCTGCCAGGGCCAGGAACTGGATGAGCCGCATCGGCGTCAAGAAGCTCTTTCCGTTGAGGAACAGGAGTTTCGGCTCGGGCAGCCTGGTCGGATCCGGAAACCAGTTGAAGTAGACGAGCACGGCCGACACGAGCACGATCGGCAGAGCCACCATCCTGATCGCGTGTATGTGGCGACGCACAAATGCTCCGAGCCCGTCCGGTCGCGAAACGGCGAAGCCCAGAACGAAGATGGCCTGCCACGTGAAGGGATTGAAGAACCATTGGCCCTGCACCGGCCACGTCGGCGCGGTGAACGGCACGATCAGCGCGGCAAGGTAGAGCGCCAGAGACAGGGGCACGAGCAGCGGCCGTGCGAACCTGTCGATGAGCGCGATGGCGGGTGCTGCGAGCATCAACACGACGTAGAGCGGCAGAATATCGAAGTAGCCCAGCTGATGGGTGAGGAGAACGAGCCCGATGTGAGCGAGCGCCGGGTCCTGGAAGACCGCAGCCGCGTTGTGCCATTCCAGGATCAGAGGGTTGTCGAACTGGTAGGCCGCTGCGGCGAGCATCGCCAGCGCCAAGCTGCTGATCAGGATCTGGGCGGCATAGATCGTGAGCGCCCGTCCACCCAACCGGGCGACCAGCCGCCCCGCGGTCAGCTGGTCCCCCCGGCTGCTGACGAGGAGTCCCAGCGACCAGCCCGCCAGGAAGACGAACAGCTCGGCCGAATCGGAGATCGACAGATTGCGGTGCGTCAGGTGCTCGAAGAAGATGCCCGGAACGTGATTGATGAAAATCGACACGAGCGCAAAACCGCGCCAGAAATCGACGGCGTTGGCTTGGCGTGTCATTCGCGAAACCGCGTTCGGCGCAATCGCTCGCGAAACTGGCAGACCGGCGTTCCAGCCGGAGCGTCTCGGATGCGCTGACGAAGGTCTTGCCCGCTAGGCTGCGTCCACGAAGCTCGTGATGAGGGCGTTGGCTATCGCCTGCCTCCCCGGCACGGTCAAGCCGTCGGGATGGCGGCGCTCGAGCATCTGCCGAGCATCCTCGCGCGTGAACCAGCGCGCCTCGGCGATCTCGGCCGGGTCGATGTTGAGCTCGGTGGTCTCCGCCCGGCCGATGCAGCCGAGCATGAGAGAGTGCGGGAAGGGCCAAGGCTGGCTCGAATGGAACTTGACCTCACCGACCTTGATGCCTGTCTCCTCCAGCACCTCGCGGCGCACGGCATGCTCGATGTCCTCGCCGGGCTCGATGAAGCCGGCGAGCGTGGAATACATCTTGTCGGCAAACCGGTGCTCGTGCGCCAGCAGGCAGCGCGCGCCGTCGGTTACCAGCATGATGACCACGGGGTCCGTGCGCGGAAACCACTCCAGACCGCACGCCCAGCACTTGCGCCGCCAGCCGCCGTCCTTGACGAGCGTGGTGCCGCCGCAGTGGCCGCAGCAGCGGGCGTTCTCGTGCCATTGCGCGAGCGCACGCGCCTGGCCGCAGAGCGACAGCTCCTCCGGTGACATGATCCCCTGCATTGCCAGCGAGCGCAGGTCGACGATCGGGCGCAGGTTCTCGATCGCACCCGGCACATTGCGGGTGCGGTGCTCGGTGACGGCGATGGCGAAGTGTCCGTTGGCCCGGCCGTCCACACCCAGGAACAGCGCCTCGGCCGTGGGCAGGCCGAAGCGCGTCAGGTCCTCGAGGGAAAACCAGGCGAGCTTCGCCTCGGTGCGTTGCGGATTGGAGCGGATCACGGGCTTGAGATCCGCGAGCACGAGGAAGCGCGCCCCTGGAGCCTCCAGCTTCGACTTCAGGAATGTTGCGTCGCTGCGCTTGGGGCCGAGCCGGTCGAGCATGACCGTAGCGCCAACAGTGGGCATCCAGGGGGCCTCCATGATTGGCCTGTCGTGACCAGAAGATGAGCACACCCCTCGCCGGGGCGCAACGCGATGCCGGTGCGCAAGCGAACATCCATTACTCTGGCGCGCCCAGGGCTCGAGGCAGCATGCCCGCACCCAAGCGACCCGACTGGCCAAGCCGGGCTGCCACGCTCGCGATAGCCCAGGTTTTCGTCCGCCAGATGGCAAACCGTCACCGGATGCCGGCCCGCATGAAGCTCTGGACGAACTGCCGCTGGAACAGCAGGAAGCCACCCAACAGCGGTGCCGAGGTCATCAGCGTTGCCGCGCAGATGATCGACCAGTCGATGCCCTGGTCGCCGGAAGAGAACACCTGCAGGCCGACGGTCAAGGGACGGGACTCAACCGAGCTTGTAACGATCAGCGGCCACAGAAAGTTGTTCCAGTGATAGCTCACGGAGACGAGGCCGTAGGCGAGGTAGATCGGCCTTGCCAACGGAACATAGACTTTGAGGAGGATCTGGAGGGGGCCGGCACCCTCCACGCGTGCCGCTTCCTCGAGCTCTCTCGGCACGGTCTTGAAGGTCTGCCTGAGCAGAAAGATGCCGAAGGCGGAGGCCACGTACGGCAGGGCGATGGCAGGGATGGAATCGAGGATGCCGAGCCGGCCCATGGTCTTGTAGTTCTCCACGATCAGCACGTCGGGCATGATCATGAGCTGGGCGAGCACGAGTGCGAAGGCTATGCCGCTGCCGGTGAAGTCGAAACGTGCGAAGGCATAGGCCGCCAGCGTGCACAGAACGAGCTGACAGGCGAGAATCAGCGTCACCAGCAGGAAGGTGTTGAGGAAGTAGCGTGCGAAGGGGGCGGCATCCCAGGCACGGGCGAAATTGGAGAGCGTGAGAGGAGCCAGGGGCTCGAAGCGGGTCGAATATTCACCCGGGTGAAACGCCGTCCAGACGGCATAGAGAAGAGGAAGCATCCACAGGATTGCCAGCATCCACGCGGCAGCGGTCTCGAGGAACCGCCCGGCGCCCGCCGGCGCATACACTTCGCTGGCCGCACGCGCGCTCACCGGTAGTGGATCCGCCGCTCGAGGAAGAGGTACTGGGCAAGCGCCGTCAGCGCGAGCCCCATCAGCAGGAGCACCGTCAGCGCCGCTGCCAGGCTCGTATCCCAGAAGTTGAAGCCGAGCTCGTAGACGCGGAAGAGCAGCAGCGATGTGGCATTGTCGGGCCCGCCGCGCGTCATGACGATGATGTGGTCGACGGTGCGAAAGGCGTTGATCACGGCGTTGACGAGCACGAACAGCGTGGTCGGCATCAGCAGCGGGAACTGCACGCGCCGGAAGAAATAGAAACGCGACGCACCCTCCAGGGCGGAGGCCTCGGCGAGGCTCGGCGGGATCTGCTGCAGCGCGGCAAGGTAGAAGATCATGAAGAACCCGGCTTCCTTCCAGACCGCGACGAGCGTCACGCAGGCCAGCGCCGTGTCCTTCGAACCCAGCCAATTGTGCGAGGCGCCGCCGAAGGCCGACAGCACCTGCGCGAGCAGCCCGTACTGCGGGGTGTAAAAGAACAGCCAGATGTTGGCGATGGCGATCATCGGCAGCACGGTGGGGGTGAAGTAGGCCATGCGCACTAGCGTGCGGCCGGCAATGCGGTCGTTCACCCACAGCGCCATGATCATGGCCAGCGCGATCGAGACCGGGATGGTCCCGAGCGCGAACCACAGGTTGTTCGACAACGCCTGCCAGAAGATCGGATCATCCGCGATCTGCCGGTAGTTCTCGAGGCCGACGAAATGTGTGGCACGCCGGGGGCGGGGCGTCGAGTAGAAGCTGTCGATGAACGTCGCCAGTGCCGGCCAGTGCGTGAAGAGCACCAGCAGCGCCATGGCAGGCAGCAGCAGGAGCCAGCCGTGGATGGTGGCTGTGGCGCGGCTCATGGTGCGTCTCCTCCCTCTCCCCGCAAGCGGGGAGAGGGAACCATTCAGCGGTACTTGACCAGGATGCGCTCCGCCTCGGCTTGTGCATCCTTCATCGCCTGCTCCGGCGCCTTGGTGCCGGTCAGCGCCGCCTGCAGGCCATCGTTGAGGCTCTTGGTGACGCGCTGGTTCTCGTGCGTCGACAGCTCGGCCACGGCATACTGCAGCTGATCGCGGGCAACTGCCGCCGCCGGGAAGTCGGCGACGTACTTCTTGAGCGCCGGCGTCTCGAACGAGTCCGGACGCACGGCAACGTAGCCCGTATCGACGCACCACTGCGCCGCCCGCTCCGGCGTGGTGATCCAGCGGATGAACTTGAACGCCGCCTCCTGCTGCGCCGGCGTTGCCTTCTTCGAGATGTAGAAGTTGCCGCCGCCCGTGGGGCTGCCGCGACGCTTGCCGGCCGGCAGCATGGCCACCCCGAAGGGGAATTTCGCATTGTTGCGGACGTTGGTCAGGTTGCCCGTGGTCGTCCACATCATGGCGCACTTCTTCTCGAAGAAGTCCTTGGGCGTAGTGCCCCATTCGACGATGCCCGGCGGATGCACCTTGTGCTTGCGCGACAAGTCGACCCAGTAGGTCAGTGCCTCGACCACCTCCGGCTTGTCGTAGAAGGTGCGGTTGCCCTCCTCGTTCATGAGCACGGTTCCGGCCTGGGTGGTGAAGCCCTGGAACAGCCAGTATGGGAAGCCGGAGGACGGCACCTGAATGCCCCACTGCGATGCGCCGCCCGAGCCATCGGCCTTGGTGAGCTTCTGCGCGAAGGCAACCTGCTCCTCCCAGGTGGCCGGCGCCTTCTCCGGATCGAGGCCCGCCTCCTTGAAGAGGTCCTTGTTCCAGTAGAGCACCACGGTCGAGCGCTGGAAGGGCGCGCCCCAGGTCTTTCCGCCGGTCTGGCTGTTGAGCATGAACGCCGGGAAGAAGCTCTTCAGCCACGCCTTGTCGTCGTCGCTCTTCACGAAATCATCGATCGGAACAATGGCATCCTCGTCGATGAGCGTGAACATGTCGGTGGAGAGCAGAACCGACGTGGTCGGCGGATTGCCGCTCTTGTGCGCGGTCAGCGCCTTGACGATGGTCTCCTGGTAGGTCCCCGCATAGATGGGCTTCAGCTTGATACTGGGATTCTCCTTCTCGAAGTCGGCGGCGAAGGCGTCGATCAGCTTGGTGATCGGCCCGCCGACGGCCACTGGGTAGAAGAACGACACCTCGGTGGCGCCCTGCGCTATCGCCGGCTTGGCAATCAGCGCCGAGGCAGCGGCGGCCGAGCCCTTCAGGAATTCGCGTCTGCGCATGACGATTTCTCCGTTCCCCGATTGGTTGCGTGCCGACAGCACACTAGTCGATCCTTCGGCCCGACGCCCTATCGAACCAGTGCGTCGCGCCGGCATCCCACGTAATCGAGACCTTTTCGCCTGCCCCAACCGTCGGCCGGCCCGGCAGCCGCACCACGAAAGGGTCCTCGCCGACGCGGGTGTCGATCAGCGTGTCGGCACCCAGATACTCCACGGCCGCCACCTGTGCCATCACGCCGGTCGAGCCCAGCCGCGCGGCCTCGGCGCGGATGCCGACCGCCAGGACATCCCGCGCATGGCCGGCGGGCGCCGCGCGCGCAAGACCGTCCCACATGGGGCCGAGCGCCGCAGCGGGCACGACATTCATCGGCGGCGTGCCGACGAAGCGGGCCGTGAAGATGGTGGCCGGCCGCTCGTAGAGCTCCGCGGGCGATCCGTCCTGCTCGATGCGCCCCTGCCGCATGAGCAGCACCTGGTCCGCCATGGTCATGGCTTCCAGCTGGTCGTGCGTCACGTAGAGCATGGTCATGCCGAGGCGCTGCTGCAGCGCGCGAATCTCGCGGCGCATCTCGACCCTGAGCTGCGCGTCGAGGTTGGAGAGCGGCTCGTCCATCAGGCATACCGGCGCCTCGGCCACGATGGCCCGACCGAGCGCGACGCGCTGCTGCTGACCGCCCGAAAGCTGCGACGGCTTGCGGTCGAGCAGGCCGCCAAGCCCTAGAAGGTCGGCCGCGCGCTGGAGCCGCACACCGCGCTCGTGCGCGGAGACGCGGCGGACCTTCAGCCCGAAGACTATATTCTCGGCCACGGATAGGTGCGGGAAGAGGGCGTAGGACTGGAACACCATCGACACCTTACGCCTGGCCGGTGAAAGGCCTGTGACATCGCGGCCGCCGATCAGGATTGCACCGGATGTCGCGGTCTCGAGCCCGGCCACCAGCCTGAGCGTGGTCGATTTTCCACAGCCCGAGGGCCCCAGCAGCGCGCTGAGGCTGCCCTGCCGCACGACGAAGGTGACGCCGTCGACGGCCGGGGCCGCTCCCCAGCTCTTGGTAACAGACCGCAACTCCACCTCGGCCAAGAGCGTCTCCGGAGCCGTCGTGAGCTATGTCGGGCGAGGACTGGAGGCGGCTTCGCCGCTGCCGCCCAGCAGCTTGCGCCGCACCACCTCGATATGCTCGCGCAAATCGTAGAGCTGGTTGGCGAAGGCCAGGGGAATGGTGATGTTGTTGACCGTGGCCTCGATGCGGTCGAGCTCCTCGAGTCGCGCCGCCTGCTCCGCGGGGCTGAGGCTCGAACGGTCGGCTTCGAGCGACTTCAGCTTGACGTACCAGCGCAGGATGCGCCGGCGCATGCGCCAATTGTAGAGCTTCGGCGCGAACCGCCCGAGGGGGATGAGCAAGGGTATGAGAACCACCAGCGACACGATCACTCTGTCGATGAGGGTGGCGAGCCAGAACGGCAGGTAGCGCTGCAGGAACGGAGCCCCCGACCGGTAGACGCGCTTGGCATCCTCGGAGAATGGGAACTCGGGATCGGTGGCGGTCGGGAAGTCTCCCGCACGCTGGAACAGCCGGGTCTCGCCGTTGTCCTCGAGCGCCGGCTGGCTGTGCACCTCGCTCAGGGCCTGTGCCAGCAGGTTGACGAGAGCATGGTGCGCGTCCTGCCGAACGAGCACGGCCGTGGTCGTGGCGATGAGCGTCACGTCGCTCGACGGTATATTGGCGGCGAAGTCGACCACGCCCTGGCGCAGCACCAGCGACGACAGGAAGGGGAAGCGCTGGCTGTAGGCGTCTGCCTGGGTGAAGCTCAGCGGCCGCACACCCGGCGTCCTGAGCAGGCGCTGGATCGTTCGCGCCTCCGCCGCGAGCACGAGGAACCCGGCGTCCGCCTCGCCCTTGCCGAGGAGGTCCACGTAGTCCGGTAACTCGCGATTGATGAGGGTCGCGGTCTCCGCCGTGACGCCGTTGGCCGCGAGCAACCGCAGCGCCAGCAGGTTCGTGCCGCCGCCGGCCGGCCCCACCAGCACCCGCTTGCCCTTGAGATCGGCGAGGCGCTGCACCGGTTGTCGATCGTTGTAGAAGACCCACAGGGGCTCGTAGGCCACGCGGCCCACCGACAGCAGCCCGGGTTTGTCCTTGGCCGAGCTGATGCCTCCCTGCACGAACGCCGCGTGCACGCCGCTGGCAGGATTGGAGAGCGCCTCGAGGTTGGCGACCGATCCGGTGGACTCCCGCACCTCGAGCTTAACCCCCTCGCGCTGGAAGATCGCCTTGTAGCGTTCCGCGACGCGGTAGTACGGGCTACCGGCGCTGGCCGCGCTGATGACGAACACGCGCGGAGGCGCAGGGTCGGCCAGGCGGAGCAGCAACCAGGCGGCGGCGCCGGCGACGAGCAGCAACGGGACCGCGACCAGGATGAGGTCGCGCGCCTGGATCGTTGCGAACTTGGAACGCATTTGCGCCCCCACCGGTCCTGCCCCCGGTTCCCCGTATCGCCGCCCGCGGAAGGCCGGTCAACCCCCGGCCGGGCAGGCGCAGGCTGCGCGAACCAATTCCGTGGGCGGGTGGGTCAAAAATGCTAGTCTGTGCCAGGCCCTTGGCCGCCACGTCGCGCCCGCCCTGCCATCACTTCGAGGGATTCCGTGATGAACCTGCCCGGATTGATCGTGCCGCCGCTGACCCCCTTCACGGCCGACCTCAAGGTCGACGAGCCGACCCTCGGCAGGCAGATCGACTACGTCGTCACCACGTGCAACGCCGCCATGGTCGTGGCGGCCGGCGTGGAGGCGCAAGAGTACCATTTCCTGTCCTTCGAGGACCGCAAGCGGCTGATCCGGCGCACCATCGAATTCGTGGACGGACGCGCTCCCGTCGCCGTCGGCATCTCCCATCCCAACTTCAAGACGGCCATCGAGCTGGCCCACTTTGCGGAGGGGATGGGGGCGAAGGCTGTGCAGCTGCTGGCGCCCCTGCGGCCGTTCGGGGGTGCACCCAGCGATCGCGACCTCGTTGCCTATTTCGAGGCGGTTGCCCGCGAGACACGTCTGCCGATCGTCCTCTACCTCAATGCCGGCCCGGGCGCCGATGTCTCGGTCCCCGCCACCATCGAGCTCTCGAAGATCGAGGGCGTGCGCTACATCAAGGAGAGTTCCCGCGACCTGGCGCGCGTCTCCCGCCTGATCGTCGAGATCGACCACGCGGGCCACGCCCGCTACTTCACGACGATGCAGATGCTGCTGGCGACTCTGGAGCTCGGCGGCTCAGGCGCCACCATGCCGCCGCCGGCCGCCGAGCTCGCCAACAAGATCGTCAAGGCCTTCTGCGCCGGCGACACCAGGGAAGCGGCACGCATGCAGCGGCAGTTCGCGCTGTTCCCGGCGAAGTGGATGCATCGGGGCCTCACGCCCACCATGAAGGCGGCGATGAAGCTCCTGGGCCGTCCGGTGGGCGATATCCATCCGCCGTTCCAGGGCCTGACGGCCGCAGAGATCGAGGACCTGCGCGCCTATCTCGCAACCACGGATCTGGCGCCTGCCCAATAGAGGGCTGGTGCCGCCGCCTGAGCCGGGCTGCCGCGACCCCAGGAAACTGTGGAGCGATGGCCCCGAATCAATGTTCCTGCTTGCCCAGCTCGGCTTAGATGTGGCGCGGAGGCTGGAGGGCAGGGGCGATGGGGGCGGTTCGCAAGCTCGAGCCGATGCAGGAGGGGGCCGACAGGGCCTTTCTCGGCGTCACGGCTTCCGCGCGCGGCTTCATGTGGCGCGACCGTCTCGATGCCGCGGCCGCGAAGACTGCGGCTGCCATCAGCCAGCGCCACGGCCTGCCCGAGCTCCTGGGGCGGGTGCTCGCCTCGCGCGCCGTCACCCTCGAGGACGTGCCCACTGCGCTCGATCCCACCATCAAGGCGCTGATGCCCGACCCCAGCACCGTGCGCGACATGGACAAGGGCGCAGCGCGCCTGGCCGACGCCGTCATGCGCAACGAGCGCATCGCCGTGTTCGGCGACTACGATGTCGATGGCGCCTGCTCCGCGGCGCTAATGCAGCGCTTTCTCGCTGCCCACGGCCGGAGCGCGCGCATTTACATCCCCGACCGCATGACCGAGGGCTATGGACCCAACCGCGACGCCATCGAGGCGCTCGTGAGAGAAGGGGCGAAGCTCATCGTCACGGTCGATTGCGGCACAACGGGCGTGGAACCCCTGGCCGCAGCCGGCGCTCTCGGCGCCGACGTGATCGTCGTCGACCACCATCAGGCCGACGAGCGCCTCCCCGACGTCACCGCGGTCATCAACCCCAACCGCCAGGACGACCTCTCCGGGCTCGGCAACCTGTGCGCGGCCGGCGTCACGTTCATGCTGCTGATCGCCACGGCGCGCGAGCTGCGGCGGCGCGGCTTCTATGGCGCGGCCTGTCCGGCACCTGATCTGCTGTCGCTTCTCGACCTCGTCGCTCTCGCCACGGTCTGCGACGTCGTGCCGCTCAAGGGCCTCAACCGCGCTTATGTCACCAAGGGCCTGCAGGTCATGCGCCAGCGCCGCAACACCGGCTTGAAGGCGCTTGCCGATGCGGCCGGGCTCGCCGTGCCGCCCACGCCCTATCATCTGGGATTCGTGCTCGGTCCGCGCATCAACGCGGGCGGACGCATCGGAGACTCGGCGGCAGGCGCGCGCCTGCTCGCCACCGACGACGAAGTGGAGGCGGCGCGCATCGCCGTACTGCTCGACCGCCTCAACCGCGAGCGCAAGGCCATCGAGGCCCGCATGCTCGAGGAGGCCATCGCCTATGCGGAGCAGCTGCTGGAGGCGGACCCCGACCTGCCGCTGCTGCTGATCGCGGGCGAGGGCTGGCACAAGGGCGTGGTGGGACTGGTCGCAAGCCGACTGACCGAGCGCTTCCACCGTCCCACCTGCGTGATCGCCTGGGACGAGGCGGGCCAGGGCACCGGCTCGCTCCGATCGATCGACGGCGTCGATATCGGCGCCGCCGTGCGCGCGGCCGTCGCCGCGGGCCACCTCGGCAAGGGCGGAGGGCATGCGATGGCCGCCGGGCTGACGGTGCCGAGAGATGGGCTCGAGGGTCTTCGAGCGTTCCTGTCCGGACGGCTGGCACAGGCCTCCAGGTCGGCGCGCGCCATCGTCTCGCTCGACATCGATGGTGCCCTCACGCCCGCCACGGTGACCGACGAGTTCCTGGACCTGATCGAGCGGGCGGGCCCCTACGGCCAGGGCCACCCGCAGCCGCGCTTCGCGTTTCCCGCGCACCGGGTCAAGTTCGCCAAGGTGGTGGGTGAGGCGCACCTGCGATGCGTGCTGGAGGCTGGCGACGGCTCGCGCCTCGACGCCGTGGCGTTCCGGGCCGCCTCCCAACCGCTGGGCGATGTTCTCCTGGCCTCGAGCGGCCTGCCGCTGCATGTTGCCGGACACTTGCGTCGCGATACCTGGGGCGGGCGCAACCGGCGCGAGCTCGTCATCGAGGACGTGGCCGATCCCCGCCGCCAGGGCTAGCAAGTCTCCTGCGGCGTCCGCTCACTTGCGGCGCGGGGCCTCGGGGTTCGACCGGACGACCCTCGTCCCGTCCTCGATGCGATCGCTCGGATGCAGGGCCACCATGGTGCCCTCGCTCAGCCCGCGCAACACTTCGGCATGGGTGGTATTGCGCTGGCCGATCTCGACAGGCGCCAGCATGGCCCGGCCGCCGTTCACCACGAATACCGCCCATTGATCACCCTTGCGGAAGAGCGCGCTGATCGGAACGCGCAGCGCCTTGGCGGCCTCGTAGACCTGGATCTTCACCACGACGCGATACTCGTGGCCCAGCCTGTCCGCCGCCGCCTCGCTTCCGTTCGCCAGGCCCAGTATGACGCGAACCCGCTGCTCCTCGATGCCGAGGGCAGAGACCTTGGTGAAGCCGGCCGGCTCCACGCGCTTGACCTTGGCGGTGAGCGGCGGGCCCCCCCACCCCTCGACCGTGGCCTTGGCGCCCTCGTGCACCTTGACCGCATCCACCGAAAGGTATTCGACCACGAGCTCCAGGTTCTCGGTGTCGCCGATCTCGAGAAGCGGCGTCCCCGCAAGAACCACCCGCTCGCTCTCCTGGATGAGCCTGAGCACGCGGCCGCTCACGGGCGCGCGCACCGTCACGCAGCAGCCCATAGGCACCTCACCCTTCCAGGCCTCCTCGGGCGCGGTCTGGCGCGCCTGGGCGCTCTCCAGCTCGCGCTTGCGCACCTCCAGGTTCGACTTGGCGCGCGCCAGGATGGCGCGCCGCGTATCGACGTCGATGCGAGCCTTCTCCAGCGTCCGCTCGGAGATCGCCTTGGAGCCTATCAGCATGCGCGCGCGTTTGAGCTCGTTCTCCGCGAACTCCAGCTCGGACTCGGCCTGGCGAATTTCCGCCTCGGCGAGAGCAACGGCAGCTTTGGCCGCCTCGATCTGGGCCTCCAGCTCGCGCAGCGACCGCACGTCGAGAAAGGGCGGGGCAGTCGGCTCGATGACGGCAACGGGGGTGACATCCTTCTTCACCCTGTCGCCGGTTTCGAGCGAGATCCGCACGAGCTTGCCGCTGATCGGCGCGGACACGGTGTAGACGTCCTTGATGCGGGTCTTGCCCTCCTCGTCCACCGTCACCAGCAGCGGGCCCCGCGTCACCTGCGCGAAGTCCACCCCCACTGGTCTGGGCCACATGGCCCAGGCCAGCGCGCCGGCCAGGCCCAATATGCCTGCGGCGATGAGCCCCCGCTTGACCTGGGTTGCCCGAGGCGTGCGCATTCCCTGCTCCTAGTCCCGCGTCTTCAGCACGGCAATGAGATCGAGCTTGTTGATCCGACGCCGCACGATGAATGCAGACGCCGCAGTCGCAAGCAGCACGACGAGGCTCGCTTTGCCGTAGGTAGCCCGCTCGATCACGAACGGCACGCGATAGAGGTCGCTGGAGAAGGCCTGGATCAGCAGCAGTCCGAAGCCGTAACCGATGATCCAGCCCAGCGGAATCGCAACCAGCGTCAGGATGGCGAGTTCCGTGACGAGCACCCGCGACACCTCTCCCCTGGTGAAGCCGAGCACCCTGAGGCTTGCCAGCTCCCGGGCGTTCTCGGACAGCTGAATGCGCGCACTGTTGTAGACTACGCCGAAGGCGATGATTACCGCCAGCGTGACGTAGATCGTCACCGAGTAGTTGATGTTCTGCGCAATCGTCTCGCGAAACCTGGCGAGCGCATGGCGCTGCAGAGCGATCGAGCCTATCCCGGGCGTCGATTTTATGGCGGCAAAGAGATCATTCTGCGAGCGCGTATCGAAGCTGATGTGCACGCCGCTGAGCCGCGGGCCGTAGAGCAATTGGTCGAGCGCGCCGAGGTCCATGTACACGGCGAGGCCGAAATAGCTCTTGATGACGTCGGTCACCGGCACGTGGTAGACGCCGCGCCGTCCCTGGAGCACCTCCACCTCGACGATGTCTCCGCGCTGCAAGGCCAGGAGCTCGGCCACGCGTTCGCCCACGACCAGGCCGCTCTCGGCCAGGTGCACGGGATCGAAATTGAGATCGAGCACCCTGGACAGGTCCATCTCCCTTGGCTTGCCGTTGATCGACAGCTTCCGCGACCGGGGGCCGTGGCGAAGTCGCACGGGAACGGACCGGTAAGGCTCGGCGCGAAGAACGCCCGGCATCCGCGCCACCACCTCCAGGGCCCGGTCGTGCATCTCGTCGGTGAAGTTCAGCGTCGCCTGCTGCCGTTCGGTACGAAAGAAGGCCACGTCGACCATCAGCTCCACCGAATCGAAGGACAGCAGCGCGGTCACCAGCAATCCGACGGCGAAGGAGATGCCGAGCGCCGTCGCCGCGGCGCGGAACGGCCAGCGCACGATGTGGCGGAGCGCCATCACCGTGAGCTGGGAGAACAGCCTTCTGCGCAGCGGTCTGCCCGGCAGCAGCTGCCGGTATCGGATCGGGGCGGGAGGTTGCATGGCGACGGCGGGAGCGAGCGCAAGCACATCGCTCACGGCCTTGAGGGCACCGACGACGGCGGCGAGCACCGAGACCAGCGCGGCGATGGCGTACACGTCCGCGTCGTGACGGAAGATGAGAAAGGGAAAATGGAAGAATTCCGCGTAGAGCCGCGTGAGACCCTTGCCGAGCCAGGCGCCCACGACCGAACCGATGAGGATGCCCACGAGGGTGATCGCCAGCACGATCTTGACGTAGTGCGCGGCGATCGGCGCCGGGCCGTAGCCCAGCGCCTTCAGAAGCCCGATCTGCTCGCGCTCGAGCGCAATCATGCGCGCGAGCGTCATGTTGATGAGGAAGGCCGACACCAGCAGGAAGATGGGCGGCATGACGCGCCGCAGAGCGTCGAGCTGGCGCAGCTCGGCATCGAGGAAGGCGTGGGAGAGCTGGTCCTTGCGCCCCGAGGCGCCGGTGCCTCCGTAGCGCGCCAGCAGATCATCGAGCTGCTTGATGACCTCGGGCTCCGAGGTACCGGGAAGCAGCTTGAGCGTCACGGCATTGAAGGCGCCGTCGAGATCAAAGATGGCGGCCAGCGCCTTCTCCGACATCCACATGACGGCAAAGCGGCGGTCGTCGGGCATCAGGTCGCCCGGCCCCAGCGCGTAGATGAATTCCGGGGACAACGCGACGCCGACGATCTTGAGCTCGCGCTTCTTGCCGTTGAGCAGGGCCTTGAAAGTGGAGCCGATGTGCATGTGGTGAGCGTTGGCGAACGCCTCGTTCACCGTCACCTCGTCGGTTCTCTCGCGCTCCGGCAGGCGTCCCTCCCGCAGGTGCACGAGATTGAGGCGCGGCTCGTAAAGATCGGGAACGGAGACCGCCATGCCGGAGGCCGGCTCCGCCAAGCCCTCGACGTCGAGCAACGCCAGGTGCTTGATGCGAGGCTCGGCCGCCGCAACGCCGGAGATGGCCTGGATCTGATCGGCCACGGACTTCGGCGCGCGCTTGACCTCGGCAAAAACGTCGGCGAAGCGGTAGCGCAGGTAGTAGGCCGAGCGCGTCTCGTCGAGCGAGCGGTAGGCGCCGCTCGCCAGCACGAAGGTCGCAACCCCCGATGCCATGACGAGCGCGATCGCCAGCGCCTGCGCCCAGATGCGGCGCAGGTCCCTCAAGAGCTTGCGATCGAGCATGCGCATGGGGCTCACCAGCTGATTTCTGACGGCACCTTGCGGGTCGCGTTGGTCTTGGTTGCGGTGATGCGCCCATCGCCGAACAGCATGACGCGGTGGGCGATGTCCTGAATGGCCGCGTTGTGCGTGATCAGCGCGGTGGTCGTGCCGAGCTCCTGGTTGACCTCGGACAGCGCCTCCAGGACGCGGATGCCGGTCTTGCTGTCGAGGGCGCCGGTCGGCTCGTCGCAGAGCAGGACGTCCGGCCGCTTGGCGATGGCGCGTGCGATGGCGACCCTCTGCTGCTCGCCCCCCGACATCTGGGCGGGAAAGTGATCCATGCGCTCGGCCAGGCCGACGAGGCGGAGCGCCTCCTCCGCAGACATGGGATTGCGCGCGATCTCCGTCACGAGGTCCACGTTCTCCCGCGCCGTGAGCGAGGGAATGAGGTTGTAGAACTGAAACACGAAGCCGACGTGATCGCGCCGGTAGGCGGTGAGGCCTGCATCGTCCAGGTCCATCAGGTCGTGATCGCAAAAGCGCACGTGCCCCGAGGTCGCGTGGTCGAGACCGCCGAGGATGTTGAGCAGCGTCGACTTGCCGGAGCCGGACGGTCCGAGCAGCACCACCAGCTCGCCGGCATACAGATCGAGATCCACGCCGGCCAGGGCATGAACCTCGATATCGCCGGTGCGGTAGATCTTCGTGAGGCCGCGCGCCTCGAACACGACGTCAGCCATGCGTCATCGCCAGAAGGCCTGGCGCCTCTCCCGGCCTCCTGGGTAGGGCTTCGGCGTGCCGCCTGCCTTGACGACCGTCAACGCTTGTTGGGCGTTTGATCCCGGTCAAGGCCCGCGCCCTCCGTTGGCTGCTCAGTACCATTCACGCGGCCATGGACCAGGCTTGCGCGGCTCGAAAGCAGCGCGCGCGGCAGTCCCGGCTCAGTCTGTAGAGGAGGTTGCAAATGATCCGCAAGCGGTTGGTGAGTTTCGCGGCTGCGGCAGCCGTCGCCGCCTGTCTCGGCGGCGTGGCAATGGCCCAGGGCGGTCCGGGGCCCTCGGCCGAGCGCGGTTGGCACATGTGGGGCATGTGGGGCAACGACGGCTGGGGAATGGGAATGTGGGGCCGCAGGCGCGGCGGGGACTGGATGCTCGACCGCATCGAGGGCCGTCTCGCATTCCTGAAGGCCGAGCTCAAGATCACCGAAGCGCAGACTGCAGCCTGGAACCAGGTGGCCGAAGCCGTCCGCACGGCTGCGAAGCACCACAACGAGCGCATGAAAGCGGTGTTCGGCGGAGAGCTGCGGTCGAAGACGCTGCCCGAGCGGGTCGATGCGCAGGAGCAGTTCATGACCATCCGCCTCGATGAGATCAAGCAGCTCAAGAGCAGCCTGAAGGATCTCTACGCCGTGCTGTCGGACGAGCAGAAGAAAGAGGCCGACGACATGGTGTTTCCCATGATCGGCATGGGCGGCCCCTGGAGCTGACGCGCCGGCCGGCAAGCCGCATCTGAGGCTTTCGCACCCGTCCGGTGCGGAGGCCTCAGGCCCTGCAAGGCGCGGCCTCGGGATGGCAGGACAGGAAGTGTCGGAGCGCCATGAAGAGCTCGCGCGCGTGGGCCCGATCATGACGCTCGAGCGCGGCGCGTATGTCATCCCTCAGCATATCGCGGATCTCCTCGGCCCCGTGCTCCTTGTGAAGCAGGTAATGAGCCAGCGCGGCCGCGGCGATCTCCGGAATATGCTCATGCTCGGCGATTGCCAGCACCTCGGCCTCGTCGAGCCCGCACATGGCGACGCAATCTTCGAGCGTGATCATTGGCACTCTCGCCAGGATTGCGGCATCGTACGTGCGGCTGCCGGCCGCTCACTTGATGTGTGTCAAGCTCGTGACGCCAGGACACGGGAAGCCGCGCTCATGCGGGAGGCGCCTGCCAGCCGATGAACTCCGCCACGACGGGCGCATGGTAGGACGCGGACGAGCGGGTATGCCTGGCATAGCCCATGAGCTCGTCGGCGAGGGTCTCGTTGTGCGCATCGATTGCGCGGAACCGGCTGTGCAATGCGCGGCTCACCAGGATGTGGTCCGGCATCTCGCGCCGACCGTGATGCAGAAGGCTCCAGCGTCGATCCTGGGGCAGGGCGCGATCGAGGATGACGAGCGAGCGTCCCGCCAGTGCGCCGTTTCCGGTGTCCTCCTCGGCGCCGACGACGATGCGCACCGGCACCTCGTGCTCATCGGCGTTGAAGTCGCCCGCGACTGCGATCAGTCTGTGCGGATCGGCGTCGAACAGCTGCTCGAGCACGAGACGGGCCTCCAGCGCCTGGGCGGTGCGGCGCAGGCCGGACAGGAAATAGCCTTCCGCCCATCCACCGACCGACCTCCACACGAAGGGCTCGAGCTTCTGGCCCGGCACACTCGCGGCAAGCGGCGCACGCAGGTGCAGGTTCAGAACCGTGAGGGTGGTGCCGTCCGGCATCTCCAGGTCGGCGATCAGGATCGGCCGGTCGAACCGTATCGGCTGCGCACCGGCCACCGGGGGAAGCGCCGTTCTCAGCTCGTGCTGCAGCGGCGGAACCAGATTGTGCAACACCTCGCGCGCACTGCGTATGGGATACCGGGACAGCGTGACGAGGTTGTGCACATCCGCGACACCGCGTCCCTTGGGGCCGGTGGTGGCCAAACGCGCGTAGGCCGCGTATCTCGTCCCGGCCAGCAGCTGGTCGAGGGCGAGCAGGGCCCGCTCCTCGCGGCCGGCAACGTGCTGGCCATTGACCTCCTGCAGGCACAGGACGTCGGCCTCGAGCCGCTCGAGCGCCGGCCGCAGCACCTCTGCTCTCGCTTCCAGCGGCAAGCCGGCCTTCGGCGGCAGGTCGAGGCTCTCGAGGTTGAAGGTGGCGAGCCGCATGGCCTTGTCCGTCGATCAACCTGCAGGATATTAGCATGTGCTCCCTTCCCCTTGACGGCGATCAATGGTTCTGGGGAGCAGCGCTGACTTAGTGAGCCCGCGCAGGGAATCGCCGCCTCGTTCCGGAGGAAGCTTGAGCCTTCAGCCACAGTTGAGCACCGCGGTCAACGAGGGGCGCCTCGAGCTCACCGCGTCGGGCTCATGGACGGCAGACCACGCGCGCGCGCTCGAGCCGCTCATCGACACCGTTGCCCGCCAGGGCGAGCAGGCACGGCCGGCGACCATCGACATGCGCAACGTGAGCGAGTTCGACACGTACGGCGCGTGGCTGCTCGAGCGGCTGACCAGGGAATGGAGCGCGCGCGGCAAGGAATTGCGGGTGCAGGCCCTGCCGGAGCGTTACCGTGGGCTGTTCGAGGAGCTGCACCACGCCAATCGCGAGGCGCCACGGCGCCCCGGGGGAGAGAGCCGGCTGCTGCTTGCCCTGGAGGCGGTGGGCCGCGCGGTGACGGAGCTCGGGCGCGATCTCCTCGTCTTCGTCAACATGCTGGGCGCGCTGGGCCAGGCGGTGACCAACGTGCTGCTGCGGCCGCAGACTTTCAGGATCACCTCGGCCGTTCATCACCTCGACCGGGTCGGCTGGCAGGCCGTGCCCATCATCCTGCTCATCACGTTCCTGATCGGCGGCATCATCTCCCAGCAGGGCTTTTTCCACTTCCGCAAATTCGGAGCCGACGAGTACGTGGTCGACATGGTGGGCATCCTGGTGCTGCGCGAGATCGGCGTGCTGATCGTGGCGATCATGGTCGCCGGCCGGTCGGGCAGCTCCTACACCGCCGAGCTCGGCTCCATGAAGATGCGCGAGGAGATCGACGCCTTGCGGACCATGGGCTTCGATCCCGTGGAGGTGCTCATCCTGCCGCGCGTGCTGGCGCTCGTGTGCGCCCTGCCGCTGCTGACGTTCCTGGGCTCGATGGCGGCACTCTATGGGGGTGGGCTGGTGGCATGGCTCTACGGCGACATGAGCCCCGAGATCTTCGTGACGCGCCTCAGGGAAGCCATCTCGGTCACGCACTTCAAGGTCGGGATCATCAAGGCGCCGTTCATGGCGCTGGCGATCGGAGTGGTCGCCTGCTCGGAGGGCCTCCGCGTGAAGGGCAGCGCCGAGTCGCTCGGGTTGCAGACCACGACGTCCGTCGTCAAATCGATCTTCCTGGTGATCGTGCTCGATGGCCTGTTCGCCATCTTCTTCGCATCGATCGGAATGTGAGGCATGGCGAACGCGGGCGAGAGAGCAGCGATCCGGGTGCGCGACCTCGTGGTCGGCTTCGACGACCACGTCGTGCTGGACGGCCTTTCGCTCGACGTCGAGCGGGGCGAGATCCTGGGCCTCGTCGGGGGATCGGGCAGCGGCAAGTCCGTGCTCCTGCGCACCATCATCGGCTTGCTGCCGAAGCGGCAAGGATCGATCGAGGTGCTGGGGGTCGACCGCGACCGCGCGAGCGAGGCGGAGCGGCGCGCGATCGAGCGCCGCTGGGGCGTCCTGTTCCAGCAGGGAGCCCTGTTCTCATCGCTGACGGCACTGCAAAATGTGCAGTTTCCGATGCGCGAGTACCTCGACCTCTCGGACAGGCTGCTGCAGGAGATCGCGCTTGCGAAGCTGGAGATGGTGGGGCTCGACGCCAGCGACGGTGCCAAGCTTCCCGCCGAGCTCTCGGGTGGAATGACGAAGCGCGTGGCGCTAGCGCGGGCGCTGGCACTCGACCCCGAGATCGTCTTCCTGGATGAGCCGACGTCGGGCCTCGATCCCATTGCCGCCGGGGACTTCGACGAGCTGATCAAGACGCTGCAGCAGACGCTGGGTCTCACCGTGTTCATGGTCACGCACGATCTCGACAGCCTCTCCACCGTCTGTGACCGCGTCGCAGCCCTGGCGGACGGCAAAGTCATCGCCGTGGGCCCGGTCTCGACCCTGGCGCAGTCCCTTCATCCGTGGATGCGCGCTTACTTCGCGGGGAGGCGCGCCCGCACCCGGGCGGGCGAGCCCTCCCATTTGCCGACGAGGACAAGCTGATGGAAATTCGCGCGCGCTACGTGCAGATGGGCGTCTTCACGCTGGCCGTGATCGCGGCCGGCTTCGCCTTCGTATACTGGCTGAACAGCGCCGGTGGTCTGCGCGATCGCGCGATCTATCGCGTCCGCTTCGACAGCTCCGTGTCGGGGTTGCTGAGAGGATCGGCCGTGCTCTTCAACGGCATCCGCGTGGGCGAGGTGACCGGCCTCGCGCTCGATCCGGCCAGCCCGCGACAGGTGCAGGCGACGATCGCTATCGAGCCGACGGCACCGGTGCGTGCCGACACCACCGTCACCATCGACTTCCAGGGGCTGACCGGCTCTCCCGTCATCGCCCTGACCGGCGGCACGTCCTCGGCTCCGCTGGCGGCGGCCAAGGGCGAGACGCCGCTCCTCGTGGCCGATCCGGCAGCGGGCCAGAGCATGTCGCAGGCCGCGCGCGATGTGCTGCGCCGCATCGACACGGTGGTGGCGGACAACTCCCAGCCGCTGCGCAACCTGATCGCCAATCTGGACACTTTCTCGGTGGCGCTCGCGCGCAACTCGGACCGCGTCGACAGCATCGTGGCGGGCCTCGAGCGCATGACGGGCGGGGCGGCGGCGAAGGCTCGGCTCGCCGTCTACGACCTGGCGGCGCCGACCGGCTTCCCGCCGGCCGCCAAGGTGGAGGGCCAGCTCGTGATACCCGATCCCACCGCCTTGAGCCTGCTCGACAGCGAGAAGATCCTCACCAAGTCGGCTGCGGGTGCGGGCTCGCCGCTGCCCGACGGACAGTGGGCCGACACGGTGCCGAAGATGCTGCAGGCAAGGATCATCCAGGGTTTCGAGAACGCCGGCACCTTTGCCGCCGTCAGCCGTCCGCTCGAGGGGCTCACCGGCGATTACCAACTGCTGATCGACATCCGCCGCTTCCAGCTCGCCGCTGCCGCGCAGCCAGCCGCCGATGTCGAACTCGCGGGCAAAGTTCTGGATGCCAACGGCCGCATCCTCGACACGCGTGTCTTCCGAGCAACCCAACCGGCGGCGGCGTCAGACGCGCAGGCAGCAGCGACCGCGCTCGACCAGGCCTTCGGCCGGGCGGCAAGCGAGCTCGTCACGTGGACGTCGCATGTCGTCGCCGACCGTGCGCAGGGTGCGGGTGCCCCGCCGCCCGCGCCCAAGGGCGCCGGGCGCGGCAAGGCCAGCCGCAGCTGAGCCTGCCGCTCCGGTCCGAGCGCTGCGCTCAGCGGCTCTTGATGAAGGTGCCGTCGCGCAGCTCGCTCACCGCTTGTTGCAGCTCGGCCTGGGTGTTCATGACGATGGGGCCGTACCAGGCCACCGGCTCCTCGATCGGCTTACCGGAGACGAGCAGGAAGCGAATGCCCTCCTCGCCGGCCTGGACCGTCACCTCCTCGCCGCTGTCGAAGAGCACGAGCGAGCGGTTGCCCGTGCGCTCACGGATGAGGGTCTCGTTGCCGTCGACCTCCTTCTCGGTGAGCACGCCGAACGGCTGCGAGGCGGAGCGGAAGGAGCCCGAGCCCTCGAACACGTAGGCAAACGCATGCCGCTCGGTCTCCACCGGCAAGGTCTTGCGACGTCCGGGCGGCACCCAGACGTCGAGGTAGCGCGGGTCGGCCGCAACGCCGTCCACAGGCCCGCGCTTGCCCCAGAACTCGCCGCAGACCACGCGCACGCGGGTGCCGTCGTCATCGGTGATCTCGGGCATCTCGGCCGCCTTGATGTCCTGGTAGCGCGGCGCGGTCATCTTGAGGGACGACGGCAGGTTGGCCCACAGCTGGAAGCCGTGCATGCGCCCGACCCGGTCGCCGCTGGGCATCTCCTGGTGCAGGATGCCGCTGCCGGCCGTCATCCACTGCACGTCGCCGGCGCCCAGCGCGCCCTTGTTGCCGAGGCTGTCCTGGTGCTCGACCGTGCCGGCCAGCACATACGTGATGGTCTCGATGCCGCGATGCGGATGCCAGGGAAAGCCGGCCCGGTAGTCGTCCGGGCGGTCGTTGCGGAAGTCGTCCAGCAGCAGGAACGGGTCGAACTCGGCGGTGTCGCCGAAGCCGAAGGCGCGGCGCAGCTTCACGCCGGCGCCCTCGATGGTGGGCTTGGATTGGATGATGCGCTTCACCGGTCGGATGGACATGAGAGACCTCGATGCTCTTGGTTTGCGTAACGATGTCCGGGCGGCAGTTCAAGCTGCGCGGCTCACCGACTGGCGGCCGACGAAGGACACGAACTGGTCGATGAAAGCTTGCAGGAACTTCCGCGTGCCCTCGTCCGTGATCGCATCGGCATCGTCGATGAGCCCCTGCCGGAAGGTGACATAGGCCTCGCCGCCCATGACCACGGCTCCAAGGTTGCCGAGGACCTGGCGCAGGTGCTGCTGAGCGACCGCGGTCCCGATGGCCCCGGGTGAGGTTCCGATGATCGCGGCGGGCCTGCCGGACCAGGAATTGCGGCCATAGGGCCGCGCGGCCCAGTCGATGGCATTCTTGAGCAGAGCCGGGATGGAGCGGTTGTGCTCCGGCGTGACGACGAGCAGGCCATCCGCCTGCTCGATCTCGGCCTTGAGCCGGGCCACACCGGCCGGCAGCGGGCTCTCCAGATCCTGGCTGTAGATCGGCAGGTCGTCGATCCGGACGAACTTGGTCGCAACGCGGTCACCGGCAAGCACCGCCAGCGCCTGCGCAAGCTTGCGGTTGATCGATCCGCGGCGGTTGCTGCCCACGACGACCGCAACGTTGAACTTGGCCATTGAATGCCCCATGTTAGGTTACCGTTGGATACCGAGGCTAGATGGGTGCCTATGAAGCCCCTGCAAGAACGCACAGCCGTGTTCCCCAGTAACCTCCATGTTGCCGAGGACTGCCGCGCCGTCGGCGAGGTGCTGGAGCGGGTGGGCGACAAGTGGACCGTGCTCGTGGTCGCGACGCTCGGAGACGGACCCAAGCGCTTCAACGAACTGAGGCGCGCCATCGCCAGCATCTCCCAGCGCATGCTCACGCTGACGCTGAGGAACCTGGAGCGGGATGGCCTCGTGACGCGGACCGTGTTTCCAACGATCCCACCCCGGGTCGACTACGCGCTGACCGATCTCGGCCACTCGCTGCTGGCGCCGGTCGGCGCGCTGGGAACCTGGGCACGCGAGAACCGGTCCAGGATCCAGGAGGCAAGGGCGCGGTTCGACGCCAAGGAGACACAAGAGACGCGCGGCGCCTGAGGAAGGCGCCGCTGGGAGGAACGCTATGCCCGTGCCCAAGCACGTCTTCGATCCGCCGTTCAACATCGTGCGCGCAAGCCACATTGCGCTGGGCGTCACCGACCTGGGTCGCGCCCGCGACTTCTATGCCGGCACGCTCGGCCTGTGCCTCGAGGACGAGGACAGGGACACGCTCTATCTGCGGGCCGTGGAGGAGCGCCAGCATCACTCGCTCGTGCTCAGAAAGAGCGGCAAAACGCTCGCGCACCATGTGGGACTCAAGGTCGGCAACGAGGAGGACCTCGACAAGGCCGCGCACCTCTTCAGGGCGAAGGGGTTGCGGCACGAGTTCGTCGAGCGCCCCTACCAGGGGCGCACGCTCCAGGCGGTCGATCCCTTCGGCATGCCGTTCGAGCTCTACGCCACCATGGAGAAGCGCGAGCGGCTGCTGCAGAAGTACGACCGCTACAAGGGCGCGCATCCGATGCGGCTCGATCATTTCAACGTGTTCGCGCCCGACGTGCAGGGGGCGATGGACTTCTATGCGGGGCTCGGCTTCCGCCTCACCGAATATGCGGAGGAGGATGGGCCCAACGGCCGCATCGCCGCCGCCTGGATGCATCGCAAGGGCAACGTGCACGACCTCGCCTTCACCAACGGCCGCGGGCCGCGCCTGCACCACCTCGCCTACTGGGTGCCGACGGCCATGAGCATCATCCACCTGTGCGATCTCATGGCGACCACGGGCTACCTCGCCAACATGGAACGCGGGCCCGGTCGGCACGGCATCTCCAACGCGTTCTTTCTCTACGTGCGCGACCCCGACGGCCACCGCGTCGAGCTTTACGCATGCGACTACCAGACCATGGACCCCGACCATGAGCCGCTGCGCTGGAGCCTGCGCGACCCGCGCCGGCAGACGCTGTGGGGCCAGCCGGCACCGCGGTCGTGGTTCGAGGAGGGCTCGGCGTTCGCCGGAACGGAGCAGCGCGAGGCGCTCTTCAAGGCGGATGTGATCGTTGCGAGCTGATCGGGGCTCGGCTGACCTATAGCCTCAGTGCCCCGTCATTCCCGCGAGCGCGAAGCGCGCAGGCCAGAATCCAACCCGGGGCTTGAGGTTGGCAATCGCGGCTGGATGCCCGCTCTCGCTTCGCTTGGCGGGCATGACGTTGGGGGGCGGGCGGCACGGCGTCATTCCCGTGAGCGCACAGCAACTCCCGCGCTCAAACCTTCTCCTGACCGCTCATGTGCATGAACCAGGCCCTGAGATAGGCGGCGAGCGAGAGGAACGTCAGCGCCGCCGTGAGCCAGACGAAGACGACGCGCGTCGTCTCGAGGCCGAGGCTGAAGGCGCCGTCGGCCAGCACCGTCGCGGCGAGCACGATCTGCATCAGGGTGTTGGCCTTGCTGACCGCCAGGGGCTTGATGCGCACGGGGCGGTCCAGCAGCCACGCCAGCAGCACGGCCGCGACGATCAGGATGTCACGGCTCACCACGGCGATGACGAGCCAGAGCGGCAGCTCGTTGCGCACGCCGAGGGCGATGAAAATGCTGACGAGGAGCAGCTTGTCGGCCAGCGGATCGAGATAGGCGCCGAGCTCGCTCGTCCAGTTGAAGCGCTTGGCGAGATAGCCGTCGATGCCGTCACTGAGGCCGGCACAGACGAACACGTAGAAGGCGATCTTGCTCTGGCCGGTCACCAGCAGCCAGAAGATCACCGGGACGGAGATGATGCGCCCCATGGTGATGAAGTTCGGAATATTGATGATCAATGGCGACCGGCGTTGGCAAGGAGTGCGACTGTTCGATCCCATCCGGCGCACCCGGATGATGCGCGGATGCCCGAGACTACCTGCCTTGTGCGGCAGGCGTCGAGGCTTCTATTGCATCCTGAGCACCCAGCTCCCGCCGGCATCGCGCAGGCTCAAGCCCTGACGCGCCAGCACATCGGCAAGCCGCTCGGCGCCTTCCGCATAGCGCAGCGTCACGCGCGCGCCCCGGGCCGAAAGACCCGCCACCTCGAGGTCCTCGATACCGGGCGTGGCCGAGAGCCTGCGGCTGATGTCCTGCCATTCGCTCATGCCACTGAATTCGACGGCAATCATCAGGTCGATGTTGCCGGAGGCGGCGGGTCTGCCCTCCCGAGCGCCTCCTGCAGCCTTGATGGCCTTCCACCGCCCCTCGAGGATGCCCAGCGAGACGACGGCCGCAAGCTCGCTGGCGTACCCAGGATCCGAGGGGTCGAGGCGGTAGCTGCGCTTGAGGACGAAGGCGCCGACGGCATCGCGGCCGCTGAGCGTGACGCTGAGCCGCCCCGCGGCGGCATCCTGCTCGGCGACGGCGAGAAGGACGAGTTCGCTGCCATAGGCGGCAACCAGGCTGCGGATGGCGCTGCCGTCACCATCGGCGAGGGCGCTGACGGCCTGCGGCGCAATATTGGCCTTCAGAGCCTGGAGCTTCACCGGCGTCAGCGCGTGCTCGAGGTCGAGGCCGCGCCAGACATTGGTCCATGCCGCCGCGTCCTGGGGAGTCCGGGAAGGGCCCATTCGCCACAGCGGGACGACCGTGAGCTGCGGCGCCTGCTCGTCCGTGAAAGGCAGGCCTTCGCGGCGCAGGAGATCCCGCACGGCTTGCGACTGGAACGAGAAGTCGAGGCTGGCAATGTAGACCGTGGAGGAGTTGCGCTCCGAGCGGACCTTGAAGCCGTCGAGGAGATCCCCCGCCTTCAGCGCGGAGAGCTGACGCAGGCGCGGATAGGCGGTGACCGGCACGAGCCGCTTCAGGAGGGAGCGCAGCGCGGCCTGCTGTCCGTCGGCCAGCGCCCGATCCTTGGCGGCCACGGCGTTGTCGGCGCGGGCCTCGACGGGATAGTTGCCGACCGTGAATACCTCGTCTCCGGCAGCAGCAGGATTTACCGGCAAACACAGGCCGATAGCCGTAAGCGCTGCCGCCGGCAGGCGCATTGGCCCGAGAAGGCGGGCAACGCCCCTACCCGGTCCCCCACACCGTCCTCGTATGTTGGCGATGGCCATCCCCAAGCCTCTGCGGCATCCACCGCCGCGCGAGCCCCGACCCTACCGACGTGCCGGCTTCTCTGCTATGCGGCATACTCCCTGGAGCGTGGGGCAGAAATTGGGAGCGCCGCCCGAGACAGCCATGCCAGACCGCCGGCACAACCGCCCGCCCGTCTCCTACCGCGATTCCGGGGTCGACATCGATGCGGGCAACGCCCTGGTCGAGGCCATCAAGCCGTTGGCCAGCTCGACGCGGCGGGCGGGCGCCGGGGCGGACCTCGGCGGGTTCGGCGCGCTCTTCGACCTCAGGGCAGCCGGCTTCAAGGACCCCATCCTGGTCGCCTCCAACGACGGCGTCGGCACGAAGCTCAAGATTGCCATCGATACCGGGCTGCACGGGACGATCGGCATCGACCTCGTCGCCATGTGCGTGAACGACCTGCTCGCCCAGGGCGCCGAGCCGCTGTTCTTCCTCGATTACTTCGCCTGCGGAAAGCTCGACGCGGAGACCGCGCGCCAGGTCATCGCAGGCATCGCGGAAGGCTGCCGGCAGGCGGGGTGCGCCCTCATCGGCGGCGAGACCGCCGAGATGCCGGGCATGTATGCCGAAGACGACTACGACCTTGCCGGCTTCGCCGTCGGAGCCGTCGAGCGCGACGCGCTGCTGCCGCGGCCCGACGTAGTGCCGGGCGATACTCTTGTCGGACTGCCCTCATCGGGCGTGCATTCGAACGGCTACTCCCTGGTGCGCCGTCTGGTCGCCGATGCGAAGCTCGCGTGGGATGCGCCGGCGCCATTCGGCCCTACCCAGACTCTCGGCGAGGCGCTGCTGGTGCCGACCCGCATCTACGTGCGGTCGGTCCTCAGAGCCATCCGCGAGACCGGCGGCATCAAGGCGCTGGCGCACATCACCGGAGGCGGGCTTTCGGAGAACCTGCCGCGCATTCTCCCCGCGGGATTGGCGGCGCATGTCGACCTCGCCGCCTGGCGGGCGCCCGCGGTGTTCGGCTGGCTGCGGCGTGCCGGCAGCATCGACGACGCGGAGCTGCTGCGCACGTTCAACTGCGGCGTGGGCCTCGTTCTGGTCGTTGCCAGGGACGCGGCCGAGGCGGCGTCCTCGGTGCTCCGCGCGGCGGGCGAGACGCCGCTCATCATCGGAGAGATCGAGCCCGGCCGCGGCGTGAAATCGCAGGCCAAGGGCAAGGGTGAAGCCGAGGCGGTGCGCTATTCCGGCGCTCTGGAGTTTGCGACGTGAGTGTACCTGCCGCATTCCCCTCCCCCTTGTGGGGAGGGGTTAGGGGTGGGGGGAACCCCCACGGCAGACGTTCTTCAATCCTCCTCCCTACCCCTCCCCCACGAGGGGGGAGGGAAGAATGCGGGCGGCATCTTCGACGCGAGCAATACATGAGAAAGCGCGTGGCCATCCTCATTTCCGGACGCGGCTCCAACATGATGGCGCTGGCTGAGGCTGCGCGTGCGCCCGATTATCCAGCTCAGATCGTTGCGGTGCTCTCCAATCGGCCTGCCGCGCCCGGTCTGGACCATGCGAGGTCGCTCGGCCTCAAAACGGTCTCCATCGACCACAAGGCCTATGCAACGCGCGAGGCTTTCGACGCCGCCATCGAGGCCGTGCTGCTCGGCGAGGGCGTCGAGCTCGTCGCCCAGGCGGGTTTCATGCGCATCCAGAGCGTCGCCTTCGCCACCCGATGGCTCGGACGCCAGCTCAACATCCACCCCTCGCTGCTGCCGTCCTTCAAGGGCCTGCACCCGCAGAAGCAGGCTCTGGAGGCGGGGGTGCGAATCTCAGGTTGTACCGTGCACTTCGTCAGCCCCGAGCTCGATTCGGGGCCGATCATTGCCCAGGCGGCGGTGCCCGTTCATGTGGGCGATACGCCCGAGACCCTGGCCGAGCGCATCCTCGAGGCCGAGCACCGGCTCTATCCTTTCGCGTTGCAGCTGGTGGCATCCGGTGCCGCGCGGCTGGAGGGCGGACGCGTCGAGCTTCAGTCGATGCTTAACCAGCGCGATTTCCTTTTCTCGCCAAAGGCATAGGCGAACTGGCAAGCTTCGCCACACTTGGCGGAAAAAACGCCGCAGCGCAAGCGTGCAATATGGACAGGGCACGAAATCGGGTGCTACCGCTTCATCAAGCAACAGCCGGAAATCATCAATTCCGCCAAGGCACTGATTTTCGCAGGGAGGCTGAGAGGGCGCGCGGACCGTTCGCGTAGCTGCGCAGCCTTTAGCGACGACCAAACATATGCCGGCGGAGCCCTTCGAAATGACTGCACCTGTCTCCCACATCCACCAGCTGGGCGAGGAATCTTCTGTCTGGTTCCAGCTGACGCCCTTGCTCAAGGCGCCACACAACCCGCTGACCATCCTCATGAAGATGGCGGAGCGCTACGGCGGCGTCATTCCCGTCAACATGGCCAACCAGCGCATTGTGCTGCTCACCGAGCCCGAGCACTTCAAGCGCGTGCTGGTCACCAAGGCCGACGACTACGTGAAATACTTCGACGGCCTCAAGCCGATCTTCGGCAAGTCGATGATCACGAATGACGGGGTGCTCTGGCAGAAGATCCGCATGCCGCAGCAGCCGGCGTTCCACCCGGACATGTTCGCCGAGTACATCCCCTATTTCCTCACGGCCATCCGCACCAAGATGGAAAACTGGGCGCGCCTGGCGCAGACCGGCGAGACCGTGGAGATGGTGGAGCAGACCTGGACGCTCGCCGCGGACATGATCTGCAAGGCCCTCTTCGACCGCGAGATGCCGTTCAATCCGCATTTCGTGTTCAAGTGCGTGAAGTCCTACACCAACGTGATGAACCACAAGGCCATCCGCTTGAAGAAGGTGGCGGGCGAGGAGTTCGAGATCACCGACGAGGATCCAGCCAAGGCCATGGAGGTTTGGGCCAGCGTCCCCCCCGAGGTCATCGGTGCCGATCCGCGCGAGGCGCGCGAGCGCACGCTGCTCAAGATGATCGAGGCGGCGGTCGCCGATCCCTCCATCCCCGAGTTCGATCAGCAGCAGGCCATCGACGAGCTCAAGCAGTACCTGTGGGCCGGCACCGAGACCACGGCCCTCACGCTCGCGTGGGCCCTCTACGAGACGGCCAAGCGCCCCGAGGCGGCCGAGCGCATCCGCCGCGAAGGCGAGGCGGTCTACGGCGACCGCGAGCCGACGGCGGCCGACTATCCGGCGCTCGCCTATACGCGTGCCGTGATCCAGGAGACCATGCGGGTCTATCCGCCGATCTGGATGCTGATCCGCGTCGCCGCCAAGCCCGACGTCATCGAGGGCAAGGAGATCCGGGTGGGCGACCGCATCGCGCTCTTCGCTTACGGCGTACACCACAGCGCCAAGTACTGGGAGAACCCGGAAGACTTCGTGCCCGAGCGCTGGCTGGGCGACGCCGCCAAGAAGCGCAGGCCCTACACCTATCTGCCCTTCGGCGGCGGCAAGCGCTCCTGCATCGGCGGAGCCATGAGCCAGGTGGAGAACGTCCTGGCACTGTCCATCCTGCTGCGCCGCTTCCGGCCCGAGTACGTCGGCCCCGAGCCTCCAGGCATCAACGCCACCGTGACGCTGACGCCCAGGGGCGGCCTGCAGTTCCGCATCCGAGAGCTTTCGTAGGGCGCCTCGGGACGTCGCGTGCGGCCCGTCCCACGCGACGCCGGCTACGTGCGCTGCTTGCGGAAGGAGTTCTTCACCGCGATCTTGTCGCCGCGGAAGGTGAAGACGTCGCAGCCGTCCACCTCGACGCGCTCGCCGCCGGGACGCGTTCCGGTGAACGTCCACTCCGAGACGCCCCGATCGCCGCAGACGAAGTGGCGGGCGTTCTGCCAGCGCGCGTCGGGAAACGTCTTCCAGGCCTGCATAAAGGCGTGACGTACTGCCTGGCGGCCGGTGAACCGGGCGCCGCAGGCTTCGGGTCCGGCAGAAGCCTCGAAGACGCAGTCGTCCGTCATGAATGACATGAGGGCATCGATGTCGTGCCGGTTCCAGGCGTCGGCGAACGCCTGGAGGGTGTCGACGGTGACTGTAGCGCCCTTCACGTCTCCCTCCGTGGTTCAGTTCCCGGGCAGGTCGTGGACCTCGGGGAAGAACAGGTCCTTCCACGACGCCGGCTTCGCCTTGATCATCCCCGTCTTGTAGATGAAGTCCGTCACCTTGGTCACGCCCTGCGGCGTGAGGCTCGACAGCACGCAGGGCTCAGCCGGCCGCCGCCTTGTGCCGGTTCTGCCGGTTGGTCACGAGGTCGTCGACGACGGCGGGCTCCGCCAGCGTCGAGGTATCGCCCAGGTTGGAGAAGTCGTCCTCCGCAATCTTGCGCAGGATGCGGCGCATGATCTTGCCCGAGCGCGTTTTCGGCAGGCCGGGCGAGAACTGGATGAGATCGGGCGTGGCCAGCGGGCCGATCTCCTTTCGCACGTGCTGCACCAGCTCCTTCTTGAGCTCCTCGCTCGGGGCGTAGCCCTGGATCAGCGTGACATAGCAGTAGATGCCCTGGCCCTTGATGTCGTGCGGGTAGCCGACGACCGCAGCCTCGGCGACCTTCGGATGCGAGACCAGCGCCGATTCCACCTCCGCCGTGCCGAGGCGATGGCCCGAGACGTTGATCACGTCGTCGACGCGGCCCGTGATCCAGTAGTAGCCGTCCTCGTCGCGCCGGCAGCCGTCGCCCGTAAAGTACATGCCCGGGTAGGTGGAGAAGTAGGTCTGCACGAAGCGCTCGTGGTCGCGGAACACGGTGCGCATCTGCCCGGGCCAGCTGTCGAGGATGACGAGATTGCCGGAGGCTGCACCCTCGAGCAGCTTGCCCCTCTCGTCCACCAGCGCCGGCTGGACGCCGAAGAACGGCCGCGTCGCCGATCCGGGCTTGAGCTTGGTGGCGCCCGGCAGCGGCGTGATCAGGATGCCGCCGGTCTCGGTCTGCCACCAGGTGTCGACGATCGGGCAGCGCCCTTCGCCGACCACGCGGTGATACCACTCCCAGGCCTCCGGATTGATGGGCTCGCCGACAGTTCCCAGCAGCTTCAGCGAGGAGCGGTCCGTGCGCTTCACGAAATCGTCGCCCGCCCCCATGAGCGCGCGGATGGCGGTCGGGGCAGTGTAGAAGATATTGACATCCCATTTGTCGATGACGTGCCAGAAGCGGGAGGCAGTGGGATAGTTCGGCACGCCCTCGAACATCAGCGTGGTGGCGCCGTTGGAGAGGGGGCCATACAGAATATAGCTGTGGCCCGTGACCCAGCCGACGTCGGCGGTGCACCAGAAGATGTCGCCGTCGTGGTAGTCGAACACGTACTGGTGCGTGAGCGAGGCATAGACGAGATAGCCGCCGCAGGTGTGCAGCACGCCCTTGGGCTTGCCCGTGGAGCCCGAGGTGTAGAGGATGAAGAGGGGATCCTCCGCGCTCATCTCCTCCGGCGGGCAGTCGGCGTCGACCTTGACCAGCTCGTCATGGAGCCAGGTGTCGCGGCCGGCCGCCCATGCAATCGGCGATCCGGTGCGGCGCACGACCAGCACCTTCTCGTCGCCCTTGCACTTCTTCAGAGCCTCGTCCGTGTTCTTCTTGAGGGGGATCGGGCGCCCGCCACGCACGCCCTCGTCCGCCGTGACGATGAACTTGGAGTCCGCGTCGACGATGCGTCCGGCGAGGCTGTCCGGCGAGAACCCGCCGAACACCACCGAGTGGACGGCGCCGATGCGGGCGCAGGCGAGGATCGCGTAGGCCGCCTCGGGGATCATCGGCAGGTAGATGGTGACGCGATCGCCCTTCTTGACGCCGTTGGCCTTCAGGACGTTGGCGAACTTGCAAACCCTCTCGTGCAGCTGCCGGTAGGTGATCCTCTCATCCATCGTCGGGTCGTCGCCTTCCCAGATGATGGCAATCTGATCGGCGCGCGTCTTCAAATGCCGATCGATGCAGTTGGCCGAGACGTTGAGCGTGCCGTCCTCGTACCACTTGATGGAGACGTTGTGGGGGTCGTAGGAGGTGTTCTTGACCTTGCTGTAGGGCTTGAACCAGTCGATGCGCTTGCCGGCCTCGCCCCAGAACCCGCTTGGGTCCTCCAGCGAGCGCTTGTACATGCTGAGGTACTTCTCATTGTCGATGAAGGCCCGGCTCGCCCACTCGGCCGGAATGTTGTAGACCTTGTCCGACATTGCGCATCCTCCCGGGAGCCGTCTTGCGTTGCCCTTATTATCGGCAGCCGGGCAGGATGAGCAACCTCCCCTTTTGGTCGAAGCAGGCGCTCTGCGCACGCTACGACGACGCCGGTCATTTCTTCCGGAACGCACCCTGTAGCAGCGCCGGGTCCATGGACGAGGGTGCCCTTCCCGTGGTCGCATAGATGTAGGCGCCCGTGCGGAAGATGGCGCCGAGCGCCGCAAAGACGACGGCCAGGGCCAGGACGTAGGGGATGATCACGGCGACCAGCAGCGCCGCGATGGCACCATCGGCCATCAGGCCGCGCCCCGCGGAAATGACGAGGGCGACCACCAGCATGATCGGCAGCAGCAGGAGGAACGAGATGATCCCCAATCCGCCTTCGCCGCCGAGCGCCTCGCCCCACGTGCGGCGCAGGATGGCGGAGGAGCGCTTCACCGCCTCGATGGGCCCGACGCCGTCCACGACGACGACCGGCACCACGAAGTAGGTCACGACGCCCCACGCAGCCTCGCCAAGCCCGCCCAGCAGCGCGCCGACGAACCCCAGCTTGTCCTTGAGGAAGTTCTCGAGCGCATTGAGAACGAGCCCGACCGTCGTGGCGAGCAGGGTCCATGCCAGGATCTGGGGCAAGCGTCCCGCCGCCGTCGCGATGCCGGCGCGCAGCGACGGCTCGTGGCCCGCAAAGCATTGCATCGCGCAGAAGATGAGGGCGGCGTTGAAGAACACGATGATGAACGTGGCAGCGAAATAGAAGGCGAACAGCAGCGCATAGATCACCGGCTTGTCCACCCGGGCGTTCTGGGCCGCATGGCGGACGTAGTCGCTCTCGGCGCCCGCGAATACCGATACGCCGATGACGGTGATCAGCGCCAGAAAGGCGATGCCCGAGAATACGGGAAAAAGCAGGAGCTTGGGGTGCTGCCGCAGCACTGCCCAGCTGGCCTTCGCCATGCCCCAGCCGCGAGCGATCCGCGCGAACATTCGTCACTCCCTTCGTCAGACCTGTTGGGCCCCGGAGAGCAGCGCGGCCGGGCCACGACCCAGAAAGCAGCGCGGCATCCGGCGACCTCGAAGTGATCCAATTGCCCGTATGCATCGTAGAGGCACTCGGTGAAGGCAATTGGGCACGCGCGAGTCTTGCCAATCGGTTTATGGCGCACAATCGGGAGGATGCAATGACATCGACTGATCGCCGGCATTTCCTGGCCGCCGCAGTTGTATCCGCGGCTCTCGGCAGCACCGCTCTGGCCCAGGGAACAGATGCGCCGAACGTGGCGCTGGTCAAAAGCCTCTACGCGGCCTTCGGCAAGGGTGAGATTGCCACCATCGTGGGCGCCGTGACGCCGGACGTGGACTGGGTAACGGTCGGTCGCGACAGCGATTTCCCGACGCTGGGCCCGCGCAAGGGCCAGGGCGGGGTGCAGGAGTTCTTCAATCTCGTCGGTGCCAACCTCAAGTTCTCCGAGTTCGCGCCGAAGGAGTTCTACGCGGTGGGGGACAAGGTGTTCGTGCTCGGATCCTACGCCATGACCGTCGTCAAGACCGGCAAGCCCATGCAGTCGGACTGGGTGCACATCTTCACCATCGCCGACGGTAAGGTGAGGGCCTTCCGCGAGTTTCTCGACACGGCCCGCGCCGCCGAGGCGTTTCGGGGCTGATGCTTCACCGGCGCTAGGGTCTTTCCCTTGGATGGAACCGCTCCTCTAAGCGCAACCTGTCATCCCGGCGCTTGTCGCCGGGATCCAGCCATCAGCGAACGCCGGGGCAAGCCGAGAGATGGTTCCCGGGCATAAAGCCCGGGATGACAACGGTGAGTGCGGAATGGCGGTCGAGATTCCATCAAGATTGCAAAAGGCCCTAACGCACGCCCCACCAGCCGATGATGGCGCCCTGGATCAGCAGCACGCCGAGCCAATGCCCGCCGTCGATGACGGACAGCACGCGCTTGGCGCCGTGAAACGCGTAGTTGACCACCATGGTCGGCATGACGAAGCCAAACCACAGGAACGCAGCGGAGATCATGCCGACACGAATGCTCGGCGCGAGCCCGCCCAAGGATAGGTGCAGGAGTATGCCGGCCAGCATCCACGCCATCACCAGCTGGGCGACGAACGCCACCACGTAGAGGCCGAGGCTGCTGCGATCAGCCTGCATGCGCTCGACCGACATGCCGACAGCCTCAAGCCATTGCCTGGAGAAGGCGTTGTACCAGACGCCGCCGAACAAGAAGCTGGCGATGGCCGCGACGAGCACGGGGACGTAGTTCAAGCTTCCAGCACCCATCATCACGACCTCTCAGGTTCTTATTGCGTTTCGGGACAGGTTTCGGGTCGCCTGAGCGGGGCAGCGCCCTTAGCACGTCGGCATACGCAATCCTTGTCGAAAGGACAGCCCATGTCGATCCGAATTGTCGCGCTCGATACCGAGCTGGTGCGCAAGCTACAAAATGGCGGCCTGGACGCCAACGGCCAGGCGCCGGAGCGCCACATCGCAGCCGGAGGGATGATGCCCTGCCGGCACTGCCTCACCGACATCAAGGCCGGCGAGCCCTACCTGATCCTGTCGCTGCGGCCGTTTCCATCGGCCCAGCCGTACGCCGAGCAGGGGCCGATCTTCCTGCACGCCGAGGCTTGTGAGCGCCACCCCGACGGCGAGGAGGTGCCGGAGATGTTCCTTACGCGACCGGGCGTTCTCGTCCGGGGCTACGGCGCGGACGACCGCATCGTCTACGGTACGGGCAAGATCGTCGCACCCGCGGCAATGGCCGCTGCGGCGCAGGAAATGTTCGGCGATTCGCGGATCGACTACATCCACGTGCGCTCCGCTTCCAACAACTGCTATCAGTGCCGGATCGATCGCGGCTGAGCGCCGGCCTGCAAGGGAACCGGCAAAATGGCCCTTGCCCGGTCCGGGCAAGGGCCATGTGCTGTGCTTGTAGCGGTTGAAGCGACTCAAACCGAGCGGCGGCGATTGCCCGACAGGCGCTGCATGATCTCGCGCTCCATCTCGTCGGTGAACAGGCCGCCGCGGCTGGCCAGGTAGGCCGCAACCTCGCGCTCGGCCCGGCGCTGCTGCGCCGCAACAAGACCGTCGTACGCTCTGCGCCAAAGCGGCTTGCGGGGCTCCGAGGCAGCTCTGGCCTCGCTGCCGATGACGGCGTCGTGGGAATAGGTAAGTGTGCTCATGATGGCCTCTTTCGGCTTTTGTGACGTATCGCCACGCCCTGAGACCGCTTCCCCAATATTCGGCGCATTCTCACGCGCGCCTGTGGCTCCGACGAAAGTATATGTCCACCGAGGTGCGCCGGCGGTAGGGCTGATGCTGCACCGCAGCAATGTGCACGCCGCATGGCTGGCGTCGCACTGATTTCACCTGCGGCGCGAAGACGGTCAGACGATCACGTCCTCGCCGAGGAGGCGGCGGAACGCCTGGTAGCTGTCGTGAATGCGCCGCGATTCGGCGTCGGCAGCAGCGATGCGCTCGACGACATCTGCCAACGCGGATTCGAGCTCATCGGCAAGATCGTGCGAAAGGTCGATCCTCGCAGGCCCCTTGGACGACGCATGGACCTGGCCGGCAATCGCGGCATGAACCAGCGCATCCCCCAACGACGCCTGGTGCTCCTGCGCGGCACACGCCTCGAAGATCGCGCGGTCGGACGCCGCCATGGCGTCCCACAGGCCCCTCGACACCGAGAGCGAGAGCATCAGGCCGCCGGGGTGAAAGCCGGGCTCGTACACCCGCTGGCCCAGCGGCTGCAGGTCGGGCGACACCGCCGGCAGAGGCCCGAGCCATTCGGCCCCGCGAATCCGCCCCTCCGCCAGTGCGGGCTTCAGCTCGCGCGCGGCCAGCTCGACCGGCACCGCCCCGAGCGCGCGCAGCGCGTCGGCAGCAAGACCCACGGCGTGCAGTTTCGCGCCGACGAGGTCGGACGCCCGTTCCAGGCGCGCACTCGCCCAAATGCCGGTGCTGGCGCCCGTGTGTCCCGCAAGCAGTGGCTTGAAGCCGAAGCCTGCCGCCAGCTCCTCCCAGAGCATCTCCCCGCCGCCCGCCGCAAGCCAGGCGTGCTGGTGGCCGGCCTCGAGCCCGTGGCCCAGCGGCAAGCCGGCGAAGAACGCGAACGCCGGGTGGCGCCTAGCGTGCCGGGCGGCATGCCCGAAGGTGAGATCGGGATGCGCGCCGTCCTCGGCTGCCTCGACACGCTCGATGCGGAAACGTCCGTCCGTGGCGACCTCGATGCGGCCCGCGAGGCGGTCGGGTCCGAGCCCCAGCTCGTCCGAGCCGAAATCGCAGAGGAGCGTCAGTCTCTTGCCGCTCAGGATGGACGGTGCTGCCGGCTCGCTTTCCGCCGGCTTGGCCGACGCCGCGGCGCCGGCCGCAACCGCTGCCGCGCCGGTGGTCTTCAGGAAGTCGCGCCGATCCATGGAAACTCCCCCAACATGCGGCACGTGCGCCCAGCCGAGCGCTCATCAAACCGGATCGCGCGCCTTCCGGTCAATAGCGGGAAGAAGCGCTTCATCCACCCTGGATTGTCGGCGAGCCGTTGCCAAGCGCCGCCGGATCGGCAATGGCTAAAGGTCTCCCCGCCACGGGGCACTTGGGGGAACTCGACGTGCAGGGCACACGCCATCGCCGACGCCGCGCGATCCGGGCATTCCGGATGTGGCTCGCCGCGGCACTGATGGCCGGAGCCGGTGCCCGAGCCCAAGGCCCCCCGACCCCGGAGCAGTACGTGCAGCAGGTGGGCGGCGACGCGCAGATCATACCGGCGGGCATGCTGAAGATCGACGGCCACAGTGCCATTTGCGGCACGCGCCCGACGGTGCTCGACAGCAAGCTCGATGATTTCGCTGCGGCCTTCCCCGGCTTTCTCATCCTCAATCCCAAGCTTCTCGCCAAGATAAAGTCCCTGCCGGTGAAGCTGTGGATCCACGCGCACGAATGCGGGCATCAATTCCGCGGGCCCGACGAGGAGACGGCCGATTGCTTTGCCGTGCAGAGAGGACGCCGCCAGGGCTGGCTCACGCCCGAGGGCCTCGAGGACGTCTGCGCGTTCATTTCGCCGGCCAAGGCCGACAACGTGCACTTTGCGGGGGCCAAGCGTTGCGAGGCGATGAAGGAATGCTACGCGGACCGCTCCATCCGCTGAGCGGCGTCTCGATGCGCTCCCTCGCAGTCCCGGACGCCACGTCGGCGGGCGGGGGCCGGGACCAAAGTGAGAGCTTGCCTCACAAGGCCGGCCGCCGCCTCGAGCTCTACCCTCCACGTCATCGCAATCTGTCCGCGCTAGCTCCGCCCAGCAGGCCCCTCCCATCGACGCGCGCCGGATAGGGAGGACGATCCTCCGACCGGTTCGTCCAGCTCAGGCAGCCGACCACGTCGACCACCAGGCTCACGAGGTTGCGCGCGCCCATCTTCTGCATGAGGTGGGCGCGGTGGACCTCGATCGCCTTCGGGCTGACGCCCAGGTGGCGCGCGATCTCCTTGTTGGACATGCCGCCGAGGACGCAGTCGAGGACTTGTCGCTGTCGGCCGGACAGCTTCGCCAGCCGCACCATCGTCGCCTCGCGTCGGGTGACGGCCTGGTGAGCCCTGATGTCGTATTGCAGCCAGCGCTGGACGCATTCCAGCAGCAGCCCCTTGTTGACCGGCTTCTCCAGGAATTCGACGGCGCCGAGCTTCATGGCGCGCACCGCCGCGGTCAGATCGCCGTAACCGGTGAGAAATATCACGGGCGTCGTGCCGCTTCGCCGACGCAAGAGCGACAGCGTCTCGATGCCGTCCATCTCCGGCATTTGCAGGTCGAGAATGACGCAGGCGGGCCTGCCGGGATCGAACTTCTCGATGAACTCGATGGGCGAGGTGAACGCCGCAACCCCCAAGCCCACCGTCTTGAACGCAAGCCGCAGAAGATCGTGCATTACCAGGTCGTCGTCGACGACATAGATGCAGTCGTTCGGCGATGGATCGACCCGCGATGAGGCCCTGTCGCTCATGAGAAGAATGACGAACAGAAGATGAGATACTGCGGATGAAACCGGCCCAACGTCGTTGTTGCCGACTCTCCGCAGCCCGGACCGGCAATTCGAAATCAGAGGTAAAGTTCAAGCGTTGTGGATTCATAAAATGCAGCCGGCAAATCCAAACCGTTGCCCACGCTATCTGACGGGCATGAGGGCGTTCGGCAGCCAGGTCGTCAGAGGCGGAAACGCGGTGCATAGCGCCAGCGCGAACAGCATTGTCAGAAAGATGGGCCACTGGTAGCGCCAGAACTCCTGCAACGAGATGCCTGCCATGCGGCAGAGAAGGAACATCGTGAGCCCGTAAGGAGGAGTGACGAGACCTATCAGCAGGTTGAACACCGTGATGACGCCGAAATGCACCGTGTCGATACCGAGCGCCTTCACCGTCGGCATGAGAAGGGGCACGAACACGAGAAGGATCGGCACAGTGTCCAGGAAGCAGCCGAGAACGAGATAGACGACATTGATCGCGACGAGGAAGGCAAGCGGATCGGTGGTGAGGGACGTCATCCAGGCAGCCAGCGCATCGGCCGCCCCGTAAAGGGTCAGCACCCTGCCGAAGGCTGCTGCCGCGGCGATGATGATGAATACCGACCCCACCGTGCGCAGCGTCGAGAGCAGCTGGCGGGTGAAGGTGGCGATGCTGAGCTCCCGATAGAGGCCGCCGCCCACGACGATGACCGCGAGCACGCCGAGCACGGCGGCCTCTGTCGGCGTGGCAATGCCGGCGAGAATGCTGCCGAGCACGACGACGGGGATCAGCAGCACCGGCAGGCCGGTGATCGTGGCCTTGACGCGCTCGCCGTAGGATACGCGCGCCTCGCGGGGATAGTCGTTGCGCTTGGCGACGACGTAGGCCTGCACCATCAGGAAGACGCCGAGCAGGGCGCCGGGGATGGCACCTCCAAGGAACAGGCGCCCCACGGATTCATCCGTCGCTGCCGCAAACAGGATGAAGGCGATGGAGGGCGGAATGAGCGGTCCGATGGTCGCGGCACCGGCGATGAGCGAGGCCGCATAACCCACCGGATAACCGCTGCGTTGCATGGCCGGGATGAGCAGGCGTCCGGTGGCGGCAGCATCTGCCAGATCCGATCCCGACATGCCGGCCATCACGATGTTGACGAGCACGCCGACGTGCGCAAGCCCGCCGGCGATGTGCCCGACGTAGGACTTGGCGAGGTTGACGAGGCGCTGGGTCACTCCGCTCGCCAGCGCCAAGTCTCCCATCAGGACGAAGAACGGGATCGCCATCAGCACGAAGTGATTGACGCCCTGCCACAGCGTCGTCGGCAGCGTCGACAAGGCTATGGGCGTCGGCGCGAACCACAGCCCCACGATCGTGGCGCTGATCAGCACGATCGCAATCGGCAGGCGCAGGAAGAACAGCGCGAAGAAGACGATGACGACGTAGTGGAGGCCGCCCATACGGTCAGGTTCCGGGCTCGGCGTCGGCGGCCGAAGGCTCGCGGCCGAGCAACCTGCCGACCAGCAGCACGAGCGTGTGAACCATCATCAGCGCGCCGCCGATCGGCACCGGATAAGCGAACGTCGACAGCGGCAGGCCGAGCGAGATCGAGCTCATCACGTCCAGGCCGCGCGCCGTCTGCCAGCCGAGCCACACGACGGGCAGCAGAACAAGCAGCACGATCAAGTCGCCAAACACGCGCACCGCCTTCTGCAGCGGCGCCGGCAGGACGTCGTAGACCGCACTCATGCGGATATGGTCGTCCGCACGCTGCAGCGCCGCCGCGCCCCAGAACGCCGCCCAGATCATCGCGAGCCTGCCGAACTCCTCGGTCCAGGGCACGTCGACGTCGTCGGAGAGGAGGTAGCGCACCAGCACCTGCAATAGCGAGGTGGTTAACATGCAGAGCATGAGGAACACGCCCACGAAGTCCTCGGCCAGCGTCCACCAGACGATGCGCCCATCGGCCCCGCGCCAATCGGAGCGGACGGTCCAGATGCAGCCGAGCGCAAGCAGCGCCAGGACGCCGACCATCACCACGAGCTCGGGCGGTATGCGCATCATGGGCGGCCGCCGTCCGGCGATTTGGCTCCCGCCCCCGCCTTCCGATAACCTTCGATTGCACCGCGGGCAGTCATGGAGCCGCTATTTCTGGGCGGCCTTGACCTCTTCCAGGAGATCGGCGCCGACGAGGTTGGCGAAGTACTTGTGCACCGGCTCGACCGCCTTCTCGAAGTCCGCGCGGGCCGGGTGCACGATCTTGACGCCGTTCTTCTCCATCAGCGCGATGGCGTCGGCGTTGGCCTTGCCGGCATTCACGTACATCGTCTCCCCGGCCTGCTTGGCTGCCTTGGCGACGACCTCCTGCAGCTTCGGCGAGAGCGACTCGAGCTTCTTCTTGTTGATCATGAACACGGTCGCGGTCCAGATGTGGTCGGACACGGCCAGGCTCTTGGCCACCTCGTAAAGCTTGGAGTCGGCCATGCCGTGGTAGTTGGTCTCGACGCCGTCGATCGTCTTCTGCTGCAACGCGGAGTAGACCTCCGGCCAGGCCATGGGCACGGGATTGCCGCCGTAGGCGCGGATGGTGCGCACGTAGAGCGGGTTCTCGATCACGCGGATCTTCTTGCCCTTGAGATCATCGGGCTTGGCCACGTCGAAGCCGACGGTGAGGAAGCCGCGCATGTCCCATACGCCCCACGAGAGGGCCTTGATGCCCTTCGGCTCGAGCAGCGCGAACATCTTGTCGCCGATCGGTCCGTTCAGCACCTTCCAGGCGTGATCGCGCGACTTCCAGATGAAGGGCAGCTCGGTGATCGAGAAGGTCGGCTCGATGGCGGCGACGATGCCCGAGCCGGCCATCGCCATGTCGAGGGTGCCGAGCCGAACCTGCGACACCATCTCGAGCTCGCCGCCGAGCTGACCGTTCGGAAAAATCTGGACCTCGATTTCACCGTTGGAGAGGCTCTCGGCAGCCTCCTTCAGCTTCGATGCGCCCTGCCCGGCGATGGCCTGCAAGCTGGTGACATGCCCGATGCGCAGGGTGACCTTGCCCTGCGCCGACGCTGCGCCCCCAAACGTCATCGTGCCGACGAGCACGGCGACCACCACAGCGCTGATCCTCATTACACGTCCTCCATCCTCGAGCCACACGTGAGGCTAAGCGCCGGCTCGGAGGCTGGCAAGGAAACAGTCTATTGGATGAGACGACCGCACCTCATGCCACCCACGTCCCACGGCGGCTCTGACCGCAGGGCGTGCAATCCGCCCAGACTGGAGGCAAAGCGATCGATCTGGCGAGCAGGCGCCTGCGCACTGGAGCGATCTGCACGGGCGGAACGTCCACGGATGATAGTCCTCCAGCTCCTATGACGGCGCACCCGCGGGTCAAAGCCGGATGCGGCGGCCGGTTTTTTGCGCACCGGGGCAAATCGACTATGGTGAGGAAAGCGATGTCGCGGTCTTGTCCTGCGTGAGGGTCGGCACGAGTGTTCTCCCCTGGGTCCCAGCCCTGCCTCGATCCACCCGTGGAGCCTCGGGCTCCGGCCGGTGGACATCATCCCGCGGGCGCGGCGATCCGCGTGCCGATCGGAGAAGCGCGGCAGCAATGACGGCGTTCGTGATCCGACGGCTGGTGCTGGTCGGCGTCGTGCTCGTCGCCGTGTCGATGCTGGTGTTCGCGATCACCTCCATCCTGCCGGGCAGCGTGGCCCATCTGATCCTCGGCCCGTTTGCCCCGCCGGAGCAGGTCAAGGCGCTGGAGCTGAAGCTCGGCCTCGGCGACCCGCTGTGGCTGCAGTACTGGCATTGGGTATCGCGCATCGCCTCCGGCGATTTCGGCCGCTCGCTGCTGATGGACCGCCCGGTCTATCCCCTGATCGCCGAGGCGTTCGCCCGCTCGCTCACGCTGACAGTGGCCTCGTTCCTGCTGATCGCCGTCATCGGCGTCGGGCTCGGCGTGGTGGCGGCGCTGCGCCACAACGGGCCCCTCGATCACGCCGTGTCGATCGGCACCTATCTTGGGATCGCCATCCCCGAGTTCTTCTGGGCGATCGTGGTGATCCTGGTGTTCGCGGCCACTTTGGGCTGGCTGCCGGCATCGGGCTACGAGCCGATATCGGCCGGCTTCGGGGTGTGGCTGCGCCATCTCATCGCGCCGACGCTGACCCTGGTGTTCGCGCACCTCGCTCACGTCTCGCGCCTTACCCGCTCCAGCATGATCGAGGTTCTGCGCAGCCCCTACGTTACCGCCGCGCACGCCAAGGGGCTGCCGGAGCGCGTGGTCGTGCTGCGGCATGCGCTGAGGAATGCGCTGCTGCCGACGATCACTGTGCTGGCGCTCGACATCGGGCGGCTGATGGGCGGCATCGTCGTCATCGAGACGGTATTCGCCTATCCAGGCCTCGGCCGCCTGCTGGTCTTCTCCGTGCAGTCGCGCGACATCCCCACGCTGCAGGCCGCGATCCTGGTGGTGGCCGGTGTCTATGCGCTGGCCAACCTCGTCGCCGACCTCCTCTATGCCTGGCTCAACCCGAGAATCCGCTATGGACGCAGCGTTGCCTGAGGTGCCGGCCGCACGCGGCCGCCGGCCCTGGCCGATGCAGCTCAAGGCCGGCCTCGTCATCGTGGCCACCATCATCGCGCTGGCCGTGCTGGCGCCGTGGATAGCCCCCCACCCGTGGGATACCATCTCGATCCGCACGCGCTTCCAGCCCCCCAACGCCACCTACTGGCTGGGCACCGACGACTACGGACGCGACGTGCTGAGCCGCCTGCTCATGGGCGCGCGCCTGTCGCTCGCCATGGGCGCCGGCGCGACGCTGTTTGCGGTTGCCATCGGCGTGCCTCTGGGACTGGCGGCGGGTTACTTCCGCGGCTGGGCGGACGAGCTCATCATGCGCGCCGCCGACGTGCTGATGGCCATTCCGGCCATCATGCTCGGGCTGCTGGTGCTGGCCGTGACGCCGCCGGCGCTGTGGAAGACAGCGCTCGCCGTCGGCTTCGTCTATATCCCGCTCATCGCCCGCGTTGCACGCAGCGTCACCCTGGGCCTCGCGGGCGAGGACTTCGTGCAGGCCGCGCGCGCCCGCGCCGAGGGAGCGGGCTACATCCTGTTCCGCGAGATCCTGCCCAACGCCTGGCCGCCGCTGATCGTGGAGGCGAGCCTGCGCGTCACCTACGCCATCCTGCTCGGCTCGGCGCTGAGCTTCCTGGGGCTCGGCGCGCAGCCGCCGAGCTCCGACTGGGGCCTGATGATCGCCGAGGCGCGCCAGTTCATCGACCGCGCACCCTGGATCGCGCTTGCCCCCGGCTTTGCCATGTGCCTGCTGGTCGTCGGCATCAACCTCGTCGGCGATGGGCTGCGCGAGCGGCTCGATCCGCGACTGCAGCGCCACGCGCCCAAGGCCTGACGGCATGACGCTCGCCATCGAGGGCCTGACCGTCCGCTACCGCACGCCGGGAGGCGACGTGGCGGCGCTGAGCGACGTCTCGCTGTCGGTGGCCAGGGGCCGAACGCTGGCGGTGGTGGGTGAATCCGGATCGGGCAAGAGCACCATCGCGCTGGCCGTCATGGGCCTGCTTCCCGCCGAGGCGCAGGTCGCCGCCGGCCGCATCCTGTTCAAGGGGGACGACGTGCTGGCGCTCGACCCCGAAAGGCGGCGCCGGCTGCGAGGGAGCGGCATGGCGCTCGTCTTCCAGGACCCGTTCACGGTGCTCAACCCCTCGCTGCGCGTGGGCGCGCAGATCGGCGAGGGTCTCGTGCACCACCGCGGCCTCACGCGCGAGGCGGCGCTGGCGCGGGCCGTGGAGCTGCTGGCCGAGGTCGGCATCACCGACGCCGGCGCGGTCGCCGGTGCCTATCCGCACGAGCTGTCGGGCGGCATGCGCCAGCGCGCGCTCATTGCCGGCGCGCTGGCAAGCGAGCCCGCCCTCATGATCCTCGATGAGCCCACCACCGCGCTCGACGTGACCATCGAGGCGCAGATCCTCGACCTCCTGCAGGATCTCAAGGCCCGCCGCGGGCTGACGACGCTTTTCATCACCCACAACCTGGGCGTCGTTCACCGCATCGCCGACGACGTCGCCGTGCTGTACGCGGGGCAGGTGGCGGAGCAGGGACCGGCGCGCGAGGTGCTGACACGGCCGGCGCATCCCTACAGCAAGGGCCTGCTTGCCGCCATTCCGCGTCTCGGCGCCAGGCGCGACCGCCTCGCCTCGATCCCGGGGCGGCTGCCCGACCTGCGGGAGAGCATGCCCGGCTGCCGCTTCCAGCCGCGCTGCCCCTTCGCCGTCGAAGCATGCGCCGCTCCGCAGCCGCTTGCGCTGGCTCTCGGCCGCCCCGTGCGGTGCCACCGGGCGGAGGAGCTGGCCGACGCTGCCTGGCCGGTGATCGCCGAGGAGCGGCCAGGGACCCGATCCAGGTCCATGGCGGATGCCGCACCCATCGTCGAGGCCGCCGGGCTGGCGAAGACCTTCACCTTGTCGCGCGGCCTCTCCGCGCTGACGTGGGAGAGCTGGCGGCCGCGCTATCGCCCGGCGCGTGTGCGCGCCGTTGACGGCGTGGCCCTTGCGCTGTGCGCACGCGAGGTCGTGGGCCTCGTCGGCGAGTCCGGATCCGGCAAGTCGACGCTGGGGCGGCTCATCCTGCGCCTGCAGGAGCCCGATGCCGGCCGCGTGCGCATCGCGGGCGAGGACGTCACGTCGCTGCCGCAGAGCGCGCTGGCGGACATGCGCCGGCGGGCACAGATCGTCTTCCAGAACGCCGACTCCTCCCTCAACCCGCGCAAGACCGTGGGTGAGATCATCGGCCGGCCGCTGCGCCGCTTCGCGGTCGTGCCGCCGCGCGAGATCGGCCGGCGCGTGCACGAGCTGCTCGATCTCGTGCGGCTACCGGCCCACTACGCCGAGCGCTATCCCCACCAGATGAGCGGCGGCGAGAAGCAGCGGGTCGGCATCGCCCGGGCGCTGGCCACCAGACCGCGGTTCATCGTGTGCGACGAGCCGGTCTCGGCGCTCGACGTCTCGGTGCAGGCGGCCGTGGTCAACCTGCTCGCGGATCTCAAGGACGACCTCGGCGTCGCCTATCTCTTCATCTCGCACGACATCTCGGTGGTAGCCCACCTCGCTGACCGTATCGCCGTGATGTACCGCGGCAAGATCGTCGAGGAAGGACGTGCGGACGAGATCACTGAGCGCCCGCGGCATCCCTACACCGAGGCGCTTCTGTCGGCCGTGCCGACTATCGACCACGCCCCCCGGCAGAGGCTCCGCCTCGGCCTCGAGCAGCCTCGCTCAGGGAACGGCGCAGGCTGCGTCTTCGCCGGCCGCTGCCATCGCCGCCTCGGCGACATCTGCGAGCGCAAGGCCCCGCCCGTCCGCCAGCCGAGCGCAACGCACAGCTACGCCTGCCACATCGAGTGCCGGCCCGAGTAGACCGCTCAGGCCTTGCGCTCCGGCGCGGCGACGCGGATGTGCAGCTCGCGTAGCTGCTTCGGCGACACCTCGGAGGGGGCGCCCATGAGCAGGTCGCTGGCCTGCTGGTTCATGGGGAACAGCGCCACCTCGCGCAGGTTCCTGGCGCCGACCAGCAGCATCACCATGCGGTCGATGCCCGCCGCCATGCCGCCGTGCGGCGGGGCGCCGTACTGGAAGGCGCGGTACATGCCGCCGAACCGCTGCTCCACGACCTCGGGGCCGAGGCCGGCGATGCCGAACGCCTTCACCATGGTCTCCGGCTTGTGGTTGCGGATGCCGCCGGAGGCGATCTCGAAGCCGTTGCAGACGATGTCGTACTGGTAGGCCTTGATGGCCAGCAGCTCCTCGGTGGTCTTGGCGGCCTCCAGCGCGGCCAGCTCGCCCTGCGGCATGGAGAAGGGGTTGTGGGAGAAGTCGATCTTCTTCTCCTCCTCGTTCCACTCGTACATGGGAAAGTCGACGATCCAGGCCAGGGCGAACCGGTTCTCGTCGATGAGCTTCAGCTCGTAGCCAATCTGATCCCGCGCTGCACCCGCGAACTTGTAAAATTTCGATGGGTCACCGGCCACGAAGAAGCACGCGTCTTGGGATGTTAGCCCCATCTGCCGACGTATCGCCGCCTCCCGATCGAAACCAACATTCTTAGCAATTGGGCCAGCGCCAAATGCGAGTTCATTGCCGGAAGCATCAACAAGTTTCGTAAGCCGGCCCGCTACAGTATCTTTCGATGACCATTCCTTTCCGGTCGCGGCATCAAAGGCCTTGACCTCAACACCACTATCCGGAGTTGCACGCCAGAAAATGTAACCAAGACCCGGTTGCTTGTGCTCCTCGATCGCCCACTTGTTCATGCGGTCGCAGAAGGCGCGCGAGTTTCCGCCCTTGGCCGGGATCGCCCAGACGCGTGCTTTGGGGTCCTTTTCGATCATCCCGGCGAACACCTTGAAGCCCGAGCCGCGGAAGTGCTCGGTGACATCCTGCATCTCGATAGGGTTCCGGAGGTCCGGCTTGTCGGTGCCGTACTTGCAGATCGCCTCATCGTAGGGGATGCGCGGCCAGCCCTTCGTCACGGGCTTGCCGCCAGAGAACTCCTCGAACACGCCGGTGATCACGGGCTCCATGGCGGCGAACACGTCGCCCTGCTCGACGAAGCTCATCTCCACGTCGAGCTGGTAGAACTCGCCGGGCAGGCGGTCGGCACGCGGGTCCTCGTCGCGGAAGCAGGGCGCGATCTGGAAATAGCGATCGAAGCCCGAGATCATGACGAGCTGCTTGTACTGCTGCGGCGCCTGCGGCAGGGCATAGAACTTGCCGGCATGGATGCGCGATGGGACCAGGAAGTCGCGCGCGCCCTCGGGGCTGGAGGCGGTGAGGATCGGCGTGGCGAACTCGAAGAAACCGGCCTCGCTCATGCGCCGGCGGATCGAGGCGATGATGGCGAGGCGCTTCATGATGTTGGCGTGCAGCGTCTCCCGCCGCAGATCCAGGAAGCGGTAGGTGAGGCGCAAGTCCTCGGGATACTCCGGCTCGCCAAACACCGGGACGGGCAGCTCCTTGGCCGCCGACAGCACCTCGATCTCGGCGGCCACGACCTCGATCTCGCCCGTCGCCAGATCGGGGTTCACCGTGGGCTTCCCGTCGATGATCGGCCGGTCGCGCACCTTGCCGTCGACGCGGATCACCCACTCCGAGCGCACCGCCTCGGCCGTCTTGAAGGCGGGGCTGTCGGGGTCGGCGACCACCTGGGTGATCCCGTAGTGGTCGCGCAAGTCGATGAACAGCAGCCCGCCGTGGTCGCGCACGCGGTGCACCCAGCCCGACAGGCGCGCCCCGGCGCCCACGTCGCTGCGGCGCAGCGCGCCGCAGGTGTGGGAGCGATAGCGATGGCGTGTCCCCGCCGCGGGCTCTGCGCCTGCGCGCCCAGGCTCCTTCTTTGCATCGGCCATGACCTGCCGCCTCGTGCACCAATTGTTCCGATTTGAGTCGCGGAAAAGCACATGTGACCCGGGGAAAGTCAAGGTTGATCGGGGTGCCGGCGCGGTCGCGGCGGCGCTGGCTCCGTGCCAACCTTGCGTGAACCTGTTCTCGACCGCCGGGGCGGGCCGCAACCCGCGCAGAAATCGCCTGCCTCTCCCGCGACAACGGCCCAAGCCTGGGCTATAAGCGCCCGGTCCATGCCTCTCATCACCACCACCGACGCACTCGCCCAGGTCTGCAAGCGCCTCAGCCAGCACGACTTCGTGGCCGTCGACACGGAGTTCATTCGCGAACAGACGTATTGGCCCAGGCTGTGCCTGATCCAGCTCGCGGGGCCCGAGGACGACGCGCTGGTCGATCCTCTTCATTCCGGCATCTCGCTCGAGCCTTTCTTTGCGCTGATGGCCAACGAGCGGGTGGTGAAGGTGTTTCACGCGGCGCGGCAGGACCTCGAGATCGTCTGGAACCAGGCGCGGCTCATCCCGCACCCGATCTTCGATACCCAGGTCGCGGCCATGGTGTGCGGCTTCGGCGAGGCGGTGAGCTACGTCAACCTGGTGAAGCAGGTGACCGGCCGGGACCTCGACAAGAGCTCGCGCTTCACCGACTGGTCGCGGCGCCCGCTGTCGCAGAAGCAGCTGGTCTATGCGCTGGGGGACGTGATCCACCTGCGCGACATCTACCGGCATCTCAAAGCGGAGCTGGAGCGGGAGGGGCGCGCCGGCTGGCTCGACGAGGAGATGGCCGAGCTGACCGAGCCTGCCACCTACGAGGCCAATCCCCTGGAAGCCTGGCGGCGCCTCAAGCTGCGCGTGAAGAACCGCAAGGGCCTGGCGGTGCTGATGGAGCTGGCGGCCTGGCGCGAGCGCGCCGCCCAGGCCCAGGACGTGCCCCGCAACCGCATCCTGCGCGACGAGGCGCTCTACGACATCGCCAACCACGCCCCGGTCGAAGCCGCGCAGCTCTCAGAGCTGCGCACGCTGAGCGAAGGCTTCGCCAAGTCGGCGCGCGCCCGCGACATCATCGAGGCGGTGAAGCGCGGTCTCGCCCGCGACCTCAAGAGCGTGCCGCCGCTGCGCACGGGCCTGCCGCTGCCGGCGGACAAGGTGGCGCTCGTGGATCTCCTGCGGGTGCTGCTCAAGGCCTGCGCCGCCCGCCATAAAGTGGCGCCGCGTCTCATCGCGGGCGGCGACGACCTGGAGCGTATCGCCGTGGAGGAGGCGCCCGACATTCCGGCGCTCAAGGGCTGGCGCCTCGACATGTTCGGGGTCTACGCTCAGCAGCTGAAGCGTGGCGAGCTCGCGCTCAAGGCCCATCGCGGCGAGGTCGCCCTGGTGCACCTCGGCGCTGCCGCCGAGCCCGCCAAGGTGCACGCCGGCCGCTGAGGCCGACAGCAGCAACCAAACAACTCACGATCAAGCGCTCCGCCCCGTCCTGAGCTTGTCGAAGGACGCACCACGCATGCCAACCGTGCTTCGACAGGCTCAGCACGAGGCTGGAGCGTGCAACATGACGCCGAGGGCTGGTCTACGCCAACCCAACGCCCGGCGGTATCACAAGGGCTGCGAGCTTGGGGCGGAGGCGAGATGCCCCGCATGGTTCCAGGTGACGGAATCCGCGCTGACCGAGCCGATGACGGCGACGAGCAGCGCCAGCATCAGCACGCCAGCGATGAGCACCATTCGCGTCGATCGATCCATGATGAGCCAAAGCCGCCGAGGCGGTCCTCCTGTCTCGTTCGATCCGTGGAACATGGAACTCCGGGTACGGCGCTTCGCCGCCGGAATTCATCAGCGTTGACCCTGATATTGGGTGCGCAGCGAACGCGGAAAAGGCCAGGTCACGTTGCCGTGACGAAGATTGAAGCTCAACCTCCGGTCGAAGCTCGGACCGCTTCAAGGGGAGCCCGAGGGCGAGGATCGATCTTGTTGCGCCGCAGCACCGTCAGCGCGGCAAGCGCTTACGACCGTCCCGGGTTGTAGCGGTGCGCCTGGCGCCACTCGGACATGAAGTAGGCGAGCTTCTCGTCGACCGCATCCGGCAGCACGATGCGCACCGTCACCAGCTGGTCGCCGGTGTGGCCGGCCGTCGCGTTGCGCACGCCCTTGCCCTTGAGGCGGAAGACGCGCCCCGAGCTCGTACCCTTGGGGATCGTCAGCTGCACCCGGCCCGTCACCGTCGGCACCTCGACCTTGGCGCCGAGCACGGCCTCGTCGATGGTGATCGGAAGCTCCAGGGCAATATCCTCGCCGTCGCGCTTGAACTGCGGGTGAGGCCGCACCTTGATCTCGACCAGGGCGTCGCCGGCCTCGCCGCCGCGCGCCGCGGGGGAGCCCTTGCCCCTCAGGCGCAGCACCTGCCCGTCCGACACGCCCTCGGGGATGGTAATGTCGAGCGTGCCGCCGTCCGGCATGGTCACGCGCTTCTTGGTGCCCGCGGCCGCTTCCAGGAAATCGATCTCGAGCGTGTAGCGCACATCCCGGCCGCGCGAGCCCAACGGGCCGTCGGTCTCCCCCCAGCGGAAGCGGCCGCCGAAGAGATCCGAGAAGACGTCACCGAAGCCGGATTCATCCCCGCGTCCGGCACCGGCACGCCCGCCGAACGGGCCCGCGCCGGCGTGCGCCCGCGTCCGGCGCGGCTCGCCGTTGGCGTCGATCTCGCCATGGTCGTACTGCCTGCGCTTCACCGGGTCGCCGATGATGTCGTAGGCGGCCGAGACCTTCTTGAACCGCTCCTCCGCCGCGCCGCGGTTGCCGGGATTGACGTCGGGATGCAGCTCCTTGGCCAGCTTGCGATAGGTCCGGCGAATCTCCTCGTCGGGCGCATCGCGCGGCACTCCCAGCACCTTGTAGGGGTCCTCGGCCATATCCCAAGCCCATCCAGCCTGCACTCAGCGATACTAATGTAAGATCGTGGCGCGCGTTGGCCAATCTTCCCCTGCCGCGGAGAACGGTGGGGAGAAAGCAGCCGGGCCGTGCGCCGGACCGGCCTATTGCCTGACGCGGATGTCCGGCTCCCGCTCCAGCAGCTCCGCCAGGGCTCCAAAGCGCCGGCGCAAGCGCTCGCCGTCGAGCGCGGCATAGGCGCGCGGGATGGTGAGCACGAGCTTGTTGCGCTCGTAGGAGACGGGCGTCTCGTCGATGATGCCCGGGCGGCCGATCGACAGCATGTGCGCGGCCCTGATCGCCGCGCCGATGATGCGCGAGCGCCGATAGAGCTTCTTGGGCACGATTGCCTTCAGCCGCTCCGACAGCTTGTCCCGGCTCTCGCCCTCGGGGTCGCCGCTGGTGCCTGTGTGGCGGAAATAGCTCGAGAGCGCGAGGAACACCCGCCCGGGATGGTCGATGCCGCCCAGCGCGGCATGGGCGATGAGGTTGAGGCTCTGCTCGCCGCGATAGTCGGGATGGGCACGCCAGCTGATGTCCGACAGCAGGCACGCCGCATGGCGCAGCCGCCGCTCCTCCTCTGTCTCCTTGGGACCGGGCGGCTCGAACAGGGCGTCGGTCCAGGCGCACAGCTCGCGCGCGTGCTCGGCCGATCTGGAACGCAGCTCGGCGTATTCCTCGCAGAAGGAGATCAGCGGATCCTTGTTGCGCTCCGCCTCCGACAGCAGGCTGTAGACCAGCCCCTCACGGATGCCGAAGACGGAGAAGTGCACCGCGCTCGGCTCCAGCTTCTTGAGAAGCCGCTCCAGCACCAGCGCCCCGTAGGGTAGCACCTCGCGGCGCTGGCGGGACACCTCGTCCATGCCGGGGATCGCCGAGAGCTTCTTGGCCTTGCGGATCTCCTCGCAGAAGTCGATCGCCTCCTCGGTCGGCATGGTGTAGCCGTGCATGACGCGCAAGGGATAGCCGGTGCGCTCCATGTGCAGCCTGGCCACCGCGCGCCAGGTGCCGCCCACGGCATAGAAGGCGCGGCCCCGGCCGCTGTCGAGCCACGTCACGCGCGCGATCTGCTGGTCGGCGATCTCGATGGCATTGTCGATCCGGCCATCCGCGGCATCGATGAGCCGCAGGCCGCCCAGCGGCAGGGTTATGGACTGGCGCAGGGCCTCCGCCTTCACCTCGATGATCTCCAGGCTGCCGCCGCCCAGGTCGCCGGCGAAGCCGTCCGGCGAGCGGAACCCCATCATGATGCCGTAGGCGGCGAGCTCGGCCTCGCGCTGGCCGGACAGAACCTGGATGGCGGCGCCGAGCGCACGCTCTCCCCGGGCGATGAAATCGGGGCCGTCGGAGGCATCCCGGCACGCCGCGGTGGCAATCGCACGGATGTTCTTCACGCCGAGGATGCGGGTGATCGCCTTGAAGCGGCGCAAGGCCTCAAGCGCGCAGTCGATGCTTTCCTTGCCGAGATGGCCGGTCGACCCGACCTGCCGGCCAAGGCCGCACAGGACCTTCTCGTTGAAGATGGGCGTGGGACTCCTCACGGCGCCCTCGTAGACCACGAGCCGCACCGAGTTGGAGCCGATATCGACGACGCCGATGGGCTCGAGCTCGCTCATGCGGTCGGATTCGCCGTTCTCGCGATGCACGCGTCTTGGGCCTTCCTCGGCTACATTGGCCCCCATGCGACGAGACCGCCCGCGGTCCGACTCATGTGCAGGGCTGCTCCGTCATCCGCATTGCGAGCGGCGTCCGCGTTGCGGGATCGGTGCCCGGCAACCGGCTCCGCGCCGCCGCTACTCCTGCGCGAGGCTGAACCGGCGCGGAAAGCTGTCCTTCAGCGACTGCCCGCGGCCGGAGAGGCTGGGGTTGGTCATGAAGTACTCGTGCGCATTGAACGGCTCCTCGCCCTCCGCCGGCTGGATGCGCTCGGAGGAGCCATCCGCCAGTATGCGCCAGCTTTGCTGGTTGTCCTTCAGGTTCGCAACCATGATCTGGTCCAGGATCTGCTCGTGCACGGTCGGGTTCGTGATCGGCACCATCACCTCAACGCGACGGTCGAGGTTGCGGGGCATCATGTCGGCGGAGCTGATATAGACGACGGCCTTGGGTGCGGGCAACCCGTGGCCGGCCCCGAAGCAGTAGACGCGGCCGTGCTCCAGGAAACGCCCGACGATGCTTTTGACCCTGATGTTCTCCGATAGCCCGGGGATGCCGGGCCGCAGGCAGCAGATGCCGCGCACGACGAGGTCGATCTCGACGCCGGCCTGGCTCGCCTCGTAGAGCGCCTCGATGATCCTGGTATCGACGAGCGCGTTGAGCTTCATCCAGATGGCGCCCTTGCGGCCAGCTTTGACGTGGGCGATCTCGTCGCGGATGTGGGACAGGATGCGCGTGCGGATGCCCTGGGGGCTAGCGGCGATCGACTCGATTTCGGCCGGCTCGGCGTAGCCGGTGATGAAGTTGAAGATGCGCGTCACGTCGCGACCGATCACGGGATCGGCGCTGAAGAAGGACAGGTCGGTGTAGATCTTGGCCGTGACGGGATGATAGTTGCCCGTGCCGATGTGGCAGTAGGTGGCAAGCTCCGTTCCCTCGCGCCGCACGATCAGTCCGAGCTTGGCGTGCGTCTTGAGCTCGATGAAGCCGTAGACCACGTGCACGCCGGCGCTCTCCAGGTCGCGCGCCCAGCGGATGTTGGCGGCCTCGTCGAAGCGCGCCTTGAGCTCGACCACGGCCGTCACCGACTTGCCGAGGTCGGCCGCGTCCTTGAGCGCGCGCACGATGGGGCTGTCGTTCGACGTGCGATAGAGGGTCCACTTGATGGCGAGCACGTTGGGGTCTGCCACCGCCTGCCGCAGCAGCTGCACCACGACGTCGAAGGACTCGTAGGGGTGGTGCACCACGATGTCCTTCTTGCGGATGGCGGCGAAGCAGTCGCCGTTGAACTCGCGGATGCGCTCGGGGAAGCGGATGTTGAAAGGCTTGAAGACGAGGTCGGCGCGCTCCGGCACGATCAGCTGCGCCGTATCCGCGAGCCCGAGCATGCCCTCCTTGATGAAGACGGCCTCGTCGTGGATCTCGAGCTCCTGCACCACGAAGCGCTGCAGGCGCGTCGGCATCTGGCCGTCGAGCTCGAGCCGAATGACATGGCCGCGGCGGCGGCGCTTGAGCGCCGTCTCGTAGAGGGCGACGAGATCCTCGGCCTCCTCCTGCACCTCGATATCACTGTCGCGCAGCACCCGGAACGCGCCATGGCTGCGGGCCAGGAAGCCGGGAAACAGGCGGGAGAGGGACATTCCGATCACCGCCTCGATGCGGATGAAGCGGATCGGTGCGGATGCGCCCTCGGTGCGCGTGCCTTCCTCCGCAGGCAGCCGCACGAAGCGTGCGAGCTGGCTCGGGATCGGCAGGAGCGCGTGCATGGTCGTGCCGTCGCGCTCGCGCCTGAGCTCCACCCCCACCGTCAACCCGCCGTTCTGGATGAAGGGGAAGGGGTGCGCCGGGTCGACGGCGATCGGCGTCAGGATCGGCAGGTATTGGGACAGGAACTGCCGGTCGACCCATTCGCGCTCGGCCGGCGTCAGCTCCCTCGGCTCGACGATGTGGATTCCGGCGGCGGCCATCTCGGCCCTCAGCAGCCCCCAGCAGGCTTGCTGCTCGCTGACGAGGCCCGCCGCAAAGCGGTTGATCTCGACGAGCTGCTGGGCGGGGGTGAGCCCGTCCTGGCTCACCTGGACGATGCCGGCAGCGACCTGGCCGTAAAGCCCTGCCACGCGCACCATGTAGAACTCGTCGAGGTTGGAGGCCGAGATCGACAGGAAGCGCAGGCGCTCGAGCAGGGGGTGGCGCAAATTGCGCGCCTCCTCGAGCACCCGGCGATTGAACTGCAGCCAGGAAAGCTCACGGTTGTAGAACCGAGCCGGACCGGTTGGCACCGCCGCTGTTGCGGGCGCCTCGGCCGCCGTCTCGCGTTCCTTCAGCCTGGTCCTTGGGGCGCTCATCGGTAGCCTGCCATGGCGGGGAACACTCCATGTGGCAATTGCGCCACTTGATACAACGAGACATAAGCATGCAACAGCTTGATGAAGGTTTCTTAGCGGCCGCGAGCGGGGGCGGCTAGTGTCCCGAACCCGAAGTTCGCACACAGTCTGCAGCAGCCGGGTTTGCGAACTTCGGGTTCAAAAGGGACACTAGAATCATAAAGTTGCTAGTGTGGCTTTGGTTCAGAAGTTCCCTCACCACCTCGCTGCAAGCGGTAGGGAACTTCTGAACCGCCACACTAGCCCGGCGATGCCTGGCGGGCCAGGACCTCGGCCGCCAGGGCGCGCGTGACCTTGCGATGCGAGGCCATCGCCGCTCTGTCGACCTCTGCAACCACCGCCGCCGCGGCTGCCATGGACTGCTCCATGTGCAAGGCAATGTAGCTGATCACGTGCGGCTCCACGGCGAGTTGCCGGTCGGCGAAATGCTTGACCAGCACGGCCTTGAGGAGTGCCTCGTCGGGCGGGGAGATGGTCACCACGGGCAGCGCACGCAGGCGGGAGCGCAGGTCGGGCAGGGCCACGTCGAGCTCTCCGGGCGGGGCGCGCGAGGTGAGCAGCATCGAGGTCTTGTGCTCGCGCACGAGGTTCAAGAGGTGGAACAGGGCCCGCTCATGGGCGATGCCGGCGTGCAGGTCCTCGACCAGCAAATGCCCCTGCGCGGTCTCCACCTCCCGCTCGCCGAGCCGGGCAGCCTCCAGGCGCGCCGCTCCCGACCTCAGGCGCCAGACATTGGCAAGGTGCGTCTTGCCGGCCCGCGCGGGCGCCACGACCACCACCGAGGCATGCGACCACTGCGGCCAGCGGTCGATCATGTCGGCCGCAGCCTGGTTGGACCGGCTGATCAGAAAGTCTTCCGCTCCGAGCGCAGGCCGCTGCGCCAGGTCTAGGACGAGCTGATCCGACGCGATGCTCATGCCTTGTCCCCAGGCTTGCCGAAGCTCGAGGGAGGTGCGCCCGCACCCCCCGCCGCCGATGCACCTCCCTTGTAGACGGAGCTATCGAGGTAAAGGCCGACGGCGAACCGGACCAGAACGCCGACCGCCGCTGCCAGCGGCACTGCCACCAGCGTGCCGACGAGCCCCAGGAGATAGCTGGAGACGAACAGCGCGAAGATCATCCACACCGGATGCAGCCCGATCTTCTGCCCGACGAACCGTGGCGACAGAAAGGCGGTATCGATGGCAATCCCGCTCACCAGCACGGCAACGGCCTTGAGCAGTGGGGCAGGGTCGGGCCAGAACTGCACGATGGCGAGCCCACAGGCGAAGATCAGGCCGAGCAGCCAGCCGACGATGGGAATGAAGGCAAGAAGGCCCGTGGTGAGCCCGACAAGCAGCCCGTAGTCGATGCCCGCCCAGCTGAGCCCGACGGCATAGAAGATGCCGAGCATCAGGCAGATGGTGCCCTGGCCGCGGATGAAGGCGGCCACGGCATCGTTGATGTCGCCGGCGAGGCGGCGGATGGTCGGCGCGTAATCGCGCGGCAGCGCGTCGTCGAGCCGGGCCAGCATCGGGTGCCAGTCGACCAGCAGGTAGAAGACGACGACCGGCGTGATGAGCAGCAGCGAGACGAAGTTGACGAGCGCCAGGCCCCGGCTCCACACCGAGGCCATGATGCTGCCGGCCATCCCTGCCCAGTTCTGCGACAGGTCGGCAAGCGCCCGGTCCAGCGCCGTGTGGAAGGAGGGAAAACTCGGACCCAGCCACTCCTGGCCCACGCGCTCCACGAAGGCCTTGAAGCGCTCGGTCTCCTGCGGCAGCGCCGTCACCAGCTGCCGCACCTGGTTCGCCAGCACGGGCACGAGCAGGACGAGGGCGAGCGCCACCAGCACCCCCATCACGCCGACGATGAGGATGGCCGCCCATGGCCGCTTGAGCCCGTAGGTCTCGAGGCGGTCGGCCACGGGGTTGAGGAAGTAGGCGACGACGATCGCCGTCACGAAGGGGAGCAGGATGTCCCGGAGCAGCGCGATCAGCAGGACGACGACCACGAGCGCCGCCGCCCAGAACCACAGCTGCCGTTCAACACGCATGACCCCTCGCGCTGGTGACTTGCCACTAGCCGTGCAACCCGGAGGCTCGCTCCGAGATCACAGCCACCTACGCCGGCTGCCGCCCTGCCGCCAGAGGCTCCGAGATGAACTCAACGCTTTCCTCAATTGCGCACAGCTTTGAAGGCACAGCGTGGAGAACTATTGCGCAGCAACGTCATTCCGGCGTCCCGGCCTGTGCCCGCTCGCGACGCTTCGCTCGCGAGCCGCGCCGGCCGCCCGCGTCACATCGCACGACGCGGTTAGCCGGCCGGCGCTGTCATCCCCAGGACTGATCGCCGTAGGCGCGCACGGATGTCAGCCGCAGCCGCTCGGCCAGGATCGCGGCGATCGAGCGGTAGAGGCGGCCGGCAAAGGTCGGGTCCTTCCTCGTCATGGTGTCGACGGTGGCCGTGTCGATGACGCGCAGCCGGGTGGGCTCGTCAGCGACCACCCTTGCGCTCGTCGGCGTGCCGTCCACGAACGACATCTCGCCGAAGAACTCGCCGGCGCCGAGCGTCGTCAGCGGGATCATCGCCCCGCGATCTTGGCGCTCCACGCGCACCGAGCCGTTGTCGATGAGGAAGATGGCCCGCAGCTCCACGTCCTGCTCGAACACGACTTGGTCCGGGGAGAACGCCTTGACCGGGGCGGCCGCAAGCAGCGCGCCTTCCTCGGCCGGGTCTAGGAAGGGAAGAAACTGCGTGCTTGCCGTCGCCGTCACGATCGCGAACTCCATGAGCCGGGCTGCAGCTTCGATTGCTTCGTCAATTTGACCACGTCGGGTTGACTGAGGCAACATCGGCCTCTCCGTCAGTCAACGCTGGTGATGGCCGTGGAAGCTTCGGACTCCAAGCTGAGCCCTGAGGATCGGGCGCGCATCATGACCCAGTCGATGGCGCACTTCCGCAATCCCTCGGGCGCCGATCTGCTCAAGCGCACGGAGAAGTTCTACGACTTCATCCAGAGCCGCGCCGAGCACGGGCTGTGGCCCTACTCCCGCGCGCTGGAGACGGCGGCCGGACCGCACGCAACCGTCTCCGACGTCACCGCCCGGACGCGGGAAGGCATCAACTTCGCGTCCCATGACTATCTGGGCCTCAGCCGGCACCCCAGGATCGCCGAGGCCGGCATCGCGGCCATGCGCGAGTTCGGCCCGCACAGCGCGGGCTCCGCGGTCCTGCTCGGCAATACCCGCCTGTCGCTCCGGCTCGAGGAGCATCTCGCCGGCCTCCTCGGCATGGAGCACGTCACGCTCTATCCGACAGGATGGGCAGCGGGCTACGGCGCGATTGCCGCCTTCGTTCGCCCGCGCGATTTCATCGTCATGGACTACCTGTGCCACGCCTGCCTGCAGCAGGGCGCGGCGGCCGCCACGCCGCAAATCAACCACTTCATCCACAACGACGCCGAGAACCTCCGCGACAGGCTGAAATCCATCCGCGCCAAGGATGCCCGCAACGGCATCATGGTGATCACCGAGGGCCTGTTCGCGATGGAATCCGACACGCCCGATCTCGCTGCCATGCAGGCGGCCTGCAGGGAGTTCGGCGCCACGCTGCTCGTGGACGTGGCGAACGATCTGGGCGTGGTCGGACCCGGCGGCGGCGGCGTGCTCGCGACCCAGGGACTCCTCGGCAAGGTCGACCTTGTGATGGGCAGCTTCTCCAAGGCCTTTGCGTCGAACGGCGGATTCCTGGCCGCGCACTCCCCGGCCGCCAAGCAGTTCGCGAAGTACTACAGCAACCCGCACATGTTCTCGAACGCGCTGTCGCCCGTGCAGGCGGCCGTGGTGTCCGAGGCCATCCGCATCGTGCGCTCGGCCGAAGGCGACGAGCTGCGTGCAAAGCTGATGGCCGCGGTGGGCGCCCTGCGCGACGGCTTCGCGGCCCACGGGACCACCTGTCACGGGACACCATCGCCCATCGTGCTGGTGCCGTTCACCGACGATCGCCTGGCGCGCCTGACCGCGCGCCGCGTCGCCGACGCCGGCGTGTTCGTCGATCTCGTCGAGTACCCGGCAGTGCCGGTCGAGCAGGCCCGGCTGCGGCTGCAGGCGATGGCCACCCACGAGACCGCGCAGGTCGCCGAGGCCGTGCAACGAATCATCGAGGCCCAGCGATTGGCGGAGCAGGACTTGAAGCTGTGGCGACCTCCCGGCCAGCGCCCGACGGCATGAGAAACGCTACGGCCGGCTCGGGTGCGCCTTGGGGTGAATGAACTCCCACGGCGAGACCTCGTTGCCCTGCGCCACCTCCACCTCGATCAGTACGGGGCCCTTCGCCCGGATCGCCTTCTCGAGCACCGGCTTCAGCGCGGCAGGCGAAGCGACGCGATGGCCCTCGACGCCGAAGGATTTCGCCAACAACATGAAGTCGGGGTTGTCCAACGCCGCGCCGATCACGCGGTTGCCATAGGCGGTGCGCTGATCGCGCAGCACATTGCCATAGGAACCGTTGTTGAACACCAGCGTGACGAGGGCGATGCCGTATTGCCTTGCCGTTGCCAGCTCCTGCACCGCGAACATGAAGCCGCCATCGCCGGCGATGGAGACGACCGGCTTTTCGGGATGCGCCACCTTGACGCCAAGCGCAGTCGGAAAGCCGAAACCCAGCGTGCCCTGGTAGCCCTCCGAGATGTAGGTGCGCGGCGCGTGGACCGGGTAGCCGAAATACGAGGTGAACCCGACCTGGCTCAGCTCGGTGACGAAGATGCCGTCCCGCGGCAGCACCTCGCGAATCACGTCGAGATAAGCGAGTTGCGGCTGAACCTTCTCGTAGGCGGCGCGCGTCTCGGCCTTCACCGCGGCGATGCGGGCGCGGACCCCGCTCGCGTCCGCGGCAGACGCCCCCGCCCCGCCCTTGCGGCCGCGCAGGCGGCGCACGGCAGACAGCAGCGCGCGCGTTCCCGCATCGGCGTCGGCGACGATGCCGGCATGCGGCACGAGCCGGCGCATCTCGGCCGCGTCGATCTCGATGCGTATGAGGTGCGGAGGGGCTTGCGGCCTCTCGATGAGCGTCATCATGCCCGTCCAGCGCATGTAGGGCATCTCCACGCGCGTGCCGATGCCTACCAGGGCGTCTATCTCGGGCCACAACCGATAGGCGGCATAGGAGGAGATGCCGAGTGCGTCATCCTCGGGGACGATGCCCCGGCCGCCCCGGAATGCCGCCACGGGCGCGTCGAGCTCCTCGGCCAGCACGCGTACGGCGTCGCTCGCGTGCTGGGCGCCGCTGCCGACCATGATCATCGGTCGCCGGGCGGCGGCGATGAGCTTGGCGGCGGCCTCCACCTCCAGCGGCGAGGGCGCGGCCGCATGCGGGATCACGGCAGGGCCGAGCGGCTCGACATAGGCGCTGGAGGCCATCGTGTCCCACGCCATCTCGACGGCAACGGGGCCGGGCCGGCCCGTCAGCATCTGCCGGAAGGCCTCATTGATGACCTCCGGCGCGTCCGCGGGCCGCTCGATCCGCGCCGCCCACTTCGTCAGGGTGCGCAATGTGCCGAGCTGGTCGGGCAGCTCGTGCAGGTGGCCGCGGCCGCGCCCGAGGAAGGCTGCCGGCACCTGTCCGGTGATGCAGAGCACGGGCGCGCAGCATCCAAGAGAGGTCGCAAGAGCCGCCGACGTGTTGAGAATTCCGGGGCCCGGAACGACGGCGAACACGCCCGGCCGGCCCGTGGAGCGCGCGTAGCCGAACGCCATGTAGCCGCAGGCCTGCTCGTGGCGGGCGCCCACCGTGCGCACCTCGTCGCCGCGCTGCTGCAGGGCGTCGAACAGCGGGTAGAGCTGAGCACCCGGCAGGCCGAAGATGGTGTCGACACCATTGGCGATCAGCGCCTCGACGATCGCCATGCCGCCGGTCATCGGGCCGGCCTTGGTTCTGGTCTTGGTCCGGGCCTTGGTCTCGCGCCGCATCCAACCTCCGGCCCTCTTGCGTCATCCCGCAACAACTGCGGCCACCGACAATGGAACGCTATGCTCGAGCTGCCCCCAGCCCCAGCAGTCCATCGGCGTTGCCATGCGCCACCTTGGCGAGATCCGCAGGCGAGAGCGACAGCGAGCGCAGGAAGTCGCGACCACGGACGTTGGGGGCATAGGGGTAGTCGACCGAGAACATCACCCGGTCGATGCCGAACGTCAGCAGCGCGACGAGGAGCGGCGGCTCGGTGAACATGCCGCTGGTCGTGATCCAGACGTGGTCAAGGATGGTACGGCTGATGGGCCGGCGGAGGTGCTCGATGGCGGCCTCGAACACCTGGTCGCAACGCGCCAGCATGGCAGGCAGTCCCTCGCCCATGTGGCCGATGATGAGCTTCAGCTTCGGGTGACGGTCGAGCGTGCCGGCGAGGACGAGACGCAGCACGTGGATCGCGGTCTCCGAGTGCCAGCCCCAGCCGGCAGCCTCCAGGACGTTGCCGGCGTTGGAGGGAAGACCAGCGTAGTAGACCCCGCGCACGGCCTCGGGTGCCAGATGGGGGTGGAGGTAGACCGGCACGTCGAGGGTTTCCGCCGCCGCCAGAACCGGCTCGAACCTCGGATCGTCGAGAAAGCGATCCTGCGTGGTGCCGTTGATGAGCGCGCCGAGGAAGCCCAGGTCCCGCACCGCGCGGCCGAGCTCCTCCGCCGCAGCCTCGGGGCTTCGCATCGGCAGGTGCGCAAAGCCGGCGAAGCGATCGGGATGGCGGGCAATGGCCTCCGCCAGGGCATCGTTCATCTCCCGGGCAATTGCGACGCCGTCGGGTCCGTCGACGAGATCCGCGCCCGGGCCCGACGTCGACAGGACCTGGACCGTGATCCCCGCCTCGTCCATCGAGGCCAGCCGCTGCTCGCCGATCTCGGGCAGCAGGTCCAGCGGATTGGTGCGGCCTGGCAGGATCTTCCTGGGCGCAAAGCCGCGGCGCGCGATCGCCTCGGGGCTGATGCGGCGGACCAGCGATGGGACCGTAAAATGCTCTTCGAGCGCGACAACTCGCATGCGCGTGCCTCCGGCTCCGATGGCCCGACTGTGGCATTCCGTGTGGAGCGGCAGCAAGAGGCTGAGCTGCGTCCCCTCCTCTTTGCCGGGGAAGGCCAGGGAGGGGCGGCTGCAGAACATTCACAGTCGGGTTTCCCCCCACCCTATGCAAGGGGGAGGGGAAGCGCGCCCGTGGCCGCTCCCGCCGGGGTTTCCGCATGTCGACCACTATGCCATCGGCCACTACAATGGCGAACTTTGGCGCGAAGATTGAATTGTGGGGCTCATATGGTTTGGAGCGCAAAAGCCTTTCACCCGACGGGTGCTGTCGGCGCACCGCCATCTGCGCGCGAGCTGGACCGGTCCGGCTTCGCATGGAGCCGCGCCAAGCTTCGCATCGCCGCGTTGGCTCTACTCGTCGCTGCGGCACCGGCGGCACTTGGCATCGCGGCCTCGAGCCCGCTGGTGAACGGGCTGTCTCTCGCCTGGCTGCTCATCATCTCAGCCCTCATGGACCGCCTGGGCCGGCGCGCGGCAGCTTGCCCGGTCGTGCTCTCGATCGACCATCTCGGCATCCTCGACCTGAGGCTGATGCCGCGGCGCATCGCCTGGCAAGAGATCGCGGCCATCTGCCCCGTCGACCTCGATCACGCCCACGTCGTCGATCTGGAGCTGCGCTGGCCCGAGACGACGCTCGCCGGCGCGAGGTGGCGGGTCCGCATCGGCGCCTATTGCCAAAGGGCGTATGGCGTGCCCGCGGTCACGATCAGCATGCTGCTGCTCGACGGCAACGTACGCGACCTCCTCGACATGGTGGCACAGCACCGGCCCGACCTCCTGGATGCTACGAACCGGCGCTGAGCCGCCAGCATCTCGCGGGTAGCCCTCGTATCCAAGGCCGCTTCTCGGCCCGGCGCGCAACCTCGTTCCCTTGCATTTCGTTCTGCTGAATTTCCACTTCCACCCCACGGCGGCCTACGCCATCCTGTGGCGTCATGGAGTCGGGCCGGTTCAGGCGCGCCCCCCAAGGTCAGGTGCCGGGAAAGCATGTCTGAGAACGCCAAAGCAACCGCGCAGAGAGACCTGTTCTCGCTCAAGGGCAGGGTCGCGCTGGTCACGGGTGCATCCTCCGGTTTCGGCCGCCACTTCGCGCACGTGCTGGCAGGCGCGGGAGCGAAGGTTGCGCTCGCCGCCCGGCGCGTGGACGTGCTGGGCAAGCTGGAAGCACAGATCCGCGCGGGCGGCGGGCAGGCCGCCGCGCTCGCCATGGACGTGACCGATCGGGCCTCGGTGGCCAAGGCCGTGGCGGCTGCGGAGGAAGCACTCGGGCCGATCACCATCCTCGTCAACAACGCCGGCGTGCCCTCCAGCGCCTACTTCACCAGGACCAGCGAGGAGGAGTGGCGCGCGGTGATGGCCGTCAACCTCGACGGCGTCTTCCGCGTTGGCCAGGAGGCGGCCCGGCGCATGGCCGCCAACGGCGCCGGCGGCTCGATCATCAACATCGCCTCGATCCTGGGCATGGGCTCCATCAAGACGCTGTCGACCTACTCGGCGACCAAGGCCGCGGTGATCAGCCTCACGAAATCCATGGCGTTGGAGCTGGCGCGCGACCGCATCCGCGTCAACGCCCTGGCCCCCGGCTATTTCGCCACCGAGTTCAACGATGCCTATCTGGCGAGCGAGGCCGGCAAGCGGATGATGGCGCACGTGCCGATGGGGCGGGCCGGCGCCGTCGAGGAGCTCGACGGCCCGCTGCTGCTGCTCGCCTCCGACGCCGGCGCCTTCATGACGGGAAGCGTGGTCACGGTCGACGGCGGGCACCTGCTGGCAATCGGCTGAAGAGGCGAAACGCACATGTCCTGGTGGAAGACCGAGGCGGGCGAGGAGCGGCCGGAGCTCAGGAAGCGCCCCGCCAACTTCGTGCCGCTGAGCCCGGTGAGCTTCCTGGCCAGGGCGGCCGCGTTCTTCGGCGAGCGCACGGCCGTCGTGCACGGCGGGCGGCGCTTCACCTATCGGGAGTTCTACGCCCGCGCCCGGCAGCTGGCGCACGCGCTCACGAAGGCCGGCATCAGGCGCGGGGATACCGTCGCCATCCTCGCCGCCAACACGCCGGCGATGCTCGAGGCGCACTACGCCGCTCCCATGATCGGGGCGGTGCTGAACCCCATCAACATACGCCTCGATGCGCCGCTGATCGCGTTCTGCCTGGAGCACGGCGAGGCGAAGCTCCTCATCGCCGACCGCGAGTTCCACGCCACGATTGCGCCGGCGCTCGAAATGCTGGGCCGCAAGCGGCCGATCGTGATCGATCTCGCCGATGCGGAGACCCAGGGTGCGCCGGGCTTCGGCAGCATCGAGTACGAGGACTTCATCGCCTCCGGCGATCCCACCTTCGCCTATCCCGGCCCCGAGGACGAATGGGACAGCATCTGCCTGCTCTACACCTCGGGCACCACGGGCAATCCCAAGGGCGCGGTCTACAGCCATCGCGGTGCCTATCTCGGCGCGCTCGCCAACGCGCTCACCTTCAAGGTCGACCACGAAAGCCGCTACCTGTGGACGCTGCCGATGTTCCACTGCTCGGGCTGGACGTTCACATGGGCCGTCACGGCCGCCGGCGGCACGCACGTGTGCCTGCGCAAGGTAGAGCCGAAACGGATTTTCGACGCGGTCGTGGAGCATCGCGTCACGCACATGTGCGGGGCGCCGATCGTCCTCAACATGCTGGTGCATGCACCAGCCGAGGCGAAGCGCCCGTTGCCCGTGCGCACCAAGGTGGCGACCGGCGGCGCCGCGCCGCCTGCCGTCGTCATCGAGCGCATGGAGGCCATGGGCTTCGAGGTGTTGCATCTCTACGGCACCACGGAAAGCTATGGTCCCTCCACCTATTGCGCGCCGATGTCGGAGTGGGAGGTGCTGCCGACACCCGAGCGCTACGCGCGCATGGCGCGGCAAGGCATTCCGAACGCGGTCATCGAGCAGATGACGGTTGCCGACCCCAAGACGCTCGCGCCGGTGCCGAGGGATGGCACCGCCGTCGGCGAGATCATGCTGAGCGGCAACACGCTCATGAAGGGCTACCTCAAGAACGAGGCGGCAACGGAGGAGGCTTTCGCCGGCGGCGTCTACCACTCCGGCGACCTCGCCGCGTGGCACGGCGACGGCAGCATCGAGGTCAAGGACCGCTCCAAGGACATCATCATCTCGGGCGGCGAGAACATCTCCTCGCTGGAGGTTGAGGAGGTGCTCTATCGCCATCCCCACGTGATGGAGGCGGCCGTGGTCGCCCGGGCGGACCCCAAGTGGGGCGAGCACCCTTGCGCCTTCGTCACGCTGAAGCCGGATAGCCCGCCGGTCTCGCCCGAGGACATTATCGCCTACTGCCGCGCCAAGATGGCGCACTTCAAGGTGCCGCGGACGGTGGTCTTCGGACCCCTGCCCAAGACGTCCACCGGCAAGATCCAGAAATTCCTTTTGCGCGACAAGGCGAAGGACCTGGCTTGAGGTGATTGGATTGCTCTGTGGCTGAGATCGGTGTTGCCGATCCGCAACGTGACGATCCGTCGTCCCCGCCTGGAACCGTTTGCGCCGTTAACCATTGTTGACGAGGGCTGTGCCGTCGCGGGGCGATGAACGCTACGCACCGGACTGGTTAAGCGGGGTTAGCCAAAGCATCCGAGATCGACGCGTCGCTGGACGCGATGATCCCGGCTGACTGCGATCAAGTGGAGTAGAGCGATGCAACCAACCCCGCACGAACGCCGACCCAATGCCCATTGCAGAGCCCGCGGCCTGCCGTCCCGGCGATCCTGGCTCCTGGCTCTTGGAGTTGCCCTCGCAGCGGCCGGTGCCCACGGGAGGAGCGCTTCGGCAGCGATCGACGATGCCGGCTGGGCTTATTCCACGATCAACGAGATGATGGCGGAGCGGGCGCAGGCCGCCCGGGAGCCGCGGGAGGGCATCCGCCACCGACGCTGGAGCGCATCGCCGCGCGACGCCGACGGCGAAGATTTCCAGCCGCGCCGCAGCGGATCACTGAAGCGCAAGAGCGCCGGCCGCCACGCCAGGGGTCACCGGGTGGCCAGCCTGTCTCGGGATGTTGCGCCGACGCATTTGCCGCCCCTCTCGGTGGTGGACTGGGCGCGACCCAGGAACGAGGCTGTCGTCGGACCGGCGCCCGCCCCCGCGACGCCGCCGGCTCCCGGCAAGGAGACGGGGCCGGCAACGGGCAATGATCCAAAGGCGGTGGTCGCCAGCCTCGGGCACGATTTCGCGCCGCCGCCGCCCTCGGCCGGCCCCACGCTGGCCGACGAGCGGATCAAGTGGCTGCCTCTCGCCTCCATCGATTGCCTCGCTGCGCCCTTGCGCAGCGTGCTCAACGACCTGGCGGCATCATTCGGTCGCTTCACGGTCAGGTGGACCTGCCGCAACAAGGAGCTCAATCGCAGGGTCGGCGGCGCCAAGCGCTCCTACCACCTCACCGGCAACGCCGTGGACTTCAACGTGGCGGGCAACTACGGCGCCATCCTGGCATTCCTGAAAGCCAACAAGCTGGTCGGGGGCCTGAAGCACTATGGCCACGGCGCCTTCCATATCGACACGGGCCCCCGCCGCACCTGGTAGCCCCCGGCGAGGCGCACGCGCCCCCTCATTCCCGCGCGCGAGGCGCGTCGGCGGGAATCCACCCAAAGGCTCCACGGAGCGCTTGGGGTTGGATGCCCGCTCTGCGCTTCGCTTGGCGGGCATGACGGGGCGCGCAGCCGGGGATGGATGAGATATTTCAGCCACGCTCCGGCAGGCGCAGCGACAGGGCTTCTTTCTTCTGCCGAAATACCAAGTCACTCTAGGGGGTTGGTAGGGTGGTCGCGACCACGGCGCCCGCCCCGCGGGGAGGCAGGATCATGGCTGAGTTGAGTCCGCTTCGACAGCTGCGGCTGGGGCAGCTGCCCAAGATGGTGTCCTGGTACGACCCGCGGCTCTTGGCGCGCATCGGCGTGCGCACGGTGATCTCCGCGGTGTTCGGCCAATACGCGGACCAGCGCCTCATCCAGGCCGTCACCGATCCGTGCAGCGACGAGGAGCTCTGCACCCGCTACGACTACAGCGATCCCAATGCTGCCGACCCGCGCCGGCGCATCGTCCCCGACGAGACCGGCGCCTACTGGGTCGACTACGTCGCCGACACGGGCGACGGCTTCGAGTCCACCTATGCCATGGCCTACCTCCTCGCCCAGGACAGCCTCGATGTGCGTCAGGCAGGTCCGCTGCGGCACGGCGACATCCTCATCATGGGCGGCGACCAATGCTACCCGCAGGCCACGCGCGAGGAGTACAAGAGGAAGCTTCTGACCCCCTACAATTGGGCGTTCACGGTCAAGGACCCGGACCGCAAGCTGTTTGCGCTCCCCGGCAACCACGACTGGTACGACGGTCTCTCCTCGTTCGACAGCCTGTTCTGCGCGGCGCGCGACCGCAGCGCCAGGGGCAACGTGATCGGCGGCTGGCAATGCCAGCAGCACCGCAGCTATTGGGCCATCAAGCTTCCCTACAACTGGTGGATCTGGGGAGCCGACATTCAATTCTCCAAATACCTCGACGCCAGCCAGGTCGCCTATTTCGAGATGGTCGCCGCGCAGATGGGGCCGCAGGACAACCTCATCGTCTGCCTGGCGGAGCCCTCCTGGCTGCTGGCCGACTTCGCCGGCGAGGACGAGGAGGAGAATTTCTTCAAGATCACGACCATTGCGCGCAAGCGCGGCGTGCGGATCTGCGCCGCCATCGCGGGCGACTGGCACCATTACGCCCGCTACTTCGCCCACGAGCTCGACATCCACTTCATCACCTCGGGCGGCGGGGGCGCCTTCATGCATCCCACCCACGTCCTGAAGAACGCCATCACGGTGCGCTGGCCGGAGCGCCCGGAGGAGGAGAACGGGGCGCCCGGAACAACGGGCATCCGGCCGGGGGAAGGCTGGAAGCCCAGGCAGTATGACATCCACCTCAAGCGCAATACCAAGGCGGCAGGGGGCGTCGTGGAGCAGGCGGTGCAGGATGTGCAGGACGCCCTGGAACCGCTGCAGAATGCCTCGCTCACACCCAAGCGCAAGCGCCAGCCGCTCAAGCCGCAGGCGCCCAAGTGCTACCCGGAAAAGAGCAAGAGCTACCTGCTGAGCCTCGGCAACGTCCTGTTCCCCTTTTACAATCCGGCCTTCGCCGTCGGCATCGGCCTGCTCTACTGGCTCATCACCTGGGAATTCCAGACGCTCGTCACCCGGCACGAGATCTCGTCCGGCAAGATTGACGGCCTCGGCATCACCACGTCGCTGGCCGACGTGCTCTGGTTCATGCCGCTCTACCTCATCCAGGCGATGATCGCCTCGATCAGCCTGGTCGTGATGCTGGCCGGTCTCTACGCCACCCTCGTCTGGTACGTCGACGCCGTCGAGTATCCCGGGCCCCGCCGCTATCTGACCAAGTTCATCGTCGGCACCGCGCACTTCGGGGCGCATCTCACCGCGATGTTCACGCTCTCGCTGTTCGTCGTGATGCTGAACAACTGGATGACGCCGCCGATCGAAAGGGCCGTCAACAGCATCTACAGTGCGCGCAAGGAGCACACGCAGATCGTCCAGGACGTCATCGAGGAGTCGCTGAAGCCGCTGCAGCGCAAGAGCGAGGCGCAGCGCACAGGCGCCGGCGCCCAGGGCGAGGCGCGGCAGAAGCCGATCCGCGAGATCGTGGGCTTCATGTCCTATCCCACGCTGATGGTCGGCCTCGGCGCCCTCATCGGCGGCAGCCTGTGGGGCTTCTACTGGGTGCTGACCGGCCTCAACCGCATGCATGCGGGAGAGGCGTTCGCGGCGCTGCGCATCAAGAACTACAAGAACTTCCTGCGCATCAAGGTCGAGAAGGACAAGCTCACGATTTATCCGCTCGCCGTCGACAAGATTCCGGGCCCCGACCACTGGATGAATGCGCCGCGCGGCAAGGCCAACCCGATGCCCAGCAACCCCAAGCTGATCGCCGTGAAGCCGATCGACGTACGGTTGATCGAGAACCCGATCGTCATCGCGGCCTACGACGAGACCTACGAGTAGCAGCCCGCTGCCACGCCTAAGGCGTCATGTCACACGCTCCAACCCCGTGCTGAGCCTGTCGAAGCACGCTTGGCATGCGTGATCCGTCCTTCGACAAGCTCAGGACGGGGTTGGAGCGTGTGGCAAGACGCATCGGGCGGCGGGCGTCCAGACGCAAGAGCCAGGTCGAGACTTGGGGCTGGATTCCCGCCAACGCGCTTGCGCGCTCGCGGGAATGACGAGAACCGCCCGCCACCCGTCATCCCCGCCAAGCGGAGCGAGAGCGGGGATCCAGCCCCAAGCGCCACGGCGAGTTCGTGGGTGGACTCCCGCCGACGCGCAGCGCGCTTGCGGGAATGACGAGGGTGGGCCTTGCGCGCGGGGCCGGCCTACTTGGAGGGCTCGGCGCCCGCCTCCTCGCCGCGCACGAATGGCTCCTGCCAAGGACCGCGAACCGTCACGGTGTCCGCGCCGACGACGTCGGCCGGTCTCAAGGGCCGGTCGGTGGGCACGCCGGCCTTCATGAAGAGCTGAAGATCGAGCGTCCGCTCAGCGAGATCGATGCGCCCCGAGGCTGCAACCCCGGAAGTGCCGGAGCGCGCCTGGACGGCCTCGGTGAGGAGAACGCCGTCGCGGATCAGGGCGCGGGCCTCGGCCTGCTCGAGGCTGGTCTGACCCTTCGCCAGCAGCCCCCAGCCCGGCGGTCCGTTGGCCTTGGCCGCGGCGTGCAGCGCCTTCATGTCGAGGGCCATGCGCGCGCCATCGGCCATCGTGAGGGCAGCCTTCCCTGACAAGGTCCGCAGCAGCTCCGCCGGAGTCTGACCGGAGCCGGCGACATCCACCGACAGTGTCGAGCGGCCGGTGAGGAGCGTGGAGCCGAACAGGGTCGTTGCGGCCGCGCCGGCATCGAAGCCCTCCACCTTCGCGCGCAGCGTGTAGCGGGGCACGAGATCGTTGGCGCTGGCTGTGAGCTGGGCAGCCACCTTGCCCCCATGCAGCTCCAGCTCGGCGATGTCGGCGAGCAGCTTGCCGGAGCGGACCGCGATGGTGGCCGCGCCCCGGCCCAGCGCCAACCCGTGACCCTTGAGAATCACCTTGGGCGCCGAAAGGCGCAGATCGGCATCGACGTGCTTGATGATGGGAAACGATAGGTCGAATGCCGACCACGACGCCGTCTGCCGGTCGAACACGAACGATTGCGAGCGCGCCCCCTCGGCGTAGGGCGTCAGGTCGAGCGCGTTGAACGCAAGCGTGGCATCGATCAGCGGACGCTCGCCTGCGAGGTTGAGCGTCAGAGCGCCGGCGGCCTCGTTGCCGTCGATCACGACCTTGGCATCGTCGACGGCTATGGCACGGCGTGCCCAGTTGACCTGGCCCCTGACCGCGGTGGCATTGAGCCCATCGGCCGCCGACACGGGCACGCCGAACCAGCGCGCCACCTTGCGCAGGCTCGGGCTCGAGAGCTCGAGGTGACCCGACAGCTGCAAGTCCTCTGCGACGTCGAGGTGACCGTCGAAGCTCACCTCCAGCAAGTCGCCCTTCAGGCCGGCCTTCAGCGGCCAGCGCTGCGGCGCCTGCTTGTCGGACGAGGTGTGCAGGATGCCGTCGAAAGCCATCCGCTGTCCGCGCACGGAGAAGCTGCCGCGTCCCGTGACGTGCCCCTTGCGCCGCCCAGACAGCTCCGCCTCGATGCCGCTGATGGTCTCCGTGCCGCCGTCGGCCGTCGTCACGACAAGGGTGCCGCGCCGCACAGTGAGCGTGTCGAAACCCATCGCGATGAGCTGCTCCACGAGCAACGGCGCGACCGTGCCGGTGAGCGTGCTCTCGAGCCCGCTGTCGAAATTCGACCCACCGGTGTGCAGACCCGAGGCGTTGAGGCGCAAGACCGGGCCGTCAAGAACGAACCGGGAGATCGGCGTGCCGGCTGCCGCGTTGCCGTCGGCGTAAAGGGTGCCGCGATCGAGCGTCAGGTCCGGGGCCGCGCTGAGACGCACCGACGCGGTGATGACGTGCATGTCCCGGGGCGAGGCCATGACGGAGTAGCCCGAGAAGGGCTCGTCCGCCGTGCGCGGGCTGAGCAACAGGGGCGCGAGCACGGCAATCAGCAGGCAAGCGATCGTTGCAGAAACGAGCGTCGCGAAGCGCGAAATGACGGTTTTGCGTCTCATGCCGTCAAACTAGGCTCGTCCCCCGGTTGCGCTGGCGTGCCGGGCGCGTCGTCGGCAGACGACCTCGCGCGGCAATCTGAGACCCGCAAGCCAGTCCTGCTTTTACAAACCGCAATCCCCAAGTGCAAGTCAGAGGATCTATATGCCGCTTGCGTCCAAACGACTCGATGCGACAGCCCCCTGGCGCTTTGATACCGTGATGTGACACAAAGAGCCAGTCAAACCGTCGCGAGATTTGGCCATGAAGGATCTGCTGTGGACACCCGGAGAATCGCGCTCAGCTCAAACGACACTGGGTGCTTTCTCAGTCTGGATGGCATCGCGAGCGTCCAAGTCGTTTGCCGGCTACGACGACCTGCATCGCTACTCGACTGAGAGCCCGGGCGAGTTCTGGTCGGCGCTGTGGGATTTCGCCGGCGTGGTGGGCGACAAGGGCGCGGCGCCCCATCTCGTCGACGCAGACAAGATGCCGGGCGCGCGGTTCTTCCCCGGCGCCCGCCTCAACTTCGCGGAGAACCTGCTGCGCAAGGACGGCGACGATGACGCGCTCGTCTTCCGGGGCGAGGACAAGGTGAGGCGCCGCATGAGCTGGCGCCAGCTGCGCGAGGAGGTGTCGCGCACAATCGAGGCGCTGCGCGAGGCCGGCGTCACGGCGGGCGATCGGGTCGGCGCCATCATGCCCAACATGCCGGAAAGCATCGTCGGCGTTCTTGCCACCGCTGCGATCGGCGCGGCGTGGTCGTCATGCTCGCCCGATTTCGGCGACCAGGGCGTGCTCGACCGCTTCGGGCAGATCGAGCCCAAGGTGCTGATCGCCTGCGACGGTTACAACTACAACGGCAGGGCCATCGACATCGCCGACAAGCTCTGCGCGATCGCGGCCAGGCTCCCGTCGCTGCGCGCGGTCGTGGTCGTGCCCTATCTCGGCCGCGAGAGGGAGGTGGTGCAGGCACTCAACTCGAGCCTGATCCACCGTGGCCTGCGGGCGCAGACGTGGGCCGACGCGGTTCAGTCCCGCAAGCCGGCGCCGCTCGCGTTCGAGCGCTTCCCGTTCTCGCATCCGCTCTACGTGCTGTTCTCCTCCGGCACGACCGGCATGCCGAAGTGCATCGTGCATTCGGCCGGCGGCGCGCTCCTGAAGCACCTGAGCGAGCAGCGCCTGCATTCCGACCTCAAGGACGGCGACCGCCTGTTCTACTTCACGACGCTCGGCTGGATGATGTGGAACTGGCTGGTGTCGGGCCTGTCGTCCGGCGCGACGCTGCTGCTTTACGACGGCTCGCCGTTCCATCCCTCCGGCAGCGTCCTGTGGGACTACGCCCAGGCCGAGCGCTGCACGCACTTCGGCACTTCGGCCAAGTACATCGACGCGCTGAAGAAGGCGGGACACGCTCCAGGGAAGACCCACGATCTCTCCAGCATCCGCGTCATGCTGTCGACCGGCTCGCCGCTGGTGGCCGAGGGCTTCGACTACGTCTACCAGTCGATCAAGAGCGACATGCATCTGGCCTCGATCTCGGGCGGCACCGACATCTGCGGCTGCTTCGTGCTGGGCATCCCGACGAAGCCCGTCTGGCGCGGCGAGATCCAGGGCCCCGCGCTGGGCCTTGCCGTCGACGTCGTCGACGAGAACGGAGCGCCGCTGAAGCGGGGCAAGGGCGAGCTCGTGTGCCTCAAGCCGTTTCCATCCATGCCGGTCGGCTTCTGGAACGATCCCGACCAGAGCAAATACCGCGCCGCCTATTTCTCCCGCTTCCCCAACATCTGGCACCACGGCGACTTCGCCGAGTGGACCGAGCACGGTGGCATGATCATTCACGGCCGCTCCGACGCCACGCTCAATCCGGGCGGCGTGCGCATCGGCACCGCCGAGATCTACCGCCAGGTCGAGCAGCTCGACGAGGTGCAGGAGGCGATCGTCATCGGCCAGGACTGGGACGGCGACGTGCGCGTGATCCTGTTCGTCGTGCTCAAGCCCGGCGCGGCCCTGGACGAGGGGTTGCGCGAGCGCATCAAGAAGAAGATCCGCACCGGTGCCAGCCCGCGGCACGTGCCGGCCAGGATCGTGCAGGTCGCCGACATCCCGCGCACCAAGTCCGGCAAGATCACCGAGCTTGCCGTGCGCGACGTGGTGCACGGCCGGGAGGTCAAGAACAAGGAGGCGCTGGCCAATCCCGAGGCGCTCGAGCTCTACCGCAAGATCCCCGAGCTCCAGCGCTGAGGACGCTGCTCTCCGAGCGGCGCCGTCTCCTACTCCAGCCGCTCCACCTTGGCGGCCATGTCCGGAATGAGCCGCACGCGATAGGTGGCGTTGCTGCAGCGCAGGATCCACACCGGCTCGTCGGGCTTCGACGCCTCGCGGTTGCGCTCCGCGTGGAGCGCGTTGTCGCAGGCGAACCCCTGGGTACGGATGTGGGCGGCAATGATCTCGGGCGTTGCCTCCTCCGCGGCGGCCGGCGACGCGAGCAGGGCGCCCGCCAGGGCAACGGCGTGGAACGCGGGCTTCGGGCGCGCCGTCGCGCAACAGGAAGAATAGAGCATGGGTCTGCCTCCGGGCTTTGAAGGCATTGCAGCCGCACAGGCGTAAACAATCGGTGCTCTCGGGGCCGCGCGGGCTGTCCCGAACTGGCACACCCGCGCGCCGGCTCCTTGGGCTCCGGCCCGCCGAGCGCTACCGCTCCGGCAAGCGCTCGGTCGGCACGATCTCGATGGTCTCGATCGCGCCGTCGCGCAGAATGCGGATCGACACGCGCTTGTCGATGCGGGCTCCGTCCAGCACGCGCGCGATGTCGTCGATGCCGGTCACGACCTCCCTGTCCAGTCCCACGATCACGTCACCCGGCAGCAAGCCGCCGGACTGCGCCGGACTGCCGGGCTGCACCTCGACGACACGCACGCCCGAAGCCTGGCCGAGCCCGGTCCTGGCCTTGAGCCGTTGCGGCAAAGCCACCTGATCGCCGGCGATGCCGAGGCGGGCGCGCCGCACGCGGCCGTGCTGCAGGATCTGCGTGAGCACGTGCTGCGCGGTGTTGGAGGCGACCGAGAAGCAGATGCCCTGCGCGCCCATGATGACGGCCGTGTTCACGCCGATCACCTGGGCATGCGAGTTCACCAGCGGCCCGCCCGAGTTCCCGGGGTTGAGCGCCGCATCCGTCTGGATGACGTCGCCGATCAGCCGGCCGTTCTGCGCGCGCAGCGAGCGCCCGACCGCGCTGACGATGCCGGCCGTCACCGTCGACTCGAAGCCCAGCGGATTGCCGATGGCGATGGCGATCTGCCCCGGCTTGATCTTCTTGGAGTTGCCGAGCCGCGCCGCCGGCAGCCGATCTGCGGTCTCGGCCCTGAGCACGGCGATGTCGGTATCGGGATCGCGCCCGAGCACGCGCGCCGGTATGCGCCGCGCGTCCGTGAGCGACAACTCGATGCTGGTGGCGCCCTCGACCACGTGGTTGTTGGTGAGCACGATGCCGTCCGGCGATAGAATGGTGCCAGAGCCCGATCCCTGGGCAATACGGCCCTGACGCGAGCCGCGCACCTGAACGTGCACCACCGACGGCGAGACGGATTCGACCACGCCGACGACGGCGCTCGAATAGGCGTCGAGCAACTCCTCGTCCGGTGCGCTGACCGTCCGGTTTGAGACGAATGAAGCGTCGCGATCCCTGCGCCACAACTGCATGTGGCAACCTCCGAGCTGCGGTGTCACCCCCTAAGGGCTCCAATATAGGAACGCCATTAACCTAAAGGGAGGGGTGCCGCCCGGCGCGGATCCTGGGACCGGGCCTGAAGCACCCGGGGAGGGCGGGCTCTCGAAGGCCGGGTCCCGCCCCTGAAGGCTCATGCCAGCTTGCACAGGGTCGCGGCGCTGGACTTGTCGTGATTGGGAGGGGCGTCCTCGACGTTGAGCGACTTGACGACGCCGTCCTCGACGATCATGGAGTAGCGCTTGGAGCGCACGCCGAGGCCGCGGGCCGTAAGGTCGATGTCCAGCCCCACCTTCTTGGCGAACTCGGCGCTGCCGTCCGCCAGCATGTCGATCTTGCCGTCGGCCTTGGAATCCCTGGCCCAGTTGGTCAGCACGAACACGTCGTTGACCGACGTGCACGCGACCATGTCGAAACCCTTCCTCTTCAGCTCGTCGTAGTTCTGCACGAAGCCCGCCATGTGATGCTTGTGGCAGGTCGGCGTGTAGGCGCCGGGCACGGCGAACAGGGCGACCTTCTTGCCCGCGAACACGTCGCCGGTCTTCATCGGCTTGGGGGTGCCGTCCGGCCCCATGGTCATGAACGTCGAATCCGGCAGGCGGTCGCCGACCTTGATCGTCATTGGCGTGATCCTTTCCAATCGGGGGCGTGAAGTTCACAGGCAATGCGCGCCCTTGCGGCACGGGCCTGAACTTAGGCGGTTGTCGGCTGCAAGCCAAGATCGGCACGCTCAGTGCAGGGCCGGGCAAGCCTTTACCCGCTACGGCACCGTCCAGGTCGTCTCCGTGGCGCCGGCGTCGCTGACGAGCGTCAGCACCAGGGTCTTGCCCTTGAGATCGTGTACGTCGCCGACGGCCTTCAGATCCACCCGGAAGCGCACCAGACCCTCGGCGGCATCGGCGGTGAGCGGTGCTGCGCCGCCGACGGCTTCCGGCAGCCTTCTCGCCATCGGCACATAAAGGCCGTCGGGCCCCTCGATGAAGAGGTCGGCGCTCTGGGGCGCGCGCGGGAAGTTGGCCTCGATCGTCAGATGGGGCGCCTCGCCCTCGAGCGTCGCAGTGGCGGCCTTGAGCCGAGGATCCAAGGCCCGCCGGCTCGCCTGCTGCCGCGGCACCTTGTCGAGCGCTGCACGCAGTGCCGGCGAAGGCTCGCCCGAAAGGCTCGACGGCGCGAGCGTGAGCTTGAGTTTCGCCTCCGCCGGAATGCAGATCTCGCGGCACACGCCGAATTCGACATCGAGCGCCAGATCCACGGGCCGGCTCGCGTCCTTCGGCACCACCTCGACGGGAAAGAGCACGGACTTCTTGTAGCCGACCGTCTCCGCGGCGGGCTCGGACAGGCGCGCGGGCGCAGGATAGAGAACCTTCAGGCTCGCCACATTGCGCGAGCCCGCCCAGTCGAACGACGGCGGCACGCCCGCATCTCCCGGCATGCGCCAATAGGTCTTCCAGCCGTCGCCCAGCGTGACCTCCACGCCAGCGAGGTAGGAGGCCTTTCCCTTCTCGGCGGGAGGCCCGCCGACGAGGCGCGCGCGCGCATTGGCGAGTTCGGTCCAGGGCGAGGCGGCACCGGCCTCGGCCGCCTGGCCGTGAACCTGGCCCGCTACCGCCAGAGCGCCAACGGCAAAGGCGCACAAGCCTGATCGGATGGCGCTCATGATCTCATCGTCCACGCTCCAGACTTAGGTCACGCATGCGGGAACTCAAGTCAACACTCCTCGATCGATCCGTTATCGATCCTACCCAACCCCTTCCAGGCGCCTCATTCCGGAGCTAGTCTCGCTCGATGCGGATGTCGAGAAAACGCAAGCGGCGCAGCGACGGCTACCTCGAGGGGCAGCTGCTCATTGCCATGCCGATCATGACCGACAAGCGCTTTGCGCGCTCGGTGATCTACATGTGCGCGCATTCGGCCGAGGGCGCGATGGGGCTGATCATCAACCAGCGTGCATCGCACATCAGCTTCCAGGAGCTCCTGAAGCAGCTCGGCATCGCGACGTCCGCGGAGGACGGCATCCGGGTGGAGCTGGCGGAGATGGACGTTCACGTCGGCGGTCCGGTGGAGACGGGGCGCGGCTTCGTGCTGCACAGCTCGGACTACCACGCCGCCGACTCGACTTTGTCCATCGACGACGGAGTGTCGCTGACGGCCACCATCGACATCCTCAAGGCCATCGCCGGCGGCAAGGGCCCGGACAAGTCGATCCTGGCGCTCGGCTACGCGGGATGGCGGGCCGGCCAGCTCGAGAGCGAGATCCAGGCCAACGGCTGGCTCCATTGTCAGGCGGACCTCGACCTGCTGTTCGATCGCAACCTCGAGGAGAAGTACGAGCGGGCCCTGTCGAAAATCGGCATCGATCCCTCCCATCTCGTCAGCGATGCCGGGCACGCCTGACAGATAGAGGCTGACGCGGCAGCCCATCTGCTCTGCGCATCCCTCAGCCTTCGGGCGGCGCCCCCTCCGGCAGCGCGCCTGCGCCTCCGCCCCCTGCCGCCTCCTCGCTGGACGCGGGGACGGGTCTGCCCGCCAGCTTTGCCAGGCTCGCCGCTATCGACGGCGGCAGCCGCGAGAAATCGGGTGCCGGCCGGCCGTTCCCCTGAACCTGTTGCGGCTGGGCGGGCGGCGGCGGCGCCGGCTGCTGGGGAGCAGTACTGCGCGGAGCGCCTGCCGGCAGCGGCGGCGGACCGGCCGGGCGCGATGGCGGAGCGCCGGAGCCCGGGGGCAGCGGCGGCGGACCACCCGTCCTCGGAGGGGGCGGGGCCGGCTGGACCACGCCGGCGGGCGGCGGCTCCCTGCCGCCGTTGGCCGCGGAACGGGGCGGCGGCTGCGCCGGCGCGGCCTGAGCCGCCGGCACGGTCCGCAACGGCGTCGGAGGCAGGGGCATGAGCTGGCCGTCGGCGGGCCTCGACGGCCGCGCGGTCGGCAGGGGCGGCGGGCCGCCCGGCGGCGAGGCGGGCGCAACCGCGGGACGGCCTGCGTCCGCCGAGGCGACCGCGGCAGGCGGACCAGGAGGTATCTTGGGCTGCGACGGGACAGGCGGCGCCTGCTGCGGCGGCAGGGTCGGGCGGGGCGGCCGCGGCGCTGCCGGGGCTTGGGGCCTGGGGCCTGCGGCTGCCTTGGCGGACATCGCCGCCGGGCCTTGCGCGGCGCTGGGGGCACCGGCAACCGCTTGGGTGGCAGGCTGCGGCTCCGGCGCGACCTCCTCCGCCTCCGGCTCCCTGGGGCGCGTGCGCAGCAGGCTCCGGCGCTTCATGCGCCGCTCGGTGCGCCGCGCGACCCTGAGGAGCTGCAGCGCCTCGCGCTCCGACATCGGCTCGCCATAGAAGAACCCCTGGCCGTACTCGCAGCCGATGGTGCGCAAGAGGCCCACGTCCTCCTCGGTCTCGACACCCTCCACCACCACCTTCTTGCCGAGCTCGTGGGCCAGCGCCACGACCGAGCGCAGGATCACCGGGCCGGAGCCGTTCTCCGCACTCGTCTGCAGGAACGAGCGGTCGATCTTGATGGTGTCGAAGGTGAACTGGTTGAGATAGGACAGCGAGGAGTAGCCGGTGCCGAAATCGTCGAGCGCCAGCCCGGCGCCCGCCTCCGCCAGCTGGCGCAGCACGGCGGTCGCCTTCTCGGGGTTCTCCATCACCAGCGACTCGGTGATCTCGAGCCGCAGCGAGCCCTTGGGGATCACCGCGCGGCCCAGGATGTGGCGCACCTCGCGGATCAGCTCCGGCCTGAAGAGCTGCCGGCTCGAGACGTTGACGCCAACGAACACCGGCGCATCCGGCCGGGGAAGCTCCTTCTGCCAGCGCACCGCCTCGCGCACGGCGCGGCCGAGAACGTAAGAGCCGAGCTTGACGATGAGATCCGTCTCCTCCGCCACGGGCACGAAATCGGCTGGGTTCAGCGTGCCGAGCGCGGGATGCTCCCAGCGCAGCAGGGCCTCGAAGCCCGCCAGCGTCTCCGTCGGCAGGTAGTAGATCGGCTGATAGACCAGCCTCAGCTGCTTCTTCTCGATGGCCCGCCGCAGGTCGCTCTCGAGCGCGGGGCGGCCGTCCGCCTCGGTGCGCATGTCGGCGTTGAAGATCTCGATCTTGTCGGGCCCGGCACGCTTGGCCCGGTACATGGCGATCTCCGCCTCGCGCAGCAGCTCGGCGGGGTCGTCGTCCGGCCCGTCGTAGAGGGCGATGCCGATGGAGGCGGTGAGCACGATCTCCTGGCCGGCGATATTGATGGGCGCGTTGAGCGAGCGGCGCACCTGCTCGGCCAGCATGGCGAGCTCCGAGGCGCTCGACTGGCTGAGCAGCAGGAGCGCGAACTGGTCGCCGCCCACACGCGCCAGCGTGTCCTGCGGTCCCAGGTTGCGCCCGAGCCGCCGCGCCACGGTGAGCAGCAGGCTGTCGCCGACGATCAGCCCGTAGGACGAGTTCACGGACTTGAACTTGTCGATGTCGATGAAGAGCAGCGCCGGCCGCACCAGCGGCTCGAGCGTGGCCCGCTTGGCTGCGATCGCGAGCCGGTCCAGGAACAGCTCGCGGTTGGGAAGGCCCGACAGGCTGTCATGCACGGCGTCGTGCATCAGGCGCTCCTGCGCACGCTTGGCGTCCGTCACCTCGCGCACGAGACCGCAGCAGCGCAGATTGCGGCGGTCGTCGGCGGAGACGCTGGCGGCCTCCAGCTCGAACCAGCGGTAAGAGTTATCCGCATGCCGCATGCGGAACTCGATGCGAATTTCGCCGCCTGCGCGCTCCTTCACCGAGGCGAGCAGCAGTTTGAAGCGCTCGCGGTCGGCCGGATGCATGTGCTTGGTGAAATCGTCGAGCTTGGCGGAGAGCTCTCCGGCCTTGAGGCCCAGGATCGCATCGACCACGGGGCTGACCTTGATCTCGTCGCGGCGCTCGTTCCACTCCCACACGCCGGCGCCCGCGGCCTCGACGGCGAGCGATCGGAGCGCCTGGTCGCCGGGCTGGGTCCCATAGACGGGTTCGTTGGAGCGGAAAGCATACTGTGTGACGGTGAAGCCGATCAGCACCACGATCAGCACGAGCCCGCCGGTAAGGCCGAAGACGACGATGTCGCCCGAGAGCCTGCCCGTGAACGTGATGCCGGCACCGAACAGCCACACCAGCAGCAGCATCCAGGTCGGCACCAGCGAAAGCGCGCGATCCTGGCCCCGCAGCGCGAGGAAGAGGGTAAGCGCTGCCCCGGCCATGGCAATGAGCAGGCAGGAAAGCCTGGCAAAGGTGGCGGCAAGGCGCGGATCGAGGAACGCCACGGCGACGAGCGCGAGCTGAGCCGTCATCCACAGCACCAGCAGCATGCGCACGAAGCTGTGCCAGGCTCCAAGCCGCAGGAAGGTATAGAGGAAGACGAGGAGCGTCGCGGCCATGCCGGCCTCGGTAGCGGCGCGATACTGCGCGTTCTCCTCCGGGCGGATGCTGAACAGCTTGTGCCAGAAGCCGAAATCCACGCACAGGTAGGCGAGCACGCACCACGTGAAGATCGCCGCCGTCGGGAAGATGGCCTTGTGGTTGGCCGCGAACACGGCGGTGAGGAAGATCGCCAGCAAGCCGGTGATGCCCAGCATGATGCCGTTGAAGAGCTGCCGGTCGCGGGCTTTCTGCTCGTACTCGATGGCCTTCCACAGGTAGAGGCGCGCGAAGCGCTCGGACGCCAGCTCCGCCACGAACGTCACGGTCTGCCCCGGCTCGAGGGTGAGCCGGAATACGTCCGCCCGGTCGTTCTTCATGCGCTCGGGCACGTAGCCGACGGAGGGCGTGACGGCATCGATGCGGCGGGCATCGAGATCGGGCCACACCACGCCGGAGCCGACGGCGCCGTAGCGGTCCGCCGTGAGCCAGCGCTCGATCGGCTTGTCGGTGGTGTTGGTAAGGGCGAAGACGAACCAGGCCGGATTGGTGCCGGGTGTCGCGGCGCGCACCGACATGCGCCCGCCCACGCCGTCGGCACCCGGCGCGGTCTCGATCTGCAAGGTGTCGCCGCGTCCTTCGTAGGCCTCGCCGAGCGCGGTAATCTCCAGCCGGTCGGCGTCGTTGTCGACGGCAATCGGCTTGAGCGCGAAGGCCGAAGGGGCCTGCGCCAGCAGCACCAGGGCGGCGAGCAGGACGAGCCAAACCCGGCGGGGGCCTGGCGCCCGCCCGCACGATCCTCTGGCCCTGCTGGCACGCGTCGGCATCAGGCCCCCGCCGCCTCAGCCTCGCGCGTCGTCTTGCAGCTGCGCGAACAGATCATGGTCCTGCCAGACGCCATTGATCTTCAGGTAGCGGCGCGCCATGCCCTCGCGCTTGAAGCCGGTCTTCAGCAGGACGCGCGTGGACGCGGCGTTGTGGGGCAGGCACGCTGCCTCCAGCCGGTGCAGGCCGAGCGTGACGAAGGCGTAGGGCAGCACGGCCGTCACCGCGTCCGTCATGTAGCCGCGGCCGACATGGGGGGCTCCGATCCAGTAGCCGACGGAGGCCGCCTGGGCGACGCCGCGCCGGACGTTGCTGATGCTGAGACCTCCGACCAGTGCGGCGTCCGGCTGACGGAAGACGAGGAAGGCATAACCCAGATCCTCCTTCAGCTCGCGCTGATACTGGCGCACGCGCCGGCGGAACGCCGAGCGCGCCAGCTCGTCGCGGGCCCACTGCGGCTCCCACGGGATCAGATGCGCCCGGCTCAGCGCCCTGAGCTCGGCCCACTCGGAATAGTCGCCCATCGTCGGATGGCGCAGGATCACCTGCTGGCCGTGGACCTCGGCCTCGGCATCGATCGCCGACGTCGATCTCAGGAAGGCCATGGCATCCCCCTTCTTCCTCGCCGGTTACGGCACACGAAAGTTCTTGTCTCAAACATGCATGACGCGCTCCGCCGCGGCGCGCGCATAGCCTTCTCCCTTGCGCCCTGCCCCCACCACCGCCACCGAGGGTGGCGAGCCGCTGACGAGCGCCGCCGCCAGCTCGCGAACCGCATCCGCGGTGACAGCATCGATCCGCTCGATCAGCTCGGGCGGCTCGATCAGCCGGTCGAACAGGAGGAGCTGGCGCGCCATCTGCTCGGCACGGGCCGACGAGCTCTCGAGCCCCATCAACAGACCCGCCTTCAGCTGCGCCTTGGCGCGCGCCAGCTCGGCCTCGCCCGGCCTCTCGGCCGCGGCGCTCACCAGCTGCTCGCCGACGACATCGATCAGCTTGCCCAGCATCTCCGGTCCGGTCGCCGCGTGGATGCCGAACAGGCCGGTATCGGCCAGCGCCCAGCAGCTCGAATAGATCGCGTAGCAGAGGCCGCGGCGCTCCCGCACCTCCTGGAAAAGCCTCGACGACATGCCTCCGCCGAACAGCCCGGAGAACACCTGGGCGGTATAGAATTCCTGGGCCCGGTAGGATGGGCCCGCGAACGCCATGACGAGATGGCTCTGCTCGAACGGCTTTGCCGACGTGCGCGTGCCGCCGACGTAGCGGGCGGGCTCGAATCGGCTGCCGATCCCGCCATTCAGGCCCGCGAATTGGGCCTCAGCGTGGCGCACGAGCTCGGCATGCTCGACATGGCCCGCCGCCGACACCACCATGCGGGCGGCGCCGTAGTTGGCCTTGAGGAACGCGCGCAGGTCCTCCGCACTGAACCTTGTCACACTTTCGGTGGTGCCGAGGATGGGTCGCCCGATCGCCTGGTCGGGATAGGCCGCGTCCTGCAGCAGCTCGTAGGCCATCTCGTCCGGGCTGTCGCGCGTGGCGGCGATCTCTTGCAGGATCACCTCGCGCTCGCGCTCCAACTCGTCCTGCGCATAGCGCGGGATCTGCAGGATGTCGGCAAGGATATCCAGCGCAATGGCGATGTCGCCTTTGAGGATGCGCGCGAAATAGGCGGTCGTCTCGAGGCTGGTCGCGGCGTTGAGCTCGCCGCCGACGGCCTCGATCTCCTCGGCGATGTCGCTCGCGCTCCGCCGTTCCGTGCCCTTGAAGGCCATGTGCTCGAGCAGATGCGAAATGCCGTGCTCGTGCGCCTGCTCATGCCGCGCGCCCGCCGCCACCCACACGCCCAGCGACACCGTCTCCAGGTGCGGCATGTGGTGGGAGACCACGCGCAGCCCGTTGGCCAGCCGCGTCACCTCGGTGCTCATGCGGCAGCTCCTCGTCTGCGCGCGGCCTCGCCCTCGACGAAACGCTGGACCGCGGCGAGGTCGTTGGGCAGCACGGCGATGCGCTCCGGGTCGGTCATGAGGCCGGCCAGCCGCGGCGGCAGCGTCGGGCGCTCGCCGGTGATCGCCTCCATGGCATCGGGGAATTTCGCCGGGTGCGCGGTGGCGAGCGCGATGTGGGGGATATGCTGCGTCTGGGAGGTCAGCGTCTTGCGCGCGGCGACGACCGCGCAGGCGCTGTGCGGGTCGAGCAGGTAGCCGCTCTCGGCCTTCACGCGCCGGATGCAGTCGGCAACCGCGGCCTGATCGACGCGCTCGGCGATGAAGCCGGCCCGGTACGGCACCATGGCCTCGCCGAGCCCCATCGACCGGCTCTGCCGTAGTCCGTTCATCCGGGCGCGCACGAAGGCTGCATCGCGACCGGCGGCCTCGAACAGGAAGCGCTCGAAGTTGGAGGAGATCTGGATGTCCATCGACGGAGAGGTGGTCGCGACCACGTCCGCCAGGGTGTACATGCCGGTCGTCCAGGCGCGGTAGAGGATGTCGTTCTCGTTGGTGGCGACCACGAGCCGCTCCGCCGGCAGGCCCATCGCCTTGGCCGAGTAGCCCGCGAACACGTCGCCGAAATTCCCCGTCGGCACCGCGAAGCACATCGGCCGGTAGGGACTGCCGAGCGCCGCGCCGGCGACGAAATAGTAGGTGAGCTGGGCGATGATGCGTCCCCAGTTGATGGAGTTCACGGCCGCCAGGTTCAGCCGGTCGCGGAAGGGCAGGTCGTTGAACATCGCCTTCACCAGAGCCTGGCAGTCGTCGAAGGTGCCTTCCACCGCCACGGCATGCACGTTGGGCTCGGGCGCCGTCGTCATCATGCGGCGCTGCACGTCCGAGATGCGTCCGTGCGGAAACAGCACGACGGCGTCGACGCGCGCGGAGCCGCGGAACGCCTCGATCGCCGCGCCGCCGGTGTCGCCCGAGGTCGCCGCGACGATGGTGACGCGGGCGCCGCGGGCGGCCAGCACGCGGTCCATCAGCCGCGCCAGCAGCTGCATGGCCACGTCCTTGAACGCCAGGGTGGGCCCGTGGAACAGCTCCAGCACCCACAGGCTGCGGTCGATCTGGACCAGCGGCGTGACGGCCGGGTGGCCGAAGCGGGCGTAGGCGTCGCGCGCCAGGCCCATCAGCTCCGCGCGCGGGATGGCGCCCCCGACGAACGGCTCCAGCAGCGCCACCGCGACCTCGGCGAACGGCTTGCCGGCGAAGGCGGCGATGGCCTCCGGCGCGATCGGCGGCCAGCTCTTTGGCACATAGAGCCCGCCGTCGCGCGCAAGCCCGGCCAGCAGCGCGTCCTCGAAGGACAGCTCCGGTGCTTCGCCTCTGGTGGAAATGTAGCGCAAGGGCTGGCGGGCTTTCGTCGGTTGGACCCGAGGTCGCACCCTAGGACGCGAGCAAGGGCCTAACAAGGCGACGCCGCCGGCCGGCCCGAGAAATCTGCTGGTAATTCGGTGCGTTGGTGAAAAGCTGTGCGGCTACAGGTCCTTGCCGCATATCTCGACCTCGCGCCGGCCGGGCATCCCGACCCCGTGCTGAGCCCGTCGAAGCACCACCGTAGAGCACCCGCGGTGTGCTTGACCGCCCTTCGACAGGCTCAGGGCGAGGGCACAAGCTCTTCCCCATCGCCTCGTGGCGCTTCCCCTCCCCCCATGCCGGAGGCATGTCTTCGACATGACGGGGAGGGGATAGGGGTGGGGGGAAGCCCCACGATCGATGTTCTGCCCTGTCCCTCCCCCACAACCTACATGGGGCGCTCGGCCCGCAGGCGGCCCGCCGCGAACACGGCGTAGACCCCCATCAGCGTCAGCGCCAACCCGTACCAGGTCAGCGCGTACTCCAGATGCCGGTTGGGCAAGGTCAGCCGCGTCACCCCGCCCTTGGGAAACCCGCCGGGGTTGGCGGGCCCGGCGTCCGCATCGACAAAGAACGGCACGGGCGGGGCCGCGCCCGGAGCCGATCCGGCGATGCTCTTCAGCATGCCCGCATAGTCCGGCCAGTAGAACATGTTGCGCTGGGGCTCGCTCGGCGGCGTGAACCAGGTGCGCGGGCCTGGCTTGCGCACCAGCCCCGTGAGCGTCACCTCACCGCTCGCCTGGCCCGCTGCGCGCCGCGCGGCCTCCTTGAGATCGGCCGGCACGAACCCGCGATTGACCAGCACCATCCGCCCCTGCGGCGTCTCGAGCGGCGTGTAGACGTGGAAGCCCGGTCCCAGCTTGTCGTCGGTGGTAAACACGTGCCGCTCCTCGTCGTGGCGGAAGCGGCCCGTCAGGCGCACGTGCAGATACTCGACGTCCCCGGAGCCTTGCCAGCGCCGCAATACCTCTGCGAGCGGCATCGGCTCGGCATGCGCGCGCTCGGCGATCTGATGCAGAAGCCCTTCCTTCCAGGCCTTGCGGCTCATCTGCCACGTGCCGAGCCCGATCAGTACCGCCAGTCCCGTCAGCGCGGCGAGCGTCGCGCCCGCGAGCCGCGCCTGTCGCAGTCGTGTGAAGAACGCGCTCAATCGAGTGCCAGGCGGCCTTCCTCGGCCTTGTGCTTGTACTGCAGGGCGATCAGCGTGGCCTTGAGCACGCGCAGCAGGAAGAACGCGAAGAGGGGGGTCAGCAGCCCCCAAAGCACGACGTGAACCCATGCCGGGGGATGCAGCTTGAACTCCACGAGCAGCGCGCCGCCGAGGATGAGGAAGCCCAGGATGAAGATGGCGAACACAGCGGGCCCGTCGCCGGAGTCGGCGAAGGCGTAGCTCAGGCCGCACTTGGCGCACTTGTCGCGCAGGACGAGCCCCGACCTGAACAGCGCGCCCTCGCCGCAGCGGGGGCACCGCGCCCTGAGCCCGGCGAGCAGCACGGAAGCCTGAGGCGTCTTCTGGTCCATGGCGAGGTACCTGCGGCGCAGCTGTTGCGCCGTCATTCCCGCGAGCGCAGCGACCGCGGGACTCCAACTGCAAGCTCAACCCTGGAACCGGAGTCCCGCTCTGCGCTCCGCGCGGCGGGAGTGACGATGTGCGTCACACCCGGCGCAGGCCCGCGGACCAGTTCCTTCTCAATGCGGCGCCGGCGTGCCCGCGCCCCACACGTAGATGCACATGAACAGGAACAGCCAGACCACGTCGACGAAGTGCCAGTACCAGGCCGCCGCCTCGAAGCCGAAATGCTGCTTGGGCGTGAACTGCCCCGCCAGCGCGCGCAGCAGGCATACCGTCAGGAACAGGGTGCCGATGATGACGTGGGCGCCGTGGAAGCCGGTGGCCATGAAGAACGTGGACCCGTACATGTGCCCGGCGTAGCTGAAGCCCGCGTGCAGGTACTCGTAGGCCTGGCAGGACGTGAACAGGATGCCCAGGATCACCGTCAGCACCAGACCCCACACCAGCCCCTTGCGGTCATTCTGCAGCAGCGCGTGGTGGGCCCACGTCACCGTGGTGCCGGAGGTGAGCAGGATCAGGGTGTTGACGAGCGGCAGCCCCCACGGATCGAAGGTGCCGTGGAAGTAGCCGCCGGTCTCTCCGATCTCGCCGGGCTTCGGCGGCCAGTGCCCGCCGAACACCTCGTCGCGCCGCACCATGCCGAGGATCTCCTTGGTCGCCTCGACCGTGCCGTTGGGGTCGGTGACGTCGATGGGGTGAATGGCGGCCGGGAACAGCGCGGCGTCGAAATAGGCCCAGAACCAGGCGACGAAGAACATCACCTCGGAGGCGATGAACAGGATCATGCCATAACGCAGGTGCAGCTGCACGACAGGCGTGTGATCGCCGCCCCGGGCCTCGCGGATCACGTCGCGCCACCACATGAACATGGTGTAGAGCAGGCCGAGCACGCCCACGAAGAACACGCTGGGGCCCCGCAGACCGAACAGCCCCGGGGCGCCGCCCAGCGAGCGCATCAGGATGATGAGGCCGACGGCGGTGAGGAACGCCGAGACGGACCCGACCGCCGGCCACGGGCTAGGGTTCACCAGGTGATAGTCGTGATGCTTGGCGTGCGTGTCGGCCATCTGTGTCTGCTCCCTGGTCCCCTCTGCCGCAGCCCTGCTGCTCGCGAAGCTCCGTGCGGCCCCAATATCTACCCGGCTTGCCCCTTGCGTTGCACCGCCTCCGGTGTCGCAGGATTGCCCACCTTCCCCGCCACCCCGGACTTCGGCGCCGCGGGGTAGAAGGTATAGGACAGCGTGATGGTATCGACCCAGTACGCATCCTTGTCGGTCGTGATCTGAGGATCGACGAAGAAGCTAACCGGCATCTCCACACTCTCGCCCGGCTTCAGCAGCTGCTCGGTGAAGCAGAAGCACTGGAGCTTGTTGAAGAACGGGGCGACCTGCTCGGGGAACACGTTGAACGTCGCCATGCCCCACACGGGATGGTCGGAGGTGTTGGTGGCACGGAAGAATGCCAGCGCGTTCTCCCCGATCTTGACCTTGGTGGTGGTCCGCTCCGGAGCGAAGCTCCAGGGCAGCCCGGGCGCCACATTGGCGTCGAAACGGATGGTGACCGCCCTGTCGAGCACCTTCTCGGAGGGCTTGGTGGCGACGCGCGGCGTGCCGTCGAAGCCCGTCACCTCACAGAACATCCGGTAGAGCGGCACCGAAGCATAGGCCGCCGCAATCATGGCGACCACCACGCCGGCGCACCAGAGGGCCACGGCGCGATGCCGGCCCTGGAGCGCGTCACGTTGTGCGTCGTTCGTCATCCCACCCACTTCGCGGTCTGGCCTAGAGAGGCCGGTTGAAGACATTGCCCCCGAGCCGCACCATGGTCGCGACATAGAACACGATCACCAGCACGCCAAGGGCGATCGCGATGGCTATCGACCTCGCCCTGCGCCGCCGCTCCCATTCCTTGCGCTCGTCCTCCGTCACCGGTCCCGAGCCTCCGTGATCAATCGACCAGTCGATCGATGCCTCGTTCGAGGAGCAAGGTGGCGAACAGGCCGAACAGGTAGAGGATCGAGAAGGCGAACAGCCGCCGCGCCGCGTAGTCGGCCTGCCGCCCCTCGCGGTTGCGATAGACGGCGAGCGCGAAGGCCAGGAACACCGCGCCCAGCACGATCGACACCAGCGCATAGAGACCACCCGCCAGCCCCATGAAGGCCGGCCACAGGCCGAGCGGCACCAGCAGCGCCGAGTAGATCACGATCTGCTTGCGCGTCTCCTCGGCGCCAGCCACCACCGGCAGCATGGGCACGCCGGCCCGCTCGTAGTCGCGCGCCCGGTAGAGCGCCAGCGCCCAGAAGTGCGGAGGCGTCCACATGAAGATGATGAGGAACAGCACGATGCTCTCGAGGCTGATCGCGCCCGTCGCTGCCGCCCAGCCGATCATCGGCGGGAAGGCGCCGGCCGCGCCGCCGATGACGATGTTCTGCGGCGTGCGCCGCTTCAGCCACATCGTATAGACGAGCACGTAGAAGGCGATCGTGAAGGCGAGCAGGGCGCCCGCCACCCAGTTGACCGTGAGCCCGAGCGTCAGCACCGAGCCGATCGCCAGGATCATGCCGAAGGTGAGGGCCTCGTCGGGGGTCACGTGGCCGCGCGGGATCGGCCGGCTCGCCGTGCGCTGCATGCGCGCGTCGATGTCGGCGTCGTACCACATGTTGAGCGCGCCCGAGGCGCCCGCGCCCACGGCGATGCACAAGAGCGCGATCACGGCCAGCGCCGGATGCAGATGCCCCGGTGCCAGCACCATGCCGACCAGCGCCGTGAAGACGACGAGCGACATCACGCGCGGCTTCATCAGCGCGACGAAGTCGCCGATGTCCCCGCCCATCGCCTGGGCGGAGCGCAGCGGGCCGGATTGATAGCCGACGTCAGCCATTCATGTCCTTCGCTTGCGTCATGCCCGCGCCGGCGGGCATCTACGCCACCGAGCAAGAGGTGACTTGCGCGGATCTCCGCCGTTGCGGGGACGACGCCTCAGTGATGCGCGCTCTCCTTGAACTCCGGCAGCCTCTCGTAGGAGTGGAACGCCGGCGGCGACGGCAGCTGCCACTCGAGGGTCGTCGCGCCGGGACCCCACGGATTGGCCACCGCCCTCACGCGGGCTCCGAAGTAGGCGTAGAGCATGCTGAAGATGAACACGAGTGTGGCCAGCGCGGTGATGTAGGAGCCGACCGACGACCACCAGTTCCAGTAGGCGAAGGCGTCGGGGTAGTCGACGTAGCGGCGCGGCATGCCGGCGAGCCCGAGGAAGTGCTGCGGGAAGAACAGCACGTTGGCGCCGATGAAGGTGAGCCAGAAGTGCAGCTTGCCGAGCCCCTCGTGGTACATGTAGCCCGACATCTTGGGGAACCAGTAGTACCAGCCGGCGAAGATCGTGAACACGGCGCCGAGCGACAGCACGTAGTGGAAATGCGCCACCACGTAGTAGGTGTCGTGGAAGGCGCGGTCGACGCCGGCATTGGCGAGCATCACGCCGGTCACGCCGCCGATCGTGAACAGGAAGATGAAGCCGAGCGCCCACAGCATCGGCACGCGGAACTGGATGGAGCCGCCCCACATGGTGGCGATCCAGGAGAAGATCTTCACGCCTGTGGGGACCGCGATCACCATGGTCGCGAACACGAAGTAGGCCTGCGCGTCCACGCCCATGCCCGACGTGTACATGTGATGCGCCCAGACGATGAAGCCGACGAAGCCGATGGCCACCATGGCGTAGGCCATGCCGAGGTAGCCGAACACGGGCTTCCTCGAGAAGGTCGACACGATCTGGCTGACCATGCCGAAGCCCGGCAGGATCAGGATGTAGACCTCAGGATGGCCGAAGAACCAGAACAGGTGCTGGTAGAGCAGAGGATCGCCGCCGCCCGCGGCATTGAAGAAGGTGGTGCCGAAGTTGCGGTCGGTCAGCAGCATGGTGATGGCGCCAGCCAGCACGGGCAGCGACAGCAGCAGCAGGAAGGCGGTGATGAGCACGCTCCAGACGAACAGCGGCATCTTATGCAATGTCATGCCCGGAGCGCGCATGTTGAAGATGGTGGTGATGAAGTTGATGGCCCCCAAGATCGAGGACGCGCCGGCAAGGTGCAGCGAGAGGATGGCGAAATCCATTGCCGGTCCGGGATGGCCCTGCGTCGACAGCGGGGCGTAGACGGTCCAGCCGGCGCCGACGCCGTTCATGCCCGACGGGCCCTCCACGAACATCGATATCAGCAGCAGCGCGAACGAGGCAGGCAGCAGCCAAAACGAGATGTTGTTCATGCGCGGGAAGGCCATGTCCGGCGCGCCGATCATGAGCGGCACGAACCAGTTGCCGAACCCGCCGATCATCGCCGGCATCACCATGAAGAACACCATGATGAGGCCGTGCCCGGTCACGAACACGTTGAACATGTGGCCGTTGGCGAAGTACTGCAGACCCGGCTCCTGCAGCTCCATGCGCATGCCGATCGACAGGAAGCCGCCGACCAGCCCGCCCATGATGGCGAACAGCAGGTACATCGTGCCGATGTCCTTGTGATTGGTCGAGAAGAGCCACCGCCCGAACCCGTAGGGGGTGTGATCCTCGCCGTGGCCGTGTTCCTCGTGCGCCTTGGTTGCCATGTCGCTTGCCTCGTCCTCGCACTCGCGCGTTGGCGCGTTCCCGGGGGCATTCCTGTGATCCGGCACGCCGCCGGATCGCTCACAGCTATCGCGTGGTGGACGTACTGTCCCCGGCGATCTTGGTCTGGTCGGGCAGGTCCACCGCAATGCTGCGGATGATCTCCTTCGCCTTCTTCTTGTCCCTGGCCTTCAGCGCCGCGGCCCAGTCCTTGAACGCCTGCTCCTTCACGACGCGCACCGCGATCGGCATGAAGGCGTGGTCCTTGCCGCACAGCTCCGAGCATTGGCCGAAGTAGATGCCCTCCTTCTCCGCCTTGAACCACGTCGCCGTGACGCGGCCGGGAACGGCATCGACCTTGGAGCCGAAGGAGGGGATGGTCCAGTTGTGGATCACGTCGCTCGAGGTGACGAGCACGTGCACCACCTTGTTGACGGGCACCAGGATCTCATTGTCGACCGCCAGGTTGTGCGGCACCTGCCATGCGGGGATGCCAGACTTGATGACCTCCTGGCGCTCGTTGTCCTGCAGCATGATCGAATCGACGGTGACGCCCTGGTCCGGATACTCGTGCGTCCAGTTCCACGCGTGCGCCGTGGCCTTGAGGGTGAGGTCCGGCGGCGGATAGGTGTATTGGAAGTACAGGAGCTTGAAGGAGGGGATGGCGATCGCCACCAGGATCAGCACCGGCACGACCGTCCACAGCACCTCTAGCAACGTGTTGTGCGTAGTGCGCGAGGTTGTCGGGTTGCGCTTCTCGCTGAAGCGCCACATCGCATAGAGCAACAGCAGCAGCACGAAGGCCGTGATGCAGAAGATGATGGTGTTGACGTAGTCATGCATCCAGTGGATGTCGTGCGCCACCGGCGTCACCGCTTCCTGAAAGCCGATCTGCCTGGGCGAGGGCTGGCCGGAGCCTGCAAGCGCCGGCGCGGCCTGGAGGCCGGCGCCCAGCGCCGCGCAGAGCCCTGTTCTAATCCCCAGTCCCAGGCGCCGCTCGATCATAAGGCTCGCTCCCACGTTCCCGATGCCTCTCCCCCGGCGAGCCGAGCTGTGCCGGGCTCCGGCAGCGCATCCTAGGCTTTCGTCAGGTTGTATCCTAGCAACTCGCCCCGCCATCCCCAAGGCGTCGGCCGCGCGCCGATTCATGCCCGGGGAACCGCCAGCCAAGTCACCAAACACAATGGCCAACGGCGACTCAAGGGCACCCCGCTGCGGCATATCCACGCGTGAAAGTAGTGGGCGCGGAATGCATCGCGCCTGGGCCGGTCCCCTGCCGCGCCCGGGCGCTGCGGGATGGCGTGAGCGGTCCGAGCCGCGCCGCGTCCAGCCGCCGATTGACCCGCGATACGGCGCAATTTGGCCGGAATCGTGGGGGAGATGAGGCTCGGGCTCCCATGGTCCAATTCACCGTTCGGCGAACGTGGCGCATCTGCCCACCCGCGCCTGCGGGTCGGATGGGGCCGCTGCTCGACCAAGGTGACGCGCTTGCTCCTGACGCCTTCTTTCCTCAGTGCGCCCGGCGGCCTGACCTCCAGCGTGCGAGCCTGCCTCGCCGCGCTGGCGCTGCTCGCGGTGCTGACCCTGTGCGCTGCGGGCACCGCGCTTGCCCAGACTCCGGAGGGCGGCACCGTCAAGGCCCAACACGGCGACTGGCAAGTGGTGTGCAGGCCGCCGCCGCCGGGTGCCAAGCACGAGGTGTGCGCGCTCGTGCAGAGCGTGACGGCGGAGGACCGCAACAACATCGGCCTCACCGTTTACTTCCAGAAATTTTCCGACGGCAAGCGCGTGCTGCGCGTGTTCGCTCCGCTCGGCGTGCTGCTGCCGCCGGGCCTCGGCCTCAAGATCGACGACAAGGACGTGGGCCACGCGCCGTTCGTGCGCTGCCACAACTTCGCCTGCTACGCGCAGGTGGTGGTGGAGAATCCGCTGATCGAGCAGCTCAAGAACGGCAAGACGGCGGTGTTCATCATCTTCCAGACGGAGGAGGCCGGAATCGGCATCCCCATCTCGCTCGCGGGCTTCGGCCAGGCGCTCGCGGCGTTGCAGTGACGTCGCCGGCGCCGCGCGCCGGTCACGGCGTGCGCTGCAGCTGACCACCATCGGCTGTCATCCCACACAATTAACCTCCGCCCGAATGATGGCTCGAGCGACCCCGCCATTTTGCCACTTTGTCGAGCTATGCAGGTGGCGGCGGGGCGGTTGCGTCGAAACGAGTTGCTAAGAGCAGAATGACGGCCGTCGTCGGCAAGACTCATCTTTCGCGCGAGCAGGAGGACGCGTCCGGCCGCCGGCAACGGCGGATCGAGTCGTTCCACCCCTGCTATCGCCGGTTCGTCGCGGAGCTCACCTGCTGTGCCGGCGAACTCGAGGACCTTGCCGACAGCTTTCCCGCGCTTCTCTTCGCCCTGGTCAGCGGCTACGCCACGCCCGGCCAGCGCGAGCGCTGTTGCGCGCTCGTCGGCGAAGGCGCGACGCTGCGCGAGGCCGCCGATGCCATCGGGCTCGCCTGGTGGATGCGCAAGCTGCCGGCGCACGCGTTCACCGCGCCTCTCCCCGTCTTCCCTGCCGACCAGGACTTCGCTTTCCGCATCTCCGGCCTCATCCCGCATGACAGGCGGCTGCTGCCGGTGTGGCTCTCGCGCGTGACGCACGCGCTGGAGGCCGCCGGTCCCGCCTATGCTCTCTGGATCGCGCGCCAGCACGACCTCACCTCCCCGCCGGAGGAGCACTTCATGTACATGGCGGCGTGGGCCTGGTTCAGCGGCCGGCCGGGACTCGCCGGGCACCGGCTGCTGCGCCGTCCGTGGCATCCGGACATGAGCTTCAAGCGCGCAGGCGAGGAGCTCGCGGCCTGGCGCCAGCGCCTGCGGCTCATCGAGTGCCTGGGCCCCGGCATCGAGAGCCCATGGCTTGCCGACGGGGCAGCATGCGGCTTCAACTTCGTGGCGCTGCGCACCGCCGACGACTTCATCACGGAAAGCCAGGCCCTGGAGAACTGCCTCGACCAGTATGCCGACCAGCTGCATACCGGCCTGACCGCCGTGTTTTCAATCCGCAAGGGCGAGCGCCGCGTGGCCTGCGTGGAGATCGGCATGCACGACGAGGAGACGACCATGCCCACGATCGTGCAGCTGCGCGCCGCGCGCAACCGCCGCGCGCCGCCCGAGGTCTGGCAGGCGACCTTCAGCTGGCTCGGCAGCCAGCGGCTCGCGCCCCTCGCGCCGCTGCAGCATGCGCCCAAGCCCACGGAGCGCACCGAGGCACGCCGGCAGCTCTGGAGCCCGTATCTGGAGTTCCTGGCAGGGACGCGTCTCGAGCCGGGCTTTCGGCGCGTCGTGCTGCATCAGCTCAAGGACCCGGCGCAGGGCCGGGGCCGCCTGCGGCTGCTCCCGCAACGGCCGCCCCGCCTGCTGGCCACGGGCGCGATGGCACGCGGGATGACGGCGCCCGCGGCCGTGCGCGAAAGATCCTGAAGGCCGCTGCGCCGGTTTTGCCCGCGTCGGCGCGCAGCAGGCGTCTACGGATAGAGGCGCTGCTTCTGCCAGGGCTCGCCCGGCGTCCTGCGCCGGAACACCACGCGCTCGTGGAGGCGGAACGGCCGGTCGTGCCAGAACTCCATCTCCAGCGGCGTGATGCGAAACCCCGACCAGTAAGGCGGACGCGGGATCTCGCCCAGGGGATAGCGCGCCGTCACCGCCGCCACCGCCTTCTCGAGCGCGAAACGGCTCTCGAGCGGCCGCGACTGCTGCGAGGCCCACGCACCGAGCCGGCTGCCGCGCGGCCGGCTCGCGAAGTAGGCGTCGGCCTCCGCGTCGCCGACGACGGAGACCTCCCCGCGGACGCGCACCTGCCGCCGCAGCGATTTCCAGTGGAAGGCGAGCGCGGCCTTGCGCGCGCCGATGAGCTCCACGCCCTTGGCGCTCTCGAAGTTCGTATAGAACACGAACCCGCGCGCGGGATGCTCGGCGGGGTCCACGCCCTTGAGCAGCACGATGCGCACGTTGGGCATGCCGGCGGCATCGACGCTGGCGAGCGACATCGCGTTGGGATCGTTGGGCTCGTGCGCCTGGGCCTCGGCGAACCACGTCGCAAACAGCGCGAACGGTTCTGGCGCGCTGGCGAAATCGCCGGCCTGCGGCCCCGCGTAGTAGTCACCTTTCGGCTTGTCCGTCATCGGCTCTCCATTGCCCCCGCGTGCGTTCCGTTCACGCCAACTTAACCCTGTGCGCTCAGAATGATGAACGATTGTCCCGTATCGGCTCTGCTGCCGTCCAGTGCGCGTGGGTTGTCATGCGTGTCTCCGTCTCTCTTACTTCGCTTGGCGTCGGCTTGGCCATCGCCTGCTTCGTCTCCGGGCTCATGCCATGGCTCGCCTCCGCTGAGAATGCGAAGCCGGCCGAGCCGCCGGCCTGCATGTGTCCCGACCCGGCCAAGCCGCCCAGCTTCTGGGCCAAGCCGAAATTCGCCGGCAACAGCGACCTCCTCGACGAGAACGACGAGATCGCCGCACTCGAGGCCATCCGCGTGGCGCTGACCGAGGTGGGCGACGGCGGCACCTACGTCTGGCGCCGCCAGCACGGCCGCTTGAACGGCATCGTGCAACCGACCGTCTCATTCAAGGACGGCGCCGGCCGGGTCTGCCGCCACATCCTGCTCGTCATGCGTCTGGGCACCGCGACGGGCAGGGCGGAAGGCATCGCCTGCCGCCTCGCCGACGGCCGCTGGCAGCTCGACGGCTGAGACCTCGCGCGCAGTCATTGTCATTCCCGCGAGCGCGAATGCGCGGAGGCGGGAATCCAACCGCGCGGTCGACCTTGCGCCTGGATGCCCGCTCTCGCTTCGCTTGGCCGGCATGACGGGGGATGGGGCGGACGAGCCAAGGGTCTGCTCTGCGGCATCGGCGGTTGTGTCGCATCCCCCGGCCGTACTATGTCGGGACGCTGGCTGAGGAGCAGGGGCGCGGGGGGTAATCGGCATGTCGTGGCTGTGGGCCGTCTTCACGGTCGTGGCGTCCAGCGGGCAGGTGCTGCGCAACGCCATGCAGAAGGAGCTCACCACCACGCTCGGCACGGTGGGCGCCACACACGTCCGCTTCCTCTTCGGCCTGCCCTTCTCTCTCGTTTTCCTCGCCCTCGTGCTTGCCGCCACGCGCGCACCGCTGCCCGAGCTCACCACCGTGATGATCGGTTGGACGCTGGTGGCGGCCATCGCGCAGATCGCCGGCACGGCCTTGCTGCTCGCCGTCATGCAGGCGCGCTCCTTCGTCGTCACCACGGCGTACGTCAAGACCGAGCCCGTGCAGGTGGCCATCTTCGGCCTCGTGTTTCTCGGCGAGCCGATCACGCCGGGCCTTGCGCTTGCCGTTCTCATCGCCACCGCCGGCGTTCTCATCGTCTCCTGGCCGCGCAGCAGCGCCGCCGAGGCTTTCTCGTGGAAGCCCGCGCTTCTCGGCATCGGCTCGGGCGCGCTGTTTGCCATCGCCGCGGTCGGCTACCGCGGCGGCATCCGCGCACTCGACACGCCCAGCTTCGTCATGGCGGCGACGGTGACGCTGGTGCTCGGCCTCGTCATTCAGACCGCCGTGCTGACGGCGTTCCTGGCTCTCGCCGACCGGCCGGTGCTCGCCGCCATCTTTCGCGCCTGGCGGCCCTCGCTGTTCGCGGGCTTCATGGGCGCCTTCGCCTCGCAGATGTGGTACCTCGCTTTTGCGCTCGAGACGGCCACCAAGGTGCGCACGCTGGCCCTCATCGAGATCCTGTTCGCCCAGATCGTCTCGCGCAATCTGTTCAAGCAGAGCCTCGCCTCGCGCGAGGCGATCGGCATCGGGCTGATCATTCTCGGGGTCGCGCTGCTGCTGAACGCCTGAGGGCTCCGCCTTGTCGTTCGGCAAGTAGGGAACCGCCGCGCATGCGCCGTCGCGCCCAACCGTCATGCCCGCCAAGCGAAGCGCAGAGCGGGCAACCGGCCCCAAGGTCGAGCGCGCGGCTGGATTCCCGCCGACGCGCTTCGCGCTCGCGGGAATGACGGTTGTCCGCCGCCCGCTTGCTGCGAGCGTCGGTGGAGAGCAAAGGGAGCGGGGCGTCGAGCCGCCGGACCGTATTTGTAAGGCGCCGGGATGCTGCGGCCCTGACGCCCCGCGTCGTCCTTCAAGGCCGCTTGGACCGATCCGATCCACCAGGCCCGGACGACCTCCGGCGGGGCGTAATCGCAAGGCGTTGGCGACCCGCTCCTTCGAATACCGGAGCGGACTCAATATCGCACACACCCGCTAGCCGGGGATTGCCGCCATCGCGGTAAACGCGGCCCTTCCATCGGAGAGCTGTCATCGGCGCAATGCGCCTGACGGCTTTTGCGCCCTACACCCTTGTCGACCGTAGGGCGCAAGAGGCGAAGCCGTATTGCGCCGATCGCTCGAGGCTCGAGTTCCGCCGACGCGCCGCGCGATCGCAGGGATGACGACTCGGCCTGTGTGGCGGGCGGGCCACTCTGCTGTCACGAACATCTTGACCCACAGAGGTCTGATCTTCGCCCATTGACTCCCATAAAATCCCATGCGATCCCATCCTATCCCGGGGAGCGACAGCGGCTCGGGCCGGGGTCTGGCTGGCCGCAGCCAGTGCCCCGAGGTCGAAGTGGGCGTGCAGGCGAGGCTCGAGCACAAGGGAATGGACCGCTTTGTCTCGACATTCACGAACAAGATCGACGCCAAGGGCCGCGTATCCGTTCCCGCTTCCTTCCGCGCCGTGCTCGAGCGCGACGGCTACACGGCGGGAACTCCCGGCGGCATCTACTGCTACCCCTCGCTCGACGCTCCGGCGCTCGATGCAGGCGGCCAGAGCCTTGCGCGCAAGATCGACGGGCTTCTCGACGGCCTGCCGGACTATTCGGACGAGCGGGACGAGCTGTCTGTCGCGCTCTATGGTGACGTGCACATCATCGCCATCGATCAGGATGGACGCATCGTGCTTCCTGAAAGCCTTCGCGCCCACGCCGGCCTCTCGAGCCACGTCACCTTCGTCGGCCTCGGCACCAAGTTCCAGATGTGGGAGCCCGCGCGCTTCGAGGAGCGGCGCGCGCGCGCGAGAGAGAAGGTCCACGAGCACCGCAAGCTGTTCGGCGCGGGGAGCCGCCTCGACCGGGGGGACGGAGGCGGCAAGGGAGGAGCACGGGAATAATGGCGACGCGAGGCGCCCCTTCGGCCGAGGGTGCCCCGAGAGGGACCATGCGCCATGTTCCCGTGCTGCTTCCCCAGATGCTGCGGGCGCTGTCGCCGGTCGACGGCGAGAGCTACATTGACGCCACCTTCGGCGCCGGCGGCTATACCGAGGCCATCCTGACGGCTGCGCCGGGCGCCCGCGTCCTCGGCATCGACCGTGATCCTGCCGCGCTGGCTGCGGCGGGCACGCTCATGGCCCGGCACCAGGGCCGGCTGCGGCTGGTCGAGGGCCGCTTCGGCGATCTCGACCGTCTGGCGCAGGACGCCGGCTTCGCTCCCGCCGACGGCGTCGTGCTCGACGTCGGCGTCTCGTCGATGCAGCTCGATGATCCCGCGCGCGGCTTTTCCTTCCAGGGCGATGGACCGCTCGACATGCGCATGTCCGCTGCCGGGCCCACGGCAGCCGACGTCCTCAACACCGCAGAGGAATCCCGCCTCGCCGACATTCTCTTCCACTTGGGCGAGGAGCGCAGCGCCCGCGGCATCGCGCGCGCGATCGTAGCCCGACGCCGGCAGCAGCCCTTCGCGCGCACGGGCGAGCTTGCCCAGCTCGTTGCCCGCGTGCTGGGCCGCGAGAGGATCGCCGGCCGGCACGCAGCCACGCGCACGTTCCAGGCGCTGCGCATCTACGTCAACGACGAGCTCGCCGAGCTTGCCCGCGGCCTTGCCGCCGCCGAGCGCGTGCTGGCACGGGGCGGACGCCTGGTCGTCGTCACCTTCCATTCGCTTGAGGACCGGATCGTGAAGCGCTTCCTCAAGGAGCGCGCCAGCGAGGACGAGCACGGCTCCCGCCATCTGCCCCCGCAGGGAACATCGCGGCCGCCGCCAAGTTTCCGGTTCGTTAACCATCGCCCGGTAAGTCCGACGGATACGGAGATCGCCGCCAATCCCCGGGCGCGGTCGGCCAAGCTCAGATCGGCCGTGCGCACAGAGGCTCCGCCGTGGGGGCAGCATGCCGGCGACCTCTCCTTCCCGCGCCTCGAGGGGCGTGACGCGTAGCGGGGCGGAGCAATGCATCGCAGGCTCAACTGGCTCCTGATGCTGGCGGCGCTGGCAGCCGCCTTCGCGCTCTATGCCATCAAGTACGACACGCGGCGCCTCGAGGCGCGCGTCCAGGCCCAGGAGCGCGCACTCGAGAAAGCCGAGACCGACGTGACCATCCTCGCCGCCGAGCGGGCCTATCTCGCCCGCCCCGAGCGTCTCGAGCCGCTGGCCCGCCTCATCGGTCTCGCCCCCATCGCCCCTGCGCAGTACCTGCGCCTCGACGTCCCCACCCCCTCCCCGCAAGCGGGAGGGGAAGCTGTGAACGTTCCCTCCCCCCTCGGCGTCACTCCTTCCCCCGTCGCGCCGGAGGCGCGCCAACAGAATGTGGGGGAGGGCAAGGGGGATCGCAGAACCGTTGACGTTGAGCTTCCCCCCACCCCTATCCCCTCCCCACGTCGTGTCGAAGACGCGCCTTCGGCACGATGGGGAGGGGAAACACCTGCTGCGAGGTAGACGGCATGCCCGCTCCCGCGACGATTGCTCCCCCATACCGATCGGCCCCTGCCGGACACCACCTCGAGGCGCGGCTGCGCAAGCGCGCGCGCCTGGTGCTCTGCGCCCTGCTGCTCGCGCTTGCCGTCATTGCCGGGCAGATGACGCGCCTGGCGCTGAAGGGCGGCGCCGAGCTCAGGCTCACGCTCGCCGAGCCGCTGGCGCGCAGCTGGTCGCGACCGGATATCGTCGACCGCAACGGCCGCCTGCTGGCCACCGATGTCGGCGTGAACTCGCTCTACGCCGACCCGCAGCTCATCCCCGACCTCGACGAGACCATCGAGAAGCTGACCGCCGCGCTTCCCGGCCTCGATGCCGCGGAGCTGCGCAAGGCCCTGAGCGAGAAGGCCCGCCGTTTCGCCTGGGTCGCGCGCGGACTGAGCCCACGGCAGGCGCAGCGCGTCCACGAGCTCGGGCTGCCAGGCCTTGCCTTCCGCACCGAGCTCAAGCGCGTCTACCCGCTGGGCGCACTCGCCGGGCACATGCTCGGCACCGTCAACACCGACAACCGGGGCACCGCCGGTCTCGAGCGCATGCTCGACGAAACGGGCCGCGTCGAGGCCGTGCAGGGCCCGGGGCGGACCTCCAAGCCCCCCTTGCGCCTCTCGATCGACATCGGCGTGCAGCACGCCCTGGCGGAAGAACTGAAGCAGGCCACGATTCGCTATGCCGCCTCCGCAGCAGCCGGGCTCGTGCTCGACGCGGCCTCCGGCGAGGTGCTGGCGGGCGTCTCCCTGCCGGAAGCCGACCCGTTGCGGCCCGCCGAATGGCTCGACCCGGCGCGCACCGATCGCCTGGCGGGGGGCGTCTTCGAGCTCGGCTCCATCTTCAAGTCCGTCACCGTCGCCATGGCGCTCGAGGCGGGAACGGCCGGCCTCGACAAGGTCTACGACGTGCGCCAGCCGCTCGCCGCCGGCCCCTATGTCGTCAAGGACCTCCACCCGCTGGGCCGCCCGCTCACCGTGCGCGAGATCTTCCTCCACTCCTCCAACGTTGGCGCCGGCATGCTGGCGATCGAGGCGGGCGCGGAGCGTCAGCGCGCGTTCCTGGACCTGCTCGGTCTCACGCAGCCCATGCGCATCGAGTCGGGGCCTGTGGCGCCGCCTCTGCTGCCGAAGCACTGGGGACGGATCGAGACCATCACCATCGGCTACGGCCACGGGCTGGCCGTGGCGCCGCTGCAGTTCGCGGCAGCCGTGGCCTCCCTCGTCAACGGCGGCCTCAGGGTCGTCCCGACATTGCTGGCGCGCTCCGGCGACGCCGGCGAGCCCGTGCGCGTGGTATCGGCGGCGACCAGCGCCAAGCTCAGGGAGATCATGCGCCTCAACGTGACGAATGCGGGCGGCACCGGCCGGCAGGCCGAGGCCGAGGGCTATCGCGTCGGCGGCAAGACCGGCACCGCCGAGATGCCCGGCCGCGGCGGCTACCAGGAGAAATCGGTGATCTCCTCGTTTGCGGGGGCATTCCCCATGGACGCGCCCAAGTATGTCGTGCTGGTGTCGCTGTTCGAGCCGCAGACCGGCGAGGCCGGCGCCGGCCGCATCACCGCCGGCCTCAACGCCGCACCCGCCACGGCCCGCATCGTGGAGCGCATCGCCCCGCTGCTCGGCCTGCTGCCGCGCCGGCTCGAGGCGCGCTCCTCCGAGCCCGCCCCGTTTGACGCCCCACGCCAGGCACAATAAGAAGCCATCTGTAGCCGTCTGGTGTTGTAGGTTGGGTCGAGCGAAGCAGTAGGTTGGGTCAAGCGTAGCGATGACCCAACACAAGCCACGAGCAAATTCGCGTTGGGTCATCGCTTCGCTCGACCCAACCTACAGGCGCGACCGTTACAGATGCGGCTTGTGTCGCCAACAAGAAGCGCAGCGAAGGGCAATGAAGCTCCAATCCCTGCTCGGCCCCGAGATCACGGCTCCCGCGGCCGTTGCTGACACCGAGATCAACGGCATCACCGCCGACAGCCGCAAGGTCGGGCCCGGCTGGCTGTTCGCCGCCCTCCCCGGCAGCAAGGCGGACGGGGCCAGCTTCGTGCCGCAGGCGATCGCCAGGGGCGCTGCCGCGATCCTCACCGGCCGAGGCGTGGAGGTGGCCGCGCCGGAGGGCGTAGCCGTGCTCAGCGCCGCCGAGCCGCGGCACGCGCTGGCGATGATGGCGGCGCGGTTCTATCCCAGGCAGCCGGAGACGATCGTCGCCGTCACCGGCACCAGCGGTAAGACCTCGGTCGCCGACTTCACCCGCCAGATCTTCGCCCGCCTCGGATGCAAGGCCGCGTCCCTCGGCACCATCGGCCTCGTCAAGCCCGACGGCAGCGTCTACGGCGGGCTTACCACGCCCGACCCGGTGGCCCTGCACGGCACGCTCGCGGAGTTGGCCGGGGAAGGCATCACCCATCTCGCCTTCGAGGCCTCCTCGCACGGTCTCGACCAGCACCGTCTCGACGGCGTCAGGCTGAAAGCCGCGGCCTTCACCAACCTCGGCCGCGACCATCTCGACTACCACCCGAGCCTGGAGGCCTACCTCGCCGCCAAGCTGCGCCTCTTCACCGAGCTGCTGCCGCCTGCCGGCACGGCCGTCGTCAACGCCGACGCGGAGCACGGAGCCCAGGTGATCGCCGCCGCCCGCCGCAGCGGCCGCAGCGTGCTCACCGTCGGCCGCTCCGGCGAGGCGCTGAAGCTCGAGTCGGTCGAGCGCGACGGCTTCGCCCAACGCCTGCAGGTGCGGCACGGCGGCGACGTCTACGACATCCGCCTGCCGCTGATCGGCACCTACCAGGCCGGCAACGCGCTGCTGGCCGCCGGCCTCGCCATCGCCGCCGGCGAGCCCGGATCCCGCGTGCTGCCGGCGCTCGCCGAGCTCACGGGCGTCAAGGGACGGCTCGAGATCGTCGGCCAGGTGCGCGGCGCGCTCGTCGTCGTCGACTATGCCCACAAGCCCGACGCGCTCGAAGCGGCACTGAAGGCTCTGCGCGCGTTCGCGCCGGGCCGGCTCGTGTGCGTGTTCGGCTGCGGCGGCGACCGCGACCGCGGCAAGCGGCCGATCATGGGGCGCATTGCCGCCCAGAACGCGCATCACGTCGTCGTCACCGACGACAATCCAAGGAGCGAGAGGCCGGAGGCCATCCGCGCCGAGATCCTCGCCGGCGCGCCCGGCGCACGCGAGATCGGCGACCGGGCGGAGGCGATCCGCGCCGGCATCCGCCTCCTCGGCCACGGCGACGTCCTCATCATCGCCGGCAAGGGCCACGAGACCGGCCAGATCGTCGGCTCGACCGTGCTCCCCTTCTCCGACCACGAGGCGGTCCGGGCCGCACTTGCCGAGGCACCGATCGATGTCTGAACCGCTGTGGCAGTGGGACGAGCTGGTGGCGGCGGCCCAAGGCGATGCGGACGGCACGCCGGCGCAGCCCGTCAGCGGCTTCTCCATCGACAGCCGCAGCCTGCAGCCGGGCGACGTGTTCGTCGCGCTGCGCGATGTCCGCGACGGCCACGAGTTCGTGCCCGCCGCCTTCAAGGCCGGCGCCGTCGCAGCGATCGTGGCGCGCGGCTATGCTCGCGCCAACGTCAGCGGCAGCCTCATCCGCGTCGACGACCCGCTGCACGCGCTCGAAGCCGTCGCGCGCGCCGCCCGCGTGCGCGCGAATGCGCGCATTGCCGCGGTCACGGGCAGCGTCGGCAAGACCGGCACCAAGGAGATGCTGCGCCACTGCCTGTCGATCGCCGGGCCCACGCACGCGGCCGAGAAGTCCTACAACAACCACTGGGGCGTGCCGCTGACGCTGGCGCGCATGCCGCCGTCGAGCGCTTACGCCGTGTGCGAGATCGGTATGAACCATGCCGGCGAGATCACGCCGCTCGCGCAGCTGGCACGGCCGCACGTGGCCGTCATCACCACCGTGGAGCCCGTCCACATCGCCCACTTCCCGTCGCTGGAGGCCATCGCCGAGGCCAAGGCGGAGATCTTCTCCGGACTGGTGCCGGGAGGGGCCGCGATCCTGCCGCGCGACAATGCGCACTTCCCGCTGCTGCGCGAGCGCGCCCAGGCCGTCGGGGCGCGCATCGTCACATTCGGCTACCACGAGGAGGCCGATTTCCGCGCGCTGCAGGTCGATGCCGGGCCCAAGGGCTCATCGGTCATCGCCGGCTACGGCTCGCAGCGCTTCCCTTACCGAGTCAGCGCGCCCGGGGAGCACTACGTCAAGAACTCGCTCGCCGTGCTGGCGGCGCTCAGCGCGCTCGGCGCCGACGTCATGCGCTGCCTGCCGGGGCTCGCGCGCGTCTCGGCCCCTGCGGGTCGCGGCGCGCGCACCCAGCTCGATGCGGCAGAGGGACACATCCTGCTCATCGATGAGAGCTACAACGCCAACCCGGCTTCCGTCCGCGCCGCGCTGGCAGCCATGGCGACCACGCCGCGCGAAGCCTTCCCGCGCCGCGTCGCCGTCCTGGGCGACATGCTGGAGCTGGGCGACGCCTCCGAGAGCCTGCACCGCGGCCTCAAGGAGGCGGTTGACGCCGCCGGCGTCGATCTGGTTCTTGCCTGCGGGGCGATGATGCGGCTCCTGCTCGAAGACTTGGCACCGGCGCAGCGAGGGGGCTGGGCCCCGACATCGACAGAGCTCGCGCCGCTCCTGCTCGCCGCTGTTCGGGCCGGCGATGTGGTAATGATCAAGGGCTCGCTCGGGACGCGCATGGCGCCGCTGGTGGCGGCGATGCTGGCGCGCTTCGGATCCGGGCGGCCGGGAGGCTGAGGGATGCTCTATGCGCTGGTAAGCTTCAGCGACCAGATCGGGCCGCTGAACGTCTTTCGCTACATCACCTTCCGCACCGGCGGCGCCATCATGACGGCGTTGCTGTTCGTGTTCCTGTTCGGCCCCGCCATCATCGATCTGTTGCGCCTCAAGCAGGGCAAAGGTCAGCCGATCCGCGAGGACGGGCCGGCCACGCATTTCTCCAAGAAGGGCACGCCGACCATGGGCGGGCTCATGATCCTGTCCGGCATCACCGTCTCGTCGCTGCTGTGGGCCAACTGGTCGAGCGCCTACGTCTGGATCGTGCTGCTGGTGATGCTGAGCTACGGCGCCATCGGCTTCTACGACGACTATCTGAAGGTCTCCAAGGCCAAGACCGCCGGCGTCTCCGGCAAGGTGCGCCTGCTGGCCGAGATCGTCGTGGCGGCCCTTGCCGCCTGGGCCGTCATGCGCGTGGGCAGCGCCGGCTTCTCCTCCTCGCTGACGGTGCCGTTCTTCAAGAACGTGGTCATCCCGCTGGGCGGCCTGTTCGTCGTGCTCGGCATCTTCGTCATCGCCGGGGCCGGCAACGCCGTGAACCTGACCGACGGCCTGGACGGGCTTGCCATCGTGCCGGTGATGATCGCCGCGGCCACCTTCGGGCTCATCGCCTATCTCACCGGCAACGCCAACTTCGCGCGCTATCTGCAGATCCATTACGTGCAGGGCGCCGGCGAGCTTGCCGTCATCTGCGGCGCCCTGATCGGCGCGGGGCTCGGCTTCTTGTGGTTCAACGCGCCGCCCGCCATGATCTTCATGGGCGACACGGGCTCGCTGGCGCTGGGCGGCGCACTGGGCGCCATAGCGGTGGCCACCAAGCACGAGATCGTGCTGGCCATCGTCGGCGGCCTGTTCGTGCTGGAGACCATGTCGGTCATCATCCAGGTGGCGTCCTACAAGATGACCGGCAAGCGCGTCTTCCGGATGGCGCCGCTGCACCACCACTACGAGCAGAAGGGCTGGAAGGAATCGACCGTGGTGGTGCGCTTCTGGATCATCTCGGTGGTGCTCGCCCTCGTCGGCCTCGCTACCCTCAAGCTGCGCTGACGCCTTCTACACCGTCGCCTCAGTGCCCAGGATCACGGTCGCCTGCGACGACAGCACACCGCCGTTGCCGTGGGCAATCGCCACCTCGCAGTCCTTGACCTGCCGTTCTCCGCACTCGCCCCGGAGCTGCCGCACGGCCTCGATCAGCAGGAACAGGCCGTACATGCCGGGGTGGCAATAGGAAAGGCCGCCGCCGTTGGTGTTGACGGGCAGGCTGCCCTTGGGGCCGATGCGCCCGCCCGCCACGAACGCGCCGCCCTCGCCCTTCTTGCAGAAGCCCAGGTCCTCCAGGAACAGGATCGTGTTGATGGTGAAGGCGTCGTAGAGCTCGAGCACGTCGACGTCGGCGGGCCCGAGCTTGGCCATCCTGTAGGCCGCCTTGCCCGAGGCCAGCGCGCCCGTGACCGTAAGATCCGGCATGCTGGAGATGCTGGCGTGCGTCACCGACTGGCCGCAGCCCAGCACGTAGGCCGGCTTCTTCCTGAGCGAGCGCGCCCGCTCCGCCGAGGTGACGACCACCGCGCCGCCGCCGTCGGTGACGAGGCAGCAGTCGCGCACCGTGAACGGGTAGCTGATCATGCGCGCGGAGAGCACGCCCTCGATGGTGAGCGGCTTCTTCTCCCAGGCCGCCGGGTTCATGAGCGCCCATTCGCGGGCGGCCACCGCCACCGCCGCCATCTGCTCGCGCGTGGTGCCGAACTCGTGCATGTGGCGCGAGGCGGCGAGCGCGTAGGCGCTGGCCGGCAGGAACGGCTTGAACGGCGTCTCGTAGGGGTTGATCTCGCGCGCGGAGGCCTGCTTGCGGCCGACGCTGCGCTGCGTGCTGCCGTAGGCGATCACGGCGACGTTGCACAGCCCCTGCTCGATGGCGCTCATGGCCTGGGCCACGTGGTACTCGAACGACGAGCCGCCGACGATGGTGGAGCCGAGGAACGGCGGGTCGAGCCCCAGGTACTCGCATAGGCCGAGCACCGACAGCCGGCTCTGCGCCGTGGCCGCGAACACGCCGTCCACGTCCTTGAGGCCGAGCCCGCAGTCGGCGAGCGCCCGCTCGATGCCCTGCGCCATCAGGTCGAATACCGAAAGCCCGTCGGCGACCTGCCCGAGGTCGGATTCGGCAACCCCCACGATCGCCGCGCTGCCGCGCTTCAAGCCGTCCATAACGCAGCCTCCGCCGGCACGAACACAGGACAGGGCGGCTCATCCCCGCCAGGGTGAAGCACGCGGAAGCGCACGCGCAGGCCGATGTGCACCTTGTCCGGCGCGATGTCCTCCACCCGGCTCATCATGCGGAAGCCCTCGTCGCAATCGATCAGCGCCACGTTGTAAGGCGCGCCCTCCGCCGGGTGAACGACGGTGGTGGCGTAGACGGTGCCGAGCCCCTTGCTCACCCGCCACTCGAGATTGCTCGAGCCGGTGTAGGGGCACAGCACGCGCGGATAGAACACCGCTCGTCCCGCCTCGGGGCTGAACTGGTAGGCGAGCTCGCCGCGCTCGAGATGATCGAGGTAGGCGTTGAGCGGCGACTTGGTCACTGCCGGCATGAAGCTCGTCCCTCCCTGGCAACCCATGAATGCTAGCCCCGGCTCCCGTCACCGAGCAACCGTGGCCTCGTCAATGCAATTTGTTTTTTCCCGGATCGCATGGCTACAATCGCCCCGTCGAGAAGAACCGGGGAGGAAGGCGATGATCAGGCCTCCGCAACGGCAGGTGCCGGGCGTCTACCACCGCCGCGTCGGCGACATCGTCGTCACCGCGCTCAGCGACGGCTATCTCGACGGCTCGCTCGACGTGCTGCGCAACATCGCGCCGGAGGAGGCCCGCGAGATCCTCGCCCAGTCGTTCCGTCCCGCCCGCCGCACCGCGGTCAACTGCTTCCTCGTCTATTCCTCCGGCCGCCTGGCCCTCATCGAGACGGGCTCGGGCAACTACCTCCTGCCCACGGCGGGCAAGCTCATGGCGAACCTCCAGGCGGCGGGCGTCGACCCTGCCGACATCGAGGCCGTGCTGCTCACCCACATGCATCCCGACCACTCCGCCGGCCTCACCGACATGGCGACGGGCAAGCGCAACTTCCCCAACGCCGAGCTCGTCGTGCACGAGAACGAGCCCAGGCATTGGTTCGACGATGCCAGGATGGCGGTCGCGACCGAGCGCGCCAAGAAACTCTACTTCCAGGCCTCGCGCGAGCAGACGCTCCCCTACAGGAACCGCTGGCGCCTTTTCAGGGACGGCGAGGTGTTCCCCGGTGTCACCGCCATCCCGAGGCACGGCCACACGCCGGGCCACACCACCTTCCTCATCGGCTCCGGCCGCGACCAGCTGCTGATCTGGGGCGACACCGTGCATGTGCCCGAGGTGCAGACCCTGCGGCCCGAGGTGTGCATGGAGTTCGACACGGATGCCGACGCCGCCGCGGCCTCGCGCCGCAAGGTATTCGACATGGCCGCCGCCGACCGCCTGGCGGTCACCGGCATGCACCTGCATTTCCCGGGCTTCGCCCACCTCGTGCGCCGCGGCTCCGCCTACCAGCTGATCCCGGAGGCGTGGGAGCAGGCGCTCTAGCCGTCAGCCGCTGTCATCCCGGGATTGCGTACGCTTTCCGTCATCCCGGAATTCGCGTCTGCGAAATATCCGGACCCAGGGCCGCAAGGAAAAAGCCCTACTGCCCTCAGTGCATCAGCCGCGCCACCATATCGACGACCAGCGCGCTGTCGTCCGACTTGCTGAGCACAGGAGCCGCAGGCCATCGCCGCGATGCCTCCGAGGTGTCGTAACGGGTGTGGAAGACGAACGGCACGCCGAGATGCGACAGCCGCCGGCACACGTGGCCCGTATTGTCGTTGCCCACGCGCACGTTGAGCACGGCCGCCGACAGCGCCGGGTGCTCCGCCAGGTAGAGGGCATCCCGCAGCCTGCCGGCCGCGAACACCACGGCACCGGCCCGGCGAAAATGCTCCACGAGCTGACGTGAGACGTGGGGCTCCTCCTCGACAACGAGGATCGAGCGCCCCCTCAGGGCGAGACCAGCCATTTGAACTACCCCATGCTGAGACGAGCCGCATACTCGCCCACTGTGGTAGATAAGCTCAGCCCCCGGTTGATGCGTCAACCCCATAATCGTGCGCTGCAGCGCGATTGACCCATATCGATCCGATGTTTAGCCGCCGATTTACCGCGGCGCCCTGGCGAACCTGTCGGGCTCGGACGGCGGATCCTCGCCGGCGATGCGCTCGGTAGGCCGGTCGTGGGCGATGAGTTGGGCGAAGCCGGCAATGAGGCCCACGATCACACCGAACTGCAGGGCGCGGTCATAGGAGCCCAGCGCATCGTAGATCGCCGCCCCGCCCCACGCGCCCACGAACGAGCCGACCTGGTGGGATAGGAAGGCGATGCCGGTGAGCGTCGAGAGGAACTTGATGCCGAACATCTGCACCACCAGGCCGTTCACGAGCGGTATGACGCCGAGCCAGGTGAGGCCCATGAGCGCCGCGAACACGAGCGTCGAAGCCGGCGACACCGGGGCCAGGAAGTAGGCGGCCATCACCAGCGAGCGGATTATGTAGATGCCTCCCAGCAGCGCCCGCTTGGAGTAGCGGTCGCCGAGCCAGCCGAATCCCCACGAGCCGATGACGTTGAAGAGGCCGATCATCGCCAGCGCCTGGGCGCCGAGCATCGGGTCCATGCCGCACAGCGCGAGGTAGCTCGGCAGGTGCGTGGTGAGGAAGACGAGCTGCAGGCCGCACACGAAGAAGGCGAGGCTCATCACCACGTAGCCGCTGTGGCGGCGGGCCTCGCCCAGCGCGCCGGCCAGGGTGAGGTCCTTATCGGCCGCGCCGGAGTTGGGCAGCCGTCCCGCGCGCCCGGCCACCAGCGCCGCCGGCAGCATCAGCAGGCTCAGGACGAGGAACGCCCCGAGCGCCATGCGCCAGCCGCCTGCCTGCATGACGGCCTGGCCCAGGGGCGCCGCGAGGAACGTCCCTACCGAGCCGGCCGCGGACACGATGCCGAAGGCCAGGCTGCGCCGCTGCGGCACGATCACGCGCGCCGCGACATTGGCGGCAATGCCGCTCGTCGTGCACGACAGCGCGATCCCCACTAGCACGCCGGTGCCCAGCGTGATCATCGCCGCATTGGTGGCGCGCGCCGTGATAACGATGCCGGCGGCGTAGAAAAGCGCGCCGAAGATGGAGATGCGACGGGGGCCGAAGCGGTCGACCAGCACGCCGGCGACCGGCTGCGTGAAGCCCCAGATGATGTTCTGCACGGCGATCGCCATGGCGAAGTCCGCTGCCTGCAGCCCGAGGTCCTGCACCACGGGGGTCTGGAAGAGGCCGAAGCTCTGGCGCAGCCCCATGCCGATCGACAGCATGGTGGCGGTGCTCGCCAGCACCAGCACCGCCTCCGTGCGCGACATGAGCCCTGTATGGAAGGATTGGCGCGAGGCAATCCGCTCCTGCATGGTGGCGTCTCTCCCATGGCCGGCACCCTGGTTGCCGGCGAGGCGCGCACCCTACCTGTAACCGTCTGTCCGCGCCACGTGCGCGCGCGGCCTCTCAGCCATGCGCGGAGTCGGCCCCGGCCGGCGCGCCGCGGCCCATCAGGCGATCGGCGGCAACCTGAGATTCTCTCATTCGGCGGGACAATTCTTCTCGTTTGTCTCAGTCGGCCCCCGGCCCCACTCTCGCTCGCTTTGTGACGAAGACGCGAGTGCGCGCCGTTGCCGATCAACTCGTGCCCCAGAAGCTACGCGAGGGCGTCCCCATGAGCACCCCTGCCCCGAAACCCTTCATGCTGCACGTACCCGACGCCGACATCGCCGATCTCGGCGAGCGCCTTTCCCGCACGCGCTGGCCCGACGAGCCGCCGGGCGAGCCCTGGTCCACGGGGACCAGCCTGGCCTACATGAAGGCCCTCGCCGAATACTGGCGAGCCGGGTTCGACTGGCGCCAGTGGGAGGCGAGACTCAACGGCTTCCCGCAGTTCACCGTCCCCGTGGGCGGCATCGACCTGCACTTCATCCACGCGCCGGGCCGCGGGCCCAACCCGATGCCGCTGCTGATCTCGCACGGCTGGCCGGGCTCGGTCTTCGAGTTCCACAAGCTGATCCCCCAGCTGACCGAGCACTTCACCGTGGTGGCGCCTTCGCTGCCCGGCTATGGCCTCTCCTTCAAGCCGGGGCAGCGCCGCTTCAGCATTGGCGACATCGCCGACCTCTATGCCGGCCTGATGCGGGACGTGCTCGGCTACCCCCGCTTCGGCGTGCAGGGCGGCGACTGGGGCGCCTTCGTCGCCTCCGTGCTGGGTCAGCGCTTTCCTCAGCACGTGTCCGGCATCCACCTCAATCTCCTTGCCGTCCGCCGCGACTCCAGGATGATCGAGAACCCCACGCCCGAGGAGAAGGCGTTCCTCGATGAGCTCGCCCATTTCCTCAAGGAGGAGACCGGCTACCAGTGGATCCAGGGCACGCGGCCGCAGACGCTGGCCTTCGGCCTCTCCGACTCGCCGGCCGGCCTCGCCGCCTGGATCGTCGAGAAGTTCCGAACCTGGACCGACTGCGCGGGCAACCCCGAGAACGCCGTGAGCCGGGACGAGTTGCTCGCCAACATCTCCCTCTACTGGTTCACCGGCTCGATCGGCGCGTCGTTCTGGCCCTACTACGCGCGCATGCACGGCCCCTGGCCGATCCCCGAGGGAACAACGGTCGACGTGCCGACGGGCTACGCTGAGTTCCCCAAGGAGATCCTGCACCCGCCGCGCTCGCTCGCCGCCATGACTTACACCGACATCCGCCGCTGGAGCGTGATGCCCAGGGGCGGCCACTTCGCCGCCCTCGAGCAGCCCGACGCCCTGGCCCACGAGGTGGTGGCGTTCTTCCGCGGCCTGCAGTGAGGTGTTGCGTTGGGTCGACCCCGGCGAAGGCCGGGGGATGACCCAACGCAAGCCGCGTGCGATCGCCCGTGTTTGGTCTGCGCTTGGCCTGGCCTGACCTACGAGGCTCAGGCCGCAGGCTCGGGAGGGCCACGTTAGCGCGCGGCGGGTGACGCTGCGCGACGCCAAAAGCGTCCACACATGTTCTCGATCTCGCCCGCGACGACACGATAGATGCCCACCTTCCTCGCATTATACCAGTAGCGAGCAAAGCGATGAGGCCCGAACACGCGAGAAGGCATCCCCAAAAAGCCGATAGCGCGCCGTGCGTGATGGCGCTTCTCCGCAGCATCGATGGAAGAGTCGTTATCGGTCGGCTGGTACACTGGGGGCGGATAAACGCCGTATTGGTCCAAATCCAGCTCCCACGGGCGCGCCAGATCGTGGTCGACCGGCCGGTTCCGCAGCGCGGGCCTCAGGAGTTTGTGGGCCCCTTGCGGCGACAGAAGATACGCCCCCAGCCGCACTGGGGTCTTCGAATAGCACACCAACTGATATCCATCGGCAACCTTGCACACCGGCCAAACCGTTCTCCAGGTTGCGGACGACAGACGAATGACATCCCACCCTTCCGGAGCGCGCGATAGCGCAGCGCTCACGATCTCAACGAAATTCTCCGGCAGCCGGATGTCATCCTCGCAAATGAGCGTGGGCCCAGGATGGCGGCCCTCGGCGATGGACTGCCAGACAGCCAGATGGCTGGCATAGCAGCCGATCTCACCCTTGGTGAGAGCCGGAGCCGGCAGGCCATCGGGGTCAAAGAAATGGTGTCTGCTTGCTGGAGGGACGGCCAGCCCGTCGATGGCCGAAAAGCGCTCGAATTCCACACCGCAGCGAGCAAACTCCGCCGACACGGTCTTCAACCGCTCGGTGTCTCTGTCCAGGTTGATGAGAACGGTGCGCACATGCTGGTTGCGGATGTCCGCTTGGCCCGAGACATGAGCATCTTTGAACATTGCGCCAGGCGCCCCTAAGCTAGGAGTCACTCCTTAACATACGACGTGCACAGGATAGTGACTAACGTGTGAGCATGAGTCATTTATCGCGCTGTGTTGCGGGGAAGGCGCAGGGAGGTGTTGGGACGAGGATCAGGCGGCGGCCTCCAGCACCATGCGCGCCGCCTTCTCGCCGATCATGATCGAGGGTGCGTTGGTGTTGCCGGAGGTCAGAGTCGGCATGATCGACGCATCGGCCACGCGCAGGCCCGAGATCCCATGCACGCGCAGGCGGTCATCCACCACCGCGGCTGGGTCGCTGCCCATCTTGCAGGTCCCGACCGGGTGATAGGTGGTCTCGGCCGTGCGCGTGACGAAGTCGATGAGCTCGTCATCCGATCTGGCTGTCGGCCCCGGCGCGAACTCCTCGGCCTCCAGCCAGGCGAGCGGCGGCGCCGAGACGAGGCGCCGCACGAGGTGGATGCAGGCCAGCGTGCAGTCGCGATCGATGCGCTCGGCCAGGAAGTTGAAGCGGATGGCCGGCGGTTTGCCCGCATCCGCCGACGTGACGTGGATGCTGCCCTTGCTCTCGGGGCGCAGCTGGTGGGTGATGATGGTCATGCCCGCCTCCTTCGCAAGCTTGAGGTCGGGCGTCACCAGGAACGGCTGCACGGTCATCATGGCGTCGGGGCTGTCGAGGCCCTCGCGGGTCTTGAAGAAGGCGCGCATCGGCGAGGCAGGCAGGCTCAGGAAGCCCTTGCCCGAGCAGATGTAGAGCAGCCCCTGCCACAGCGCGCCGAGCCCGCGCGCACGCTCGTTGAAGGTCGCGCCGTGGCGGCCGACCCACCACTTCATGCGCGGCGCCCAATGGTCGCGCAGGTTCTCTCCGACGCCCGGCAGGTTGTGGCGCACCTCGATGCCGAGGCCCTTGAGGCGCTCGGCCTGGCCGATGCCCGACAGCTCCAGGAGCTGCGGCGAGGCGATGGAGCCGGCGCACACGATCACCTCGCGCGCGGCACGCGCCTCGCGCTTCCGGCCGCGGACGGAATAGCGCACGCCCACGCAGCGGCTGCCGTCGAGAATGAGGCTCTCGGCCAGCGCGTCCGTCTCGATCGTGAGGTTCGCGCGCGTGCGGGCGGGATCGAGGTAGCATCGCGCCGTGCTCATGCGCCGGCCCTTGTGGATCGAGGCCTGCGTCATGGCGATGCCTTCCTGATCCCGGCCGTTGTAGTCGCGGTTGGGCTTGATCCCGACGGTCTCGGCGGCCTTGAAGAAGCTGTCGTAGAGCCGCCCGCTCTCGTGGATGTCCGAGACCTTCAGCGGGCCTTCGCGGCCGCGGACCTCGCCGTCGCCGCCTGCGTAGGCCTCCATGCTCTTGAAGATCGGCAGCACGTCCTGGTAGCTCCAGCCGCGGTTGCCGAGCTGGGCCCAATGATCGTAATCCTGCCGCTGGCCGCGCACCCACACCATGCCGTTGATGGCGCTCGAGCCGCCGAGCATGCGCCCGCGCGGCACGGGGATTGCCCGGCCTCCGGTCTTCGCATCGGGCTCTGAGGCGTAAAGCCAGTTGACGCCCGGCCGGGTGATGAACTTGGCGAAGCTCACCGGCACGCGCGAGAGCGGATGCGTCTCGCCGCCGGCTTCCAGCAACAGCACCTGATACCGCCCGCTCTCCGTGAGCCTGCTGGCGATCGCGGCCCCCGCCGACCCCGCCCCCACCACGATGAAATCGACCGTATGCTCGTACATGCGCTCCCGTCCCCCATATTCTGGTCTGCCGCCTTGCTACATGCGCTCGCGGCGGCTTCATCGACCGTCCGGGAAGACTAACGCAGATTTCGCAATCCCCGCCACGCGCCCCGATCAAAGAGACTTATCGGCCCGCGCCCGACGACCTACCCCGCTGCGTGTCGATTGTGGTCGCGGACATAGTCGGCGATGGCAATAAGGTCGGCTATGGCGCCCTTCGAATAGCGCACCCTCATCGACGGAAGCGGGCGTACGCAGCTTCCACCTCGGCGTCCGCCGCAAGCTCGCCTCGGCGCACTTCCGCCTTCGAGGCCTCGATCGCCGCCCGTTCCTCAGCCGAGAGCTCGTATGCGCCCTGCTTGGCAAGCTCCGCGAACATGAGGAGCTGCTCGGCAGCCCGCTCTTGCTCCTCCTCTGGGAGCTCACGAACCTTGGCGATCGCTTCGTCGAGCAATTTGGTCATGGACAAGCCTACCACAAACGACCGATGCCCACGAGGTCCTATCCCCCGAGCGGCCGCGCGATCTCCGGCGGCACCTCCTGCTGGTAGGCTTGGCCGATGGCGAGGAGCAGCCCTTCGGCGTAGGGCTTGGCAACGAGCTGGATGCCGTTCGGCAGGCCGCCGTCGCGCGGGATCGGCAGCGCCAGCGTCGGCAGCCCCAGGTAGTTGATCGGCCGCGTGAACTTCACCACGCGGCCCATGGCCGCCTGCACCTGCGGGCCGCCGCTCACGTCGAGCTCGGCGATGGTGGGCAGGGGATCGGCCAGGATCGGCAGGATGGCGACGTCGACGTCCTTGAACGTCTCCTTCAGCGTGCGCTCCAGGAATATGCCGCGCGCACGCAGAGCGGTGAGGTGATCGACCGCGGAGATGAAATGCCCCACCTCGGCGCGCGCCCGCACCTGCGGCCCGTACTCGTCGGCGCGGGTGCGCAGGAAGGCCGCGTGTGCGGCCGAAGCGTCGGGCAGCTGCACGAGCTGCACCAGGTGATCGAGCGTCTGCCAGTCGGGGAAGCGACAGGGAGCGCGCTTCAGCCCGAGCTTGGTGAGAATGTCCGTCACCCGCTCGACCATGCGCTGTACCTGCGGACTGGCCTCGCCGATGACGGCTTCGTCGATGCCGACCCTCACGCCCTGAACCGGATCGGCGAGGCGCGCCGTGTAGTCGGGAACGGGCAGCGTCGAGGCGGCAGGATCGCGTGGGTCAGCCCCGGCCAGCACGCCAAGCATCAGCGCCAAGTCCTCCACATGCCGCGCGATCACGCCTACCGTGTCGAGCGCCGGGGCGAGCGGCATGGCGCCGGCACGGCTGACGCGCCCCCACGTCGGCTTGATGGAGGCAACCCCGCAGCAAGCCGCGGGCAGGCGCAGTGAGCCGCCGGTGTCGGAGCCGAGCCCGGCCGGAATGGCCCCGTAGGCGACGGCCGCGGCCGTGCCGGCCGAGGAGCCGCCGGTGATGCGCGCCGGATCCCAGGGGTTGCGCGCGTGGCCCAGCACGTAGTTGTGGCCCGTCGGCCCGTAGGCGAACTCGGCGAGATGCAGCGCGGCGATCTGCAGTGCGCCCGAAACCTTGAAGCGGGCGATCGCTGTTGCGTCGGCTGCCGCGGGCGTGCGGGCGCGCAGCTTGGCGCCCCAGCTGGCGATCTTGCCCTTGCGGTCGAACATGTCCTTGTGGGCAAGCGGCACTCCGGCGAGCGGCCCCCTGGCCTTGCCCGCGGCGATGGCTGCATCCGCCGCCTTGGCATCCGCCAGCGCCTCGTCGGCCTCGAGCGCGATGGTGCAATGGGTCAGCTCGTGGCAAGCCTCGAGCCGCGCGATAGCGGCCTTCGTCGCCTCCACGCTGGAGACCCGCTTGTCGCGGATCGCCTTGGCGAGGCTGCGGGCCGAGAGGGAGGCGAGGTCGTTCACGGCTTTGCATCCTGCACAAGAATGCGGCGGAAGTCGTCGACATCGGCGCTGAACGGCAGGTCCACGGCGATCCTGCCCGCCGTCCGCGACAGCAGCGCCGCGTGCGCCTTGGCCAACCCACGCCGCTCGGGCGGCATATCGAGGTAGGCGGCGACGTCCTCGCCGGCGGGCAGGCTCTGCGCGTCCTTGGCCTTGGCCATATCGCTCCCCGGTGCTGATCGATGCTGATCGCCTGAGCGTAGCGGGCCCCGGCCGGGGGAACAATACGAATGGCGCGAAGGGCGGTGCCGGCCCCGTCAGCCCCAGGCCTTGGAACAAAGTCTCCTTTCGCAGGGACCGGCAAGATGAGTATGCTGGCGGCCGGCCCAGTGCTCGACCGAGTGCGAACCGGCGGCCGATTGCAAGCAACATACGGCCGTTAATGGCCTAGGAGGAACGCGAAATGACTGGACTCTCCAGACGGAAATTCATGAAGACTGCGGGTGCCGGCGGCATCGGTGCGGCAACGGCGGTGGTCGCGGCCCCGGCGATCGCCCAGTCGATGCCGGAAGTCCGGTGGCGGCTGGCCGCGAGCTGGCCCAAGTCCCTCGACACCCTCTACGGCAATCCGGAGCACCTCTCCAAGCGCATCGCCGAGCTCACCGACAACAAGTTCCAGATCCAGGTCTTTGCGGCGGGCGAGATCGTGCCCGGCCTGCAGGTGCTCGACGCCGTGCAGAACGGAACGGTCGAGGCAGGCCACACTGCCGCCTACTACTACTTCGGCAAGGACGTCTCCTTCACCTTCGGCACCGACCTGCCCTTCGGCATGAACAGCCGCATGAAGAACGCGTGGTTCTTCCAGGGCGGCGGGCAGCAGCTGTTCGACGAGTTCCTCCGCACCAAGTACAACTGCACCGGTTTCGTCTCGGGCTCGACCAACTGCCAGATGGGCGGCTGGTTCCGCCGGGAGATCAATACGGTCGAGGACCTGAAGGGCCTGAAGTTCCGCATCGGCGGCTTCGGCGGCCTCATCCTCCAGCGGCTGGGCGTCGTGCCCCAGCAGATCGCCGGCGGCGACATCTATCCGGCGCTCGAGAAAGGCACGATCGACGCGGCGGAATGGGTCGGCCCCTACGACGACGAGAAGCTCGGCTTCGTGAAGGTCGCCAAGTACTACTACTATCCCGGCTGGTGGGAGCCCGGCTCCACGCCGCACTACCTCTTCAACCTGCAGAAGTGGAACGAGCTGCCGAAGAACTACCAAGCCATGCTGCAGGCGGTAGCCCAGGAGTCCGGGATGCTCATGACGGCGAAGTACGATGCCGCGAACCCGGCGGCCCTGAAGCGCGTCGCCGCCGCCGGTGCCGTGCTCAAGCCGTTCTCGCCGGAGATCATGGACGCCTCCTGGAAGGCCGCCAACGAGCTCTACGGCGAGCTCGCCGCCAAGAACGAGTGGTTCAAGAAGCTCTACGACCACTTCACGGCCTTCCGCTCGGACGAGTACCTGTGGTGGCAGGTGGCCGACTACACCATGGACAGCTACATGATCCGCTTCCGCAACCAGAAGGCCTAGGCCCAGGCCCTCGGGAGCAAGACGTGAAGGCAGGCCGGCTCCAGCGAGCCGGCCTGTTGCCGTTTCGTGGTAGATGGCGCTGGCCTTCAATCATCGCCCCTCGCCGTGCCCACGCCTCCGCGCCAAGACAAGACGCCCCGCCGCGTGCTGGTCACCGGCGCCACCGGCTTCATCGGTCGGACCGCCACCGAGGCTCTTTCGCGTGCGGGTCATGATGTGCTGCGCGGGGGCCGCGTAGCGCTCGTCGACTCTCCAGCCGGCGAGCCCTGGATCGGCTACGGCGACATCTGCGCACAGACCCGTTGGGACGACGTGCTCGGTGACATCGACGCCGTCGTGCACCTCGCCGGCCTCGCTTATCTGCCCGATGCAGCGGCGAACGGCGCAGCCGGCACGTTTGCCCGCGTCAATGCCGAGGCGACCGCGCACCTGGCAGCGGCTGCCGCGCGGGTCGGCCTGCGCCGCTTTGTGCTCGTCAGCTCGGCCCTCGTGCACGGCGTGGCGAGCCCCGGGCGGCCCTTCACCGAGGCGGACCGGCCGATGCCGCAGAGGCCCTATGCGCGCTCCAAACTCGTTGCGGAGGCGCGGCTGATGGCGGCGGCGCAGGGAAGCGCGCTCGAGTGGGTCATCCTGCGCCCGCCGATGGTCTACGGCGAGGGCGCACGCGGCAACTTCCGGCGCCTCGTCGGCCTCGTGCACAGCGGCCTGCCCCTGCCGCTTGGCGCGGCCACGGCCCCGCGCAGCTTCATCGGCGTCGATAACCTCGCCGATGCAATCGTCGCATGCCTGACGCATCCTCGTGCGGCCAACCAGGTGTTCCTCGTGAGCGACGCGGAGACTACCTCCACCGCCGACTTCCTTCGCCGCATCGCCCGCGCGCTTGGACGGCGTGCCTGGCTCCCCTCGGTGCCTCCTTCGCTTTTGCGCCCCGCCTTCCGTCTGGCCGGCCGCGCGGACGAGTTCCGCCGCCTGTTCGATCCGCTCGAACTTGACTGCAGCCGCATCCGCAAGCAGCTCGACTGGTCGCCGCCGATGTCCCTCGACGAGGGCCTGCAACGCGCGGTGCGCACGCGAAACCGAAGGAGCTGACGGCGGCGATCAGCCTCGCAGGCCGACGGCGCGTGATACTCGAGCACCGGGCAGCGTTCTTGGCCGCCCTTCGACGGGCTCAGGGCGAGGGCCGAGCTGTGGCCACGCATTTCGACCCCGTGCCGAGCTCGTCGAGGCGCAGCTGTCCCAACTTGCGCCGCACGCTCATTGTGCACTTCGCAGGGGCGGCCGGGGCTGGCATAGTCGGGTGCCAAACGGGACCCCGGCGACGTGACAGCTCAACGCGGCAAGATGCGGCTCTGGCAAATTCCCGCAGGGGTCTGGACGCTCGGCTTCGTGTCGCTGCTGATGGACGTCTCCTCGGAGATGATCCATGCGCTCCTGCCGGTCTACCTGGTGACGGTCCTCGGCACCTCGGCGATGACGGTGGGGATCATCGAGGGGATCGCCGAGTCTACCGCCCAGATCACCAAGATATTCTCCGGCGCGCTGAGCGACTGGCTCGGCAGGCGCAAGCTCCTGGCAGCGCTCGGCTACGGGCTGGCGGCCCTCACCAAGCCGATCTTTCCGCTGGCACCGACGGTCGGCTGGCTGGTCGCCGCCCGGTTCATCGACCGCATCGGCAAGGGCATCCGCGGGGCCCCGCGCGATGCGCTGATCGCCGATCTTAGCCCCGAGGAGGTGCGTGGCGGAAGCTATGGCCTCAGGCAATCGCTCGACACCATAGGTGCCGTTGTCGGGCCGCTCATCGCCATTGCCCTCATGTGGCTCACGGCGAACCATTTCACGGCCGTGTTCTGGATCGCCGTCATCCCCGCCTTCCTGTCCTTCGCCCTGATCCTGTTTGCCGTGCACGAGCCGGAGCGCCCCGCAGGCCTGCGCCGCATCGAATCCCCCATGAGCGTCGGCGAGCTGCGCCGTCTCGGCAGCGCCTATTTCTGGGTGGTGGCGATCGCTGCCACGTTCACCCTGGCGCGCTTCAGCGAGGCCTTCCTGATCCTCAAGGCGCAGAACGTCGGCCTGGCGATTGCACTCGTCCCGGCCGTGCTGGTGCTGATGAACGTGGTCTACGCGCTCGCGGCCTATCCGGCCGGCGCCGTGTCCGACCTCGTCGACCGCAGGGCGATCCTGGTCGCCGGCTTCGTGCTCCTGATCGTCGCCGACGCGGTGCTCGCCTGGGCTGAGACCGTCACGGCGGTGGGCGTGGGCATCGCCCTTTGGGGATTGCACATGGGCTTCACGCAGGGCCTGCTTTCGACGCTGGTGGCCGATACCGCACCGGCGGAGCTGCGGGGCACCGCATTCGGCGTGTTCAATCTGGCGAGCGGCGTGGCCACCCTCGCCGCGAGCGTGATTGCAGGCTGGCTCTGGGATGTGACGGGCCCCCGAGGAACATTCCTCGCGGGCGCGGGCTTCACGATCGTGGCCCTCGTGGGGATGTGGGCGGTATACGGCCGCCTGCCGAAGAACCGATCGCAACGCGCGGCGTGAGCACCGCCGTCAGCAGCCGCTCAACGGCAGCGGATGCATATACGCGTGCACCTCGACGATCACGTGCGAGAGGCCGTCGAGGCCCCGGAGGCGCGCCTCGTAGGCTTCAGGGGGGCCTGTGGGCGGTCGCGACAGCCCAGAAGAGAGCCGTCGATGGCGGGGGCATGCCGTCCGAATCGGCCGGCCTATTCGACCTATGGCTTGGGCGGGTGTGGCGCCGTATAGGTGCCGAGGTCCGCAAGGCCGAGCGCCTGCTCGATGCGGCCGATGCGCTCCACGGCGTCGTCGAAGCCGTCCTTGCCGAACTGTTGCCGCTCGATCTCTTCGAACTTCTCGGCCAGCTCCTCGAGGCGCGCCTTGCCCTGGACCTTCTTCCACGCAGGGAAGATGATCGTGTCCTCGAAGGCCGAGTGCGCCTGGTACATCCGGGCCATGGCGGCGAGCGTATCGGCCAGCGGGGCGGCATCGCCGGCAATCCGCCCGCGGGCCGCGACCGCGGAGATGTAGTCGGTGATCTCGCGGCCGCGCTGATGCTGGATCAGCAGCACTTCCACCAGCCTCTCGTTGGGCCCGCCGGCCTTGCGGATCTCCGGGAAGATGTATTGCTCCTCGAGGGCGCGCTCGTGATACTGCTCGCCGAACTCCCGGAACAGCTTCGCGGCATCGGCGAGCGCAGCGGGATCGACCTGTCCGCCGTGAGAGCGCAGCCGGGCGGAAAGCTCACTGTAGACGATGAGCGTCCGCCGCAGGACACCGTGCTCGCGCATGAGGTCCTCGGTCGCCGTGACATCCTCATCGCCCTCATCCTTCTTGGCGGCCCGGGCCGCGGCGGACGGGACGATCAGACCGCCCGCCCGCACCAGCACGCCGGTCGCCAAGGCCGCGGCGAGGGCTGTCGCGGCACGCCGGCGCAGCTGATCGATCTCGAGCGACATGGCTGACCTCCTGCCAAGCTGCAGTCCCGGTGCGGCTGGCGGCTGGTCGCAGCGCGCCTTATCGTTCTTCAGCTCCCAGCCGCCCTTGCGCGACGCCCACGGACACAACACGACCACAACGTAGACGGTTCCCGATATCGGCGATCAATAGTATGAGAGGGCAGAGCCTAGACGTACGATGCAACATCAGGAGCTTCTGGCCGGCCTGATCCGGCTGCACATCCTGCACCACGCGGCCGAAGGCGAGATCTACGGCGTGTGGATCATCGAGGAGCTGGCCCGGCATGGCTACCGTCTGAGCCCCGGCACGCTCTACCCGATGTTGCACGCCATGGAGGGTAAGGGCTACTTGCGGTCACGGCAGAAGCGCGCGGGGCGCTCGGTGCGTCGCCTTTACCGTGCAACGCCGCTCGGCAATGAGGCGCTGGGGATCGCGAGGGAGAAGCTGCGTGAGCTGGTGGGCGAGCTGATGGAGGGCACCGGTCGCGCTCGAGGGAGAAGGGGCAGCAGGTGGCCGATCACGCAAGCACGGAAGCGCCGGCGGTGAGATCGAGTCCGGGCGAGGTGCTCCTGGTGTTCCTCAAGCTGGGGCTGACCTCGTTCGGGGGGCCGGTCGCGCACCTCGGTTATTTCCGCGATGAGTTCGTCGTGCGGCGGCGCTGGCTCGATGAGCCGGCTTACGCCGACCTCGTTGCGCTCTGCCAGTTCCTGCCCGGACCGGCCAGCAGCCAGGTCGGCCTGGCGATCGGGCTGTCGCGCGCGGGATACCTGGGCGCCTTGGCGGCGTGGACCGCCTTCACGCTGCCGTCTGCCATTGCCTTGGTGCTGTTCGCCTACGGCGTGGAGGCCCTCGGCGGCCTCGCCAACAGCGCGTGGCTGCACGGTCTCAAGATCGCGGCCGTGGCCGTCGTCGCGCTTGCCGTGCTCGGCATGATGCGCGGCCTCGCTCCGGACCGGCCGCGGGCCACGCTCGCGGTGGCGTCCGCAGTGATCGCGCTCGCGGTGCCGACTGCGGCAGGCCAGGTGGCCGCGATTGCGCCCGGCGGCGTTGCGGGCCTCTTCTTCCTGCACAGCGCCCAGGCGAGCGCGGCCCCCGCCTCTCTGCCGCTGACGGTGAGCCGGTGGGAGGGCGCCGCCGCCCTCGCGGCATTCTTCCTCCTGCTGCTCGGCTTGCCGTTGCTGGCAACGCAGAGCGGGTCTCTGCCGCTGCAGCTGTTCGACTCGTTCTACCGGTCAGGATCGCTGGTGTTCGGCGGCGGGCACGTCGTGCTGCCGCTGCTCCAGGCCGAGGTCGTGCCGCGCGGCTGGGTCAGCAACGACGCGTTCCTGGCGGGTTACGGCGCAGCGCAAGCCGTGCCCGGCCCGCTCTTCACGTTCGCCGCCTATCTCGGTGCCGTGATCGGGGGATGGGGCACGGCCGCCCTGTGCCTCATTGCGGTATTTCTTCCATCGTTCCTGCTGGTCGTTGGCGCCCTGCCCTACTGGGAGACCATTCGCCGCAAAGCGCTGGCCCAGGCTGCGCTCAAGGGCGTGAACGCGGCGGTGGTCGGCCTGCTGCTGGCTGCGCTTTATCACCCGGTCTGGACGGCCGGCATCACCGACGCGAAGGACTTCGCGCTCGCCAGCATGGCGTTCCTGCTGCTCTTTATGTGGCAGGCGCCGCCATGGCTGGTGGTGATCCTGAGTGCGGTAGGCGCCGGCGCACTGGCGATGCTCTGACGACCTCGCTCGCCGGCGCCGGACGGCGCGACGCGGCAGCCCGCCGCGCTCATTCGTCTTTCGACGAAAGGAGCATGACTGCAGCTGCGCTGTAGAGGCCGGCGATCAAGGTGGCAAAGCCGAAGACAAGCAGGGCGACGGGAGTGATGGCGTCGGGTGATTGCCGGATGAGGTCGCGAAGTCCGCCCGCGTTCGTCAGGACCAGCAGAACCGCAAATAGTGCGCCGAGCCCTGCGCCTACGGCCCAGCCGCGTACCACCAATCGGGCAACCGACGGCAAGCGGGCGGCCGGGCCCACGCGATTGCGTCCGTCAGGCATCAGCATGACAACACCTCCGGGCACCTCATGCCGCACCAACGGCATAATTTGCAAGGGGTATCGCCCCGCGGTTTCCTTGTGATCAATTGAGTCCACGGCCTGGTGTCGCGGATGAGCTCGATCACTCGACATATCGATGCTCCCCGGGGCGGCCGTCGACCGCGCGCTTGTCGATCCGCGCGCGGTCGCAGCATGGAGGGTGCCGGCGGGCATGACCAGCCACGTCCACGAGTTCGAGGCTCGCGAAGGGGGCCGGTTCCGCATCTCGCTGACCTACGACGTACCGACAGGCACCGGCAAGACAACCGCTCATGCCGACACTTATCACGGCTTCTTCAAGAAGCTCGCGCCGGACGAGCAAGTCGTTGAGGTCGTCGAATTCGAAACGGCCGATGCCGCGCTGCGCGGCGCGATAACGATCACCACCACGCTCACGGATGCAGACGACGTGGCGACACGAATAAGGGGCAGGGACACAAGGGTATGCGTGGGTATGCAGGTTGCGTGTCCCTGCCCGACCCCGATTCGAACTGGGGGGAACGACGCGGGGTCAACATGATGGACGGAAGGGGACCGGGGATTCTTCCATCATCACAAAAAAGCGATGGCCCGCTTCTGCAGGCAGGGCCTGTGCTGCGATGGGCAGGGAGGCGACCGCGCAATGCTCCGGTCGGCAGTCGGCCTCTCGCGCCCCTGCCAGGGGCACGCTGCGCAGAAGCGCCCCCGTTCCCGAACGCCGTAAGGGCGCCGAAGACGTCGCGACCCCGGTGATCTAACGCATCTGCTCGGCGATATGGTGGGCTAGCTTGTCGACAGCGGCGGAGGCGCCGGGCAACCTGTTCCAGAGCACCAGCCGAACCGGTGGCAGCGGCGGCAACGGCGGCGAGCTGTCCCGCTCGCCCAACTCCCGCAGCCCCGCGGGCAGCGCCGAGCGTGCCAGCACCGTCACAGCGGCGTCGGCCAGCGCCATTGCGGCCAGCCCTGCCACGCTCTCGGAGGTGCACGCCATCTGCCATGCTCTGCCGGCTTTGGCGAGAGCGCCCAGGGCATGGTCACGATAGAGGTTGCCCTCGGGCAGCATGGCGAGCGGCAACGGCGTTCGCAGATGCGCAGAGCCGCCGATCGCTCCGATCCACACGAGCGGTTCCAGGCGCAGCGCGATGGTCGTGGCACTGCGCGGCGACACACTGGGCATGCTGGTCGCCAGCGCCAAGTCGACCTTGCCGTCCGAGATCTCTTCCGCCAGCACGGCGCTCAGGGCGCACCGTACACTGACCTCAACCTGTGGATAGCTCCGGCGGAAGGTCGCCAGCGTCGTCGGCAAGAGGAACGCGGCATAGAGGTCGGGACAGCCCAGCACGACTCGGCCGCTCAGCTCCTCCGCGGCCAGGTGAGCCTGGGCCTGATCGTGGAGCGCCAGGAGCTCGCGCGCATAGCGCAGCAATTCCTCCCCGCGGCGGCTCAAAGTGAGGTGGCGCAGATCGCGCTCGAACAATGGGTGCCCCACCGCGCTCTCGAGCCGGCGCAGCTGCAAGCTGATCGCGGGCTGTGTGCGCCCCAGCTGTCGCGCGACGCGTGTAATGCTCCGCTGGTCGACAACCAGCACGAATGTCCTCAGGAGCGCGAGGTCGAGCATGGGGCGCATGGCCCGAACATAAGCAAAAGTTTGGACTAGAGAAACGATTATAAATTTGCCTTCGCAATGGCTCGTTGGCACCTTGGGCCTGCCGCCACGGAGGATGGTCATGCCGAGCGAAGCCAATGCGGGGTCCAACACGCAACCGATCGCGCACCGGCTCGTTGGGCCAGAGGCCTGGAAGCGCGCGGACCTGCGCGGGCAGGACTGGCATGTCGCGCTCGACCCAGCGGCTCAGGCAGAGATCCTGAGCGTCGCCGAGACGCTGCGTCAGCAGCCGGTGCCCCTTCTGGCGTTACGGCCGGACAGCTTCGACATGCCTGCATGCCGATCGGCAATGGCACGCGTCTCGCACATCCTGCGGCGCGGCGTGCGGTTCGCACTGGTCGAGCGCCTCCCCATCGAAGCGCTGTCGGAGGAGGAGGCCAAGTCCATCTATTGGATGCTGTCCTCGATGGTGGCGCGACCCGTCGCGCAGAAGCTCGACGGCACGATGATCTACGACGTGGTCGACACTGGCAAGAAGCCCCTGCCCGGGAGCGGTCTGCGCCCCGACAAGAGCAACGTCGATCTCCAGTTCCACAACGACAATGCCTACAACTTTCTGATGCCGGAGATCGTCGGACTGCTCTGCATCCGCAAGGCCCCCTCCGGCGGCCAGAGCCGGGTGATGAGCTTTGCGACCGTGCACAACGTGCTCAAGGAGCGCTTTCCGGAGGCGCTGCCGCGCCTCTACCGTCCTTTCTGGTTTGATCGCCAGCGCGAGCATGGCCCCAACGAGGAGCCGTTGTTCTCCGCTCCCATCTTCATCAACGACGGCGGCAAGCTGCGCGCACGCCTCGGGCAGCATCAGGTCCGCAACGGCTATGCCATGAAGGGCGCCATGGACCAGGAGACGGAGGCCGCGATCAAGGCCATCGACGCGGTCTTCACCGACCGGGACCTCCAGTACGAATTCGACATGCAGCCGGGCGACATGCAGTTCGCGATGAACTGCGAGGTCGGCCACAGCCGCACCGAGTTCAAGGATGGCGCCGATCCGGCGCAAAAGCGGCTGCTGGTTCGTCTCTGGCTGCGCGATCACGGAGCTCCCGGCTACGTGGGCTGATCGCAGCAGCCGGCGCACAAGTTCTAAGATAAATGAGACCGGATCACCAACTCATGACCCGGTTACATATGTATTTGAAATGTATTATTTCAGATCAATTCAAAAACATTCGCCCAATACGTCGCCAGTGATTGCTCATATTCTCTACATTTTTTGTCCAGTCGCCATCGATATCGGTGCTTGCGGCCCAAAATACTCTGGCATGACTCTTGCTCTTCGCTCGAGCCATGTCGACACGGAGTTCCGCTTGCATGCCGGACTTACTCAGGCTCGAGGGCGTCACGAGACGCTTCGGCGGCGTCGCCGCGCTCGACGACTGCTCCCTGTCGTTGCAGGCCGGACAGGTCACCGGCCTGATCGGACCCAACGGCGCCGGCAAGACCACGCTCCTCAACGTCATCGCCGGGCTTGTCAGGCCGGACGTCGGAGAGGTCGAGTTCGAAGGCCGCTCAATCCTCGGCCTGACACCGGCACGGCGGGCTCGGCTCGGTATCGTGCGCACGTTCCAGATCGCGCGCGAGCTCGGCAGCCTGACCGTGCTCGAGAACCTCCTCCTCGCAAGACCCCGTCAGCGCGGCGAGAACGTGCTCGGCGCCCTTGTTGCCCGCTCCGCCATCCACGCGGAAGAGTGCGTTGCCGCCGCCGAGGCGCGCCGTCTCCTGGAGCGCGTCGGGCTCTGGCACATGGCGGACCGCCTGGCAGGCGATCTTTCCGGAGGCCAGAAGAAGCTGCTCGAGCTCGCCCGCGCGCTGATGCTGGCGCCCAAGCTCATCCTGCTCGATGAGCCGGTGGCCGGCGTGGCGCCGCCCCTGGTCGACAAGCTCATCGGCCTCATTCGCGACCTCGTCGGCGAGAGCATCACCTTCGCCATCGTCGAGCACGACATGCACGTAGTGAGCGCGCTTTGCGATCACGTCCATGTGCTTGCCGAGGGGCGGCCCCTGGTATCGGGTCGGTTCGGCGAGGTGACCAGCGACCCGCGCGTCGTTGCCGCATATCTGGGGCAACCCGCATGAGGCTCAACGGCGCGCACGTACCCGCCCCCGTCCCCGCGCTTGCTGTGCAAGGCCTGCGCGCCGGCTATGGCCGTGGCGGCGACATCGTGTGCGGCATCGACCTCGCGCAGACACCGGAGACGATCCTGGCCGTGATCGGCCCGAACGGCTCGGGCAAGTCCACATTCGTCAAGACGCTCGCCGGCCTGGTGCCGGCGCGCGCGGGCGCCATCCGGATAACGGGCACGGACGTGACGGAGCGCACGCCGGCACAGCGCGCCGCCGCCGGCCTCGCCTACGTCCCGCAGGAGGCCAACGTGTTCCGCGGCATGACCGTGCGGGAGAACCTGAAGCTTGCCACCGATTTCCTCCATGGGCGCGCCGGCGTCTGCTCCGCCTACGAGGAGAAGGTGCTCGCCACTTTCCCGGAGATCGTGCGCCGCGAGGGAGTGCTTGCCGGCAACTTGTCGGGTGGCCAGCGGCAGATGCTTGCCTTTGCCTGTGCGCTGCTCGCAAACCCCGAGGTGCTGCTGCTGGACGAGCCCTCCGCCGGGCTGTCGCCGGCCCTGGTGCTGGAGGTGATGGCGCTCGTCGAGCGGGTGCGGGCGGCCGGCGTGACGGTGCTGCTCGTCGAGCAGAATGTGAGCGCCGCCCTCGCCGTCGCCGACGAGGCCGTCGTGCTGGTCGGCGGCCGCATCGGCCGGCGGGCGTTCGCACGCGAGCTGGCCGGCGCCGACCTCGGCGACCTGTTCCTCGGACGGGGGAGCTGACCCGTGCTCGCGCAGCTGCTGCTCAACGGCCTGGTGACGGGGCTCGTGCTCGCCCTGCCGGCGCTCGCCCTCACCCTCATCTTCGGCATCCTCAAGTTCCCCAATTTCGCCATCGGCGGCATGCTCACCATGGGTGCCTACCTCGCCTGGGTCTTCAACACGCTCGCCGGCTTGCCTCTGCTGGTCGCGACGGTGCTCGCGGCGGGCTCCCTCGCGCTGGTCGCAGTGCTCTGCGACATGGCGGCGTTTGCCCACCTGCGCGATCGCGGCGCCATCACGCTGCTGGTGGCCTCGATCGGCCTATCGTTCGTGCTCGAGAACATCTGCCGCTTCGCCTTCGGCAACGATGCACGCAACTTCGACATCGCCGTCGCGCGGCCCATCCGCTGGCAGGGTTTGCGCGTCAACCACGAGCAGCTGGTGACCGTTGCCGCCGTGCTCGGCTGTCTCGCGCTGCTCTACTTGCTGCTGCGCCTGACGCCGCTCGGTCGGGCCATGCGCGCCATGGCCGACAACGCCTCGCTCGCCGCCGTGCGCGGCATCGACCAGACACGCGTCACGCGCATCACCTGGGTCATCATCGGCGTGCTGACCGCGCTTGCCGGCGTTCTCGTCGGGCTCGATCGTGCCATAGATCCGCTGCTGGGGTGGAACTACCAGATCAACATGTTCGCGGCCGCGATCCTGGGCGGCCTCGGCAGCGTGCTCGGCGCCGTCGTCGGTGCCCTCATCATCGGCGTGGTGGAGGAGGTGGCCACGCTGGTGCTGCCCATCAACTACCGGCAGGCGATCGCCTTCCTGGCGATCGTCCTCCTCCTTCTCTTCCGCCCGCATGGGCTGTTCGGCCGGAGGGCGATCCGGAAATGACCGCCTATCTCGTCGCCATCCTCACGCTCGTTGCCATCGCCACGCTCGTCGGGTTCGGTCTCAACATCCAGTGGGGCCTGTGCGGCCTCGTGAACTTCGGCATCGTCGGCTTCTTCTCGCTCGGCGCCTACGTCGCGGCCCTGGTGGGGCTGTCGGGGGCCGGCGCATTCGCCGGCATGGCGGCGGCAGCTCTCGCCTGCGCGTGCGCGAGCGCGCTGCTCGCCTTGCTGGCGGCGCGTCTCGAGGACGACTATCTCGCCATCGTCACCATCGGTTTCGGCGAGATCGTGCGTCTGGTGATGCTCAACGAGGACTGGCTGACGCACGGCGCGCTCGGCCTTGCCGACATCCCACGGCCCTTCGAGCATATGGTGGCCGCGGACACCTATCCCGTCGCATTCCTGGCCTTTGCGGTCGCGCTGGTCGCCGCGGTGTTCGCCATCCTCGAGGCGCTGACGCGGTCGCCTTTCGGCCGCGCGTTGCGCGCCGTGCGCGACGACGATGTGGTGACGGCGACGCTCGGCAAGTCTCCCTTCGTGCTCCGCGTCAAGGCCTTCGCCATCGGCGGCGCCGTGATGGGGCTGGCCGGCTCGCTGCACGCCTTCTATCTCACCTACATCGACCCGAGCCAGTTCACGCCGATCGTCACGGCTTACGCCTTCATGGCGGTGATCGCGGGCGGCCGCGGCTCGAACGTGGGGCTCCTGCTCGGCGCGGGCTCGATCATGCTGCTGATCGAGGCGACGCGCTTCCTCAAGGACTTCATCCCCTTCCTCGATGCAACCAAGCTGTCGGCATTGCGTCTCGGCCTTATCGGTGTCGGCATCATCGTTCTGCTGATCTTCCGCCCCAACGGCTTCTTCCGGGAGCCGAGGCTGGCATCGCGGTCGGTCGCGCCGCAGGGACACCATGCCGATGAGGCCGACGGCGCGCCGAGAGGTCCGCTCGCCCTCGCGCATTCGACACAGAGCCCTGGCCGGGCTGCGGCCGGGATCCGACCCATGACGACGATCGAGACGACAGAGACGAGGAGCAGTACATGACACATCCGACCCGGCCCCATCCGCTGACCCGCAGGCATGCACTGATCGGCCTTGGCGCAGCCGGAAGCCTGGCGCTCGCGCCACTCGGCCGCCGCGCCGCAGCGCAGGGCGCGGACATCCCCATCGGCATGGTGCTGCCGTTCTCCGGCGCCACCGGCGCCTACGGGCCCGACATGAAGAAGGCGGCGGAGATCGTGGTCGGTCTCATCAACGGCTCCGGTGGCATCCTCGGAGGTCGCAAGCTCAAGCTCTACGTCGAGGACTCCGAGAGCAATCCCACCGTCGGCGTCGCTGCGACCAAGAAGCTGCTCGAGATCAACAAGGCCGAGGCGATCGGCGGCTTCTGGGGCAGCCCCATCGCGTTGGCGGCAAAGCCAATCATCCTCGCTGCCGACAAGGTGCAGATGGTCTCGGCAGCGGCCAACGCCATCACCGACGGCGACACCAAGGGCCTGGTGTGGCGCTTCCAGGCCAAGAGCACGCAGTGGGGCCCCGCCGGCGCCAAGGTGATGGACAGCCTCAACCTCAAGAAGGTCGCCGTCCTCGCTCAGCAGAACCCGTTCGTCAACGCCATGATCGAGCCGTTCAAGGCGGAGATGGCAGCGCGCGGCGGCACCGTCACGCAGGTCGTGGTCTACAATCCCGACCAGCCCTCCTATCGCGCCGAAGTCGAGAAGGCGTTTGGGCCCGATCCGGAGGGCGTGTTCTGCCTGTCGCTCCTCACGGACTTCCAGTCCATCGCCAAGGAGGTCTATCGCGGCGGCTTCAAATCCAAGATCGTGTCGCTGTCGATTGCCGCCGACGCGGAGGGCAAATTCCTGCAGAACGTCGGAGCGGAGGTGGCCGAAGGCATTCACCACCTCCAGCCCGCGCCGCCGCTCGATGCCCCGGCCTACAAGAAGTTCGTCAAGCTGATGGGTGCGCCGGAAGGCACGGTATATCTGTTCGCCGGCAATGCGCACGACCAGATCTGCACCATCGCGCTCGCCATGGAGAAGGCCAAGAGCGAGACGGCAGCTGTGTGGAGCAAGGCGATCCGCGATGTCTGCAACCCGCCGGGCGAGCAGACGGACGACATCGTCAAGGCGCTGGAGCTCGTGCGTGCCGGCAAGGACATCGACTTCGTCGGCGCCGGCGCCACCTGCGATTTCGACGAACGCGGCGATCAGATCAATCGCAGCTTCCTGCACCAGGTCGTCGACAAGGGAAAGAACCGCATCGTAGGCGTCGTGACCTGAGGCGCGGGAGGAACCAGCCGCGGGGCATGGGCTGGACTCTATCGGTGTGCCTGCTCGTTCGTGGGCGCCCTTGGCATCGCGGCCGCGATCGCACGGCCCTGTGCCGTCCTCCCTGGGAATGCTTCAGCGGGGGCTCATTGTAGAAGCACAGAGACGCAACTCGGCACCCACCCCTTGCCATTCCGGGGCAAAATCAGGGGCGCGACGTTCTTGCCGATCTTCCAAGTGATTGACGTAAGTGGTCGGAGCGGGGAGATTCGAACTCCCGACCCCTTGCTCCCGAAGCAAGTGCGCTACCAGGCTGCGCTACGCTCCGCCCGACCTGAGGTGCATGCCCTCGCCGGCGCAGGCGCGCCGGGAGAGGAGGTATAGCCGCCGCCCACGCGGGCCGCAAGCACGGGCGGCCAGCCGCGGCCTGAGCCGGTAGCGGCAGGCAGGAAGGCGCGCCGTCCCGCGCAGTCCTGTCGCGGCCAGGCCCCGGGTCGGCATCAGACGAGCCCGCGCCTGCGCAGCTCCGCAACGACCTGGGCCGCCAGGGCGTCCGCCGAGGCGGTCGAGGTGTCCAGCGTCAGGTCCGGCCTCGGCGGCGCCTCGTAGGGAGCATCGATACCGGTGAAATTGGGCATCATGCCGGCGCGGGCCTTCTTGTAGAGGCCCTTCGGGTCGCGGGCCTCGCACACGGCCAGCGGCGCATCGACGAACACCTCGAGGAACTCGATATCGGCGGCGATCTCGCGCGCCATCGCGCGCTCCCGGACGAACGGCGAGATGAGGCAGACGAGCACGATGAGCCCTGCATCGGCGAGCAGGCGGGCGATCTCGGCGGCGCGGCGGATGTTCTCCACGCGATCGGCGGGCGTGAAGCCGAGATCCTTGCTCACGCCGAGGCGCAGATTGTCGCCATCCAGGATGTAGCAGTGGCGCCCCTCCACCGTCAGGCCGCGCTCCACGAGATTGGCAATGGTCGACTTGCCGGCGCCTGAGAGGCCGGTGAACCAGGCGATGGCGGGCTTCTGCGCCTTGAGCCGCGCGCGCACGGCACGGTCGACGTCGAACTTCTGCCGGTGGACGTTCTGCCCGCGCCGCAACGCGTGCTCGATCATCCCCGCCCCGATCGTGCGATTGGAGAGGTGGTCGACCAGAATGAAACAGCCCGTGTCGCGGTTGTCTCTGTAGGCGTCGAATGCGACGTGCCGGTCCACGGCGATCTTCACGCTGCCGATGTCGTTGAGCCGCATCAGCTTGGCCGGCCTGCCCGACTGCGTGTCGACGTCCACGACGTGACCGATCTCGGTCACCGAGGCGTTGGCGGAGCAGGTGCCGAGCTGCAAGGCGTAGCGACGGCCCGGGTAGAGCGGCTCCTCGTCCATCCAGATGAGCCTGGCGGCAAACTGGTCGGCAATGCTCGGGGGGGCATCGACCCCCGAGATCACGTCGCCGCGCGAGACATCGACCGCATCGGCGAGGCAAATGGTGACCGACTGGCCGGCGAGGGCACGCAGCAAATCTCCATCGAAGGTGACGATCCGCTGCACCCGGCTGCGGGCGCGCGAGGGGCAGATCACAACCTCGTCACCCACGGAGATGGCGCCTCCCGCAACGAGCCCCGCATGGCCGCGAAAGTCGCCCTCGGCGCGGATCGTGCATTGGACCGGCATGCGGAAGCCGGTGGCTGTCGCACAGCCGCTCCCGGCGGCTTCCAGGGCTTCGATCAGCGTGGGGCCCGTGTACCACGGCGTTCTCTCGCTCCGCCGGAACACGTTGTCGCCGAGGAGCCCCGAAACGGGAATCGGGCGCACGTCCGCGAGCCCGAGCGCCGATGTGAAGGCGGCGAGCTCATCGGTCATGGTCGCGAAGCGCGCGCCGTCGAACTCCACGAGATCCATCTTGCTGACGGCGAGGATGACGCGCCGGATGCCCATCATCGCGGCAATAGAGGCATGACGCCTGGACTGCTGCAGCAGGCCCTTGCGGGCGTCGACCACCAAGAGCGCAAGCTCCGCGCGCGATGCCGCCGTGACCATGTTGCGCAGATACTGCTCGTGACCGGGGGCGTCGGCCACGATGAACCGCCGCGCCGCGGTCTCGAAGAACCTGTAGGCGACATCGATGGTGATGCCCTGCTCGCGCTCCGCCGTCAGCCCGTCCACCAGCAGCGAGAAGTCCACGCCCTCCGGCCCGACAACGCGGTTGCGGCTGTCGTGGCGCAGCTGGGAAACCTGGTCCTCCGTGATGAGCCGGCCGTCAAACAGCAGGCGGCCGATGAGCGTGCTCTTGCCGTCATCGACGCTGCCGCACGTGACGATGCGAAGCAGATCCTTGGTGGCCCCCCGGGACCGTTGCATCAGAAATAGCCTTCCTGCTTCTTTTTCTCCATGGACGCCGCCTGATCGCCGTCGATCAGACGGGATTGGCGTTCCGACCAGCGGCTGGCGTGCACCTCGGCGACGACGTCCTCCACGGAGGTTGCGTTGGATTCGATCGCCCCCGACAGCGGATAGCAGCCGAGCGTGCGGAACCGCACGCAGCGCATCTCGGGCGCCTCGCCGGGCCGCACGGGCAGCCGGTCGTCGTCGACCATGATCCACGTTCCATGGCGGCGCACGACTGGCCGCTCCTTTGCCAGGTACAGCGGAACGACGGGAATGCGCTCGCGCGCGATGTAGGTCCACACGTCGACCTCGGTCCAGTCCGAGAGGGGGAAGACCCGCATGGTTTCGCCGGGAGCAAGCCGCGCATTGGTGAGGCGCCACAGCTCCGGTCTCTGCTCCTTGGGGTCCCAGCGCTGGGAAGCCGACCTGTGCGAGAAGATGCGTTCCTTCGCGCGCGATTTCTCCTCGTCGCGACGCGCCCCACCGATTGCGGCATCGAAGCGTCCCGCGGAGAGCGCCTGTCGCAGCGCCTGGGTCTTCATGACGTCGGTGTGCACCACCGAGCCGCTGCGTATGGGATCGATCCCGGCCCGCAGGCCCTCCTCGTTCACGTGCACGATCAGCTCCAGGCCGAGCTGCCGCACCCTCTCATCGCGGAACGCGATCATTTCGCGGAACTTCCAGGTCGTGTCGATGTGCAGGAGAGGAAACGGCGGCCGCGCGGGTGCGAAGGCCTTCCGGGCGAGGTGCAGCAGGACGGAGGAATCCTTGCCGATCGAGTAGAGCAGCACCGGGCGCTCGAAGCCGGCGAAGGTCTCGCGGAGAATGTGAATGCTCTCCGCCTCGAGCGTGTCGAGATGATTCATGCGCGCCGGCCCGCGTCGACTTCCCGCGACGCGGCGGTGGAGGCGCTCCTCGTGCAGGAGGGGCTCTTGGGCTTCCCTCGCCCGCGCTCCCCGTTGCCCGCGCGGGCCGTCATGACGGATGTGCGGCGCTTCATGTCCTCGCCTCCGCGGAGGCAGAATCGTCGTAGGCCTCTATGGCGCGCTCCAACGCTCCGTCGTAGCAGACCCTTCCCTTGTCGAGCACGATGCCGCGCGAGCACAGCGATCGCGCGTTGGGCATGGAATGCGTCGCGAATACGAGGATATTGGACCTGCCGACAACCTCGCGGATGCGTTCATTCACCTTGACGGCGAAAGCCGCGTCCGCGCTGCCCACGAATTCGTCCAGCACGAGAATGTCCGGCACGATGCTCGTGGAAATGGCGAACGACAGCCGCACGACCATGCCTGACGAATAGGTGCGCAACGGAAAGTCCAGGTACTCCCCGAGACCCGAGAACGCCTCGATCTCGGAGATGCGCGCCTCGGCCTCCGCGAACGTGGCGCCGAGGAATACGCTGCGCATCACGATGTTCTCGTAGCCGGTCGCCTCCGGGTCCATGCCCATCGACATATCGAAAAGGCAGGAGACCCTGCCGCTTATTCTCACCCGTCCCGCGCAGGGCTCGATGATGCCGGCCAGCACCCGCAGCAGCGTCGACTTCCCGGCCCCGTTGCCGCCGAGCACCGCAACCCTCTCGCCGGGCGCCACGGCCAGGTCGATGCCTTGCAGGGCCTTGATGATGGTGGCGCGTCCCTCATCCCGGCGCACGCTGCCCCCCACGCTGCGGGCGATGTGGCCTTTGAGGGAACGGGCGCGAGCGCTGTAGACAGGATAGTCCACGTGAACGCCGGCAAGACTTATCGAGGCCATGTGCTGACCGCATCTCGTTTGTGTCAGAGCCAATAGACGATGCGGCCTCTGAAGCGAGCATAGAAGGGAAGAGCGACGGCAAGACCTGCGGCAAGGTACATGAGCACCATCAGGTAGTGGTGCATTTGCGGCACCTCCCCCAGCAAGGGCGCGCGCACGATCTCCAGCATGTTGGCGAGCGGGTTGAAGTGCAGGAGAAACGACAGCTGGTCGCCGAGCTGCTGCGGGCGGAAGATCACCGGCGTGACGAAGAAGAGCAGCTGCATGGCGTTCTGGACAATCTGGGACAGGTCGCGGAAGCGCGTGCAGAGCGGGGCCAGCACGAGTGAGCCCGCCCCGATCGTGGCGATTGAGAGCAAGGCGCCCGGAACCGCGAGCAGGATCGTGGAATCGAGCGGTGCACCGTAGAGAACCCATACGATCGGCAGGAGAACGAGATTGTGCGCCATGTGGATGAGATTGCGCACGAGGCAGCGGAACAAGGGAACCGTCCGCGGTCCCGGATAGGACCGCAGGTAGACCTCGGACTGCGAAAAGGCCACGGCCAGGTCGTTGATGGTGGCCTGGAAGAACGACCAGACGATCATCCCCGTCGCCAGGAACGGAATGTAATTCTCGGCGGGCTGCCTGAATATGGCCGAGTAGACGATGCCCATTCCGAGTATCGTCAGTCCCATGCTGAGAGTTACCCAGAATTGCCCGATTGCCGATCGGCGATAGCGCTGGCGCACGTCGTTCGCCGCCAGCACCCACCACGAGCGCCATGCCCTGCCGCCCTCGATGATGTCGTGCAGCGCCGCGCTGAGCCCGTCCCTGTCGGGCAGCAAGACGGTGAGTCTGCCGGCAATCATCATCGAGTTGCCGTCCCCCATAGCTCGTCAGGCCCGTTGGCAGCCCGGCCACGACGGGCGACGCCACCATCTCCCACGCAGGCATCCGCCGACGATCCCGGCGAAGTCTCTAGCTCACCGGCCTGGGACCCGGCTAGCCTCAATTTGAGGAGAGCGGCGGAACGTCGTCAGCCCGAGCGTTCCGATTGCAGCAGCTTGCCCAGAAGGCGCGCAAGCTGCCCGGCCTCGGCCTCGGTCAAATGCGCACCGACGTGCTCCTCGATGGCCGAGGCGTAGACCGGCCACATCTGCCGTCGCAAGGCCCGCCCCTTCTGCGTGATGATGAGCACGTTGTTGCGCCCGTCGAGCTGACATTGGCGCCGCTCGACCAATCCCTCGCGCTCCAGGCGGTCGACCAGGCGGCAGACGTTGTACTGGGCGAGCTGCGTGCGGTCCTGCACGCCCGTCTGGCGCAGCATGCCTCGCGGGGCGTGTTCGACCTCGTTGAGCACGTGGTACCAGTCGAGCGCCGGCAGCTGTGCGCGCTTCAACGCCTCCTCGACCTTGTCGCGAAGGCTTCTCTCCGTGCGCACGAGGCAGGCCCATGCCTCGACGACCGTAGCTGAGGGCTTGCTCACCATACCCCGTACCCTAGCAAAAATTGCTTGCACTTGCATCGGTTTCCGATATATGCAACTGCATTGAATACGGCTGCATGCAACATTTCCCGACCAGCCCTGCTCAAGGAGACGCTCGATGAAGCTCTACTATGCGCCCGGCGCCTGTTCCCTCTCGCCTCACATCGTCCTGCTGGAGGCCGGCCTTCCTTTCGAGAAGGTCAAGATCGACAACAAGACCAAAACCATGGACGGCAGCGGAGACTACAGGACCGTCAACCCCCTGGGTTACGTGCCTCTGCTGGAACTCGACGACGGCACCCGCATCACCGAGGGCCCCGCCATCGTCCAGTACATCGCCGACAAGGCACCAGGCAAGAACCTGGCGCCCGCCAGCGGCACGCTCGAGCGCACCAGGCTGCAGACGTGGCTCAATTTCATCACCAGCGAGCTGCACAAGGGTTTCTCGCCCTTGTTCAACCCGGCCATGCCGGAGGAAGCCAAGAAGATCTTCCGTGAGCGTCTGGCGACGCGCTTTGCCTATCTGGACAAGCATCTCGCCGGCAACGAGTACCTGATGGGGAAGAGCTTCTCCGTGGCTGACGCCTACCTTTACGTCGTGTCGAACTGGGCACCCCGGGTGAACGTGGACCTCGCGCCTTATGCCAACGTTCTGGCCTATCGCAAGCGCGTCGGCGAGCGCCCTGCCGTGCAGGCGGCGATGAAGGCGGAAGGTCTGATCAAGTAGCCCCGCCCCCAAGCCGACGATTGCCAAGCTGACCAGGAGGCCGGACAATGCGCGTCCGGCCGTTCCTTTTCGGCGGCCGGCTTGTCGAGGCGCGAGACTTACCGGGGGAAAACTCATGCATTGCAATTCCAACCGTGCTGTTGCAGCACGGCTCGCCGCGTTGGCGTCCATTGCCGTCTCCATTGCGGCAGCACAACCGGCCCAGGCGCAGAGCACGCGCGTCGAGATTGCGCGCGGCAAGTACCTCGTGCAGTTCGGCGGCTGTATCGACTGCCACACGCCCGGCTACTTCTTCGGCAAGCCGGACATGGCCCGTGCGCTGGCGGGCTCGGAGGTGGGTTTCGAGATACCGGACCTCGGCGTCTTCTACGGGCCCAATCTGACGCCCGACAAGGAGACCGGCCTCGGCAGCTGGACCAAGGAGCAGATCGTGACCGCGCTGCAGAAGGGCGTGCGGCCCGACGGGCGCCAGCTCGCCCCCATCATGCCATGGAAGGCCTTTGCCAAGCTGACGAAGAGCGACGCCAACGCCATCGCCGCCTATGTGAAGTCGCTCGCCCCGGTGCGCAACAAGGTTCCGGGCCCCTTCGGGCCCACCGAGAAGCCGACGTCGTTCGTCATGAAGATCGTTCCGCCACCGGACAAATGATTTGCGATTGGGCGTAGCGGTGCGGCCACATGCCTGCACGGCGAGCGGCCCAATGCGCCTTGGAGTGCGATGCCGCTGAAGCGTCGCACCCCAAGGTCCCGCCGAAGTGAACCCTGGGCGGATGCAAAATGCTTGCACCTCACCCAAGGCCCCGCTGCACGATTTAAACCTCGAGCGCGCCGCGCAATTTCGTCGCGTCTTGTCCCGTGCAGCAGTCGGGCCGGCCGCGACGACGGTGTCGGCGCGACCGATCTGCTAATGGCGTTTGCGAGTAAATCTGCTGTGTGCGCCCGCGGCGGCGGCGGGACCGGTAATGCCAACCAGAACCGAGAGCGCCATCAGGTCTGGAACGCTGGTCCACATGCTAACCCCCACCCAGGGCGATCGATGCCGGCCCAACATCACTGCCGTTCGTCGTCGCCGGCTCAGATCATGCTTGGGCCGGAGCATCCGTGCTGTGATCTACATCACATTGGACGAAAGAAATCGGGTGGAGGGCCGCCGCTGTGCGCGTTCGCCGCTCGAGCGTGCGGCTGGCTTCCCGCTGATGCGCTTGGCGCTCGCGGGGACCACGCTGCATCCGCCTCAGAGGGCCATAAAGCCGCCGTCGGCGCACAGCACGTGGCCGACGACAAACGAGGCTGCATCCGAGGCGAGCCAGACCACCGCTTCGGCCACCTCCTCCGGCTGCCCCATGCGACGCAGCGGCAGGCCGGCTGCGACGGCGTCCATATCCATGATCTTCGACGCCAGCATCATATCGGTGACGACGCGTCCCGGCGCGACCGAGTTGATGCGAACTCCCTTCTCGGCGTACTCCATCGCTGCCGACCGCATGAGCGAAATGAGTGCAGCCTTCGAGGCGCAGTAGAGCGCAAGGCCCGGATTCGGGTTGCGCAAGCCGCTCACCGAGGTGTTGATGACGATGGCCCCCTTGCCCTGGTCCGCCATGATCGGAATCTGGTGCTGCAGCGAGAGGTAGACCGACCGCACGTTGGTGTCGAACACGCGGTCGTAGAGCGCGGCATCCTGCTCGGCGAGCGGAGCGCGAGGCTCCTGGTAACCGGCATTGTTGAAGGCGACATCGAGACGGCCATGGTCCTGGAGGATCGTCTGGTGCAGCGCGGCAAGGTCGGCGGGCTTCGTGACGTCGGTCGGAATGAAGCGTGCCGCGGCGCCGGCCTCCCGCAGCACCGCAAGGGCTTTCTCACCCTCGCTTCGGCGCCGGCTCGCGATCACGACGGTCCCGCCGCGACGCGCAAACGCCAGGGCGGCCGCCCTGCCGATGCCCGTGGCACCCCCCGTCACGAGCACGACCTTGTCCTTGAAGTCCTGCATTGGAGGGCCTCGGCTCACGGACTGACGCGGGCGCGCTCGATGATCGCGCCTTGATCGATGCCAACCGGGAGACTGCCGTATGTGGCACCCCAGTCGGCATCAAGGCGGGTTGCACAGAAGGCGTCCGCCACCACCCTCGGTGAATGACGGATGAGCAGGCTCGCCTGCAGCGCGACGGCCATCCGCTCGACGATGCGGCGCGCACGCACCTCCCGCTCGTCGAGCTTGCGTAGCTCGGCCTCGAGGCGATCGATGCCGCGATCCAGGCGCCTGTCGGCGCCCTTGGTTGCCCGGACCTCGCTGATGAAGGCGGACAGGCTGTCAGGCTGCTTCGCCGCCGCGCGAAGGACATCGAGCGCGACGATGTTGCCGGCACCCTCCCAGATGCCGTTGAGCGGCGCCTCACGATAGAGCCTCGCCATCGGCCCCTCCTCGATGAAGCCGTTGCCCCCGTGGCACTCAAGCGCCTCGTGCACGACTCCCACGACACGCTTGCAGTTCCAGTACTTGGCGACCGGCGTGCCGATGCGCACGAGCAGCGCCGCCGTAGGATCGCCCGCCTCTTCGTCGTCGACGGCCCGAGCCAGGCGGAAGGCGAGCAGGGTCGCCGCCTCGACCTCCACGGCGAGGTCGGCGAGCACATTGCGCATGAGGGGCTGGGCGATCAGCGGCTTCTGGAACGCCCGGCGCCCCGCCGCGTGATGGATCGCCTCCGACAGCGCGCGGCGCATCAGCCCGGCAGAGCCGATGGCGAAATCGAGCCGCGTCAGGTGCGTCATGGCGAGGGCCGCCTTGATGCCCTGTCCCTCCGCACCGACAAGCCACCCGAGCGCGCCGCGATACTCGATCTCGCTCGACGCATTCGATCTGTTGCCGCACTTGTCTTTGAGGCGCTGGATCAGCAGCCGGTTACGGCTCCCGTCGGGCAGCCATCCGGGCAGCAGGAAACAGGACGGACCGCGGTCGGTCTGGGCCAGGGAGACGAACACGTCGCTGTGCGGCACCGAGAAGAACCATTTGTGGCCGTCGATCAGATAGGCTTCGCCGGGTCCCCTTCGCGACGCGGCGGGCCTGGCTCTCGTTTGCGTTGCACGCAGATCCGACCCTCCCTGCTTCTCCGTCAAGGTCATGCCGACGGTGCCGCCTGTCTTCTCGTGCATCGGTGCGGGCGTCGGGTCATAGCGCCTGGAGAGGATGAACGGCTCCCATGCTGCGGCAAGCTCGGGCTGGAGCCGTAGCGCCGGCACCGCCGAATACGTCATGCCCAGCGGGCAGCAGATGCCGTTCTCTCCCTGGTTCCACAGATAAGAGAGCATCCCGCGCGCCACGTGCGCGCCGGGCTTCCTTGCGGTCCAGGACAATGAATGTGTGCCCTGGCTGATAGCGAGCGACATCAGCTCGTGCCAGGCCGGATGGAACTCGATCTCATCGATCCGGTTGCCGAAACGGTCGTGTGTCCTGAGCTCGGGCAGGTGACGGTTCGCGTCGCGCGCGAGCCTGGCGACGTGGGCGCTCGCCACCGTCTCGCCGGCTTTCGCCAAGAGGGCATGGGACCAGGAGATCGGCTCGCGCGCGGCGATTTCGCCCAGCAGCCGGTCGCCAGCGAAGGCGTTGTGGCCGGCGAGCGGCGTCGCCTGGTTCATGACCTCGTGGGTGGCGTAGCCGTCGGGCGGCAGCGGCGGAAGGCGGGCGAATAGCTCGGCGCCGCTACCTCGCGAATGCTCGTTCATGGCTTGGCCTCCGATGTGCCGACGCTGGCGCGCAGGCAAAAGCGCTCGATCTGCTCGACGAGATGGCGATCGGCGCGGGGGCCGGTGCCTTTGGCAGGGGCCAGAGGACCGATCAGCGCCTCCATGAATGCCCCTACGATGCAGGCGGCGGCAACGGCCGGATCGAGCCGCGGGAAGGCGCCGCGCATGATGCCTTCGCGCAGGATGCGCTCGAAGCAATGGGCGAGCTGTGCGCGGTACTCCAGGCGCACGGTCTCGACCTCGGGATCGACCGGCTCCGCAATGATGGCGTAAGCCAGCCGCCGCCCGCGCAAGGCGCGGCCGGCGAAGGCGCGGATGGCACCCGTGAGCCTCTCCACCGGCGTCCCGTCGGCATCCGCCACGGCCCTCACGATCCCGACCTCATGCGTCGAGACGGTGGCTACGATCTCGGCGCACAGCTCCGCTTTCGACGACCAGTAGCGATAGACCGTCCCAGTCGCCACGCCGGCCTTGGCGGCCACGTGGTCGACCTGGGCGGCGGCCCAGCCGCCCTCGGCGACGAGGTCGCGGGCAGCCTTCAGGATGCGCGCGCGCTTGTCGGCCAGTCGCCGTGTCGCCGCCTCCGTCCGCCGATACACCACGCCCGTGTCTCCTTGCAGGAAGAACTGAACCAAGGTTCACCCTAAGAAATGAACCAAAGTTCAGACCATTGTCAAGCCCGGCTACCGCGCGCCGGATGCCGTCCGAACCCAGGGCTTGGCACACCGCGCAGCGAACCGATCCGTCCGCTTCCCTGTCCTGGAAAAATGCGCAATCATCGCCGCCGGGCTCCTGGTAGAGCTTCGAAAACGACGGCTGCCCGCGCCGGCAACGGTGCACGCCCGTCCCACGGGAGGAAAGAGATGGCCAAGATCGACGGCGCCACGCTGATGGCGAAGAGCCTGAAGCAGCAGGGCGTCGACTACATGTTCGGAATCGTCGGCTTCCCGGTCCAGCCGATCGCCGCGGCGGCGCAGAAGGTCGGCATCACCTACATCGGCATGCGCAACGAGCAGGCGGCGTCCTATGCCGCGCAAGCTGCGGGCTACCTGACAGGCCGCCCCGGTGCGTGCCTCACCGTCTCCGGCCCGGGCGTGGTGCATGGCCTGGCAGGCCTCGCCAACGCGCAGCAGAACTGCTGGCCGATGATCCTGATCGGCGGCGCCTCACCCACCTATCAAAACGCCATGGGCGGCTTCCAGGAGGAGCGGCAGGTGCAGATCGCCTCGCCGTTCTGCAAGTTCGCCCACGCGGTGGAGCATACCCACCGCATTCCCTTCTACGTCGAGCTGGCGGTGCGCCAATCGATCTACGGCCGCCCCGGCGCCACCTATCTCGACATGCCCGACGACATCATCAAGGGCGAGGTGGAGGAGGAGAAGGCGCCGATGCCGCCCAAATGCCCGGAGCCGCCGCGCACGCAGGCGATGCCGGAGGACATCGAGAAGGCGCTCAACACGCTGCAATCCGCCGAGCGCCCGCTCGTCATCATCGGCAAGGGAATGGCCTGGTCGCGTGCGGAGGACGAGGCTCGCGCCTTCATCGAGCGCACCCGGCTGCCGTTCCTCGCCTCGCCGATGGGCAAGGGCGTGCTGGACGACAACCATCCGCTGTCGGTCGGTGCCGCGCGCAGCCACGCTCTCAAGGAAGCCGACGTCATCTTCCTGATGGGCGCGCGCCTCAACTGGATCATGCACTACGGCCTGCCGCCGCGCTTCAACAAGAAGGTGCGCATCGTACAACTCGACATTGCTCCGGAGGCCATCGGCAACAACGTGCCGACGGAGGTGGCGCTGGTCGGCGACGGCAAGGCGATCGTGGGGCAGCTCAACAAGGCGCTGGAGAGCCGGCAATGGTTCTATCCGGCGGACACCGCGTGGCGCTCGGCCATCACGCAGAAGGCGGCCGAGAACGCCAAGGCGATCCAGCCGATGATCGACGACAACTCCGCGCCAACGAACTACTACCGCGCGCTCAAGGACATCCGCGCCTGGGCGCCGCAGAACGCCGTCATCGTCGGCGAGGGCGCCAACACCATGGACATCGGCCGCACCCAGCTGCCGAACGCCGCCCCGCGCCTGCGGCTCGATGCCGGCACCTATGGCACCATGGGGATCGGCATGGGCTTTGCCATCGCCGCCGCCGTGGTGCATCGCGACCGGCCGATCATTTCCGTCTCCGGCGACTCCGCCCTCGGCTTCTCCGGCATGGAGATCGAGACGGCGTGCCGCTACCGGCTGCCGATCAAGGTGGTGGTGCTGAACAACGGCGGCATCGGCAGCGGCGTCGAGGAGCTGCCGAAGGACCGCTTCCAGAGCCCGCCACGCGTGCTCACCGTCGGCGCCCGCTACGACCGCATGATGGAAGCCTTCGGCGGCAAGGGCTGGTACATCGAGGATCCCAAGCACCTGCGTGCCGCGCTCGACGAAGCCATGGATTTCAATGGTCCCGCGCTCGTCAACGTCAAGCTGCACCACGCCGCCGGCCGCAAGCCGCAGGAGTTCGGCTGGCTCACGACCTGATGCGGGCCCTGCTGCCATGCCGGCCGCGGGCGCCTGCACTTGTTCGGAGTGTCAGCCCGCGAGCCGGCACCCACGGCCAAGCTGGGTCCCGGATGTTCGCTGCCGCGAATTCCGGGATGACAGCAAGGGATTGGCCCTAGCTCTTGCGGCCGAAGAGGCGGGCGAGCAGCCCGTGCTCGCCGGTTTTGCCGGAGATTCGCGCGGTCGCGCTGGCAGAGCGCTCCGCGGGATGCGGGGTCGCCCGAGGCTGTAATGCTGCAACGGTGCCGGCCGGCACCGGCCGGCGCTGCGGTACCTTGCCGAGCGCGGCCAGGATGCGCTCGGGCGTGAACGGCTGGGCGAGCACCTTGGCGCCGAAGGGCTTCAGCGCGTCGTTGATGGCATTCATGACCGCAGCCGGCGCGCCGGCCGTCCCGGCCTCGCCCGCTCCCTTGGCGCCCAGCTGCGATTCCTTCGTCGGCGTCTCCACGTGACCCACCTCGATATCGGGCATCTCGGCCGCCATCGGCACGAGGTAATCTGCCATGGAGCCGACCAGCAGCTGGCCTTCGGGCGAGTAGACGCAATGCTCGTAGAGCGCACCGCCAATCCCTTGCACGATGCCGCCGCGCACCTGCTCGTCGACCAGCATCGGGTTGATGATGCGCCCGCAGTCCTCCACGCACCAGTGCTTGAGGAGGGTGATGATGCCGGTCTCGGGGTCGAGCTCCAGCCAGCAGGCCTGCACGCCGTTGGTGAAGGCGAACGGGTATTCCTTGGTGATGAAATGCCGCGTCTGCATCAATTCGCGCGGCAGGTCGGGCGGCAGCGTATCGCCCCGGAAATAGACGATGCGCGCAAGCTCGGCGAGCGGCATGCGCGCCTGCCCGGACTTGCGCTCGACGATCTGGCCGTCGACGAGATCGAGGGTGTCCGCAGACGCCTGCAGCATCGCGCCGGCCACTCGCAGCGCGGCATCCTTGACGGCCAGGCCCGCCTGCAGGGCCGCCTCGCCGCCGATGCCGGCACCACGGCAGGCCCAGGTGCCTCCGCCGTAGGGCGTGGTCAGCGTGTCGCCGGTGATGACGCGCACGTGGCCGATCGGCACGCCTGCCGACTCCGCCACGATCTGGCGGATGATGGCCTCCGTGCCCTGCCCCTGCTCCGTGACGCCGGTGGCGGCCATCACCGAGCCGTCGGGATCGATGCGCACCGTGCAGCCGTCCTGCGCGGAGATGCGCGCCCCGCCGATGCCGTACATGAAGGGGCTTGGGTTGGTGAGCTCGATGAAGCTCGCGAGGCCGATGCCGCGATGGACGCCCTTCGCCCGCAGCTGCGCCTGCTCGCTGCGCAGCGCGGGGTAGTCCATCATCGCCAGCAGCGTCTCGAGCGATTTTTCGTGCGAGAGCCCTTCGAACTTCATGCCGGCCGGCGAGGTGCGCGGATAGGAGCCGTCGCGCATCAGGTTGCGACGCCGGAACTCGACCGGATCGATCGCCAGGGCTTCCGCAGCAAGGTCCACCAGCCCTTCCGTCACCGCCGTGGCAATCGGATGCCCGACGGCCCGGTACTGGCACGTGGGTGTCTTGTTCTGCAGCACCACGGTGGTCTTGGCGCGGAAGTTGGCGAAGTCGTAGGGCCCGCCGACCAGGTTCACCACCTGGTTGCCCTCGACCGCGCTGGTGCGCGGGTAGACCGAGTAGGGACCGATGCCCGTCAGGTCGTCGATGTCGATGGCGGTGATGCGGCCTTCGGCGTCCACGGCCATCCGTCCCTCGATACGGTGGTCGCGGGCGTGGATGTCGCTGGCGAAGCTCTCCAGCCGGTCGGCGATGAACTTGACCGGCCGCCCCATGAGCTTCGCGATCACGGCGACCGCCACCTCGTCGGGATAGACGTGCACCTTGATGCCGTAGCTGCCGCCGACGTCGGTGCAGATCACGCGCACATCCCCTTCGGCCAGGCGCAGATGCTTGGCGAGCACGCTCTGCATCATGTGCGGGGCCTGCGTGGCATGGTGGACGGTGAGCCTGCCCGAGGCACGGTTGTAGTCGGCAAGGATCGAGCGCGGCTCGAGCGTCACCCCGGTGTGCCGGCCGGTGTGGAATGTCGCCTCGACGATCCTGTGCGCGCTGCGGAAGGCCGCCTCGACATCACCGGCCTGGTTGACGCGCTCGAAGCAGAGGTTGTCGCCGAGATCGGGGTGGATCACCGGCGTTGCTGGCAGCAGCGCAGTCTCCATGTCCACCGCCGCCGGCAGCGGCTCGTAGTCGACGACAACCCTGGCCGCAGCATCCTCGGCCGCGGCCCGGGTCTCGGCCACCACCGCTGCAACCGCCTCGCCGACCCAGGTGGCGCGCTCGAGCGGCAGCGGATGCTGCGGCGCCGACTTCATGCCCTTGAGGTGGGCGAGGGTGGCCACCCACGGGTCGCAATGGGGCGCGAGCTCCTTACCGGTGAACACGCGCAGCACGCCCGGCAACTGCAGCGCCTCCGCGCCATCGACACGCAGGATTCGCGCATGGGCGTGCGGACTGCGCACGAAGGCCACGTGCACCATGCGCGGCAGCACGATGTCGTCCACGTATTGTCCCTGGCCCTCGACGAGCTTGGCCGCGTTGGGGCGGGGGACGGACTTGCCGATATAGGAGTTCGGCCGGTCGACAGAGCGTGGATCGATGACCTCGTTCACCGGCCCGCCCCTCCGCTGCGCTTTGCCGCGGTCGCCGCAACCGCGTCGACGATGGCGTGGTAGCCGGTGCAGCGGCAGTAATTGCCGGAAAGATGCTCGCGGATCTCGGCCCTGCTCGGCCGCGGATTGAAGCTCAGCAGATCGGCGGCGGTCAGCAGCATTCCCGGCGTGCAATAGCCGCACTGGCAGGCGTTGCGGGCAATGAAGGCATCCTGCAGGTCGCGGATCTCGCCAGAGTCCGACACGCCCTCGATGGTCTCGACTTGCGCGCCTTCGAGGGAGGCCGCGAGCACCAGGCAGCCGCGCACGATCTTGCCGTCGACCCGCACTGTGCACGCGCCGCACATCCCATGTTCGCAGCCGGCGTGCGTGCCCATGAACCCGAGGTCGAGCCGCAGGAAATCGATGAGGTGACGCCGCGCCTCGATCCGGCGCGTCACGCGCTCGCCGTTGACGGTCAGGGAAAGGTCGACTGCCGTGCTCATGCCGCACGCGCCTCCGGCTGCAGGGCGAGGTGCCGCAGGGCCCGGGCGAGAAGCACGCGGGCAAGGTGCCGCTTCATCTCCGGGCTGCCGTGCTGGTCCGCGGGAGGGTCGAGATCGGCTTCGAGGGCGACCTGCGCCCCATTGAGGGCTTCGGCGCCCGCGGGCTTGCCCTCGACAGCCGCCATCGCGCCCTTCGCCACGACCGGGGTCTCGCCGACCCCGAAGAAGACCAGGCTCGCCTTGTCCAGCGTTCCACGTGAAACATCCGCCTTCGCCACGATGCCGGCCATGGCGTAGTCGCCCGAGCGGCGCGCAAGCTCGAGGATCACGGCCCGCTCGCCCGGCTTCGCGTTCGGGAACTCGATGGCGGCGATCAGCTCGTGCCGGGCGAGCGCCGTCGCGTAGAGCCCGGTGAAGAATTGGGCGGCAGGGATGCGGCGCTCACCGGCAGCGGTCCTGGCAACGATCGTCGCACCCAGCGCCACGCAGCAGGCCGGCAGCTCCGCAGCCGGATCGGCGAAGGCCAGCGACCCACCGATGGTGCCGCGGTTGCGGATAGCCGGGTGGGCAATGAGCGGCACGGCCTTGGCGAGAAGCGGCACGTGCTGCCGCACGAGCTCGCTGGCGCCGAGTTCGGCATGGGTCGTGAGCGCGCCGACCCTGACGGCATCGCCGTCCCTGGCGACGCCCTTGAGCTCGGCGAGCCGTGAGATGTCGATCAGAGTGGAGGGCTCGGACAGGCGGAACGCGAGGCTCGCGAGCAGACTCTGCCCGCCGGCCAACAGCCGTGCCTCGGGTCCAGCCTCGGCCCAGAGCCGGAAGGCTTCGGGGAGCGACGCGGCGCGGACATAAGCGAACGGCGGCGCCTTCATGACGATACCTGCCTCCCTGCCCGCGCTCGTGTGCCGTGCTTGAGAGGCAGTGTACGTGGCGATCCCGGGCCCAACAAGGGTCACCGCCCGCGCGCGGCGGCGAGGCAAGTGGCAACGCACAATACGGCCCCCGCCGCCGTCAGCGCCCTGGCCCGCGGCCCGGGCCGGCCGACCTCACTCGGCCGCCTTGAGCGCGGCGGGCGAGGGATTGCGCAGCTGGTCGCGCAGCGACTTCTCGCGCGCCTTCACCGCCTTGTAGTTGCGCTCCTTGATGTGCCCGAAGCCCTTGATGTCGAGCGGCAGGGAGGCGAGCGCGACGGCCGTCGCGTGCGTCTGCGGCGACAGGAGCCCGGCGATCTCGTCGAGCAGCTTCTCGTAGTCGGCGATCATCTGCCGCTCGAGTCTGCGCTCGGCAGAGTAGCCGAAAATGTCGAGGGAACTGCCGCGCAGCCGCTTGCCCTTCGCCAAGAGGCGGAAGACGGGACGCATCCAGCCGCCGAACCGCATCTTGCGCGGCTCGCCGGTGGCCTTGTCGCGCCGCGCCAGCAGGGGCGGCGCCAGGTGGAACTCGAGCTTGCGATGGCTCTCGAACTGCTCGGCCAGCGCCTTGTCGAAGGCCGGGCTCGAGAAAAGGCGTGCCACCTCGTACTCGTCCTTGTAGGCGAGCAGCTTGAAGTAGCCCCGCGCCACCGCCTCGGCGAGCCCCGAGCGTCCCGGCGCCTGCTTGCGCTCGAGATCGATCATGCGCGCCACGCGCATGCGGTAGCGCTCGGCCAGCGCGGCGTCCTGGTAGTCGGTGAGCTGATCGGCCCGCGAGGCGATGAGACTTTCAAGCGACTGGGCGGCGGACGCCGGGCTTGCCATGGCCGGGCCGACCAGCCTGGTGAGCGCACTGGAATCGCGCGCGGCCAATCGACCGAAGCGGAAGGCGTTGCGGCTCATCTCCACGGCGGCGCCGTTGAGCTCGATGGCCTGCTCGATGGCCGCCGAGCCGATCGGAACGTGGCCCAGCTGGAACGCATAGCCCAGGATGAACATGTTGGCGGCGATGGAGTCGCCGAAGAGTTTCACCGCCGCCGTGTGCGCGTCGAACGAATGCACGGGGGCCTTGCCGGCACGCTCCTCGATGGCATGGCGCAGCGCCAGACCCGGCACCTTGAGGTTGGGGTTGCGGGTGAAATCGGCGGTCGGCATCTCATAGTTCGAGAAGACCACCGCGGTGTGGTCCGGCTTGATGGTCTCGAGGACCTTGTTGGAGGCGGTCACGACGAGATCGCAGCCGAGCACGAGGTCGGCGCCCGCCACGCCGGCGCGGATTGCGTGGATCTGATCGGCATTGGCGGCGACGCGCATGTGGCAGGCAACAGCGCCGCCCTTCTGGGCGAGGCCCGTCATGTCGATGGCGCCGAAGCCCTTGCCTTCGAGGTGCGCCGCCTGGCCCAGCACCGCCGAGAGCGTCACCACGCCGGTGCCGCCTACTCCGGTGACGAGCATTGTGTAGGGCTTGTCGATGGACGGCAGGCGCGGCTCGGGCAGGCTCGCCAGCATGGCACCGATGCCGCTGTCGCCCACCGGCTTCCTGGCCTTCCTCACCTTGGCGCCGTGCACGCTGACGAAGCTCGGGCAGAAGCCGTTGAGGCAGGAGAAGTCCTTGTTGCAGGCCGACTGGTCGATGGCGCGCTTGGTGCCGAGCTCGGTCTCGAGCGGCACCACCGCCACGCAGTTCGACTTGACGCCGCAGTCTCCGCAGCCCTCGCACACCGCCGGGTTGATGAAGACGCGCTTGTCGGGATCGGGAAAGAGGCCGCGCTTGCGCCGACGGCGCTTCTCGGCCGCGCAGGTCTGGTCGTAGATGAGCACGGATACGCCCGGCACCTCGCGCAGCTCCTTCTGCAGGCTCTGCAGCTCCCGGCGATGGTGCACGGGCACGCCGTGGGGGATGAACCCGGCGGGATATTTGTGCGGCTCGTCGGTGACGACGACGACCTTGTCAACGCCCTCGGCCAGCACCTGTCTGGCGATCATGCCGACCGTCATGCCGCCGTCGAGCGACTGGCCGCCCGTCATGGCCACGGCGTCGTTGTAGAGGATCTTGAAGGTCATGTTGACGCCGGCCGCGCGCGCGGCACGGATGGCGAGGCTGCCGGAGTGGATGTAGGTGCCGTCGCCCAGGTTCTGGAACACGTGCCTGGTCTTGGAGAAGGGCGCCTCGCCGATCCAGTTGGTGCCCTCGCCGCCCATCTGGGTGAACCCTTCCGTGGAGCGGTCCATCCAGTGGGCCATGTAGTGGCAGCCGATGCCCGCGTAGGCGCGCGAGCCTTCGGGCACGACCGTCGAGGTGTTGTGCGGGCAGCCCGGGCAGAAGTAGGGGATGCGCACTGCCGCCTCGGGCGTCACGGGCTGGTTGCCCTTCAGGCGCTTGAGCTCTGCGACGCGGGCCTTGATGTCGTCGCCGGCGCCGCAGCGGATCAGCCGCTCGCCGAGCTTGATGGCGATGTCGCTGGGATCGAGGGCGTATTTGGCCGGGAACAGCCACTGCTCGTTCTCGTCCTTCTTGCCGAGCACGCGCGGCCGGACGGCCAGGTCGTAGAGCTGCTCCTTGACTTGCGTCTCGATCAGCGAGCGCTTCTCCTCCACGACCAGAACGAGGTCGAGGCCCTCGGCGAACTTCAACACGCCCTGCGGCTCGAGCGGCCATGTCATGCCCACCTTGTAGAGCCTGAGGCCCAGCTGGTTGGCCTTCACCTCGTCGAGCCCCAGCTCGTCCATCGCCGCGCGGACGTCGAGGTAGCTCTTGCCGCAGGTGATGATGCCGATCCTGGGATTGGGCCCTCCGCTGGTGACAATGCGGTCGAGCTTGTTGGCGCGCGCGAAGGCGAGAATGGCCGCGCGCTTGTGGTCGTGCAGGCGCGCCTCCTTGAGCAGCGCCTGGTCGCCGAGCCTGATGTTGAGGCCTCCCGGCGGCATCACGAAGTCATCGGGGATCTTGACCTGGATACGATCGATGCGGCCGTCGACGGTGGCGGTGGCCTCGATGTTGTCCTTGACGCACTTGATGCCCACCCACACGCCGGCGAAGCGCGACAGCGCGAAGCCCAAGATGCCGTAGTCGAGTATCTCCTGCACGCCCGCGGGGTTGAGCACCGGGATCATGTAATCGAGAAAGGCGAACTCGGATTGGTGCGCGCTGGTCGAGCTCTCGCAGGTGTGATCGTCGCCCATCAGGGCCAGAACGCCGCCGTGCTTGGAGGTGCCGGCGTGGTTGGCGTGCCGAAACACGTCGCCGGTGCGGTCCACGCCGGGGCCCTTGCCGTACCACACGCCGAATACGCCGTCGTACTTGCCCTCGCCTCTCAGCTCCGCCTGCTGTGAGCCCCACAGCGCGGTGGCGGCGAGATCCTCGTTGAGACCGGGCGTGAACTTGATCTGGTTGGCTTCCAGGATGCCCCGGGCGCGCAGCATCGCCGCCTCGAGCGAGGCGATGGGCGACCCGCGGTAGCCCGTTACATAGCCCGCCGTGTTGAGCCCCGCCTTCACGTCGCGCGCGCGCTGCGTCAGCATCAGGCGGACGATCGCCTGGGTGCCGGTCAACAGCTGCCGCGTCTCGTCGAGAGTGTACTTGTCGTCGAGGCTGACCGTGTGCTTGGGCATGTCGGGCTCGCGCTCCGTCCGTGGCCGGCGCCGCCCGCCGTCGCAGCGACAGCTGCCGCCTGCCACTCCAATGGCAGTAAACGCCGCAACAGACATGCCAGAGTCCGACGGCAATCGCAAACACGCCGTCGCAACCCTGGCCTGCTGCGTCCTGCTGCAAACATGGGCACGCGCAAGGGGTGCTGCAATCGGCAGACGCAAACGGAACGATCGCGGCGGCGTCTCCGACCGGAGCGCGCGGGCAGGCCTTCGCAGGCGCAATATTGTTGCCCGCCGCCAGGGGTGCCGTCTGTCCCGTCATTCCCGCGAGCGCGAATGCACGCGGCGGGAGTCCAACCCGAGGCTCGGCGTGGCGATTCGGGTTGGATGCCCGCTCTGCGCTTCGCTTGGCGGGCATGACGATTGCGGGGACCCGTGCCGATGGCTAGCGGCGCAGCAGCATGCGCAGCCAGGACTTCTCGGGCATCTCGATGTGATAGCCGAAGTAGGTCAGCACATCGAGGCCGAGGTCGATCACCCAGAGCGCGATGATGGCAGCAGCAACGGACAGCATGTACTTGAACACCGGGAGCACGTCGAAGGCGATCCTGGTCAGGCGCCAGAGCTTGGCCCACTTGCTCTCCTGCCGCGCCTCCTCCTCGAAGGAGATCACCGAGCCGGGCGTTGCACCTTCGGACTGGGACACGCGCTCGACGACATCGAGCATGGTGGCATTGAAGATCTTGCGCGTCTTGTCGTTGACGACCCCGGTCCCGTCTTCCGGCTTCCGCCGCGCCGCTCGCAGATAGGCTTCGATGAAGCCCGCCAGGGCTCCATCGACCGCACCTGCCGACTTGCCGTGCTGCATCCGCTCGCGCACCTCGTCCGGCAGCTCGAAGAAGTAGCGGCAGGGCTGCTCCCCGGCGGCAAGCAGCGCAAGGCCGTGCGCCTCCTGGACGTGGCAGGACACGACGTGCTTCGCCTTCAGGAGCGTGCAAATCGCGTTGACATCGAAGTCCGCCTCGCCGGCGCCCTTCTCGACGAACGCGCGCAATGCGACGAGCTCCGTCTCGGGCAGCCCAAGCTCCTGAAGCAGGATGCTGAGCACGCCCAGGCGACCGCTCAGGCACGTCGCAACGTTCTCCTCGTGGCTCTGGATCCAGCCGCGCATTCCCGCCAACGGCGAGCCGATCGAGATGAACAGCGGCTTGGCGTGGTCGCTGGCGTGCTCGGCGACGTGATTGACGATCGACACGGCAAGATCGGCGTCGAGTGCCAGCGCATCCGCCCACGCCATGGCCGATTCAAGGTAGGCACCCTCGTCGCGGTTCTGGAAGATGTTGGCGTCGTGCATCGCCGCATCGACCACGGCCTGGCGGATGAGGCGCTGGTCGTCGAGGATGCCGACGTAGCCGCCGCCGCGCACGTGCCTGCCGTTGAAGTCCCGGTAGAGCCGGACGAAGCGCGAGTTGATGCCGGCGGCATCGATCTTGTACTTGATGATCTCGGTCAGCACCGAGTGCTGCGGCAGAATGGTGTAGATCGCCGGGTCGCGCACAAACTTCTGGCGGGCATGGTGGCCTGCCAGGTTGGCGGCGACGTTGTAGGCGCTGCCACCCACCGAATGCGTGATGTTGCCGATGAGCGTCACGTCCTCGCGCGGCGTCGGCGACCGACTGAGCGCGATCGTGTCCAGATGCACCGAGCCGATGGCGAGCAGGCGCTTGCCGCTTCGGAACCACCCCCACACGGACGCAACCCCCTCAGCCGATCATCAGATATAATCCTATTTACTGTAGGATTATCGACCCGATCCGGCAAGACCCTGAGATATCTGGGAACACTGCCTGCGAAAAGGTGAGAGAGACTACTGTGAGCGCAGGATCGGCAGCTTAACCGCGGGGCGACGGCAGCTGCGCCACCGGTGAGGGACGGGGCTCGCTGCGATGCAGCAGCGGATCGAGCAGCCGTTCGAACAGAGGCCCGTCGTTGATGGCGATCTCGAGCTCGACCAGCACCGGCCCGGCCGGAGCCCCGGCCCGGGGGATGCCCAACGCCACCACGCGGCCGGAAGCGGGCGCCCGGATCTCGCTGTTGGCGAGCTCGTCCTCGGCCGCGGCGATCCGCGACAGCAGCCACTGCGCCTCCTGCTCCAGCTCGCCGATGCGCTGCTCCAGGCCCGGGATGCTCGGGCGGTCGGCTGCGGACTGCTCTCCAGACGCGGCCGAGGCCTCCCGCCTCACGAGCGCAAGCTGCCGCTTCGCCGTCTCCGCCTGAGCCTTGAGCGCGGCGATCTGACGGTCGAGCGCGGCGGTGTCGACCGAGACCACGAGCTCGCCCGCCCGCACCTGAGCGCCCTGGCGCGTGTGTGCGCGCGCGGTTCCGTTGATCAGATACTGCGCCAGGGTCACGCGCGTCTCGAAGATCGGGCCGCCGGCCAGCCCGGCGATATCGCCGAGACGGGCGAAGGCCGCACCCAGGCCGACCATGATGACGACGAGGACGGTCGTGAGCGCGAGCGTCAAGGGACCGCGCACGTCGAGGCGCGCCAGTTTGACGTCGGCGGTGGTCTCGCGCTGACGCGCTACCCGGCCGCCGATGCCGCGCAAGCGACGATAGGCCGACGTCGCTGCGCCGATGACCGGCATCGATGCCACGAGGCGCCCGACCACCTCCAGCATCCCCGCATTGATCAGCACGCCGGCGAGGAGCGCCGCCACCGTCAGCTGGCGCGTGATCATCAGCCACGCACCGGCCACGATGAAAGTTACCTGGGCACAGGCCCGGATCAAGCGGGCGAGATCCTGAAATAGCGCGCTCCGCCGGCCAAGCGCGTAGGCCCTGGCGATCCGTGCGCCATTGACGACGTCCCATTCCTCGATGGCGCCGGCGCCCAGCCGCGGCGCGAGGGCTGCAGCGAGCCACCATGTCCGGATAACGTCGCGGGTCTCGCCGCGTTGCTCCGCGAGGCGGCCGAGCGACGCGGTCTTTCGGAGCGCCAGGACAAGCAGGATTGCGACCGGGACCGCGGCCGCCGCTGCCATCAGCGGATGCAGCAGCGCAAGCGCCCCCAGCGACAGGGCCAGCCACGGCGCCTCCAGCGCGGCGACCACGGTCCGCTCAGAGAGCGCCTCTGCGACTGCGCCGAGCGCGCGCGTCCGCTTCTCGAGTTCTTCAGGAGGACTGCCGAGCCTAACGCCCGCCTCCAGCATCTCCCGGCCGAGCGTGTGCTCGAGCCAAAGTCCGGTACGCAGAAGGACGCGGTCGCGGGCCGCGCTGATGCAGGTACGCGCGAGGAGGCCCGCGCCGGCGATCAGCGCCAACAGGCCGAGCGTCTCGAGGCTGAGGCCCCGACTGGCGCCATCGACGGCATTGAGCGCGCACAACGGCAGGACCAACCCGAGCAGGCTGGTCACGCCGCACAGGGTGAAGGCGGCAAGCACGGTACGCCGCACCTGCTCCACTGAACTTGCCGACGTAGGCATGACGCGACAACCCGGCCAGGCGAGAGCCGGCCCCCGCGCGAGGCCGCTGCGAGCGAGAACTCTCTCAGGCGTCCCTAAAGGAAGGGTTACCTAGCGGTTAAGCACCGGATCAAATCAGGCCCCCGCGAAGGTCAATGAGGAAAGGCGATCACGCCGGCAGGATCTTGCCGGGATTGAAGATGTCGAGTGGATCGAGCGCCCTCTTGATGGAGCGCATCACCTCCAGCCCGGCGCCAAGCTCGTCCTTCAGGTACTTGATCTTGCCCTGGCCGACGCCGTGCTCGCCGGTGCAGGTGCCTTCCATGGCGATAGCCCGCTTGGCGAGGCGCTCCAGGAAGCCCTCGACCGCTGCCAGCTCCTTGGGGTTGCTGCGGTCGAACACCGGCGTGGTGTGGAAGTTGCCGTCGCCGACGTGGCCCACGATGGGGGCGATCAGCCCGGACGCCTCGATGTCCCTCTGCGTCTCGACCACGCACTCGGCGAGCCGCGAGATCGGCACGCACACATCGGTCGCCAGCGCATCCCGTCCCGGCCAGACGGTCTTGATGGCCCAGTAGACGTCGTGGCGCGCCTTCCAGAGCCGGCGGCGCTCCTCCTCGCTCTCGGCCCAGTCGAAGCGGATCGCGCCCTCGCCTTCCGCGATGGCCTTGAACTGCTCGACCTGGTCGCGTGCGCCCACCTCCGTGCCGTGGAACTCCAGGAACAGGGTCGGCTTTTCCTCCAGGGAGAGCTTGGCATACTTGTTCACGGCCTGGATTTGCGGCGGGTCCAAAAGCTCCATGCGGGCAACGCCGAGACCCAGCTGGATCGACAGGATCACGGCATTGCAGGCACCTTCCAGCGTCGCGAAGGGACACACGGCCGACAGAATCCGCTCCGGGATGCCGTAGAGGCGCACGGTGACCTCGGTGATGATCCCGAGCGTGCCTTCAGAGCCCACCAGCAGGCGGGTGAGGTCATAGCCGGCGGCAGACTTGCGCGCCCGCTGTGCCGTCTTGACGACCGAGCCGTCGGCCATCACGGCGGTGAGGTTCAGCACGTTCTCGCGCATGGTGCCGTAGCGCACCGCGTTGGTGCCCGAGGCGCGCGTGGCCGCCATGCCGCCGATGGTCGCCTCCTCCGCGCCCGGATCGACCGGGAAGAACAGGCCCATGTCGCGCAGGTAGTCGTTGAGCTGCTTGCGCGAGACGCCCGGCTCCACGACGCAATCGAGGTCGCGCTCGTTGACGGCGAGCACCCGGTTCATGCGCGAGAAGTCGAGCGAGAGCCCGCCGCGGGGTGCGTTGATGTGGCCTTCGAGCGATGTCCCCGCGCCGTAGGGCACAATGGGCACGCGATGGGTGCCGGCAACGCGTACCACCTCGCGCACCTCGTCCCGGTTCTCGACCCAGATCACCGCATCCGGGGGCTGGTTGGGGATCCACGTGATGGTGTTGGCGTGCTGGCGGCGGATCGCCTCGCCGGTCTGAAGCCGATCGCCGAAGCGCTGGCGCAACACCGCGATGGCCGTCGCCGTGTCGCCGCTCTTGCCAGCAGTTGCAGCCCTGGTCGCCGTTTCCATCCCTGCCCCTTCGACCGTGATTGTCGCCTGCGCAATGCTACGCCAGACCTCGATGGCGCACACCGCGGGATCTCGGAAAACGATGTTCACACAACCGTGTATCGATGTGAAGGATACGTCTCTTGCGACGCAGCAATAAAATCGCGATCTACGGGTCAACACAGCAGACACCCCCAACAATGCGCGCGTGGTGCGACCCGCGCGCCCCGTGGAGCAGACGACAATGTTCGGGAAGGTTTTGCGCTTCGGCCGCCATCGCCTGGTGGCCGGAAACGAGAATGAGCCCCACTCCGCCGCCGGCCAACCCGAGGCGGGAGTGTCGGTATCGAACGTGCGCGCGCTGGCAACAGGAGCGGCACTGGCAGCATCGCTCGACAACTCTCCGGCGGTGCTGGTGAGCATCTACGACTACGCCCACCGCTACCGCGACAAGGGCCGGCGCTCGGCCTGAGCCCGGCTCATCAGCAACAGCGATCCCGTGGCCCGCGTGGCACAGCGCCACGCGGGCCATTCGCGTTCGAGGGCGCAGCTATCGTGAGGCTCGTCGCGTGATGAAGGATGACCGCCGACGATCTGCCGGCGTGGTTGCTCCCCGGTAAACGCGCCTCTCGTTTTGGACGTCATGCCTGGCGCGCCACTTGTGGCATCGGCCTCCCGCGCGGATGGACGCTGCGCGCACGGCGACAAATCCCCGGAAAAAGGCGCAAGGCGTCGCAACGGAGGAGAAGTGGGCAGGCTTCGCCACTGTTCAGTCACCACGCCTTGATCCACTGTCGATGCGGTCCATCCGTATCGGGCACCATGCCGAAGTCGCACCGGCACGTCAGGGAATCCAGGCCATGTCCCTCGCACTCCGCCTCCTCCTTTCCCTCCTCATCACGCTCTCCGCTGCCGGCATCGCCGGCGCCCAGGAGACGCGCTTTGCCCACCCGGGAGTCGCGGGCGACGCCAAGCGCTACGAGGCCTACCTCAAGGCCAACTGGCAGCCAAAGGGCAGTGCACGCGAGCTCAAGGCGGAGGGCGACAGAGTGCTCGCCGCCGGCAACGATCCGAGAGCCGCCGCACGCGCCTATGCACAGGCGGTGGTGTCCAACGCCAACGACGTCGACTCCTGGATCGGGCTTGCCCGCGCGCTCCTTGCCATCAAGCCCGACCAGGGAGCCGAGCGCTATGACCTGCCCGTCAATGCCTCCGGTGCCGCCTACATCGCCTACGAGCGCGCGCAGACGCCGGCCGCCAAGGTCGCCGCGCTATGGGTCCTGCACGAGGCCCTGAAGCGTCGCTCCTACTGGCGCCCCGCCATCGATGCACTGAAGGCGAGCCTCGGCCTCGCCGCGGACGCTCAGGTGCGCGCAGCCTACGACGCGCTGGTGGCCGAGCACGGCTTCCGCATCCTCGAGTACAAGGTCGACGCCGACAGCGCCCAGCCACGCCTGTGCATCCAGTTCTCGGAGCGCCTGGCCTCGGGCCAGGTCGACTGGGCCCAGTACTTCACCGTTGACGGCAAGGACCCGCAATCGGTCAGTGCCGAGGCGCGCCAGATCTGCCTCGACGGCCTCGCCCACGGCAAGCGCTACGAGGTGCAGGTGCGCGAGGGCCTGCCGTCCGCGGTGGGCGAGAAGCTGGCCAAGACGGCGGAGCTCGCAATCTACGTGAAGGACCGCGCCCCCTCCGTGCGCAGCTCAGGACGCGGCTACGTGCTGCCCAATCGCGGCCAGCAGGGCATCCCGCTCGTCACCGTCAACACCGACAAGGTCAGCGTCGAGGTCTACCGCATCGGCGACCGCAGCCTGGCACAGACGCTGCAGAGCGGCGACTTTGCCAAGCAGATCTCCTCCTACGACATCACTACCCTCAAGGAGCGCACCGGCGCACGCGTCTACGCGGGCGAGCTGGCGGTTGTCTCGCGCCTCAACGAGGACGTGACGACCGCCTTCCCCATCGCCGAGGCCCTCCCCAGGCTGCAGCCCGGCGTGTACGTACTGGCGGCCCAGGCATCGGCCAAGAGCGAGGACGAGGGCTATCGCAATGTGGCCACGCAGTGGTTCATCGTCTCCGACCTCGGCCTCACCGCCATCAACGGCGACGACGGCATGCATGCCTTCGTGCGCTCGATCGCCGACGCCACACCGGTGGTCAACGTCAACGTACGCCTGATCGCCCGCAACAATGAGGTGCTCGCCACGGCCAGGACCGACAGCCGCGGCTATGCCCGCTTCGATGCCGGGCTCAAGTCCGGCGAAGGTGGCCTGGCGCCGGCCGTGCTGGTGGCCGACACGCCCGATGGCGACTATGCCTTCCTCGACCTCACCACCGGCGCCTTCGACCTCACCGACCGCGGCGTCAAGGGCCGCATCGCGCCGGGTCCCATCGATGCCTTCGCCTACACCGACCGCGGCGTCTACCGGCCGGGCGAGCAGGTGTACCTGACCACGCTGGCGCGCGACCGCATCGGCAAGGCCTCGGCCGTGCCTGTCACGGTCATCTTCTCGCGCCCCGACGGCGTCGAGCATGCGCGCGTGACGCTCACCGACCAGGGCCAGGGCGGCCGCACCACCACGCTCGCGCTGCCCGGCTCGGCCATGACCGGCACCTGGCGCATCAAGGTGCACACCGATCCCAAGTCGAGCCCCATCGCCCAGGCGGCGTTCCTGGTGGAGGACTTCGTGCCCGAGCGCCTCGAGCTGAAGCTCGAGCCCGCCGTGCAGGCACTCACCCCGCAGGAGCCCGGCACCATCAAGCTGGCCGGCCGCTATCTCTATGGGCCCCCGGCTGCCGGCCTCTCCGTCGAGGGCGAGATCGCGGTGAAGCTCGCCAAGGGCGACCTCCCGGGCTTTGGCGGATACAAGTTCGGGCTCGCCGATGAGCAAGTGGCGCCCGTGCGCAAACCGCTCGAAGGCCTGCCTTCAACCGATGCCGAGGGCAAGGCCAATATCCCCATCCTGCTGCCCGCGCTGCCGAGGACGAGCCGGCCTCTCGAGGCCGATGTCATCCTGAAGCTGCGGGAATCCGGCGGCCGCACGATCGAACGCACCGTCACGCTGCCCGTCGATTTCAAGACGGCGCGCATCGGCATCAAGCCGCTGTTCAAGGGCGGCCAAGCCGAGGAAGGCGAAACCGCAGCCTTCGAGGCCATCGTGCTCGGCACTGATGGCAAGCCTGCCGTGGCCAAGGGCCTCAAGTGGGAGCTGATGCGCCTCGACCAGCGCTGGCAATGGTACAGCCGCGACGGCTCGTGGAACTTCGAGCCCGTCGTGCACACCCGTCGCGTCGCCACCGGCACGGCCGACGCCGCACCGGGCACGCCCGCCAGGATCGAGGCCAAGGTCGACTGGGGCCGCTATCGCCTCGAGGTCAGCACCGCTGACGGCTCGGGCCTCATCTCGAGCGTCGTCTTCAACGCGGGCTACTACGCCGACGAGGCCGCCGACAGCCCCGAGGTGCTCGACGTCGCCCTCGACAAGCCCTCCTACAAGGCGGGCGAGACGGCCCGCATCAAGGTCGTCTCGCGCACGGCCGGCCGTGCGCTGGTCGCGGTGATGAGCTCAGGGCTTGCCAGCACGCAGGAGGTCGACCTGGCCGCAGGCGGCGGCGAGGTGCCGATCCGCGTCAGTGGTGATTGGAGCCCCGGTGCCTACGTCACCGTGATGCTCTACCGGCCGATGGACGAGAAGGCCAAGCGCATGCCCTCGCGCGCGCTCGGGCTGCGCTGGCTCGCGGTCGACCAGGCCCCGCGCATTCTCAACGTACGCATGGACGCGCCGGAGAAGGTGAAGTCCGGCTCGACGCTGACGGTGCCCATCAAGGTCGCCGGCCTCGCTGCGGGTGAGGAGGCTCGCATCACCGTGGCGGCCACCGACGTCGGCATCCTCAACCTGACGCGCTTCGAGGTGCCCAAACCGCAGGACTGGTTCTTCGGCCAGCGCCGCCTCGGCAGCGAGATCCGCGACGTCTACGGCCGCCTGATCGACGGCATGCGCGCCGAGCGCGGCCGCCTGCGCTCCGGCGGTGACGGCGGCGCGGATGGCCTGTCGGTGCAAGGGAGCCCGCCGGTCGAGGCCACCCTCGCGCTCTTCTCCGGCATCATCAAGGTGGGTGCCGACGGAACGGCTCAGGTCGAATTCCAGCTGCCGGACTTCAACGGCACGGTGCGGCTCTCCGCCGTCGCCTGGAGCGGCGACAAGGTGGGCTCAGCATCCAAGGACGTGATCGTGCGCGATCCCGTGGCGCTCACCGTGTCGGCACCGCGCTTCCTGACGCTCGGCGACAAGGCGCGGTTGGAGCTCGCCCTGCACAATGTGGAGGGCGCCGCGGGCTCCTACACCGTCACCGGGCAGTACGAGCAGGAGCCCGGCGCGCAATCGCAGGCGGGCTTCGAGCGTCAGGTGGCGCTGAAGGCCGGCGAGCGCAAGCGCGAGGCCTTCCAGCTCGACGCCGCCGAGGTGGGGCTGACCACGCTGGCGGTGCGCGTCACCGGTCCCAACGGCATCGACGTGAAGCGGCGGCTCACCTTCGATGTGAAGGTGCCGGCCGGCGACATCCGCCGCCTTTCCGTGAGCCAGCTCAAGGCCAACGGCGGCAAGGTCACGCTCTCGCGCGACCTGTTCCAGGACCTGATCCCGCGCCGCTCCAGGGCCACCATCACGGTGGGTCCCACGGCCTCGCTCGACGTGCCGGGCATCCTCGCCTCGCTCGACCGCTATCCTTATGGCTGCGCCGAGCAGACGACGAGCCGGGCCCTGCCGCTCCTCTACGTCAACGACGTTGCCAGGCGCATGGGGCTCGCCAGCGACGCGGGCCTGCGCGAGCGCATCGATGGCGCCATCGCGCGCGTGCTCGAGATGCAGGACAGCTCCGGCGCATTCGGCACCTGGGGTCCGTCCGACGGCGACATGTGGCTGACGAGCTACGTCACCGACTTCCTGACGCGGGCCAAGGAGGCCGGCTTCGTCGTCCGCCAGCCGCGCTTCAACCAGGCGCTCGACCGGCTGCAGAACTACATCAGCTACGCGCAGGACTTCGAGTCTGGCGGCGAGGGGCGCGCCTATGCGCTCTACGTGCTCGCCCGCAACGGCCGGGCGCCCGTTGGTGAGCTGCGTTATTACGTCGACACCCGGCTCGACCGCTTCTCGACGCCGCTGGCGCAGGCGCAGCTGGGCGCAGCATTGTCGATGCTGGGCGACAAGGCCCGCGCCGAGAAGGCGTTGCAGGCGGCACTCAAGTCGATCGCCGAGAAGGACGATGGGGTGACGCGGCGCGACTACGGCACCGGCGTGCGTGACGGCGCCGCGCTGATCACGCTGGCCTCGGAGACGGGGCTCGCCAAGGCCGAGGTGCCGCGCCTCGTCGACGTGGTGGCCAAGGCCTACCGGGCCAAGGCTTACACCTCGACGCAGGAGCAGGCCTGGATGCTGCTGGCCGCCCGCGCGCTCTCCGAAGAGGCCGGCAATGCCGCGCTCACCGTCAACGGCACGCCGCACAAGGGCCAGCTCATCCGTGCGCTCTCGCCGGCCGACGTCAAGGACGGCGCGCTCAGCATCACTAACGACGGCGACGCCCCCGTCGATGCCGTGGTGTCGGTGATCGGGGCGGCGCTCACGCCGGAGCCTGCCGCATCGAAGGGCTTCACCATCGAGCGCACCTACTACGCGCTCGACGGCAGAAAGGTCGACCTCAAGAGCGCCACCGGCGGCACGTCGGAGCTGAAGCAAAACGACCGGCTGGTGGTGGTCCTCAAGGTCGATTCTCCCGAGACGGGCGGCCGCATCCTGGTGGTCGACCGGCTGCCTGCAGGCCTCGAGATCGAGAACCCGCGGCTCGTCGACTCCGGCGACATCAAGACGCTCGACTGGCTCAAGACCACATTGAAGCCCGAGCACACCGACTTCCGCGACGACCGCTTCGTCGCCGCCTTCGACTTCTTCGGCTCCGGCGACGCGCGCCGCGGCCGGCGCAACGGCGACGGCGACGAGGAGTATCGGGCGCCGGCGAGCTCGGCGACGGTCGCCTACCTCGTGCGCGCGGTGACGCCGGGCTCGTTCGTGCACCCAGCGGCGACGGTGGAGGACATGTACCGCCCCGACCGCTTCGCCCGCACCGCCTCGGGCCGCCTCGAGGTGAAGGCGAAGGAGTGACCGTGCCGTGATGCGGTGGAAGCGGCGCGGCGCGTGGCCTCCCTCTCCCCAATCTCCTTCAGAATGGGGAGAGGGAATCTGGTCCAACGCCGCGTGGCATGTAGCGCGAGGAGCGGCGCTCGTTGTGATTCTCACGATCGTCTTCGCTGCCGCCACTCTCGCCATCATCTGGCAACGCATGCCGCCGCTGTCGCTCGCACGCGCCGAGGCGCTCTCCGCCACCCTGCTCGACCGCGAGGACCGCCTGCTCAGGGCCTACACCACGCCCGACGGCCGCTGGCGGTTACCCGTCGAGGCGAAAGAGGTCGATCCGCGCTATCTCGCCATGCTGCTGGCGTTCGAGGATCGGCGCTTCCGCAGCCATCACGGCGTCGACCCCTACGCGCTCGCCCGCGCTGCCTGGCTGCTCGTCCGGCACGGCCGCATCGTCTCCGGCGGCTCGACGCTGACCATGCAAGTGGCGCGCCTGCTCGCCGGCGAGCATGAGCGCTCGGGCCCCGGCAAGCTGCGCCAGGCGCTGCGCGCGCTGCAGCTCGAGCGCAAGCTGTCCAAGAGCGCGATCCTTGCGCTCTACCTGCGCCTCGCGCCGTTCGGCGGCAACCTCGAGGGCGCGCGCGCAGCTTCGCTGGCCTACTTCGGCAAGGAGCCCCGGCGCCTGTCGCTGGCGGAGGCGGCGCTGCTCGTCGCCCTGCCGCAGTCGCCTGAGCTGCGCCGGCCCGACCGTTTCCCGGAGGTCGCGCGGCGCGCGCGCAACCGCGTGCTGGCGTATGCCGCCTCGCGCGGCGTGATCGCACGCGAGGAGGCCGTCCGCGCCATGGCCGAGCGCATCCCGACCGTGCGCCGCGAGTTCCCGATGCTGGCACCGCATCTCGCCGACGCCGAGATCGAGCAGAACAAGACGCGCCTCGTGCATCGCCTCACCATAGATGCGGGCGCCCAGGCCAACCTCGAGCAGCTGACGCGCGAGCACGTCGCCGCCCTCGGCGGGCGGCTTTCGGCGGCGCTCATTGCGCTCGACCATCGCACCGGCGAGGTGCTGGCGCATGTCGGCTCGCCAGGCTATCTCGACGCCGACCGTCTCGGTGCCGTCGACATGACGAGCGCGGTGCGCTCGCCGGGGTCCACGCTGAAGCCCATCATCTACGGCCTTGCCTTCGAGGCCGGCCTCGCCCATCCCGAGACGCTGATCGAGGACCGGCCGGCGCGCTTCGGGCTCTACGTGCCGAAGAACTTCGACCAGGACTGGCACGGCACTGTGACGATCCGCATGGCGCTCGCCCAATCACTCAACATTCCGGCGGTCAAGGTGCTAGATGCGCTCGGGCCGCCCAAGCTGATGGGGCGGCTGGCGAGCGCGGGCATCATGCCGGTGCTGCCGAAGGCAGCCGAGCCGACGCTGGCGATCGCCCTCGGCGGCCTCGGCCTCAGGCTCTCCGATCTCGCCGCGCTCTACGCCGCGCTCGCTCGCGGTGGGGAGCCCGTCTCTCTTGTCTATCGTCGCGACGTTGCCGGTCCCAGGCCCGCCATGGCGAGTCCCCGACTGCTGTCGCCGGTGGCGGCCTGGTACGTCACCGATATCCTGCGCAATGCCCCCGCGCCGGCCAATGCCAAGCCCGGCCAGATCGCCTACAAGACGGGGACGTCGTACGGCTTCCGCGATGCCTGGGCCGTCGGCTACGACGGCCGCCACACCATCGCCGTGTGGGTGGGCAGGCCGGACGGCGCCGCCACGCCCGGCCTCGCAGGACGCACGGCCGCGGCGCCTCTGCTGTTCGACGCCTTCGCCCGCCTTTCCGCACGGCGCGCCCCGCTTCCTTCCGCGCCCTCGGGCGCCGTATTGGCGGCCGGCAGCGATCTGCCGCCGCCGCTCAAGCGCTTCCGCGAGGCGAGGGCCGAGTCGGAAGTTGCATCAGCCGGCGCCTATCTCGAGCCGCCCGTGCAAATCGCCTTCCCACCGGACCGCTCGGAGCTTGAAGCGGAGGACGGCGACGGTGCCGGCATCATTGTCAAGGCGGAGGGCGGCGCCCTGCCGCTCACCTGGCTCGTCGACGGCGTGCCGATCGAGAGCGATGCGGGCCGCCGCGAGGCGGAGCTGCCGGCGACAGCGCGCGGCTTCCTCAAGCTCTCCGTCATCGACGCCAAGGGTCGCGCCGACCGGGTGACGGTCCGCCTGAAGTAGCGGGGGGCGCGCGAGCGATGGTGAGCGTCAACGCACCCCCAGCTGCACCTTGGCGCGACCGGCGGAGGAGGAAACGTCGGCGGCGGCGACAGCAAAGTTGCCGACCACGGGCAGACCCGTGCCATTCTTGGCGTCCCGGAACCAGTCGGCAAGAAAGTCGAGCAGCGCCCGCATCCGCGGCAGCAGATGCTTGGCGCTCGGATACAGCGCCCAAAGCGCTGCGTTGGTTGCGACCTCGAACTCGCCCAGCACCTGCGTGAGCTTGCCCGAGCGCAGCTCGCACAGCACCTCGAGCTCGGAGGCGCGGATGAGCCCCAGTCCGTCGACCGCCGCGCGGCAGAGCAGCTCGCCGTTGTTGGAGCGGATCGGCCCGCTGACCCGCACGGTCCGCTCCACGCCTTCCCGGTTGAAGGACCATTGCCGGTTCTCGCCGAGCAGCAGGCACTGGTGGTGCGCGAGGTCCTCGGGCGCCTTGGGAGAGCCCGCGCGCGCGAGGTAGGCCGCCGACCCGACGATCACGTGGCGGTCGGGCGCGAGGCGCTTGGCGATAAGGGAGGAGTCCGTCAGGGTGCCGGAGCGGATGGCGACGTCGTAGCCGTCCTCCTGCAGGTTGACCTGCCGGTCGTGCAGGTCCACGTGAACGTCGATCTCCGGGAAGGCGCGCACGAATTCGCACAGCGCGGGGGCGACATAGCGGCGGCCAAGACAGGCAGGCGCTGCGATCTTGAGCTTCCCCTTCGGCTTGCTCACCTTGTCGTCGACGCTGGCGCGCGCGGCCTCGATCTCCGAGAGGATGCGCTCGACGTGGCCAAGGAATGCGGCGCCTTCCTCGGTGATGCGGATCGAGCGGGTCGTGCGGTCGAACAGTCGCGCGGACAGCTCGTCCTCCAGCGACTGGATACGTTTCGAGATCGTGCCCGGGGTCAGACCGAGCTCCGTGCCCACGGCGGACAGGTTCTGCACCGCCGCAACACGGGCAAATATGCGCATATCCTGGATGTCCATTCCCGCTCCCCCACGCCCGCGACGCCCCTCTCCTTGCTCCCCCAAGGCCTGGGCGGCGCATACGCAGCATTGTTATTTTGTATTATTATACGTTGCATCAAATACTGTAGCGGCGAAAGAGGCGCCCTTCAAACCCGAATCGGGACACTACGTCTCATGTGTTGCGCGCACATCGCGCACCACACGCAGAAGAGCGCCGCAAGAGATTGATTCGCATCAGATTTTCAGGCCGACACTGGCCCGGCCGCGCACCGCCGGCGGATTAACGCTACCTGCAGGAATTCTAGAAGCGCTTGAGCAGCCGCTCGAGATATTCGAGCTCCAGCGGCTCCCGCGTGGTCTCGCCCAGGCGCCGGCGCAGCTCCTCGAGGATCTCTCTCGCGCGCTGGATGTCGATCTGGTCGGGCACCTTGACGCCCACTCCGGGATCGGGACCCTCCGTGCGCTGCGGCGGCCGCCCCATGGGATCCAGCTCGCCACGAGAGTCGCCGAGACCGTAGCGCGACGGCATCCGGCTCAGCATCTGCTGCGCCATCTCCCGCGCACCCTGCCGCAGCTGCTCGAGCGCACGCGCCTCCTCCTGGGCGGCACCGTCGAGATCGCCCTCGCGCAGTGCGCGCTCCGCGCGCTCCATGGCCTCGCCCGCACCACGGAATTGGCCCGGCGCATTGAGACCGAAGTCGTTGAGGCCCCTCTGCAGGCGGCCCAGCATGTCGCGCAGCTGGCGCTGCCGATCCCCCAGCGCACCCAGCTGCTCATCACCCGGACCATCGCCCTGGCCCTGGCGTTGCCCCTGGCCCTGCTGACCTTGACCCTGGCCTTGCTGGCCCTGCCCCCGCTGGCCGCGCTGCCCCTGCTGACCACGGTCGCCCTGGCGGCGCTGCTGGTTGAACGTATCGTCGAGCAGCTGCTGCTGGCGGCCGAGCAGGTTGCTGAACTCGTCCATCATCTGGCCGAAGCGCTGACTCTGGCCCTGGTCGGCCATGCGGCCGGACTGCAGCCGGTCGAGCAGATCGCGAAGCTGGCTCAGCATCTGCTGGGCCATGTCGCGGTCGCCCGAGCGCGCCATGTTCTCCAGGTTGCGCAGCATCTGCTCCAGATCCTGGGGCGTCATGAATTGGCTGTTGCGGTCGAGGCCCTGCATCGGCGGCTGGTTCTGCGCCTGTCGCGACAGCTGCTCGAGAAACTGGGCGAGCGCCTGCCGCAGCTCCTGCATCAGCCGCTGGATCTCCTCGTCGGAGGCGCCCTGCTCCAGGGCCTTCGACAGGCGCTCCTGCGCAGCCCGCAGTGCGCGCTCCGCGTCCGTGAGGTTGCCGTCCTCGATGCGTACGGCGATGTTCCACAGCTGCGCCATCACGCTGTTGCGGCCGACGCGCGTGGCGTCGCGCTGCAGGCGCCAGTAGGCCGAGCGCAGGCCGAGATACACCTGCAGGTCGTCGATGAAGCCGTCGGGCTCGATCGTCAGCGCGTCGAGCGCCCGCGCCACCTGCAGGCGGTCGCGCGGATCCTCCGCCAGCCGTCGCCGCTGCTCGACCACGGCACGTGCCAGCGGCTTGCTGAAGCGCCGCTCCGGCAGTGTGATTTCGATGGGCTCACTGCGTCCTGTTTGGCCAGAGAGGTCCTTGGCAACGAGCGTCAGCTCCACCCGCATCCCGGCCCAGATGTGGTCGCCGATCTCATGGAAGCTCTGGCCCTCGGCCTGCTTGGGATAGGCGCGCGGCAGCCTCAGGACCAGAGCCGGCGGGCGCTCGTAAGGCGGACGCGGGCCCTTCTTGGCCTCGGCACGCGCCCACGCAGTGGATGACGTATCCTCCTTCGGACGCACGCGGCGGAGCCGGCCCTCGGCAGAGACGACGCCGTAGTCGTCCTCCACCTTGAAGCTCAGCTTCAGCGCGCCGCGCGGCGTGCGCTCAGGCTCCTTGGTGAGCGCGATCTTGGGCGGATGGTCGGGCAGAACTTGGAACGGCCAGCTCAACAGCTGCGTGCCGTCGCCGTAGATCGTCACCGTTCCCGAGCGGCGGAGCTCGAGCTTGATCTCGGACACATCCGATGGGGTGGCGGGCGCTGGCGCCGTCACACGCTGGGGGCTCCCGTCGGCGGCAGGAGCATCGACGGAGAGCGCGCCCAACGCCGCGCCGCTCGCACGCACCACCAGAATGCTGCGGTCCGGGATCTCGACGGCCCCGGCCGGCTTCTCAGGCGCTCGCGAGCCGGTGAAGCCCCCATCCGCCAGCATGATGGGCGGCTTGGCGGTGTAGGCCGGCGGCGTCACCCATGCATCGATACGGGCCTCCGCGCCCTTGGCCAGCGCACTGAACCGAAAGGCCGAGCGCAGCCGGTCCGAGGCACTGTCACCGACGGCGATCAGCAGCGCGAAGACGCCCAGCAGGAGCAGGGCGCGCAGCGCAAACGGATCGTACCGGTCGGCACGCGGCGAGGGCGGGCCGACACGCAGTTTCTGCAGAAGCGCGGCAAGACGTTGCCGATGGACGCGCCACAGGGCCGCCGTCCGCGCGTCTCCGGCGCCGAGCGTCAGCGTATCCTCGTAGGAGGAGGCAGGGCGGTGCTGGATGCCCGAGACCGCCTCGACACGGCGAATCGCCTGCTCGCGGGAGGGCCAGCGCACCCGGGCCAGCGCAATGACGGCGACCGCAAAGGCGAGCGCGAAGAAGGCGAGCACGATCTTGTGGGCGACCTCGGGCAGCCTTGGCCAGAGGCCGGCCAGCGACACGAAAATGAAGAATCCTGCCAGCGCCAGCACGAGCCAGGCACGCGGCCACAGCTGCTCGAAGAACAGGGCGCATTTGCCGAGGCGTACCTTGCGCTCGAATGCCCTCTCGACCGCTGAGGCCGGCGCACGGTCGCCCGCTGGTGATCCTTGCCGCTCTGCCATTTCAGCCACTCTAGCACGCCCCGGACCGGGGTGCCCAACACATCAACTGTTTTCTTTGCCGCAGGTTGCCGACGCAATGGGGCGGCAGCTTGGCGGCTGGTGGAACCGGCGCTGCCGGGAACCTGACCCAGGTGCCGACATTTCAGGCACGCCGCGTCACCTGCATGCAGGCGGCATCGTAGAGGTCGAGCACCGCGTCGGTCATGGCCGCCACCGTGAAGCGACGGCCAACCTCCTCCCGCAGACGCAGCGCCCGCGCCTTGGCGGCTGCCGGATCACCGAGCACGGCCAGCATGGCCTCGGCAAGAGCCGCATCATCCTGTGGCGGCAAGAGGACCGTATCCGTGCCGGCCACGATCTGCGGGATTCCGCCCACGTTGCTGGCGAGCATCGGCACTGCCGCCGCCGCAGCCTCGAGCACGATGTAAGGAAAGCTCTCAGCCCGCGACGGAACGACCATGGCACGGCCCAGAGCGAAGGCCGCGCGCGCGGGTATGGGGTGCCGAAACGAGACGATGTCGCCGAGCCGCAGCCTTGCCGTCTCGGCTTGAAACGCCGCCGCATCCGGACCCGAACCAACGATCACCGCACTCGCGGGCCGCTGCTGTCGGACGCGCGCGAGGGCGGCCAGCATCACGTCGACACCCTTGAGCCTCCGCAACTCGCCCACGAAGAGGAAATCCGCGGCACCGTCGGCCGGCTCGATTGCGGCAAAGTCCTCGGGGCCGAGCCCGTTGGGAATGACGCGGGCCAAACAGGCGGGCGCGCCGACCTGGGCCGCGTAGCGGTCGGCCGAGTAGGCGCTTTCGAACACCAGGGCATCCGTGGCACGGGCGAGCCACCGCTCCAGCCGCATGTAGATCGCGCCCTGCAGCGTTGCGGGATGGTAGTGGAGGCTGCCGCCATGGGGCGTGTAGCAGGACACGAGACGCACCCCCGAGCGCTTCATGGCGCGCGCCACCAGGCGCGAGTACGCACCGCCCTTGGCACCATGGCCGTGGATCACGTCGATGCCGAGGCTCTCGGCGAGGTGGCGTGTGAACGCGTAGGCGCCAATATCGCTGAGCCCCAAGTCGCGGCTCATGGGCGTGCGCCGGAGACCGAGGGCCAGATGCGGCTCGAGCGCGGCGATGCGCGCTTCGGTCAATGCATCGCCGACCGCCGCATCGCAGACCACGCCGACGAGATGTCCGCGCCGGGACTGCTCGACGCTCAGGTCGCATACGTGGCGAAAGAGGCCGCCCACCGGCGCCCGCAGGCAATGCAGGATGCGGTGCGGCCCGGCCGTGCGCGCCTGCGCGACCTCGCGCTCAGAGCCAGCGCTCGTAGACGTAGATCGTGTCGCCCGGCTGGACCACGTAGTCCGGTGGTACATCCATCTTCTCTATGATGCCGTTGGGGTAGCGGCGGGTGATGCGCACGCGGCGCTCGTCGGCGCGGTCGCCATAGCCTCCGGCAATGGCCACGGCCGACTGCACGGTGATGCCGCTGACGAACGGGTACTGCCCGGCGTTGCGCACCTCGCCCAGGATGAAGAACGGCCGGTTTTGAGAAATGTCGACCGTGACCTGCGGGTCCCTCACGTACTGGGCTCCGAGCCGCGCCGCGATCGCGCGCGCGAGGCCCCGGGTGGTGCGGCCGCGCGCGGGCACATCGCCGATGAGCGGCACGGATACCATGCCCTGCTGGTCGACGGTGTAGAGGCGGGAGAGGTTGGGGTGGCCGTAGACGAAGATGCGCAGCTTGTCGCCGCTGTCGAGCAGGTAGGGACCTTCCCCCTCCTCCGCCACCAGCGCCGAGGCGGGGATCACGGCCGCTGGCCCCCAGCCGCCGGGCGCCGCGATCGGGGGCCCCGGCGGCGGCGCATCCGGCGCAACGGCGACCACCGGCTCCCACGGCAGCAAGTGGCCGCACCCGCCCAGCGCCCCGCCGAGCGCAAAAACGACGAGCGCGGCGAGAAACCGACTTGGCAGGCAGGGCATGGGACCGGCAGGCCTCTTGCATCGCATGGCCGAGAAGCGGCCGAGGTCGGCCGATATCAGCGGCCGCTGTGTCACTTCTAGGCAGGCCCGGTTAAGAAACCTTTTGCCAGTGCTCCTTCGCGAGAAAAGCTTAAGAAAAAGCTTACCTCCCATGGGCTTAATGCAAACAGGATCACCCAGACGCAGCCGGATCGCGCCTCCTTCCTGCATGCATACGCACCTTCCAGCTTCACCCGACGATATCGACCTGATGGCCCTCGGGGTGGCCGTGCGGCGCGCCCTCATGAAGCTGGTGATCGCCGCGCTGGCGGTGGGTCTTGCAACCTTCGTCGTCCTGTCGCTCCTCACGCCGAAGTACATCTCCCAGGCGCAGATCGAGATCGTCTCCAAAGGCAACCCCTTCGAGCCGCGCCGCGACTCCGGCGCCCCGGACAACGTAACCGTACGCATGGACAAGGAGGCGATCGCCACCCATGTCCGCGCACTGATGTCGACTGACCTTGCGATCAAGGTGGCGGCCGAGCTCAACCTGGCGTCGCGGCCCGAGTTCAACAGCGCGCTGGTCCACCGCGACGCATTCGGCAAGATCCTGCAGCTCGTCGGCCTCGTGGGGCCGCGCCCAGGCGAGAGCGAGGAAGACCGCGTGCTGGCCGCCTACTACGACGCCCTTCGCGTCTACCAGGTGAAGGACACGCGCGGCATCATGATCGACTTCAGGTCGGCGGATCCCAAGCTCGCTGCCGACGCCGCCAACAAGCTCGCCGAGCTCTACCGCGACGACCTGAGCCTGCGCGCAGTCCTCGAGAGCGCGGACGCGCGCACCAAGCTCGCGCCGCAGATCAAGAAGCTCGCCGACGAGGTGGCGGCCGCCGAGGCGGAGGTGACACGCTTCCGGGGACAGGCCAACATCTTCGACGGCGGACGCGACAAGGCCAGCCTCAACGACCAGCAGCTGAGCGAGCTGACCGCCGAGCTCACGAAGGTGGCCACGGCCCGGGCCGAGGCCGAGGCGCGCGCCCGGGAGGCGCGAGAAAGCCTGGTGCGCGGAACCGGCGAGACGCTGCCCGACGTGCAGAAGTCGCAGCTCGTGCCGCGCCTCGTGGAGCAGCGCGTACGCGTCGAGCGGCAGATCGCCGAGCTGTCCGCGACCCTGCTCCCGGCCCACCCGCGCATGAAGCAGCTCAACGCCGATCTCGCCGGCCTCAACCGGCAGATTCGCGGCGAGGTCGAGAAGGTCGTCAACGGCCTCGACCGCGAGGCCAAGGTGGCGGCCATGCGCGAGGACGGCATCCGGCGGCGCATCGAAGAGGCCAAGCGGAGGGTGGTGAGCGCCGGCGGCGACGACGTCAAGCTGCGCGCGCTGGAAAGCGTTGCCAAATCCAAGCGCGCGGAGTTCGAGCGCCTACAGGCCCAGCTCGAGGCCGCGCGCACCACCAGCGATGCCAAGGCGGTGCCCCTCGAGGTGCTGATCGTCTCACGCGCCCGGCCCTCGAGCGAGAAGGCCTGGCCCAAGGTCGGCATGATGAGCATGCTGACGATGACGGCCACCATGCTCCTGGGCCTGGCGTTCGTGGTAACCCGCGAGCTGTTCACCATGGCGCGGCAGGCTCCTGCGCAGGGGCGCAGCTCGTTGCTGGCTGCCGACGGCAACGGCGCGTCCGCCGACAAGCGGCAGCCGCCCGCCATCGCGCCGCCGACCGTCGCGGCCCGGACGGTGCCGTCCATCGCCCGCCATCTCGTCGCCAAGGCGCGCGGCAGAACCGGCTTTCGCTCGCTGGTGACGGGGGAGACCGGCGCACCCGATGCCGGTCTGATCGCCATCGAGCTCGCACGCCAGCTGGCGCGCGAGGGCCGACAGGTGATTCTGCTCGACTGGAGCCTCGACGGCATCGGCCTGGCGCCGCGGCTCGGCGTGTCGCCGACCCTCGGCATCATCGATGTGCTTACGGGGCGCGCTTCCTTCGAGGACGTCATCGAACGCATGACGGGCTCCGACGCGCATGTCATCGCCGCGGGATCGAGCGCCGCCGGCATCGCGGCCGCCCAGGACAAGGACCGCGTCAACATGCTGCTCGACGCGCTGGACGAGGCCTACGACCACGTGGTGATCGCGGGCGGACGCGAGGCCTTGCGCGACCTGTTCTCCACCATCGAGGGACGCATCGATGCCGGCGTCGTCGTCGCCGGCGATGGCCATGCGGCGCCGGGGACCTTCCTGGGATTCACGGTGGCGGATCTCGATATCATCCGCTATGAGCCCGCTGCGCAAGAGCCGGGCGAGGCGAGCTTGCTAACGCTCGGCGGCTCGGTAAGGTGAGAGGCGCAGAGGCAACGGGGGGGCCACGGGGCGCCGTCATGAGCCGGCGAACGACATTTCTCAAGGCTGTGCTGTCGACCCTCCACTACACGGGCGTGGACAGCATGATGGCGCCGCTCACCCGCGGCATCGGGGCGATCTTCATGCTGCACCACGTGCGCCCGGAGCATCCCGGCAGCTTCGAGCCGAACCGCATCCTCAAGGTGACGCCGCAGTTCCTCGAGGAGGTGATCCGCCAGGTGCGCGCGTCGGGCTTCGAGATCGTCTCGCTCGACGAGGCGCACTTCCGGCTGATCGAGGGGGACTACGGCAGCCCTTTCGTCTGCTTCACCTTCGACGACGGCTACCGCGACAACCTCGAGTACGCGTATCCCATCTTCAAGCGGCACGAGCTGCCGTTCGCCGTCTACGTGCCGACGGACTATTGCGACGGGCACGGCGACCTGTGGTGGCTGGCGCTCGAGAAGGTGATCGTCAAGCTCAACGCCTTGAACGTGAGAATCGACGGCCAGCAGCGCCGGCTGCGGTGCGGTACGCCGGCCGAGAAGGACGCCGCCTTTCATACCGTCTACTGGTGGCTGCGGGGCATCGACGAGGGCAGCGCACGCGCCTTCGTGCGCGAGCTGTGCGCGGACGCCGACTTCGATCCGGACGCGCTCTGCGCCGATCTCATGATGAACTGGGACGAGGTGAGGCAGCTGGCGGCCGACCCGCTGGTGACGATCGGCGCCCACACGCGGCGCCACTATGCGCTGGCCAAGCTCACCCTGGCCGAGGCGCGGGCCGAGATCGCCGAGAGCGTGCGGCGCATCGAGCGCGAGATCGGCAAGCCGTGCCGGCACTTCAGCTACCCTTATGGCGACGAGGCGAGCGCCGGCCCGCGCGAGTTCGCGCTCGTCAAGGAGCTGGGCCTGAAGACCGGCGTGACCACCCGCAAGGGCCTCATCCACCCGCGGCACGCCGAGGAGCTGGCGGCGCTGCCGCGCGTGTCCCTCAACGGCGACTATCAGAAATCGCGCTACGTGAAGGTGCTGCTGAGCGGCGCGCCGTTCGCCTTCTTCAATATCGTGCAGAAGGCGGCCTCGCCGGTCTCGTGAGCGCGGTCACCTGCCGGCATGGCCCAGCACCGCGCGCACGGCCCGCTGCCAGCCCGCATACTTGCGCTGCCGCTCGGCCGCGGAGAGCGCCGGAGTGAAGCCGCGCTCGAGCTTCCAGCGCCTACCGAAGCCCTGCGCATCGGGCCACACGCCGGCCTTGTGACCGGCAAGCCAGGCTGCGCCGAGCGCCGTCGTCTCGCCGATGGTGGGCCGCTCCACCGGCGCATTGAGGATGTCGGCGAGGAACTGCATGGTCCAGTCGCTGGCCACCATGCCGCCGTCCACGCGCAGCACGGCCCTATCGGTCCCTGACCAGTCGCTGTGCATCGCCTCCAGCAGATCGCGCGTCTGGTAGCATACGGCCTCGAGAGCCGCCCGTGCGAGCTCGCCGGGCCCCGTCGCACGCGTGAGCCCGAACAGCGCCCCGCGCGCCTCGGGCTGCCAATAGGGCGCGCCGAGCCCCACGAATGCCGGCACCAGATAGACGTCCTGCCCCGCGTCGGCCTTGGCGGCGAGCGCGCCGCTCTCCGGCGCGGAAGCAATGATCTTGAGCCCGTCGCGCAGCCATTGCACCGCCGCGCCGGCGACGAAGATGGCACCCTCCAGCGCATAGGTGCGCTTGCCGTCGAGCTGGTAGGCGACGGTGGTCAGGAGACGGTTGCGCGAGGCGACGGGCCTGGCCCCGGTGTTGATGAGGGCGAAGCACCCCGTGCCGTAGGTGGCCTTCACCATGCCCGGCGTGAAGCACGCCTGGCCGATGGTGGCGGCCTGCTGATCGCCGGCCACTCCCAGAATCGGGATGGCGCCGCCCAGGATCGAAGGCTCGGTGACGCCGAAGTCGGCGTTGCAGTCGCGCACCTCCGGAAGGATGGAGCGCGGCACGCCGAAGAGCCTCAGCAGGTCCTCATCGAAGGCACCCTTCGAGATGTCATAGAGCAGGGTGCGCGAGGCATTGGTGGCGTCGGTGGCGTGCACCTTGCCGCCCGTGAGCCGCCACAAGAGAAAAGTGTCGATGGTGCCGAAGGCAAGGTGGCCGGCCGCGGCAAGCGCACGCGCGCTTTCCACGTGCTCGAGGAGCCAGGCGATCTTGGTCGCGGAGAAGTAGGGATCGAGCAGCAGGCCGGTCTTGGAGGTGACGGCGCCCTCGTTGCCCTCCGCCTTGAGCGCGCGGCACCGGTCGGCGGTGCGGCGGTCCTGCCAGACGATCGCGCGGTGGATGGGCCGGCCGGTGCGCCGGTCCCAGATGACGCAGGTCTCGCGCTGGTTGGTGATGCCGAGGGCGGCGATATCGCGCGCCTCGAGCCTCGCAGCGGAGAGGGCCTGGCGGGCGGTCTCCAGAGTCGTGCGCCAGATGTCCTCAGGATCGTGCTCCACCCAGCCGGAAGCCGGATAGTGCTGGGCGAACTCGCGCTGGGCGAGGCCCAGAATGCTCAGGTCTTCGGCGAAGACCAGGGCACGACTGGAAGTGGTACCCTGGTCGATCGCAAGAACCGTCCCCGGCCTGCCCATGCTTTGCTCCCAATGGACGAGGCCGGCCGCTCGCGCCAGGGCCCATGCAGTCAATGCTGCGGCGGCGGCTGCTTTCGCCCCGTTTTCGCCCGAGCGTAGGCGATGCGCCCGCGCCACGGCAAGAGATTGCCAGCCCCATCCGGATGTCCGCCCTTCCAGGCTCCCCGCCTGTTGGGCTACCTTCCCGACGTGGCGTACCCTGACACGCCACTGTCACGGGAAGGCTTCAAGAAGCGTCCGCCAGAAGACATCAGGCTCCCAGCTTGGAGGAGACTCTTTAAATGACACGGCACATGACTTGGGGCTGGCTCGCTGCCGGCGTGATGCTGCTTGCGGCCGGCGATGCCGCAGCGCAGACCGAGATCCAGTGGTGGCACGCGATGACGGGCGGCAACAACGACGTCATCGTCAACATCGCCAACGACTTCAATGCGAGCCAGAAGGAATACAAGGTCGTCCCCACCTACAAGGGCGGCTACGCGGACGTGATGAACGCCGGTATTGCCGCTTTCCGCGCCGGGCAGGCTCCGCACATCATGCAGGTGTTCGAGGTCGGCACCGCCACGATGATGGCGGCTACCGGCGCGGTGAAGCCGGTGCACGTGCTGATGAAAGAAGCGGGCGAGCCGTTCGATCCGAAGGCCTACCTGCCCACCATCACCGGTTATTACTCGACGACGAAGGGCGAGATGCTGTCCTTCCCGTTCAACTCCTCGAGCGCGGTCATGTGGTACAACAAGGACGCGTTCAAGAAGGCCGGGCTCGATCCGAACAAGCCGCCGAAGACCTGGCCCGAGGTGTTCGATGCCGCCAAGAAGCTGAAGGCCGCAGGCTACACCAATTGCGGTTTCGGTAACGCGTGGGCGACGTGGCTCAACCTCGAGCAGCTCTCCGCCTGGCACAACGTTCCGCTCGCGACCAAGGCCAACGGCATGGACGGCTTCGACACGGAGCTCAAGTTCAACTCGCCGCTGCACGTCAAGCACCTCGAGAACCTCGTCGAGCTGCAGAAGGACAAGACCTACGATTACTCCGGCCGCACCAACACCGGCGAAGGGCGCTTCACCTCGGGCGAGTGCCCGATCTTCCTCACCTCGTCCGCCTTCTTCGGCAACGTGAGGGCGAACGCCAAGTTCGACTTCGCCAACGCGCCCATGCCCTACTATCCCGACGTCGCCGGCGCGCCGCAGAACTCCATCATCGGCGGAGCCTCGCTGTGGGTGATGGGCGGCAAGAGCGCGCAGGAATACAAGGGCGTGGCGAAGTTCTTCACCTTCCTGTCCGACACGGACCGTCAGGTGGACCTGCACAAGAAGTCCGGCTACCTGCCGATTACCAAGGCCGCCTACGAGAAGACCAAGGCCTCGGGCTACTACAAGGAGTTCCCCTATCTGGAGACGCCGCTGCTCGAGCTCACCAACAAGGAGCCGACCGAGAACTCGCGCGGCCTGCGCCTGGGCAATATGGTGCAGCTGCGCGACGTGTGGTGCGAGGAGATCGAGGCAGCGCTGTCGGGCAAGAAGACGGCCAAGCAGGCGCTCGACGACGCGGTCAACCGCGGCAACCAGATGCTCCGCCAGTTCGAGCGTACGGTGTCGCGGTAGGAGCACGCATTCCCTCTCCCCATGCCTCTTCGGGCATGGGGAGAGGGCTAGGGTGAGGGGCAGCCATAAAGACTCCGCTGGGGCAAGCTGCCGCCCCTCACCCCCGGGCCCTCTCCCCCGTGAAGGACGGGGAGAGGGAGAAGGGGCACCATGGAAAAGCGCGCGATCTTCGGCGGCCGGATGCTGCCCTACCTGCTGCTCGGGCCGCAGCTCGTGGTCACGCTCGTCTTCTTCTACTGGCCGGCGAGCCAGGCGGTGTGGCAGTCGTTCCTGCTGCAGGACGCGTTCGGCCTGCGCACGGACTTCGTCTGGTTCGAGAATTACCGCGACCTGTTCATGCAGCGCGACTACTACCGCGCTATGGGCACGACCGCGGTCTTCGCGGCGACGGTCACCTTCCTGTCGCTGTCCATCGCGCTGCTGCTCGCCGTGCAGGCCGACAAGAGCATCAAGGGCGCCGGCGTCTACAAGACCCTGCTGATCTGGCCTTACGCGGTGGCGCCGGCAATCGCGGGCGTGCTGTGGCTCTTCATGTTCCAGCCCTCGCTCGGGCTCGTGGCACGCGGCCTGCGCTCGCTGGGGGTCGACTGGAACCCGCTGCTCAACGGCGGTCATGCCATGACGCTCGTCGTGCTGGCCTCGACCTGGAAGCAGATCAGCTACAATTTCCTCTTCTTCCTCGCCGGGCTGCAGTCGATCCCCAAGTCGGTGATCGAGGCCGCTGCCATCGACGGCGCCCGGCCCGCGCGGCGCTTCTGGACCATCGTCTTCCCCCTGCTGTCGCCCACCGCCTTCTTCCTGCTCGTCGTCAACATCGTCTACGTGTTCTTCGACACCTTCGGCATCATCGACGCCATGACCGGCGGCGGCCCCGCCAAGGCGACGGAGACGCTGGTCTACAAGGTGTTCTTCGACGGGCGTCTCGGCGGCGATCTCGGCAGCTCGGCGGCGCAATCCGTGGTGCTCATGCTGATGGTCGTCGCGCTCACCGCCATCCAGTTCCGCTACATCGAGCGCAAGGTGACGTATTGATGAGAAGCGACGCCGACGGCCGCGGATGTTCCCTCCCCCCTCGTGAGGGAGGGACAGCGAGGGGGAGATCGCAGAACATTCGCCCTCATGGTTTCCCCCACCCCCTGCCCCTCCCCACAAGGGGGAGGGGAGTTCCGGCGGCGATCGCACGAGGTCGCCATGGTTGAGCGGCGGCGCTTCGGCGGTTTCATCGCGCACCTGATCCTGCTCGCCGGCGTGGCTGTCGTCGCCTTTCCGGTCTATTTGTGCTTCGTGGGCTCCACGCACGAGCAGGCCGTGATCGCCAACGGGCAGATGCCGGTGACCCCGGGCTCGCTGTTCTGGCAGACCTACTACAAAACCATCTTCATCGGCACGAGCGGCACCACGCGCGAGCCGGTGAGCCAGATGCTCCTCAACAGCTTCGTGATGGCGAGCATCATCGCCGTGGGCAAGATCGCCATCTCGATCATCTCGGCCTATGCGGTGGTGTATTTCCGCTTCCCCTTCCGCATGACGGCGTTCTGGCTGATCTTCATGACGCTGATGCTGCCGGTGGAGGTGCGCATCTATCCCACTTACAAGATCGCCTCCGACCTGAGCATGCTCGATTCCTACGCGGGCCTCACGGTCCCGCTCATTGCCTCCGCCACCGCCACGCTGTTCTTCCGCCAGTTCTTCATGACGGTCCCCGACGAGCTGATCGAAGCCTCCAAGCTCGATGGCGCCGGCCCGTTCCGCTTCTTCAAGGATACGGTGCTGCCGCTGTCCAAGACCAACATCGCGGCCCTGTTCGTCATCCTCTTCATCTACGGCTGGAACCAATACCTGTGGCCCCTGCTCATCACCACGCGCGACGACATGCAGACCATCGTCATCGGCATCAAGAAGATGATCGTCACCGCCGACGCGCTGACCGAATGGAACGTGGTGATGGCCACCGCCATGCTGGCGATGCTGCCGCCGGTGGCGGTTGTCGTGCTCATGCAGCGCTGGTTCGTGAAGGGCCTGGTGGAGACGGAGAAGTGATGGCTGGGGTTGTGGACCGACGGTGCCACAGGGTCCCCTCCCCCTTGGCGGGGGAGGGGGATTGCAGAACATCGAAGGTAGGGCCTCCCCCCACCCCTAACCCCTCCCCACAAGGGGGAGGGGAATCGCGGGGAGATTGCCCATGGCGTCGGTGACACTGGAGAACGTGAGGAAGGTCTACGCCGGCGGCGTGGAGGCGGTGAAGGGCGTGTCGCTCGTCATGCCCGACGGCTCCTTCACCGTGCTGCTCGGGCCCTCGGGCTGCGGCAAGTCCACGCTGCTGCGCATGATCGCGGGCCTGGAAACCATCACGTCCGGCACCGTCAACATCGGCGGCAAGGTCGTCAATGAGGTGGAGCCTGCCGAGCGCGACATCGCCATGGTGTTCCAGAACTACGCGCTCTACCCGCACATGACCGTGTACGACAACATGGCCTACGGGCTGCGCAACCGCCGCGTCCCCAAGGACGAGATCGGCCGCCGCGTCGCCGAGGCCGCCAAGCTGCTCGGCATCGACGGGTTCCTCAAGCGCAAGCCGCGCGAGCTTTCCGGCGGCCAGCGCCAGCGCGTGGCCATGGGCCGCGCCATCGTGCGCGAGCCGCAGGCCTTCCTGTTCGACGAGCCCCTGTCGAACCTCGACGCCAAGCTCAGGGTGCAGATGCGTGCCGAGATCCGCCGCCTGCACAACCGGCTCAAGGCGACCTCCATCTTCGTCACCCACGACCAGGTCGAGGCCATGACGCTCGCCGACCTCGTAGTGGTGATGAACGGCGGCCGCATCGAGCAGACGGGCGCGCCGACGCAAGTCTACCGCCTGCCGGCGACGCGTTTCGTTGCCACCTTCATCGGCTCGCCGGCCATGAACCTGCTGCCGGGACGCGTCGCCGCGGCCGGCGTGGTCGAGACGGGCGGCGGCCGCCTCGCCTTCGCCCCGGCGGCCTTCACGGTGGCGGAGGGGCAGGAGGTGGAGATCGGCATCCGGCCGGAGGACCTGCGCTTCGGCACCGGCGGCGAAGGCGAGCTCGCCTTCACCGGGGATTTCGTCGAGGAGCTGGGCGCCACCCGTCTCTTCCACGGCACCTCGGGCAATGCCGCGCTCGTGGTTGCGGTCGCCGCTGCGGCGGCAAGCGAGGCCGGCCGCAGCATCACCACCGACCGCGAGGCGGTACACCTCTTCGACCCCGCCACCGGCAACAGCCTGCGCCATGGTAGGGCGCAATAGCCGAAGGCGTATTGCGCCGAGCCTACCGTTGCGAAATGCGGCGCAATACGGCTTCGCCTCTTGCGCCCTACCGGCTACCGGCCGCCAGCTCGCCCTCGATCGCGCGCGCTATGAGCTTGCGGGTGTTGTCCACGCCGTAGAGCTCGATGAAGCTGCCGAAGCGCGGCCCCTTTTCCTCGCCGAGAAGAACGGCGTAGATGGCGTTGAACCACGCGTTCGATACGCCGGGCTTGTCGGTCGTGGCTCCCTTGGCACTCGGGTCCTGATAGCGAGGTATCGTGCGCCCCACGTCGTAGAGGATGGCCTGCAACTCCTCGGCGGTCGGCTTGGGACCGGCCTTGGCCAGGGCATCGCTGAGTGTGCGCAGGGCCGCGATCTCAACCTCATCCGGCAGCCGGAATTTTTTCTGCGGCTTGACGAAATCGTCGTAGTAGCGGACCGCATAACCCGCCAGCTGGTCCAATAATGGGTGCGTCTCGGGCCCCGCACCCGGCGCGTGGCGGCGGATGAAACCCCAAAGCACATCCTTGCTGTGCGCATTGGAGGCAGCGACGAGGTTCAAGAGCAGCGCGAAGCTGATCGGCAGATCGGCCTGCGGCGGCGCGCCCGAGTGGATGTGCCAGACCGGGTTGTCGAGCTTGCCCTTCGCATCTTGGCGCGGATAGGCCGCAAGGAACTGAAGGTATTCGTCCACCGTCCGCGGGATCACGTCGAAGTAGAGCTTCTTGGCTGCCTTCGGCTTCTGATACATGAACAGCGACAGGCTCTCGGGCGAGGCGTAGGTGAGCCACTCGTCGACGGTGAGCCCGTTGCCCTTCGACTTCGAGATCTTGCCGCCCGCCTCGTCGAGGAACAGCTCGTAGATGAAATTCTCCGGCGGCGTGCCGCCGAGCGCGCGGCAAATCTTGGAGGAGAGCGTGACAGAATCGATCAGGTCCTTGCCGCACATCTCGTAGTCGACGCCGAGCGCGGTCCAGCGCAAGGCCCAGTCGGCCTTCCACTGGCACTTGACGGCGCCGCCGGTCACGGGCGTCTCCACCTTCCTGCCGGTATCCGGATCGACGTAGACCACCGTGCCCTTGCGCGGATGGCGCTCCACCATGGGCACCTGCAGCACCTTGCCGCTCGTCGGGGACACGGGGAGGAAGGGCGAATAGGTGGCCCGCCGCTCCGGCCCCAGCGTCGGCAGGATGATGTCCATCACCTTGTCGTAGGCCGCGAGCATCTTCAGCAGCGTGGCATCGAACATGCCGGCCTTGTAGCACTCGGTGGCGGACAGGAACTCGTACTCGAAGCCGAAGCGGTCGAGGAAGCGGCGCAGGCGCGCGTTGTTGTGGGCGGCAAAGCTCGGGTACTCGTTGCTGAAGGGGTCCGGCACCGACGAGAGCGGCTTGCCCAGATGCGCGGCCAGCATGTCCTTGTTGGGGACGTTGTCGGGCACCTTCCTCAGCCCGTCCATGTCGTCGGAGAAGCAGATGAGCCGAGTGTTGCGCCGGCCTTCGGTCAGCACCTCGAAGGCATGGCGCACCATGGTCGTGCGTGCCACCTCGCCGAAGGTGCCGATATGCGGCAGCCCGGAAGGGCCGTAGCCGGTCTCGAAGATCACGGGCCTGTCGGCACCCATGCCGCCCTTCAGGGCGTCGAGCCGCTTGATCAGCCGGCGCGCCTCCTCGAACGGCCAGGCGCGCGTCTCCCTTGCGGCGGCGAGCAGTGCGGCATCGAGCGGTTGTGCCATGGCGATTGCTGTCCTTGCCGGCCGGCCCTTCGATCAGGCGTGCTCGGTCGGGCGATTGCGTTGGCGGCGGACCGTATTGGCCGTGCGCCCGCCCGTCAATTATCTGCCGGCAAGCAACAGGCTCAGCCGCCCTCTTTCTTGGGCGCAGCCGGCGCAGCGGGCTTCGCCGGCTTGGCCGCTGCCGGCTTGGGGGCGGCCGCGGTCGTGGCGTGCGTCAGCGGATAGTCTCTCGGACAGTGCTTGTGGATATAGCCGTTGACGGACTTGAGCATGGCCCGGTGGAAGAGGCCGATGGTGTCGTTGAGCTGCGCCGCGGTGACCAGTGTCGCCTTGATGGCGGTCGGCCCGTCGACCTGCAAGAGATTGATCCAGATCTTCTCGGCCCTGCCATCCTTGAAGACGATCTTGGGCGCTACGGTGGCCGTCACTGTCTTCACTTGGCCGTCCTGCTCGACAAGGCAGTTGGCGGTGTGCGGCGGGACCCAGAATTTCACCTGCTTGCCGGTCACCGCGCCGATGATCTTCTCCCGGCTGATGTCGATGTGGACGGAGCAGCGCGCGTCACCGAACATCCACTGCACATCGCGCTGATCGCCCTGCTTGAGGGTAGACTTCGTCCACGTCTTGCTGAGCGCACACTTCAAGTCCTCGCCGGTGAGGGTCTTCTGCTGCAGCATGGTGCACAGGCGCTTGTCGCAAGCGTCGATCGCCTTCTTCTCGCCGGCCTGCTCATCAAGCGCTCGTGCAGGCGTTGTCGAGGCAAAGGCCGGGAACGCCAGCAACAGTAGCAGCCGTGCCATGACCGGGACGCGAGAGCGGCTCATCTGTGATCCCTTCCCCCTGGGGCGGAACGTGCGAGGGCCCGCTACCCGTCGCGCGGGGCCTCGTCCGAGAGAACGAAGCGCTTGCATTAGCACGCCTCTGGGCCGGGAGTGAGGCAGGCTCAGCCGCCCGCGAGGCCGTGCACCTCCTTCCAGGGCGGCACCGGGGCTACTCGTCGAGCCACACGTCGACCAGGCTCTGGCCGGTGAAGTGGCTTGGCGTCAGCTGCCAGCCCTTGACCTTGCTGTTGTTGACGACGATGCGCTGATACCAAAGCAGGGGAATGTTGTAGGCCTGGGTCAACGCGTAGCGCTCCATCTCATTGACGAGCCTGAGCCGCTCGGCGGGATCGACGATCTGCGACTGGCGGTTGAACATGTCGTCGAGCTTGGTATCGGTGTGGCGCGAATAGGCGATGCCCGACGTGTACTTGCTGAGCAGGGTGTTGAACTGGGCGGTGGGATCGTCGGCGAAGTCGGAGATGTTCTGCACCACCACGTCGAACTCGCCACCTTCCATCGCCGCGTACCATTGCTTCGTCTCCACCGGCAGGTGCTCGGCCTCGACGCCGATGCGCCGCCACTGGTCGACGGCGTAGATGCCCGCCGGAATGAAAGGCTGATCGATCGTGCGGTTGACGAACTTGAGCTTGAGATTGGAGACGCCCGCCTCCTTGAGCAGACGCCGCGCCTCGGCGCGGGACTTCTCGATGTCGCGGCCGAAGCCCGGCAGCTTCTCGAGCTCGGCGGTGGACAGCGACCAAGGCGCACCCGGCCGGAAGACGCCGCTCACGCCCTTGATCAGCGAGATCTTGCCGAGCGACTCCGAGCCGCCCCACCGGTCGATGGCGAGCGTCAGCGCCTGGCGCACGCGCAGGTCGTCGAACGGCTTGTGCTCGGTATTGAAGGTGAGGAGGATGTTGGTCACCCAGGGCCCTTCCTGCACGGTGACCTGGTCCTTCATGACGGAAACCAGCTGGTCGCGCTCCTGCGGGGTGCGGCCCCGGAACTCGGCATCGTACTGGCCGCCACGCAGGCCGTTGACCACGGTGTTGCTGCGCACGAAGAGGATCTTGAAGCCGTCGAGATAGGGCCGGTCCTTGCGGAAGTACTGGTCGAAGCGCGCGCCGCGCCAGTGCGAGCCCTTCACGTACTCGACGAACTTGAAGGCGCCTGTGCCCATCACCTCGGTCTCCGGGTACCTGGGGTTCTCCTTGAGCTTCCTGGCGCTGTAGACGCAGTTGAAGGGAGAGGCGAAGTGCAGCTCCATCGACATGTTCACGCGCGCCATCCTGAAGATGACCGTGTAGGGATCGGGCGTCTCGATCGCCTTGATGTCCTGGTGCTGCGCCTTGCGGGCGGAGACCACACCTGCCTGCGGACTGATGATGCGCTCGTAGGTGGCCTTGATGTCCTCCGAGGTGAAGTCGGAGCCGTCATGGAACTTGACGCCCTTGCGCAGCCTGAATGTGTAGCTGAGGCCGTCTTTGGCCACCTCCCAGGACTCCGCCAGATCGCCGACGATCTTGAGGTTGTCGTGCGGTCCCGCGAACGTGAGCAGCGTGGAGTATTGCGGCGCCACCGGGTGCACCATGGCGAACGTCGTGGTGGCGTGACAATCGGTGGTCGGCGGCTCCGCCACCACCGCGAAATTGAGCGTGCCGCCCCGCTTGGGCGTCTCGCCCGCCTGCCCCGGCCCGCTCGCGGCCAGCGCACAGGCGACAAGCAGGACTCCGGCAATCAGGGCCGTTCGCATCGCTCGCTCCTCCCGACAGCACCGGCCGCAGCGCTGCGAGCCGAGCGCGTTTTTCTTGCATTGGTACCGAAGCGCGGCAGGGCGGGCAAGCACCCTTGCGCCGCCGGCCAAGCTGCATTGCGCCGGCTCGGAGCTTCGCGACCGCGGGTTTCCTGCTAGCTTCGCGGGCGTCCCAGCATAGCGCGAGCGCCGATGACCCCGTTCCAGCCCGATGCGCCCTGCCCGCTCGACGGCATCGTCGTGCTCGACCTGTCGCGCCTCGTCGCCGGCAACATGGTCTCCCTGCAGCTCGCCGATTTCGGCGCCGAGGTTATCAAGGTCGAGGACCCCGACAAGGGCGACCCGCTGCGCCATTGGCGCGTGGAGGGGCACTCGCTGTTCTGGAAGGCCTATGCGCGCAACAAGAAGAGCCTCACTCTCGACCTGCGCCAGCCGCGCGCCAAGGAGTTGCTGCTCGGCCTCGTGGCGCGGGCGCACGTGCTCGTCGAGAACTACCGCCCGGGCACGCTCGAGCGCATGGGGCTCGGGCCCGCGATCCTGCATGCCCGCAACCCGCGGCTGGTGATCGTGCGCGTCTCGGGCTGGGGCCAGACGGGACCTTATGCGCAGAAGCCGGGCTTCGGAACGCTGGTCGAGGGAATGTCGGGCTATGCGGCCAAGACGGGCTTTCCGGACCGCGCGCCGGTGCTGCCGCCGACCGCGCTCGCCGACATGGTGGCGGGTCTTTACGGGGCCTACGCCACGATGGTGGCCCTGCGCGAGATCGAGACGAAGGGCGGCAAGGGCCAGGTGATCGACCTGTCGCTGCTCGAGCCGATCCACTCGGTGATCGGCGCCGACGCGGCCATGTACAAGGCGGCGGGCATCGTGCCGAAGCGGCAGGGAAGCCGCTCCAACATCACGAGCCCGCGCAACGTCTATCGCACGCGCGACGGCCGCTGGATCTCCATCTCTGCCTCGATGCAGTCCATGGCCGAGCGCCTTTACGCCGCCGTCGGCGTGCCCGATATGACCAAGGACCCGCGCTTTGCCGATAACAGCGCGCGCCTCGCCCATGCGGACGAAGCCGAACGCCCCGTCGTCGAGTTCATCGCCCGGCACGACTGCGCGGAGTGCCTCGCCATCTTCGAGGCCGCCGAGGTGACGGCCGCCCCCATCTACGACATCGACCAGTTCGTCGCCGACCCGCACGTGCTGGAGCGGCAGATCATCGTGGACGTCCCCGACGAGGAGATCGGCAGCGTCACCATTCACAACGTCATCCCGCGCCTGTCGGCAACGCCCGGCGCCTTGCGCCGTCCCGCGCCAAAACTCGGTGAGCACACGGCCGAGATCCTGGCGCGCGTCGGCGTCGGCGCCGACGACCTTGCCGCGCTTCGCTCCGAGAGGATCGTCTGATGGCCGACCAACGACCCGACCTGCCCGCCTGGCGCTCGCTGCTGTTCGTGCCCGTGATCCGCGACAAGTTCGTCGCCAGCGCCCACACGCGCGGGGCCGACGGCATCATCCTCGACCTGGAGGACAGCGTGCCCGAGGCCGAGAAGGACCGGGCGCGGGGGCTGGTGGCCGAGGCCGCGCCGGTGGCGGGCAAGGGGGGCGCCGACGTGCTCGTGCGCATCAACCGTCCCTGGCACCAGGCCTTCCGCGACATCGAGGCGGCGGTGGGCCCGAACGTCATGGCGCTTGTGTGCCCCAAGGTGGAAAGCCCGGAGCATCTCGGTGTCATCGCCGAGCTGCTCGACGCGTTCGAGGCCGCGCGCGGGCTGAAGCCCGGACACACGCGGCTCGTCGCCCTGGTCGAGACGGCGGATGCCTATTTCCGCGTGCGCGAGATCGCCAGGGCGACGCCGCGCCTCGTTGCCATCTCGCTGGGCGCGGAGGATTTCGCCTTGTCGGTCGGCATGCAGCCCATCGGCGAGACGCTGCAGGCGCCGAAGCAGACGGTCATCATCGCTGCGCGCGCTGCCGGCATCCTGCCGCTCGGCTTCATGGGCACGGTGGCCGACTTCAAGGATCTCGAGGCGTTCCGCGCCCTGGTGCGCCGCTCGCGCACGTTCGGCTTTGCCTGCGCGACCTGCATCCATCCGAGCGTGGTGCACATCCTCAACGAGGAGTACGGCGTCTCCCCCGAGGCCGTCGATCGGGCGCGGCGCATGATCGCCGCCTACGACGAGGCCATCGCGCGCGGCATTGGCGCCGTCACCTTCGAGGGCAAGATGATCGACGTGCCGGTGGTCGAACGCGAGAAGGCGCTGCTGCGCCAGGCCGAGCGGTTCGCAGCAAGGCAGCCCAAGTAAGCCTCTGCCTCAAAACTCGGCACATTGCCCTCTTCGGCGTGGTTCATCGGCGCGGCCGGACCCGGTATGATGCCGGCACGATGCAAACGCGAAAGACCATGATGCGCCTTCCTCCCAAGTCCGCACCCTTCGTCTACGGTGTCATCCAGGCCGCGGTCACCACGGCGGTTGCGACCGCCATTGCGACGCATCAGTGGGTCGCGTTCGGCCTCGAGTACATCGAGCAATGGCTCGCGTCATGGCTTCTGGCGTGGCTGACCATGCTGCCCGTCGTCGTCTTCGCCTCACCTGTCATCCAGCGCTGTGTCGCGGCACTGACGACTCCTGCCGGCGCGCGCGACCAGGGCTGACCTGCCTGCCTCTGTAAGGGCCAAGGCGCGTGATACCGTCGCACACGAGGTTGCACTCGCCCAGCCCTCAGCGTCGTGCCGCGCGCTCCGCCCGCGTCCTGAGCTCGTCGAAGGACGGACCACGCATGCCAACTGTGCTTCGACAGGCTCAGCACGGGGTTGGAGCGTGTGGCATGACGTACCTGGCGGCGAGCGCCTTGCGCTTATAGCTATGAGGTCTCCTGCACCGTCCGCGCCGCAGTCGCCGGCATCCACCGCCGTATTCCAGCGCGAGGTGGGACGCCTCCCCGCCACCCGCTCCCGGCAAGGGTGTGCTGCGGTGGGATCGCTTGACGCCCCATTTCCGCCCCTGCAAGCTGCGGCGTGCGCGACAACCGGAACAATCCGGTCACGGCCGTGACAAGGCCGGCGAAAGCCCTCAGGAGGAGACGATCCATGCAACGGAAATGGCGGTCCGCGGCGCTCGGCGCAGCCTTGGCGGTTGGCATCGCGGGCGCAGCCCAGGCGCAGGAGGTGCTCAAGATCGGCGGCATCGGCCCGCTGTCGGGCGGAGGCACGGCCTGGGGCCTCGCGGCACAGCGCGGCATCGAGATCGCGGTCGAGGAGATCAACGCCGCCGGCGGCGTGAAGGCCGAGGGCAAGACCTACAAGCTGCAGCTCATCATGTATGATGATCAGTACACCGGGCAGGGCGGCAAGGCCGCGGCCGAGCGGCTGGTCAACCAGGACAACGTGAAGTTCATCATCGGCCCGGTCGGCTCGCCGCCCGCGCTCGGCGTCATCAGCGTCACCAATCCGGCCAAGGTGATCGCGCTGACCGACGGCTACGCGCCGCAGATCCTGAAGAACGACACCAAGGATCCCTATAACTTCCGCATCTATCCCACCAACATCGAGTTCGGGCCGCCGCTCATCAAGTGGCTCAAGGACAACGCGCCGGAGGTCAAGAAGGTCGCCATGCTGGCGCCCAACGACGCCGTCGGCCAGTCGGTCGCGGGCGCTCTAGCCGAGGACTACCGCAAGCAGGGCTTCGAGGTGGTCATGGAGCTCTTCGAGCGCGGCATCAAGGAGTTCACGCCGCTGATCCTGCGCATGATGGCGCAGAAGGTCGATGCCTTCGAGTTCGACGGCAACTCGCCGGGCGACGCAGGCCTCATGCTCAAGCAGATCCGGCAGGCCGGCTTCAAGGGCAAGGTGATCCAGATCGGTGGTCCGGGCTCGGACGAGATCATCGAGATCGCCGGGCCGGCGGCGGAGGGCTTCCTGTCCTACGGCGTGTTCGACTGGGATACGCCGGCCGGCAAGAAGCTGCGGCCCATCTACGAGAAGAAGTACGGCAAGGGCATCATCAACCAGTTCATGCCCGCCTTCTACCACACCGTCTTCCTGCTCGTTGATGCCATCAAGCGCGCGGACTCCACGGACACCGCCAAGGTGCGCGACGCGCTCGACGCCATGAACGGCTTCGACGCGGGCATCTACGGCCCCGTCAAGTGGACGGGCAAGGAGACCTACGGCGTCAACCGGCAGCTCATGTTCACCTACTACCTGGCCGAGGTGAAAGGCGGCAAGCTCGTCACCAGAGCGAAGTTCACCCCGTGAGCACGGGACAGTGAGGCCTGAGCTCGTGCCCGGGCGCAGGCGTGGGAGAAGCGTCCAGTGCTCAATGCGACGATCCTGGGCCAGGTCTTCGTCAATGGCGTCAGCCTGAGCGCGATCTACATCCTGGTCGCGCTCGGGTTCACCCTGCTCTTCGGCATCATGCGGGTGGTGAATTTCGCCCACGGCGAGTTCGCCATGCTGGGCGCCTTCGCGCTCCTCCATCTCATGAAGGACTGGCACTGGCACTGGCTGATCGCCCTGCCGGTGGGCGTGCTCGGCGTGGCGCTCGCCTCGCTGGTGCTGGAATGGCTGGTGTTCCGCTGGTTCTACCAGCGCATGTTCGAAAGCATGATCGGCCTGCTCGGCCTCAGCATGATGATGATGTTCGGCGCGGTGCTGATCTGGGACGTGCATGAGCGCAACATCCCCTCCACCTCGGGTGAGGTGCTGATGATGGGAGACATCATCGTGCCGGTGGACAGGCTGATCGTCGTCGTCATTGCGCTGGCGGCGCTGGCCGCGTTCTACCTGTTCATCCGCCACACGCGCGCCGGGCTCGCCATGCGCGCTGCGGCGCAGGACCTGGAGACTGCGGAAACCCAGGGCGTGGATACGCGCCGCACCTACAAGGTCGCCTTCTTCGTCGCCATCCTGCTGGCGGCGCTTGCCGGCGCGCTGTGGGGCCAGATCTATGCCGTCTCGCCATTCCTCGGCGAGCGGCCGCTGCTCATGGCCTTCATCGTCGTGATCCTCGGCGGCATGGGCTCGATCCCCGGCGCCGCGCTCGGCGGCGTGCTGCTCGGCTTCACCGAGAGCTTCGTCGGCACGTTCTACGGGGCTGCCGCCTCCGCCTTCCTGTCGTTCGGCGTCGTGATCCTCCTCCTGATCGTGCGCCCCTGGGGCATTCTCGGAACGCCGGAGGCCTGAGTGGGCGCGCGCAACCGCACATTCGCCATCCTCGCCGCGATCGTGCTGCTCGGCTGGCCGTGGCTCACGGACGACAAGTTCCTCCACCACGTCGGCGTGCTCATCTGCATCACGTCGATTGCGGCCTGCTCGCTGCACCTCATCATCCGCACCGGCCACGTGAGCCTCTGCCACACCGCGTTCATGGGCTTCGGCGCCTACGGCTCGGCGATCACGGTCATGAGGCTAGGCCTGCCCTGGCCGGCCGGGCTGCTGGTGGGCACCGCGCTTGCCGCCGCCGTGGCCGCCGTCATCGGGCCCATCGTGCTGCGCCTGACGGGCAAGTACTTCGTGCTGATAACCTTCCTGATGGGCGAGGTCGTGCGCATGGCCATCGTCGAGAACGCGAGCCTCACGGGCGGCTCCAACGGCATCTTCGACGTGCCGCCGCCCTATCCGTTCCTGCTCTCCAACCGCGCCTACTACTATTTCGCGCTGGCCTTTGCGGTGCTGGGCGTCGGCTTCTGCGCACGGCTTCTGACCTCCGAGTTCGGCCGCGCAATGAACGCGATCCGGGAGGGCGAGCGCCTTGCCGAATGCTCGGGCGTGCCGGTCATTCGCTTCAAGGTGACGGTGTTCGTCATCGCCTGTGCGCTGGCGGGGATGGCCGGATCGCTGCAGGCGCACTACATCAGGTTCGTGGGACCCGACGCCTACTCGGGCTTCCAGTCCCTCAACCTCGTGATCATGAACGTCATCGGCGGCATGACGAGCCTTGCCGGCGCGCTGATCGGCACCGTGTTCATGGTGACCCTGCCCGAGCTGCTGCGCGGCTACGTCAACATCCAGCAGATCCTGTTCGGCGCCATCCTGTTCGCCACCATGGCGTTCCTGCCGGGGGGCATCATCGAAGCGGTTCGCCGCGTACGCGGCTTGTTCATGCCCTCGAAGCCGAGGCCCGCCACGTGACCGGCCTGCTTTCCGTCGAGCGCCTGTCCAAGAACTTCGGCGGCCTGCAGGCTGTGTCCGACCTGAGCTTCGAGGTGGCGGAGGCCGAAATCCTCGGCATCATCGGCCCCAACGGCGCCGGCAAGACGACGGCCGTCAATCTCGTCTCCGGCGTCATCCAGCCGACCAGCGGGCGCGTGAGCCTCGGCGGTAAGGACGTCACCGGGCACGCGCCCCACGCGCTGGTCGAGAGTGGCCTCGTGCGCACCTTCCAGGCCACCACCGTCTATGCCGGAGAGACCGTGCGGGAGAACCTTCTGCGCGGCGCCTTCCGCCAGATCTATCCGGGCCTGCTGCCGACGCTCCTTGAGACGGCCGCCGCCCGAGCCCGGCGCGAGCAGGCCAACGCGCATGTTGACGAGGTGATGCACTGGCTGGACCTGATGCGCGTCGAGCATAATATCGCCAGCAGCCTGCCCTACGGCATCCAGAAGGTACTGGGCATGGGGATAGGGCTGGCCGCCGAGCCCCGCCTTATCCTGCTCGACGAGCCCGCCGCCGGCCTGTCGGCGGAGGAGACCGATCACGTGCGCGACACCATTCGCGAGGTGCGCAAGCGGGGCATCGCCGTCGTCGTCATCGACCACAACATGCGCTTCATCGTCGACCTGTGCGACCGCGTGCTGGTGATGGCGCAGGGGCGCGAGCTGGCGCGCGGCAAGCCGCAGGAGGTGCTGCGCGACCCGCGGGTGATCGAGGCCTATCTCGGAAAGCGGTATGCCCAAGCTCAGCATTGATGGCCTCAAGGTCACCTACGGGCCGATCGTGGGCACCGACGGCGTGAGCTTCACGCTCGACGCCGGCGAAACCGTCGCCCTCATCGGCGCCAACGGCGCCGGCAAGTCGAGCACGCTCAAGGCCGTGCTCGGGATGGTGAGCTACCCGCAGGGCCGCATCCTGCTCGACGGCACCGACCTCAGGGGCCTGCGCCCCTCCCAGGTGATGCGCCGGGGCGTCGGCTTCTCGCCGGAGGGACGGCGCGTCTTTCCGCAGCTTTCCGTCGCCGACAACCTGCAGGTGGGGGGCATCTCGCGCCCAGCGGGGGAGGTGCCCGAGCGCATGGAGCGCATCTTCGGCTACTTCCCTCGTCTCAAGGAGCGGGCCGGCCAGCGCGCCGGCTCGCTCTCGGGCGGCGAGCAGCAGATGCTCGCCATCGGCCGCGCGCTGATGTCGAAGCCGACGCTGCTGATGCTCGACGAGCCCTCGCTCGGCCTCGCCCCCGTCATCGTCGAGCGCATCGGCGAGGTGCTGGCCGAGATCCAGGCCAGCGAGAACCTGGCGGTTCTGCTTGCCGAGCAGAACGCGACGTGGGCGCTGTCGCTGGCGCGGCGCGGGGTCATCCTCGACCGCGGCTCCATCCGCATGACAGGCGAGGCCGCAGCCCTGCTCGACGACTCCGACGTGCGCAAGGCCTATCTCGGAGTGTGAGGGGACGCCCCTCTCCCCACTTCAGTGGGGAGAGGGAAATGGGTTACTGCCCGGTCGGTTTCATGCTGGCGAGCGCGACCGTGACCGGATCGCTCTCGGCGGTGTCGGCGGCCGTGATCTCGCCCGCCGCCTCCAGCACCGGATAGGCCACCGAGCAGATGTGCGAGTGGATGCGCTTGAGGTCGCGCAGCACGTCGAGATGCAGCGAGGTGGTTTCCACGGTCTCCGGCCGGCCTGCGCGCAGGCGCTCGAAGTGGCGCTCGGCCGCGGCCACCTCGGCATTGCGCAGCTGCGCCTTCTCGGCGATCAGCTTGCGCGCCTCGGTCACGTCGCCGGACATGAAGACGCCGAGCGCGATCCGGAGGCTCTCCAGGATGCGCTTGTGGAAGGCCGCCAGCTCCTCCGCCCCCTCGCTCGAGAACTGCAGCTTGCGCTTGATCTTCTTGGCGGCGAGCTCGGACAGGTTCTTGTCGATGATGTCGCCGATGTGCTCGAGGTTGATGGTGAAGGAGATGATCTCCATCGCCCGGTGGCCTTCACGCTCGTCCAGGCTGCCGCGGGTCAGCTTGGTGACGTAGAGCTTGATGGCATCGTCGAGCTTGTCGACGACGTTGTCCATGCGCGAGACCTCGCGAGCCAGCGACCGGTCGTTGGTCATGAGCGCGGTCATGACCTGGCGCAGCATCACCTCCACCACGTCGCCCATGCGCAGCGTCTCGCGTGCGGCGTCCGCCAGCGCGAGCGAGGGCGTGTCGAGCGCAGCCTCCTCCAGGTAGCGCGGCGTGGCCGGATCGGCCGCGGCCCTGCGGGCCGGGAACACCTTGACGAGGAGCCAGGCCAGCGGGTCGAGCAGGCCGATGAAGACGAGCGCCAGCACCACGTTGAAGGCCATGTGGAACTCGGCGGTCATCTTCGCCGCGTCGGGCTGGAGGGCGCGCAACCCGTCAGCGATCGCGCCGAGGAACGGCAGCACGAGCACGACGCCGACGAGCCGGTTGAGCAGGTTGCCGACCGGCAGGCGATAGCTGGCGGGGTCGCCGCGGTGACCACCCTCGAGCACCGGGTTGATGGCGCTGCCCAGGTTCGCGCCCAGCACCAGCGCGAGCGCGGCCGCCGGCGTGATGAACGTCGAATAGGCGAGCGACATGATGAGCAGCACGGTCGCCACGCTCGAGTGCGCCACCCAGGTGAGCAGGGCGGCGAGCAGGATGCACATCACCGGGTCCCCGGTGATGGCCCCGAGCAGCATGCGCACGCCGGGCGCATGCTCGGCCGGCTGCAGCCTGTCGAGCAGGATATGGAGCGCGAGGAGCATCAGCCCCAAGCCGATGGCGACGCGGCCCAGGTCCTTGATGCGGGTGCGCGATCCCGTACGGAAGGCGATGAGGCCGGCAATGAACAGCACCGGCGCCACGGCGGTCACGTCGAAGGACAGGACCTGCACGATCAGCGTCGTGCCCACGTTGGCCCCGAGCAGGATGGCGAGGCCCGGCACGAGGCCTACGAGGCCCTGCGCAGCGAACGAGGCCGTCATGAGCGCGGTCGCCGTGCTGCTCTGCAGAAGGGTGGTGAGGCCGAGCCCGGCGGCGAACGCCGCGAAGCGGTCGCCGAGCGCCTTGGACAGCAGGTGGCGCAGGTCCGATCCAAACGCGCGCAGGATGCCGCTCTGCACCATGTGCAGGCCCCACAGCAGCAGCGCGACGCCGCCCATCAGGTCGAGAAGGACAACCGTTCCCATCGCATTCGGGCCCCCTAGGTAGGGTCAATAACCGAGGGAAGGGAAAATAGTGCACGCACGCGCGCAATCAATACGCGCGCGCGGAATCATTTTCCCCGACGCCCGCCTTGGCCGCGCACACGCCGCCTGGCCGTTTCCGCCCCGAGCCGCTCAGGCCGCGCGCGCCGCTTGCATCTCGGCGATGGAGGAAGCGAAAGCGTCGAGCGTGAACGCCACGTCCGCCTCCGTGTGCGCGAGCGAGACGTAATACTTGCTCTCGCTCTTGAGGATGCCGCGCTCGCGCAGCAGGGCGTTGCAGCGCTTCATGGCGGCCTCGTCGCCCAGGGAGGAGCGATAGTCCTTCACCTCGCGGTCGGAGAAGACGACGTCGAACATAGGCGCGTCGCCCACCACCTGCGCCTTGACGCGGGCGCGCTTGAGGATGTCGGCATAGCCCTCCATCAGCACGCGGCCGGTCTTGAAGATCTGCTCGTAGGCGCCCGGCCGTTTCAGGATCTCCAGCGTCTTGAGGCCCGCGGCCGAAGCCACCGGATTTCCCGAGAGCGTGCCGATCTGCATCATGAAGCGATCCTCGGCCGTCTTGCCCTTGTCGAAGAGGTCCATGATGTCGGCGCGTCCGGCGATCGCGGCGAGCGGGAAGCCGCCGCCGATGGCCTTGCCCAGAGTGCACACGTCGGGCGTGACGCCGTAGTAGGCCTGCGCCCCGCCGTAGGCGAAGCGGAAGCCGGTGACGACCTCGTCGAAGATCAGGATCAGTCCGTTCTCGCGGGTGAGCTTGCGCAGGCCCTCCAGGAAGCCCGGCTTGGGAGCTATCAGGCGCTGGAAGGGCTCGACGATGATGCCGGCGAGCTCCCCCTTGTGCTCGCGGATGAGGCTCGCCACCGTCTCCAGATCGTTGTAGGGCGCGACCAGCACCTCGTCGCGCAAACTCTTGGGGATGCCGGCCGAATCGGGGATCGGCTGCGGGAAGTTGCCCTGCCGCTTCGGCGCCAGGCTCATGAGGCCGTAGTCGCTCATGCCGTGGTAGCCGCCCTCGAACTTCAGGATCTTGTCGCGCCCCGTGTACGCGCGCGCGAGTCGCATGGCGTAGAGATCCGCTTCCGAGCCCGAGCTCACGAAGCGCACCTTCTCGGCGCACGCCACCGCCTCGACGATCTCGGCGGCGAGGCGGATGCCGTGCTCGTTGTTGGCGAAGAAGGTGCTGCCTTTCGCGGCCGTCTGTTGGACCACCTCCACCACCTCCGGGTGGGCGTGCCCGACGATCATGGGACCCGAGCCCAGCAGGTAGTCGACGTATTCGTTGCCGCTGACGTCCCAGACCCGGCCCGCCAGGCCCTTCGCGATGATGAGCTCGTGGGTGACGTTGCCGAAGCCCCCGGCCGGCAGCACGCGCCGCGCCGTCTCGACGAGCTCGCGCTCGGCCTCGCTGTGCTTCTGTGCCGGCATCTTGGCCTCTCTCCTCCCGTCATCGCTGGTGGCGCAACGCTACTCGCCACCGCCCCCTGCGGCAACCCGTGCGCTGCTGCGTTACGGGAATGCCTGCTCTGCCGCGCTCCCTGCATGCGGCGCAGCCGGACGCGCATGCCAGCGCTCGGTGGGAATTGTCTTGAGTCGATCCGCCTCCCGTCATGCCCGCCAAGCGAAGCGCAGAGCGGGCATCCAGCCCCGACCGATCCGATCCACCAAGCCGGGGGTTGCGGCAATCGCGGTAAACGCGGCCCTTCTCAACGGAGAGAGGGCATCGGCGCAATACGCCTGACGGCTATTGCGCCCTACATGTTGTCGACCGTAGGGCGCAATAGGCGAAGCCGTATTGCGCCGATCGCCCGAGCTACTCCGCCTTGATGCCGCCGGCAGCGATGATGGGTGCCCAGCGGTCGTGCTCCTCCTTGAGCACGGCGCGGAACGCCTGGGCGGAGTTGGCGATGGGAACCATGTATTGGCCCTTCAGCTTCTCGATCACGGCGCTCTCGGCGAGCACCGCGGCCGCCTCGTCGTGGATCTTGGACAGCACCGCCTCGCTCGTGCCCGCGGGCGCGATGAGGCCCACCCAGGCCTCGGCCTCGACCCCGGCAATGCCGGCCTCGTGCAGCGTCGGCAGGCCGGGCAGCAGCGCCGAGCGTTGGGCCGACGTCACCGCCAGCAGCTTGAGCTTGCCATCGCCAGCAAGCGCCGCGACCGACCCGGCGGGTAGCACGGCCATCTGCACGTCCCCGCGCAGCAGCGCGGTCACCGCCGCCGGCGACCCGGCGAAGGGCAGATGCACGAGGTTGACGCCGGCCTTCATCGCCAGCGACGCCATGGACAGATGCGACAGCGAGCCCCGGCCGATCGAGCCGTAGGTGAACTTGTCGGGCTCGCGCCTGATGGCGGCAATGAGGCCCTCGACACTGTCGGCGGCGAGCGTGGGGCTCACCGCCAGCACACTGGGTTGGGAGGCGAGGATGGTGATCGGCGCCAGATCCTTCTCCGTCTCGTAAGGCATCTTGGCGAGCAGCAGCGCGTTGATCACGAGCGGCCCGACGATGCTGACGCCCAGCGTGTGGCCGTCGGGCGCCGCCTTGGCCACCACCGCCGTGCCCGTATTGCCGCTCGCGCCCGGCCGGTTCTCCACCACGAACGGCTTGCCCAGCCGCTGCTGCAGGCCTTCGGCCACGAACCTGGCGAGGATGTCCGGCGTCGAGCCGGCGATGAACGGAACAATGATCGTGACCGACCGCGACGGCCATTCCTGCGCGGCGAGCGGGCTCCACCACAATGCCGCAGCCAGCAGGCTTGCCAGGAACCGCTTCATGCCCGTCCTCCCCGATCACGCGGGCTTGCCGCCCACTGTCCAAGAGGATTATGCGCAAGACTTGCCGTGCCCGCCAAGCGCGCAGCATGAGCGGCGGCCCTGCCGGTGCAGCGTCGTTACCAGAGGCCGTGCCGATCCCACGTCGCCTTGGGAATCTCGGCCCCGAGGGTAAAGGAGAACGACGTCGCCTTCATGAAGTCGCCGGCCAGCTGGCAGGTGAAGGACAGCGCGTACCAGTGCTCGCCGGCGTGCACGGCGCCGCCCTTGGCGGTGAGCAGCGTCCCCTGGAGGACGGCCGGAGCGAGGATCGAGGTTTTCATCCGGTCGGCCTTGCGCAGGCGCGCGTCGCGCCGCACCGTCGCAAGCCCTTTGATGGCGCAAGCCTGGTGTGCCCGCTCCTCGGGAGCGAGCTTGGCCAGCGCCTGTTCGATGGTTCCTGCCCTTGCCGGCAAGACTGCGCAGGCAAGCAAAAGCATCAGCGAGAGTCTTGCGAGCATTCGATTGGTCCCCCGAGCGAGGCGACTACGGTCTGCTCGTGCCCAAATGATGGCGATCCCGCGGACGCCGCGTCGAAGCCGACAGGAGTGCTGCTGCCGGGTTACAGGTGGATCGGTTTGGCAACCGGAATGGGAGCGCACACCTCGAAGCGAGGCCGATCGGCTTGCCCTCCCCGCAAGCCCTCGGGCCGTGGCCCGAGGGCAAGGCAGAAGGGAGCACGCGCGGGCCGCAGGCGCCGATCTTCAATCATCGTGGTTACGAGCTCGTCGCTGCGCTCAGCGTTGCCACCCGGAAGCGGGTGCGGGCCCGGGCCGGATCGAGGTCGCGCTTGTAGCTCGGCGGCTCGGTGGTCTTGACGCGCAGGAGCACGAACGAGGCGCCGTTGCCCTCGCGGATGAGGCGCGCGCCGGCCGCGATCTCGCTCTCCTTGTCGATCGCCAGCGTGCGCCGGATGCCCGACCCTGCCGCGATCTTCTCCAGGTCGACGCCGAGGCTCGTGTGGCTTTTCTGATAGCCCGTCTCGCCGTAGTGCCCGTTATCGACGCACACCACGGACAGGTTGGGCGGGTTCATGACGGCGATGGTGGCGAGCGAGCCGAGGTTCATCAAGAGCTCGCCGTCGCCCGTCAGCACCAGCACGCGCTTGTCGCGGCGCGCGAGCGCCAATCCGAGCCCCATCATGCAGGCCCCGCCCATGGCGCCGGCCATCGTGTAGAGGTGGGCGCCGTCCTTGGTCAGCGCCGCAGCGTCGCGCGAGGTGCCGGCGAGGCCGGCCACGATCAGGAAGTCCTCGTGCCGCCCGATCAGCGCCGGGATGGCCTGGCGGCGGTCGAGCACGAAGGCTGGCGCCGCGGCACTGGCAGCGTCGGCTCCTGGGGAATGCTTTGCCATGGCGAGCTCCTTCAGAACTTCTTGGCGCCGAGCAGCTTCTGGGTGAACAGCACGGCGACGGCGCGGCCGGCCTGGAACACCATGGTCAGCGCCGCGCCGACCGTGTCCAGCGCCTCCTGCGGGGTATCGGCGCGCAGGCACGTCACGTCCATAGCCTCGAGCACCTTCTCGGTCGCGCGGCCCATGGGGTACTGCCAGGGATTGCCCTCGCCGAAGTCCCCACGCATGCTGATGAGGGCCAGGAAGGGAAACCTGCCCCCGCTCGTCAGCGACAGCATGTTGATGCAGTTGCCGACGCCGCTGCTCTGCATCAGCAGAACGCCGCGCGCGCCGCCGAGGTCCGCACCGGCGAGCAGCGCCACGCCCTCCTCCTCGGTCGTCAGGGCGACCGACTGGGCGCCGGGGTCGCCCAAGGACCGGTCGATCAGGATCTTGTGCCCCGCGTCGGGCACGTAGGCGAACTGCGTGACGTTGTGCCGGCGCAGCAGGTCGTAAACCTGATCCTGCCAGCGGGCGGCCTTGCTTTCCGCACCGGCCTCGGCCTTCACCTCCATGATCCCTCCTTCTCCATCCCATGCGATCGGCGCAATGGACCCATATTCGACCCACATATGCTATCGCATTCGGGGTCCTGGCGAGCTATTTTCGAGCGCACACCTGCAATGAACGGAAAGAACACTACGGCCGTCACGAGCCCGAGAGGAGACGCACCATGACCGAGACGCTGACCCGTTCGCTGGGCACCTTCATATCCGAGCTGCGTCTCGAGGCGATCCCATCCGATGCCTTGAAGGTGGTGCACACGGGCTTTGCGGACTGCGTCGGCACCATGATCGCGGGCAGCGTGGAGGAGCCGCCGAGGATCCTGCGCGAGGTTCTGGCGCCGGCGGCCGGGGATGCCAGCCTCTACCTCGTCGGCCCGCGTGTCCCGGCTCCCGAGGCGGCCTGGATCAATGCCACGGCCGCGCATGCCCTCGACTACGACGACGTGGCGCTGAGGGGCCATCCGAGCACCGTGCTGGTGCCGGCGATCCTCGCCGAGGGTGAGGCGCTCGGCGCCACCGGCGCACAGCTCGCCACCGCTTACGTGGCGGGCTACGAGGTGTGGGCCGACCTGCAGCGCCGCGACCCCGCGCAGCACCACGAGAAGGGGTGGCATCCGACGGGCATCTTCGGCGCCATTGCCGCGGCGGCCGCCTGCGCCTCGCTGCGCGGCCTCGACCCCGCCAAGGCCACGCAGGCGATCGCACTCGGTGCCTCGCAGAGCGCGGGGCTGGTCGCCAACTTCGGCACCATGACCAAGCCGTTTCACGCCGGCCGGGCGGCGCACGCTGGCGTCATCTCCGCGCGCCTCGCCGCCTCCGGATTCACATCTTCGCCCGACGCACTCGAGCACCCCCTCGGCTTTCTCGCCGCCACGTCGCCGAAGGGCGAGGTGGACCGCACGTCGCCCGCCGAGGCCGGCCGCAAGTGGAACATCCTGAGCCTCGGCCTCAGCGTGAAGAAATACCCGCTCTGCTACTGCACCCACCGCGCCATCGACGGCACGCTGGACCTGTTGCGCGAACGTAAGGTGCGAGCCGATGAGGTCAAGTCGGTCACGGTGTCGACCAGCCGGCGTAATGCCACCATACTGCGCAACGCGCGCCCCCAGACCGGGCTCGAGGCCAAGTTCAGCATGCAGTTCGCGATGGCAAGCTCGATCGTTGCCGGCCGCGTCGGGCTCGCCGAGCTCACCGACGACTTCGTGCGGCGCCCCGATGTCCAGGCGCTGCTGCCCAAAGTGACCGTCGTGCCCGACGACCGCGTCGATCCCGCGCGGCCCGGGTCGGCGCCCTACGACCTCGTCGTCATCGAGACGGGGGATGGTCGGCGGCTCGAAAGCGCGCGCATTGTCGAGGAGCGCGGCTCGCCGGAGCTGCCGCTGTCGCGCGACGAGCTGTGGGCCAAGTTCAAGGACTGCATCGCCGTCGGCAACCCGAAGCTCGATGCCCGCACTGTTTTCGACGCGCTGATGTCGCTCGAGCATCAGCCGGGCGTGGCGGCGCTTGGCAGCTTGCGCAAGGCGGCCTGAGAACACACCTGATCATGGACAGAGGAACAGCCAGATGACCGATCTGCCCGCCCACGTCGACGTCCACGAGGAAGGCCCGCGCGAGGGCTTCCAGATCGAGCCGGGGCCCATCAGCACGGCCGATAAGATCCGCCTGATCGAGGCGCTATCGGAGACCGGGCTCAAGCACATCCAGGTGTGCTCGTTCGTCAACCAACGGCTGGTGCCGGGCTGGGCCGACGCGGAAGCCGTGGTTGCCGGTTTCAAGGCCAAACCGGGCGTCGAGTACACGGCACTGTGGTTCAACGCCAATGGACTGGAACGCGCGCTGGCCTTCCGCGGCAAGCTCACCATCAACGGCGCCATCGCGCTGACCGCATCGGAGGCCTTCAGCCGCAAGAACCTCAACCGCAGCCACGCCGAGAACGTGGCGGCCATGCGCAAGCAGACCGCGCTCCATCTCTCGCACGGCATCCGGGTCGATCGCATCGGAGTGATGGCGGCGTTCGGCTGCAACTACCAGGGCGACATCTCGCCGGCGCAGGTGGTCAGCACGCTGGAGGATGGGCTTGCCATTGCCACCGATGCCGGCACCGAGATCAAGCTCTTCTCGCTGGCCGACACCATGGGCTGGGCAACACCCCAGCGCATCGAGCGGGTGCTGGGCGAGGTGCGGGCGCGATGGCCGGACAAGCAGCTCGCGCTGCATCTCCACGACACCCGCGGCCTTGCGGTGGCCAACGCCCATGCCGGGCTCCGCATGGGCGTCAGCCGCTTCGATTCCACCGTCGGCGGTCTCGGCGGCTGCCCGTTCGCCGGCCAGAAGGGCGCGGCCGGCAACATCTGCACCGAGGAGCTGGTGCTCCTGTGCGAGGAGATGGGCATCAAAACCGGCGTCGACCTCGATCGGCTGATCGAGGTGGGCCGCATGGCGGAGGAGATCGTCGGCCACCAGCTGCCGAGCGAGCTGATCCACGCCGGCAGCCTCGACGCCTTCCGCCGCAAGGCCGCTTGATGTCCGCCGCGCCGCTGGCCGGAGTGCGCGTCCTCGAGTTCAGCCACACCGTCATGGGTCCGACGGCCGGGCTGGTGTTCGCCGACCTCGGCGCGGACGTGATCAAGGTGGAGCCGGCCCCGGCCGGCGACCACACGCGCCGCCTCGGAGGCTTCGCCGCCGGCTTCTTCGCCGCCTTCAACCGCAACAAGCGCAGCCTGGCCGTCGACCTCAAGCGGGCCGAGGGCAGGGCCGCCATTCACCGCCTCGCCGCCACTGCCGATGTCGTCATCGAGAACTACGGGCCGGGCACGATGGGGCGTCTGGGCTGCGACTGGGAGACGCTGGCGCGCATCAACCCGCGCCTGGTCTATCTCGCCCTCAAGGGCTACCTGGCCGGGCCTTATGAGCACCGGCCGGCGCTCGACGAGGTGGTGCAGTTCCACGTCGGCCTCGCCTACATGACCGGCCCGCCCGGCCAGCCGCTGCGCGCCGGTGCCTCGATCATCGACATCCTGGGCGCCGTGTTCGGCGTCGTCGCGGCCCAGGCGGCGCTGCGCGAGCGCGACGTCACCGGCAAGGGCCAGCGCGTCGGCAGCGCGCTCTTTGAGAGCGCCGTCTTCCTCATGGCCTCGCACATGGCCGGCATGGCCGTCACGGGCCTGCCCGCTCAGCCCATGCCGGCGCGGCGCGGCGCCTGGGCGATCTACGAGGTGTTCGCGCTGGCCGACGGCGAGCTCTTCATCGGTGTGACGAGCGACCAGCAATGGGTGCGCTTCACGGAGGAGTTCGGGCTCGGCGAGCTGGCGGCCGACCCGCGGCTTGCCACCAACGTCATGCGTTCGAAGGAGCGGCCCTGGCTGATCCCGATCCTCAAGGACGTGCTGGGCAAGCTGCCCAAGACGGAGGTGGCGGAGCGCTGCGAGCGCGCCAGCGTGTCCTGGGCCCCGGTGGGGCAGCCCGGCGACCTGTTTGCCGATGCCCACCTGATGGCGAGCCGCGGGCTGCTCGACGTCTTCATCTCGCCCAACGGTGGAGAGGAGGGCCGCAAGATCGGCCTGCCCGCCATGCCCGTCGAGTTCGGGGCGTCGCGCGCCAGGCCTGGCCTGCACCGGCAGCCGCCGCGCGTCGGCGAGCACAACGAGGAAATCCTCGGCGAGGTCGGGCTGTCACATGCCGAGATCGCGGCCCTGCGCGACAGCGGCGTTCTTGCTGCGGCGTCCTGACGCGACCGTCTCTGCAAACGTGCGAAAGGCCCGCGGGGTGTGCCCCGCGGGCCTTTCGATTGTCTGGGCTCGACGCGTTACAGAGGCGAGCTCTGGCCGACGTCACGGCCGCCGATGTGGGAGTCGTAGTCCTGGGCCGCGCTGGCGGGAGCCGCCGCAATGCCGGCCAGAACCGTCAGGGCGACGAGAGCGGAAAGGATGGTCTTCATGATCATTCTCCTCTTGATTTGTCTCTTGCTTGTTGTCTCGACGAGCGTCCATCGCTCGTGACCGTGATATGGCGCGTGCTGCGGCGCGCAAAAGGCGGCCTCACACACCCGTGACGAACAGTGAAATCGACGTGCGCCGGCGTGAGATTCCGCGTGCGTCCGCCGGTAGGAGCGACGCTCAGCCGGTGAAGGCGGCGAACATCTCCTCGATTGCCTTCATCTGGTTGCCGGCGGCCGAGGAGGGCACGATGATGGGCGTCGTCACGCCGGCCGCGTACCAGGCCTCGAGCCCCTCGCGCACGCGGGCAGCGGGCCCGAACAAGGTGCAGTCGGCGAGCCACGCGTCCGTCAGGTACCTCGGCACGTCGGACTGGCGCCCTTCGGCGATGGCCGTCTCGATGGCCTCCATTTCCTCCACGTAGCCTGCCTCCTTCCAGTAGTTGCGGTAGTTCGGCAGCAGGGCGTAGTGCGTCAGCGTGCGGCGGTTGACGGCCTTGGCCGCCTCGATGTCGTCGCTGACGCACGTCGGGATCATGTTGCCGATGAAGAAGCCGGCGTCCTTCCGCCTGGCCGCGGGCAGGGCGGCGAGCGACTCCCGCATGTGCGAGCGCGCGCCGTTGGCGAACACCATGCCTTCGGCGATTTCCCCGGCCAGCGCGATCATACCCTTGCGCAGGGTGGCGAGGATGACGGGCGGCAACGCGCCGATGCCCTCCTGCGCCCGCAGTTTCTCGACGAAGGCGCGGATGTCGGCCAGCGGCTTGCCCGCCGTCACGCCCATGCGCAGGTGAGCCGGCGCGTGGCTGACGCCGACGCCGAAGCGGAACCGCCCGCCGGAGACCTCGTGCAGGAAGGCGGCGCTCTGCGCGAAATCGCCCACCGTGCGCGCGTAGATGGGGGCGATCGAGGTGGCGAACGCGATGCGCTCGGTGACGTGCGCCAGCGCCTCGCAGAGCGACATGTTGGAGAACACGCTCGGCGCATAGATGCCGGCGAAGCCGCGCCGCTCGATCTCGCGCGCCGCCTCCAGCGTCACCCGCCGCCGACCGGGCACGGCCACGAGGCTGACTGCTGGAAGCTTCTGCCGCATCGCGTTCTCCTCCCTACGCTTCGTCATTCCCGCGGAGCGACAGCGGAAGCGGGAATCCAACCCCAGGGTTGGAGTGCGCTGCTGGGTTCCCGCTCTGCGCTTCGCTTGGCGGGAATGACGTCTCTGTCAGGCACGACGGCCGTGGCGCGCTCACGTCACCTTTTCCAGCTTCTGGAGCGAGCGGATGACGGTCGGCATGGGACGGTCGGGGAAGCTCGTCTTCCAGTTGGTGTAGGAGACCTCGCCCACGTAGATGTCGCCGCGGGAATCGACGGCCAGGCCGTGCGGGGCGATGAACTTGCCGGGCTCCAGGCCCGCTCCCTCCTTGCCGCCGAGCCGCGCGATCAGCTTGCCCTTGGCATCGACGATCGACAGGCGGGGCCCGAGGTTGGGCGCCTTCAGGTTGACGGCCATGCCGGGCCCGAGCTCACCGATCACGAAGCGCGGCGCCTTGCCCCGGCAGCAATAGAGGCCGCAGGGCCGGTGCAGGTTGTTCCACTGCGTCTCGTACTTGCCGTTGCCGTCGAACACCTGCACGCGGTGGTTCTCGCGGTCGGCCACGTAGACCCAGCCGTCGTGGTCGGTGGCGATGTTGTGAGCGATGTTGAACTGGCCGGGGTCGCTGCCGGACTCCCCCCACGACATGATGAGCTTGCCGTCGGGCGAGAACTTGTGCACGCGCGCATTGCCGTAGCCGTCGGAGACGTAGATCTCCCCCTTGGGCGACAGGGCCGTGTGCGTGCAGCGGTGGAAGGGCTCGCCGCTCATGAACGGCGCCGGCTTGCCCGGAACGCCGATGGTGAGCTCAACCTTGCCCGCGACCGTGCACCGGCGCACCGTATGATCGCCGTCGTCGGTGCAATAGAGGTTGTCGTGGGCATCGATGTCGAGGCCGTGCGCGCGGCGGAACACGCCCTCCCCCCACGAGCGCAGGAAATTGCCCTCCCGGTCGAACACCATCATCGGGTGCTCGCCGCGATTGAAAGCGTAGACGCGATCCTTGCTGTCGACCGCGACGGCGGCCACGTCGTTGAACGTCCAACCGTCGGGAAGCTTCGCCCAGTTCTCCACCACGCGGTAGCGATGCTCGCCGCTGCCCAGGATGACCGACATGACGCCTCCCCTTGGCTGGCCCTGGCTCTCAATCGATGGGCACGAAGATCGAGCGGCGCATCTTGCCGCCGACCGACTTCGAGAGGTGCCCCTTGCCCGTGATGTCCTCGACGAGAAGCACCTCGCCGGCGTTGATGATCCGCTTCTCGCCGTCGCTCGCCGTGATCTGAACCGCGCCGTCCAGGTTGATGATGTACTGGCGGCGCGGCGCGGGGTGCCAGTCGAGATCGTAGTCGCCCGAGGTCTCGCGGAAGATGATGCCGGTGGCGGGGAGGCGCTTGGAGAACTTGCTGTTCTCCGATCCGGGGGCATCGACCGTTGAAATCATTGGGAACCTTTCGGCAACATCCCAACCCGAAGGGTCAGGGTTGGGAGTCGATGTTCGGTTTTTGCCCCTGCAGGCGGTCCATCGCGGCTTGCGCGAGGCGCCGCTGCTCGGCGGCTCGCGTATAGCGCTCGACCTCCGCTAGGCTCTTGTGGCCGGTAACGGCCTGGATCTGGTGCGCAGAGCAACCGGCATCGGCGAGTCGCCGGGCGGCCGCCTTCCGGAGGCCGTGCGACACGCACCGGTTCGGAAGGCCGGCCCGCCCGATCGCCTTCGCCATCCAACCGCCGAAGCTGCGCGGCGAATACGGCTGGCCGCCGGTCGTTATGATCGTCACGTGGTCGCGCGGCGCTGCGGCGAGCACTGCGGCAAGATCCGGGTGCAGCGGTACCCACAGCCGCGTCCGCGTCTTCTGCTGAGTGACGTTGATGCCGCCGGCCTCGAGGTGCGCCCACGCCATGGTCCGCACGTCGTCGAGCCGCTGCCCCGTATAGAGCAGCAGCGCAAAGGCCGTGCGCTGCGGCGTGCCAATCGGCCACCGGGCCTCAAAGGCGCCGATTTCCTCGTCGGTCCAGCTGTGATGCTCGCCGATCGCGAAGAGCTTCAGACGCGCCGTCGGATCGTCCTGCCGCCACCCGAGTTCAACAGCGAAGCGCACAAGGATGCGCAGCACGCGGAGAGCATGGTTCGCGGCGCCGGGCATCGCCGCGCGCTTGCCGATCATGCGGCTTACATGCTCCCGCCGCATCTGTGCCACGAGGCGCCGGCCAATGTCTTCCTCACGCAGCAGCTTCTCAGCGGTGAGCCGGTACGACTTGCGCGTGGCGGGCGCCAGCCTCGAGTAGTTGGAGCTTTCGAGGAACCGCTGCACCAGATCATCGAACGTCCCTGGCGCCCCGCGGCGCCGGGCGGGCTTCGTGGCGGGCGCGGAGCCGCCGGCAAGGGCCGCCTCATAGGCCGCCCGGAACTCGACGGATCCCGGCTCGCCGGGCAACAGGATGCGGGCGCCGCGGTTCCGTCGAAAATAGTGGCGCACGTGGCCGTGACGGTCCACGAAGCGATCGACGTGCTTGAGCTTGAACGCGGTCACTGCCAATCGGCCCAGCTGTCCGCCGCGGCTTGTTCTGCGGCCCCTTGCTGGGCATCACGCAACATGTTCAGCGCCTCGTCAATGGCCAGCCGGCACCAGAGCACCCGGCCATAGAGCCGGAACGGCTTGGGCAGGATGCCGTCTGCCACCGCGCGATCGAACAAGGTGGTTCCGACGCCGCAGTAGCGGGCCGCCTCGACGCGTGAGAGAGCGCGGGGCGGGATCGGGCACGTCAAGGATTCGCGTGAAGTCGGCACAAGGGGGAGCCCTCAAACATGATTGGAGCGGCGCTCGACAATCCCCCTCGAGCGGAAGAATCAATATCACGTTTCGCGGTGAACGGCTATCCGGAGCGTCGATGGAATTGCGCCGACACGTATTTTGCGCATAGCTCGCCGAAAGCCAACTACTACATATAGTAGGCGATATGCGCTGAGAGAATGGGTGCGTTTACACGCACTCTCCCATTTTAGTTTTACGGGCAACACATCGAAAATACGCGATACATGAGATTTTCTCATGTGTGCGTGCCAACGGCACGGCTTTGCGCCCGATGGCATGAGCAGCGCTCATGCATGTGTGAAATCAAGGTTGTAAAATGGGCCGCGGGCGGCCGGTTGCATTCGCTTTCACGCTGTGCGTAAAATGGAAACGGGGCCATGGCGGGCCCCGTTTCGAAACTTCGCTCTGCGAAAGGTACGACGATGCGGCATTATCTAAGCCACAAATTTGCGGCTATGTCAATCCGGTCACGCGTTACTGATTCGCAGGGCGTCTCACACAGGAGACCCCTGGAATGCACCCTTTTGACAGCCATGTAACGGCCACGGACACGGCCAGCGAACTCGATCGCATTTTCTTCGACTGTCATCCTCGACGCGAGGTTTACGCGCGCCCCGCGCTCGACGGCGAGTTCGGCAATATCGTGCACGATGACGACGACCAATTTCTCGTGATTGTCGTACAACTCGGGCCGGGATTGCGCCTGCGGGCACCGCACGTCGTGCGGCGCAATAAGGTCAAGCGCTTTCTGCGCCTCTCGGAGACAGAGCTACGCCGCCGCATTTTCGGGTCGCGGCCTTTTGCAAGCGATCTAGGGGCTTTGACCGGAGCGGCCCGATGACCACACCAAATCTCAAAGTCGTCGCCGGCAAGGACGTTGAGTTGCCCACGACGCCGCTCGCCGGTGCGCTGTTCATGTCGCGTCGGGGTTTCCACGTCTTCCGCGTCGTGCCGAACGGCAAGGCCCCGTACCGCGCGGGCATCAATGAGGCGACCACTGATGAAGCCACTATCCGCCAGTGGTTCACCGAGAATCCGCGGCTGAACTATGCCGTGCGTGCCGATCGCGGCGGCATCGGCATCGTTCTTGATCACGACGCGAAATTCGGCGAACACTGGCAAGACGAGGCGCAACAGCTTTTCGGCGAGCAGTGGGTGCGAACATTCGCGGTTCGCACGCCGACCGGCGGCGTGCACCTATACTTCGCCGGCGAGCCCGGCGGGCAAGCGAAGCTCGCTTCCACCATCGACGTCCGAAGCGCAAACGGTTACGTCCTCGGACCCGGCAGCGTCATCAACGGACGCTTGTACCAGATCATTCACGACGCGCCATTGGCGCAGCTGCCCGCCGTTGTACGCCAGAAGCTCGGCAAGCGGCTCGCGGCGCCGAACGACCCGGCCGAAACGCTCGAGCCTGTTGTCGAGCTGGACCGGCTGGACACACTAGAGCGGGTGACTGACTGGCTCAAGGCAATGCCCGGGGCCGTCGAGCCGGGGCGGAATACACGACTTTACCAGCTCGCTCTGGATCTGAAACACCTTGGCGTGAGCCAAGAGCGCGCGGCCGCGTTGCTCGACGAGCATTGGGTATGGAAGTGCACGGGCACGTCAGAGTTCACCGACGACGAAATCGCCAAAAGTATCTGGTCAGCGTACGCGCGGAACGATGGCCGCGCGCCGGGATGCCTGCACCCGGAGGCCGATTTCGAACCCCTTGAGACGGCGTCGGTGACCATGGCGTCCGGTTTCTACTTTCCGGACCTGACGCGCGACCCGGCGAAGATTCCGCCGCGGCCGTGGCTGTTCAAGGGCGACATGCTCAAACGGGCCGTGCACGTCTTGGTGGCCGCACCGGGCGTCGGAAAGTCGGCATTCTCGATCGCCTTGGCGGTCGCTGCCGCCCGGGGCAACGCCGATTTCCTGCGAATGAAGTTCGTCGGGGAGCCGGTCCGAACGCTCATCATCAACAGCGAAGACGACGCCGACGAACGGGAGCGCCGCATTGCCGCACTGTGCAAGCTGCACGGGTTCGAGCAAGCGGCGCTCAACGGCTGGATCGCCTTTTACGATCGGGCCGACGGCGCGCAGTTCGTGGCGGTCACCCGAGACCCGCAGAATAAAAACGCGCTTAAGAAGTCCGAGGCGCTCGCAAAGCTGAAAGCGTTCATCGAGCAGCACCACATAGCGCAAGTGATCCTAGACCCGTTCCGGAGCCTGCACCACGGCAATGAGAACGATAGCGGTGACGTCGACTTTGTCGCCGGTGCGCTGCTCGAGGTGATGCAGTCAACCGGTGCCGCGGGCCTCATCATCCACCACACGCGCAAATCCATCTACTCGTCCGCAGAATACGGCGAGGCGGACAGCGGCCGTGGAAGCGGCGCACTTACCGGGCGCGCTCGCAAAACGTTCACGTTGAACCGCCTTTCCGCTGCCAACGCCGAAGAGTTCGGGGTCGACGACGGGGACCGGTTCCGTTTCATCCGGTTGGACGATGGCAAGCTGAACCAATCCGGAAAAGCTCAAGAACCCCGCTGGTACGAATTAGTCGGTGAGGATGTCGGCAACGACGAGACGGCCGTGGCGGTGCGGCTGGCCGACCTGAAACGCACCGGAGTCGTGCCGCAGGAAGGCGCGGGCAAGCGGGCGCTACGGGCCGCCCTGCAAGCCGCCGTCGACGCTGGCAAGGGCGTGCCGAACCCCGTCCTGCCGAGCGGGCTGGCGGCGCCGCGGGATACTCTCGAGCAAGCGTTTGTGGCCACCTACCTGCAACTCATGGCTGAAGTGGGTAAGAAGAAACCGGCCGAGGCGGCAATTCAGCGTGCGTGGCGACGTTCGTGTGAGAAAGAACGGCTGCCGGTCGGGATCGAGCGCGGCGTGATTGACGGGGTCGACTGCATCTATAGCCGTCCAATGGTCCCAGGCGAGCACTTCAAGTCGGATCCCGACGACGATTTCGAACCTACCGAAGCGCTCGATGACTAGGCGGACATGCGGACATCGGCGGACATTCGAGCTATGTCCGCATGTCCGCGCAATCGGGTACGAACGGCGGACATCCGGACATCGCCCCTATAGGGGCGAGTCCGATGTCCGTCCGTCCGTGCTAGGGTCGGGTGCCGTTCGATGACTTCACGAAAGTTCACGAGCGCCCGAAGTTCACTGCAAATCACGTCGCGATATATTCACCTGGAAAGCAGATTGTCGCCGCGGACACCGGGCGATTGGCCGCGAGAAACTTCGCACCCCAGCATTCCCTAGCGCGTTCATTACCTTGGCGCTTGTAGGTTGCAATCGTGCGTAAGCAGATTATCTGTTGACAACCGAAGATTGCTGGTGTAATGTTCGGGATGAATTGGCCTGGGATAGCGTAATTGTTCGCATTTCCATTGCGAAACTGAGCCGTTAGCCAAGCCAAGGCGAAACGAAATAAACGGCAAGGCGCCGTAGGTAGCAGGTAGCGTGCAGCAGATTGGCGTACTGACCCAAGGCATTATCGGACGGCTTGCAGCGCGGCATGGCGAGCGGCCCTGCCGCGTGTCGCTGCGTTTACACGCACCCATGCACCCCACGGCCTCGCCCGATCGATCGTCGCTCGCGAAAACGATCGAACCCGGGGGGACGATGAATCGCCGAGTTGCATCCGAAAGGGCGGCGGGGGGCCGAACAAAAGTGGAAAATGAGTTTCCGGAATGTCGGTGAAACCTAAGCCGCCGCGGCACCTCGGCAAGGCCGGCGCCAAGCTGTGGCGTGAGATCGTCGCCGATTTCGGCATCGACGATCCAGCCGGCCTCGCGCTGGCGGCGGTGGCAGGTGAATGCTTGGACCGGCTTCGCGCCGCGCAAGCCGCGATCAAGGCCGACGGCCTCACCGTGACTGACCGGTACGGCTGCCCCAAGTGCCATCCCGCCTGCACTGTCGAAAAAGACGCACGCAATGGCCTGCTCGCGGCGCTGCGCCAACTGAACTTGGATCTTGAGCCGCTGCGCGATAGCCGAGGCAGACCGCCCCGTGGCGTCGGCTGGGCCGGCCCGAACGGAGGCGCCCGTGCCGACTAAGCGGACCCGGGTCGCCCGGAACATCGGCCAACGCATCACCGAAGCGGCGATCGAGGCTTACATCGCGCGCGACTACATCGCGTTGCACCGGGCGCTTGGGTTGAAACCTTGGGAAGCGAGCCCGCTGCCGCTCGAGGACGAGCCGCTCGGGGTCGATCAAGACTCGCCCCCGGAGGACGGGTCGCCGTGGGGAGAGACATGGCCGCAGGCGCAAGAGCTGCAGCGTGAGCTTGAGGCGGCGGTAAGGAGGCGAACTAAATGATTGAGCACGCCGACACGACGCCCCGCCGGCGCGGCCGCAAGCCCCGGCCCGATGCCGCGGCAATCGCTGAAATCGAGGCGCTCGTCGCCGATGGCGTCGCGCGCTCGAGATGGGCGGCCGAGCACCTCGCCGCCCGCGCCAAGTTCCCCTTGGAACGTCCCGATAGCAATGCGCGCCGCTTGCGGCGCAAAGCCCAAAGGAACAGCGAATGACTGCACAGAGAAAGCCCGTGAAGCAGCCGGCCGCCGGGTCGAGCGAACCCGACGTGTTGCGTGAAATCGCTGACCTGGAAGCGGTAGACGCTGCGGCCGCAGCTGAGCATACCGAACTTTTCGAGGAACGCCGGGCCATTATCGCCGCGAACCTTGAGGCGCGCGAGGCACGCGCCGGCCGCGCTAGCGGCAGCTTGGAAATGCGGTACGGGCTCACGGGCCGTGTGGCGGCGCGGGTGTCCCGTGAGGTACAGCCGCCGCGTCGTGACCAGCCGGTCGACGACAAGCCGAGCGCGGCGCAGATCCAGCTCAACAAGCGCGTGCGTGACGTTCTGGGCCGCGAGCTTGCCGCCCAGCTGCTCCCCGAGCAGCCCGCTGAGGTTGATGCCGCTAAACCGGATCGTTTGCGGGTTATCAACGCGAGAATGGAGGCGCTTGAAACAGCCCGCAATCTGTTGCGCAAAGCTATCGAAGAAAAGCGCGGCCCGGCGTCGGCCGCCATCTGCGAGCGCGTCGCCCCGGAGTTCAACGGGCTTTGCGATGACCTCATCGCCAAGTCGCTCGAGCTACACGCGGCCTTTCTGGCGTACATGCAGTTCGCCGACAAGATGAACTCCGCGAATGTTTCTTGGGCGCGGCTGGGGCCCCTTGCGGTCCACGCCGTTCCCGAGGCCGTCGCCACGCTGCTCAAGAGCGCGAAACAGGTCGGCCGTATCACCGATCTCCCGAAGGGTCTTCGTTAAGGGCTGCCAAGCCTCGCCGCCGGCGTCACGAGGGCGCCGGCGGCCGCACTAGAGGGACGCACTGGAATGCAGAATCTCGATGCAATTCGCCGGGCCGTCTCGGGCGCCATGGGCGGCGCCTTCGCGCTCGAGGCGGCCCGGGCGAGTGGGTTCGTCGCGCTGCTCGCCAATGTCCACCGCGACCCCGCGGCGCTGACCGATGAGACGCTCGCCTCAGCCCTTGGGCTGGACAGCCCCGTGCCCGCCGCGGCGACGGACCTCGGCGCCATCTTCCGTGCCGCCATCGGCCGGCACGCGCGCAGCGGCAGCGGCGCGCAGATATTCAAGGGCGAGAAAGGCCGCGTTGGCGTGCTCGGCTTCCGGGGGCTGGTGCTTTATGGCGTTCCCGACGCACAGCCGTTTATCGCCGACCCGAAACAGCTCGCTAGAGAGGTGCAGCAGCTCGCCGGCGACCCGGCAATCGACCGGATTTGCATCGTCTTCGATAGTCCAGGCGGGGCCGTCACTGGGGTTGGAGAGGCGTGCGACGCGGTGGCCGCGGCGGCGCAGATCAAGCCCGTTTATGGGATCGTGGACAGTTTGGCGGCTTCGGCCGCGTACTGGATTGCCTCGCAGTGTACGGAGCTTATTTCGCTCGGTTCGGGCGACGTCGGCAGCGTCGGCGTGTGGACCCTGCACACCGACACCAGCAAGGCCCTCGAGACCGCCGGCCTCAAGGTGACCTTGATCCACGCTGGCGAAAAGAAAGTCGCTGGAAATCCGTATCAGCCTCTCGCGGCCGATGATCGCGCTTGGCTGCAGCAGCAGGCCGATGCGGTCCACGGCGAGTTCGTGCGTGCGGTCGCTCGCGGGCGGAAAACGACCGCGGCGAACGTGCGCGAGAATTTCGGCAAGGGTCGGTTGTTGCGAGCCGGCGAAGCTTTGAAGCGGGGCATGGTCGACAGACTCGAGACGGCAGACGATGCCTTTGCGCTTGTTACGAATGGTCGCCGCTCCCGGGCTTCGATTGCGCTCGAGCTTGCCGCCATGCGCGCCGAGGTGGATCGGCCCGGCCCATGACCAACGATTCAACTTCGGCAAGCTCCGCGTTCCCCACCGTGGGACGCGCGACGGGGCGGCCGGCGGGATCTCGGGGTTGCCCGCCGGCCGGACCTGCCGCGGGGCGCGGCGTCGACCTGCTGCACGAGTTCGTCAGCTCGCATCCGGGCGGCAGTTCGAAACCACTGGCACAGCAGATCCGCGAAGCGGCCGCCAAGGGCGACGCGCTCGCGCAGCGCATCATGCGCGACGGTGTCCTCGGCGGCTTGGAAGAGTGGATGGAGCGGCGCCGGTAATGCGACTCGAAAGCCAGAGATTCGAAGGCGAGGTCGGTTGGCAGCCGCCGCGTCGGCGCAGGGGCCGGGCTGAGACCGAGCGGGCATTCGCTCTTGCCGCCCTTGCACAGTATCGCAATCCGCCGGCGCCGGTACCGGCCGTCGAGCCGCCGGCGCCAAAGATTATTCGCGATGCCGCGACAATCGCTGTCGAGCTGATCGGCGAGTTCCTTGCCATCCATGGCCGTGGCCCGGGCAAGTTGAGCGACCGCATTCGTGCCGCGGCCCGAGCCGGCGACATGTACGCCCGCCGCATTCTCGCCAACAACGTGCTGGGGGCTGCGGCATGAGCTTGGCGCACCAACAACTCCCCGATTATTCGACGGAAGAATTGCGCCGACGCGGATGGACCCCAGCGCTCATCAGCCGGTTCCTTGGCCGACATGACTTTGCATCCAGAGGAACGCGACGGTATTACGGCGAGCGCGTCGAGCAGGCCGAGGAACTAGCCGATTTCCAAGTCGCGCAGGCGCTCGAGGCGAAGCTCGCGGCGCGCATTGAGGAATTGGCGGACGTGATCGCCGCGGTGCGGATCGACGTCGAACGGCTGTCCATGAATGAGCTGCGGGCGCGTGCGATTGAAGAGTGGCGGGAACGTAGCACAGAGCCCGACGGCCCGATCCCTGCGCACGTGGTCAAACGCGCCGCGGTCAACTACGCACGCTTCAAGCTCTGCACCTATGAGCCGGAGAGCCTCGCGCCGCTCGTCGCGGCGATCGGGCGGTGGAATGCGATGCGGGCGTTGCGGCCGCGCACGTTCGCGGCGATCGGCGCGGCGTACCCGTCCCTCGAGGCCGAGGCGAAGCGGCAGGCTCAGGAAATGTGGATGTGAGATGGCGGTTCAATTTATTCAGGGTAAGGAGTAATTTCGATGGGCGACGCAGTGATCGGGGCACTCCGGGTGAGCCTCGCCCTTGATGCGGGCGAGTTTTCGAAGGGCGCGGACAAAGCGCGCGCTCGGGCGACCACGCTACAAAAGGAATTCGGCGACGTCGCGAAGTACATCGGGGGCGCGTTTGCCGCACTCGAGATCGGCGAAATGCTCAACAAACAATTCGATAAAGTCACCGCGATTGCACGACTGAGCGAGCAGACTGGCATCGCTACCGCGTCGCTGTCACAGCTGGTCTATGCCGCTCAGCTGTCCGACGTCAGCCTCGAAGAGCTAAGCGGGGTCATCACTCGTTTCAACCGTCAGCTCGTCGATATGTCGCGCGACTCGGCTGCCCCGGCGGCGCAGGCGCTCGCGACCATGGGTATCTCGGCGTTCGAGGCAAATGGCCGCCTCAAAAACTTCGACACGCTGCTGCTCGAGGTGGCAGACAAATTTGCGACATACGAGAACGGCGCAAACAAAAGCGCATTGGCGACGGCGATTTTTGGCAGGAACTCGGCGCAGCTGATCGAGCTGCTCAACCGTGGGTCCGCCGGTATTCGTGAGGCCGGCGACGAAGCGCGCAAGTTCGGCCTCGTGCTGGATGAAGGCACGGCCCGGCAGATGCGTGAGGCTGAGGAAGCAAGCAAACGCCTTGCCGCGTCGTGGGAAGGCTTGGTGCAGCAAACCGTAATCGGTCTTGGGCCGGCGCTGACCAAGGTTGCGAACGTTCTGGCCAACATCATTGCCAGCTCCGATTCGCTCAACAGACTCTCCACCAAAGAGCTGAGCGACCAGATCGATCAGACGAATGCAGAACTCGAGAAGCTCTACGAAACGAGGAAAAAGTACGAGACGTCGACCACCGGCATCGGATGGGTCGATACCGTGCAGATGAATGATCTCGAGTGGCAGATCGCCCGCACCGAAAAGAAACTCCAAGAGTTCAACGACGAGTGGGAAAAGCGCCTTCCACACATCGAGATCAAGCTCGAGGCGCCCAAGCTCGACGTGTTCGAAGCGCTCAAAACAGATCTCGATCAGACCATCGAGAAGCTCAACGGCATGCCGGTGCTGCTGGCGGACTCGTTCAACTTCGACACGAAGCCTTTCGAGACGGCGATGCGGAAGGTCGAGGCGCTGCGCGAGATGGACGTGCTGTCCGCAAAACAAGCCGCACAGTTCAAACTCAACCTGCAGAAGTCGGAACAGGCGGCAATTCTGGATACCGCAACCGTCGTTGGCGACAGCCTCGTAAAGGTGTTCGCCAAGTCGAAGCTGGCCGCCTCGGCCCAAGCTGCCATCAACACCGCGGTCGGCATCACGAAGGCGCTAGCCTTGGAAGGTCCGCTCGGCTGGATTCAGGCCGCGGCTATTGCGGCAGCGGGCGCCGCGCAGCTTGCGACGATCAACGCGGCATCGGCTACCGCAGGTGCGAGCAGCGCGCCGTCGCCGACGGGGAGCGCGCCGGCGGCGTCTGCCGACACGGGCGCGGCCGCCCCGGCGACACAGCCGCAAACGATCTTCATTGAGGGGATCAATCCAAGCGGTCTTTTTTCCGGTCAGGCCGTCCGCGAGCTGATTCAGAACATAAATCAGGCCGTGGCAGACGGGGCCAAGTTGGTGCTCAAATGATGGAACAAGCGCTTAGACTCGCAATCGCGACCCTTCTGCCGATCGACCCCGCGAAGGTCGAGGATCTGCTTTTGCGGCAGCGGGTCCTCGCCGTGCATGAGCTTGCCGCGCTCGCGCGCGAGCACAAGAGCACGGAAATGCTGATCGAGGCGTGCCGCAACGTCGAGGGCGTCGACGAGTATCGTACCGGTCTCGAGCGCGAACTCGCAACCTTGGAAAGCAAGCTGAAAGCATGCGGCGACCGCATCCTGCAGCTCGCCGCCGCGCCGGCGACGGACCACCATTCCGGGAGAAAGCAGTGAGCGCAATCCTCGCCGTTGCCAAGCGCGATGTCGTGCACGTCATTTCGGATGCTGGCGCCTGGACAGCCGACGGCCGTCTCGCCCGCATCGAGTCGAAAATCCACCAGGGCGACCGCGTCGTGATCGTGGGCCGCGGATCGAGCCGGGTGATCGACGAGGTGCTCCGCAGAGCGGCGGGCCTGCGCGGGCTCGACGCGCTGTTGTGCATTCTGCCGGCCATGCTCGATCTCTCCGTCGGCGAGAAAGACGAGGCGAAGACGGATCTTGTCGTCGCCGGTTGGAGCGATGACGCGAACGAATGCCAGCTGTGGCGCATCACACCGCGGAAGGCGCAGCGGTTGCAGCAAGCCGTGACACCAACACCCGACGCGGTGAAATGGGCTCGTGCCGGCGTCCGTAAGCTGACCGACCCCGAGTTCGATCCGGTGGCCGATGGCGTTCCGATTTTCGAATTGATGCGGCAAGCGAAGGCCACGCCCCGGGGTCTGGCCGATCGGACCCCGCGCAGTCTCGTCGCCGGCTTTTGCGAATCGGCGAGCGTGGATAGGAATGGCGTGCGGCGTTCCATCGTTCGTGAATGGCCCGAGGACGTGGTGGCGCCGCGGCCGGCGGACGTCGCGCTCGTGACGTGCGAAGAGAGCACCTTCATTCAGTTCGACGATTCGTTTCTTTTTGACCGCACGATCACGATTGACAATGACGTATTAAATTTCAACCTGCGCACCGTGCACGACAGCTTGTTCCCTGCAATCGTGGCGTCGGATCTCGGATCCCCGGGCGTGGCGCTAACCTGTATCGTCGCCGCGAACGCGCATGTTGGCTCGGCGAGCACAAGCTTGCCGGCGTTCGACGTCGGCGATTGGGACGTGCTGCCGCCGATCACGATTGTCGTGCGCGGTAGGGTTCAGGGAGCTGGCGCGGAAGGCGGCGGCGCGAGCAATGGACTCAATGGGCAGCCCGGCGGGACGGCGCTCAAGACACGTGTCGCCATCAACCTCGACGACGCGAGCGGCCAGCTTTGGGGCGGCGGCGGTGGCGGCGCGGCCATTAACGAATCGTTCGGCAGTCGGGGCGGCGGGGGAGGCGCGGGTAACGTGCCGGGCCCTGGCGGTGGCGGCACCGCTGTCGTCGGGTCGCCCGGCACGACGGAAGCCGGCGGCTTAGCGGCTGCAGGAAGCCCCTCGGCGCATGCGGGCAACGGCGGAAATCCAGGTCAGCCGGGTGACGCGGCGGTCGGGGGCGCCTCTCGAGGATCGCCCGGCGCCGCGGGCGCCGCGATCGACGGCGTGTCGCACGTGACGACGATCGGCAGTGCCGGCGATCGGCGTGGCGGGCAAGTCAACTGACACTGAAACCCGGGCGCCACGCCGACGCGAAATTGCTGCCTTCCGAGCCGCTCCGCTTGCGGATCATCCGTAAACGCCCTATGTTGGGCGCATGCCCGCTTTCATCGTCGACAGATTCGGCCTTCCATACGCCGTCGCGCGCCGCGGCGACGTCTATACCGTCACGGCTGGCGAGGCGCTGGTGGCGCGTGCCGCGCTTGACGTGCGCAAGGGCAGCGTGGCCGAGGTGCTGGTGTGGCCGGCGTTCCGGCGGCGGGGCGTCGCCTCGGCCTTGTATCGCGTGATCGAGGCCGACCTCGGAAAGCCGCTGCGGCCAAGCCGGATTCGGTCAAAGGCGGGGCGGGCGTTTTGGGCGAGCCGGGCGTTGCGAACAAATCAACGCTCCGTTGCCGGAATTATTCCGTAACCCGCTGAATAGAAAATCGAATCTCCGAAACCGAAGGAGATTCGACATGTATATCGACCTGCGCGAACTAACCGGCTGGCAATTCAATTGGGGCCGCTTCACTTTCGAGGTTGACCCGCTGTGCTGGGCAATCTGGAAACGTATCCCCGCGCTCGACGAGAGCTACACGAGCTATTTGGTGCTGTGCTTCGGGTTGAGCGTGGCGCGGGAAAATGAGTAGGGGTTTAGGCGTTTGCGAAAAATTAACGCTGTTTGCGGTAGGCCCCATCCATGTTCATGACTGTCCAAGTGTCCGTTACGAGCGAAGACCCGGCGTTCAGAGCGGCCATTACGAAAGCTTTCGCGCCGTTCATGCGGCGATCAAAATGGCACGACGGGCGCGTGTCTTACGAGGACGTTCGGCGTCTTCTCGACTACGATCCACGGACTGGCATTTTCCGGTGGAAGGTCGCCCGCCACGGGCATGCCTTCAAAGGCTACGAACATGGGCACGTCTTTGCACCGGGCACGGGGCCGATTGCCGGCCTCGTAAAGAAACGCGGGCACGTCGAGATCAAACTATTTGGCCGGCGATTCATGGCGCACCGTCTCGCGTGGTTGTGGATGACGGGCTTGTGGCCCAAAGACGAGATCGATCACAGAGATCTCAATCCAGGCAATAACGCATGGGAGAACTTACGCGAGGCAACAGGACAGCAAAACCGGTGGAACCGGTATGTTCAGAGCGGCAGCAGCAGCGGCTTGAAAGGCGTACGTCAGGTGCGCGTCGGCAGATGGATTGCGCGGGCATGGCTCAACAAGAAAACCATCTACCTCGGCGAATTCAAATCACCAGAAGAAGCGCACGCCGCCTACGAGCGATATGTGGTGATGCATCGTGGCGAGTTCGCTAGGATCTAGGCGTTACGCGACTAGCCGAACGTCGAGGCAAAACACTTCGTCGCCTTTGGCTCGTGCCCGCAGCACGCCGTCGACGCGGAGCGCATCGAGGCGCTTGCCGAACAGCTCGGCGGACAGCGCCGCGACGTCCTGCTCGGCGCACCAGCGGCGATAGCGCACGTACAGCTCGGCCCACGACACGCTCTTGCCCTTGGCGCGACCGACGCACGCGAGCATGAAATCTTCGACGCTCCCCGTCTTCGCGGGCGGCGGGATCATCGGCACTACGTTCGATAGCGGCGCGGTCGGCGCAGGCACCGGCTCGATCGCCGCTGGCGCCGCCGCTTCCACGGGCACTGGCGGCACGTCGGCGCGCATCATGGCGGCCATGCCCGCCAGCTCGAGCGCGAGAGACGCGACAAAGGCGTACCAGTTCACCGCGTCGTCAACCGGCAGCCCCGTCAGGCTCGATATCGCCGCGGCTTGCGGGTTAGCGTGCTGGACGGCGGGCGCCGCGGCCAGGGACGCCCGTAGGGCCGTAGCCCGGCCGTCGAGCGTCTCTGCGGCCTTGGCCGTCTCTAGCTCACCCTCGAGCATCCGGAAGGCGTCGCAGGCGTCGCGCGTGGCCTTGGCCGTGATCTGTGCCGGGTCGCAGCCGTTGCTTGCCTTGTATGCGCGACTAGCCTTGGCGGCTTCCAGATCCGCTTTCACGGCGCCCGCCGGACGGTACGCCGGCAGCTTGGCGATCTCGCCCGTGACGCGCGCCAGCTCCGCAGCGGCATCCTTGGCCGTTCTGGCGGCCTTGGCGCGCTCGGCCGTGGCATGGTCGGCCCCGCCGGCGATCGTCCCCACGCCCCCGCCTAGCGTCACGGCGAGGCATACGCCGCACACCAGCCACGTCAGCAGGCATTGCCCGTACCGGCGACCGTTCCAATGGTGCGATGCCCACGCCGGACAGCAGGCCCCGACCACGGTGACGGCCCCGAGGCTCGCGGCGCGAATGGCGCCATAGAACACCGTGTCGGCCGACGTGAGGCCATACAGCGCGGCCAGCGTCGCGCTGATCGCGATGCAGCCGAAAGCGATGGCTCTATGCATGGCGTCCACCCTTGCGCTCGAGTTCGGCCTTCACGAGCGTCAGGCCGCGTTCGACGATCTCGAAAATCGCCATGTTGTGATCGTGCTTGGCGCGGGCAAGCCACGTCTTCCAATGTTCCTCGACGCCAACGTTGAGCTGCGCCGTCGGGCCGCGGTGCGACAGGCGCCCATCGTCCGGCCGCACCAGCGAGGCGCGTTCGGATTTCTTGCGGCCGTTGGCGCCCGTGGCCTTCCGGCGCTCCCCGCCGAGCTGCGCCCGTAGGGCGGCCTTCACGGCATCGTCGGCCAGATCGAAGCTCATGAGCGCCCCCTCTTGTCCGCGACGCGCTTCTTGACGGCCTTCCACAGCGCGGCGATTTCCTCGCGTGCCTCGCTGCCGGCCTTGCCGCGCATCTCCGGTCCCGTTTTGCCGGCGGTGACGGCGCTGGCATAGACGTCGGAATAGCTCATGTGCTCGGCGAGCACCGGGCCGAAGTCTTTCAGCGCGTCGATGAAGCCTGACAGCAGCTTCCACCGCGCGTCGGCATGCGTCACGACGAAGGCGAACGGCCGGCCGGCTTCCTGGCACAGCTCGACGGCGGGGCTGACCGCTTCGGCATCGAACATACTCGGGCGCGCGGGAATCAATACGAAGTCGGCCAGCTCGATTGCAGCCTCGACGCGCTCGATCAGCGCCGGCGGGCTGTCCACGATCACCCAATCTCGATTGTCGGCGTGAAGCCGCCCGATCGCGCGCGCCAGCTCCCGTTCGCTGTGGACCGTGACGAGATCCGGGTTGTCGGGCTTCCCGCGCCGGTCCCACCAGAAGCCGGCCGACTGCTGCGGGTCCGCGTCGACGAGCGTGACCTTGTCGCCTTCACTGGCGGCGCATACCGCTAAGGCGGTGGCAACGGAACTCTTTGCCGAGCCGCCCTTCGTCGAGGCGATGACGATGACCTTTGTGCTCATAGATCTATCCCCGTCTAGATCGAGTTGTTGTTAGGCCGATGTGCACCTAGATCTACTTGCGACTAGGCCTAGATGCGTCTAGACCTAGTTGCACCTAGGTCTAATTCCTTTCGTCACTTCCGAGACTTGTTTGCTTCCTCGATGTGGCGCTCGAGCGCCAGCTCGACATAGGACGCCACGCTGCGCCGATCTTTCTCGGCGAGCTTGTCGAGCGCGGCCTTGATCTCCGGCCGGACGCGGAACGAGAGAACGACGGTTTTGCGAGCGATCTTCGGCATGACGGGCATTTGTAAGTAAAATCCTTGACGACGTCAAGGGACTTATGCGATATCCGCAGCCGCGCGCGGAATCGTGATAGGAGTCCGCGCCTCGTAACCGCGTCCCACAAACGAACAGACCCCGCGCGCTGTCACGCACGGGGCCTGCAGAGCCGCGCCGAATCAAGGCACAGCAGCCTAAGCACCTGCTTTCTGCCTTGCTTCGCTCGTTTCTGCAAGTGCCCGAGCTTGGCCAATTCACAGGCCCGCGCGCCTCACCTTTGAGGTGCAACCTTCCATGTCCCGCTACCGTCACGGCGCCCGCTTCATTGGGGATTGGCGCCCCCACTGCCGCGCGCTCGACCGCAACGAGCGCGCCCGCATCGTCTTCCTCGCCGAGGCCCTGGAATGCCGCAGCAAGCCCGCCGGGCGCCGTAACGGCCTCTTGGGCTACGTCGGGCTGTCCGTCTTGCGGGCCCTGCTGTTCGGCTTCCTGAACCCCGCCAGCGGCCTCTGCTGCCCCGGTTACGCGGCGCTCGAGCGGCGCACGGGCTTGTGCCGCCAGTCGGTGGCGAACGGGCTGGCGCGGCTCGAGCGGGCCGGGATCCTACGGATTGCCCGCCGGCTGGTGCGCCAGAGCGTGCGGCGCGTGTCGCCCTTGACCGGCGAGCCCGAGCTGTACGTCGGCACGACGCAGGCCACGTCGCTCTATGCCTTCCGCCGGCCGCCCGCGTACGCCGAGCACCTCACACTGCCCATCGGCCGCAAGGCGCCGTTCCCGCCCCCGCGCCAGCTCGAGCTGCTCGAGAGCATGCAGCTGTTCTGGCGCACGAAGCTGAGTCTACGGGGTAGGGAGAATCCACCCCCACGGGTTTCCAGTCTGATCGCTTCGGCGCTTGGGGCGCGCGGATGAAGCACGGCGCGGCCCTAGTCGGGCCGCACTCGGTCTCCCGTTCCACGTGAAACGTCGGCGCCGGTGGCCCGGGAAGGGGCTGCCGAGGGCAGCCCGCGGCTTGGTCGGCGCACTCAATTCAGGGTTGGGAATCGGCCCGTAAGCCCTTGATTTCCCTAGAGCGGGATTCGACGGGTTGGGAGCGTTAAGCCCTTGAACTATCAGCTTTTCGTCGAGAACTTGCTGAACTCCCGCTCCTCGACCCACTCGATCTCGATGTCGCGGAAGTGCGTCTCGCCCTTGGCGTCGACGTAGAGGTTGTGGATGCGCATGGTGTTCCTCCCCGCTCGCTTGTTTGCGGAGAAGTGTAGTGCGCGCGCGCCGTCGTGGAAAGCGCAGGCGGCATGCCGGCGCCGCATGGCCGCCGCTCACATGCTCCACGCCTCGCCCTATGCAGCGGGACCCGGATGCCACCAGCGGCCGGCGACCACGACGCCGCGCGAGTTGATCTTGCGGTCGCCCTCCAGGTGCTCGCCCACCACATCGACGTAGTCGAAGCGGCCCTCGTCGACCGACAGGATGGTGGCATCGCCTACGCTCCCGGGCTTGAGGCTGCCGAGCTCGGGCCGCTTCAGCGCCATGGCGGCATTGACCGTGGAGGCGGCAATCACGTCGCCCAGCGGCATGCCGAGGCACAGGAACTTCGACATGGTCGTGACCTGGTCGTAGGCCGGGCCGTTGATGCACAGCACGTGCACGTCCGAGGAGATGGTGTCGGGCATGAAGCCATTGGCCAACATGGCGCGGGCCGTCTTGAACGCGAACGAGCCCTTGCCGTGGCCGATGTCGAACTTGACTCCGCGCTTGCGCGCCTCCAGCACCTCGCGCTTCACGGTGCCCTGGTGCGTGGCCGGCGAGTTGGGAAACGGCCGGAACGCGTGGGTGAGGACGTCGCCGGGGCGGAGCATGTCGATTACCTCCTCGTAGCTCGGCGGCGGATGATCGATGTGCGCCATCAGCGGCATGCCGGTGGCGTCCGCCACCTCGAGCGCGATCTTGAGCGGCACCGCGCCGGAGGTGCCGGAGGCGTGGAGCCCCACGCGCACCTTGATGCCGACGATCACGTCGCGGTTGGCATTGGCGACTTCGACAGCATCGATCGGGTTCATCAGCCGCAGGTCTCCGCTCTCGCCCACCATGACGCGGTCGGAGAAGCCGAAGATGCCCGCATGTGAGACGTGCAGATAGGCCAGGATGCGAACCTGGGACCGCTCGATCACGTGCTTGCGGAAGCCGGCGAAGTTGCCGGGCCCGGCGCTGCCGGTATCGACGGAGGTGGTGACGCCGGAGGTGCGACAGAACTCCTCCGCATCGATGCCGAGCGATGTGCCGCCCCAGTAGACGTGGGTATGCAGGTCGATCAGTCCGGGCGTGACGATCCGGCCGGTAACGTCGCGCACATCGGTGCCGGGGCCTGCCTCCAGCTTGGGGCCGACACGCGCCACCTTGCCGCCAGCGAAGGCCACATCGGTCACGGCATCGAGCCGTTGCGAGGGGTCGATGACCCGCCCCCCACGCAGTATCAGATCATACGTCATGCGGCGTCCTCGCTGCTCCGGCCTTCCCAAGCCGTCATTCCTAGCAGACGGCCGCATCCGAGGGCGAGCCCACCGATGGGGGCAGACCAGGCGCATGCGAGGCCGAGCGTCGGGCCGATGCGCCCCAGCGCATCACCTTCCGCGGTAGTCGGGCGGGCGCTTCTCGGCGAAGGCCTTGCGCCCTTCCGCCCAGTCCTCGCTGGCGAAGATGGCCTCGGTCTGCGTGCGGGCGATGCCCGCGATCTCGGTCGGCCCCTTGGGCAGCGCCTCGGCGACGAAACGCTTGAGGGCGCGCGAGGGCAGCGGCGCGGTGGCGGCGATGCGGCGCGCATAGTCGAGCGCCGTCGGCATCAGCTCTGCCGCCCGCACGATCTTGTTGACGTAACCCACCTCGTAGGCGCGCTTGGCATCGATCGCCTCGCCCACCAGCAGAAGCTCCATGGCGATCTTGTGGGGAATGCGCGTGGCGAGATTGGTGATGAGGCCGCCGGTGAAGCCAACCTTCACCTCCGGGTAGGAGAAGCGGGTGTTGTCGGCAGCGATCAGGATGTCGCACATGGTGGTGAGTACCATGCCGCCCCCCACCACCCAGCCGGCCACCGCACCGATCACGGGCTTGTCGACCGGCACGCCGATGCCGGGGATGCCGCGATAGAGATCGTTGGGCGGTGCCTTGAGGTCGGCCCCGGCGGTGAAGGCCTTGTCGCCGGCACCGGTCAGGATCGCCACCCGATCCTCGACGGCCATGAAGCGCGTCCAGGCCTCGTGCAGGCCCTGCACCACGTCGGCATCGATGCGGTTCATGCGCTCGGGACGGTCGATGGTGATAGTGGCGATCCGGTCGGCCGACCGATAGGTGACGGCCTTGTTGCCGGCGGTACTCATGGGGTGTGTCCTCCGAACAGTCTCCGTTGTTCCGCCATTGGTCACCACTTGCGGTTCCCTGTAAACACCGGAACAATGCGGCAAGCGCCGGCAGAGGGCGGCGCCCTGGAGGAAGATTGCGATGACCAGCGAGCGCGCAAATGAATTCGGCTTCGCGCCTGCGCACGATGCGCCCATCCCCTACATCCAGAGGATCCGCGACTACTACGTGACGCTCGGCTACGGCACGCCTTACGAGTGGGCACACTACGCGAGCGTGCCGTTCCAGCCGCTGAAAAAGCCGCTGGCCGAGGCCCGCGTGACGCTGATCACTACGGCGGCGCCCTACCAGCCCGAAAAGGGCGACCAGGGTCCGGGCGCGCCCTACAATTCGTCGGCGAAGTTCTACAAGGTCTATTCGGGCGACACGACCAGGGATCACGACCTGCGCATCTCCCACGTGGGCATCGACCGCAAGCACACGACGGCCGAGGACTCCGGCACCTGGTTTCCGCTGCCGGAGCTGCGGCGGGCGGCGAAGCGGGGCCGCATCGGTGCACTGGCCGCTCGCTTCCATGGCCTGCCCACCAATCGCAGCCACCGCGTCACGCTGGAGACCGACTGCCCCGAGGTCGTCGCCCGCTGCAAGGCCGATGGCGTGGATGCCGCCATTCTCATTCCCAACTGCCCTGTGTGCCACCAGAGCGTGAGCCTTGCGGCGCGGGCGCTGGAAGAAGCCGGCATCGCCACCGTGGTGATGGGCTGCGCCAAGGACATCGTCGAGTATGTCGGCGTGCCGCGGCTGCTGTTCTCGGACTTCCCGCTCGGCAATGCGGCGGGGCGCCCGAAGGATAAGGACTCGCAGGCCTTCACGCTCGAGCTGGCCCTGCGTGTGCTCGAGACGGCACCGGCGGCTCGCACCACCGTGCAGTCGCCGCTTGTGTGGAGCGCCAGCCCCGACTGGAAGCTCGACTTCCAGAACGTTGCGCAGATGTCGGCCGAAGAGATCGCCCGCCGGCGCGCCGAGTTCGACAAGCAGAAGGCCATCGCCAGGACGCTGCGCGATGAGCAGGGCGTCACCCGAGCGGCAGCGAAGGATGGCCCCCAGGACACCGCCAAGGAAAAGGTCGCATGACCAAGCCCTTTGCGGGTGTCCGCATCCTCGATTTCACGCAGGTGTTCGCGGGCCCCTTCGGCTGCTACCAGCTGGCACTGCTCGGCGCCGACGTGATCAAGATCGAGCGGCAGGGCGGCGAGGACATGCGCCGCAGCCCGCTCAACAAGGAGTGGGCGGCGCGCAACATGGCCACCGCCTGGATGGCCATCAATTCCAACAAGCGCAACCTGGCGCTCGACCTCACCAAGCCCAAATCGATCGAGGTCGTGCACCGCCTCGCTGCCAAGGCCGACGTGGTGATGGAGAACTTCCGGCCGGGCGTCATGGACAAGCTCGGCATCGGCTATGAGGCGCTATCGGGGCTGAACCCCCGGCTCATCTACTGCGGCGTATCGGGCTTCGGCCAGAACGGGCCCGAGCGTGCGACCGCCGCCTACGACGGCAAGATCCAGGCCATGAGCGGCATCATGTCGGTCACCGGCAATCCGGGTGAGGGGCCGATGCGGGCGGGCTTTGCGGTGTGCGACGCCATCGGCGGCATGACGGCAGCCTTCGCGGTGGCGAGCGCGCTCTACCAGCGCACGCACACGGGCCGCGGCCAGCTGGTCGATGTGGCCATGCTGGACGCGTCGCTGTCGTTCCTCTCCTCGTTCGTGACCGACTACACGATCGGCGGGCACGTGCAGGGCCAGTCGGGCAACCGCGCCCAGAGCCGGCTGCCGACGGCGGACGTGTTCAAGGTGAAGGGCGGGCACATCCTGCTCGCCGTCAACAACGAGAAGCAGTTCGGCGCGCTGTCGCGCGCCATCGGGCTGCCCGACCTCGGCAAGGACCCGCGGTTTCGCGATTGGCCCTCGCGCGTCGCCAACGATGCCGCGCTGCGCGGCATCATCGAGGCGGCATTCGCCTCGGACGACGCCAAGACCTGGGAGTCGCGGCTCACCACGGCCGACGTGCCGTGCTCGCGGGTGTGGTCGATTGCCGAGATCGTCGAGCATCCGCAGCTCGCCCATCGCGACGTGCTCCAGCGCGTGGAGACGCGCTACGGCCCACACACCTTCGTCGGCTCGGGCTTCCGCCTCGCGCACGGCGGCGGCAGCATCGACCGGGAGCCGGCACTGCCCGGCGAGCATGCCGAGGAGATTCTGGCGGAGGCAGGCTACGGCGCCGGTGAGATCGCAGCAATGCGCGAGGAAGGCGTGATCTAGGGCGCTCCCCTCCCCCTTGCGGGGAGGGGTCGGGGGTGGGGGTCCACAAGCACAGCACGCGGGACTCTCACCCCACGCCTAACCCCTCCCCGTCAAGGGGAGGCGGACTGCGCCCAACCCGCGGGAAGGTACGGAGAAAGCAAGAATGAACCGGCTGCAGGGCAAGACGGCGCTCGTTACGGGAGCCGCGCGAGGGATCGGGGCACAGATCGCGCGGCGCTTCGCCGAGGAGGGGGCGAAGGTCATCATCAACGACCTGAGCCTGGAGGCTGCGGGAGCCACGGCGCAGAAGCTCGGCGGCCACGCGGTGGCGGCCGACGTGTCGGATTCGAGCGCGGTGGCGGCCATGTTCGCCGAGGTGAGGAAGCTCACGCCGCGCCTCGACATCCTGGTCAACAACGCTGGCGTCAGCGGACTGGAGGGGCGCAACGATGCCGATCAGATCATCGCGCTGCGCCTCAAGCAGGCCGAGGAGATCGCCCGCGGCGGCCCGGTCGAGACGTTCCTGGACGTCATCGCCTCCACCAGCGATGCCAGCTGGCACCGCATGCAGGCGGTTCACGTCGACGGCACGTTCTACTGCTGCCGGGAGGCGCTGAAGATCATGAACCCGCAAATGTCGGGCTCGATCATCAACATGGGCAGCATCATGGGGACGTTCGGCCGCCCCGCCGGCAGCACGGCCTACTCCACCGCGAAGGCCGCGATCATGGGTTTCACACGCGCCCTGGCGCACGAGGTGGCCGTGCGCAACATCCGCGTCAACAGCATCGCCCCCGGCTACATCGATACTGACATGACGGCACCCCTGGGCGAGCTGCGCAAGCGCCTCGCCGCGCAAACGCCGCTCGGGCGCTTCGGCGACACCGACGACATCGCCTGGGCCGCCGTGTATCTCGCCAGCGATGAGGCCAAGTTCATGACCGGGCAGGTCATTTCCCCGAACGGCGGCTGGTACATGAGCCAGTGATGGGGCCCGCCTCTGCCTGCCTGCTGGAGACGGCTGCTGCACAAGGGGCAGAAGCCCGCTCAGCAAGGGCGCAGCGAGAAGGGGCTGGTGCCGCGGGTAATATGCAATATATTGCCGCGCCATGAGCTATTGAGCAGGATAGAGCAGACTGGATGCCCAAGATCACTTTCATCGAGCACGACGGCACGACCCACACCGTGGAGGCGGAGCTCGGCTCGACCGTGATGGAAACTGCCCTCAAGAACAACGTCACCGGCATCGTCGCCGAATGCGGCGGCGCCTGCACGTGCGCCACCTGCATGGTCTACGTGGACGAGGCCTGGCTCGACAAGACCGGAACGCGCAGCGAGGAGGAGGAGGACCAGCTCGACTTCGCCTTCGACGTGCAGCCGAACTCGCGCCTCTCCTGCCAGATCAAGGTGACGGAGGAACTGGACGGCCTCGTCGTGCGCACGCCCAGCTATCAGGGCAGATAGCGGGCCGGTGCCTGCTCACAGCACGCTCGACGCAGGCATATCGATCGACCAAGACAGGCCCTCGGGCGCGTAGTCGAGGTGGACCTCGCCGCGCAGGGAGCTTGCCACCATCTCCGAGATGACGATGTGGCCGAAGCCCTTTCGCGCGGGCGGCGACACCGGCGGCCCGTTGGATTCCCGCCAGCTCATATGGAAGCGCTGCTGCTCCCCGGTCGGCCCGCAGAGCTCCCATGCGATCGAGACGCGGCCGTCGGGCATGGACAGCGCGCCGTACTTGGCCGCGTTGGTGGCCAGCTCGTGTAGCGCGAGCGTCAGGCTGTGCACCACATTGGGCTTCAGATCCAACTCGGGTCCGCTGATCTCGATGCGCGCGGAGGCCTTCTCCGCGAACGGTGCGAGCTGCGCACGGACGAGCTCGGTCATGCTCGCACCGTGCCATTCGCGCGCGATCAGCAGGTCCTGGGTGCGCGCCATGGCGGAGATGCGCTGGGAGAAGCGCTGCTGGAACTCCTCCAGGCCGGCGCTGTAGCGCACCGTCTGCCCGGCGATCGCCTGCACCACGGCAAGCAGGTTCTTCGAGCGATGCGCAAGCTCGCGCATCAGGAACTCGATGTGCCGCTCGCGGGCCTTGCGATCGGCAATGTCGCGATTGATGGAGGAGATGCCGACGAGATTGCCGGCCTCGTCGTGCATGGGTGCGATATGAGCGGACACGTCGATGAGGCGCCCGTCCTTGTGGCGCCTCACGACGTCGGCGTGCACGACCGAGCCGGCCCGGACGCTGGCATAGGGCTTCTCGAACGCTTCGCGGTCGCCAGGGGGGCAGAGGATGTCGATCGGCCGGCCGATGGCCTCGTCCGCCTCGTAGCCGAACACGCTGGTGGCGGCCGCATTCCAGGTGCGGATGATGCCGTCCGGCGAGAGGCTCACCACCGCGCTCGGCGAGGACGTGACGATGGCGGCGAGATGCGCCTGCGCACCCATGCGCGCCTGGAGCTCCCTGGCGGCATCGCTCAGCACGAGTGACAGCGCATCCGCTTCACGCAGGGTCGAGGCGATCGGCGATACGGGCTTGCCCCGCCCCAGCGCAGCGCCTGCTTGCATGAGCTGGCTGATCGGCTCGGCCATCAGTCGGCCGACGCCGAACGCCAGAAGCAGCGAGAGCGACAGCAGCGCGGCACCGGACCAGAGGAACAATATCCAGGCGTGTCTCAGCTGCCCCTCGACCACCGACAGCGGCGCCCACGCCGCCAACCGCCAGCCGGTCAGCCTCGACCAATGGAAACCCTGCAGTGCGCGCACGCCCTCGAAATCGGTTGTGGTGATGACGCCCTCGTGCCGGCCCCCATACTGACGCAGGGACTCTTCGGGTATGGTCTTGCCCAGATACTCGCTCGCCATCCGCGTGCGCGCGATATTGACGTTATTGCCGTCCGCCACGGCCGCGAGCCAGCCCCAGGGCAAGCTCTCTCCCCTCAGGATATCGACGAGAAGCGACGGCTCGAGCGACATCACCAGGGCGTAGGGGATCTCCGCGCCGCGATAAACCGGCACGCTGACCGCGAAGACCGGCCGGTCGGCGATGGCGCCTTGGAAGAGATTCGTCACGTAGGGCTGGCGGGTCTCGCGGGCGATGCGGGGCAGGTCGGGCTCGGTGAGGGAGCTGCGGGGGAGAGGGGTGCCCCAGGGCACGCGCGTGTTGATGAGCTGCTGTCCGGTGGCGTCGAGGAGGAGCACGTGCCAGGGCCGCGACCGCAGCGCCTGCCGGGCCTGGGCATAGAAGTCGGCGAAGTCGGCGTGCTCGAGCGAGGGCGACGTGGCGAGCGTTTGCAGCGTGGTGATGATGGCGGTGATCTCGCGGTCGACGTCGGCATTGAGCGCGCGGGCGATCTCGAGCGCACGGCGCTCGTTCGAGGCGTGCACGGACTCGGAATACCTGTGGAGCAGGAATGCGCTGTAGATGAGGACCGGTACGACGATCGCCAGCCCGAAGATGAAAAGATGGGAGCGCAGCCCGAGCTTCGAGCCGCGCAGCGCCGCCAGGCCCTCGATCACCCATGCCCCCAGCCCTCTCCTCCTCGAGAGGGCTTCGAGGCGCCAGCTTCCGGGCATTCGCTTCCAGCCCTTCCTTGCCAACCCTGTCGCGTGACCGAAACGCCGGCCCTCCGGAGCGCGCAGCCTCGGTCGCGGACGTCGACCCTGCTCTCAACTCCCTCGATCGGAGCAGGATTCACGCCTTTTGCCGCCACGCCGTTAACGGAGGAATGCGGCGCGATCCGGTGCGACACGGGCCCCGGCCCCAGGTTACAAGGCCGGCCGCACGGCCCGCTGCGCCGATCCGGGCGCGGGCGCCGCCAACCCCAATGGTCATCGCTGCGGCTTGCGGCCTTTCTGAGTGTAGGGGTACATCTCCGTGATGTCCGCGCCGGGCATGGCCCCATCCATGCGGGCCCACACATCCACCACGACGCTGGCGATCTCGTCGGCGATGCCGGTCGCCCTGGCGTTCTCCAGGTAGAGGCGGATGTCCTTGAGCTGGAGCTTGGCCGCGAACCCCGCATCGTAGCGCCCGTGCAGGATGCGATTGGGAAATTTGTCGTCGGTGGCGGAGTTGCGCCCCGACGAGGCATTGACGATGTCGAGGATCGTCTTCATCTCGATGCCCTGCCTGGTGCCGAAGGCGATGGCCTCGGAGCTGGCGGCGAGCGCGGTGGCGGAGAGGAAGTTGTTCAGCACCTTCACCGCCTGCCCCTGGCCCGGCTTGGGCCCGACGTAGAAGGGCTTGCCCATCAGGCCAAGCAGCGGCCTGAAGCGCTCGTAGGCCTCCTTCGGGCAGGCGACCATGATGGCAATCGTTGCCTTGTCCGCCCCCGACGTGCCGCCCGACACCGGTGCATCGACGTACTCGATGCCGGCCGCGGCAAGCTGGGCGGCAGCTGCCTCAGCCGCCTTGGGGCCGATGGTGGAGGTGTCGATGACGCTCTTGACCTTGCGTTTCGGTGCCGCTGCCAGCTCGCGGGCAACCGCCAGGGAGACCTTGCCGTCGGGCAGCGACAGGATGACCGTCTCGGCGCGCTCGGCGACCTCGGCGTTGGACTTGGCCACGCTGGCGCCGGGAGGGGCACGCTCCGTGCTCACGGCGTCGGCGACCACGAGCGGGTAGCCGGCGGCGGCGAGGTGCCGGCTCATGCGGTGGCCCATGCTGCCCACGCCGATCCAGCCGATGGTTTCCTTCATCTGATATCGCTCCTTTGCATTCGCTGTAGGGTGCATGAGCCGAAGGCGTAATGCACCGATTGATCGGGGTCACGATCCGGCGCAATACGGCTTCGCCTATTGCACCCTACGGCCATTACGCCGGCGGCGGCGCGACCACGTCCTCGTAGGCGTGCCGCTTCGTGATGAGGCCCGCGTGCTGGAAGATGTCGAGCGTCGCTTCGAAGGCCGGCCGGGTGATCTCCACATGAGGTGTCCAGTTGCCGAGCTTCTGGTAGGTGGCGATGGTGCTCGTCAGCACGGGAAGATCGATGTCCTTGAAGTAGGCGGCCTCGGCCTTGGCCACCTCGGCCGCCGGCGTGGCGAGCAGCCAGGCGCGGGCCTTGCGATAGGCGCGCATGAAGCCCTTCGCCATGTCGGTGGCGAGCCACTCCCGCGTCGCGGCCAGGCTCGAGAAGGCGCACGTGCCGCTGGCGTCGGCGAGCGCGGCGACGATGTGGCCGGCGCCGTCGTGCTCGATCTGCTGGGGCCCGGGCCCCTGCAGATGCACGTAGTCGCCCTCGCCCTTGCGGAACGCCGCGATCATCTTCTCGGTGGAGCCAGCGTCGATCAGCGACAGGTCCTTGATGTCCACGCCCTTCTTGAAGCAGGCGTACTTGAACATGGCCATGGGCTGCGCGCCGTGGTCGACGATCACGCGCCTGCCCTTGAGCTTGTTCCACGTGAATGCCTTGTCGGGGCTACGGCCGGCGAGGAAGAAGCCGTCCTTCTCGTTGATCTGCGCGAAGTGCACGGCCGGCGGCTTCTTGCCCTGCTCGAGGGGGCCGAAGCCTTGGGACGGTGCCGACTGGCCGACGTGCACCGACCCGTCGACGAGCCCTGCGATCGCCGACTTGCCGGGGGCAGAGACCGAGTGCTTGGGAGCCAGGCCCTCTTGCTGCAGGAAGCCGGCGGCGAAGGTGGCGATGAGGGGAGAGTAGAAGGCGGAGAAGCGCGTGAACTCGATCCTGATCTCTTGGCTCAATGGGGCCTCCCTGGAAGAGCGAGCTTGCCGTTGGATGATGGGCAATGAGGGTGTTGGGCCGATTATCGGGCATGCCCGCCACGCCTGTCCACAGATTGGCTGGCATGCATCCCGCGCTCCCGCACAGAACCTTTTAGGGACGCGCCAAGGTGGCCGAGAACCAGGCGAGCCGCTCGACCATGGCGCAGAGCCGGCTGCTCCCCGGCTCAACGCGGTTGCGCTTCCTCGAACTGTCGCGCAAGGGCCGAGGAGATCTGGGCGGCAAAGCGGCTCACCGCCACGGGCAGCGAGCGGCCGCGAAGCTGGCCCAGGTAGAGAATGCCCGGAGGCACGTCGCGGTGATCGATGGGGCAGCTCACATCGTCGGATGCTTTGCGTCCCGACGAGATGCCGATCGGAATCTGAAAGCTGATCGTGTTGTCCTGCCGCGCGTAGTGCCGGAGGAACTCGAAGCTGTCGGATTCGATCACCGGCTGCAGCTTGATCGAGGAGCGCAGAAGGGCCGTATCGAGAACGCTGCGCACGCCGTAAAGGTGCGTGGGTATGGCGATCGGATAGCGCAGGCAATCGCGAAGCCGCACGGTCCCGGCCTTGGCGAGGGGGTGCCCCCTGGACATCAGAGCATGTATGGGCTGCCGCACGGCGAGCAGCGTCTCGAAGTCCGACAGCCGCACCGGCTCGAACACCAGGGCAAGGTCGGCCGTGTGATCCACCAGCGCCGCCTCTGCCGCCTCGCGGTCCCGCCGGAAGACGCGAAAGGTCACGGCCGGATGCTCGCGTCTGTAAAGGGCGATCTGCTCGGGCAGGAACACGGGCAACACCGCCTGCGAGCAGGCGATCGAGATATGGCCGCGCCGCACGCCCGACAGATCGGCAATCTGCGACCTGACCCGATCCATGTCGGACAGTTGCGATCGCACGTGCTGGATCAGGATTTCTCCGGCTGTGGACAGGCGCACCCCTCTGGGCAGCCGCTCGAAGATCGGCACTCCGAGCTCCTGCTCCATCGAAAGGATGCGGCGGTTGAGCGCCGTCGATGTGATCGACAACGCCTCGGCCGCCTTGCGGATGGAGCCGGCACGCACCACGGCATCGATGTATCGCAAGGGCAGCAGATGACGCACGGTATCCCCACACCGCACCGCTGCAATTTTTGCAGCGGCTTGCTGCATTAGTAGCAGGAGACAGGGACGCTCGCACGCGCACAATGAGAATTCAGGCGACGGCGCCATCGGGCTCATCGAACGCCCCGCCGGGCGCGAATGGCAGTGCAACTCCGCTAGGACCCGCTCATGAGCCGGAAACACCTCCCTTCACGACGCATCCCTCTGAAGTCTGCGGCTCACATCAAGCGTCGGGACTTTCTCAAGTCGGCAACGGCGATGGCCGCAGTCGGCGCCCTGGCAACCCCGGCCGTCTGGTCGCCGGCGAAAGCACAATCGCGCAAGGAAACGCTCCTCCTGGTCACCGAGGATGGCCCCAACAATCTCGACATCCACGGCGTGGGCACCAATCGCTCCGGCTACGAGGCGACGTGGAACTGCTACGACCGGTTGATCTCACACGCCAAGAAGACGCTCCCCGATGGGACGCTGTCCTATGACCGCGACAAGTTCACGCCGGAGCTTGCCGAGGAATGGAACCTCGGGGACATGTCCGTGACCTTCAAGCTGCGCAAGGACGCCAAGTTCCAGGACGGGACGCCGGTAACGGCCAAGGACGTCCAATGGTCGTTCGAGCGCGCGATCAGCGTCGGCGGCTTCCCGACGGTGCAGATGAAGGCCGGCTCGCTGGTGAAGAAGGAGCAGTTCGTCGCCGTCGACGACCACACCTTCCGTGTCGACTTCGTCGGCAAGGACCGGCTGACGATGCCGGACCTCGCCGTCATCGTGCCCGGGGTCTACAATTCCGGCCTGATCCAGAAGCACGCGACGGAGAAGGATCCCTGGGGCCTGGAATACACCAAGAGCAATACGTGCGGCAGCGGCGCCTACAAGGTGACGAGCTGGAAGCCCGGCGTCGAGACCATCTATGAGCGCAACGAGAGCTGGGTCGGCGGACCGAAGCCCGAGCTCAAGCGCATCATCTGGCGCACCATCCCCTCGGCCGGCAATCGCCGCGCTCTGATGGAGCGTGGTGACGCCGACGTGTCCTTCGATCTGCCGGCCAAGGACTTCGCCGAGCTGAAGCAGGAAGGCAAGGTGCACGTCGCCTCGACGCCGATCGGCAACGGCATCTACTACCTCGGCATGAACGTGAAGAACCCGCCGTTCGACAACGTCAAGCTGCGCCAGGCGGTCGCCTACGCGGTGCCCTATCAGAAGATCATTGATGCGGCAATGTTCAAGCTGGCGGAGCCGATGTTCGGCGCCCCGTCGAATGAGCCCTCGTCGCTCGTCTGGCCCCAGCGGCACGGCTACAACACGGACCTGGCCAAGGCCAAGGCGCTGATGGCGGAAGCCGGCTTCGCCAACGGGCTGGAGACGACGATCTCGTTCGACCTCGGCCAGGGTGTCGTCAGCGAGCCGATCGCCATCCTGATCCAGGAGAGCCTGGGCCAGATCGGCATCAAGACCACGATCAACAAGATCCCCGGCGCCAACTGGCGCAGCGAGATGGCGAAGAAGACCATGCCCATGATGGTCAACTTCTTCTCAGGGTGGCTCGACTATCCGGAATACTTCTTCTTCTGGTGCTATCACGGCCAGAACGCCATCTTCAACACGATGAGCTACGTCGATGCCGACATGACGGCCATGATCGACGGCGCTCGGGCTGCGGCCGGCAGCGGCGACTGGCCGACCTACGAGAAGGATGTGAAGGGCTTCATCAAGAAGGCCTTCGACGAGGTCCCGCGCATTCCTCTGTTCCAACCCTACCTCAACGTCGCGCTGCAGAAGAACGTCACGGGCTACACCTACTGGTTCCACCGGCAGCTCGACTACCGCTCGCTCGTCAAGGCGTGACGGCCGCGCCCGGGGCAGATGCATGTTGAGGAATATCGCACGGCGGATGGCCACGGTGATCCCGACTCTCGTCGGCGTGGTCATCGTCACCTTCCTGCTGACGCGCGTGCTACCGGGCGACCCCGCCGTCTACTTCGCCGGGCCCGCGGCGACGCCGCAGTCGATCGCGGAGATCCGCAAGTCGCTCGGCCTCGACCGGCCGCTGCCCGAGCAGTTCCTGCGGTACGTGAGCGATCTTGCGCACGGCAACCTCGGCAGCTCGCTGTCGACCGGGCAGCCCGTGGTCAGCGAGATCGCCAGCCGCCTGCCCGCCTCCGCGGAGCTCACGCTGTGCGGCCTCGTCGTCGCCATCCTGATCGCGGTGCCGCTCGGCGTGTTGGCCGCCGTCAAGCAAGGCTCGCTCATCGATCACGCCTGCAGGATCGTCGCCACCGCCGGGGTATCCCTGCCGGTGTTCTTCACCGGCCTGCTGTTGGTCTATGCCTTCTATTTCCTGCTCGGCTGGTCGCCCGCGCCGCTGGGGCGGCTCGATGTGTTCTACTCGGCGCCGTCGAATGTCACCGGCTTCTATCTTATCGACAGCCTGCTCGTCGGCGACCTCGAGGTGTTCCGCGCCGCGCTTGCCCAGCTGATCCTGCCGGCGGCAACCCTGGCGATCTTCTCACTGGCGCCGATCGCGCGCATGACGCGCGCCTCCATGCTCGCCGTGCTCGGCTCCGACTTCGTCCGCACTGCCAGGGCGAGCGGGCTCGCGCCCTCCACGGTCATCATCACCTACGCGTTCCGCAACGCCATGCTGCCGGTGATCACCACGCTCGGCATGGTGTTCTCCTTCCTGCTCGGGGCCAACGTGCTGGTGGAGAAGGTGTTCGCCTGGCCCGGCATCGGCTCGTTCGCGGTCGAAGCCCTGATCGCGTCGGATTTCGCGCCCGTGCAGGGCTTCGTGCTGACCATGGCCATCATGTACGTGCTGCTCAATCTGGCAATCGACATCCTCTACGGCGTCATCGATCCACGTGTGAGGATGGAGGGATGAGCGAGCCGGCTGGAACGGGAAGCACCGCGGTCGGCGCCCTGCCGGCGCCGCGAACCTCCTTCGTCGGCCATGCGCGTCACGTCATCGGCGAGAACCCCGTCACGGGCATTGCCTTCGCCCTGTTCTTGCTGATTGTCGCCTGCGCCGTGCTGGGCCCGTTCATTGCCCCCTACGATCCGCTGGCGAGCGACACAAGCGCCACCCTGAAATCGCCGTCTGCCGCTCACTGGTTCGGCACCGACCAGCTCGGTCGCGACATCCTGAGCCGGGTGATGGTGGCAACGCGCCTCGACCTGGCGATTGCCATCTTCTCGGTGGTCCTGGTGTTCATGCTGGGCGGTCTCTCCGGCATTGCCGCCGGCTTCTTCGGCGGCTGGACCGACCGCGTCGTCTCGCGCATCGCCGACACGATCATGGCGTTTCCGCTGTTCGTGCTGGCCATGGGCATCGTCGCCGCGCTCGGCAATACCGTGCAGAACATCGTGCTCGCCACGGCCATCGTGAACTTCCCGCTCTATGCCCGCGTCGCCCGCGCGGAGGCCAACGTGCGCCGGGAGGCAGGCTTCGTGCAGGCGGCCAGGCTCTCCGGCAACGGCGAGTACCGCATTCTGCTCACGCAGATCCTGCCCAACATCATGCCCATCATGACGGTGCAGATGTCGCTGACCATGGGCTATGCCATCCTCAACGCTGCCGGCCTGTCGTTCATCGGCCTCGGCGTGCGCCCGCCGACGCCCGAGTGGGGCATCATGGTGGCCGAGGGCGCCGCCTTCATCGTCTCGGGCGAATGGTGGATCGCCTTCTTCCCGGGCGCCGCCCTGATGATCGCCGTCTTCTGCTTCAACTTGCTCGGCGACGGCCTGCGCGACATCGTCGATCCGCAGCGGCGCACGTGAGGGGACACGCATGACCGCCGCCCTGCCGCTGCTCGACGTGCGCGACCTGACGGTGGAGTTCACCACGCGCCGCGGCGTCGTCAAGGCCATCCAGCACGTGGACGTCAGCGTCGCCAAGGGCGAGACGCTGGCGATCGTCGGCGAGTCGGGCTCGGGCAAATCGGTGACATCGTTCGCGGTGATGCGCATCCTCGACCGCGCCGGGCGCATCGCCGACGGCTCGGTCAGCTTCTCGGGGATCGACCTGCGCAAGGCCGACGAGGGCCAGATGCGTAACCTGCGCGGCCGCGAGATGTCGATGATCTTCCAGAACCCGCGCGCCGCCCTCAATCCGATCCGCAAGGTCGGCCACCAGATCGAGGATGTGCTGCGCCAGCACGCGCAGGCAGGCTCGGAGGACGTCACGGAGAAGGCGGTCGCCATCCTGGAGCAGGTGCGCATCGCGCGGCCGAAGGAGCGCTACCACGCCTATCCCTTCGAGCTCTCGGGGGGCATGTGCCAGCGCGTCGTGATCGCGCTGGCGCTCGCCTGCCGGCCGCAGCTGCTGATCGCCGACGAGCCGACCACCGGCCTCGACGTCACCACCCAGAAGACGGTGATGGACCTCGTGACGGAGCTCACGCGGGCGCGCGGCATGTCGACCATCCTCATCACCCACGACCTCGGACTGGCCGCAGCCTACTGCGACCGCGTGGTGGTCATGGAGAAGGGCCGCGTGGTCGAGACGGCCGCTTCCAACAGCATCTTCAAGGCCCCAGCGCACGCCTACACGCGCAAGCTGATGCGAGCGACGCCGCGGCCCGGCGTCTCGCTGCGCGACCTGCTGCCGGAGGGTGTCATGACCGGCGCCCAGCCTTCTCCCTCTCCCCGTCTTTCACGGGGAGAGGGAATCCCTGCCCCGCCGGCCAGGCTCAACGGCGCCTCGCACCCCAAGGGCGACAATCGCGCGCCGCTGCTGGTCGTCGAGAAGCTCGTCAAGGAATACCCGCGCAAGCAGGCCGCGGGAGGCTTCGCCAGCCTCTTCCGGCGCAATGAAGCTGCGCCAACGCCCTCCCCCGAGGCCAAGACGTTCCGCGCCGTCGACGGGATCAGCTTCACCGTGCACCGCGGAGAGAGCGTCGGCCTCGTGGGCGAGTCCGGCTGCGGCAAGTCGACGACCTCGACCATGGTCATGCGCCTCATCGACAAGTCGGACGGGCGCATCATGTTCGACGGGCAGGACATCGGCGCCATACCGGCCAAGAGGTTCGCCAAGCTACCCTTCCGCAAGCGCATCCAGATGGTGTTCCAGGATCCCACCGACAGCCTCAACCCCCGCTTCACGGCGGCACGCGCCATCGCCGATCCCATCCTGCGCCTGGGGGCCACACGCGGCCGCAAGGCGCTGCGCGCGCGCTGCGAGGAGCTGGCGCGGCAGGTGGGGCTGCCGACCGAACTGCTTGATCGCTTTCCCCATCAGCTCTCGGGCGGGCAGAAGGCGCGCGTCGGCATCGCCCGCGCGATCGCGCTCAACCCCGATCTCGTCATCCTCGACGAGCCCACGGCGGCGCTGGACGTCTCGGTGCAGGCTGTGGTGCTCAACCTGCTGCAGGAGCTCAAGGAGCAGCTGGGCATGAGCTATCTGTTCGTCTCGCACGATCTCAACGTCGTGCGGCTGCTGTGTGACCGCGTCATCGTCATGCAGGCCGGGCGCATCGTGGAGGAGGGGCCGACGGAGCGCGTGCTGTTCGCGCCCGAGGCGCAATATACCCGCGACCTGCTGGCCGCGATCCCGCATCCGCCGGTGTGAGACACTCGATGCATGCGATCAGAATGGGGCACAATGCATACCTGTGAGCGCGCCGCGTCGTCTCCCCTCCCCCTCGCAGGGAGGGGTCGGGGGTGGGGGATATCCAAGCGGGGATCCCTTCGTGCGAGAAGCTGCGGGCCGCGGAACACTGCTGCTCTCGACTTCCTCGTTTGTCCTGTATCTTCACCCCACCCCTAACCCCTCCCCTCAAGGGGAGGGGAATCACGCATGCCGCCCTGATCGCGACTCCTGCAACGCTCCTATTCGTAGTGAGGGCACAATGGCTGAGATCGAAAGCGCAGCGCTGGACCAGATAGTGGATGCGAGCGCGGCTGTGCTCGGCTTGGCCATCGAGCCCGCATGGAAGCCGGAGATCAGGGCCAACCTGGCGGTCACGCTGCGGCTTGCCGCGATGGTGGACGAGTTCGCGCTGCCGGACGAGGCCGAGCCGGCCCCCACCTTCGAGGCCTGAGCTCTATGCGCGCGTGGGCGACAGCCGGCGAGATTGCGGCCGCCGTTGCCGGCGGGGCCACCAGCGCGGTTGCAGTCGTGGAAGCGGCGCTGGCGCGGATCGGCGAGCGCGACAAGATCCTCAACGCGTTCACCGCCGTCACCAACGAGAGAGCGCTGGCAAGGGCACGCGCCATCGATGCCGATCGCGCGAATGGGCGACCAGTCGGGCCGCTCGCGGGAGTGCCGTTCGCGGTCAAGAACCTGTTCGACGTCGCGGGCCTTCCCACGCTCGCCGGCTCCAGGATCAACCGCGACAGGCCGCCCGCCGTCGCCGACGCAGCGCTGGTTGGGCGGCTCGAGGCGGCGGGCGCCGTGCTGGTGGGTGCGCTCAACATGGGCGAGTACGCGTACGATTTCACCGGCGAGAATGTGCACGATGGCCCATCCCGCAATCCGCACGATACGAGCCGCATGACGGGCGGATCCTCGGGCGGCAGTGGCGGCGCGGTGGCAGGAGGGTTGGTGCCGATCGCCCTGGGTTCCGACACCAACGGCTCGATCCGCGTGCCGTCCTCGTTCTGCGGCCTGTTCGGCCTGAAGCCGACCTACGGCCGCCTTTCACGCGCCCGCACGTTTCCGTTCGTGGCCAGCCTCGACCATCTCGGTCCGCTCGCGCGCAGCGTTGGCGACCTGGCGCTGACGTACGACGCCATGCAGGGGCACGATCCCGACGATCCCGTGTGCGTCGATCGCCCGCCGGAGCCGGCACTGCCGGCCCTCGGGCGCGGGAGCGACGGGCTGCGCATCGCCGTCGCCGGCGGCTATTTCCGGCGCGGGGCCTCGCCGGAGGCGCTCGCCGCGCTCGACCGCGTGGCCGGTGCGCTCGGGGCCGCGCGCGAGGTCGAGATCCCGGAAGCCGCGCGCGCTCGGGCGGCAGCCTTCGTGATTTCCACGACCGAGGGCGCAGCGCTCCACCTCGACCGGCTGCGCACGCGCGCCGCCGATTTCGACCCCGCCGTGCGCGACCGGCTCCTGGCCGGCGCCATGGTGCCGGCGCCGCTGGTGGTAAAGGCGCAGAAGTTCCGCCGGTGGTATCGAGCTCAGGTGCTGCAGCTGTTCGAGAGCGTCGATGCCATCCTCGCCCCCGCCACACCCTTCACGGCCCCCCGCATCGGCCAGAAGACCATGATGCTCGATGGCGCAGAGGTGCCGCTGCGGCCCAACATCGGCATCTTCACCCAGCCCATCTCCTTCATCGGCCTGCCGGTGGTGGCGGTGCCGGTCCCGCTCGAGCCGCTGCCGATCGGAGTGCAGATCATTGCGGCGCCGTGGCGCGAGGATATCGCCTTGCGTATCGCGCACGCCCTGGAGAAAAGCAAAACGGTGGCGGCTCCCGTTCCGCCCGAACGCCGCGCGCCCTAGGAGGAGACGATGGACATCGACCTGCCCGAGGTCGTTGCCGAGGTGAGTGCCGCCTTCGAGCGCTACGAGCAGGCGCTGGTCAGCAACGACGTGGCAACGCTGGACGAGTTGTTCCGCAAGGACGCGCGCACCATCCGTTACGGCATCGCCGAGAACCTCTACGGTCACGAGGAGGTGGCGGCGTTCCGTGCGGCACGCTCGCCGGTGGGCCTCATGCGCACGCGCTCGCGGACGGTGATCACCACCTACGGCCGCGACACCGCCGTGGCCTCCACGCTGTTCCACCGACCGACCATGGCGGGCAAGGTGGGGCGCCAGATGCAGACCTGGGTGCGCTTCCCAGGCGAGGGCTGGCGCATCGTTGCCGCCCACGTCAGCATCATCGACACGGCGCGCGAGGCCTGATGCGCGCGCCGAGCCAGATGTCGGAGAGGCCCCTCGATATCCGGGGGCTGCGGGCTGCCTACGCGGACGGGCTCGATCCGGCGCTCGTGGTCGACCAGGTATTCGACGCCATCGGGGCGGCCGGTGACCCCGGCATCTTCATCTCGCTGGTGGAGCGCAAGGCTGCGCGGCGGGCGGCACGCAAGCTCGGGACGTACGACCCGGCGAAGCCCTTGTGGGGCATCCCGTTCGCCGTGAAGGACAACATCGACACGGCAGGCTTGCCGACGACGGCAGCGTGCCCGGCGTTCGCCTATACGCCGAAGGCCAATGCGGCATCCGTCCAGCGCGCGCTCGATGCCGGGGCGCTGCTGATCGGCAAGACCAACCTCGACCAGTTCGCCACCGGGCTCGTGGGCGTGCGCACCCCTTATCCCGCGCCGAGGAATGCCCTCGATCCCGCCATCGTACCCGGCGGCTCGAGTTCGGGCTCGGCAGTTGCGGTGGCGCTGGGCCTGGTGCCCTTCGCGCTCGGCACCGACACCGCCGGCTCGGGCCGAGTGCCCGCGGGCCTCAACAACGTCGTCGGCCTCAAGCCCTCGTTGGGCGCGGTCTCAAGCCGCGGCGTCGTGCCGGCGTGTGCCACGCTCGACTGCGTCTCGGTGTTTGCGGGCACCGTCGATGACGCGTGGGCGGTCTACCAGGTGATCGCGCGCGAGGACGTGGAGGACCCGTTCTCGCGGCCGATCGCGCCCGGGCCTCTCGGCACCCCGCCGCCGCACGCGGTGATCGGCATTCCGCGGCCCCCAGACCAGAAATTCTTCGGCGACACTGGCGCCAGGGCCGCTTGGCTCGAAAGCCTGAAGCTCCTGAAAGGCCTGGGTGCCGACCTCGTCGAGATCGACATGACACCCTTCTTCGAGGTCGCCGCGCTGCTCTACGAGGGGCCCTGGGTGGCGGAGCGTTACGCCGCCATCCGCCCGTTCCTCGCCATGCATGGGCGCCAGGTGCACCCGGTGACGCGGAGGATCATCGAGAAGGCCAAGGGCTTCTCGGCGGCCGATGTGTTTGCGGCCCTCTATCGGCTCGAGGGGCTCCGGCACGCGACACAGCCGGTCTGGCAGCGCATCGATGCGCTCGCGGTGCCGACGGCCCCCTGCACACCGACGCTTCGCGAGGTGGCGGCGGACCCCATCGGCCCCAACTCGAGGCTCGGCACCTACACCAACTTCGTCAACCTGCTCGATCTCGCCGGCATCTCGGTGCCCGGCGCCATGCGCAAGGACGGCCGGGCCGCCGGCATCACCCTGCTGGGACCGCGCGGACGCGATGGCGCGCTGGCGAGCCTCGCCCGCCTCTTCCACGCCTCCGCGGCGACGACGATCGGTGCCACGGGACGGTCCTTGCCGCCGCTCGAGCCGCTGCCGCCGGTGGCGCCGATCGGCACGCTGGAGCTCGCCGTGGTCGGCGCACACCTGTCGGGGATGGCGCTCAACCACGAGCTGCGATCGGCCGGAGCCACGTTCCTGCGCGCTGTCGACACCGAGCCCTGCTACGAGCTCTACGCCCTGCCCGGCGGCCCGCCTGAGCGCCCGGGCCTCGTGCGCGTGGCGGCTGGCATGGGAGATGCGATCGCCACCGAGGTATGGGCGCTGCCGGCCCAGGCCTTCGGCCGCTTCGTCGCCGGCATTCCGGCGCCGCTTGGCATCGGCACGCTGCTGCTTGCGGACGGCACGCGCCCCAAGGGCTTTCTGTGCGAGGGTACGGCTGTCGCCGGGGCGAAGAACATCTCCCGGTTCGCCGGCTGGCGCGCTTACGTCGCGGCCAAAGCGCCCGCCCGCTGAGCGCGGCGAGGCGGCCGGGATCAGCCCGTGCCGGTGTCGTCGGCCGGGGTGCCGGGCAGGGGCCGCACATTCGTGATCTGCGCGTCGGGAAATTCCTGCAGCACGGCGGCCACGGCGGGGTGCTTTGCGAGGTCGCGAATCTCGGCGGCCTTCCGATCGCGCTGCACCTGCCCGAATGCGGGTTGCCCAGGCGTCTTGCTCAGCGCCACCACCCAGCGTTTCCCCGTCCAGGCATTGAGCTTCTCGCGCAACTCGTTGGGAAGCTCCTTCGGCGCGCCGGCAAGCAGATGCAGCTCGATGCTGCCGGACGGGTCGAACCGCACCAGGCTCACATGCTCCTCGAGGTGCACCTTGAGCTTGGCCTCGCGGCGCTCGCCCGCCTCGGCGATCACCTCGGCGAAGGTACGCAGGATCGGCAGGGCCGTGGTAGACGCATCCGAGGCGCCGACATCCTCCTCCGACATGCTGTCGTCGTCCCGATCCTCGTCCAGGGCATCGACCGGCGTGCCGACGGCAGGCCGCGCCTCGACACGGGCCGGCGCCGGCTTGGGGGCTGCCCGCTGCACACTCCCGCCCATCGCATTGATGATGTCGGCCGGCGCCGGCAGGTCGGCGGTGTAAGCGAGCCGGATCAGCACCATCTCCGCGGCGGCCGCCTGGTTGGGCGCCTTGGCCAGCTCCTCGAGCCCTTTCAGCAGCAATTGCCAGGCGCGCGACAGGATGGCCACCGACAATCGCTCCGAGAGTGCGACGGCCCGACGCCGCTCCTCCGCCGGCACGCCCTCACCGGCCGCGGCTGCACCGAGCGTCTTGGCCCGCGTGACGAGGTGCACGGCCTCGGCGAGATCGGCCAGGACCTGGCCCGGCTCGGCGCCGTCGCGGTGCAGGCCGGCGAAGGCCTCGAGCGCCTCCGCGGTGGAACCGCCCAGGAGCTTCTCCAGGAGATCGAAGATGCGCCCGCGATCGGCGAGCCCCAGCATCTCGCGCACCCGCTCCAGCCGGACCTTGCCCGCGCCCATGGCGAGCGCCTGGTCGAGCAGGGAGAGGCCGTCGCGCACCGAGCCTTCGGCGGCCCGCGCGATCAGCGCCAGCGCCTCGTCCTCCGCCTCGCCGCCTTCGTTGGCGACGATCCTGCGGAAGTGCTCGATCAGCACAGGCACCTCGACGCGCCGGAGATCGAAGCGCTGGCAGCGCGACAGCACCGTCAGCGGCACCTTGCGCACCTCGGTGGTGGCGAAGATGAACTTCACGTGCCCGGGCGGCTCCTCCAGCGTCTTGAGCAGTGCGTTGAAGGCGCCCTTTGACAGCATGTGCACCTCGTCGATCAGGTACACCTTGTAGCGGGCGACCAGCGGCTTGTAGCGCGCGCTCTCTATGATTTCGCGGATGTTGTCGACGCCGGTGTTGGAGGCAGCGTCCATCTCCAGCACATCCGGATGCCGGCCCTCCATGATCTCGGCGCAGTGCCGGCCGAACTCGCTCATGTCGAACGTCGGCTTGTCGATGCCGTCGCGCTCGTAGTTGAGGGCCCGCGACAGGATGCGTGCGGTGGTGGTCTTACCCACGCCGCGCACACCGGTGAGCATGTAACCCTGGGCGATGCGGTCGGTGGCGAACGCGTTCCTCAGCGTCGTCACCATGGCATCCTGGCCGATCAGGCCGGCAAAGGAGGATGGACGGTACTTGCGCGCCAGCACGACGTAGGGAGCCGCCTTCTCGGGCGTCTCGCCACCGCTCCTGCCCTCGCCGTCCGTCGCTTTTCGCTTTGCCATGCCTTGCCGTCACCCGTCGCAGCGTCATGCCCGCGCGCAAGCATCGCCTTCGGTTCTTCGAGCGGTTGTGCTGCCTGCCGAGGGTCCTGGGCCGAGCCCTGCCGTCCCGAACTCTTGGCGCCCGTCCGGGCTCGCAATTCCCGCGTCCCGGCCTGCGCGGGACGACAACAGTGGGAGGCTGGACGACGACCCGCATCGGGCTCGTTAGGGCTGCTTCCTTCCGGACCTGACCCGGTTGGCGAGTGATGCGTCCACCGCCAACCTCCCGAGCCGGATTATGGTGTGCCGCCGGGCCGAATACAACCCGCCGTCCGCGCTCGGGCAGGGAGAACGAGGCCTCACGCCGGGGGCGGGCCGAACACGAGAGCTGCGTTGAGGCCTGTGAATGCGAAGGAATTCGACATGCTGTAGGTGAGCTTCCGGGACCGGCCGACGTTGGGGGTGTAGTCGAGGTCGCACTCCGGGTCCGCCTCGTCGAGCCCTATCGTGGGCGGAACCCATCCCTCCTCCATGGCCTTGATGCAGACAGCAGCCGCGATGCCGCCGCTTGCGCCAAGCGGGTGGCCATACATGGATTTCGTCGCGGAGAGGACGAGCGCGCCGGCGTGCTTGCCGAATACCTGCTTGATGGCCCGGGTCTCGATGCGATCGTTGCGTGCGACGCCCAGGCCGTGGGCGTTCACGTAGTCGATGTCGCTCGGCGCGAGCTGCGCGTCGTCGAGCGCCAGCCGAATGGCCTGGCTCGCCCCTTCCACGTCCGGCTCGATCATGTCGGTGCAGTCCGACGTCGCTCCGACGCCGCACAGCTCGGCCAGGATGCGTGCGCCACGCACCTTGGCGTGGTGCATGGATTCCAGCACGAGCACGCCCGCGCCCTCTCCGAGGACCGTGCCGTTGCGCCTCTTGGCGAACGGGAAGATGCCCTCGGGCGAGAGCAGCCGGGTGGCTTGCCACGCGCGCATGGTGCCGTAGGTGTGGGGCGCCTCGGCACCTCCGACGATCGCCACGTCGACGAGACCGCTCCGGATCAGATCGCGGCCCTGCTTGATGGCATGAGCCCCCGAGGAGCAGGCGCTGCAGATGCCGAATGTCGGGCCCTTGACGCCGCACTCGATGCCGACGTGGGCGGCGGCGGACGAGCCTATGAAGCGCACGAGCGTCAGCGGGTGGGTCGAGGGCTGCTTGAGCTCGAAGATGTGCCGATAGGCGATCTCCAGGTTCATGATGCCGGCCTCGCCGGAGCCTATGATGCATGCCACGCGATAGGGGCTTGCGAAAGGGATCACGAGCCCGGACTGCTTGATGGCCTCGTCGGCGGCCGCCGCCGCAAACAGGCTGTAGCGGTCGGCGAACATGATGAGCTTGTCGCGCTTGAAATGCTTGAGGCGGGCCCTGTAGTCGAAGCCCCTGATCTGGGCGGCAATGAGGATCTCGAGATCGAAGCCAGGGATTTGCGAGGGGACGAGGAAGTGCGGGTCGTTCTGCGGAAAGCGCTCGATCGGCCCGACCGCGCACCTGCCCTCCTTCATGCCCGCCCAGAGCTCGCCGACGGTGTGCCCGATCGGGGTGACGGCACCCATGCCGGTCACGACCACCCGCCGACTGACGCCGGTGTCCATCAAATCTGTCATGTGCCCCAGCCCACACCGAGTTCGCGCCCGGAGACGCTCCGCGGTCAGCAGAAGAAAGTACCCCTATTCGCCGAACCGCGGAATGCAGCGGACGACGCCATGCTTTACATCGTCCGAACCCGCGCCACTGAATAAGAACTTGCGCAACGTGTCATCTCTATTACGCTTACTACGGCCCCGGAGCAGCCAGGTCCCCCAATCGGCCGCAACACGCATCGGCGCCTACTCGGCAGGCTCGGCCAGGCGGCCGGTATCGAGCGCCACGGTCGAGTGCGCGAGAAGCGCATCCTTCCTCGACCAGACGTGCGTGCGTCCGCAGGATGCGCATCGCAGCTCGGTGCCGTCCCGGGGCAGGTTGTCGAGCCTGCTGAGGTCGGTCACCAGTCCCGTGGGGACCTCGCGTCCTGTCGCCGGGCACCTGATGATGACCAGAAAGTTCATCCGCAACGCGGTACTGGGCAGGAGTCCACTTACGCTCGGTGAAATCCTGCAGCGATTTATCCACAGGCGCAACGCTAGCTCGAGCCTTTCGGCGGGGCATGTGCTCTCGTCGCAACAGAAATGTCGACCCGCTCAATCGAGTCCCACCATGCGGCGAATGTCGGCCGGGCTGGCGCCACGCTCCCGCAGCAACCTGAGGCTGGTGTCGCGCGCGCTCTTGGCAAGCTTGCGTCCGGCCGCGTCCGTGACCAGCCGATGGTGGTGATAGAGGGGCTCGGGCAGCCCGAGCAGCATCTGCAGCAGGCGGTGCAGATCGGTGGCGGCATAGAGGTCGCGCCCGCGGGTGACGTGGGTCACCCCCTGCCAGGCGTCGTCGACCACCACCGCCAGGTGATAGCTGGCCGGCACATCCTTGCGCACGATCACGGCGTCTCCCCAGCGCTCCGGATGCGCCCGGACCGTTTGCGGCGTACCGTCCTCGGCAAGCTCGGTGAACTCGAGGGGCGCTCCGCCGAGCCTGTTTGCCGCTGCGGCACGCGCCTTCTGCATGTCAATGCGCAGGGCGAACGGCTCCCCGGCAGCCCGTCGCCGCGCTACCTCACCAGCATCGCGACCTCTGAAGAGCCCGGGATAGAGCGGCGCGCCATCCGGATCGCGGGCCGGCCCGGCCGCCGCCTCGATGTCGGCGCGGCTGGCGAAGCAGGGATAGAGGAGCCCCATCTCCTCGAGCCGCGCCGCCGCGGCGCGGTAGGCCTCGAGGCGCTGCGACTGAAATACGACAGGCTCCTCCCAGTCGAGGCCGAGCCACGCGAGGTCGGTGAAGATGCCGCTCACGAAACGCGGACGCGACCGGACGACGTCGATGTCCTCGATGCGCAGCAGAAAGCGGCCGCCGCTGGCGCGCGCACGCTCGAAACCCATCAGCGCGGACAGCGCGTGGCCCAAGTGCAGCTCCCCGTTGGGACTCGGCGCGAAGCGGAAGACTGGCACGGTCATCCTGTCAGCTCACGCATCATCCCGAATATCGATGCGCTTTCCCGGCGGACATGCAAGCGGCGCGCAGGAGCCTTGCCGGTCCCCTCCGGTTGTTCCCCCGCCGGCGCTAAGATACGTTGCGCCACGTGCGGGGTGCGCGTGGGGACGCAATGCTGGACTTTCTGCGGGATGGCAACAGACAGCCGAAGAGCGAGGTGTTCGGACAGCTGACGATCGAGAAGCGTGTCCTGATCACGCCGAAGAGCACCATCAGCATTCCAAACATCGCCGTCATTTCCTCCGGCATCATGAAGGTGCCGAGCAGGCTCGTGTGGGTCCTGATTCTCGCGCTCCTCACGGGTGCGGCGTTGGCCATCATCATCGGCGGCCGCGGCAGCCCTCCCGTGGCGCTGGCCGGCGTGGCGATGGTGATCGGCGCGTTCGTGCTCGCAATCTTCTTCTCGCGCAGCCGCATCCCCTGCCTCTTCATCTCCAGCAGCGACGGACACACGTCGCTGTTCACAGGCCAGCGGCAGACGCTCGAGGACGTGCGCCGGCTCCTGTCCGACAAGATCAACGCCGACGACGAGACGGCCGTCTACCGCGTCAATTTCGAGAAGGGCGCGATCCAGACGGTGAGCGTGGGCCACGCGGACTCCGTCGGCGCCATCGTGGCCGGCTCCGGCCACCACGTCATGGCCGGAACGGGGCATGCCCGCGTCGGCACCGCCGATACCTTCATGCAGGCCGTCAAGTCGCCCGGGGCGCAACTCGGCAGCGGCCACCACGCAGCCGGCACCTCCTACCATGCGGACTACTCCCCGGTGCTGCCTCAGATCGCGGAGATGCAACGCTTCTACGCGCAACGGCAGGATACACAGGATATCGCCGAGCGGCTGGCCGAGCTCGAGCACCTCATGCGTGCGGGCACGCCGACACCCGGCAGCCGCAGCCGCCTGAGCCAGCTCCTTGGAGAGCTGAGCTCCGTCCTCGGCGCCTACCCCGGCGTCGTGCAGATCTTTCAGCAGATCGCAAAACTGGCGGGGTTTTGATCGCCCCGTGATGACCGCATCCATTGTCCGCGTCGCGCTTTCGCTCTAACCAATGGTCACTTCGATTGGTTCCTGCAAGAGCGCGCCGGTGGCGAGGACGAGATCACGAGCGCCTGTCGAGCCGCGCATCATCGCCAGCGACGATGATGTCCGCGACGGCGTGCGTGCGCTGCGGCGCAAGTGCCCGACCATGCGGCGCGTGCACGACCTGGCCGGACACCCCCCGCTGCGCCGCCGCCCTGCGGGCTTCGAAGGGTTGGCCCGCATCATCGTGGGCCAGCAGCTGTCGGTGGCGAGCGCCTCCGCCATCTGGACCCGGACGGCCGCAGCCTGTGCGCCATTCGAGCCGCACGTGCTCCTGGCCCTGAAGGATGCGCACCTTGCCGGTGCCGGGCTGTCGCGGCCGAAGATTCGCACCCTCAGGGCCGTCGCCGGCGCCTGCTGCGACGGCCTCGACCTGGGGAGGCTCGAGCACGCCACGGCGGAGGAGGTTCATGACGCCCTGACCAAGGTCAAGGGCATCGGCCCGTGGACGGCCGACATCTACATCATGTTCTGCCTCGGCCGCGCCGACGGCTGGGCACCGGGCGACCTCGCCCTGCAGATTGCCACCCAGCACGCCTTCGCGCTGGACGAGCGACCGGACCCGGAGCGCATGCTGGAGATCGCGGAGCGCTGGCGGCCCTGGCGAGGGGTGGCAGCCCGGCTGCTGTGGGCCTATTACGCTGCCGTGAAGCAGCAGCGCACGGCCGTGCCCGTCTAGACCGGCACGGTCATCCCCGCGAGCACGAATGCACGAAAGTGGGAAACCACTCCGAGGCTCGACGTGGCGATTGGGGCTGGATCCCCGCTTTCGCTTCGCTTGGCGGGCGTGACGGGAGGTGGGCGGTTGCCGCCGTTCCCACGCCGGGGCCTTGGACTTTCGCGGCCGGCACGGACAGGCTACGACTGCGCCATGGCCAGACCACTCGATGGACCGCGCCTCGAGCCGCGCGGCGGCAGGGTGACCGCGCTGGTGGCGCTCCTGCACGGCTACGGCGCCAACGGCGATGACTTGATTGCCCTGGGCGAGGCTTGGCGCCAGCGGCTGCCGGAGGCGGCTTTCGTCGCCCCGAATGCGCCCAACATGATCCCCGGCATGTACGGCGCCTTGCAGTGGTTTCCCCTCACCCTGCGCGATCCGAGCGAATACTGGCGCGGAGTCGTAAGCGCCCAGCCCACCCTCGACCGCTTCCTCGACGCCGAGCTTTCACGCTATCGCGTGGAGCCGGAACGGCTGGTGCTGGTCGGGTTCAGCCAGGGCACGATGATGGCACTGCACGCGGGCCTGCGGCGGCCCCGGGCGCCGGCCGGCATCGTCGCCTACTCGGGGCTGCTGGCCGGCCCGGAGCAGCTCGCCGGCATCAGGGCCAGGCCGCCCGTGCTCCTCGTGCACGGCGAGGAGGACGATCTCATCCCCGTGGAGGCCTTGCATGCGGCGCGGGAGGCGCTGGCCGAGGCCGGCCTTGCCGTCGAATGGCACGTGCGGCCGGGCCTGGGCCACGGGATCGACCCCGCGGGCCAATGGATGGCCGGGCATTTCATCGCCGAAGCCCTGCGCGGCACGAGCCCCGCCTGACGTCGAGGGACGGGCCCGGGGGGCTTGGCTTCACATCGTGGACACACACGGCTAGTATGGCCTCGCTCAATCAGGTGCGAGGTTGATTCGGTTAGGGAAGAGTGTACGGGATCGCAAACCCTTGAACGCCTACGCAGCCACACCAGAAGCCTTTCCGGCGCTCGTCCTGAACGCCGATTTCCGCCCGCTGAGCTACTACCCCCTGTCGCTGTGGAGCTGGCAGGAATCCGTGAAGGCGGTGTTCCTCGAGCGGGTTAACATCGTCTCGGAATATGACCGTTTCGTCCGCAGCCCCTCCTTCGAGATCCGGCTGCCGTCGGTGGTATCGCTCAAGGCCTACGTCAAGCCCGCCCTCTATCCGGCCTTCACGCGGTTCAACGTGTTCCTGCGCGACCGCTTCATATGCCAGTACTGCGGCTCCAAGGACGACCTGACGTTCGATCACCTCATCCCGCGCTCGCGCGGGGGCCAGACCCGGTGGGACAACGTGGTGACCGCGTGCGCACCCTGCAATCTGAGCAAGGGCGGGCACCTGCCGCATCATGCCGGCATGCAGCCCAGGCAGATGCCGTACCGGCCCACGGTGTTCGAGCTTCACCGCAACGGCCGGCTGTTCCCACCCAACTACCTGCACGAGAGCTGGCTCGACTATCTCTATTGGGACACCGAGCTAGAGCCGTAGTGCGGGGGGCTGGGGCTGCATGGCCGCCCGCATCGTCAGACTGTTGCCGCGTCACTCCAGCAGCGCGTGCGTTCCGTACCTGCCGGCGCTGAAGATCAGAGGCTCGCCCTCACGGTGAGCTGCGCGCTCGACGCGGCCGAAGAAGACCACGTGGTCGCCGCCGGCCACGTCCGTCTCCTTGCTGCACTCGAAGGTGGCGAGCGCGCCTGACAGCAGGGGGCAGCCCCCGAGGCCGAGGGCGTGAGCAACATTCCGGAACTTGTCCGGCTCGCGCTTGGCGAAGTGCTCCGAGAGCGCGAACTGCGAGGCATGGAGCACGTTCACGGCGAAGTGCGTCGCGCCGTGGAATGCCTGGAGAAGGGACGAGCTCTTTCTGAGGCTCCACAGCACCAGCGGCGGGTCGAGAGACACCGCCGAGAAGGAATTGGCGGTGAGCCCCTCGAGCTTGCCCTCGGGCGTGCGCGTGGTGATGACGGTCACTCCGGTAACGAAGCGACCCAGGGCATTGCGAAAGTGGCGCTCGTCAATGACGTCCATGGAGCTTGATCCGGGGCTGCAGGCCCCCCCTCTGCATGGGTTGCGCACGGCAATCGCACCATCCGGCTGCAAGCCAAGTCTGGCGCGGCACCGTTCGCAAGTTAGGGCATGCGGGGTCCATAGAGAAAATAACATATTTTGCTTTCGTCGATCAGGATTGCCGATCGAGGGACCGACTGGGGCCTGCGTGATCTGCCTTGGGGAGCTCAATCGCCTGCTGCTGCTGCATCGCCACGGGCGTCGCGCCGATGCCCGTGCTTCCTCGAGCCTGATGTCAGGGCGCAGTCGATGGGACTCGACCGGAGCGCGTCGCTCGTCGAAGCGCGAGCAGGTTCCGGGGCCTGGGCGTCGAGCCGACTGAAGCAACGAGGGGCGGGTGGACTGATGCAGTTGCCGACCATTTGACCCGACCGGCGCCGCCTTCCCGAACCCGGCGTTGCGCGTGTGCACAGGAAGCCGCGTACAACTGGCGGCCGCCACGCTTTCAATGCATAAGTGCCCAATGAGTGGGCAGCGGGCATGTTGATTAAAATTTGAGCACGGCGTCGGCAGGCGCGTGTCAGGCTAGCCCCACACCCTGAAAAAAATTGCTCATTGCCAGGAGCTTAGACGCCCCCGGAGCGCTGGCACGGCGGTTGCTGTCACATAACGGGGGCCGCGGCCTCCACCTCGTAATCAATCAAAGGTGGTGTTCAACACATGAAGAGCTCCTTTTTCCGCGCAGCCGCGGCGGCCTCGATTGCCGCGCTTGCGACGGTGTCCCTGGCCCAGAGGGCCACGGCACAAGATACGATCAAGGTAGGCATTCTGCATTCGCTCTCCGGCACCATGGCGATCAGCGAGACCACGCTGAAAGACGTCATGCTCATGCTGATCGATGAGCAGAACAAGAAGGGCGGCCTGCTCGGCAAGAAGCTCGAGGCCGTCGTCGTCGACCCGGCCTCCAACTGGCCGCTGTTTGCCGAGAAGGCGCGCGAGCTCATTTCCAAGGAGAAAGTGGCCGCCGTCTTCGGCTGCTGGACCTCCGTGTCGCGCAAATCGGTGCTGCCGGTCTTCAAGGAGCTCAACAACATCCTCTTCTACCCCGTGCAGTACGAGGGCGAGGAGAGCGAGCGCAACGTGTTCTACACGGGAGCGGCGCCGAACCAGCAGGCCATCCCGGCCGTCGACTACCTGGCGAAGGAGGAGAAGGTTCAACGCTGGGTGCTGGCCGGCACGGACTACGTCTATCCGCGCACGACCAACAAGATCCTCGAAGCCTACCTCAAGTCCAAAGGCGTCAAGCCCGAGGACATCATGATCAACTACACGCCCTTCGGCCACTCCGACTGGCAGACGATCGTGGCCGACATCAAGAAGTTCGGCTCCGCGGGCAAGAAGACGGCGGTGGTCTCCACCATCAACGGTGACGCCAACGTGCCGTTCTACAAGGAGCTCGGCAACCAGGGCATCGCCGCCAAGGACATCCCGGTCGTCGCCTTCTCGGTGGGCGAGGAGGAGCTGGCCGGCATCGACACCAAGCCGCTCGTCGGGCATCTGGCAGCGTGGAACTACTTCCAGTCGATCGACACCCCGGCGAACAAGGAGTTCATCGCCAAGTGGAAGGAGTTCACCAAGAACCCGAAGCGGGTCACCAACGACCCGATGGAGGCCCACGTCATCGGCTTCGCCATGTGGGTCAAGGCGGTCGAGAAGGTGAAGAGCACCGATCCCGACAAGGTGATCGACGCGCTGCCCGGCATCGAGGCACCGAACCTGACCGGCGGCACCTCCAAGATGCTGCCCAACCACCACATCACCAAGCCGGTATTCATCGGCGAGATCAAGGGTGACGGGCAATTCGACGTGGTGTGGAAGACCGAGGGCCTCGTGCCCGGCGACGCCTGGTCGAAGGAGCTGGAAGGCTCCAAGGACCTGGTTGGCGACTGGGTGACCCTCAAGTGCGGCAACTACAATACCAAGACCAAGAAGTGCGGCAGCTGACGGCACCGCACGCCTGAGAAAAGGGAGGCGGCGGCACATCGCCGCCTCCGTCACATCCGGGGACACGATGAGACTGGCCCGCTCCTGCGAACGCTGTCTTGCGCTTCTGGCAGCGCTGGGCTTGCTTCTGGCGGGCGCCTGGGCGGTGCAGGCGGAGAGCTACGAGGAGGCGCTCGCGAAGTTCGCAGGCGACTCCTACAACGATACCGACGCCGCCATCTCCGGCATCGCTGCCAGCGGCAACCCGATCGCGGCGCAAGTGATCGAGGCGCTGCAGGACGGCCGGCTGCTGTTCAGCCCCGAGGACAAGAGGATCTATTTCCGCGACGGCAAGGGCGCCACGCTCGATGCCGCCACCGGCAAGCCGATCTCCGGTGCCGAGCCGACGGGCCTGAAGACGGTGCGCGTCAACAACCGCATCCGCCGCGCTATCGAGGCCGCGCTCGGCGGCCTCACGCTGCTATCCACCGATCCTGCTAAGCGGCTCGAGGCGGCCAAGGCCGTCTTCAAGTCGAAGGATGCCAACGCGCTTGCGACGCTCGAGGCGGCCATGGCCAAGGAGAGCGACCCACGCGTGAAGAGCGCGCTGGTGGAGGCGCGCGCAGCCATCGTCGCCGGCAAGCAGGACGCGAAGGAGGCCGACCGCCTGGCCGCGATCGCCATCATCCGCGACCGGGGAGACCAGGACGCGCGCGGTCTCCTCGCAGGCATCGCCGGCGAGCAGCCGGCGACCATCCAGAAGGCCCTGGCAGACGCGATCACCTCGATCGACAACCGGCTGGCCGTGTGGAGCGTGGTGCAGAACCTGTGGTACGGCATCTCGCTGGGCTCCGTGCTGCTGCTCGCCGCCATCGGGCTCGCTATCACGTTCGGCGTGATGGGCGTGATCAACATGGCGCACGGCGAGATGGTGATGCTCGGCGCCTACACCACCTTCGTCGTGCAGGAGGTGATCCGCACCCGGGCGCCGGGCCTGTTCGACTACTCGCTGGCGATCTCCATCCCGCTCGCGTTCCTGGTCGCTGCGCTCGTCGGCATCGCCATTGAGCGCGGCATCATCCGCTTCCTGTACGGCCGCCCGCTCGAGACGCTGCTTGCCACCTGGGGCATCAGCCTGATCCTGCAGCAGGGTGTGCGCACGGCGTTCGGACCCACCAACCGCGAGGTGGGTGCTCCCCATTTCATGTCCGGCGCGTTCGAGCTGGGTGGCCTCACCATCACCTGGAACCGGCTGTGGATCATCGTGTTCGCCGGCATCATCTTCGCCGGGCTGCTTGCGGCGCTGCGCTTCACTACGCTCGGCCTGCAGATGCGCGCCGTGACGCAGAACCGCCGCATGGCCGCCTCCATGGCCATCAACACCGGCAAGATCGACGCGCTCACCTTTGCCCTGGGCTCGGGGATCGCGGGCCTCGCCGGGGTGGCGCTTTCCCAGATCGACAACGTCTCGCCGAATCTCGGACAGGGCTACATCATCGACAGCTTCCTGGTGGTGGTGTTCGGCGGCGTCGGCAATCTGTGGGGAACGCTGGTCGGCGCCCTGTCGCTGGGCATTGCCAATAAATTCCTCGAGCCCTATGCCGGTGCGGTGCTGGGCAAGATTGCGCTGCTCGTGCTCGTCATTCTCTTCATCCAGAAGCGCCCGCGCGGCCTGTTCGCGCTGAAGGGCAGGGCCGTGGAAGCATGATCGCAAAGAGGCTTCTCGAGGCCCCGGACGGCCGCGGCTGGATATTCCTCGCCATTCTGGCGGTCGCGGCGATCGGCGTGCCCTGCCTCAATCTCCTCCTCCCGCCCGCCTCGCTGCTCCACGTGCCGACCTCGCTGGTCGCGTTGTGGGGCAAGTACCTCTGCTATGCCCTGCTCGCCCTGTCGCTCGATCTCGTCTGGGGCTATTGCGGCATCCTCTCGCTGGGCCACGGCGCCTTCTTCGCGCTCGGCGGCTACGCCATGGGCATGTATCTGATGCGCCAGATCGGCACGCGCGGCGTCTACGCCCATCCAATCCTTCCGGACTTCATGGTGTTCCTGAACTGGAAGGAGCTGCCCTGGTTCTGGTATGGCTTCAACTGGTTTCCCTATGCCGCCCTGATGGTGCTGCTGGTGCCGGGGGCCCTGGCCTTCGTGTTCGGCTGGTTCGCCTTCCGCAGCCGCGTCACGGGCGTGTACCTGTCGATCATCACCCAGGCGCTCACGTACGCGCTGATGCTGGGCTTCTTCCGCAACAACTTCGGCTTCGGCGGCAACAATGGCCTGACCGATTTCAAGGACATCCTCGGCTTCAACGTGCAGTCGCAGCAGACGCGTGCAACGATGTTTGCCCTATCGGCGATCGCGCTGGGGCTCGGCTACCTGATCGCCCAGGCCGTGGTGCGCTCCAAGGCCGGCAAGGTGCTGATCTCCATCCGCGACGCGGAGAGCCGCACGCGCTTCCTCGGCTACCGCGTGGAGAACTACAAGACTTGCATCTTCACGCTCTCCGCTTGCATGGCGGCGGTCGCCGGCGCGCTCTACGTGCCGCAGGTCGGCATCATCAACCCGAGCGAGTTCACGCCCGCCAACTCGATCGAATACGTAATCTGGGTCGCGGTCGGCGGGCGCGGCACGCTCATCGGCGGCGCGCTCGGCGCGGTGCTCGTCAACTACGCCAAGACCACCTTCACGACGGGCCTGCTTGCGCCCTACTGGCTGTTCGCGCTAGGCGCCCTGTTCGTGCTGGTCACGTTGTTCCTGCCCAAGGGCATCCTGGGCCTGCTGCCCGGCAGGGTGGCCGCGCCCGAGTCCAACGGTGCTGCGGCCGCCGGCCGCGCCGCCCAACCCGCAGAGTGAGGTTGGCCATGGATGGAACCCTGCCGAAGTCGGCGACGATCACTCACAGCCTGCTCTATCTCGATGGCGTCACCGTCAGCTTCGACGGCTTCCGCGCCCTCAACGATCTGTCGCTCGAGCTGGCTCCCGGCGAGATGCGCGCCATCATCGGCCCCAACGGCGCCGGCAAGACCACCATGATGGACGTCATCACCGGCAAGACCAGGCCGGACGTCGGCGACGTGCTGTTCGACCAGGGCAGTATCGACCTCACCACCCAGGACGAGGCGGCCATTGCCCAGCTCGGCATCGGCCGCAAGTTCCAGAAGCCGACCGTCTTCGACAACCACACGGTCGAGGACAACATCCTGCTGGCGCTCAAAGGCGACCGCACCGTATTGCGCAACCTGTTCTGGCAGCCCAACGGCGACGTCAACCGCATCGGCGAGATCCTCGGCACCATCGGGCTTTCCGCCCATCGCCGCAGGCTCGCCGGCTCGCTGTCGCACGGGCAGAAGCAGTGGCTCGAGATCGGCATGCTGATCGCGCAGGATCCCAAGCTGCTGCTGGTCGACGAGCCGGTCGCCGGCATGACCGACGCCGAAACGATGACCACGGCCGAGCTCCTCAAGGACATTGCCAGGAACCACACCGTCATCGTGGTCGAGCACGACATGGAGTTCGTGCGCCGGCTCGGCGTCAAGGTCACGGTGCTGCACGAGGGCTCCGTCCTGGCCGAGGGCTCGATCGACGAGGTGAGCGCCAACGAGCGCGTTGTGGAGGTTTACCTGGGGCGGTGATCGTGATGCTTCGCCGTGGCTGCCACACACTGCGCGCGCGTGCGGCCCATCCCCCTCGAGGGGAAGGTGAAGCACTGTGTTGCCTCGGAGCGCACATATGCTGACGGTTGAGAATATCGATCTCTACTACGGCGCGGCCCAGGCGTTGCGTCGCGTGTCGTTGCGGGCGGAGGTGGGCAAGATCACCTGCGTGATGGGTCGCAACGGCGTGGGCAAGAGCTCGCTCCTGCGCGCCATCGTCGGCCACCAGTCGGTGCGGGCTGGCTCCATCCATTTCGACGGGCAGGACATCACGCGCATGAAGGCCTACGAGCGGGCGCGCATGGGCATCGCCTACGTGCCGCAAGGCCGGGAGATCTTCCCGCTGCTCACCGTGCAGGAGAACCTCGAGACGGGCTTCGCGCGGCTGTCGGGCAAGGGGCGCGCCATCGCCGAGGAACTGTTCCAGCTGTTCCCGGTGCTGAAGTCCATGCTCGGCCGCCGGGGCGGCGACCTTTCGGGCGGGCAGCAGCAGCAGCTCGCGATCGCCCGCGCGCTCGTGATGCAGCCGCGCCTCATCGTGCTCGACGAGCCGACCGAGGGCATTCAGCCGTCCATCATCAAGGACATCGGCAGGGCGATCTCTTATCTGCGCGACCAGGGCAAGATGGCGATCGTGCTGGTCGAGCAGTATTTCGATTTCGCGCGCGAGCTCGCCGACACCTACGCCGTGATGGAGCGGGGCGAGGTGGTGCTGGCGGGGGACGGGTCGACGATGGTGGAAAGCGACGTTCGGCGCTACCTTACGGTCTGACGATTGCGGACGCGAGGGTGAACGTCGGTGCTGCAGGCGCGATCCTGGCTGCCACGCACGGAAGGTTCGGTCCGGCTCGGCTTCGTGCACCGTGACGGGCAGACGCGGCTCGCCGGCCTCTATCAGTCCGGCGCAGCGCGGGCGCGCTTCCCCAATCCCGCCGCGGATGCGCCGCCCGAGGCCGTTCTGCTCAACACGGCGGGCGGGCTCACGGGCGGCGACAGGATCGATACCCGCATAGACATGGGCGCAGGCGCCGAGGCCACGGTCACCACCGCGGCGGCGGAGAAGATCTACCGCGCCCTCGACGGCGAGACGACGATCCGCGTGCGACTGACACTCGATGCCGGAGCCCGGCTCGCCTGGCTGCCGCAACCGACGATCCTGTTCGACCGGTCGTGGCTCGATCGGCGCACCGAGGTCGAGCTTGCCGGCGATGCAAGCCTGCTCGCCGTGGAAACGCTGATCTTCGGGCGAACGGCGATGGGAGAGGACGTGCATCGCGGCATCTGCCGCGATGCCTGGCGCATCCGGCGGGGCGGCAGGCTGCTCTTTGCCGATACCTTCCGAATCGATGGCGCCGTTGCCACGGCACTCGACAGGCCCGCCACGCTCGCTGGCGCGCGCGCCGCGGCCATGCTCATCTATGTCGCGGCGGACGCCGGCGAGCGGCTCGAGGCGGCGCGCGCGGTGCTCGATCGGGCCGCCGGCATGGCCGGAGCAAGCGCCTGGAACGGCATGCTGGTTGCGCGCGTCCTGGCACGCGACGGCCACGCGCTGCAGGATGATCTCGCCGCGCTCGCCGAGGCTTTGAGCGGCCGGCCGCTGCCGCGCGTATGGCAGTGCTGAGGGAGGGAAGCATGTCGAGGGAATGCCGATGCACCTGACAGCTCGAGAGAAGGACAAGCTCCTGATCTCAATGGCGGCCATGGTGGCACGGCGACGGCTGGAGAGGGGGGTGAAGCTCAACTATCCGGAAGCCGTCGCCCTGATCTCGGACTTCGTCGTGGAGGGCGCTCGCGATGGCCGCACCGTCGCCGACCTGATGGAGAGCGGAGCGCAGGTCGTCACGCGCGACCAGGTGATGCCGGGCATCGCCGAGATGCTGCATGACGTGCAGGTGGAAGCCACCTTTCCCGACGGCGTGAAACTCGTCACCGTGCACAAGCCGATCAGATAGGGAAACGGAGTGACCCGGCGGCCTGCGGACGGTGCAACGCAGCCGTCCTTCGACAAGCTCAGGACGATGTTGGAGCAAGCTTGGGACGGTGTCGGCGCAAGTTGAGGACGGTGTTGGAGCAGGCTTAGGACGGTGTTGGAGCAAGCAATGTCAGAACGAAGCCCGATGTGCAGCTTGAAGACAGCGTTGGCGGCGGTTGCGGTATCGATCGGCGCGGCCGGTGCGGCCCACGCCCACACGGGGCTGGAGCACGCAGTGTCGTTCGCCTCCGGCTTCGCCCATCCATGGACGGGGCTCGACCACATGCTGGCGATGGTGGCGGTCGGGCTCTGGGCCGGCCTCAATGGCGGACGTGCTCTGTGGGCGTGGCCTGCGGCCTTCGTCGGCGTGATGCTGATCGGCGGCGCGCTCGGCATCGGCGGCATGCCCGTGCCTCTGGTGGAGCCCGGCATTCTCGCCTCGGTGATCGTGCTGGGGCTGCTCGTGCTGACAGCGGCCCGGCTTCCGGTCGCGCTCGGCGCGGCGTTGATCGCGGCCTTCGCCCTGCTGCACGGCCACGCGCACGGGGCCGAGCTGCCGGCCGAGGCTGCGGCAGCGACGTACGCGGCCGGCTTCGCGATCGCCACCGCCCTGCTGCACGCCATGGGCCTCGGCGTCGCCCACCTCGCGAAGGGCGCGACCGGGCGTCTCGCGGTGCGCGGCGCCGGCGCGCTGGTCGCGGCTGCGGGCCTGGCGTTGGCCGTGGTGTGAGGAGAGAGACCATGATCCCCGGCGAGATCATCCCGGCTCCAGGCGACATCGAGATCAACGCCGGCCGCGAGGCCGTGACGCTGACGGTCGCCAACACCGGCGACCGGCCGATCCAGGTCGGCTCCCACTACCACTTCGCCGAGACCAACCAGGCCCTGCAGTTCGACCGCAACATCGCCCGCGGATGCCGGCTCGACATTCCCGCCGGCACCGCGGTGCGCTTCGAGCCCGGCCAGACGCGCGAGGTGAGCCTCGTGCCGTTTGCGGGCAGCCGGCGGGTGTTCGGCTTCCAGCAACGCATAATGGGAGATCTCGACTGATGCCAAAGAAGATCTCCCGCGCCGCCTATGCCGACATGTTCGGACCCACCACGGGCGACAAGGTGCGCCTCGCCGATACTGATCTTGTCGTCGAGGTGGAGAAGGACCTGACCGTCTATGGCGAAGAGGTTAAGTTCGGCGGCGGCAAAGTCATCCGCGACGGCATGGGGCAGAGCCAAGTACCGCGCGCGGAAGGAGCCGTCGATACGGTCATCACCAACGCCCTCATCATCGACCACACGGGCATCGTCAAGGCGGACGTCGGCCTGCGGGACGGGCGCATCGCCGCCATCGGCAAGGCCGGCAACCCGGACGTCCAGCCGGGCGTCGACATCATCGTCGGGCCGGGCACGGAGGCCGTCGCCGGCGAGGGCAAGATCCTCACCGCCGGCGGCATCGACAGCCACATCCATTTCATCTGCCCGCAGCAGATAGAGGAGGCGCTGAACTCCGGCATCACCATGATGATCGGCGGCGGCACCGGGCCGGCCACGGGAACGGCTGCGACCACCTGCACGCCGGGCCCCTGGCACCTGGCGCGCATGATCGAGGCGGCGGACGCCTTCCCGATGAACCTCGCCTTCTCCGGCAAGGGCAACGCCGCCCAGCCCAAGGCACTGGTGGAGATGATCCTAGGCGGCGCCTCGTGCCTGAAGCTGCACGAGGACTGGGGCACCACTCCGGCCGCCATCGACTGCGCGCTCTCCGTGGCCGACGATCATGACGTGCAGGTGATGATCCACACCGACACGCTGAACGAGTCGGGCTTCGTCGAGGACACCATCGCCGCCTTCAAGGGCCGCACCATCCATGCCTTCCACACGGAAGGCGCCGGCGGCGGGCACGCGCCCGATATCATCAAGGTTGCCGGCCTCAAGAACGTGCTGCCGTCGTCCACCAACCCCACGCGGCCGTTCACGGTGAACACGCTGGAAGAGCACCTCGACATGCTCATGGTGTGCCACCACCTGGACCCGAACATCCCCGAGGACATCGCCTTCGCGGAGAGCCGCATCCGGCGCGAGACGATCGCCGCCGAGGACATCCTGCACGACCTGGGCGCGCTCTCCATGATCTCCTCGGACAGCCAGGCCATGGGCCGCGTCGGCGAGGTGATCATCCGCTGCTGGCAGACCGCGCACAAGATGAAGGCGCAGCGCGGCCAGCTGAAGGAGGACAATCCGGGCAACGACAACTTCCGCGTCAAGCGCTACATCGCCAAGTACACCATCAACCCGGCCATCGCGCAGGGCGTGGCGCACGAATTGGGCTCGCTCGAGGTCGGCAAGCGTGCCGATCTCGTGCTGTGGAATCCGGCATTCTTCGGCGTGAAGCCCGATCTCGTGCTGCTGGGCGGCTCGATCGCGGCAGCGCCGATGGGCGATCCCAACGCCTCGATCCCTACGCCGCAGCCGGTGCACTATCGTCCGATGTTCGGGGCCTTCGGCCGGGCCGTGGCCTCCTCGGCCGTGACGTTCGTCAGCCAGGCCGCCGTCAACGGCCTGCTCGCGCAGCGCCTCGGCGTTGCCAAGAAGCTGCTGCCCGTCAAGAACACGCGCGGCGGGATCTCCAAGGCGTCCATGGTCTTGAACGATGCCACCCCGAGGATCGACGTCGACCCGGAGACGTACGAGGTGCGGGCCGACGGCGAGCTGCTCACCTGCGAGCCCGCCAAGTCACTCCCCATGACGCAGCGGTATTTCCTGTTCTGACCCCTCTCAGCTCAGCTCAGCTCAGACCGGCCGGCCGGTCTGCGCGCGCTTGAGGTCCGGCAGGAACCAGGTGACGAGCCCGACGAGGGGCAGGAGCGAGCACATGTGATAGACGGCGGTGAGGCTGGTGAGATCCGCCAGCTTGCCGAGCGCCGCCGCGCTCAGCGCGCCCAGGCCGAACGAGAGGCCGTAGAACAGGCCGGCGATCATGCCCACGTTGCCCGGCAGCAGCTCCAGCGCGTAGACGAGGATGGCGGGGAAGGCGCTCGACATGATCAGGCCGATGACGATGGCGAGGACCGCGGTCCAGAACAGGTTGGCGAAGGGCATCAGCAGCGTGAAGGGTATCGCGCCGGCGATCGAGATCCAGATGATCCTGCGGCGCCCGATGCGGTCGCCGAGGTGGCCGCCGATCAGCGCTCCGACCGCCTGGGAGACGAAGAACAGGAAAAGCAGGACCTGCGACGCCTGCACCGAGACGCCGAATTCTCCGATCAGATAGAAGGTGTAGTACGAGCCGAGGCTCGCCGTGTAGGCATTCTTCGAGAACATCAGCAAGACGAGCAGAGCGACGGCAAACCAGGCGCCACCCTGAGGCTTAATGCTCGTCAGGCCCCCGCCCGCCCACCCCTTCGCAGCCGGCTGCCGCCTCCTGTACCAATGCCCGACCTGCAGCAGGAGCACCATGGCAATCAGGGCCACCAGCGAGAACCAGGATATGCTGGACTGTCCGCGCGGCACCACGATGAAGGCTGCCAGCAGCGGCCCGCAGGCCTGCCCCGCCTGTCCGCCGACCTGGAACAGCGCCTGCGCCAGCCCGTGACGGCCGCCGGAGGCGACGCGGGCCATGCGCGTCGACTCGGGGTGGAACACTGCCGAGCCGGTGCCGATGAGTGCGGCACCGAGCAGCAGCAGCGCATAGCTGCCGGCGTGGGCCAGGATCACGAGCCCGACCAGCGTCGAACCCATACCGGCGACCAGCGAATAGGGCTGAGGCCGCCGGTCGGTGTACATGCCGACGAGCGGCTGGCCGAGAGAGGCGGTCAGCTGAAACGCCAGCGTGATGAGCCCGATCTGGCCGAAGTCGAGGTGGTAGGCATCCTTGATGATCGGGTAGAGCGCCGGCAGCAGCGACTGCATCATGTCGTTCAGCAGATGCGCGAAGCTCAGCGCGAGAACGATCGAGAACGCGGCTTCTCGGGCAAGGTCTGGCGCGGCGTCGAGCGTTGAGGACTTCTGCATCGTGCTTCCCGGGGACTAGCGGCGGCGCTTGGGCGGTGGGGTGCGTGCAAAGCCAGGGATCCTGGCCAGCACGACCTTGAGTGGATCGTCGACCCAGGCCTTGGTGACGAACTCGCCATGCGCCACGTCCTCGGCGGTGGCGAGGAACGTCACGCTGCCCGGGGCCAGCCTCGAGGGGAGCGAGGTGGCAAAGTCGATCCTACGCTCGGTCAGCAGCCGCTGCAGCACCAAATTTTCATCCCGGGCCGAGCGCGAATAGGCGCTCAGGAAGAAGGCGGACTCGCGCTGCTCGATCCAGCCGGCGAACTTGTCCATCTCGGCATAGAGCGCATCGAGCAGGATGATGCCGCGCAGGCGGTCGCCCGCGCCGCCGTGATGGGCGGCATACGCGGCCGGCGCGTAGCCCCCGCTGTAGGCCACGAGCACGACGGGAAGGCTCTCGATGGCGAGCCGTCCCCTCTTCTCGCCGTTGAGCCGAGCGAGGCGAAGCCCCGCCTCCTGCACGAAGCGGCGGAACATGCCGGCCTCGTAGAAGCGCCCGGCGCTCGAATCGAGCGCATTCACCGCAAACTGCGGAGCCACCAGCACGGCGTTGAGCCCCGACTGCGCCACCTGCCGCGGCACCTGCTGATGCCGCTGCACGACGCCCTCGAGCGTCGCCTGATTGCCGTGAAAGTAGACGATCATCACCCCCGGACGGGCGGGATCGAAGCCGCGGGGGATGTGCAGGAGCACGCGCCGGTCGCTGTAGGTCTCGTCCTGCCAATACACGCCGCCACGCGAGGACGTGTGGCCGCGCCGGCCATCCTTGTCGACATCGAAGAAGGGCTTGTCCTGCCCGGGCACTGGTCCCTCATAGGGAAACGGGGACGTCTCGAAGGCGACGAGCTCCGTCTTTGGCGCCGCGGTCGGCGTCGCGCCGGCTGGGTCGTGCATCACAAGGACAGCTATCATCAGGCAGGCCAGCCAGCGGCGGGATGCGCCCATCAGCACGTCAGGCCGCCGTTTTTGCCGGCGCGGGGGCAAGCGGCAAGAGTATCGCAAAGAAGCCGAAGATCGCCAGAAGGTAGGCGCAGCCGCTCACCATCAGCACGGCCGCCAGGCCGAACGAGGTGGCGATCACCGGCACCAGCGCCGCACCGACCACCGAGAAGCAGCCGTTGATTCCCCAGGCCCACAGGAACATGTGGTCCTTGCCGAGCTTCGCCAGCGACGTCATGGCGATCGGCATCGGGAAGCCCATGAGGAACGCGGGGGGGAAGACCAGGACGAAGCAGAAGAGGAGCCGCATCGCGTAGGGGAAGGTGCCGATCCAGTCGAGAATGCTGTCGAGCGCCAGGCCGTAGCCGATCAGCAGGGCCCCGATGGCGGCGAAAATGCGCGGCATCACGCTGCGCGCCTCGGCGAAATAGCGCTCGGACACGAGGCTGCCGAGGCCGGAGCAGACCAGCATGCCGGTGATCAGCACGGAGGCAGAGACGGTGGCGTTGCTGAGCGCCTCGATGAACTTCGAGATCAGGCCCACCTCGACCATGATGTAACCGGCACCCAGGCAGGCAAAGTAGACGATGGTGCGGAACTTGCCGGGGTTGTGGCTGAAGATGCTGCGCCAGCCGAACACGAGGGGCAGCAGCACCAGCGAGAGGGCGGCGACGCAGGCAATGCCCAATGTCGCCCACACCAGGAGATAGCCCCATTCGTCCTGGAACAGCTCCAGCCGGTCCGTCACGCGCGTCAGGTCCGCAGGCTTCACATAGGCGGCGAAGTAGGGCCGGTTGTTGGTGAGCGCGCGCGTGTCGAACACGTAGCGGCGGGCGATGTCGCCCCAGCCGCCGTGCACCAGGTGGTGCCAGGCCAATTGCCCCATCGTGGTCGCCGGAAGAGGAGCGTTGTCGGCGGGCGGTCCCTCCGGCGGCTTCCCGCCGGCCGGCGCGCCCGAGGGACCGGCGGCATCGCCCGTTTCGCCGTCGCCGAATATCTGGCTGCGGTATCCGTCGAGGACGGCGGCCGACTGGGTGGCGTCGTAGACGAAGCCCGGATAGTAGATCTCGTCGAACGACATGGCGCGCGTGTGGTCGCGCAGCTTGGTCACCTCGTCGGGCGTGAAGCCGCCGCGCTTGTAGAGCACGGTCGCCGTCGACAGATAGCTCGACGCCACGAAGAAGCGGTCGGCGATGGCCTCGCCGTCGACCTGCCGGGCGGCATCCGCCATCGTCGCGTAGAGCTTGAGCACCGATTTCGGCGGCTCCTCCTTGTTCCACAGCGTGACGGAAAGGATGCCGCCTTCCTTCAGCGCGCGCATGTAGCTCGCCATCGCCTCGCGTGTGTAGGCGAATTTCTCGACGATGGCGAAGCCGCCGGGATTCGACAGGCCCGCCGAGTCGGCGAGGCTCAGGTCTATGATGTCGAACCGATCCTCGGTGTGGGCGAGAAAGAGGCGCCCCTCGTAGTCGATGACCCTGACCTTGGGGTTGTTGAGGACGTCGCCCGTGAAGTCGCGCAGGCCTTTGTCGTGCCGGAACGCCGAGAGCACGGCCGGATTGCCCTCCGCCACGGTCACGTTCTTCGAGCCGCTCTTGAGCGCGACGGCCGTGGAGATGCCGCCGCCGAACTGAACGACGAACGTGTCCGGCGCCTGCTTGAGCAGATAGGGGTAGATCATCGGCAGGAAGCGGAAGTAGGCCGTCTCGTTCGACGGGAGGTCACGGATGACGCCGCTCGGGCCCTCCCCGTCGATGTAGAGGCCCAGGTAGGCATTGGCCGGCATGGACGGGAGGTTGAAGGCAGCGTTGTCGGAGAGGCCCGGCGCGAAGTGCAGGTAGGAGCTGGAGTAGACCTCCAGGTAGCCGAACGGCGATGCACGCTCATAGACCCGGATGTTGTCGGGGAACTTGCGCGCGTAGGACACGCCCTTGTAGTCGGAGACGGCGAGTGTCGGCATGTCGAAGCGCGGCGCCATCACGTGAACGGCGATGCACGCGACAGCGACGGCGACAAGCCCGCCGATGGGCCGCCAATGCCCCAGCGCCAGGAACCACAGCACGCTGCCGGCGAGCCAAAGAAGAAGCGGCACGATGATCAGGCTCTCCGGCGCCAGAAGGTACATGGCGCCCAGGAACAGAAGGCCGCAGAGGCCCGAGCCGGTGAGGTCGGCGAAGTAGACGCGCCCGAAGATCCGCTGCGCCTTGAGAAAGACGGTGCCCAGGTAGAAGGCGCCGGCGAGGAACGGCAGCATGTAGAGAAGGAAGTTGCCGAACAGGCGCCACTTCTGCGCCGGGTCGGACACGAGGAAGATGGCGTTGAAGGGGATCTGCTGGGCGAGCAGGTTGGCGGCCACCGTCAGCGGGCCGAACAGCATCAGGGACGTGGCGGCCACACCCTGCCAGTGCCGCTCGAACCAGCTCTTGCTGATGCACATCACCGCACTGGTGAGGCCGAACCCCAGCATCGCCAGGCTGACGACGAGCGAGCCGAAGTGCGCCCAGCTGCCGACCGAAAAGATGCGCATGATGCCGATCTGCAGCGCGATCACGGAACCCGCAACGAGTCCGACGGACAAATAGAGGAAGACCGTGGGCTGCAGCGTCTCCGCGCCTGCCCTCTGCGGCCTCGCTTCCCTCGGCTGGGCCATCTTCCTGCGCAGCGCGTCGACATGCTGCACGATCCCGGCATAGCCAGCGCGCGTGATGGAGCGGGCCCGCGCCGGCCAGGCGATGGCCTCGGCACGGATGCGCGCCGCCAATCCGGCGCTCGCGTCGTTGTCGATGCTCTGCCTCACCGCTGGTTGTGAGTCCCCTTGATCACATCGCCGTCGAGCTTGGTGAACGGGACGAATGGAACGATCCTACCGTTGTAGATGTCCGATCGCGCAACCTTGATCGTCCCGTCCTCGGCCGTTTCCTTGATGATCTTGAGCACGCGCTGCGCGCCTGGGGGGCCGATCGGGATCACCATGATTCCACCTGGCTTGAGCTGCTGCAGCAGCGGCGGCGGAACATGATCTATGCCGCACGTGACGATGATCTTGTCGAATGGCGCAGCTTCCTGCCAGCCATGGTACCCGTCGGAGTTCTTCGCAGTAATAGCCTTGTATTCCGTGTAGCCGCGCGCAATCAAGGCGTCATAGACGCCGCGCGTCCGCTCCGCCAGCGGCTTGATGATCTCGATGGTCCACACCTTGTCGGTGAGGTTGGCGAGGTAGGCGGACTGGTAGCCCGAGCCCGTGCCGATCTCCAGCACCTTGTCGCCGAGCTTCACGTCGATGGCCGAGGTCATGCGGCTGACGACATGGGGCCCGGAAATGGTGACGCCGAAGCCGATGTCGAGGTAGGCGTGGTCGTAAGCGCGGCCCAGGTTCTGGCGCAGCACGAACTCCTCGCGCGGGGTCAGCAGGAAGGCACGCTTGTTGCGGTCATCCAGCACGTCGCGATTGGCGACCGCCGTCTGGAAGCGGCTGAACCGCTGCCGGAGGAAGGGCGGGCTCTCGCCACGGTGCGCCACCATCCACTTGACGAATGCCTCGAGATTCGCGTTCGGCGGCGATGCGTCCCAGCTGTAAGCCGTGGGGGTGGCGCAGGCGAGCGGAGCGAGCGCGGTCTCGGCCAGGGCCGCGGCGGAGGCCACGAGGAAAGTTCGGCGTCGCAAGTGTCACCCATCGTTTTGCAGGAGATCGCCTCACCAGCGCTGCGAATCTCCTCATTCTAGGGCAGCGACCTGCGCCGTGCTGTGATAGTCCCACAACGTGAACAGAAAAGGGTGGGTGATCGTCCCGAACCGGCGTCGGCTTGGCGAAGCCGAGGCGGGTCAACCATGACAACTCTGCCGACTACGATGTAATTTGCGCCAAGGGGTGTGCGTCGGCGTTCTTGGCGCCGCATCGAGCAGGATGGATCGATCAATGACCGCGGCAACCGGGACGAGCTACCGTATCGAGGCCTACAACCTCTCGCACGCATCAGAAAACAAGATCCACGACGATACGGTTGCCCAGAGGCTGGGCTTTGCCGGCGGCCTCGTTCCCGGTGTGGAGGTGTATGCCTACGCCTGCCACCCGGTTGTGCGGCGCTGGGGCCGGGCCTGGCTCGAGCATGGCAGGATGGAGTGCCGCTTCCTGAAGCCGGTCTACGACGGTCGTATCGCCGAGGTCACGGCAAGGGACGCGGCGACCGGTCTCGACATCGAGGTCACGAGCGAGGGGATCCTGTGCGCCACGGGCCATGCCGAGCCGGACAGGGGGCCAGCCGTTGCACCCGTCATCAGCGACTTCGAGCAGCGGCCACCGTCCGCGCCGGAAAGCCGTCCACCTGCCAGCCAATCGAGCCTGGCGGAAGGCACGTGGCTGGGCATCACGCCCGTGCGATTGACCCCTGAGGCCGCCGCCGCCTATCTGCGCGACGTGCGCGAGAGCGATCCACTCTACGCCAGCGAGGGCTTGGCGCACCCCGGCTTCATCCTGCGGCTCTGCAATCTCGCGCTCAGGGAGAATGTGGTCCTGCCGCCCTGGATCCATACCGGCAGCAAGGTGGGGAATTTCGCGGCTGCACGGGTGGGCGACGAGCTGTCGGTGCACGCCCGCGTCGCCGCCAACTACGAGCGCAAGGGCCATCGCCTGGTCGACCTCGACGCCATCGTCGTTGCCAATGAGCGCACGGTGATCGCCCGCGTGCTGCACACGGCCGTGTACCAGCTGCGGCAGCTGGCGGAACAATCCTGAGCCGCCGCAGGCGCGATCAGGAGCCGACAGCGTCGCCGACGCACTTCTTGATGTGGCTCGTCTTGGCAGCGCCGGCGAGCTTCTTGTCGGCTGCGGACTTGTCGCAGGCGGCCTTGGCGTCCTTCTCGCATTTCGTCATGAAGGACTTGAGCGCGGCTCCGGCAAGTTTCTTCTCGCCGGCCTTGGCTTTGCACGTGGGCTCCTGTGCCTGCTGGGCGTAGGCCGCCGTCGCACACAGCAATGCCAGGCCAGCGGCAATCATTGCGAACTTCATAGCCAGCTCCTCGTTCAGCGTTCCCCAACGGGTGCGCAGCGAGGCTATCAGCAGCAGGCGACCGGTCTCCAGGTGCCGGACGATCGGATGGCCAAGGAGTGATTAATACCCCGAGGCTTGCATCTGCATCAGGCGGGCATGGCCGTCTCGATCAGCCGCGCCCAATAGGAGACGCCTGCCGGAATGGCGTCGTCGTTGAAATCATACTTCGGGTGATGCACACCGGCCGTGTCGCCGTTGCCCAGCAGGATGAGGGCACCGGGGCGCGCCTCCAGCATGAACGAGAAATCCTCGCCGCCCATCAGCGGCGGGATGTCGACGTTCACCTTATCGCTGCCGGCGACGTCCTTGGCGACGGTGGCGGCGATCTCGGTCTGGCGGGCGTGGTTGTGCGTGATGGGGTACTTGCGCTCGTAGGTCGCCTTGGCCGTGGCACCGAACAGCTGGGCGGTAGTCTCCGCTACCTCGATCACGCGCCGCTCGATGAGGTCGCGCACCTCGGGCGTCAGCGAGCGAGCCGTGCCGTCGAGCACGGCCTTCTCGGGGATGACGTTGGAGGCCTCGCCCGAATGGAACATGCAGATCGAGACGACGCCCGACTGCAGCGGATCGACGTTGCGCGAGACGATGGAGTGCAGCGCGGTGACGATATGGGAGCCGACGAGAACCGGGTCGATGCAATGATGGGGCCGCGCCGCGTGGCCGCCCTTGCCGGTGATCTCGATGTGGATGCCGTCACTGGCGGCAAGCAGCGGGCCTGGGCGGATGGCGAATTGCCCCGTGGGCACGCCCGGCATGTTGTGCATGCCGTAGACCTCCTGGATGCTCCAGCGCTCCATCAGCCCGTCGTCCAGCATCGCCTTGCCGCCCGCACCGCCTTCCTCGGCCGGCTGGAAGATGACCACAGCGGTGCCGTCGAAATTGCGCGTCTGGCAGAGGTACCTCGCAGCACCCAGCAGCATCGCCGTATGCCCGTCATGGCCGCAAGCGTGCATGCGCCCTGGGGTCTTCGACGCATAGGGCAGGCCGGTGGTCTCGGTCATGGGCAGTGCATCCATGTCGGCACGCATGCCGATCACCCTGCCGGATGCCGCCTTGCGGCCGCGGATGACACCGACCACGCCGGTCCTGCCGATGCCCGGCACGACCTCGTCGCAGCCGAAAGCCTTGAGCTTCTCCGCGACCACACCGGCGGTGCGATGGACTTCGTAGAGGATCTCCGGATGCTCGTGGAGATCGCGGCGCCATTGCGCCACCTCGCTCTGCATGGCGGCGACGCTGTTGATGATGGGCATGGGCCTTCCCGGGCTCTGGGGTGCGGAGATCAGGCGGTTCGCGAACCAATCCGGCGAGCAGGGAAACAAATCGCTCACCGGGGGTCAAGCCGACGCCGCATCCCTTGTCAGGGATTGCCTGGGTCGTCCTCCGCAGCGGCTTTGGCGCGCAGCGCATCCGGATCGGCGATTGCATACGCATCGCGCGCGGCCGCCTCGGTGACGTAACCGTCGAGGAGGTCGCGGCCGATGGCGGCGGGGTCGCGCTCCCTTGGGCTGCCGAAGCCGCCAGAGCCCGGCGTGACCATGTCGACGACCGAGCCGGCAGGCGCCAGGAACGCCCCCTTGCTGGGCAGGGCACGGGTGGCGCCGTCCGGCGTCGTCAAGGTGACGACGGCGGCAGCACCTGCCTTGCCGCCGAGCAGGCCGAACGGGGGAGAGGTCATGCGCTCCATGCACAGGGCGCCGGTGGCATCGGCCCCGTCGAGCATCCGCCAGACGCGGTGTGCGCCGCAGCCGCCGCGATAGCGCCCGGCGCCGCCCGAGTCGGGGTGGATCTCGTAGCGCTCCACGCGCACCGGGAACGCCATCTCCAGCACCTCGACAGGCGTGTTCATGGTGTTGGAGATGCCGCTGGCAATGACGTTGATGCCGTCCTTGTTGGGCCGCGCCCCGAACCCGCCCTTGATGGTCTCGTAGGACACGTAGCGCCTGCGGGAGCGCGGATCGACGCCGCCGAGCGTGAGGATCGCCGACGTGCCCTGGCTGCACGCCATCACCTGGTCAGGCCACAGGCTCGCCAGCGCGCCCATCACCATGTCGGCGACGCGGTGCGAGATCTCGTGGTTGGCATAGACGACAGGAGCAGGGAACTCGGCATTCACCACCGAGCCCTTGGGCGCTTCCACGCGTATCGTGCGCCAGCATCCGGAGTTGGGCGGGATGAGGTTGTTGGGATCGACCGCGGTCTTGAGCCCGCAGAACACGCCCGATGCCGTCACCGACAACGGCGCGTTGATCGGCCCCTTGACCTGCGGGTCACTGCCGGCGAAGTCGACCACCAGCCGGTCGCCGGTCTTCTTGATGGCGAGCCGGATACGGAAGCGGGCGTCCCGGCCGTCGGCGTCGTCGGGGATCCCGTCTCCGTCGCAGAAGTCCTCGAATTGGCCCTCGCCGTCGGCGAGGTCGGCCAAGCTCGCGCGCATCAGCCGCTCGGAATAGTCCATCACCTCCGACATGGCGCCGATGGTGGCGTCGGTGCCGTAGCGCCCTGCGAGCTCCTTCAGGCGCTCGGTGGCGCGCAGCGTCGCTGCGAGCTGCGCGCCGAGGTCTCCCTTGCGCTCGTCGGGCGTGCGCACGTTGGCGAGGATCACCTTCTCGAGGTCGATGTTGAGCGCGCCGCGGCTGACGAGGCGAAGGGGCGGCAGGCGCAGGCCCTCGCCGTAGATCTCGGTGACCGCGCCGTAGCTGCCGGGCGTGGCCGAGCCGACGTCAGGCCAGTGTGCACGCAGGCACGCGTAGCCGAGCAACCGTCCGTCGTGGAAGGCGGGGCGCACCACGTTGACGTCGGGCAGGTGACTTCCGCCGAAATAGGGATCGTTGTGGATGAAGACGTCGCCATCGTGCACGTCCGGGCCGAAGGCGGCGACGACGGCGCGAACGGCATCGGGCATGGAGCCGAGGTGGATGGGCAGGTCGGGGCCCTGCGCCACCATCTCGCCGTGCACATCGAACACGCCGCAGGAGTAGTCGCCGGCCGACTTGAGGATCGGGGAATAGGCGGTCTTGGCGAGGACGACGCGCATCTCCTCGGCGATCTTGTAGAAGCTGTTCTTGACGATCTCGAAGGCGGCAGGGTCGGCCTTCAGCAGCGTGTCTTTCATAGGCCGTTCCTCTCGCTTGGCCGGCGCATCAGCAGCACGAAGCCGTCATCGTTCATGGCCGCCTGCCAGGCGGGCGGCACGAGGATGGTGGATTCGAGCGATTCGATCACCGCCGGCCCTCCCGCCACGAGCCCCGCCGGCATGCGGGCCCGGTCGTAGATGGTGGCGGCGGTCGCCCCGGTCTCGCGGAACCACACGGGGCGCTCGCCTTTGACGGCCCGGCTCCCCGCAGCAGCCGTCCTGTCGCGGATGGTGAGCGGCGGGATCACGCCGACGGCGGTGAGGCGGATGCTGACGAGCTGCACCGGCTCGGCGCGGTTGTCGTGGCCGTACGTGGCGCGATGGCGTTGATGGAAATTCTCCGCGATCTCGGAGAGTACGCCTCCGTCGAGCGTCCGTGCCGACACAGGTACGGTGAGCTCGTAGGACTGCCGCTCGTAGCGGGCATCGACAGCGCGCTCGAAGCGGCGCTGGGCGGAGGCGACACCGGCGCGGTCGAGCATGGCGCTGCCCTCGCCCTCGAGGGCGGCGAAGGCCGCCTCCAGTGCCGCGGGATCGGCCGATGCCGTGGTGACGTAGACGGTACGCACGTACTCGCGCTTGAGGTCGCTGCCCACGAGGCCGAGCGCCGAGAAGGCGCCGGGAATGGGCGGGCACACGACCTCGGCGATGCCGAGCTCGGCCGCCAGCGCGGCCGCGTGCAGCGGCCCCGCGCCGCCGAAGGCCGCCAGCACGAAGTGCCGCGCATCATGCCCGCGCTGCACGGAGACGATCTTCAGCGTCTCGGCCATGGCGTGGTTGACGACGTCGATGACGGCAGCAGCGGCGGTGCGCACGTCGACACCCAGCGGCTCGGCCAGGTGCTTGGCAACGGCCGCTTCTGCAGCGCCATGGTCGATGGGCAGGTCGCCGCCCAGCAGCGAGCCCTTGTCCAGATAGCCGAGCACCAGATTGCAGTCGGTCACCGTGGGCTCGGTGCCGCCGCGGGCATAGCACGCTGGGCCCGGATCGGCGCCGGCGCTCTGGGGACCCACGCGCAGGGCCCCGGCCCGGTCCACCCAGGCGATCGAGCCGCCGCCGGCGGAGACCTCGGCCAGGTCGATCACGGGCACGCGGATCGGATGCCCGGTGCCGTGCATCCAGCGGTTGGCACTGGCGCCGCCGCCCACCTCGTATTCGGGCGTCGTCTCGTAGCGGCCGTTGCGGATCAGGCTGGCCTTGGCCGTGGTGCCACCCATGTCGAACGAGAGCAGGTTATGCCGGCCCGTCTGGCGCGCCACGAGGGCGGCTGCCACCACGCCGGCGGCCGGCCCGGACTCGACGATCGTCGCGGGCATGGCCACGGCCTCGCCGGCTTCGAGCACGCCGCCGCTCGATCCCATCACATAGAGCCTGGGCAGATGCTTGGTGCGCGTGGCGCCCTCCAGCCGGTCGAGGTAGGAGGCGAGGATCGGCCCCACGTAGGCGCACACCGCCGTCGTGCTGGTGCGCTCGAACTCCTTGATCTCGGGCAGCACCTCCGACGACATGTAGACGGATACGCCCGGCAGCGCCGCCCTGAGCCGCGCGCCGAGGCGGCGCTCGTGCTCCGGGTTGAGGAAGCTGAAGAGAAGCGAGACGGCGATCGCCTCCACGCGGGCAGCCTCGAGCGCGGCGATGAGCCCGTCGATTTCGGCCTCCGCAAGGGGCGTGACGATCCGGCCGTCCGCACCGATGCGCTCCGTGATCTCGAAGCGCCGCCGGCGCGGGATGAGCGTGGCAGGGGCGTCCTGGAAGAGATCGTAGAGCTTGGGGCGCGCCGAGCGGCGCAGCTCCAGCACGTCACGGAAGCCGCGGGTGGTCACCAGCGCCGCGCGTGCGCCCTTCTCCTCGAGGATGGCGTTGGTGACGACGGTGGTCGCGTGCGCCAGCATGCCGACGTCGCCGGCCGCCAGGCCATAGCGCCGCATCGCCATCTCCAGTGCGGCCAAAACGCCCTCGGCGAAATCACGCGGCGTGGTGGGCACCTTGGCGACGCCGATCTGCCCCGTTGCATCGTCGATCAGCGCCACGTCCGTGAACGTGCCCCCGATATCGACCCCCACGCGCCACGCCATCTCGCCCGCTCTCCCTTGTTCGAACGCGCCATTGTAGACGGGATGCCGAGCATTGGAACGCGGCGCTATGTCGAATTGCGAAGCTTGCGCTGGTGAGTGCGTCCTTCCGGGCGGCCGCACCCAGAGGCGCGATTGTGCCGGCCGAGCCGGGTCCCGGATATTCGCTGGCGCGAATTCCGGGATGACAGAGGACAGCTGCTGCCCGGCTCAGGTCGAGTACTGGGCGAACTGCAGCGTGCCGGCGCGGGCGCGGTAGTCGGTGCGCACGTTGACGACAGCCACCTTGCCCTTGTCGACCTGGGCTTGCGCACGCTCGAGTGCCGGGCGGATATCCTCCGCCTTCTCGACGTAGGCGCCGTAGGCGCCGAGCGCTTCGGCCATCTTGTCGTAGCGCGTGTAGCCGAGGTCGCGGCCGGGCTTCTCCCGCTTGGGATCGGCGGTCCAGCCGCCGTTGAGGCTGATCACCACCAGCACGGGGATCTTGTGGCGCACGGCCGTGTCGATCTCCATGGCATTCAAGCCGAACGAGCCGTCGCCGTGCACGACGATGACCTGCTTGTCGGGCTTGGCGATCTTGGCGCCCAGGCCGAACGGCAGGCCCACGCCCATGGTGCCGAAGGGCCCCGAGTTCAGCCGGTGGCCGGGTGAGAAGGTCGGCATCGACTGCCGGCCGTAGTTGAGGATCTCCTGGCCGTCCACCACCAGGATGGCGTCGCGCTGCATGAAGCTGCTGATCTCCTCGCACAGCCGCAGCGGATGGATGTCGCCGTCCTCGACGTACTTGTTGGCGCCGGGCGCCTTGAGCTTGGCCTCCGCGCCCTCGGCCAGCTGCTTGCGCCAGTCCTTGTAGCGGTCCGGGCTGACCTTGCCCTTGAGGCCGGCTAGGATCTGGGTGAGCACCATCTTGCAGTCGCCGACGATGCCGATATCGACCTTGCGCGCCGCGGTGGCGATCTCGGCCGGATCGATGTCGATGCGCGCGATCCTGGCGTCGGCATTGAAGCGTGGCGGCGCGGCGTGGCTAATGATGTAGTTCATGCGCGTGCCGAGCACGATGATGAGGTCGGCCTCCTTGAAGGCGGTCGAGCGCATCGACAGGAACGACAAGGGGTGGTCGTCGGGCAGGACGCCGCGCCCCTGGGGCGTGGTGTAGAAGGGGATGCCTGCCTTCTCGACCAGCTGCTGCATCTCGCCCCAGGCGCGCGACCAGATCACGCCGCTGCCGGAGATGATCACCGGTTTCCTGGCCTTGGCCATCGCCTGGATCAGCGCATCCACCTGCTCGGGATCGCCGAGCGGGCGGGCGTTGAGGATGGGCCGGCCGCTCATGGACCAGTCGACCTGCTCCTCCGGGATCTTGGCGTAGAGGATGTCGCCCGGGAAATCGAGATAGGTGGGGCCCGGCTTGCCGCTCATAGCGTGCTGGAAGGCGGCGTTCACCTGCTCGGGGATGCGCTTGAGGTTGTAGACGCGGTCCGACCATTTCACGCAACCCTTGACGATGGCGACCTGGTCGATCTCCTGGAACACCTGCCGGCCGAACTGGTAGATCGGGCTCGAGCCGCCGATGGCGACCACGGGGCAGCAGTCGATCAGCGCATTGGCAAGCCCGGTGGTGAGGTTGATGACGCCGGGCCCGCTCGCCGCCATGCAGACGCTGGGCTTCTGCAGCAGGCGGCTGTAGGCCTGGCCCATCAAGGCCGCGGCCTGCTCGTGGCGCACGTCGATGGGCCGGATGCCCTCCTTGATGCAGGACGCCTCCGCCAGCAGCATCGGTCCCCCCATGAGGAAGAAGAGGTTGTCCGTGCCCTCCTTCTTCAAGGCCTTCGCCAGGATTTCCGAGCCCGTCAATTCCGCCATGTTGGCCTCCTCCCTGCGAAGGGGTCAGACCCCTTGCTACTCCGGTTGCGATATTAGCATCAGCGCCGAGGCAAGGGGTCTGACCCCGTTGCCCGCGTCATTCCCGCAAGCGCGCAGCGCGTCAGCGGGAACCCAAACCAGAACTCCACGCGTCCCAATGTGCCGCTGGATTCCCGCTCTGCGCTTCGCTTGGCGGGAATGACGGCCGCACGCCATCCACATTCCGCTATGTTCGCGTGATTACCTTGTCCCTCTCGAGGGCCTCGATGTCGCGCGAACCGAGGCCGAGCCAGCTTTCGAGCACGCTGGCGGAGTGCTCGCCGAGCATGGGCGAGGCCTTCACGGCCACGGGCGCGCCGTTGTGGCGCACGGGCCATGTGGGCACGACGTAGCCCTTCACCACCGGGTGGTCCACGACCTGCAGGATGCCGCGCTCGTGGAATGTGCGGTCCTCGGCCAGCTCCTTGGTGTCGAGCACCGCGCCCGCAGGAATGCCGGCAGCCCCGATGATCCGCATCGCCTCATGCTTGTCGTGCTTGATCGTCCACTCGGCGATGATGGCGTTCACCTCGGCCTCGCGCTCGTTGCGGGCGGCGGGGGAGTCGTAGCGCGGATCGCCGATCAGATCCTCGCGGCCCACCACCTGCAGCAGGCGCCGCCAATGCTCCGGGTTGGCGCGGCTCGTATAGACGTAGACGTAGTCGTTGGGGCCACCGCCCCTGCACTTGAAGATGCCTTGCGGCGGGTTGCCGCCCGACACCGTCTGGTCGCCGGCGCGCTGGACCGGGCCGCCCTTGCGCGCCTGCGTGGCAAAGGCGAGGCGGATGTAGTGCAACATCGCGTCCTGCATGGCGATCTGCAGGCGCTGCCCCTTGCCGCTGCTCTTCTTCTCGTAGAGCGCGCCCAGGATGCTGATGCACAGCAGCATGCCCGTGCCCGTGTCGCCGAGCGTGGGGCCGGGCTTGACGGGCGGACCGTCCGGCTGGCCCGAGATGCTCATGACGCCGCCGGTTGCCTGCGCGATCATGTCGAAGGCCAGATTGTTCTCGAAGGGGCTGCCCTCGCCGAAGCCCTTCACCTGCGCATAGATGATGCCGGGGTTGATCTTGGCGACGACGTCGTAGCCGAGCCCCAGGCGCTCGATGGCGCCCGGCGCGAAGTTCTCGACGAAGACGTCGGCCTTGCGCGCGAGATCGAGCACCAGCTTCTTGCCGGCGGCCGACTTCAGGTCGATCGTCACCGACTTCTTGTTGGCGTTGAAGATGAGAAAGTAGAAGGAGTCGCGCTCCGGGTCGGACAGCACCGTGCGTCCTGGGTCGCCGGACTTCGGGTTCTCCACCTTGACCACCTCGGCGCCGAGCCACGCCAGCGCCTCAGTGCACGACGGACCAGCCTCGAACTGCGAGAGGTCCAGCACGCGCACCCCGTTGAGACAGCCGAGGGATACCTGCTTTGCCGCCATGTCGCTTCCGCTCCCTATGTGTTTTTCTGCAGTAAACAGCCTTCGCCGGGCCGAAGACAAATGCGTGCTTCGCAGGGCTGTGGTTACACTGTCGCAACGGGCGTCGCGGGGGAGCCGACGGCGCCCGGCAGGCGCAGCGGCGGGGCGGTGAGCAGGAAGCGGCTGCGGTTGTTCTTCCTCAGCCAGTCGGCAAGCTCGGACAGGCGCCAGATTTCGCCGAGATTCACGCCGGTCTTGAACAGGCAGTGCTGGTGAAGGGGCAGCATGGCGCATTGGCCGGGCTGCAGCGGCTTGTTGTGGACCTCCACCGCATAGTTGTCGGAGATCAGCGCCACCAGCCTGGTCTCGGTGACCCACTGCTGCAGGCGCGGGTCGCTGCCGTCGAGGCCGGTGCAGCTCGTTTCCAAGAGCTCCCGGTCGGGCTTCTTCTTGCCTTCCAGGATGAGGTCGTCGAAGCCCGTGCGGAGGCAGACGAAGTCGCCAGCTTCCACCTTGATGCCGTCGGCTGCCATGATGCGCATCAGGTCGTCGTAGCCGACCGCGTGGCGCTTGCGCCCGTAGTGGGCGTAGAGGTCGATCATGACGGCGCGGCCTTGCAGGCATTTGACCGCCATGTTCTCGACGCCCAGCGCGTTGGCCGAGGACGTGCCCCTGGCCTCGACGAAGGTGCCGGGCAGCGCGCCGGCGTCCTTCGCATCGGTGGGCCCGACCAGGTCGATGCCACCGCGGTAGCCGTTGTAGAAGGTGGGCTCGGGCTTGCCGGTGCCATTGGCGTCGAACAGGGCGCCGACGTGGGCCAGCGTGTCCCATTGCGTGGAGTATTGCAGGTGCAGCAGCACGACGTCGTCGTTGATGACGTCGGTCATGCCGGGCTTGTCCCACTCCTTGCGGTAGAGCCAGTTGGGCTTGTCGCCCCGCACCGTCGGGCGGATCTGCGGCGGGTGCCGGCGCGGGTTCAGCACATTGCCGCCGGGATAGTCGAGTGGCATGGAGAGGCAGAACGTTCTCCCTTCCTTAACCTCGGCGATACCCTGCTTCACCTTGGCCGGAGTGAGCTCGTTCATGCGGCCGAGCTGGTCGTCGGGCCCGTAGTCGCCCCAGGTCGAGTTCTCCGGCCGCCGCTGCCAGCGCTTCCGCTCGGTCATCGCGTTCCTCCCATCGCTCCGTTGCCGGGATGGTACCACCGGGATGCGCCCCTGCGAGCGAAATGTGGCTTGACCCACGTCAACGCGGGGCTAGCGATCAGGCTGTCTGCTGGGAAGGCCCCTTCCAAAAGTATGCCTTGGCACATCCGCGAGGCCGGGAAGCGCGGCACCGGAGAATGCTGCTTGGAGCGCCAATCCACATCGCGATTTCTCATAGCCGTCTTCGACGACTGGGCGGACTTGCATGCCGCGCTCGAGGATCTCAAGCTGCACGGCATTGCCCCCAAGGGAGCCGTGCTTTTCGCGCGTGACGACTCTCCCCCCGATCCGTTGCTGCGGTCGGCGGAGGTGATCTCGCTCCTGCTCGCCGAGACGACGGAGCTTCCCCTCGAGACGGCCCAGCGCAGCTTGCGCTGCACGGCGGGGACGCTGGCCCACGCCCTCGCGGCACAGTCCGCGCGGGGGGCTCGCCGGCTTGCCGCAGCCCTCAAGGAATGGGTGAGCGGGGAGCATGCCGATGCTTTGCAGAGACACGTCGAGCAGGGCAGGCTGGTGTTCTGGTTCGAGCTTGCGCGGCCGGAGGACTTGGAGCTTGTATGCGGTCGGCTGGTTCAGACGAGCCCGCACGTCGTCGGCATGTGCAGCTTGGCTCGCGCCGAGGAGAGGCCCAAGAAGAAGCCCGCGCTCAAGCATCGCCAATAGAGGACGATCCATCCATGAGAACCCTTCCGTGTCTGAGCCTGATGATCGCATTGGGCTTTGCAGCCGCCCCGGCCGGCGCGCAAACGGTTCCGGGCGACGTGCGGCACGGACGCGACCTCTCGGAGCGCTTCTGCGTCAACTGCCACAGCGTGAAGTCGGAGCCGGCTGCAACCGTGAGCTCCGACGTTCTGAGCTTTCCCTCGATCGCCAAGCAGCCGGGCACGACGGCCGAGAGGCTGGCGGGCCGGATCATCATTCCGCACCCCGCCATGCCGGGCGTGCAGCTGACCGTGCGCGAGTTGCGCGACATCATCGCCTACATCATGTCGCTGAAGCCCGACAAGTAGACGGGGTACGACCCCGCAGCGGCACTGCCGGAGATCACAGCGGAGCGTGCAGGCGGCCGGATGGCACCCGCGAAGAGCCGCCTTTTCACCGGGAATGGTGGCTACTGCCAGCTGCCCTGGCGGCAGTCCTTGCCGCGAGGGGGGCGAGGCGGACCGTTGCCGTTGACAGCGCCAAGCGGAATTCTGACAGTCTCGGGCTTCGCCGGCTGGGGCGCGGTGTCGAAGGGTCACCGGGTTGGAAACGCTCGTCATCATTCTGATCGGCCTGGCCATCTGGCTTTGGGTTGCGAGGAGGTGGGGTTGGGACCTGCGAAAGCTCTCCTGGCCGGCATCCACAGCCCCGGGGCCTGCTCCTGACGGCCAGCCAGCCGCCTCCAGCCAGCCGCCGCCGACCGCTGCCAGCGCAGAGTCCGAGTCGCTCTCCGCGCGCCTGCACAGCCTCGAAGCCGTGTTCGCTCCGCTGGCGTCGAACTATGCGCACCCTCGCGAGCTCGAGGATCAGCCCCAGTTCAAGCAGGCCGTCGACCTGCTGGCGGACATGGCCGTGCCTCGGGACACGGTCATGCAGTATGCGCTCGGCGCCAACTGGCCCCTGGCCTGCGCCGGGCTGGCGGCCCTCATTCAGCGCATCGACCCCGACGATGGTGCCGACAAGGTCGTGGCGCACTTCGAGAAGCTCTATCCCTGGCCGATCTACTTCGCCCTGAAGTACCTCATCGTCGTCGTGCCGCGGCCGGCGGTGGGCGCCCCGGTGGCCGCTGCCAAGGACTGGTGGGGCGACAATCTCGTGGTGCCAGGGCTGTTCCGCGAGTACTTCGCCGAGCGCGAACGCCTGGGCGACGAGCCCGAGTTCGGCTCGGCGCTGGATGCAGGCTACGCCTCGCCCCCCGCCGTCATCAGAGCCTTTCTCCAGCACGTGGCGCACCCTTACGCCACCGCGCTCATCCGACAGCTCGACGGCTTCCAGCGGGCCAGCGTCGACCGCACGTTTCTCAGCTCGTTCGGCCGCTTCTGGGCGGACCGCAAGGACAACGAGCTCCTGATCGAGCCCGACGTCTGGCGCGAGGACCTGGAGGCAGCGGTGAGCGCATCGCTGCAGACCCCGACGCGCTCGCTACTGGTCAGCGGCGAGCACAGGGTCGGCAAGACGACGTTCCTTCAGCTCCTGGCGCAGCGTCTGGACCGCGAGGGCTGGGCGGTGTTCGAGGCCGGCGCCGCCGATCTCATGGCGGGGCAGCAGTGGTTCGGCCAGCTCGAGGGCCGCATCCAGCGCACGGTGGAGGAGCTGGCAGCTTCCAGGAAGCTCATCTGGTACATCCCCGACATGCTGCAGATGGCGCGCAGCGGGACGCACCAGGGGCAGGCCGCCAGCGTGCTGGATCAGATCCTGCCTGCCATTGTCGCGGGCCGCCTGATCGTGTGGACGGAGGCAAGCCCCACCAGCACGGCCCGCCTGCTGCAACTGCGCCCGGCCCTGCGCGGCCTCTTCGAGGCGGTGCGGCTCGAGCCGCAGTCGCAAGAGGAGGCGGAGGCGCTGGCCCTGGCCTGGGTACGGCGCCTGGAAAGCGAGGCGCACCTGACGATCGAGCCCGATTGCATTCCGGTGGCGCTGAGCTCGGCGCGCCAATACCTGAGCGCCGCCAACCTTCCGGGCTCCATGCTCGACCTCATCAAGCTCACCGTGAACCGGGCTCTCAAGGGCGAGAGCACGACCGTCGGCCCCCACGATGTGGTCGTGACGCTGTCCCAGCTGACGGGCCTGCCCGTGTCCATCCTCGACAACAAGGAGCGCGTCGACCTGGCGGCGATCCGCGAATACTTCACCAGCCGGGTGATCGGTCAGGACGAGGCCGTCACCGCCATCGTCGAGCGCATCGCCATGCTGAAGGCCGGGCTCAACGATCCCGGCAAGCCGGTCGGCGTGTTCCTCTTCGCCGGCTCCACCGGCACCGGCAAGACCGAGCTCGCCAAGACCACGGCGGAGTACCTGTTCGGCTCGGCCGATCGCATGATCCGCCTTGACATGAGCGAGTTCCAGGCCCCAGAGACGACGCACAAGATCCTCGGCGGCGACGATACGGACTCGCTAATCAACCGGGTGCGCAAGCAGCCGTTCTCCATCATCCTGCTCGACGAGTTCGAGAAGGCGCACGTGGCGATCTGGGACCTCTTCCTGCAGGTGTTCGACGACGGCCGGTTGACGGACGCCATGGGACATGTGGCCGACTTTCGCCACTGCATCATCATCCTGACGACCAATCTCGGCGCCACCAGCCACCGCACGTCCGGGCTCGGCTTCGCGCCGACGGCCGATACCTTCACCGACAGCCAGGTGCTGCGGGCCATCGGCCAGACGTTCCGGCCCGAGTTCCAGAACCGGCTGGACAAGGTGATCGTATTCCGCCCCCTGACACGCGACTTGATGCGGGAGATCCTCAAGAAGGAGCTCAACCGCGTGCTGGAGCGGCGCGGGCTGAAATACCGGGAGTGGGCGGTGGAGTGGGAAGCCTCCGCGCAGGACTTCCTGCTCGAGAAGGGATTCTCGGCGGAGATGGGCGCGCGGCCGCTCAAGCGCGCCATCGACCAGTACCTGATCGCGCCGCTGGCAGCCACGATCGTGGAACAGCGGTTTCCCGAAGGCGACCAGTTCGTCTTCATTCGCAGCGACGGCCGGGCGATCCAGGCGGAGTTCGTGGATCCCGACAGCGACAAGGGGCCCGATGCGGCCTCGCCCGTGGGGACCCCCGGGGCACGCTCGCCCGCCCTGCCGGCGATGATCCTGGCGCCGGACGGGTCCGACACGGAGGTGCAAGCCCTCCAGCGTGAGCATTCGGGCATCGCCGAGACGCTGGGCTCAGGGCGGTGGGACGACCTCAAGAGCGGCCTGTCGGAGGCCATGACCGCGGCCGATTTCTGGACCCGACCGGACCGCCACGAGACGCTGGCGCGGCTGGCCCTCATGGACCGGGTGAAGGCGGCAGCGGCAACGGCCGGCGCCTTGCAGGGACGGCTCGCGAAGGGAACGGAGCGCACCGGCAAATACTCGCGCGAGCTCGTCGCGCGGCTTGCCCTGCAGCTCCATCTCGTCCGGGAGGGCGTCAAGGACGTGCTCGAGGCCGCGCCCATCGAGGTCGTGCTGGTGGTGGAGCCGGCGTTCGAGCGGCCGGGCGACAGCGCGACGGTGCGCGCGTGGTGCAGCGAGCTCCTGGGGATGTACCGCGCCTGGTGCGGCAACAGGCACATGCAGCTGGCCGAGATCCAGGCCGTCGCGGCGCGCCAGCTGCCGGGGCTCCTCATCAGCGGCTTCGGCGCCCATCGCCTGCTGTCGCGGGAGGTCGGCCTGCATGTGCTCGAGCGTGCCGAGGACGGGGAGAGTGCGAGCCGGGCGGCCGCGCGCGTGAGGCTCGCTGTTGCCCCCCTGGGAGACCTGCCGCCCGAGCGGCTCCGCACCGCGCTCGCCGACGCGCTCGGCCGCGGGCCGCAACCCCACGCCGTCGTGCGCCGCTATCGCCGCGGCCCCTCGCCGCTCGTGCGCGACATGAACGGCGGCTGGCGCACGGGAAAGCTCGACGCCGTGCTGCGGGGCGATTTCGATCTCATCGCGGCCAGCCAGGCGTAGACGGTCAGAGGTTGGGATCCTCGGCGTCGTGGGCATGGCCGATGGCCGCGCGCAGGCGCTTGTCGAGCTTGGCGACGTTGACGATCACCTTCTCGGAATGGACCGCAACGACCGCGTCCAGCGGCACCGTGTACTCGCCCGCATTTTCCACGTAGATCAGCAGCTCCGGCCGGCCGTCGGGAGAGACCTTGAGGACGCCGCCGAAGGGCTTGTCCCGGTCCTTCACAAACACCTCGAAACCTTCTTCGATGGGTTCGTTCATTATTCGGGTCTCCACAACCGTTCCGGACCTGCCGCCGCCGGCCAGAACACGCCCACCCCCGTTAACAAGTCCCTCACATCCTCGATACGTGGAGCGGCGGGATACGCTCCTTCCACGGCATCGCCTCCTCGAGCGCCGCGGCCAACTGCAGCAGCAGGTGCTCGGCCGCCGGCTTGGCCGCGAGCTGCACCCCGATCGGCAGCCCCGAGGAATGCATCGCAAGCGGCAGCGACATGGCCGGCGTGCCCATGACGTTGTGCGGGAGCGTATACTGGCACGGCGGCTTGAACAGCTCGTCGCGCATGTTGTGAGTGCCGACGCCCGGACGTGACAGGTTATAGCGCCCCCACGGCTCTGACACACGCGCGGTCGTCGGCGACAGCCAAATGTCGTGCTTCGTGTAGAACGCGCCGAGCTTGCGCCGCACCAGGTTGAGGGTGCCGCAGGCGGCGATGAAGCGCGCAGGGCCAATGCTCTTGGACCACTCGTAAACGTCGAGGATGACGGGCTCCAGCGTATCGGGCCCCACCTTGTGGCCGCTGCGCTTGGCGTAGCCGTCGAGTCGGACATCGAAACCGAAGAAAAAGACCTCGAAGGCGGCGGTCAGCATGTCGAGGCCGCCCAAATCCACGCTGGCGCGCTCCACGGTGTGGCCCATCCCGGCCAGCGTCTTGCCGGCCGCCTCCACCGCGCGCGCGACCTCCGGGTCGACCTTCATGCCGACCAGCTCGTCGAGCACGATCCCGATCCTCAGCTTCGGCGCCGGCTTGCTGGCGAGCGCGGCGTAGGGCTCGTCCGGCTTGGGGATGATGAACGGGTCGCCCGGCTGCGGAATGGCGAGGCAGTCGAGCATGGCCGCCGCATCGCGCACCGTCTTGACCTGCACGAAATTCATCGAGTAGCCCCAGCCGCCCTCGTCCACCACCGGGCCCGATGAGATGCGCTGGCGCGAGGGCTTCAGGCCCACGCCGCCGCACCAGCTGGCGGGAATGCGGATCGAGCCGCCGATGTCGGAGCCGTGCGCGATGGGCACGATGCCGGCGGTGACGGCAGCCTGCCCGCCGCCCGTCGATCCCCCCGCCGAGTACCCGTGCTTCCAGGGGTTCGACGTGTTGCCGAACATCACGCTCTCGGTGGTGGCAGCCATCGAGTACTCGGGGGCCGCCGAGCGGCCGAGAATGTTGACGCCCGCGGCCTTGAGCAGGTCGACAAGATATGTGCCGACCTCCACGGTCATCCCCGCGCACAGCCGCGAGCCGAACTCGATCTTGCGACCCTTCTCGTGGCCGAACACGTCCTTGATGAGGAAGGGCACGCCGCGGAAGGGACCGTTGCCCAGGCTCTTCTCGTCGAGGCCTTCGATGCGGTCGGGATAGAGCTCCACCACGGACCTGACGGCGGGATCGACCTTCTCCCTGGCGGCAACCGCCGTCTGCGCGAGCTCCTTGGGGCTCACTTGCCTCTTGGCCACCAGCTCGGCGAGACCCAAGGCATCGTAGCTGGCATATTCGGTGAGGTTCATGGACGTGCTCCTCCGCTTTTTCCCGATCCGGCCGGACCCCAACCACAACGCTGTCATCCCGGGCCTTGTGCCCGGGATCTATCTCTCCGCGCGCTCCGGCGTTCGCGGTGCGCTGGATCCCGGCGACCCTTGGCATTCGCCGAGGGCAGGCAAGCGCCGGGATGACACGTGTGCCTCATGCCGCGCCGGCCGCCGCTCCGAATTGCGTGTTGCGTCCGGGCGCCGCCTCGAACAGGGCGCGGGTGTACTCGTGCTTCGGCGCGGCGAACACCTCGGCCGTGGGGCCCTGCTCGACGACAATGCCCCGCTGCATGACGGCGATGCGGTCGCAGATCTGGGCGGCGACGCGCAGGTCGTGCGTGATGAAGAGCACGGCAAGATCGAAGCGCTGACGCACGTCGTCGAGCAGCTTGAGCACCTGGGCCTGCACGGAGACGTCGAGCGCCGATACGGGCTCGTCGGCGATCAGCAGCTCGGGCTCCATGGCCAGCGCCCTGGCGATGGCAATGCGTTGGCGCTGGCCGCCCGAGAACTGGTGCGGATAGCGGTCGAGCGCGTCCGGTGACAGGCCGACCAGCGCCATCAGGCGGCTGGCACGATTGAGCGCCTCCGCTTGCGAGAGGCCGAAATTCACGGGCCCCTCGATGATCGAGGCTCCCACCGTGCGCCGCGGGTTGAGCGAGCGGTAGGGGTCCTGGAACACGATCTGCACGTGGCGGCGGTGGGCGCGCAGGCGGCTCTCGGGCAGACGCGCAACATCCACGTCGCCGATGCGGATGGCGCCGGAGGTCGGCTCGATCAGCCGGGCCACGCAGCGCGCCACCGTGGTCTTGCCCGAGCCCGACTCGCCGACGATGCCCACGGTCTCGCCGCGCCGCACCTGAATGTCCACGTTCTCGGCCGCGCGGACGATCCTCCCCGCCCTGAAGAGGCCCTTGCCTCCATACGTCTTGGAGAGGCGCTCGATGACGAGCGCAGTGGCGCCGGCCTTGGGTGCGCGCGCTGGCGGCTTCAGGCTCGGAACGGACGAGATCAGCATGCGCGTGTAGTCGGACTGCGGGCGCCTGAGAACCTCATCGCGCAGGCCACTCTCGACTACCCTACCCGATTGCATGACCACCACCTTGTGGGCGATCTCGGCCACCACGCCGAAATCATGAGTGATGAACAGCACGCCGGTGCCGCGCCGCTCCTGCAGCTCGCGGATGAGGCGCAGGATCTGCGCTTGGGTCGTCACGTCGAGCGCCGTCGTCGGCTCGTCGGCGATGAGCAGGGCGGGATCGAGCACCAGCGCCGCCGCTATCATGATGCGCTGGCGCTGCCCGCCCGAGAGCTGGTGCGGATAGACGTCGATCAGGCGCTCGGGCTCGGGCAGATGCACCAGCCGCATGATCTGCAAGACGCGCTGGCGGCGGTCGGGCTCCGACAACCTGGTGTGGATCTCCAGCACCTCGGCGATCTGATCGCCGACCTTCATCACCGGATTGAGCGCGGTCATGGGCTCCTGGAAGATCATGGCCATGCGCGTGCCGCGCAGGTCGCGCAGATGCGCCGGCGTCGCCTGGAGCACGTCCTCACCCTGCAGCAGCGCCTGGCCGCCGCCGATCTCGAGCTCGCGCGGCAGCAGCCCCATGACGGCCTGCGCGGTCACGGACTTGCCCGATCCCGATTCGCCCACGACGCACACGATCTCGCCCGCGCCGACCACGAAGGCGATGTTCTCGACCGCATTGGCGCGGTCGGAGCCGCGCGGGAGGCGCACCGTGAGGTCCTTGAGGTCGAGGACGGGGGCGCTTGTCGTCTCGGCCATTCGCCCTCACACCCGCTTGGCGAAGCGAGGATCGAGCGTGTCGCGCAACCCGTCGCCCAACATGTTGATTGCCAGCACGGCGACCGCCAGGAACACGCCCGGATAGAAGATGTTGTGCGGGAAGATGCGAAACAGCGAGCGGCCCTCGGCCATGATGTTGCCCCAGGTGGGCGTCTCCGGCGGGATGCCGATGCCGAGGAAGGAGAGGATGGCCTCGATCAGGATGGCGGAGGCGCAGATGAAGGTGCCCTGCACGATGAGCGGCGCCACCGTGTTGGGCAGCACGTGGCGCACGAGCAGCGTCGGCGTGGGCGTGCCGACGGTGATGGCCGCCTCCACGTAAGGCTCCTCGCGGATCGAGAGCACGATGGCACGCACCAGCCGCACGACCCGCGGGATCTCGGGGATGACAATGGCGATCACGACCGCCACCAGCCCGGCGCGGGACAGCGAGACGACACCCATGGCGAGGAGGATGGCCGGGATCGCCATCAGGCCGTCCATGAGGCGCATGATGATGCCGTCGAGCCAGCGGATGTAGCCCGCAACGAGCCCGATCGCCAAACCGATGGCGACGCTCAGTGCGGCCACCGTCACGCCGATGATCAGCGACACGCGTGCCCCGTAGACGACCCGGCTGTACACGTCGCGACCCAGCGTGTCGGTGCCGAAGCGGTGAACGAACGTGACCTCCTTGCCGTCGTCGGTGCGGATCGTGCGTTCGGCGCCCGGCTTCTTGTTGCGGAAGACCGGATTGATCTCGGAAGGGTCGGTGGTGCCGAGCACCGGCGCCAGCGCGCCGATCAGCGCCAGGACGAGGACGATGCCCGCGCCGATCACGACGCTCCAGTTGCCGAGCAGCAGGCGGACCGTGCCCGGGCGGCGGCGCGCGCCGGGCGCCGGCTCGGCAATCTCGGCGGGCAGAGCCTCGATGCTCAATATCGGATCCTCGGATCGAAGAACGTGTAGGTGACGTCGACCAGCAGGTTGATGAGCACGTAGGCCAGCGAGAACAGCAGGATCACCGCCTGGATGGTGGGGTAGTCGCGGGCGAGGACCGCGTCGACGGTGAGCCGGCCGAGGCCGGGGATGGTGTAGACGGACTCCGTCACCACCACGCCGCCGATCAGCAGCGCGACACCGAGCCCGATCACCGTCACGATCGGCACCGCCGCGTTGGCCAGCGCATGGCGGGTGAGCACCCGGCCCTCTGTCTGCCCCTTCGCGCGGGCCGTGCGGATGTAGTCCTCGTTCATCACCTCGAGCACGCTGGTGCGGGTGATGCGGGCAATGAGGGCCACGTAGATCACCGACAGCGTCACGGAGGGAAGGATGAGCCGCTCCAGCCATCCTCCGATGCCCTGGCTGAGGCGCTGGTAGCCCTGCACGGGAAGCCAGTTGAGCTCTATGGCAAAGACGTAGATGAGCAGGTAGCCGATGACGAAGACCGGCACCGAGAAGCCGAGCACCGAGAATCCCATGACGATGCGGTCGAGCCAGCCGCCGTGCCGATAGGCGGCCAGCACACCCAGCGGAATGGCGATCAGCACCGCGAGGACGATGGTGAAGAACGCCAGCGACAGCGTCGGCTCCAGGCGGTCGAGGATCAGGTCGGCCACCTGCTTCTTGAAGAAGAACGATTCGCCGAGGTCGCCGTGCAGGGTCTTGGCCGACCAGATGATGAATTGCGTGAGGATCGGCTGGTCGAGACCGAGGCGCTTGCGGATCTCCGCCACCTGCTCGGCATTGGCATTGTCACCGGCGATGATGGCGGCCGGGTCGGACGGCGTCAGGCGCAGCATCAGGAAGACCAGCACCGCGACGATGATCATCACGGGGATTGTCGCCGCCAGCCTGCGCAGGACGTAGCTGAACATCTACGGGTCCGATCCGTCGCGGATGCGGGGCCGGCACCGGTTGCCGGTCCCGGCCCCCGCGTCTTGCGGCATCACTGCATGGCGATATTCCAGAACAGCGGCGCCGGGGCCTGGAGCATGCCGTCCACGTTCTTGCGCATCACGGCGCCCAGATACCACTGGCCGAGCGGGATATGGGTCACGACCTGGGCCTCGCGCGCCTGCACGGCTTCGGCGATGGCCTTCTGCTTGGCCGGATCGGTCTCGCGGGCGAACTGATCCCTCAGCTTCTCCATGGTCTCATCGCAGGGCCAGCCGAACATGGCCTTGTCGCAGCCCGAGTTCATGAAGCCCGCAAAGACCGGGTTGGTGATGTCCACCGACACCCACGAGGTGAGGAACGCGTGCCAGCCGCCGGCATTCGGCGCATCCTTCTTGGTGCGGCGCGCGACCAGGGTCTGCCAGTCCATGGACTGCATGTCGACCTTGAAGCCGGCCTTCTCCATCAGCGACTTCGCCACCGGGGCGAGATTGGTGAGCACCTGCAGATCGGTGGAATGCATCAGCACGATGGGCGTGCCGTCGTAGCCGGCCTCCTTGAGCAGCTCCTGCGCCTTCTTGAAGTCTGACTTGAGCATGCCCTCCAGGCCCTTCTCGGAGGAGAGCGCCGTGCCGCAGGGGAAATAGGCGTTGCACACCTTGTAGTACTTGGGGTCGCCGACGACGGCCTTGAGGAAGTCCTCCTGGTTGAAGGCGTACATCAGCGCCTGGCGCACCTTGGGGTTGTCGAACGGCTTGGCGGTCCAGTTCGGCCGGAATGTGTACTGGTTGCCCAGCACGTTCCAGTCGACATACTTGATGTTGGAATCGGCCAGCAGCAGCGGCAGCAGATCATGCGGCGGCTGCTCGATGAAATCGATCTCCCCGGCGAGCAGCGCGTTGACGGCCTGCTGATGGTCGGAGATGGCGCGCCACTCGACGCGATCGACCTTCACGACCTTGCCGCCGGCGAGCCCGGAGGCCGGCTCGGAGCGCGGCACGTACTTGTCGAACTTGACATAGACCGTCTTGTCGCCCGGCTTCCACTCATCGCGCTTGAAGACGAACGGACCGGAGCCCGTGAAGTCTGAGATCTGCGTGTTGGGATCGGTCTCCGCTACGCGCTTGGGCATCATGAAGGGAACGTTGGAGGACGGCTTGCCGAGGCCCAGGAGCACGAGGCCGGTGGGCGACTTGAGCTTCATGACGAAGGTCTTGGGATCCTTGACCTCGATGCCATCGACGAAAGTCATCAGCTTCTGGCCGGTGGAATCCTTGGCGGCCCAGCGCTTGATGGAGGCGACGCAATCCTCTGCCGTCACGGGTGCCCCGTCATGCCACAGCAAGCCGTCGCGCAAGGTGAAGGTGTGGGTGAGCTGATCGGCGGAGACGTCGTACTTGCCGACCATCTGCGGCTTGATCTCGCCCTTCGCGTCCGCCGCGAACAGGGTGTCGTAGATCATGTAGCCGTGGTTGCGGACGATGTAGGCCGTGGTCCAGATCGGGTCGAGGATCTTGAGGTCCGAGTGCATGACCGCGCGCAGCACCTTTTCGGCGTGCGCAGGGGCGGCGAGGCCGATGGCCGCGACGATCGCGGCAATTGCAAACATGCTTCGGCGCAGATGGCCCATCTTCGTCTCCAGTTGGCGGAAATGGCTCACGGCAGCGGTCGCTAGTGTCCTGATCGCGAAATTCGTCTACATGCGCGGCAAGCCCGGAACGAATTTCGCGATCTGAAGGACACTAGCAAAGCCGATGAACTAGTGTGATTCAGATCGAGAAGTCCGCTCCCGACCAGGCCCAGCGCGATGATGCGGACTTCTCGATCATCACACTAGGGGTCGGCTCCCAAACGCATTTCGGCCGCGATTACACAACTCCCCTCAGCGCAAGTCAAAGCCTAGATATGCCCCGTTTTTCGACTTGGCTGCCCAAGCGCGCGCCAGCCCCTCCGTACCCCGCGCGTTTGGCCCTTCCGTTTCCCGCGCATCAAGCTAGGCTGCAAACCGCAGCCGGCAAGCAAGGAGGCAAGTCCCATGCCGATCGTGAATCGCGTCGCGGCCATCCATGAGGAGATCACAGCCTGGCGCCGCGATCTGCATGAGCACCCCGAGATCGGCTTCGAGGTGCATCGCACAGCCGGGCTCGTGACGGAGAAGCTCAAGGCCTTCGGCTGCGACGAAGTGGTCCCGGGCATCGGCAAGACCGGCGTGGTCGGCCTGATCAAGGGGCGCAAGACGGCGTCGGGCAAGGTCGTGGGGCTGCGCGCCGACATGGACGCCCTGCCGATCCAGGAGACCACCGGCGTTGCCTATGCCTCCAAGACGCCGGGAAAGATGCACGCGTGCGGGCATGATGGGCACACGGCCATGCTGCTCGGCGCCGCAAAATATCTGTGCGAGACGCGCAATTTCGACGGCACGGTCGCCGTGATCTTTCAGCCCAACGAGGAAGGCCTGACGGGCAGCCTCGCCATGATCGAGGACGGCTTCATCGAGCGTTTCGGCATCCAGCAGATGTACGGCATGCACACGTCGCCGACCCATGAGCTGGGCAAGTTTGCGCTCTGCGCCGGACCCATGCTGGCGGCATGCGACAAGTTCACGATCGAGATCTCGGGCAGGGGCTCCCACGCCGGACGCCCGCACGAAGGCGTCGATCCCGTGGTGGTGGCGGCGCAGACCATCATGGGCCTGCAGACCATTGCCTCCCGCACCATCGATCCCCTGGATGCCGTGGTGGTCTCGACCTGCATGGTGCGGGCGGGCGAGGCCTTCAACATCATCCCTCAGGGCGCGACCCTGATCGGCACGATCCGCACCTTGAGCGAGAGCGTGCGCGCCAAGACGCACGCCAGGCTTCGCAGCATCGTCGAAGGCACGGCCGCGCTGTTCGGCGCGACGGCACAAGTGACCCTGGAGGGGGACGTGCCGGTCACCGTCAACGACGCGGAGAAGACCAGGTTCGCGTCCGCAGTGGCGCGCGAGATCGTCGGCGAGGGCAACGTGCTCGAAATGCGCCCGATCATGGGGGCGGAGGACTTCTCGCACATGCTGAGGAAGCGGCCCGGCGCCTTCATCATGATCGGCAACGGGGTCGGTCCCGGGCTGCACAATCCCGGCTACAACTTCAACGACGCCGCCATCCCGCTCGGCGTTTCCTATTGGGTGCGCCTGGCGGAGACGGCCATGCCGGCCTGAGGCCGGCTGGGCTTTTCCCCTACCGCGCCGGGGCCGGTGCTCTGCTCGATGCGGCCGGCTTGCCGGAAATCGCGGCGTTGACAGCCGGCAACACCTTCTCGGCCGTCAGCACCATGGACCGCCGGCCGAGATCCCGGTCGAGCCAGTCCTTGCCGGCGTAGAGCAGCGTGCCGAAGTCGCCGATCTCCTCGCGGAAGGCGAGCAGGTCGTCCGCGACCTTCTCAGGCGAGCCCCAGATCACCAGCTTGTCGAGGGCATAGTCGACGGTGACGGCGCTGTCGGGCATCTCGCGCGAGGTCTTGAAGGCCTCGCCGCGTCCAGCCTTCATGATCTTGGTGACGAGCGAGTGGTAGTAGTGCCTGTAGGGGCTGTTCGGCGCATAGACGTACTCGCGCGCGCGTCGATCGTCATCGGCGACGAACAGGCTCTTGGCCACGCGCCAGTTGGCGGGATCGGCCGGACGCCCGGCCCGGACACAACCCTCCGCGTACTTGGGCCAATGGCTCCTCACCCACTGCGGCATCAGGAAGTTGGCCGAGATGGGATCCCAGCCGCGCGCCGCAGCCTCCGTAACTCCCTTGGAGAACGGCGCCACTGCCGTGACGACGATCTGCGGATGCGGCCTCTGCAGCGGCTTCGGCAGGATGCCCTGGCCGATGTCCGCCATCAGCGTGCGCGCGGTGCTGATCTTCCAGTACTTGCCCTCGATATCGTAGGGCGCCTCGCCGGCCCAGATCGCCAGCACCTGGTTGATCGCCTCGAGGAACATCTCGTTGCGGTTGGCGTCGAGGTTGCCGAACACCTCCGCATCGGAGAGCAGGCCTCCCGGCGAGATGCCGAAGATGAAGCGCCCGTCGAGCAGGTGGTCGAGCATGGCGATATTGGCGGCGATCGCGGCCGGATGACCGTTCGGCATGTTGATGGTGCCGGTGCCGAGCTTGATGCGCTTCGTCGCGTCGATCAGCGAGGCGATGAAGATCGTGCACGAGCTGATGTTCTCGGCCGCATCCGTCGTGTGCTCGCCGACGTAGCCTTCGACGAAGCCCAGCTCGTCGGCGAGGATGAAGGCTTCCCGATCCTCCCTGAGCGAGACCTGCCAATCCTTGCCCAGGGCATGGATCGGCATCGTGAAGAAGCCGAGCTGCATGGTGTGCGTTCCGTTACTTGATGGCCTGAGGGTTGATGGGCGAGCCGGTGCCGCCGGGGATGACGAGGGGGGCGCCGCAGAAGAAGAACTCGTACACCTTGTCGCCGGCGCAGTCCTCGGCCAGCTCCTTGAGGTCGAACATCTCGCCCATGTAAAGGCCCATGGCCGGGATCACCACCCAGTGCCAGGGCTGGTTGACGTCCTTGGTCTCGTTGGGGCGCACCTCCACCCCCCAGGTGTCGGAGCAGACCCCGGCCACCTCGTGCGCGTGGAGCCAGTAGCAGCTCTCGAACTTGAGGCCCGGCGCGTCGCCGCCGGCATAGCCGCCCCAGTCGCCGCGCCTGTTGCAGGCCTCCATCTGGCCGGTGCGGACGATGACGAAGTCGCCTCTGCGGATGTCGACCTTCTGCGCCGCAGCGCAGGCATCGAGATCGTCGTTGGAGATGCCCTCCCCGTCGGCCAAGGTCTCGACGCCCTTCCACCGGGCGATGTCGAGAAGTACGCCGCGGCCGATGAGCTTGTCCTTGGCGTGCTCAATGCCGAGCTTTGAGAGGCCGTTGGAGTCCACGGCGGAGGCGTGATGCCCATTGTACATCTTGTCATGATAGAAGATGTGGCCGAGCGAATCCCAGTGCGTGGCCGACTGGATCGGCATGTTGAGCGCATCGTCGGCGTAGAGCAGGCCGTGCTGCCGGCCGGCGAGTGCATCGGTGCCCGTTGCAAGCATGGTGTGGATGGGGTTCCAGCGCTTGCCGAACAGGCCGCGCTGCGGACCGCTCGCGCCCAGCGGAATGCCGAGCGCGAAGGCCTTGCCGCGGCGGATCAGCTTGGCTGCCGCGACGACGTCCGACGGCGTGACGTGGTTGAGCGTGCCGATCTGGTCGTCCTTGCCCCAGCGGCCCCAGTTGGAAAGCGCCTTGAAGGCCTCGTCGACTGCCTTCTTGGAGACGGCGATATTGCGGCCGGCCGATTTCTTGTCGGATGCTGCCATCGTTTCACCCCCTGAGCGCTCTTGCTTGCGGCGCGGTGGCTTCGCGCCGACCGTTCCTGATCAACCCCGGAACGCCGGATGGGTCTGGCGCAGGCGGTCGAGAGCCTGGATCGCCGGCTCGGGCAGCGGACCCATGCCGGCGGCCGCCAGGGCCTCCTCCAGATGCCACGTCTCGCCGATACCGACGACGACGGTCGAGAGCAGCGGGCATGCCAGGCCGAAGCGCAAGGCCGCCTGCGCCGGCTTTCCGTACTGCGAGCCCAGGACCTCGAGGGCCGCTCGAGCCCGCGCCTCCTCGGCGACGTTCTCGGCGTTGGCGGTGATCGGCATCTCGCGTCCGTGCCGCTCGGTCGAGGCCAGGTGTCCCGCGGCGAAGATGCGAATGCCCATGACGCCCATGTCCTTGTCCACGCAGCGGGCAAGCAGGCCGTCGAAGTCGGTCGAGTTCCAGCCCGGGCCGGCACTGGCCATGGCTGTGGGGTTGAGCAAGTTGTAGTAGATCTGAGCGACGTCGAAGCGACCGCTGCCGATGACCTCGTGCAGCGCCTTCGGATCGCCGAGGCCGGTGAGACCGATCCAGTCGCACAGGCCGCGACCGCGCAGCCCGTCCATGATGTCGGCGATGCCGCCCTTGCCCAGGACCTCCTGCGGATTGAGGCTGCGCTTGTCCCGGCCGGGGCCCGTGCCGACCACGATGCGGCTGTGCAGGATGAGCACAGGCACGCGATCGAGGCCCAGCCGCCGTAGGCTGTCGGCGACCGACCGCTCGATCTGTCCGGCAAAGTCCGGTGCCGACGTATCGATATTGAACTTGGTGGAGATACGCGGGCGGCGCTCCCTCGGCAGGGTGCGCAGCCACTCGCCTATCACCGTCTCGGAGACGCCGTTGCCGTAGAGGGGAGCCGTATCGACCCAGTCGATCCCGGCGGCGAGGGCGTCATTGAGCACGCCCTCGCGCACCTGCCGCGATTCACGGATCAGGAGCCCGCCGACCCAGCCGCCGCCATAGGTGAGGGCAGGAATCTCGAGCCCGGTTCTGCCGAAGCGTCGCCGTTGCATGGGTCGTGCCTCGCGGTCGCTGAGAACGGACAGTGCGCCCGGAAGCGTGACACATGGGGCCCGACTCCGCCAGCCCCGGCACATTGTGAATAACGGTCCCCGGCGCACCTGGACGCAGCCGCCCAGGGTGACCACATTGACGGGAATAGGCTAGCTTGCGCTCATGTCGAGCCGGCCGGCCGCGGTCGCCGGCAAGGAGATGCGCATGGACCTCATGAAGATGATGAAGCAGGCCCAGGAGATCCAGGGCCGCATGCAGAAGATGCAGGAGGAGCTGGCGGGCCTGGAGGTCGAGGGGCAATCGGGGGCGGGTCTCGTCAAATTCAAGCTGAACGGCAAGCTGGAGGCGCGCGGGCTCAAGATCGATCCGAGCCTGGTCAAGCCCGAGGACGTGGAGATGCTGGAGGACCTGATCATCGCCGCGTTCCAGGATGCCAAGGCCAAGGCCGAGGCCGAGGCGCAGGCGAAGATGCGGGAGGCCACCGGCGGTCTCGCGCTGCCGCCCGGGCTCAAGCTGTTCTGATCAACTCCCCTCCCCAACGATGAGCAAGGGAGAGGGCCGCCGAGAGAGCGATGAGCAAGAAGACGGCAGGCTCGGAGATCGAGCGGCTGATCGCGCTGCTGGCGCGGCTGCCGGGGCTCGGGCATCGCTCGGCGCGCAAGGCGGCCCTGACGCTCATCAAGCGGCGCAGCGATCTGCTCGAGCCGCTGGCGGCGGCGCTCACCGAGGCGGCGGCGAAGATCGTTCAGTGCCCCAACTGCGGCAACATCGATACGACCAGTCCGTGCACCATCTGCCAGGACCCGCGCAGGGACCAGACCTTGATCGTGGTGGTAGAGGAGATCGGCGACCTGTGGGCGCTGGAGCGGGCCGGGGTCGTCAACTCCCTCTATCACGTTCTCGGCGGCCATCTTTCCCCGCTCGACGGCATCGGCCCGGAGCAGCTCAACATCGCGCGGCTGGTCGAGCGGGCGGTGCCGCCGGTGAAGGAGGTGCTGCTGGCCCTCAATGCCACCGTGGAAGGGCAATCGACGGCGCATTACCTGACCGAGCAGCTGCAGGGCCACGGCGTGACGGTGACGCGGCTCGCCCAGGGCGTGCCGGTCGGCGGCGAGCTCGACTACCTCGACGAGGGCACGCTGGCGGCCGCGATCAAGAGCCGGCGCACGCTGTAAAAGCCTTAGGCCGCGCATTAGGTTGGACGCGGCTCAGCCCTCGGCATCTCACACGCTGCAACCCCGTGCTGAGCCTGTCGAAGCACGGCCGTCATGCGCGGTGCGTCCTTCGACAGGCTCAGGACGCGGACGCAGCGCGTGACATGACGGCTCAAGAAGGGCGCTCTTGGGCATTATCTGCTCCGTCCCTGCCTATCGAGGCGTGCTCGAAGCCTGCTAGGATCGCGACTGCGAGGCAACGTGCAGCCGGCGGAGGATCGGATGGAGAGTCTGAAGGGCAAGGTCGCCTGGGTTACGGGTGCGGGCAGCGGCATCGGCGAGGCGGGCGCCGTGGCGCTGGCGCAGGAAGGCGCGACCGTTATCCTCAGTGGGCGGCGCAAGGATGCGCTGGAGGCGGTGGCCGCACGCATCAACGCGTCCGGCGGCGGCAAGGCGCTGGTCGAGCCGGCCGACGTGACGAAGGCGGCGGCGGTGGGGAAGGTGGCCGAGGCGATCCGAGCCGGCCAGGGCCGGCTCGACATCCTGGTCAACAACGCAGGCACGAACATTCCGGACCGCACCTGGACGCGCCTCAAGCCTGAAGGCATCGACACGGTGATCGCGGGCAATCTCACAAGCGCCTTCTATGTGGTGCAGGCGTCGCTGCCGATGATGCGGGCGCAGAAGGCCGGCGTGATGATCCACACCGCCTCTTGGGCCGGCCGCTACATCGGACCGGTGTCGGGGCCGGCCTACGTCGCGGCCAAGCACGGCATGGTCGCCATGAGCCACACCATCAATCTCGAGGAGTGCCAGAACGGCATCCGCTCCACCGTCCTCTGTCCCGGCGAGGTGGCGACCCCGATCCTGCTCAACCGGCCGGTGCCGGAAACGCCCGAGACCATGGCGCGCATGATCCAGCCGCAGGACATGGGGGCGCTCATCGTCTTCATCGCGCGCCAGCCGGCCCACGTGTGCATCAACGAGGTGGTCATCAGCCCGACCCACAATCGGGGCTACATCTCGACGATGCAGGCGCGGGCGGCGGCAGCCCGGCAGTGATGTGGTGCCTCATACCGCCGTCATGCCCGCCAAGCGGAGCGAGAGCGGGCATCCAACCCCAAGCGCCATGTCGAGCCTTGGGGTGGATTCCCGCCGACGCGCTGCGCGCTCGCGGGAATGACGCGGTGGGGCTTACAAGTCACCCGCGCGGCAGCGGGTTGGCCGCCAGGCCCTTGGGCTTGCCGACGATCGTGATCATCAGCTCCTGGCCGTCGAACATGCGCTTGGCGGCACGCTTCACGTCGGCGAGCGTCAGCGCCTCGATCTCGGCGTTTCGGCGGTCGACATAGTCGATGCCGAGGTCCTCCTGCCAGAACCACAGCAGCTGGTTGGCGATCTTGGCGTTGCTGTCGAAGCGGAGCGCAAACGAGCCGGTGAGATAGCTCTTGGCGTCGGCAAGCTCCTTCTCAGTCGGCCCCTCCGTGGCGATGCGCTTGAGCTCGGCACGGATCACGTCGAGCGACTGGCCGATCTCCTCGTTCTTGGTGGCGACGCTGCCCGAGAACACCGAGGTGTGCTTGTAGGGTTGCACGTTGGTGTAGACAGAATAGGCAAGGCCGCGCTTCTCGCGCACCTCCTCCCACAGGCGCGAGGACATGGCCCCGCCGCCGAGGATCGAGTTGAGCACGAAGACGGCGATGAAGTCCTTGTCCTTGCGCGTGAAGGCGGGAAGGCCGAAACGTGCCACCGACTGGGGCACGGCCATCTCCACGACCTTCTGCTTCTCCTTGGAGGCCGGCATGGTCTGCGCCACCGGCTCCAGCCTGGCACTGGCCGGCAGCTGGCCGAAGACGGTGTCGAGCGTTCCCGCGAGCGTGGCGGCGTCGATGTCGCCGACCACCACCACCCGCAGGTTGTCACGCGCGAACGTGCGCGACCAGAAGGCGGAAAGATCGTCACGCGTGATGCCCTGCACGGTGGCCGGCGTGCCGTTGGCCGGCCGGCCGTAAGGATGGCCTGCAAAGACCATGGCGGCCCATTGCTCGCCGGCGACGCGATCGGGATCGCGCGCGGCATAGGCGAGATTTGCCAGCAGCTGGCCGCGCACCCGCTCGACCGCATCGGTATCGAAGCGCGGCTTGCACAATGCCAGCGCCAGCAGCGCCACTGCCTTGTCGCGGTTCTCGCTCAGCGTCTCGATGCTGCCGTAGAAGGCATCGCGCGCATCGTCGAAGCTCATCCGCATGGCGATCTCTTCCATGCGCTCCTGGAACTCCTTGGAGCGCAGGTCGCCGGCGCCCTCATCCAGCATGCCGGCGAGGAAGTTCGCCACCCCCTCCTTGCCGGCCGGGTCCTGCGCGCTCCCGCCCTCGAAGGCAAAGCGCATGGCGATCAGCGGCACGCTGTGCTCCTCGACCAGCCATGCCGTGATGCCGCCGGGGCTCTTTACCACTTGGATCTTCATGGCCTCGGCCTTGCTCGTTGGAAGGAGGAGCGCAAAGACGGCGATCAGAACGGCGATAATCGCCGTGCTGCCGCACATGCGGGCCGCGATCGGCCGCGAGGGCATCATTGCCGTTCTCCTAGGATTTGTTGGCCACCGGCTTCACGGCGGCATCGCTTTCCGCTTCCGCGGGCGTCGGGATCAGGGTGCCCGTCACCGAGCGGCGGATGTCCAAATGCTTGACGGCGGCGTTCCTGACGTCCTCGGCGGTGACCTTGCGGATGGCGTCGGGCCAGCCGTTGACCTGGTCGATCGTCAGGCCGAGCAGCGCGCCCTCGGCGTAGCGCCGGGCGAGAGCGCTCTGGCTGTCGGACTCGTAGACGAAATCGGCAATGAACGCCTTCTTGGCGCGATCGAGTTCGCCCGCCGTCACGCCGGTCTCGCGCAGCTCGTGCAGGACGCGGTCGATGCCCGCCTCCACCTTGTCGAGGCCGACGCCTGGGGCGGCAACCGCGTAGACCGCGATGCTGCCGCTGTCGAGGCCGCTCCCCGAGTACCAGCCGCCTGCGCTCGAGGCGAGCTTCTCCTCGGTCACCAGCTTCTGGTAGAGCCGGCTGGTGCTGCCGTTGCCCACGATCTTCATGAGCAGATAGAGGGCCTCGGCCTCGCCGGGCTCGGCGCCCGGAATGCTGGGGGTCAGGTAGAAGCGGCGCACCGAGGCATTGCCGGCACGCGGGTCCTTGAGCTCCACGCGGCGCGGGGCGCGGTGCGGCGGCTCCTCCGGGCGCTTGCGCGGCTTGATGTCCGGATTGGGCTTGAGGGCGCCATAGGCCGCCTCCGCCAAGGTCCTGACCTCGTCGACGGTGACGTCGCCGGCGACGACGACGATGGCGTTGTTGGGGGCATAGAAGCGCTTGTAGAACGCCAGCGCATCCTCCCGCGAAAGCTTCGCCATCTCGTGCATCCAGCCGATGATGGGGATGCGATAGGGATGGTTCTGGTAGAGCGCCGCCGACATCTGCTCCGCCAGGATGCTCGAGGGGTTGTTCTCGGTGCGCGTCCGGCGCTCCTCGATGATCACCTCCCGCTCGGTGGCCACCTCCTTCTCGGTGAGCTTCAGGTTCACCATGCGGTCGGCTTCCATCTCCATGACCGTCTTCAGCCGGTCCTTGGCGATGCGCTCGTAGTAGCCCGTCACGTCGTGGCTCGTGAACGCGTTGTCCTGGCCGCCCATGCGGGCAATCACCCTGGAGAAGGCGCCGGATGCGATGCGGTCCGTCGACTTGAACATCAGGTGCTCGAGGAAGTGGGCGATGCCCGACGTGGCCGCCGGCTCATCGGCCGAGCCCACGCGATACCAGATGTAGTGCGTGACGACCGGAGCGCGGTGGTCCGGCACCACGATGACCTGCAGGCCGTTGGCCAGCGTGAACTCGCTCACGCGGCTGGCAGCCGGGCTCGCATGCAAGGTTTCCAGGGATTGTGCGAACATTGTGAGGATCAGCGCGAGAGGAAGAAGAAGGAGGCGGCGGCGGCCTGATCTTGGCATGGTTCGACTTTTCCTGACCACTCCGGACCTCGAACGCTGGGATGCCCCGATTCAGGGCCTGGGCCGGGTCGGCCGGCCCCGCATGTGCCGGCCGATGTTGTTGGTTCTGCGGCCAGCGGAGTCAAATGACAACAGCTTAATGTTCAAGCCGTGGCGATGCTTGCGCGTTGCCCGGCGCAGATTTCCACACCCCGGCCGGCCCGAGCCGTTCCTCCGGTATGCCCGTCATTCCTTGTTGAAATTAGTGACTGCACCGACGAGGGCCGAACAGGGTCCGTAGGGGCTGCGGGGAGCACCTACTTCCTCCTTGTTCAGGGCCTTCTCCTTCCACTGCACGTCGCCGCGGCAATAGGCTTCATGCAGGCGCTGGCGCTCCTGGGCCTCCCGCGCCTTGCGCGCCTCCGGATCGTCGGGCCACGCCTGGGTGGCGGCTGCTCCCGTCTGCGGCGTTAACATTGCCACCGGCGGCGGCTGCCCTGAGCCCGGCTGGGGGAGCCGGTTGACGTCGGGCGGCATCACAAGGGGGGCGCGGTCGGCGATCTTCGGCTCGATCTTCTTGGCGTCCATGGCCGCCGAGCTGATGCCGAGCGTGTCGAAGATCTTGCCGTTCAGCTCGATGCCGTCGGCACAGGCCGACAACAGCAGCGCCGGCGCGATGGCAGCAGCGGCCAGCGCCCGTCGAAAGCTGATCTCGAGATTCGGCATCCACTGCCCCGTGGCGACGCCGCCCGGTCCCTCGATTGCCGGAAAGGCCTTTAGTCTGCGGTAGTTATAGGGCCTTTGAGGCATCTTTGCGACTCAGACCCAGGGAATCATAGAGCAGGCCGATCACGCCGGCAACGATCGCCATGTCGGCGATATTGAACACCCAGCGCCAATAAAGCCCGAAGGCGTGGGGCTGGAAGAAATCGGCAACCCCGCCGAGGTAGAGCCGATCGATGGCGTTGCTGAGGGCGCCCCCGATGATGAGCCCGAGGCTGACGGCCACCAGCCGGCTGGTGACGCTGTGCGCCAGCCAGATCGCCATGGCGAGCGAGGCCAGCAGCGCAAACCCCGCCAAGGCCAACTGGCCCTGGCGCGTGCTCATCGGCAGCAGCCCGTAGCTCACCCCCGAGTTGAGCACATACGTCACATCCAGGAAGGGGCCAACGGCGACGCTGGTCTTCTGCTGGGCGCGTTGGGTAGCGAGCACATCCTCGATGCGGTAGACGTTGAGCATCCACCATTTGTGCAGCTGGTCGACGGCCAGCACGAGCAGCGCCGCCCAGGCGCCGGCGGGCGAAAGCGGGCCCCAGATCCAGGGCTTCTTTTCTGGGGACGGCATCTCGATGGCGGGGCTCTGGGCTGGGCGCGGGCAGGCTTGGCGTCAACGTGCCGGTAATATCCGGAACTTGGCATTGCGTCCAATGCGATAGGTCTCGAAGTCGGCATGGTCGATGGTGAGGATGCTCCTCAAGCCCTCGCGCTGCGCAACGTGCACCAGCGTCGCGTCGGCGAAATCCATGGGCCGGTCGGCGTAGCGGTGCATCAGGGCCTCGAGGGCGGGCAGGTCGGCGTCGGTGATGGGTGCAAGTACGATCGATCCAAGACGAACGAAGTTCCAGGTTGGCTGGCGCAGATCGCGTCGCCGCCGCATGGCGTGGTGGAAGGTCTCGGTCAGCACGGCGCTGGTGGTGAGCAGCGGCAGTCGCGAGCCTTCGAATGCGAGCCGGCATGGGCTGTGCCATCTGTCGCCGGCGTCGACGAGGGCGAGCAGCGCGCCCGTGTCAATCAGGCCGCCTGGGCGCACGCTGCCGGCTCGCACGATATTTCTTCTCCAGGTATTCGCCCATCGCCGCGCGAACATTCTCGTTGGTGGCCGGCGGTCCACCGACGGAGACGGTTCCAATCGCTGCCCGTGCGCGTGCGTGCAGCCGGCGCTGCTGCTCGGCGTCATCCGGCAGGTGCTTGTCCAGCCACTCCCGCGTCATCCGCTCCAGGAGGGCTCCGACGGTGGTGTTCTCCTCCCGGGCGGCGGCCTCGAGCTGCATCTTGAGCTTAGGCGTGAGACGCCAGCTGTAGACCTCGGATTTGCTCATCTTGCTCATGCACTACAGTGTAGTGCAGAGGGCGGCGGCCGGTCAAATGCGACCGACCGTTGCCCGATTATCGCGCCGCGCGCGCGTCGAACTCGCGCACGGCGGCGGCATCGCGCGCGGACAGCTCCGGAAACTGCGGATCGCTGCCCACGTCCTTGGTGATGCGCCAGGAGCGCGCGCACTTGCGGCCCTCGGCCAGCCTGGGCACGACGGCGACGCCCGCCACATCCTCGAGCGCAAAGGCGCCCGCCGGCGCTGCACCGGCCGTCACCTCGATGGCGGAGGTGATGCACACCTCGGCGAGATCGACCCCCTCGAGCGCCGCCATCAGATCGGGGTCGGCGATGAACACCTGTGGCGCCGCCTCGAGCGAGGAGCCGATCTTCTTGGCGGCACGCTCGATCTCCAGCGCCCCGGTGACGACCCGACGCACGCGCTTGATCCGCTCCCACTTCTCGGCCAGGGCCTCGTCGCGCCAGGCCTTGGGGATATCGGGGAACAGCTCGAGATGCACGGAGGCCGTTTCGGAGGGATAGCGCGCGAGCCACGCCTCCTCCGCCGTGAAGCACACGAGCGGCGCGAGCCACACACAGGTCGCGCGGAAGATCTGCTCGATCGTCTCCAGCGCCGCCTTGCGCTTCTCGCTGGAGTAGGGCTCGCAGTAGAGCGAGTCCTTGCGGATGTCGACGTAGAAGGCCGAGAGATCCGTATTCATGAAGTGCGATAGCACCGCCACCACGCGCTTGTAGTCATAGGCGGCATAGGCCTCGCGGATCACGCCGTCGAGCTCGGCGAGGCGGTGCAGCATCAGCCGCTCGAGCTCCGGCATGTCCTTGGCCGCGATCGTCTGCTTGCCGTCGTAGTGGGCGAGCATGCCGAGCATCCAGCGCAGCGTGTTCCTGAGCTTGCGGTAGGACTCGGCCGTGCCCTGCAAGATGGCGGGCCCGAAGCGGATGTCGCTCGAGTAGTCGGAGGATGCCACCCACAGCCGCAGGATGTCGGCTCCCGTGGTCTTCATCACGTCCTGAGGCGAGAGCGCGTTGCCCTTCGACTTCGACATCTTCTCCTCGCCCTTCTCGTCGAGGAGGAAGCCGTGGGTGAGCACGATGTCGAAGGGCGCGCGCCCGCGCGTGCCGCAGCTCTCGAGCAGCGAGGACTGGAACCAGCCGCGGTGCTGGTCGGAGCCTTCGAGGTACATGACGCGGTCCTGGCCGCCGTCGCGCTGGCGTACGATGCCGGCGAGCTGGGGGAATGCCTCCGGGTCCTCGAGCGTGAAGGTGTGCGTGGAGCCGGAGTCGAACCACACGTCGAGGATGTCGGTCACCTGCTCCCAATCGGCCGGGTTGGCGACGAGCCCCGCAAGGAAGCGCTCGCGCGCGCCTGCCTCGAACCAGGCATCCGCACCCTTCTCGGTCATGGCGGCGCGGATGCGCGCCATCAGCTCGCCGGACCTGGCGAACTTGGGGCCGGGGATCACCTCGCCCGTCTCCTTGTGCTGGAACACGGTGATGGGGGTGCCCCAGGCGCGCTGGCGCGAGATCACCCAGTCCGGCTTGGCTTCGACCATGCCGCGCAGCCGGTTCTGCCCCGAGGCCGGCACGAACTCGGTCTCGGCGATGGCCTGCAGGGCGATCTCGCGCAGCGTCTGGTTGCCGCGCGCACGCCCCGATTCCCCTCCCCCTTGCGGGGCCACTTTCCCTCCCCCTTGTGGGGAGGGGTTAGGGTTGGGGGGAAGCCCTACGTCCGATGTTCTGCGATCCCCCCCTCCCCTGCCCTCCCCCACATTCTGTTGGCGCGCCTCCGGCGCGACGGGGGAGGGAGCGCGCGCGGCTTGCTCGACGACGCGCAGCGGCTTGTCCATGGCGATGAACCACTGCGGCGTGTTGCGGAAGATCACCGGTTTCTTGGAGCGCCAGGAGTGCGGATACTGGTGCTTGAGCCGGCCGCGGGCGATGAGCATGCCGGCGTCTTTCAGCGCGGTGATCACCGCCTCGTTGGCGTCGCCCTTGTTACCCTTGTCGTCGATGACGCGCTTGCCCTCGAAGCCCGGGGCCTCCTTGGTGAAGCGGCCGTCGGCGTCGACGGTGAAGGGGATGGTGGTGTCGACGCCCTTGGATCGCGCCTGGGCCATCCAGATATCAAAATCTTCGCGGCCATGCCCGGGAGCAGTGTGCACGAAACCAGTTCCGTCTTCGTCTGTGACGTGGTCGCCGTCCAAGAGGGGTACGGTGAAACGATAGCCTTCTCCCAATCCGTCCAACGGATGACGACAGCCCAGACCAGCAATCTCGTGACCTTCTACAGACCGGACCTTCTCAAACGCGCTCACTTTCGCCGCCTTCATCACAGCGTCTGCGAGTTTGTCGGCAAGCAAGTATTTGTCGCCAGTTCTTGCCCAATTGCCCTGCGGCGCCTCGGTCACCTTGTAGAGGCCGTAGGGGATCTTCGATGAGAACGAGATCGCGCGGTTGCCCGGTATCGTCCAGGGAGTCGTCGTCCAGATAACTACCGAAGTGCCAAGCAAATCGGACATTGTTGATCCGCTTCGGGCCGCGAAGCGAACGGGAAACTTCACCCACACCGTATCGCTGGTGTAGTCCTGGTACTCCACCTCGGCCTCGGCGAGCGCCGTCTTCTCCACCACGCTCCACATCACCGGCTTCGACCCGCGGAACAGGGCGCCGTTCATGGCGAACTTCATCAGCTCCGAAGCGATGATCGCCTCGGCCCGGTAGGCCATGGTGGAGTAGTAGTGATCCCAGTCGCCCTCGACGCCGAGGCGCTTGAACTCGGCCATCTGCACGCCGATCCAGTATTGCGCGAACTCGCGGCACTGCTGGCGGAACTCGTTGACGGGCACCTTGTCCTTGTCCTGGCCCTTGGCGCGATACTGCTCCTCGATCTTCCACTCGATGGGCAGGCCGTGGCAGTCCCAGCCCGGCACGTAGTTGGAATCGAAGCCCAGCATCTGCTGGGAGCGCGTCACCACGTCCTTCAGGATCTTGTTGAGCGCGGTGCCCATGTGGATGTTGGCATTGGCGTACGGCGGGCCGTCGTGGAGGATGAACTTGGGCCGGCCCTTGGCCGCCTCGCGCAGACGGTAGTAGAGCCCAAGCTTACCCCAGCGCTCGAGCAGCTTGGGCTCGAGCTGGGGCAGCCCCGCCCGCATGGGGAACGAGGTCTGGGGCAGGAACAGGGTCGCGCTCCAGTCGCGCGCGCCGGTCTTCGTCTTTTCCATGGGTATGCCGTCTTGGATCAGCTGATGCGGTAATTCACGGACGTGGGGCCACCCCGGACGCCCTCAGGCGACCGGGCCACTAATCCGTCCAGCAATCAGCCGCGAAAGTGACATGGCGCCGGACAATAGCTGCGCCGCACCCCCCGGGCAACAACGTCATGCCTGCGGGGGAGGGGCGCGTTTGTCAGGTGCGCCGCCGAGGCGGTCGATCCTGGGCCTCACGGAGTGGCCTGCAACAGCACTCGGGCTATTGATCGGCACACGCTTCTGGCGTCCCATCCCTGCCACGATTCGGCAGCAGCGTGGCGCCCTCCCCTGGCGTCCGCGCAACCCCACGAGGGCATGCCGCATTGAGAGCGAAACGCTTGCAGAGAGGGCGATCATGTTCGGCAGGCGCAAGAGCAGCGACGGGTTCGAGTGGCACAAATACGTGCGAACCACCATCAAGCTTCGGCGTGAGCAGCGGCGGCAGCGCATCCTCGAGGCGCGCCGCGCCGCGGCCCAGCAGGCGGGCCAGGCCGGGGTTGCTCTCGCGGCAGGATCGCGCGCCGCCGGCGCGGCGGCAGTCGACGGCGCGCGGGCCGGCCTCGGCGTGGCGGCCCTCGCGGCGCAGGGCCTGTGGAACGCGCTCGACACCGTCTCGACGCTCGCCTGGGAGAAGCTCGTGGTCATGGCGCGGCCGGCCGCGGCCGCGCTCGAGCGTCCCAACATCGGCGGTCCGGTGGCGCTCGCCGGCGCCATTGCGCTCGGCATCGGCATCGGCCGCTATCGCGGCGGCAGCCTCGATCGCGAGGGCGTCATCGCGCTGGTGATCGGCGCTCTCCTGCTGTTCGCCGCCTGGCCGCTGCTGTCGAGCATCACGGGCATCCGCCTGCCACGCCTGCCCTCGCTCGGCATTCATCCGCGCACGGGGCTTGTCGCGGTAGCGGTCGTGGCGGCCGCGGTGGGCCTCGCGTGGATGGCGAGCAGCGGCAAAACAGGCCTCGGCAGCCTCCCCAACCAGCTGCCCCTGATCGGTGGCGCCAAGCCGCTGGAGGGCCGCGCCGAAGCGGTCGGCGGCGACCTTCTTCGCATCGGCGGCACGACGGTGCGCCTGGCGGGCATCGAGGCGCCCGAGCGTCAGCAGTCCTGCGGCGCCGGCGGCCGGCGCTACAGTTGCGCCGAGGCGGCGCGTGGGGCGCTTGGCCGGCTCGTCAGCGGCCGCGCCGTCGCGTGCACGCTATCCGGCACCGACGCCGCCGGACGCCCGCTTGCCAGCTGCGTGCGCGGCACGACCGACGTGAACGGCGAGCTCGTGCGCCAGGGCCACGCGTTCGCGGAAGGCGGCCTGTTTGCGAGCTACACGAGCCTCGAGCGCGAGGCACGCAACGCCAAGGCCGGCATGTGGGCCGCGGGCGAGGTGGAGCGTCCCGCCGAGTTCCGCGCCAAGGTCTGGGAGGAGGCGAAGCGCCGCGCCCCCGACGGCTGCCCGATCAAGGGGCTCGTCACCGGCGGGGCCCGCGTCTACGTGCTGCCCTGGTCGCCCGACTACGATCGCGGCCGCATCCAGAAGGCGCGCGGCGAGCGCTGGTTCTGCTCTGAGCGGGAGGCGGAGGCCGCGGGCTTCAAACCCGCTGTCAGGGGATAGGACCGGCGACGTTCCCCGGGCCGTACCCGCGCCGGCGCGGCATGCGGGCTATGGGCGCATGGAGAAGGCGCGCGGCCCCGGCGTCCGCAACGGCTCAGCAAGGTTGGCGAACTCGCACAGCAGCCTGCGCGTGTCGCGCGGGTCGATGATCTCCTCGACCCAGAAGGTCTCGGCCGTGCGGAACGGCGAGCGCAGCGCGTTGAGCCGCGCCTCGATCTCGGCGAGCTTGGCCTTGCGGTCGGGCGCGGCATCGATCTCGGCCCGGTAGGCCGCCTCGATGCCGCCCTCGAGCGGCAGCGAGCCCCACCAGCCCGACAGCCAGGCATAGCGGATCGCCAGCCGCCCGGCGGGCACGTGGGCGGCGCCAGCGACCCCGAAGGAGTTGCGCACGATCACCGTGCACCAGGGCACACTCGACTGGTTGATGGCGGCCATGGCGCGGACGCCGTAGCGGATGGTGGCCGCCTTCTCGGCCTCGAGGCCGATGAGGAAGCCGGGGCAGTCGCACAGGTAGACCACCGGCAGGTGGAACGTCTCGGCCATGTCGACGAAGCGCACGGTCTTGGCGCACGCGTCCGCCGTCCAGGCGCCGCCGTAGTGATAGGGATCGCTGGCGAGGAGCGCCACCGGCAGGCCATCGAGCCTGGCCAGGCCCGTGATGATCGGGCGGCCGAACATCTGGCCCACCTCGAAGAAGGAGCCCCAGTCGACGACGGCATCGATGATCTGCCGCATCTTGTAGACCTTGCGGCGGTCGCGCGGGATCACCGAGAAGAGCATCTCCTCGCGCCGATCGACGGGATCGGTCCGCTCGCCGCGCGCCGACACGCTGTAGATGGACGAGGGGAGGTACGACAGGAAGCGGCGCGCACACTGGAACGCCTCCTCCTCGGTCGCCACCGCATGGTCGATGGCACCGGCCCGGCACTGCACCTCCCAGCCGCCTAGCTCCTGCTTACCGAGGTTCTGGCCGATGCCTGCGACGACCGGCGGCCCCGCCACGAACATGGCGGAGGTGGACTTGGTCATGATGGAGTAGTGGCTGGCCGCGAGGCGGGCGGCGCCGAGACCGGCCACGGAGCCCAGGCCCAGCGCCACGACGGGCACCGTGCCGAGGTTGTCGGCGAGATACTGGTAGCCGTACTGGGAGATGCCGAGCTGGCCCGGGAGGTTGGCCCGTCCCGTGGTCTCGATGGTCTTCACCGAGCCGCCGCCGCCTGAGCCCTCGATGATGCGGATGATCGGCAGCCGCAGCTCGTTGGCCATGCGCTCGGCGAGGATGGGCTTCATGGGGATGGTGGCGTCGGCCGATCCCCCGCGCACCGTGAAGTCGTCGCCCAGCACCACCACCGGCCGCCCGTCGATGCTGGCGCGGCCCATGACGCAATTGGCGGGCGTGAGCTTGGCGAGCTTGCCGGCGGCATCGTACTCGGCCTTGCCGGCGATGGCGCCAACCTCGTGGAAGCTGCCCTGGTCGACGAGCCGGTCGATCCGCTCGCGGACCGTGAGCCTGCCGCCGTCGTGCTGACGCTGCACCTTGTCCGGCCCGCCCATCTCGCGGGCCATCCGCTCGCGCTCCCGGAGCTCGTCGAGCTCGCGCTGCCAGCTCATGGGTATTCGCTCCCGGATAGCGTCTCGCGATGCGTGTGACGTCACTCGGCGGCGGAGGCTGGGCGCAGCGCCGCCTCGGTGGCAGGGGAGAGATAGGCGTCCTGCCGCAGCAGCTCTTGCTGGATGGCGCGAGGCTCCACGTCCCTTGGTGCCTTGCCTGCGCCGGCCGCCAGCGCGGCCGCGATGCCGGCGGCATGGCCGGTGAGCCAGCACTGCGGGATCTCCCGCAGGAAGGTGTGCGAGCTTGCATCGCAGGCGACGTGCCGCCCCGCTCCCAGGATGTTGTCGAGCTCGGCCGGCACGAGCGCGCCGTAGGGCACCGAGATGTTGGGGAACTTCGGCGAGAGCGAGGTCGAGACGCCGATCTCATCGTCCCACACGTGCCCGGTGTCCCACTGCTGGCGCGTGACCTTGCGCACGCCGGCGAGCCGCCGGCTGTGGCGCACGCCGATCTGCGGCGCGCCGAGCATCAGGAAGGCGTTGGCGAAGCCCGGTGCGGCGGCGCGGTAGACCTCGAGGTGGCCGGCGGTCAGTTGCCGGGAGCGCAGCTCGACCATTGTCAGGTCCTCCACGTCGACGGCGCTGTAGCCCGACAGCCGCGGCCCCATGAACAGGGCGACATCGTTGCGCCAGGAGACGAAGGGCTTCTCGAAGAACTTGAGCTTCTCGCGCCCGAGCGCCATGAACTGCGCGAAGCCTTCCGGCTCGTTCCGGCGGAAGGCGAGCCAGCGCTCCATGTCCACGCCGCCGAGCAGGAAGGCGGTGTTGATGCAGTGGTGGATGTCGCCCTCGTCGATGTCGGACTCGAAGGAGGCGTGCGCCCGGGCTATGAGATCGGCATCGCCGGTCGTGTCGATCACCACCTTGGCAAAGATGGCATGGCGCCCTTCCTTGCTCTCGAATAAGACGCCTTTGACCGTGTTGCCTTCCAGGATCGGCGCCGTGGCCCAGGCGTGCAGCAGCAGCCGCACCTTGGCCTCGCGCACCATCTGCATGGACAACGTCTTGAGGGCCTCCGGATCGATGGTGGGCGACCAGGTGACGATGCCGTGGAACGCGGCCGTCCGCTGGGCCCAGTAGGCGGCCGTCGCAGCGTCCCGGGAGCCCCAGTCGCCGCGCTGGGGACCTTGCACGGCCTCCTTGGGCAACCGGTCCATGAGATCGCCGGCGATGCCGCGGATGACGTGCCGGCCCGACCAGTCCGACATTCGGTCGATCCAGATGACGAGCCCGCCGGTCGAAAGGCCGCCCAGGTGGTTGTAGCGCTCGACGAGCAGCACGTCGGCGCCGAGGCGGGCTGCGGCGAGGGCTGCGGCCGTGCCGGCCGGACCACCACCGACGACCAATACGTCGGTCTCAGCGAAGACCGGGATCTCGCGCGCCGGCTCGAGATAGGTGCCAGTGGGCCGGGGGCGTCTCGGGGCGGCACCGCCGCCGAACACCTCGAGGCCTTGCTCGGCGCCGATGCTGCTCGAGTAGTTGCCGGCGGCCCTGGGGCCATCCTTGAAGACTTCAGTCGTGTAGAGGAGCCGTCCCCCATCCTCGGCACGTTTCTCGTCCGCCATTCCCCTGTCTCCTCCCGCACCTGTGCAGTTTGGCAGAGCATACGGCACTTCGGCCGCGCATCGCTACCGGGCGCTGCAGCTTGCGTCGGCGGACTCGCGAGCAACGCCGTCAGAGGACATCCGCGAGGCGCGTCGCCCATCGGTCGAGCTGCGGCAGAATCGTGTCCGAAGGTTCGGAATTGATGCTCAGCACGATGCGCTCGATCCCGGCATCGCGATAGGCTGCCCAGCTCGCGGGATCATGCTCGGCGCCGAAGGCGGTGACGGGCAGCGTGCGCCCGGCCTCCTTCTCGATGGCGCGATACTCGGGGAGCTTGTCGAGCAGGCGGTAGGTCGGACGGCGTGCGTGAGGCATCCAGCCGTCGCCGTACGCCAGCGCACGCCGGGCGCCGTGGGGCATGCCTCCACCCACCAGGACCGGCGGATGCGGCTTCTGGATCGGCTTGGGCCAGGTCATCATCGGCCCGAAGTCGACGAACTCCCCGTGGTACTCGGGCTTGCTCTTGGTCCAGATGGCGCGCATCGCCTCGATGCGCTCGCGCATGACCTTGTTGCGGCTCTTGAAGTCGGTGCCGTGGTCGGCCATCTCGTCGGCGTTCCAGCCGGCGCCGACGCCGAACAGGAAGCGGCCGCGCGAGAGCTGGTCGATGGTGGCCACCTCCTTGGCGGTCTGAATGGGGTCGCGCTGCGGAACCAGGCATATGCCGGTCGCGATCCTCAGGCGCGTGGTGACCGCCGCCGCCGCGCCGAGGACGACGAACGGGTCCATGACGTCGTAATACTTCTTCGGCAGGTCGCCGCCCTGCGGAAAGGGTGAGATGCGCGACAGCGGGATGTGGCTGTGCTCCGGCAGCCAGAGCGACTCGAACCCGCGCTGCTCCAGCGCCCTCGCCAGCTCGGTAGGCGCTATGGCGTAGTCGGTGCAGAACATCGCGACGCCGACGTGCATGGCAGGCCTCCTTTTCGAGCGAGGTTGGGCGCGGCGGCCGATCAAACGCCGACTATCACATGGCTTCGCACGGACGTCGAACGGCAGGGAGGGCGCACTCGAAGCATGGGAAGCGCTTTCCGCTCGGCAGCCGTTGTAGGGGCAGCGCGAGAGCCTTCCCGACCTTGATGAAATCTCCACCGCTATTCCGAACTCAGCGTTGTCATCCCGGCGCTTGTCGCCGGGATCCAGCCATCCGCGAACGCAGGGGCAAGCCGAGAAGATGGATCCCGGGCATGAAGCCCGGGATGACCGGTCATGCTCGGGAGAGCGGTTCCATCTGTGCCGGAAAGGCGCTAGATCCGGCGCAGGCGTTGCCACTGGCGGGCGATCAGGCCGGAAAAGTGCTCCGGCTTCTCGCTGGCCACCAGGCAGATACAGTCGCCCCCTGCATCGGCGACCGGCTGGTGCGCCATTGTCTCGTCGAGCTCGGCGACGTCGCCGCGCCGATAGCGGCCGGTGTCGTCGTGGAAGGAGCCGCGCAAGACCAGCGTCAGCTCCATGCCGCCATGCCCGTGCTCGGGGATGTTGCGGCCCCGAGCGACCCGGAGCAGCCGCAGCCTGCCGAGCCCGGCGTGCGGCAGCAGGTGGTCCCACACCCCCGGGCCGAGCCACCGCCACGGCACGGAATCGAGGCCGCCGCTGACGAGCCCGGCAACGGGTCTCGGGATCTCGCGGTCCCCGGCAGCTGCGAATGGGTGGGGCTGCGCTGCGCCCGCCGGCACCATCCGCCGAGGATCGAATTGCGCTGAAGGCGTCGCGGGCAGATCGGCCAGCAAGGCGCCGCCCACGGTCTCCAGCATGGCGAGCTCGCGCCGGCAGCGGAGGCACATGCTCGCATGCGCGGCCGCAACTGCGGCCAATGCACCCGGCAGGGCGCCGGCCGCAAAGCTCATGAGGGTCGCGTCGTCGAGGTGGTGTGTGATGGTCATTGCAGATCCTCGAGCGCCGCGCGAATGCGCTGGTAGGCGATACGCATGCGCGATTTCACCGTGCCGAGCGGCAAACCCAGACGCGCTGCGATCTCCCCGTGCGACAGGCCGTCGAGGTATGAGAGCGTGACGACCTGATGCTGCTCCGGAGGGAGCTGCGAGAGCGCCGTCCGCACGCGCGCCTGGCGCTCCTTCGCCGACAGCACCTCGTCGGGAAGGGTCTCGCCCGAGGGCTGCTCGGGACGGCCTTCGGGCAGCTCCTGCCACGCCACCTCGCGACGCAGACGGTCGATGCGCACGTTGCGCGCGATGGCGAAGATCCAGGTGGCGACGCTGCCCCTGTCGGCGACGTAGAGCGAGGCTCGGCGCCAAACGCTCAGGAGCGTTTCCTGGGCAAGGTCCTCTGCCGTCGCGGCATCGGCGCCCTGGCGCATCATGTACGCCTTCACGCGCGGCCCATACGTCTGGAACAGCTCGCGAAACGCCTCGGGGTCCGCCTGCTCCGCCACGCGCCGCAAGAGGTCCGCCATGATGCCGCCGGTCGCCCTCGCCAGGAGCCGCTCGCGGGCCCGAGTGGTGACTGAGCGGCAAAGAATAGCCGATTGTTCCGTCATCAGGCAAAATCTACGGATGCGACCGGCGATTGGATCAGTGGGAGGGCGCCGGTGCGCCCTGTCGGAGAGCCTTCGGCTCGCCGGCCTTTGCGTCCGGCATAGCGCGCGGTATCGTTGCGCGGCAGCGATGTCGAAGGATTGGTCAAAGTCGGAAGGCTTAAGCTAAAGAATGCCGACGGCGAGGCGCATCATCTGCGTAGGGCACGCAGCGCTCGACCGCATCTACCGGATCGAGGCGTTCCCGCCGGAGCCGACCAAGGTGCGTGCGCTCGAGCATGTGGAGGCGGGCGGCGGCATGGCCGCCAATGCGGCCGTGGCGATCGCCAGGCTCGGCGGCAAGGCCGAGCTTTGGAGCCGCATCGGCGATGACAGCGCCGGCAGTGCCATCCGCGCCGGCCTCAAGGCGGAGCGCGTGGACCTGCGCTACGTGCAGTCCTTCGAAGGTGCCCGTTCCTCGACCTCGGCGATCATCGTCGACGACAAGGGCGACCGGCTGATCGTCGGCCAGCGCGATGCCGGTATGCCTTCCGGCACGAGCTGGCTACCGCTCGAGCGCGTCGCGGAAGCCGACGCCGTGCTGGCCGACGTGCGCTGGCTCGAAGGCGTGCGGGCGGTGTTCGGCCGGGCGCGTCGGGAGAAGGTGCCGACCGTGCTCGATGCGGACCTGGGCGCGCGCGAGGCCCTGGGCGGCGTCCTGAAGCTGTCGGACTATGCGATCTTCAGTGCGCCGGCGCTGCGCGAGTTCGTCCCCGGCGGCTCGTCCGATGCAGAGCGGCTCGCACAGGTGCTGTCGATGGGACCCCGCCACGCGGGCGTTACGCTGGGGCGGGAGGGCTACCTCTGGTGCGAGGGCGCGGAAACGGGACGGGTGCCGGCGTTCGATGTCAGCATCACCGACACCACGGGCGCCGGCGATGCCTTTCACGGGGCCTTCGCCTTGATGGTTGCCGAGGGGCGGCCGACGGCCGAATGCGCGCGCGCCGCTGCCGCGGTCGCCGCCCTGAAGTGCACGCGGCTTGGCTCCCGTGCCGGCCTGCCCACGCGCGCAGAGCTCAACGCCTACCTGTCGAGCCACGCGGCCGATTGAAACCGGCCGCAGTTTCTCGGGGCGCGCCGCCGCAGACTCAACCGGCTATTTGCCCGGCGGGACCAAGTCGTGGACGCCCACCGAGTCGGAGCTGTAGGCCAGAAGGCTCTGGTAGGCGCGACGCTCGTCCTCGGCATCGGCCACGCGGATCCAGTGGAGGATCTTGCCGGCCTGCACCGCGCCGCTGAAATGCGACGCGTGCCGGGGAATGAGCCAATGGGCGAGAGCGTGCTCGAGCAGGCGGGAGCCCGAATCGAGCCTGTGCGCCAGGCAATCGGCCAGAGGACCCGAGGTGCAGCCGGTCAGCTCTGGATCGTCGGGAAACGCCAACGGCTGGATGGCAACGGATTTCCTGCCAGGTCCCACGACCGTCTTGCCGGCAAACACGCGACGCAGCGCAAGACAGTTGAAGCTGTCGAGCACGAGGCCACGCTCGCGCAGGTCACGCAGACCCTCGCGCAGCTGCGGCCAGGTGTCGAACGTGCCGACGGCAAATCGCAGGTTGAGCTGTTCCGGCAACGGATTTCCCACGTTGAAGGGGCGCCAGGAGAGGCTGCGCATTGTGGGACATGAGGCAGAGCTGCGGCTTGACCTGGATCAATGAATTTGTCCCCGGGCTCTGCTGCGAGGCGGCGAATCGAGGCCCAAGTTGGGTCAAGACGGGGCGAGCGCCCCCGACTGGAGGACACGGAAAAGGACAATTTCGCAAGTTGCTGGATCAGGCCCCCACGCCGAGAACCTGCCGGAGCGCCGTGACCAGGTCTGCCTGGTGATAGGGCTTGCGCAGCACCTTGAGCTGCTCGCGGATCAGCTCGTCTCCGTGGACCAGCTCCTCGGCGTAGCCAGACGTCAGCAGGACCTTGATCCCGGGTTTGAGCTGGCGGGCACGAGCCGCCACCTCGCGTCCCGACATGCCGCCCGGCATGATCAGATCCGTGAACACGAGATCGACCGGATGCTCTCCGTTGAGGATGTCGAGGGCCTTGGGGCCGTCGCTCGCCTCCAGGACCTGATAGCCGATCATCTTGAGGCGCGTGATCGTGAGCTGGCGTACGCGGTCGTCGTCCTCGACGACGAGGATGGTCTCGCGGGCGTGCGGATCGCTGCCGCTCTTGACCAGCTCGCGCGCCTCGCCGGAGATGCCGTCGACGCGCGGGAAGTAAAGATTGAAGGTGGTCCCGTGGCCGACCTCGCTGTAGATCGTCACGTGGCCCCCGCATTGCCGCACGAAGCCGTAGACCATCGCCAGGCCGAGCCCCGTGCCCCGGCCCTTTTCCTTGGTGGTGAAGAAGGGCTCGAACACACGGTCGCGCACGTCGGGCGGCATGCCTGAGCCCGTGTCCGAGATCGACAGCTGCACGTAGTGCCCGGGCTGGAGCTCGGGATGGAAATCGGCGTGGCCGGCATCGAGGACGATGTTGCGGGTCTCGATCACGAGCTTGCCGCCCTGGGGCATGGCATCGCGCGCGTTCACAGCCATGTTGACGATGGCGCTCTGGAACTGTCCGGGATCGGCCCGGGTCTGCCACGCGTTGCGCGACAGCGAGGTGGAGAGCATGACGTGCTCGCCCAGCGTGCGCCGCAACAGATCGGTGATGCCTACCACCTGGTCGTTGAGCTGGATGTTCTGGGTGTCCACGTGGCGGCGCCGCGCGAACGTGAGGAGCTGATCCGTCAGCTTCGACCCGAGCGTCGCGGCGTCCTGCGCCTCCTTGAGCAAGACCTTCTGCTCCTCGCGGTCCAGCTGCAGCTCGAGCAGCTCCAGGTTGCCCGCGATGACGAGCAGCAGGTTGTTGAAGTCGTGGGCGATGCCTCCGGTGAGCTGGCCCACGGCCTCCATCTTCTGGGCCTGGGCAAGCCGCCGCTCGCTCTCGCGCAAGGCCTCCTCGACGTGCTTGCGATCGCTGAGGTCGTGGATCATGCCGGTGAAGTAGCGCCGGCCGTCCGCCGCGAACTCGCTGACGGACAGATGCACCGGAAAGGTCGTTCCGTCCTTGCGCCGGCCGCTCACCTCCCGGCCGATGCCGATGATCTTCCTGACGCCGGTGGCCTGGTAGTTGGCAATGTAGTTGTCGTGCTCGGCCTTGTACGGCTCAGGCATCAGCACCTTGACGTTGACGCCGATCAGCTCGGCCGCGCTGTAGCCGAACAGCCGCTCCGTCGCCGGGTTCACGTTCTCGATGAGCCCCTGGTCATCGATCGTGACAATGGCGGTGACGGCCGACTCCAGGATCCCTAGAAGCTTGGCGGCCTGCGCTTCCGGCGATGGAGCCTGGCGAGGCGTTTGCGTCATGATCGCTCCTCAAGTCCTCGTGCGCCGGTCGATCTGGAATTCAAGTGCCTCCCTGCTGTCGTCCCATCTGGCTGCAGGAGCGCGGATACGTTGAAAGCCCTTTACTGTGCAGCCCCTGGGCATGTTCCCGGTCACCTCATACTGGTCCTGCACCTCGGCCATAAGCGATCAGCTTGTCGTGATCGTGTACACCCGTTGATACATGTCAAGGCGTTATGCGTCTGCAGGTAGTGGCGTCTTACGGGGCGTGCCGCGAGGTTCTGCGCAACCTCCGCAGTTCCTCTTGCCGTTTGCCGCCATGCGATCGATCGGAGGACAAGGTGAAAGCACTCGTTTACCGCGGACCCGGACGCAAGGCCCTGGAGGACCGGCCCAAGCCCCAGATTCAGGCGCCGGGCGATGCCATCGTCAAGATGGTCAAGACCACGATCTGCGGAACCGACCTTCACATACTGAAGGGCGACGTGCCGACCTGCGCGCCGGGCCGCATCCTGGGTCACGAGGGCGTAGGCACGATCGATTCCGTGGGCCCCGGCGTCACCGCCTTCAAGCCGGGCGACCGCGTGCTCATCTCGTGCATCTCCTCGTGCGGCAAGTGCGACTACTGCCGCCGCGGGATGTATTCCCACTGCGCCGCCGGCGGCTGGATCCTGGGCAACGAGATCGACGGGACGCAGGCCGAGTATGTTCGCACGCCGCATGCGGACACCAGTCTCTATCCCATCCCCGCCGGGAGCGACGAGGAGGCGCTCGTGATGCTGAGCGACATCCTGCCGACCGGCTTCGAGTGCGGCGTTCTGAATGGCAAGGTGGCGCCCGGCTCCACCGTGGCCATCGTCGGCTCCGGGCCGATCGGCCTTGCAGCACTGCTGACCTCGCAATTCTACGCGCCGGCCGAGATCATCATGATCGACCTCGACGACAATCGCCTCGAGGTGGCGCGGCGGTTCGGCGCCAGCCGGACGATCAACAGCTCCGACGGCAAGGCCGCCGACAAGGTGAAGGCACTCACCCAGGGCAGAGGCGTGGACACCGCAATCGAGGCCGTCGGCGTACCGGCCACGTTCCTGCTGTGCCAGGATCTCGTTGCCCCCGGCGGCATCATCGCCAACATCGGCGTCCACGGCAGCAAGGTGGATCTGCACCTGGAGCGGCTGTGGTCGCAGAACATCGCGATCACGACGCGCCTGGTCGATACGGTGACGACCCCCATGCTCCTCAAGACGGTGCAGTCCAAGAAGATCGATCCGGCACGGCTGATCACGCACAGGTTCACGCTCGATCAGGTGCTCGAGGCCTACGACACGTTTGCGCGCGCGGCCGAGACGCGGGCCTTGAAGGTGATCATATCCGCCTGAGGCCGAGGCGCGCGCAGGGGGCCGTTTCAGCGAGATTCCCGGGACAAGCGCGCTCCGCTGCTCCTGCGCCGCGCGGCTTGTTCCCGACTCTCAGGATGCTATAGGGAGCGACCCTTCCTCTGCTCCGCCGAAGCTGCGACAGGTGCAAGGTGGCCCACGGTTCCGACGAATATTCAGAGCTGCGCTTGCTCGAGCGACGCGTCGGACGCCTCCACGCGTGGCAGCGCCTGGGCGTGGAGAGGGACCACGAAGCGCAGGTCTTCGGTCAGGGGCTCAACTTCTTCCACATCGAGAATTCCGCCCTGCTGGCGCGCCTCATCGAGTACAGCCTGAAGCTGTCGGGCCTGTTCTGGCGCGGCTGCAGGAACGCGGAGCGCCTGGACGTGCGGCGCAACCGGGTGACAGCGGAGGCGGTGCCGGCCGCGTTCCACGGCTACGCCATCCTCCACCTCAGCGACCTGCATTGCGACATGAGCGCCGGTGCCATGCGCGCGCTGGCCAGGATCCTGCCCGACCTGAGCTACGATGCCTGCGTGCTGACCGGCGATTTCCGCGCCGAGACGTTCGGTCCCTCCGAACCGGCGCTCAGCGGGCTGGCCGCTCTGCGCCCGATCATCCGCGGCCCGGTCTACGGCGTGCTGGGCAATCATGACTCCCTTCGCATGCTGCCCGACCTGGAGCGCATGGACATCCGCATGCTCATGAACGAGGCCGCCGTGATCGAGCGCGACGGCCAGAGGATTCATCTAGCGGGGGTCGATGACGCGCACTTCTACCGGGCCGACAACATCGAGAAGGCGGCCGCCCACATTCCCTACGACGAGTTCTCGATCCTGCTCTCGCACACGCCGGAGATCTACCGCCAGGCTGCGCACGCCGGGTTCAACCTGCTGCTCAGCGGGCACACCCACGGCGGGCAGATCTGCCTTCCCGGCGGCATTCCCATCACCCTCGACTCGGTCCTGCCGAGACGCCTGGGAAGCGGGGCGTGGAAGCATCACCAGATGCACGGGTACACGTCGGTGGGCGCCGGCTCCTCGGTGGTGCCCGTGCGCTTCAACTGCGCGCCGGAGGTCACGCTGCACGTCCTCGAGCGGCTGGAGGCTGCCACTCAATAGGGCTGGTCGCGGATGTGCAGCTTGAACAGCAGCCGCGAGAGCACGATCTCCCCGACGGTGAAGAGCACGACAATGACGGTCACGTCGGCCACCGTGAGGCCCAGTCCCGCCCGGCACGCCAGCGCCGGCAGCAGCGACTCCGGAATCTGATCGAGCCCGGTCGCCCGGCTGCTCGATGTATAGCCCATCCGGCGCTTGACGAAGCTGGAGGCGAGATCACCCGCCATGGCAGCGGCGGCGACGACGGCGCCCACGGTCCACGGGAGGCCGATCGCGGGCGCCGCAAGCGACGTCGCCAGTAACGAGGTCACTAGGCCGCGGATCGTCTTGGAGGGCCCGAGCAGCGGCCGTCCGTCGATGAAAATCCTGCCGGCATCCAGAGGGAAGGCCAGACGGCTGCCCAGGATCCTCTTCGCAATGACGGGCGCACCGTTGGCCACGGTGAGCAGGACGAGAAACTGGATGATCAGGAGCGGCTGCATAGGGGCAGGGAGGGCCGATCGCTATCGCGCGGCCTCCTTCGCGGCGCGGCGCCCCCTGACACGCACGATGCGCCACGCCTCGCGCTCGAGCGTCTTGCGCACGGCGCGCTCGAAAAGCTCGCGATAGGACGAGGAGACCTGCAGACGAAAGGCGTCATAGTGCCCGGGTGCGACCTTGCGCGCGACCTCGAGCGGCGAGGTGCGCGCGAACTCATGGAGCAGCTCGCCGCAGCTGTTCTGCACGGTCCAGAAATTCGCCATTACGCACTCCACAGGTGGCCGTTGCGGACGGCTCTACAAAGCAAGGCCGCGTCGCGCACGTTCGACACCTCGGTGTGGAAGTGTGACGAATTGTACGCCGCTCCGACGCAAGGGGGCAGTCGCCGCTGCCTCGGGACCACTCAGGCAGCCCCGTCGAGGCTCTGGTTAACGGATTGCGAGGCGCTCAACGGCAAACGAGGACGGGGAGCTTGGTGTGGGCGAGGACCTTGTTGGTCTCGCTCCCGAGCACGACGGCCGAGACGCCGGCCCTTCCGTGCGACGCCATGACGATCAGGTCGCATCCCTTCTGCTCCGCGATCTGCACGATCGCGGCCCAGGGCCGGTCGTCCCGCACATGGACGGTCTCGCAGCGAACGTGGGCCGCGGCTGCCGCCTCCGAGGCGACCGCGAGGCATTTCACGGCGTAGTCTTTCGAGCTCTGCTCGAGCTCCTCGTTGTGGACCGGCTTGGGCAGGCCTTCGAGCACCACGGGCGGGATGGGAGGGATCACCATGAGCGCGGTCACTCGTGCCTTCAGCGCGGCCGCCAATCCGACGCCCACGGCGACAGCCCGCGCCGACCGCTCGCTGCCATCGGTCGGAATCAGGATGTGCTTGTACATGGGCTGCTCCTCTCGAGTGGCGGGGAGACTGGATGACGCGAAGGCGGCCATCCATGACCGTCGCCGCATACTGTGCAAGCACGGCCGGCGACGCCCTTGATTCACGTCAAGGCAGGGAGACCATGCGATCCCTCTTGATGTGCCGCAAGCATCGGCGCGGCATCCCCGCTGCAGAAAAGGCCTGTCGCATGAAGACCATACTCGTCCCGGTCGGGGGCAGCGCCACCGACGCGGCCGTTCTCGAGACGGCGCTGACCGTGGCCCGCCCGCTGGCGGCGCACCTGGAGTTTCTCCACGTCCGGGTCGGAGCGGCAGAGGCGGCGCTCTATGCACCCTACATCGAGTTTGCACGCGGCGCCGCCCTGCGCAGCGCGCTCGACGATCTGCAGAGCCAGGGCGACCGCCGCGCGGCTGCGGCCGAACGGCATGTGCGTGAATTCTGTGCGCACCACAGGATCGACATCGTCGACAGCCCTCGCCCGTCGCAACACGTCACCGCCGGGTGGCGACGCGAGCGGGGCGACGCAGCGGATCGGCTGATGGTCCACGCGCGCCACAACGATCTTGTCGTGATCGGCCGGGCGGCCGGTCCGGACGGACTTCCGCCGGACCGGCTCGAGACGCTGCTGATGGGATGCGGCCGCCCGCTGCTGCTGGCTCCGCGGACTCCCATGACGCGGCTTGCGACCGCCATGGTCTGCTGGAAGGAGACGCCGGAAGCTGCGCGGGCGCTCGCTGCCTCTCTCCCGCTGCTGGCAAAGGCAGCGCGCGTGATCGTGGTAGGTGTCGACGAGGGCGGCGGGTCGCCGAAAGACTCCATCGACGACCTCGTCAGGCAGCTGGCGTGGCATGGCATCGGCGCCGCGGGCCATGTGGTCGCGGGCGCCGGGCGCCCGGCGGACGAAGCCCTGTTCGCGACGGCCCGCAAGGAACGCGCGGACCTCCTGGTGATGGGAGGCTACGGCCACTGGCGCGTGCGGGAGACGCTGTTCGGGGGCTGCACCCAGGCCGCACTCGCCAGCGCGGAGCTGCCGATCCTGCTGGCCCACTGACCGCTCGCCCGCAAGCTCACCGGGGGCCTAGTGTCCTGATCGCGAAATTCGTCGACATCTGCGGCAAGCTCGGAGCGAATTTCGCGATCTGAAGGACACTAGCAAAGTCAATAAGCTAGTGTGATTCAGATCGAGAAGTCCGCTCCTCCACCAAGCCCGGAGCGATGATGCGGACTTCTCGATCATCACACTAGGGCGCTTGCGCCGGGGCCGGCCTCTTGATGCGCCCGTCCACGACCTCGATGATGTGGTCGCAGCGCTGCGCCAGACCCATGTTGTGCGTCACGAGCAGGAATGTCGTGCCGGCGGTCCTGTTGACCTGACGCATCATCTCGAACACGGCGTTGGCCGACTTGGTGTCGAGATTGCCGGTCGGCTCGTCGGCGAGGATCAGGGCGGGGCTCATCGCCAGCGCACGCGCGATGGCCACTCTCTGCTGTTGGCCGCCCGACATGTTGTTGGCGAGATTGTTCTCCCACTGCGCGAGCCCGACCTGGGCGAGGAGATCGTGTGCCCGCCCGCGCATCTCCTGGGTCGGGAACTCGTGCTCGACCAGCAGTGGCATCATGACGTTCTCGAGCGCCGTGAATGCGGAAATCAGGTAGTGATACTGGAACACGAAGCCGATGCTGTGGCCGCGCAGCCTCGTGACTGCGGTATCGTCGAGCGTGCTGGTTTCCTGACCCTCGATGAACAAGCGGCCCTTCGTGGGGCGATCGAGCAGGCCGACGATGTTGAGCAGCGTGCTCTTGCCCGAGCCCGACGGGCCGATCAACGCCACGAAGTCGCCCCGCGCGAGCGTGAGATCGACATCGTGCAGGACCTCGACCTCGACGGGAGTGCCGACGTTGTAGGACTTGCACACCTTCTCGAGGCGCAGGACGGGAGCGCTGTCAGCCACGGATCGCCACCACGGGATCGAGCTTGGCGGCCCTGATGGCCGGTGCGGCGGCGGCCGCCACCCCGGTCAGCGCCGCCAGAAGAACCGCTTCGAAGAACAGCGAGGGCTCGAGGACGAGGGGAAACAGCTCGCTGCCGTCCGGCTGGCGCAGGTAGCCGTGCCAGAAGACGAGGGCGAATCCGCCGGCCGCCGCGCCGACGACCGATCCGAGAAAGCCCAAGAGCCCGCCTTGCAGCAGGAACACGCGCAGGATCTGGCCGCGCGACGTGCCCATGGCGCGCAGGATGCCGATGTCCTTGGAGCGCTGTATCACCGACACGACGAGCACGCTGGCGATGCCGAATGCCACCGACAGGCCCACGAACACCCGGATCAGGGTGTTCGACATCTGCTGTGCGTTGACGGCAGTGAAGAACTGGGCGTTGGTCTTGATCCAGCTGTCGGCCTCCACGCCGGTGGCCGCCTGCACCGCCTGGGCGACCGACTCGGCCGCATAGATGTCGCCGACGGTGAGGTCGATGGTCGTCACGCCTCCGACGAGATTGAGAAGGGCCTGGGCGGTCCTGAGCGCGACGAACGTGGTGCGCTGGTTGGCGCCCTTGTTGCCGAGGTCGAAGATGCCGGTGATGGTGAGGACGCGCGAGGCTCCCGTCGCTGCCGACACGTTGATCTTCTCGCCGACCGTGACGCCCAGGTCCTTGGCAAGCTCGGTGCCGACCAGGATGTCGTCGGACAGCAGGCGCGTGCGGCCGGCCACGATGTAGTCGGGGATGCGCACGATCTTGAAGTAGACTTCGGGGTCGATGCCCGCGAGGTTGATCGAGCGGCTGGCGTCGCCGCGGATCGCAAGCGCGGAGCCGGCCATGGTGGGCGACACGTTGGTGATCTCGGGCCACTCGCCGAGCAGGGCCTTGATCTTCTGCCATTGGTCGATCGAGCGGATGCGCTGCACCGGGCGCTGCACGACGGGCGCAACCACCTGCCCCGCCGACGCCTGGCGCAGCGGGCGCGCCACCTCGTTGGGCGGGATGAGCTGGATATGCGGCTGGGACGTGAGCACGCGCTTGAGGAAGTTCGCCTGCAAGCTGGACAGCATCGCCGACATGAAGACGATGACGGCGACGCCGATCGCCACGGCCACGACGATGAAGATCGTTTGCATCCGCCCTTCCCTGAGGAAGCGCAGGGCGGTGATCCACTCGAATGGGGTCCAGCGGTTCATGACGGGCGCGCGGATGCGATACGAGCCCTGATCCGCTTGCCCTGCGTGACGCTGGCCGGCGCAGAGATGACGCGGTCACCTTCCTTGAGGCCGTGGAGGATCTCGGCCTTGCCGGCGCTGACGAGCCCGACGCCGATCGCCTGGCGGACCGCGCGGCCTGATGCGACTTTCATGACCCACGGCTTGCCGCTGGACAGGCCCTGTATGTTCTCCGCCGGCAGGATGAGCGCGCCCGCATGCCGCGCGGTCTCGATGTCGACCGACACGGTCATGTCCTGGCGCAAATAGGCGGGCGGCTCGGGCACACGCAGCTTGACCTCGACCGACGCACGCTGCAGGTCGACGCCGGGATTGATGTAGACGACCTCGGCGGTGAAGGTCTCCCGGGGGAAGGCATCGGCCGATGCCAGCGCGCGCTGGCCAAGGCTGAGGGAGCCGAGATTCCTCTCGTCGATCTGGACGACGAGCTGGGTATCGACGAAGGGCGAGAGCCGCATGAGGACGTTCGAGGGCTGCACGACGTTGCCGCGCTCGACGCTGCGCGAGATCAGGACGCCGTCGCGCGGGGCCTTGATGATGGTGTAGCTCAGCCGCGATCGGGCAGTCGCCAGATTGGCGCGGGCCTGGTTGAGGAGCGTCTGGGCCATCACGTAGTCGCTGCCGCCCGGGCTGTTGGTGTAGACCTGAAGCTCGGCGCCGCGCATCTGGGCGCGGGCGATGTTGAGCGCCCTGGTGGCATCGTCGAGCGTCGCGCGGGTGGCGACGCCTTTGCTCGCCAGGTTCTCCGCCCGGTTGTAGATCTGCTGGGCGTTGAGCAGCGTGGCCTGGGCCTGGCTCAACGCTTCCTGGGCGGAAGGCAGGGTCAGCTCGTCGATCTGGCGCACGCGGGCTTCCGACTGGGCCACGGCGCCCTCGGCCTGAACGACGGCGGCTTTGGCCTCGCGGTCGTCGAGAACGATGAGGGTGTCGCCGGCCTTGACCGTCTGGCCCTCGGCGACGACCACGTCCGCAACCACACCCGTTATCTGGCTGCCGACATTGACGCGGAACGGGGCCTCCACGTGGCCGCTGGCCACGACGCTCTGGACGAACTCGGCGCGGACCACCGGGTCGACCTCGACCACCGGACCGAACAGGAGGGGCACGCCGAAATACCACAGTACCGCCACGGCCGCGATCAGCGCGGGAGCGCGAAAGCGCCAGGCGCGGGCAACGGCGAGCGCCGGACGCAGCCGGCGCAAAAGCTCCGCCGGCTCGACGGAGCCGAGCGGCTTGCGTAACCCCGTTATGCCGGTCCGATCACCCTCGCGGGCTGGCCTGTCGAGCATGCTGCTTGATCCGACTTGGATGCTCCCTGCCGACTTGCGCGCCCGACGCGCGCCCGTCGCCCCACGCCACCGTGCGATCTGTAGTTAATTTTGGCGCAACGCAGCATGATCTGCGTCAAACCTCGCAGACGGGCTGCAACGGGAAGCACCGGGGCGGCACGCATGCTCGAGGGGCGCGAAGCGGCTCCCTCGGGCGCACTGCGCGAAGGGCGGCAGAGCGCTATTGACCGCCGTCATCGAAGAGAGGGACGAAGGCCATTTTCATGCCCACGGAGATCGAGGCCGGCGCGGCCGGAATTGAAGGCCGGTGCTTTGCGCTCGCGCACCGGCCGCGGCTATCATGGGATTGCCGGAAGGCCGGGACGCGGGGCGGCGACAGCGCGGAGATTGTGACATGGCGGACGGCAGCAAGATCGCGGGCAGCAACGCGCAGTGGACCGAGGCGACACCGGCCGGCTACATGCCGGGCTTCGGCAATGATTTCGAGACGGAGGCGCTGCCGGGCGCGCTGCCCGTCGGCCAGAACTCGCCGCAGCGCACGGCCTATGGGCTCTATGCCGAGCAGCTCTCCGGCTCGCCCTTCACGGCGCCGCGCGGCACGAACGAGCGCTCCTGGCTCTACCGCATCCGCCCATCGGTGCAGCACGCGCAGAAGTTCCGCAAGGCGTCGCTGCCGCTGTGGAAGACGGCGCCGTGCCTTGGCGATCACGAGCGGCCGATCGGGCAGCTGCGCTGGGGCCCCGTGCCGATGCCGGAGGAGAAGCTCACCTTCCTGACGGGCATGCGCACCATGACCACGGCGGGCGACGTGAACACGCAGGCCGGCATGGCGGCACACGTCTATCTCGTCACCCAGTCGATGACGAACGAGTACTTCTACAACGCCGACGGCGAGCTGCTGATCGTGCCGCAACAGGGGCACGTGCGCTTCTTCACCGAGTTCGGCCGGATCGAGGCGGGGCCGGGCGAGATCTGCGTCATCCCGCGCGGCGTGAAGCTCAAGGTCGAGCTCATCGATGGGCCGGCGCGGGGCTACGTCTGCGAGAACTACGGGGCCAAGTTCACGCTGCCCGATCGCGGCCCGATCGGCGCCAACTGCCTCGCCAACGCCCGCGATTTCAAGACGCCGGTAGCGGCGTTCGAGGACAAGGAGGAGCCCTGCCGCCTCACCGTGAAGTGGTGCGGCGGTTTTCATATCGCCGAGATCGGCCATTCGCCGCTCGACGTGGTCGCCTGGCACGGCAACTACGCGCCCTACAAGTACGACCTGCGGCACTTCTCGCCGGTGGGCGCCATCCTGTTCGACCACCCGGACCCATCGATTTTCACCGTGCTGACCGCGCCGTCGGAGACGGCCGGAACCGCCAACGTCGACTTCGTGATCTTCCCCGAGCGATGGATGGTGGCCGAGCACAGCTTCCGCCCGCCCTGGTACCACATGAACATCATGTCCGAGTTCATGGGGCTCATCTACGGCGTGTACGACGCCAAGCCGGAAGGCTTCGTGCCGGGCGGCATGTCGCTGCACAACTGCATGCTGCCGCACGGGCCCGACAAGACGGCCTACGATCACGCCACCAAGACGGAGCTCAAGCCCGCCAAGCTCACGGGCACCATGGCCTTCATGTTCGAGACGAGGTTTCCCCAGCACCTGACGAGGTTCGCCGCCGAGCTGCCGACGCTGCAGGAGGACTACGCCGATTGCTGGTCAGCGCTGGAGAAGAACTTCACGGGAGCGAGATGAGGAGGGGCCCTTCACGCCCGCCCGAGGTTGCCGATCAGGATGCCGTCGTAGGCGTGCTCGGAGATCTGCCACCACGGCACCTCCTCCTTGCGGAAGGCGTTGGCGGAGTCGAGCGCGCGCTTGAAGTGGATGTCCTTGACCGCCAGCTCGGCGTTGTATTCCTTCGCCGCCTTGTAGCAGGCATCGAGCACCGGCTGCGGGAACGGCCTGAGGATGGCGCCGGCCGCGATCAGCCGCTTGAGGGCCACAGGGTTGATCGCGTCGTACCTGGCGAGCATCCAGGCATTGGCCGCGTCGCAAGCGCGTGCCACGATCGCCTGGTAGGATTTCGGCAAGGCGTTCCACCTGTCGAGGTTGGTGACCAGATGCACCATGCCGCCGCTCTCCCACCAGCAGGGGTAATGGTTGTACTTGGCGACGTGGACGAGGCCGAGCTTCTCGTCGTCATGGGGGCAGATGAACTCGGCAGCGTCGATGGTGCCGTTCTCGAGCGCGGCGTAGACGTCGGCGTGGGCGAGGTTCAGCGGCTGCACGCCGAGCCGGGTGAAGATCGGCCCGCCGAGAGCGCCGACGCGGAATCTCAGGCCCTTGAGATCCTCGACGGTGTTGATCTCCTTCTTGAACCAGGCGCCCATCTGCGCGCCGGTGCTTCCCGCCGGCATCCCGTACGCGTTGAACTTCTTGAGCGAGCCGTTGATGAGGTCCGCCCCGCCTCCGAACATCCACCAGGAGAGCTGGTGGCGCGCATTGAGACCGAACGGGAGGCCGCTGCCGAGACCCAGCACCGGATCCTTGTGGCTGTAGAAAAACAGCGGCGTATGGGCGCACTCCACCGCGCCGCTGGTGACGGCATCGAGGGCCTGGCGGCTCGGCGCAAGCTCACCGGCCGCGTAGGGCTGGATCTGGAAGCCGTTGTCTGTCGCCTCCGCGACGTAGCGGCACAGCGTCTGCGACGCGCCGAACAGCGCATCCAGCGACTTCGCATAGCTGGAAGCCAGCCGCCACTTGATCTGCGGCGCGGTTTGCGCGATGGCGGGAGCAGCGAGGCCCGGCGCGGCAAGCGCCGTGGCAACGCCGGCTCGCAAGAACTGTCTGCGCTTCACGGTCTGTGTCCTCCCCGCCCAGCCCAAGCCAGTTTATCGAACAAGGCTGCAACATGAAACTCGCAACTTTGCGCGATGGTACCCGTGACGGCGTGCTCGCCGTGGTCTCGCGCGATTTGACGCGGGCAGTCAGGGCCGAAACCGTCATTGCGGGCCTGCGCACGCTGCAACAGCTGCTGGACGACTGGGCCTCGATGAGCCTGAAGGTCGAGCGCATCTATGCGGAGCTCAACGCCACCATCGACGGCAAGCGGCCCGCGCCATTCGCGATCACGGACTTCGATGCGGGTTGCTGTGCTGCACCATTGCCGCGCGCGTTTCAGTGGGCCGACGGGTCGGCCTACGTGAACCACGTCGAGCTGGTGCGGCGGGGGCGCGGCGCCGAGATGCCGGCGAGCTTCTGGACCGAGCCGCTCATGTACCAGGGAGGCTCGGATGCGTTTCTCGGTCCGACCGACGCCATCGAGCTGGCGGACGAGGCGTGGGGGATCGACCTCGAGGGCGAGGTGGCCGTCATCACCGACGACGTGCCCATGGGGGCAACGGCGGAGGACGCCGCGGAGCGCATCTGCCTCGTCATGCTCGCCAACGATGTGTCGCTGCGCAATCTCATTCCGCCGGAGCTGAGCAAAGGCTTCGGCTTCTTCCACGGCAAGCCGTCGACCGGATTCTCTCCCGTTGCGGTGACGCCCGACGAGCTCGGCTCCGCGTGGCGCGAGGGCAGGGTGCACCAGCCCCTGCGGGTTTCCGTGAACGGGGCGCTGCTGGGCCGGCCGAACGCCGGCATCGACATGACGTTCTCCTTTCCGCAGCTCATCGCCCATGCCGCCAAGACCCGGCGCCTGGGTGCTGGGTGCATCATCGGCTCGGGCACCATCTCGAACAGGCTGGGCGGCGGGCCCGGCAGGCCTGTGACGCAAGGGGGTGTGGGCTACAGCTGTCTCGCCGAGCTGCGCACGGTGGAGACGATCAACGAGGGCGAGCCGAAGACGCCGTTCCTCAAGTTCGGCGACCGCGTGCGCATCGAGATGCTGGACGAGGCGGGGCGCTCAATCTTCGGCGCCATCGATCAGGAGGTCGTGCGATACGTCAGGTGACGGGGCGCGCCGCCGCGGTCGGGTGCGGCGGCACTATGAGCGCCCATCGCGCCCTGCCTCGCGCGGGGCCCGGATGAAGACAATGGAGCAACCTTCATGGCCCAGAGCTTCGCTTCCACCGGCGACACGGCGGAGAAGAAGATCACCTTCGCCGAGATCGGCCGCGACCTCTACGCGTTCACCGCCGAGGGCGATCCCAACAGCGGCGTGATCGTGGGCGACGACGGCGTGATCGTTATCGACGCGCAGGCGACGCCCGTCATGGCGGGCCTGGTCATCGAGCGCGTGCGCACGATCACCGACAAGCCGATCAAGTACGTCGTGCTGTCGCATTACCATGCCGTGCGGGTGCTCGGCGCCTCCGCCTACAAGGCGCAGGAGATCCTCGCCTCGGACACCTGCCGCGCCATGATCGCGGAGCGCGGCAAGGAGGATTGGGATTCCGAGTACGGGCGCTTCCCGCGCCTCTTCCGCGCGGCCGGGAGCATTCCCGGCCTGACCTGGCCGACGCTCACGTTCAAGGAGCGCATGACCCTCTACCTCGGCAAGCGCCGGGTGGATCTCATGCACATCGGCCGCGCCCACACGGCAGGCGACATCATCGCCCATGTGCCGGATGCCAATGTCGTCTTCTCGGGCGACATCGTGGAGTACAAGTCCGCCTGCTACTGTGGCGACGCCCACTTCACCGACTGGCCGGCGACGCTCGCGCGGCTCGGGGCGCTCAGGGCGGAGGCGCTGGTGCCCGGGCGTGGGGATGCGCTGGTGGGAGCCGATACGGTGGCGGAAGGCATCGCGCTCACGCGCGACTTCCTGCGCCACACCTACGAGCCGGTGAAGCGCGGCGTGGCCCGCGGCGCCTCGCTCAAGGAATGCTTCGACGAGGCCACCACGGCCATGCGCCCCACCTATGGCACGTGGCCCATCTTCGAGCACTGCCAGCCCTTCAACATCGCGCGGGCCTACGACGAGGCGCAGGGCATCGACACGCCGCGGGTGTGGACGGCGGAGCGCGACCGCGCGATGTGGGAGGCGCTGCAGGGGTGATGCCGGCCGGGGAGCGCGGCTCGGGTGCCGCGCTCGATCGATCGGCCGCTCAGCCGCGGCTCTGCCTGAGCCACGGGCGCGCACCGGCCGACGCGCCGTCGCCGACGGCGGGCTGATAGTGCAGGGCAACCTCGGGGATGCGACCCTCGGCGAGCGCCCGCCGCGTGGGCCCGTGGACGACCTCGAAGGCGTCGAACCCCACGCGCCGCATGAACGGGATCTGGTCGGAGAGCACATTGCCGACGGCGCGCAGCTCGCCCGTGAAGCCGTGCTTCTCGCGCAGCAGGCGCGCGGTGGAGAAGGCGCGGCCGTCCGAGAACTTCGGGAAGTCGAGAGCGATCAGAGCGAAGCGGGCGAGGTCGGCAGCAATGTCGTCGATCGGTTCGCCGGCTAGGAGGAGCAGGCCGAGGGGCGCATTGTGCGCGCTGAGGCTGTCCGCTTCCGCGAGCCAGCGCTTCCTGGTGACGATAGTGGGCGTATCCGGCAGCAGCTCGGCGTCAGCTACGCGCGCCCAGGTATCGCGCCGGAAGGCGCCGTCCTTCCAGACGGGACCGTCGCTCCGACTCTTCCGACCAGATGGCGCAGCGTCCCCTCCCCCCTTGTGGGGGAGGGATAGGGAGGGGGGGACTCCCGGACCGTTGTGGTTCCCCCCACCCCTGTCCCCTCCCCGCAAGGGGGAGGGGGACGATGGGGCGGGTGGGGGTGCATCAGGCAGCGGAGGCATAGAGGGCCTCCTTGAAGGGGGCCGGGCCGAGGCGGCCGTAGGCGGCGAGGAACGGCTCGTCACGCGTGGTGCGCAAGGCTAGATAGGTGTCGACCACCTTGGCGACCGCGTCGACGATGCCGTCCGGGCCGAAGCCGGGACCGGTGATGGCAGCGAGTGCCGCATCCTCGGCGCCCGATCCGCCGAGCAGCAGCTGATAGTGCTCCTCGCCGCGCTTTTCCACGCCGAGAATGCCGATGTGGCCGACGTGGTGATGGCCGCAGGCGTTGATGCAGCCGGAAATCTTGATCTTGAGCTCGCCGATCTCGTCCTGGCGCGCGGCGAGCCGCTCGGAGATGCGCTGCGCGATGGGGATGGAGCGGGCGTTGGCGAGCGCGCAGTAGTCGAGGCCGGGGCAGGCGATGATGTCAGTGGCTAGGCCGGCATTGGCCTCGGCGAGGCCGATCGCCGCGAGCCCCTGGTAGACATCCCACAGGTCGGCGAGCCGAACGTGCGGCAGCACGAGATTCTGCTCGTGGCTGACGCGCACCTCGTCGAACGAGTAGCGCTCGGCGAGGTCGGCGATGGCCTCCATCTGGGCGGCCGACGCATCACCGGGGATGCCGCCGATCGGCTTCAGCGAGATGGTGACGATGGCGTAGCCGGGCTGCTTGTGCGCGTGGGTGTTGCGCGTCACCCAGCGGTCGAAGGCGCGGTCGGGTTTGCGCAGTGCCGCCTTGGCCGGCCTGCTGTCGAAGGCGGGCGCGGCGAAATAGGCGGTGATGCGGCCGATCTCGGCCTCGGGCAGCTTCAGCGCGCCATGGCGAATGCGCTGCCATTCCTCCTCCACCTGGGCGGCGAACGCCGCCGCGCCGATCTCGTGCACCAGGATCTTGATGCGCGCCTTGTACTTGTTGTCGCGACGGCCCTGCAGATTGTAGACGCGCAGGATGGCCTCCAGGTAGCTCAGCAGGTCCGCCTCCGGGAGATCCTCGCGGATGAGCTTGGCGATGATCGGCGTGCGCCCCTGGCCGCCGCCGACCCAGACGGCAAAGCCGAGCCCGCCGTCGGCCAGCCGCTTCAAGTGCAGGCCGATGTCGTGCACCTGGATGGCCGCGCGGTCGCGGCTTGAGGCCGTCACCGCCACCTTGAACTTGCGCGGCAGGAAGCTGAACTCCGGATGCAGCGACGACCACTGGCGGATGATTTCCGCGTAGGGGCGCGGATCGGCCACCTCGTCGGCCGCGGCGCCGGCGAAGTGGTCGGCGGTGACGTTGCGGATGCAGTTGCCGGAGGTCTGGATGGCGTGCATCTCGACTTGCGCCAGCTCGTCGAGGATCGCCGGGATGTCGACGAGCCTGGGCCAGTTGAACTGCAGGTTCTGGCGCGTGGTGAAGTGGCCGGTGCCGCGGTCGTAGGTCCGCGCGATGTGCGCCAGCTTGCGCAGCTGCCTGGACGAGAGCGTGCCATAGGGAATGGCGATGCGCAGCATGTAGGCGTGCAGCTGGAGATAGACGCCGTTCATGAGGCGCAGCGGCTTGAACTCGTCCTCCGTGAGTTCCCCGGAGAGGCGCCGGCCGACCTGGTCGCGGAATTGCGCGATGCGCTGGCGCACGAACTCCGCATCGAACTCGTCGTAGCGGTACATGGGGTCACGCGGCCTGGGCTTGCGTGGAGTCTGGGGCGTGTCGTTCAGGATCCTCATGGTGAGCTTGTCGAACCACGAGCGTGCCAGGTGTGGCGCGTCCTTCGACAAGCTCAGGACGAGGTTGTGTGTGTGGCTCTGAGCTGCGATCTCCGTCCCCGTGGTGAGCTTGTCGAACCACGGCCCCAGGTGCCGGCGCGACGTAACCTGGCACGTCGTCGAGGATGCTGGGGCCGGCGACGCGGACGCGTTCGCGCTGGCGGGTGGGGACGAGACCGCCCGCCGTCTCGCGCACCTCGACAAGGTAGGGCTCGACCACGATGTTGTGCGCCGCATCGTAGGCGCCGCGGTCCTCGAGCGCGCGCACCTCGTCGGGGGAATGGGCGACCACGGCTTCGGCGAGGTTCTCGCTCCAGGCGCCCTCGAAATCGAGGAACACGACGATGCCATCGCCGAGACGGTTGGCGGTCAGGACGGAGGTTGCGGGGGACTTGCTCATTGGGCGGCCTCTGAGTTTGCGGCGACATCGTCGCAAGGACGGTCGGCCTTCGATTGCGGGTGGCGGTGATGCGCGATCACGGCTGCGGGCCGACAAAGTCCGGCCTCTTCCCAGTCGAGGCCGACGAAGATGACGGCAGGGCCGGCAATTGCCTGCTTGGCGATGCAGTCGGTGAGGTCGCCGAGCGCGGTGGCGACGACCCGCTCGGTCTCGAGCGTGCCGTTCTCGACGATGACGACCGGGGTCGCGGCGTCGGCGCCGGCGGCCAGCAGGTTCTTGCGCAGCAGGGGCGCGTTGCCGACGCCCATGTAGACCGCGAACGCGGACCGCTCCGAGGCCAGCGCCTGCCAGTCGAGATCGGGCTCGCCGTCGGCGGTGGCGCCCGTGACGACGGAGAACTGCCGCACGCGCTCGCGCAGCGTCACGGGCAGGCCGATGCGCGCGGCGCAGGCGTGGGCGGCCGTCACGCCCGGCACGACCTCGACATCGATGCCGGCGCGCTGCAAGGCGGCCATCTCCTCGGCGGCCCGGCCGAAGATGAAGGGATCGCCGCCTTTGAGCCGGGCCACGACCTTGCCGGCCTGCGCCTCGCGCACGAGGATGCGGTTGATCTCGGCCTGCGACGTGGCGGGGCCGCCTGGCGCCTTGCCGACGAAGATGCGCTCGGCGTCGCGGCGGGCGTATTCGAGCACCTTGGCGTTGACGAGGCGGTCGACGACGAGCACGTCGGCCTCCTGCAGGCGCTGCAGCGCCTTCAGCGTGAGGAGGTCGGGATCGCCCGGGCCGCAGCCGATGAGCACTACGCGGCCGGCATCATGTTTGCGGTCTGGCGCATCCTGGCCGTCAAGCTCGGCGGCGAGGATGCGGTCGGCGTCCTTGTCAGCGCCACGCAGCACGGCATGGCGGAAAGGCCCCTGCAGCAGCCGCTCCCAGAGGCGGCGGCGAGCGCGCTGGTCGGGGACTGCCTTGGCGACCGTCTCGCGCAAAGCTTGCGCCCGCTGAGCGAGCTTGCCGAAATTGGCGGGAAGCAGCGCCTCGAGCCTGGTCTTGATCTCGCGCGCCAGGATCGGCGCGGCACCCTCCGTGCCGATCGCCACCGTCACGGGCGCACGATCGAAAATGGCCGGAGTGATGAACGTGGAAAGTTGCGGCACGTCGACGACGTTAAGGGGAATGCCGCGCGCCCTTGCTTCCTTGAAGACCGCCGCCTGCACCAGGCGATCGCCGGTGGCGACGTAGACGAGGCGCTGGCCGTCCAGGTCGCGAGCAAGGAAGGCGCGCCCGATGAGCAGGATCGCGCCTTGCGCAGCAAGGTTGCGCAGCTCGGCCGTGGCCGCCTCGGCCACGACGGTGATGCGGGCGCCTGTCTTGCGCAGCAGCCGAACCTTCTGCGCGGCCTGCTCGCCGCCGCCGACGACGAGCACGTCGGCCCTCTCGAGGTCGGCGTAGATCGGGAAGTACCGCATGAGCTTCAGCCCTCGAGCAGGCGTTTGGATTGCCGGTGGGACCTTCCACCCCACGAGGCCCATCGCGGTGCGCCTCGCGTAATGAACAAGCCGCCCGCGGCAACCCCGGCCGGCAGGGGGGAGGGAGACCGGTCGGGGCAGCGCACGGGCGCTGGGGCTAGAGATAGAATTTTCTTCTATGGAGGGACAAGAGAGCGTGAGAAATAAGCAAACTGACAGCGCACTTGAGGCCGGACATGGAAAATTATCTATGTTGGGAGCGCGCGGGCGGGATGGAGATTCAAGCGCCGTCAGGCAATCGGAATGGGTTTCCCGACCGCGGGACGGACGTGCGACGCCGCTGTCCGCCCCGCAGGCAGGCGCTGGTCGCGGATCAGTGGCCCTACGGCGTGATCACCACGCGCCCGACGATCCGCCCGGCCCGCAGATCGTCGAGCGAGTTGCTGGTGCGGGCGAGCGGCCGCAGCTCCACGGGGATCGGCGCCACCTTGCCGGCCTTGACGAGGTCCAGCATCTCGCGCGCCTCGCTGGTGGAGCCCACGTAGCTGCCCATGATGGTGAGCGCGCGCAGGGGGAACATCGGCACCGGCAGCGTGAAGCTGCCGCCGAAGAGCCCGACCACGATGGCGGCGCCTCCCTTGGCGACGGGCGCCTGTGCGAAGGCCAGCGACTTGTCGGAGCCCGCGAAGTCGACCGCCGCCCCCACCCCGCCGCCGGACGCCTTGACGATGGCCTTGCGGGCGCCGGCATCGGCCGGATCGAAGGCCTCGGCGGCTCCGAGCTTCAACGCGGCCTCGCGCTTGGCCTTGTCGAGGTCGGCCGCGTAGATCGGCTTGTCCGTGAGGGCGCGGGCGAACTGCAGCCCCATCATGCCCACGCCACCGAGGCCGACGATGAGCAGCGGGCCGGCGCGCAGATAAGGGATGGCCTTCTTGACGGCGCCGTAGCCGGTGAGGCCGGAGCACATGAGCGCGCCGGCGATCTCCGGCGCGATGCCCTCGACGTCGAGCAGGTAGCGCGGATGCGGCAGCAGCACGTGCGTGGCATAGCCGCCGTCCACCGTGATGCCGAGAGCGCGGGGGGCGTTGCACATGTGCTCGTCGCCGCGCGCGCACAGCCCGCACTTGCCGCAGCCGATCCAGGGATAGGCGGCATAGCGCTGGCCTTTGGCGAGTCTTGGAGCGGCGCCCTGCGCGTCCGGCCCGAGGGCCTCCACCGTGCCGGCGATCTCATGGCCCAGCGTGAAGGGCAGCGGCCGATTGCTGCGCACGTCGAGCTTCTGGCCTCCCCCTAAGTCGAAATAGCCGTCCTGCAGGTGGATGTCGGAATGGCAGACGCCGCAGTGGGAGACCCTGAGCAATACCTCCGTTCCCTGCGGGGTGGGCGTGGGCACCTCCGTGTCCTGCAGCGGCTTGCCGTAGTCGACGAGGGATTGGCGGTGCATGCGCGGCTCCTTGGGCTCTTTTGGCTGGCGACGGCCGAGCCTAGCAGATGTTGCGGGCGACGGACGAGAGCGCGGTAACGTCATCCCCGCGGAGGCGGGGATCCACGCCAGCATGGCGGCGAGGTGCCGCCGCGGCTTGCGTGGATGCCCACCTGCGTGGGCATGACGTTACCGCCCCACGAACTTCGGCAGCCGCCGCTCGTTGGTGGCGTTGACGCCTTCCTTGAAGTCCTCGGTGCGGCGCAGGCGCGTCTGCTTCTCGAGCTCGACGTCGGTGGCGGCGCGCACGCGGTCGGCGAGGCCGGCGCGCAGGGTGGCGCGCGTCTCGAGCACGCCGAGCGGGGAGGACTGGGCGATCTCGGCGGCGAGCTTCTGCGCCGCGCTGCGCACTTGCGCCTGCGGCACCAGCACGTCGGCGAGCCCCAGCTCGAAGGCTTCCTCGCCGTTGAGGCGGCGGCTCGTGTAGAACATCAGCGCCGCCTTCGAGGGGCCGATCAGCGCCGGCAGCGTGTAGGTGAGGCCGAAGCCCGGATGGAAGCCCAGCCGCGTGAAGTTGGCCGAGAAGCGCGCCTCGGGGCACGTCACGCGCATGTCCGGGACCAGCGCGAGGCCGAGGCCGCCGCCGATGGCCGGGCCGTGGATGGCGCCGACGATGGGCTTTGCCGTGCGGAAGAGGCGCACGGCCTCGATGTAGAGATGGCCGGCCTGCCCGGTCTCCGACTTCTTGACCAGCACGTTCTGCACGTCGGCGCCGTCACCCAGCTTGGCGCCGGCGCAGAAGGCCGTGCCCTGTGCTGCCAGCACCACGGCGCGGCAGGCGGGGTCCCTATCGAGAGCCTCGCAGGCGTCGGCAATCTGGCGGATCAGGTCGACGTCGAAGAAGTTGTGCGGCGGGCGGCGGATCTCGATGGTCGCCACCATGTCCTTGTCGAGCTCGACGGCAATATCCTTGAACGGGCCCATGTCTGCTCCTGAAGGGGTCAGACCCCTTTCCTCCGACGGTTCATTCACAGTCTGCGGTCCGTGAAAGGGGTCTGACCCCTTCCTATCGCAGCCCCAGTCCCCTCGCGATGATGCCGCGCAGGATCTCGGTGGTGCCGCCCTGGATGGTGAGCTTCGGAGCGATCATGGTGGCGTAGGCCAGCTGCTGCTCGAAGGTCGAGCGGTTGGCGGCGCCTTCGGTGACGAAGGCCGCTAGGTCGCGGGCCTTGTGCGGCAGCCTCTGCTCCCAGACCGTGCCCAGGTCCTTGACGATGGCCGCCTCCACCACCGGCTCCTTGCCGGCGTGCAGCATGCCGGCGACCGACACGGACATGCGCCTGAGCGCATGCGCCTGCGCCACCAGCCGACCGATGCCCTCCGCGCCGCGGACGTCGGGCTTCTCGCCCAGCGCGCCCACCAGCTCGGTCAGAACGTAGAAGGTCTCGAGGAACCGCTCCGGCCCGCTGCGCTCGTAGGCAAGCTCGGAGGTGGCCTGCTTCCAGGCGCCATCGACCTCCCCCAGCACATGGTCCTCCGGCACGAACGCGTCCTGAAACACGACCTCGTTGAAGTCGTGCTGGCCGGTCATCTGCAGGATGGGGTTGACGGTGATGCCCGGCGTCTTCATGTCGACCAGGAACTGGGTGAGGCCGTGGCGGCGATTCTCCCTGGTGGGCGGCGAGGTGCGGAACAGGCCGATCATGTAGTGCGCCTGGTGCGCGTTGCTGGTCCACACCTTGGTGCCGTTGATGAGCCAGCCGCCCTTGGTCCTGGTGGCCCGGGTCCTGGCCGCGAACAGGTCGGAGCCCGAGCCCGGCTCGCTCATGCCGATGGCAAAGCAGACCTCGCCCTTGCAGATGCGCGGCAGCACGTCGGCCTTGATGCGCTCGCTCGCGTACTTGATGAGGATCGGCCCGCTCTGGCGGTCGGCGACGAAGTGCAGCCGCACCGGCGCGTTGGCCACGCGGAATTCCTCGGTGACGACGTAACGCTCGAGGAAGCTCCTCTCGCGGCCGCCGTACTTCCTGGGCCAGGTCATGCCGATCCAGCCCCTGGCGCCGACCTTGCGGCTGAACTCCTCGCTGTAGGCGGCGTCGTTGCCGGCCGAATGCGGATTGAAGGTGCCGGCCGTGATCTCCTCGGCGAGGAAGGCGCGCACCTCCTGCCGCAGGCGCTGGCACTCCTCGGGCAGGCGGACGGCATCGAACGTCAGCTGCGTGGCCATAGTGCGCTCCTCATCTCGCCGCCAGCATGGGCCACAGGCCGTCCGCACCCTTGGCCGCGACCAGGTTGCCGAGCTTCACGGCCCAGCTGCTCTCGCTGCCGAAATCGTCGCGCCATGCCCACAGGCGCCGCGTGAAGCGATGCAGGATGTGCTCCTGCGTGAAGCCGATGGCGCCCAGGACCTGGTGGGCGATGCCTGCACCCTCGGTGGCGGCCTCGCCGACGCGGATCTTGGCGGAGGCGACCTCCAGGAACACAGCCTCGTCGAACAAGCCTCCCTCCCCTCTCGTGGGGGAGGGATGGGGAGGGGGGGCACTCCTGACATCAGCCGTTGGTGCTCCCCCCACCCCCTGCCCCTCCCCACAAGGGGGAGGGGATGAGCTGGCGATGGCGTCGGCGGCAGAGCCGGCGGCGGCAACGGCGGCGGCCACCTCGCCGGCGAGGCGGGCGAGGTTGTGCTGCACGGCCTGAAACTTGGCGATGGGGCGCTCGAAGGCGACGCGCTCGTTGGCATAGCCGACGGCAAGCTCGAGGATGGCCTCAAGGGCCCCCGCCATCTGCATGGAGCGGACGGCCGCACCCATCAACAGCAGAGCCCGGTCGTCGAGGCCCTCCGGCGCATCCTTGACGGCCACAGGCTGGACGCGGCTGAAACTCAGGGCATCGAGCGGGTCGCCGCCCAGGCTCCTGCCCTCCGTGAGGCGGGCCTGCGAGGTTTCGACAAGGACGACGGCCGAGCCTCCCCGCTCGCGCCGCGCCAGCACGGCGAGGCGTTGCGCGTCGCGGGCGAAAGGAATGGACCGCAGCGCGCCGCTCAAGCTGCCGTTGGCGCCGAGCGTCAGCGTGTCGCTTTCGCGCACGGGCCCGCAGGTCATGGCGCCCTTGGGCGAGGCGATGCCGGCACGTGCCAGCAGCCAGCCGGCAAGCAGGGTCTCTGCGAAGGGCAGCGCGGTCGCAAAGCGGCCCGCCGCCCTCAGCGCGGCAAACCCATCGGCCAGCTCGGCCCCGCCGCCACCGAGCCCCTCGGGGACCCAGGCGAGCGTGAGGCCCGCCTCCTCCAGGGCTGCCCAGGCAGGCTTCTTCCAGCCGTCACCGGCCTTGTTGATGGCCTGCGGGTCGGCGAGATCCTTCAGGATACGCGTTGCCGCGTCGGCAACGAGACTTGGACTATCCATGGTCAGCGATCACCCCTTGCCCGCCCTGCAGCATATTTGAGCACGATCCGCCTGCGCCGCGCCATCCTTTACTCACCACCCTTGCTCGCCTACCTGCAGGGGTGACAGGTCGCTTAACCAGACCCACGTATGTTTTGCCCGCACGACCCGTCGCGCCGGAAACAGCGGCCGAGCCGGGGCGGGCGATCAACAGGCGGCGGAGCATGCCATGAGCGATGAAACCAGAGCCCCCGGAACGGAGCGCGTGGTCCTCGTGCTGCAAGGCGGGGGCGCGCTGGGCGCCTATCAGGCGGGGGCCTACTCCGAGCTTGCCGAGGCGGGCCAGGCGCCCGATTGGGTCGCCGGCATCTCGATCGGCGCGGTCAATGCCGCGATCATCGCCGGCAACCCTCCTGAAAGGAGGGTGGAGCGGCTGCGCACGTTCTGGGAGCGGGTGTCCTCGCAGCTGCAGTCGGGCCCCCTGTTCGACGGCACCGACCCGCGCGAACTCTTCAACTACATGAGCGCGGCCTATGTCTCGACGGTGGGCGTGCCGGGGTTCTTCGAGCCGCGGTTCCCGCCGGCGCCCCTGATGCCGCGCGGCTCGCCCGCCGCATTGAGCATCTACGACTCATCGCCGCTGAGACAGACGCTGGAGGATCTCGTCGATTTCGACATCGTCAACGACTGCGAGGTGCGCCTGAGCGTCGGCGCCGTGAATATCCGCAGCGGCAACTTCACCTACTTCGACTCCCAGGACATGAAGATCGGGCCCGAGCACATCATGGCGTCGGGGGCTCTGCCCCCGGGCCTTCCGCCGGTGGTGATCGACGGCGAGGCGTTCTGGGACGGCGGCCTCGTCTCCAACACGCCGCTGCAGTACGTGCTCGATTTCACCGGCGAGCCAAGCGACAAGTGCATCTTCCAGGTCGATCTGTTCAGCGCGCGGGGCGCGATGCCCGAGACACTGTTCGACGTGGCCCAGCGCGAGAAGGAAATCCGCTACTCCAGCCGCACGCGGCTGGCCACCGACAGCTACGAGGAGAGCCAGACCATGCGCCGGGCGGCGCGCAAGCTGCTCGAGCGGCTGCCGCCGGAGCTGTGCAGCAATCCCGAGGCCGAGCTCCTGTCGAAATGGTGCGACGGCGATGCCGCCGTCACCATCGTGCACCTCATCCATCGCCGGGCGGCCTACGACACGCACGCCCAGGACTACGAGTTCTCGCGCCTGTCGGTGGAGGAGCATTGGCAGGCGGGCCGTGACGACGTGCGGCGCACGCTGCGCCATCCCAGGTGGCGGCACCGGCAGAGGCCGAAGGAAGGCGTGCAGGTGCTCGACCTTGCGGCCGGCTGAGTCGAGGTGGCATTGTCTGTCCGTCATCAACGTGGGCGGATGCGATGCGGACCTTATTGAGCTGGAGCAGCGGCAAGGATTCGGCTTGGGCGCTTCACAGCCTGCGCCAGCGCGGCGATGTGGAGGTGGTGGGGCTGGTCACCACCATCAATTCCGCTTTCGACCGCGTGGCGATGCACGGCGTGCGGCGCTCGCTGATCGAGGCGCAGGCCGCGGCCGCCGGCCTGCCGCTCCACGTGCTCGAGATCCCCTATCCGTGCCCCAATGCCCAGTACGAGCGCATCATGGGGGACTTCGTCGCGCAGCAGGCAGCAGCGGGGATCGAGGCCATGGCCTTCGGCGACCTGTTCCTGGAGGACATCCGCCGCTATCGCGAGGAGAAGCTGGCGGGCAGCGGGATTGCGCCGATCTTTCCGCTGTGGGGCATCGAGACGGGTACGTTGGCGCGCGCGATGGTGGACGGCGGGCTCGAGGCCTATATCGCGTGCCTCGACCCGCGCAAGCTGCCCGAGAAGCTGGCGGGGCGCCGCTTCGATGCGGCGCTGCTGGCGGAGCTGCCCGACGGCGTCGACCCCTGCGCGGAGAACGGCGAGTTCCACACCTTCGCGGCGGCCGGGCCCATGTTCCGCGCGCCCATCGCGGTGGAGGCGGGCGAGGTGGTGACGCGCGACGGATTCGTGTTCTGCGATCTGGTGCCTTCGTCCTCTCTCCCCATGCCCACTTCGGGCATGGGAGTGGGTTAGGGTGAGGGGCGGCCTCATGCGCCAGAGCCAGCGTCTGCCCCTCACTCCGACCCTCTCCCCGCAGGCGGGGGGAGGGGGTGGGCGCATCGTCAGCCTGATCGCCAGCGCCACCGAGATCGTGTGCGCCCTCGGATGCCGCGACCGCCTCGTCGGGCGCAGCCACGAATGCGACTATCCGGCCGACGTGCTGGAGCTGCCGGCGCTGACGGCGCCGAAGTTCAAGGTCGAAGGCACCAGCGCCGACATCGATGCGCGCGTGCGCGACATCGTACGCGAGGGCCTCTCGGTCTACCGCGTCGACGGCGAGGCGCTGAAGGCGCTGGAGCCCGCCATCATCGTCACCCAGGACCATTGCGAGGTATGCGCGGTGAGCCTCGCCGACGTCGAGGCGGCCACCTGCACATGGACCGGGCGGCCGGTGGAGATCGTCTCGCTCAGGCCCGACTCGCTCGCGGACGTGTATGCGGACATCGCGCGCGTGGCGCAGGCCCTCGGCGTACCGCACGCCGGGGAGGCCCTGGTGTCGAGCATGAAGCAACGCCTCGATGCCGTCGCGGTCGGCGTGGCCGGTCGCGAGCGCCCCCGCGTGGCCTTCATCGAATGGGTGGAGCCGCTGATGGCTGGCGGCAACTGGATGCCCGAGCTGATCCAGCTGGCGGGCGGGCAGAACCTCTTCGGCCAGGCCGGCAAGCATTCCGACTGGATGCAATGGGAGCAGCTGGCGGCGGCCGACCCGGACGTGATCGTCGTCGCGCCCTGCGGCTACGGCCTCGAGCGGTGTCTGGAGGAGCTGCCGCTGCTGCAGGCGAAGCCCGGTTGGGCCGACCTGTCGGCGGTGCGAGGGGCCCGCGTCTACTTCGCCGACGGCAACGCGTACTTCAACCGCCCCGGCCCGCGCCTGGTGGAGAGCGCGGAGATGCTGGCGGAGATGCTGCATCCGGAGGCCGCCGCACCGACGCATGAGGGGACCGCGTGGGTGCGCCACTCATTTCCCTCTCCCCACTCTTCAGTGGGGAGAGGGTCGGGGTGAGGGCAGCACGCTGCGCTCCGATTTGGGGCTGCCCCTGACCCTCTCCCCGCAAGCCCTCGGACCATCAACTTGCAGATCCTGCCTCACATCGAGCCCGAGGGTTTGCGCGGAGAGGGAATAGGTCAAGCCACCTCCGCACCATAGTAGAGCATGGACACGTGCTCGGCCTCGGCGAAGAAGAGCCAGCGCTCGATGACCAGGCCGAGGCCCATGGACAGCGTGGCCAGAATGGCGCTGACCGCGGCGCCCGTGCGCCCGGCATCGAGCGTCAGCAGCAGCAGAACGGCGGGCAGGGCGAAGGCGAGCAGCAGCGCCAGGTTGCGCAGCGTGCGGGCATGCCTGCGCGCGACGCGGTAGCCCATCTCGCGCATGATGTAGTTGGGCTGCGTATGCGGCGGCTCCAGCACGCGCACCTTGCCGAGACCACCGAGGCCGGTCGCCGCCCCGATCGTGTGCTCGCGCGCCTCTCCGTCGATGGCGAGCCAGTATGCCCACTTGAGCGCCGCGCTGACGGCTAGGCCGGCGACCGCGATCCACGCGATCCAGCCGCGCTGCTCGCCGAACAGCGCAAGCAGCAGGTTCAGGAGCACGGCGCCGCTGGTCAACCCGAGCACGATGTAGATCGGCGCGGTGAGCGGCTGGTGCCACTGCCGGATCGTGCGCAAGGACGCGTAAATCATCCCCGTCGTCAGCAGCGTGAGCAGCGCGCAAGCGATGGTGAGCGCGGCCATGACGGTGAAGAGGCCGTCCGCACTCTCGAAGAAGACCCAGCCCGCGGCCAGGACGCCGGCCGGCACGTACGTGGCGATGGCCATCACGCCCTCGCGCGAGAGCCAGGAGGTGCGCCACTGCGAGAAGGCGCGCCAGGCGCGCTCGGGGCGGCCGAGATGCGCCGTGGAGGCGAGCAGGCCTGCCGTTACGAGGATGAAGGCCAGGGCGAACCCGGCGAAGCCGAGCCAGCGCTCGGTCGCCACCAGGCCGAGCAGGCCGGCAAGCGCGAGCCACGCGAGCAGCCCCAGCCCGGCCCCGGAGGCGGTCGTGAACAGGATGACGGAGTAGGCTGGATGCATGGGCCTCGACCGCTAGCGCACTGGGAGCCGAGACCACGGCAGGAACTCCCCTCCCCCCATGCCGGAGGCATGTCTTCGACATGACGGGGAGGGGCAGGGGGCGGGGGGAGGCCCGGCGGCAGATGTCCTGCTATCCCCCCCTCCCGTCCCCTCCCCCACAAGGGGGGAGGGAGTATGCGATGGGCTTGGAGCGGCAGAGCTGTCCATCAGAACCGGTCCCACAATCAGCATCGAATAGCCCACCGAATCGGTCATCGCGACAACACGCGGTCGACCCAGGCGAACAGGCGGTCGGCGGTGCTGCCGGAGGTTGGGCTGTCGTCGCCATGCAGCGATGCGGAAGCGGCGGGCCCGGCGTGCGCGTCGCGGCGTGGGCGCGGCGGCAGGTACTTGTTGACGGGCTTGTAGCCGAGCTCCGGCAGCAGGTCGTAACCGCCGCGCTCCGCGACCAGCCGCGAGACGGCGCTGCCGGGATCGCCGAGGTCGCCGAAGTGGCGCGCGCCCGTGGGACAGGCGCGCACGCAGGCGGGAATGCGGTCCTCCTCGGGCAGATGGTCGTTGTAGATGCGGTCGACGCACAGCGTGCATTTCTTCATCACGCCGTGGCTGTAGTCGTACTCGCGCGCCCCGTAGGGGCAGGCCCAGGAGCACAGCTTGCAGCCGATGCACGTGTCTGGGTTCACGAGCACGATGCCGTCCTCGGCGCGCTTGAAGGAGGCGCCGGTGGGGCAGACGGTGACGCAAGCGGGCTCCTCGCAATGCAGGCACGAGCGCGGGAAGTGCACGGTGCGGCCGGCGGCGCCTTCGCCCACCTCGTAGCCGTGCACACGGTTGAGCCAGGCGCCGTGCGGGTCGGCACCGTAAGGCTCGTGGTCGCTGAGCGGCGCGGAATAGCCGCCCGTGTTCCACTCCTTGCAGCTCGTGGCGCACGCCTGGCAGCCGACGCAGGTGTCGAGGTCGATGACGAGGCCGAGCTTCTTGGCCGTCGTGGCGGGAAGCCCGGTCATGAGCGCCTCCCACGCGGCGCAGGGCCTCCCTCTCCCCGCAAGCGGGGAGAGGGAGGAGAGAGCGCCTCGAAGCGCGGCGAGGTTTCCCGAGGCTCGTGGGCAGCGGCCTTCTCGATGCGCACCTTGAGGTCGTACCAGGCGGCCTGGCCAGTGACGGGATCGCTGTTGGAGTAGCGGTGGCCGCCGGGCTGCTGCGGCAGCAGATCGGCGATCAGGTGATTGAGCAGGAAGCCGCGGGTCGACTCGGGCGCGGCCGGATCGAGCCCCCACGCGCCGGAGCGCTTGCCGATGGCGTTCCACGTCCACACGGTGTCGGGGTTCACGCCCTCCATGAGCTTCACCTGCGCCTTCACCCGGCCGACGGGGCTCGTGATCCATACCCAGTCGTCGTCCTCGATGCCGAGCCCGGCCGCGCGCGCCCGGTTCATGTAAAGCCGGTTGGCCCCGTGGATCTGCCTGAGCCAGGCGTTCTGCGAGCCCCAACTGTGATACATGGCCATCGGCCGCTGCGTGATGGCGTAGAGGGGGAACTCGGTTTCGGTGTCGCCGATCTCGCCCGCCGGCGCGTACCAGAAGGGCAGGGGATCGAAGTAGGTCTCGATGCGGGCCCGATGCGGCTCCGGCGGGCACAACGCCGCGTGCCCACGCGCGGCGAGGCGCATCTTCTGCATGGGCTCGCTGTAGAGCTGGAAGATCGCGGGCGTCGGCGTCAGCCGGAAGCCCTTGTCGAGCGCCCACTCGATGTAGTCGCGGTTGACGTGCCGGAAGTAGCGCATGTGCTCGGGCAGGTGGTGGATATGGAAGCAGCCGTCGGCGATGTACTGCTCGAGCTGCCGAGGATTGACGGCGCCGCGGCCGAAGTCGCCGCCGTTGGCGCCGCGATGGCCGGCGAGCGGGCCGATGCCGGGACGGCGCTCGTGATTGACGATGTAGTCGGGATAGCCGCCGGGAAATCTCGGCGCGCCGTCCTCCTTCACCATGCCGGGCAGCCCCAAGCGCGCGCCGAGATCGAGCAGCACGTCCTGGAAGGGGCGCACGTCGCGGTCGGGGGCCACCACGGGTTGGCGGATGGCATCCGCCGGGCCGTCGGGCTCCGAGATCGGACGATCGAGCAGCGAGATGCAGTCCCAGCGCTCGAGGTAGGTGGTGTCGGGGAGGATGAGATCGGCGTAGGGCACCGTCTCGGAGAAATAGGCGTCGGAGTAGATGACCTTGGGGATCTTGTAGTCCCCGGTCGCCGGGTCCTTCTCCGTCAGGTGGGCCAGCGTCGCGGGCAGGTTCATCGACGAGTTCCAGCCCATGTTGGCCATGTAGAGGAAGAGCACGTCGATGGGGTAGGGATCGCCGCGCGCGGCATTGGCGATCACCATGTGCATGAGGCCGTGGGCGGCGAGCGGGGCCTCCCAGCTGAACGCCTTGTCGAGGCGCTGGGGCGTGCCGGCCGCGTCGACGAGCAGGTCCTCAGGCCCCGTCGGAAAGCCCAGATGCGGGCCCGGCAGCGGCTTGCCGGGCTGGACGTCGCCCGGCTTGCCGCGCGGCTTGAGGAAGGGCGGCGACAGCTTGGGGTAGGGCGCCTTGTAGCGGAAGCCGCCGGGACAATCGATGGAGCCGAGCAGGATCTGCAGGACGTGCAGGATGCGCGCGGTGTGGAAGCCGTTGGCGTGGGCGGAGATGCCGCGCATGGCGTGCATGCCGACCGGGCGGCCGATCATCTTCTCATGGCGGCGGCCGAACCAGTCCGTCCAGGGGATGTCGAGCGTGATCTCTTCCTTGAATGCGGCGTGCGCGAGCTCGGCAGCGATGCGCCGGATGGTGGCGGCCGGGACGCCCGTCACCACGGCGGCGCGCTCGGGAGCGTATTCCGGGGCGAGGAAGCGCTCGGCCAGGAGCTGGAAGACCGGCACGGCCTCGCGCTGGTCGGCGAGCCGGAACGTGCCGGAGAGCGCCGGCTTCAGGTCGGGCGAGAGGGCGCTGACGATGGCCCCGGCGCCCTTGTCGTAGGCGACGGGCTTGCCGGCCTCGTCGCGGGCGAAGAGCCCGTCGTCGGGCGCACCGGGATCGCGGATCACGAGCCAGGGTGCATTCGTATAGCGCACGAGGTAGTCGAGATCGACCTGCTGGTTGCGCAGCAGCTCCTGGATCAGGGCGGCGACGAACAGCCCGTCGGTGCCGGGCCTGATGCCGATCCACTCGTCGGCGATGGCGCTGTAGCCGGTGCGCACGGGGTTGACCGAGACGAACTTGACGCCCCGCTTCTTGAGCTTGCCCAGCGCCATCTTGATGGGATTGGAGGCATGGTCCTCGGCCACGCCGAACATGAGGAAGTAGCGCGTGTGCTCCCAGTCGGTGTCGCCGAACTCCCAGAACGAGCCGCCGAACGTGTACATGCCGGCCGCCGCCATGTTCACGGAGCAGAAGCCGCCGTGCGCGGCGAAATTGGGGGTGCCGAACTGCATGGCCCACCATCCCGTCAGGGACTGGCTCTGGTCGCGCCCGGTGAAGAAGGCGAGCTTCTTGGGGTCGCTCTTGCGCACATCGGCGAGCCATTGCGTGGCGAGGCCCAGCGCCTCGTCCCACGAGATCTCCTTGAAGTCGCCCGAGCCGCGCTCGCCCACGCGCAGGAGGGGCGCCTGCAGCCGCGCCGGCGAGTAGTGCTGCATGATGCCGGCCGAGCCCTTCCCGCACAGCACGCCCTTGTTCACGGGGTGATCGCGGTTGCCCTCGATGTAGCGGACCTTGCCATCCTTCAGGAACACGCGGATGCCGCACCGGCACGCGCACATGTAGCAGGTGGTGGTCTTGATCGTATCGGCGGGGGGCACCTTCAGGTGCTTGTCGATGTCGGGCTCAGAGGAGGCGGACAAGTAGCTTCTCTTCCTCGATTTTCCACGCGTGTGGGGAATGCCCGGCCAAACGCGATGCGGCCTTCGGGCGTAGAGGCCGGGTCATGTATAAGACCCTTCGTGACGGCGCGCCAGCATCGCCCTGTGTGCGAGGGCGGGCTCTTTGGCAAAGCTGCTCTTCGGCCGCGTCAGGCCTCCCTCGGCGCATCGGGTCGACCCTGATAACAGCCGGACAGGCGGGCAAGGACGTGCCGGCGCCGCTGCGGATGGGCCCCCCGCCCGGCTCCTTTACCGCGGGCCCTGACCTGATAGAGTGCTGACAAGCCTCAACTAGAATGACGCCCGACAGCACCGTGGGGGGCTGAAACGCGGGCGCCGGAGATGGACGGTGGAGGGTACGAGAGACCAGGCGGGCGCCGCTCAGCTGCGCACTGTAGAGGACTGCGGTGATGGCGGCGCGGCGTGGGCGTCCGATCCTGGCGCTGCCGGCGCTGCCCAGCGGCCGCCGTTCTCGGGCCATGCCGCGGCCGGCTTGGGGCTCGGGAGAGCGCCGCGGCCGGACCCTCGGGCATCCCGTCCCGCTTATGCCGCACTCGACCTCGGCACCAACAACTGCCGGCTGCTGGTAGCGCGCCCCTCGCGGCGCGGCTTCAAGGTGGTCGATGCCTTCTCGCGTATCATCCGGCTGGGCGAGGGCGTATCCGCCAGCGGCCGGCTGTCGGAGCCGGCCATCGAGCGCACGATCGATGCGCTCAAGGTCTGCGCCAGCAAGATCGAGCGGCACCAGGTGTCCCGCTCGGGGCTGATAGCCACCGAGGCCTGCCGCCTCGCCGCCAACGGGATGGAGTTCCTCGAGCGGGCGCGGGCCGACACCGGGCTCGACATCAAGATCGTGAGCCGCGAGACGGAGGCCAAGCTCGCGGTGTGCGGCTGCGCCTCGCTCATCGACTACGGCTGCGATTCGGCGCTGGTGTTCGACATCGGCGGCGGCTCCTCGGAGCTCATCTGGCTCGATCTCGGGCGCCGCAAGCAGGCGGGGCGGCAATCCCTTCCCGATCGCCTGGAGGCGCAGGGCTGCATCGCCGCGTGGACGTCGCTGCCGGTGGGCGTCGTCACGCTCGCCGAGCAGTTCGGCGGCAAGTTCGTCGACCGCGACGTGTTCGCGGCCATGGTCGGGCAGGTCGCCGGCATGCTGCAGCCCTTCGAGACGAAGCACGCCCTGCGCGAGCGGCTCGGCCGCGGCAAAACGCACATGCTCGGCACCTCCGGCACGGTGACGACGCTCGCCGGCGTGCACCTCGGCCTGCCGCGCTATGAACGCAGCCGCGTCGACGGCTGCTGGCTCGAGGTCGTGGACGTGCGGGCGGTGACCGCCGGCCTGCTCGATGCGACCTACGAGGAGCGGGTGGCGCAGCCCTGCATCGGCCGGGAGCGTGCCGACCTGGTGCTCGCCGGCTGCGCCATCCTTGAGGCGATGCTGCAGACGTGGCCGTGCGAGCGCCTCAGGGTGGCCGACCGGGGCCTGCGGGAGGGCATACTGGCGACCCTGATGGCCGAGGACGGCCTCTACCGCAACGAACGCCGCTCGGGCTACTGGCGGCGGTGAGATCGCGCCCCATGGCCAGGATCAAGCGCGGTGCCGGCCGCGGCGGCAGCACCGGCGGGGCCGGCGGCGGGCAGCGGCAGCTCAAGGTGCGGCTGAAGACCGCCCGGCAGCGCTCGGCCTCCTCCCAGCGCTGGCTCGAGCGCCAGCTCAACGACCCCTACGTCGCCGCGGCCAAGCGCGAGGGCTATCGCTCGCGTGCCGCCTTCAAGCTGATCGAGATCGACGACAAGGCGCATCTGCTGGCACCGGGCAGACGCGTCATCGACCTCGGCGCCGCGCCGGGCGGCTGGGCCCAGGTGGCGGCGGCGCGGGTGCGCTCCGCCGAAGGCAGGGGCCAGGTGGTGGCCATCGACATCCTCCCCGTGGAGCCCATCCCGGGCGTCGAGATCCTGGAGCTCGATTTCATGGACGCGAGCGCGCCTGAGCGGCTGCGCGCCCTGCTGCGCGGCGGCCGCGCCGACGTGGTGCTCTCCGACATGGCCGCGCAGGGCACCGGCCACACCCGCACCGACCATCTGCGCATCATGGCGCTGGCCGAGGCGGCCGCCGATTTCGCCTGCAGCGTGCTGGAGCCGGGCGGCGCCTTCGTGTGCAAGGTGTTCCAGGGCGGCACCGAGCGCGGGCTACTGGAGCGCCTGCGGCGCGCGTTCACCACCGTGCGCCACGTCAAGCCCCCCGCCAGCCGCGCCGAGTCGGCGGAGCTTTATGTGGTGGCGGTGGGGTTTAGGGGGATGCACCTACGGTGAAGTGGGCCGCAAGGTGCGGCGCGCGCTTCGCCGGAGGGTGCTGCGTCTGCTTCCGATAACTTGCGGTCGGGCCGCACCCGTAAGAAGGTAGGAATTGACCCTCAGCGGACGGTTGGCGACACAAAGCTCGATGTCAGCATCGTTACGAACAAGTGGACATGTGTTCGACGAGAAGCCTCTTCAGCTTCTGGTCCTCGTCCTTCAACGTCTTCACGCACCTCGCACCGCATCCGAGACGTTACGCATGATGTCCGCATCCGTTCGTCGTACCGGCGTGTCGGTCACCTCGCGCTCGTTGCCGCCGCTGGACAATCCACGCAAGTTCCACTAAAGCGTTATGGTGAGCACGGTTTCGTATCGCGACGCTCGCTCTCCGTGGAGGAGCGATAATGTTAGGTCGTTACGTTCGATTTATGCTTTGTATTGCCACGCTGTTCTGCGAGTTCCAGCCGGGGCAGGTTCGGGCTCAGACGTTCGATGTTGAAATCGCCGCCGGCGTGGCGGTACTTGGAGGGTTGACCCTAAGTAAGATATTTACAAGACTTGAGAACGATATTGAGCAGACGCGAGCCAGTTTCGAGGGATCGGCAAATAAGATCCTGGCCAGCGCCGCTGAGCAGGCGTACAATATGCTCAAGCAGCTAAAGCAGCTGCTCGACGAAGAGCGGGAAAAGACCTTCCAGCAGATCTCTAATGAGCGCAAACTTGCGATTTGGGATTTATATAACCTAGTCAACAAACTAAAAGCGGGAATCGCGGATGATTTTGCGAAGGAGATGGTTCAAGTCCACAAACTGATCGGCCAGATTAGATTTATAGGCAAAGACGTAAAATTTCTCATTATCCGCATTGCGCCTCCCGTTATTACAAGACAAACGCTCGCTTCTGACCCCATAAGGATAATTGGCGTCGGCTTTGGTGTGGACCAAGCCGACAAGTCTTTCGACACTTCGATCTCCCTCAGTGGCAAGCGACTTCCGGATAGCAAAATTGCGGTGAAGGAGTGGGGCCTGGAGCTTGCGGTTCATGGTGAGGATTTCGGCGCGACTTGGAAGCAGTCAGAGTATGGGCGCGTACCGATGATGGTGGAGAGCACGATTACTGTGCCCGGATCTCGCATTTGCCGGTGGGCGGGCTGCAAAAAGAAGGAAACGTTCTCTGCTCTATACCATCTGAGCCTATATCCCACGGCTCCGTCTTCCTTAGTCGTGCGCCAGCGACAAGAGGACACCCGGTTCACTGGGAATGAGGAGTTGGTGCAATTGGGTATCGATCTTCCGAACCTTGACAATCCCGATCATCCAGCAGTTACCACTGGCCCGGTGTGGGGTGCAGGTGATGGTTGGCGATGGGTAAGGTACGACAAGCTACACAACGCATGTGAAAACATAGGAGGCAACGGATGCCCTTTTGTGCCTGAAAGCCAAACGAAATGTGAGTTCTTGGCGGACAACACTCAGGTTCAATGCACAGCAGTCAGCAGTGGTGCATCGGTTCACTACAAGTTCGGCATATACAAGCGCCGTCTTGAGAAGGTTTCAATCGCGCTACCCGATATAAACTTCACTCTGCTACCCGGTGAAACCAGGAGGATTGAGGTAGAGAAAGTCGCCTCCGCGGCTTGGGTCGAAGGGAAACTTCCTTTTGGTCAGGATTTTGGACCATATTCGTTGAAGCCTGCTGGCGGTACCGCGACTGGTGAGATACTGTGCACATATGCGGGCGAGGTCGGGAACAAGACGCATTTCAATTGTACAATGGCCCAGCCGTGGTGACCGGTGCTTATAAGAGCTATGCATTGCTCTGCATCGTGATGCTGGTCCTGACGGGACCAGCGGTGGCCGAGTCATGCGCGATCCCGCGCATTGAAGCCCTTGTGACGTCATGCATAACAGTGTGCATCTCTGGAAATGATCTCCGGGTTTGCGCCGCAGTGGGCAAGATTGGTATCGCGGCGCGCGATGCCAATGGGGACCGTCTCATATTAGGTTATGAGCAATGCGCCAGTGGCTCCAAGGACAAAGACGGCGACATCAAAGAGTGTGTTCGTGCAAAGCCGCGTGAAACGATCGATGCCGTCCGAGTGATATACGGATACTCTCCACTCGCATCGTCCGAGCCCCCGCCGCCGCCGGAAAAGTGCAATTGTCGGCAATCCCCGTTTGGTGGCGGCACGGCTTGCGTTCCTAAGGCCACCTGCGTTTTCGGCTGCCAGGGGAGTTGCTAGCGAGGCGAACTCGACAATCGAGGGGGGTTCCATCTACCGGTTGTCTCCGGAAACCAAATCGTAAGCAGGCAACGACGAACGCCCGTGGCGTCGGTGAGCACGCCCGCGAGCGCCAAACCCCCCACCACCAAGAAACCGCCGATCTCAATTCTTAAACGCTGCCCGACTGGTGTCCCTTGGTGGGTGCGGAACGGCAATAGTATGCTCCTTGATAGATCTGGCGGTTCTGGCCCGTAGCGGACTCTGACCGATTGTCCGCTTCCAGCGGGACAACAGCCGCCCCAGCCCTGACGCCCCACCCCACCCCTACCGCATCAGCTCCCGCATCGCTTGGTCGAGGCCGCCCAGGGTGAGGGGGTACATGCGGCTTTTCATGGCGTCGCGCAGGATCTTGATGGAGGGGGTCCAGCCCCAGTGGCTCTCGGGCACGGGGTTCAGCCACACGGCGTGCTCGTAGATGTCGGTGACGCGCTTCATCCACAGCGCCCCGGCCTCCTCGTTCATGTGCTCGACCGAGCCGCCGGGCACCGAGATCTCGTAGGGGCTCATGGAGGCGTCGCCGACGAAGATCACCTTGTAGTCTGCGGGATACTTGTGCAGCACCTGCCAGGTGGGCGTGCGCTCGGTCCAGCGGCGCGCGTTGTCCTTCCACACGAACTCGTAGAGGCAGTTGTGGAAGTAGAAGTACTCGAGGTGCTTGAACTCGGTGCGCGCGGCCGAGAACAGCTCCTCGGCGGTCTTGATGTGCCAGTCCATGGAGCCGCCGACGTCGAAGAACATCAGCACCTTCACGGTGTTGCGCCGCTCGGGCCGCATGTGGATGTCGAGGTAGCCCTTGTGCGCGGTGCCCTTGATGGTGGTGTCGAGGTCGAGCTCGTCGGGCGCGCCTTCGCGTGCGAACTTGCGCAGACGCCTGAGCGCCACCTTGATGTTGCGCGTGCCGAGCTCGACCTTGTCGTCGAGGTCCTTGTACTCGCGCTTGTCCCACACCTTGATGGCGCGGCCCTGCCGGTTCTGCTTCTGGCCGATGCGCACGCCGGCGGGGTTGTAGCCGTCGGCGCCGTAGGGGGAGGTGCCGCCGGTGCCGATCCACTTCTTGCCGCCCTGGTGCCGTCCCTTCTGCTCCTCGAGGCGCTTCCTCAGCTCCTCCATGATCTTTTCCCAGCCGCCCAGGGCCTCGATCTTGGCCTTCTCCTCCTCGGTCAGGTAGAGCTGGGCCAGCGAGCGCAGCCACTCCTCGGGGATCTGCGCCTCGATGGCGTCGCCCATCAATTCGAGGCCCTTGAAAACGTGGCCGAACACCTGGTCGAACTTGTCGAGGTGGCGCTCGTCCTTCACCAGCGCGGCGCGCGAGAGGTAGTAGAAGTGCTCGACGTTGCGGTCGGCGAGGTCGGCCTGGAGCGCCTCCATCAGCGTGAGGTACTCCTTCAAGGTGACGGGCACCTTGGCGGCTTTCAGCTCGTGGAAGAAGGTGGCGAACATCGCGGGGCCCGGCGCTCGTGGCGGTGCTGTTGGTGCGGGCGGAGAGTGCGCCGCCGCCAGCCGCGCCGTCAATGCTTCATGCGGCAGCAGCGGGCGCCCGGACCGCGCTTCATCGAGCGGCCCGGGGCCTTGCAACGGACCGCTCGCGCCTAGGCCGCGGCGGTGGTCGGGTCGATGATCCTGCGGACCTCCGTGATCCTGGTGGCCGGGAAGCCGCTGAGCTCCGCGTGCTTGCGGATCACCGCCTCGTCCTTGGCGAGGTAGACGCAGAACGTCTTGTCGTTGGCCACGTAGCTCTGCACCCACTGGACGTCCGGCGCCAGCTGGTCGAGCGCCGCGTTGGATTTCGCGGCGGCCCCGCGTAGCTGCTCGCGCTCCAGGGTTCCGACCTTGGGAATGTCGCGTTCGATGATGAACCTGCGCAGTGTCATGAAGTCCTCCTGGATGTGGCGGGCGCTCCGGCTGCGGATCGCCGCCGGCCGCCGGCCTGCCTGTCCGCGCCGATCGCGGCGCGAAGTTTCCAAGGGCTAACATCGCCGGGATGCCGCCCCTGTTTCGGGAGGAACTGCCGAACCCGGCGCCCGCCCGTCGCGAGGGTTCCAGGGTCAGGGGAGAATGGCAAAGGCCCGTGCCGGGAAGCCCAGGCCGTCGCGCACCTTGGGCCACGTGACGACGATCAGCGCGCCTTTGGCCGGCACCTGGTCGAGATTGGCCATGACCTCGATCTGGAAGTGACCGGCTTTCAAGAGATAGGTCTCCGAGTCCATCTTGTCGGTGGTGTCGGTGTCGAGCGACTCGTGCCCCGTCGCCTTCACGCCGCGCTGCTCGTAAAGGAACCTGATGGCCTCCAGCGACCAGGCGGGAAAGGGCTGGCGCTTGAAGCGCTCCGGGTCGCGCTCGAAATCCTTCGCCATGTCCGTGCGCAGCGCGACGAAGCTGCCCTTGGGAATGCGCCCGTGCCGCTTCTCCCAGGCCCGGATGTCCGCGACCGAGAAGGCGTGGTTGGGGTCCTTGCCGAGGAGCGGCGTGGCATCGAGAACGATCAGCGGCAGGATCATGTCCTTGAGCGGGATCTTGTCCATGGTGATGCCGCTCTCGGCGAAATGCGCCGGCGGGTCGACGTGCGTGCCGTACTGCCCCACCATCTCGTAGAAGGTCGTGCGGAAGCCGTCCTTGGCGATGGTGTAGGGCTCCTTGGTCTTGGGGTCGGAGGCCGGGCTCATCCTGGCCTGGCCGAACCCCGACCAAACCGGCGTATCGGGACCGAAGCTGTGCGTCAGGTCGACGAACTTCTTCCTGGCGATGGTGCGCCAGGCGCGCTCCAGGTCGCTCTGCGCCTGCGCGGGCTGAGGCAGAGCTGCCGACGCCGCCACCACCATGACAATGACGAGCGTGCGAAATGCCAGAGCGTAGCATGCGTGCATGATCGCCTCCTTGGGCGCGGACCGTGGACCGACAGTCGTCCATACCAGCCGGCGCCTGGGAGCATCAAATCGGTGCGCCTTGCGCGTCCATCTGCCCAGGGTACGATGCCAGGGGCATGCGCGCCGATCCGCCTGCGGGCGGCTGGCGATGCGGGAGGACGCCCCATGAAGTTCGGACTGCGCTACTGCAATACCGGACGCTATGTGGATCCCAAGGAGGCCGTGGCCCTGGCGCAGGCGGCCGAAGCCTCAGGTTTCGAGTCGCTCTGGACCGCCGAGCACACCGTCGTGCCCGCCGGCTACGCCTCGCCCTACCCTTACGACCCGAGCGGGAAGATGGCGGGCGGCCGGGACGACATGCCGTTGCCCGATCCCCTGATCTGGATGGCTTTCGTCGCGGCGGCGACCACCAGGATCAACCTTGCCACCGGCATCCTCATCCTGCCGCAGCACAATCCGGTGCTGGCCGCCAAGCAGATCAGCACGCTCGACCATCTCTCGCGCGGCCGAGTCCTCTTGGGCGTGGGTGCCGGCTGGCTGCGGGAGGAGTTTGCGGCCCTCGGCGTCCCGTTCGCAGAGCGCGGCGCGCGCACGGACGAGTATATCGCGGCCATGCGCGTGCTGTGGTCGGCGGACAAAGCAACCTTCAACGGCCGCTTCGTCGCCTTCGAGGACGTCTACTGCCGTCCGCGGCCGACCCGCAGCTCGGTGCCCATCATCATCGGCGGCCACTCGGAGGCCGCAGCCCGCCGCGCGGGGCGCCTGGGCGACGGCTTCTTTCCCGCGCGCGGGGCGCCCGCAGACCTGATCGCCGTCGCGCGCCGGGCGGCCGAAGCGGCCGGGCGCGATCCCGACAGGCTCGAGATCACCGCGAGCCTGCCGGAGGATCTCTCCGAGCTCGATCAGCTGCGCCGCATCGGCGTGACGCGCGTGCTGGTGCCCTCCACCGCGGGCGCGGGGCTGAAGGCGCGCATCCGGGGGCCCGCGGACCTCGCCGGTTGGGCCGAGATCATCGAGCGCTATCGAGACCTGTGATTTCGCACGCTCCAACCTCGTGCTGAGCCTGTCGAAGCACGGCTGGCATGCGTGGTCCGTCCTTCGACAAGCTCAAGGACGCGGGCGGAGCGTGTGACATGATGCCGGGGGCTGAGGACGCCAAAAAAAGAACGGGCACCTTGCCCCGCCAAGGTGCCCGAGCTGCCGCACGATGCCGCGCCGGGGAGGGGAGGCGCGGGAGCCATCGAAGGGGAGCCGATGGCCCGAGCAACCTGCCTGATCGGGCCGGTCCTGGAAGTGCCCTGCGTCACAGGCCGGCGGAACCCGTCGGGATAGGAGGTAGAGGCGCGGGTCGCGCGTCGGCGCGCGCCCTTCGATCGGGTTTCCCACGCTCTTGCCTGCACTGCCGCCCTTTTCCTCCAAGCCCGGAGACCACTCATGCTTCATGACGTTCGCAGCCTCGGTCTCGCCTTGCTGTTCGCGCTCGCCACGGCCACCGCTGCCACGGCGCAGCACGCCATCTCCGTCTCGCCGTTCGAGGTGAGGGCCGGCACGGCCGTGAGCCTCACCGTCGCCTCGACGACCAACTTCGACTTCTCCGACATCGTCGACGATCAGGTCGTGATCAACCCGGCAGCCGGCGTGAGCAACCTCCAGGCCATACCGCAGCCCGACGGCAAGTCGCTCAGGGTCGACTTCTCCCTCGATGATGCCGCGGTGCTCGGGCCGCACACCCTGCTTCTCGTCCTGCCCAACCATTTCGTCCTGTCGGCCGGCTTCTCCGTGACGCGTGCGCTGGTGACGTGCGCGGCAGGGGAGCAATGCTGCTCGCTCGACATGCACGGCAACTGCAGGCGCTGCGCCACGCAATGCCCCATCGCCACGTGCTCCGGCGGCCTCAGGTGCTGCGAGGCGGACCCCGGCAACAGCGGCCG